>VOFK01003062.1_pt1 | contig 387861 bp, 317 predicted proteins | sample 5384121 | NCBI WGS metagenome assembly VOFK01 (sample SAMN12384730, study PRJNA508395) | human gut metagenome | isolation source: healthy gut J | host: Homo sapiens | reverse complement strand
CTCACGCTGATCGCTCATCGGGCATCCTGGCCTTCGGCTCGGGGGCCCAGACGATGAACGTACTGGAGATCGCCGCGCTGCACAACATCCCCCCTTGCCGAGCAGCGCATCTGGTTCCCGCTCGTCTTCATCGGCTTCGGCGTCCTGGGAGCCCTTTTCCCCTTCCACACGTGGAGTCCCGACGGCCACGCCTCGGCCCCGACGGCTGTGTCGATGCTCCATGCCGGCGTGCTGATGAAGCTCGGCGGCTACGGATGCTTCCGCATGGCGATGTTCCTGCTGCCCGAGGCGGCGCACGAACTGAGCTGGATCTTCATCCTGCTGACGACCATATCGGTGGTCTACGGGGCCCTCTCGGCCTGCGTGCAGACCGACCTGAAGTACATCAACGCCTACTCCTCGGTATCGCACTGCGGACTGGTGCTCTTCGCCATCCTGATGATGAACGAGACGGCCGCCACGGGTGCCGTGCTGCAGATGCTGAGCCACGGACTGATGACGGCGCTCTTCTTCGCCCTGATCGGCATGATCTACGGCCGCACCCATACGCGTGACGTCCGCCAGCTCGCCGGTCTGATGAAGGTCATGCCCTTCCTGGCCGTGGGCTACGTCATCGCCGGTCTGGCCAACCTCGGTCTTCCGGGCCTGAGCGGCTTCGTGGCCGAGATGACGATCTTCAACGGCGCCTTCATGCACGCCGACACGTTCCACCGCGTCGTGACGATCATCGCCTGCACGTCGATCGTCATCACGGCGGTCTACATCCTGCGCGTCGTGGGTCGCATCCTCTACGGCACCTGCACCAACCCCGAGCACCTGAAGCTCTCGGATGCCACGTGGGACGAACGCTTTTCGGTCATCTGCCTCATCGTCGCCGTTGCCGGCATGGGTCTGGCCCCGCTGTGGGTGAGCGACCTGGTGCGCGGCGGTGTCGGGACGGTCATTACTCACCTTGAATTAGACGAGCCATGAATTATACGGATCTATTCGTTTACATGCGGGCCGAGGTGACGCTCGCGCTGCTGATCGTCCTGCTCTTCCTCTACGACCTCTTCGCCGGCGAACGGGCCCGGCGCTGCTTTACGGCCGTCGTGTGCATCCTGCTGGCCGTCGAGGCCGTCGTTGCGCTTCTGCCCGGCGAGGCGGGGGTGCTCTTCGGCGGGATGTTCCGCTACGAACCGATGCACGGCATCGTGAAGGCCGTCCTGACCGTCGGCGCACTCATCGTCTGCCTGCAGGCAGACACGTGGCTGCGGCGCGACGACACGCGCCACAAGCAGGGCGAGTTCTACATCCTCACCCTCTCGACGCTGCTGGGCATGTTCTTCATGATCGGTGCCGACAACTTCCTGATGTTCTTTATCGGCCTTGAGCTGGCTTCGGTGCCGATGGCCTGCCTGGTGGCCTTCGACAAGTACAAGGGACATTCAGCCGAGGCCGGTGCCAAGTTCATCCTCTGTGCGCTGTTTGCCAGCGGACTGATGCTCTACGGCATCTCGTTCCTCTACGGCACCACCGGTACGCTCTACTTCGACGACATGGCGTCGCACATCGACGGCTCGCCGCTGCAGGTTCTCTCGCTGGTCTTCTTCCTTGCGGGCCTCGGCTTCAAGCTCTCGCTCGTGCCCTTCCACCTCTGGACCGCCGACACCTACCAGGGCGCCCCGACACCCGTCACCGCCTACCTGTCGGTCGTCTCGAAGGGGGCTGCGGCCTTCGTGCTGCTCACGGTGCTGGTCAAGGTCTTCGCCCCGATGGTCGGCCAGTGGCAGACGGTACTCTGGGCGCTTACCGTGCTGAGTATCACCGTGGCCAACCTCTTCGCCATCCGGCAGCGCAACCTCAAGCGCTTCCTGGCCTTCTCGTCGATCTCGCAGGCCGGATACATCCTGCTGGCCGTCATCGGCGGGACGCCTTTCGGCATGACCTCGCTGGTCTTCTATGTGCTGGTCTATATGGCCGCCAACCTCGCGGCCTTCGGCGTGATCGCCTCCGTCGAGCAGCACAGCGGCGGCAAGGTCGCCATCGAGGACTACAACGGGCTCTACCGCACGAACCCCCGTCTGACCGTGGCGATGACGCTGGCGCTCTTCTCGCTGGCCGGCATCCCGCCCTTCGCCGGGTTCTTCTCGAAGTTCTTCGTCTTTGCGGCGGCCTTCCGCAGCGGATTCCACCTGCTGGTCTTCATCGCCCTGCTCAATACGGTGATCTCGCTCTACTACTACCTGCTGGTGGTCAAGGCGATGTATATCACGCCGAACGAGTCGCCCATTGCGGCGTTCCGCAGCGACCGCTACACGCGCATCAGCCTCTTCTTCTGCCTGGCCGGCGTGCTGCTGCTGGGTGTGGCGAGCGCGGTCTACGACAGCATCAACGCCCTCTCCTACGGGCTCTGATCCCGGACGGGAATGTGACGCGAAAAGCCCCTGTTGCCGTGGCAACAGGGGCTTTTCGTATGGGTGTGTCGGATGCCTCTCTCCGCCGCAACGGCGGGCCCGTATCAGAGGTGCTCGAGCGTGTAGTCGATCATCTTCTGCCGGACGTTGTAGGTGTCCGAAGGCTGCATCGAGTGGTTCTGGTCCGGGTAGACCATCATGTCGTACTGCTTGCCGTAACGGTTCAGCGCCCGCGTCAGCTCGACGGTGTTCTGGAAGTGGACGTTGTCGTCGGCCGTGCCGTGGATGATCAGCAGCCGGGTCTTCTCGTCGTCGAGCATCCGGGCAAAGTTGATCGGCGAGTTGTCGTCATATCCCGCGGCGTTGTATTGCGGCAGGTTGTTGTAGATCTCCGTGTAGATCGTGTCGTAGTAGCGCCACGAGGTGACCGGAGCCACGGCGATCGCCATGCGGAAGAGCCCGTGTCCCTTGAGCGCGCAGCTGACGGCCATGAAACCTCCGTAGGACCATCCGTAGATGCCGATGCGGTCGGCATCGACCCAGGGCTGCGCGGCCATGTAGCGGGCCGTCGAGAGCTGGTCCTCGACCTCCAGGGCGCCGAGCCGTCCGTAGGTCTGCTTCTTGAACTTCTCGCCGCGGAATCCCGTTCCCCGGCCGTCGGCCGAGACCACGACATAGCCCTTTTCGACCAGGGCGTCCTCCCAGTCCACCGACCAGCGGTCGGCCACCTGCTGCGATCCGGGACCCGAATACTGTGTGAGCAGCACGGGGTAGCGCTTCGAGGGGTCGAAGTCGCGCGGACGGATCATGTAGGCGTTGAGCGTGTCGCCTCGTTCGGTGGTGAAGGTGAAGAACTCCTTGACGGGAACCCTCCTGGCTGCAAGCTCCTCGCGCAGGGCGCGGCTGTCGGCCAGCGTGCGGACGACGTTGCCCTCGCCGTCGCAGATCTCCACGCGGTTGGGCGTCGAGGCGTTCGAGAAGGTCGAGATGTAGTATTTCATGCCGCGGCTCGGGGCGATCGAGTAGTAGCCCTCGCCGGGCGTGAGGCGGCGCTTGTCCTTGCCGTCGAGGCGGACGCTGTAGAGGTTGCGGCGCAGGGGTGAGGTCTCGGTCGAGAGGTACCACACCCGTTTGCCGTCGGTCCCGACGACGCCGGTCACCTCCCAGGCCCCCTTGGTCACCTGTGCGAGCAGGCCCCGGCGGATGCTGTAGAGGTAGAGGTGCATGTAGCCCGTGTGGCTCTCCTGCCGCACGAGGAAGCGGTCGTTATCGACGAAGGTCACCGTGCCGTCGTCCACCCGCTCGACATACTGCTGGGCCCGCTCCTCGTAGATGACGCGCTGGGCGCCGTGGGGCTCGCAGAGCACCATCTCGAAGGTGTTCTGGCGTCGGTTGAGGCGGTAGTACCAGAGGCGGCCGTCGGGCGTGAAGCCCAGGCGCGGGATGTACTGGTCGGTCTCGCTGCCCGTGTCGATGCGGCTCTTGGCCCCGGTCTCAAGGTCGGCGACCCAGAGCTGCAGCGTCGAGTTCTTCTCCCCGGCCTTGGGGTATTTGAACGAGTAGGCCTTGTTGTAGAGCTTGCCGTCGAAGCGCATCATCTCCATCAGGGGCACCTGCGACTCGTCGAAGCGCAGGTAGGCCAGCCGCTTGCCGTCGGGCGAGAAGGCGTAGGCGCGCGTGAAGCCGAACTCCTCCTCGTAGACCCAGTCGGTCGTGCCGTTGATGACCGAGTTCCACGCTCCGTCGTCGGTGATCCGGCGGGTCTTCTTCGTGGCGATCTCATAGACGTAGAGGTCGTTGCGGTCCGAATAGGCGATCAGCCGCCCGTCGGGCGAGAAGGAGGCGTCGCGCGGGGCCTCGGCCTCGGGGAGGATCGGACGGACGACGCCGTCGGCCGCCAGCAGGTACTGCGTCGTGTAGGAGTGGCGGTAGATGGGCGTGCGGCCCGAAGCGATGAGGATCATCCGCTCGTCGGGCGAGAAGGTGTAGTCCGAGACGGTCTGCACGTCGCTGCTCCGGGGCAGCAGACGCTCGCCGGGCCCCTCCTGTGCATAGCTGTAACGCAGGATCTCGTTGCCTTCGAGGGTCGTATAGTGTTCGCCGTCGGCCATCGAGCGGATGCCGTACACCCGCTCGTTCATCGATGCCAGACGGGCTATTTCGCGGTATTCGTCGCGGGCCGCAAGGGTCCCGGAGCCGAGCAGGGCGGCCGCCAGGACAGGAATGAGTCTCTTCTTCACGGTTCTATTCGGGGTATTAGATGTCTTCGACGTTGAATTCATAGCCCAGGCGCTTGCCCGTCACGAACTTCGAGTTGTCCATCTTGGTATTGAACTGGTCCACCGTGACGCGCTTGTTCTCCTCGTAGGGCGGAAGCAGCAGGTCGAAGTCGAGCGAGAAGGCGATGGCCGACTCGAGGATGGCGATCAGGGCGTCGCGGTCGATCTCGTCCTTGCCGAAATCTGCGGCGCGGAGCGTCGTCTGCTCCTTTCCTTCGACGAAGTAGCGGCGGTCGCGGTTGATGAACAGCCGGCCGATCAGGTATCCCTCGTCGGCGTTGCGGTTGAACTTGAACGAGTCGGAGAGGAAGTTGTAGATGTTCACCACGCCGCAGTAGGAGTTCTCGCGGTCGGCCTGCACGTAGGGGGTCTTCCAGATGGGGTGGGCGTCGTCGAACTCGAAGACGTCGGTGTGCATCTGGAAGATCAGCAGGTCGTTGGCGATCTGGAGCTGCGCCTCGAACTTGCCGCGGTCGCGGTATTCGAGCCGTACGCGGCGGTCGAGTTTCCCGTCGAGTTCGTCATCCATTTCCGAAGCCATCTCCAGCAGGGTCTCCTTGAGCTGGTTGAATGCCCAGAAGGTGCTGTCGAAGACCTTCTGTTTGAGTGTCGATTTGCGGACGATGGTTTCGAGAATCCGCGCCCGCAGGGGAATTGTTTCCATATGTGGTTCTTGAGAATTTTAACGGATGCGTAGCTGCTGCCCCTTTTCGAGCCGCTCGCCCTTCTTCAGGCGGTTGAGCCGCTCGATCGAGCGCATGCGGATGCCGTACGACTGCCCGACGGCGTAGACCGTCTCGCCTTCGCGGCAGATGTGGTGCTGGGCATTGCCCTCCCAGCGCTTCTTCTTGCGCTCGATGTAGACCACCTCGCCCGGCACGGGCTGGGCCTGCTTGTCCTTCAGGTCGTTGAAGCGGCGCAGGTTGCGGGCCGAGATGCGGAACTTGCGCCCGATCTGCTCGAACGAGTCGTTCTCCTTGGCCAGGACGTAGTGCACGCCGTTGGTCATGTAGACGTTGTAGCCTTCGTGGGCATTGATCGTCACGCGGTAGTTGTCCGGATCGACGGCCGTGGCGGGCGATGCCGTCCCGACGCTCGTCTGCGACGAGAACCACTCCTCGGGATCGCGCGGCAGCCCGTAGCGGCGGGCGTAGAGCGCCTCGCCGTCGGGGCGGTCGAGCAGGAAGAGCTGGCTCTCCTCGATGATGCGGATGAGCCGCTGCGCGTAGTCGGGGGCCGTGGCGTAGCCGGCAGCCTTGAGCCCGCGCGCCCAGCTCTTGTAGTCGTCCGAGGCGTAGGCGAACAGCGAGTCGTAGCGGGGCTGCTTGTCGAGGAACTCGGCGTGGTCGTGGTACGAGGCCTCGACCGTGGGGTAGGCCCGGAAGCACTCGCCCTTGGCGTCGTCGTCGTGGTAGACCTTCTCGCCGGTCCAGTCGCGCTTGCACTTGATGCCGAAGTGGTTGTTCGACCGCATGGAGAGCAGGCTGTTCCCGCAGTCGGATTCGAGAATACCCTGGGCGAGGGTGATGCTTGCCGGGATTCCGTAGCGCTCCATCTGGGCGATGGCGATGGATTTGTATCGGTCGATGTACTCTTCGCGGGTGGTGCGGACCTGGGCCGCGAGCGGAAGGATCAGCCCGAGGAGGAAACCTGCGAGGAGCGTTGTTTTTCTGGAAATTTTCATTAACTTTGTTAAAGTTTACGGGCAAAGATATAATTTTCCGCCGAGAATAACAATTTCTAAATAAATATAAGACTGCTGACTATGTTTACCGAGAATGCCAACCGGATTTTCGAGCGTGCGATTGCGGACTACCACCGCCGGGACGATGTGGATCAACCGATGGAGAACCCCTTCGAGGCGGGTTCGATCGATGCGCTGCTCTACCACAAATGCTGGATCGACACGGTGCAGTGGCACCTCGAGGATATTATCCGTGACCCGCAGATCGACCCGGTGGAGGCGCTGAAGATCAAGCGGCGAATCGACCGCTCGAACCAGGACCGGACGGATATGGTCGAATATATTGACTCCTACCTGCTGGACAAGTACCGCGAGATCCGTCCGTCGGCCGATGCGCGGCTGAACACCGAGACGCCGGCCTGGGCGATCGACCGCCTGTCGATCCTCGCGCTCAAGATCTACCACATGGCGCGCGAGACCGAGCGTACGGACGTCGATGACGCCCACCGCGAGGCGTGCCGCCGCAAACTGGAGGTGCTGCTCACGCAGCAGGTCGATCTGTCGAAGGCGATCGAGGAGCTGATCGAGGACATCGAGGCGGGCCGCAAGTACATGAAGACCTACAAGCAGATGAAGATGTACAACGATCCGTCGCTGAATCCCGTGCTCTATGGGCGCAAGTAGCGGAGCGAAGGGCGCCCGCCCGAGCACCTGCTGGTGCTCCGGACTTCGGCGATGGGCGACGTGGCGATGCTGCCGCACGCCCTGCGGGCCTTGAAGGAGGCCTGCCCCGAGCTTCGGATCACGGTCGGGACACAGGCGATGTTCCGACCCTTTTTCTCTTCGCTCGACGTCGAGTTCCTCGAGGTCGATGTCAAGGGGGCGCAGCACTCGCTGCTCGGGATGTGGCGCCTGGCGAGCGGGATCCGCCGCCGGCTGGACGTCGATGCCGTGGCGGATGTCCACGGCACGCTGCGCTCGATGGCCTTCACCCTGGCGGCCCGGCTGCACGGCATCCGTACGGCCTCGATCCGTAAGGGAAGGGACGAGAAACGGGCTTTCATCCGTTGCGGCGGCCGGGGAATGGAGCCTCTGCGCCACAGCGTGTTGCGCTATTGCGACGTCTTCCGTGCCCTGGGCTTCGAGTTCCCGGATCCCAAGCCGGCCCTTCCGACCGAGCGCCCGAATCCGTTCGGCCCCAAGACGGGGACATGGATCGGGTTCGCCCCTTTCTCGGCCCACGCCGGCAAGACCTATCCCGAGGAGCTGAGCCGCGAACTGGTCGGCCTGCTGGCTGCCCGCTATGACCGGGTCTTCGTGCACGGGGGCGGGGCGCCGAGGCGGAGTTCGCTCGGGAGATGGAGCGGAAATACCCCAACGTGACGGCCGTCTTCGGCCGGGTGCGGTTTGCCGGGGAGATGGATCTGATCGCCCACGAAGACTGCGTCGTGTCGATGGACTCGCTGGTCATGCACCTCGCCTCGCTGGTGGCCTCGCCCGTCGTTTCGGTGTGGGGAGCCACACACCCCGGGCTGGGATTCCTCGGCTACGGCTGCTCGCCCGACCTGGTTCTGCAGGCCGATATGGCGTGCCGGCCCTGCTCGGTCTTCGGAAACCGCCCGTGCCGCTACGGCGACTACCGCTGCATCCGGGCCGTGACGCCCGCGCAGATCGTGGAACGGGTGCGCGAGGCGGTCGGTCATTGATTCTTGTGTGGAATCCCGTAGGCTTCGAGCGTTGCGGACGCGGGGAAGACCGCATTTTGCCTCTTCTGGACGGTCGTTGTGGCCTCCGATGAAAAAACGCCACCCTGCCAAATAGCAGGGTGCCGTTCGTTTATCGTGAGAACGAACCGTTCAATCGAGCCATTTGGTGTAGCGCGTGCCGTCGTCGGTCGTGAGCGTCGGTACGCCGGTGCTGTCCTTCGCGATCGTCCCCGTCCGCGTGAAGTCGGTGATCTGGTCGAGCCCGATGCTGCGCCCCTGCAGCCGGATCCGGCCGGGTGCGCCCTCGACCAGTTCCCATGCGGTGCAGACGAGCGTCTGCGAATGGATCGGCCGGGCTTTGCCTTCGACGAGCAGCTCGAATCCCACGACCCGCTCCGGGTTGGCCGGGTCGGGCATCGTCCACCGCCCGACCGCTGCGGCATAGGTCGAGTCGGTCTCGACGCGCAGGGCCGGCGTGCCGTCCGCAAGTTCGCCGCGGTACTCCACCACGGCCGGGGCGCCGGGAAGCAGTCCGTGGGCGAGGCTCTTGTCGGCATCGACGGTCGAGAAGGTGAATCCGTGGTCGGCCGTCGGCGTCTTTACCGTCACCGTATGCATCGTTGCGTCGGTGATGATTCCCGTGAAGCGTTTGGGCGGCTCGTCCGTGCAGGCGGCCGATAACCCGAGAAGCAGCGCGGCGGCTGCGGTGCGTGCTGTGCTCATGCGGCGGTACGTTTGAAGTTCGTATCCCAAGATAGCACTTTTCCCCGGAACTTCAGCTATCCCTTGCGCGATTTTATGTATTCGTCGATGGCGCGTGCGGCCGTGCGGCCTGCGCCCATGGCCAGGATGACCGTGGCAGCTCCCGTCACGGCGTCACCTCCGGCAAAGACGCCCGGGCGGGTTGTCGCACCTTGCGCGTCGGCCGTGATGCAGCCGCGGCGCGAGGTCTCGAGCCCTGCGGTGGTCGAGGCCAGCAGCGGGTTGGGCGAGGTGCCCAGTGCCATGATCACCACGTCGCAGTCGATGTCGAACTCCGAACCGGGCTTCACGACCGGCGAGCGGCGGCCGCTCTCGTCCGGTTCGCCCAGTTCCATCTCCACGCAGCGGACGCCGCGCACCCATCCGCGTTCGTCGCCGAGTACCTCCACGGGGTTGGTGAGCATGCGGAAGAGGATACCCTCCTCCTTGGCATGGTGCACCTCCTCGGCGCGGGCCGGGAGCTCCTTTTCCGAGCGGCGGTAGACGATCGTCGCCTCGGCGCCCAGACGCCGGGCCGTGCGCACGGCATCCATCGCCACGTTGCCGCCTCCGACCACCACCACGCGCTGCCCGACATGGATCGGCGTGTCGTAGGTGCTGTCATAGGCGTGCATGAGGTTCGTGCGCGTGAGGAATTCGTTGGCCGAGACCACGCCGTTGAAGTTCTCGCCCGGGATGCCCATGAAGCGGGGCAGTCCGGCGCCCGAACCGATGAATACGGCCTCATATCCCTCGTCGTCCATCAGCGAATCGATCGTCACGGTGCGGCCGACGATGACGTCGGTCTCGATCTCGACGCCCAGCCGGCGGACCTCTTCGATCTCGCGGGCGACGATCCGCTCCTTCGGCAGGCGGAACTCCGGGATGCCGTAGACCAGCACGCCGCCCACCTTGTGCAGCGCCTCGAAAATCTTCACCGTGTAACCCGCCTTGGCCAGGTCGCTGGCGCAGGCCAGACCCGCCGGGCCGCTGCCGATGACGGCCACCTTGTGGCCGTTGCGCGGGGCCGTTGCCGGAGTCTGCTCGCCGGTGTGCTCCAGTTTCCAGTCGCCGACGTAGCGCTCGAGTTTGCCGATGGCCACCGGCTCGCCCTTTACGCCGAGCACGCAGGCCCCTTCGCACTGCGTCTCCTGCGGGCAGACGCGGCCGCAGATCGAAGGCAGCGAGCTGTCGCGGGCGATGATCTGCGCGGCGTCGTGCAGCCGCTCCTCGTGCAGCGCGGCGATGAATTCCGGAATCCGGATGCCTACCGGGCAGGCCTCGACGCAGCGGGGCTTCTTGCAGTGCAGGCAGCGCGAGGCCTCGAGAAGGGCCTCTTCGTGGTTGTATCCGTAGCAGACCTCCTCGAAGTTGGTCGCGCGGAGTTGCGGCTCCTGTTCACGTACAGGGACGCGCGGTATTCTGTTTGCCATGGCTATTTGTCCAATCCGATTCTACATACGTGTCCGGCAGCCCGTTCGGCCTCGATTGCCGCACGGCGCTGCTCCTCCGAGCGATACATTCCCTGGCGACGCATCGCCTCGTCGAAATCGACCTCGTGCCCGTCGAACTCGGGGCCCTCGACGCACGTGAAGCGGGTCTTGCCGCCCACCGTCACGCGGCAGGCGCCGCACATGCCCGTTCCGTCCACCATCAGGGCATTGAGCGAGACGGTGGTCTTCAGCGCAAAGCGCTTCGTGGTCAGGGCCACGAACTTCATCATGATCATCGGTCCGATGGCCACGCATTCGTCGTAGTGTTGTCCCTCTTCGCCCACGAGCCGCTCGACGACCTGCGTCACCAGCCCTTGGTCCCCTCCGAGCCGTCGTCGGTGGCGATGTGGAGGTTGTCGGCTACGGCCCGCATCTTCTCGACGCAGATCAGCATGTTGCGGCTCTTGGCGCCGATGATGACATCGACACGGGCGCCGTGTGCGTGAAGCCATTTGACCTGCGGGTAGACCGGGGCGGTTCCCACGCCGCCTGCCACGAACAGGAAGCGGCGCTGCCGCAGCTCCTCGTCCGTCAGGTGGACGAACTCCGAGGGGCGGCCCAGCGGTCCGGCGAAATCGGCGAATGCCTCGCCTTCGTTCAATGCGCAGATTTTGCGCGTCGAGACTCCGATGGCCTGCGTGACGATCGTCACGCTGCCCGCCTCGGTGTCGAAATCGGAGATTGTGAGCGGAATGCGCTCGCCGTGCTCGTCTACGCGGACGATGACGAACTGTCCGGGCTGTGCCGAGCGGGCGACGCGCGGCGCAAGGACCTTCATCAGCCAGATCCCTTCGGCGAGGTTTCTCTTTTCAAGAATCGGGTACATTGTTTTATCGTTTCGTTGTGTGTCTCTTCTCTTTCTTTACTCCTCGATGATCGCTGTCACGCGGATGCGGCGCATGGGCCGCACGGGGTCGTTCGTCACGATGATCAGGAAGTCGCTCATCACGCCGTACTGCTGGCTGGCGGGGTCGAGCACCACCTCGGTCTCGGCCGACTGTCCGGGAGGAACCGTCGTCCCGGGGCGGAGCGTCGCCGCGACATGGCCCCCGCTTTCCACCGAGCGGACGACGAGCTCGCCGCGTCCCGTGTTCGAGAGGGTGAACCGCATCCGCCGTTCGGGGGCGTTGTGTTTCACGGTGCCAAATTTAAGGATATTTTCCGATATTTCGCACCGCGGGGCCCGGCCTTCGGGCATCCCGGCAGGGTTGTCGGCTCCGATGCCGTGCGTGACGATCCGCACGTCGCGGCTCCGTCCGTCTACGAAAACCTGCATCGCATCGCGTATGGTGCCGTAGCGGGGCCGGTCGGCGGGGATCAGGTAGCCGAGGTTGATCTGCCCCCGGGCCCCCGGGGCGATGGTCTGCGGATAATCGGCCGAGAGCAGCCCGCTCGTGATCTCGGGGCGCAACTCGAGCCGGATCTCGCGCGGCGAGGTGTTGGCATATCCGATGACCGACTGCATCCGCTTTCCGGGATAAATATAGGAGAAGGCGCAGAGTGTCGAACTCAGGCGCAGCCCGCCGCCGGCATCGACGGGATACTGCTCCTCGATGCTCTTCGGGCGGGGTGTGACCTGGCCCCGGATCGTGAGGGTGGCGATCCGCTTGCGGTCGGAGGAGTAGACCCACAACTCTCGGTCGAAGGCGCCCGGGCGGTTTGCCGGGTCATAGGTTACCGTGATCCGGGTCTCGGCGCCCGGGAGGATCGGCTGTTTCGAGAATTCGGGTACCGTACAGCCGCATGTGGTCACCACGTCGAGGATGACCAGCGGCCGGTCGCTGCCGTTCTTTCCCGTGAACGTATGGCTCACCGGACCGTCGGTTTCGCGTATGGTGCCGAAATCCCATTCCGAGGGCTCGAATGCAAGTTGAGCCCGCACAGTCGGTATGGTTGCTCCGAATGCGCAGATTATGAATAATATAATAGTTTTCAAGCGCATGTTTCCAAATGTGGGATGATCTACAAAGATACATTTTTTGTGAAAAAAAAGCGCGAAAATTTTGTGGGAATGAAAATTTGCCCTATATTTGCACACCGAAAACGAGAAACAACGTTCTTCGAAAAGCCTGAATAGCTCAGTTGGTTAGAGCACATGACTGTTAATCATGGGGTCCTAGGTTCAAGTCCTTGTTCAGGCGCAGATGCGCGAGGGTTGCGTAAAGGTTCTTTGCAGAACACGCCTGCAAAAGGGAGGTTTGGCCGAATGAAAAATTTGGATGAAAATTTGGAGTTCGAAAAAAAAGAATTACCTTTGCAGTCCCAAGCCATTTTTAAGGGAGCTTAGCTCAGCTGGTTCAGAGCGTCTGCCTTACAAGCAGAGGGTCGGGGGTTCGAATCCCTCAGCTCCCACAAGTTTGAGAGACAACGGCTTACAGTATATGTAAGCCGTTGTTTTTTATCCGGGAGCATAGCTCAGGGGTTCAGAGCGCCTGCTTGACAAGCAGGAGGTCTGCAGTTCAAATCTGCATGTTCCCACCAACTTCGGACGACGGACCGTGTATCGATGCGGTCCGTCGTCCTTTTTGCATCTTCTCCATTCTTTCGTGCAGTACGGCGGCAGACGAAAAAGCCGGCGGCCCTTTGGGGGACCGCCGGCTTGTTTCCTCTCCGGTGATGCGGAGCCTATTCTCCCTCGCCAGGCCACGGAGTAGCCGTGTCGGTGGATTTGATGCCCGAGATCCACGTCGGCGTCTTCGCCGTGGTCAGCGTGTGGCCGTGTCCCGTGCAGTCTTCGAAGGTCGTACCGGTGCCCTCGTTGAAGCGCCAGTAGGCCTCCAGACCCTCGGACGAAGGGCTTACGGTGGTCATGTTGTTCTGGATCTGTGCCTCGGTGCGGCATACCGACCAGATGCGTGCTTCGGTGCAGAGGATCTTGCAGCCGCTCCACCACGAATCGTCCGTGCCGTGTCCGCCGTCGCCGCCGGAAACGCTGCCGCCGAACCAGCCGGCCTGCTTGAACTCGCTCTTGACAACGAGGTCCTTCGAACCGGCAAATGCGCCGTTTACATAGATCGTGATCTTCGTTCCGTCGTAGGTTACGGCCAGGTGCTGCCACTTGTTGGGCACGAAGGCCGTCGTCGGATTGAGGAAGCCGTTGTCGCCCTGGAACTGTACGAGCGAGTGGGCTGCCGTGACGACCTCACCGGCGTCGTTCGTCTCGTCGTTCTGCGGGTCCTCGAAGCGCAGCAGAACCAGGCTGCCGTTCGAACCGCCGTTCGTGAAGACGGCACGGTTGCGGTTGGCCGTGTTGCTGATCTGGAAGCGGACCTCGACGGTGAACTGGTCGAGCGACATGGGGAATCCCTCCTGTGTGGCCAGTCCGGCGCCGCCGTCGAACATCGGGAGTGTCGAGACGGCGATGCTCTCGATTGTGATGACAAAGGTCGAAGAGGCGCTCGTCGTCGGGATCCTGCCGTCGATGCTCTCCAGACGCAGCGGAATGGCGTACATGTCGCCGGCCAGGTCTGCCGGGATCTGTTTGATGTGGATCGTGACGGGATCGGCGTTGAACTTGCCTTCGCCGACCGTGATGCTCTCGGGAAGTTCGAAGAGATCCTTGGGCATGGTCGTATAGCTTGCGCTCTGCGTCTCGTTGTAGCTCTTCAGCACCTCCTCGTCCACGACCAGACGGAATTGGGCGTCAGTCTCGCTCTTCGAGCTGAGGCAGATCGTGAGCTGTACGTTGGCTCCCTCGTCGCCATCGAGCACGACCTTCGTGGACCGGCTCAGCGACGAGACACTTTCGTTGATGTAGGCATGGGTGCCGAGCGTTCCGTATTCCGCATTGTCGCAGCCGACCAGGGCCGACGCTGCAACGAGCAGGGACGCAATCGATATTTTCAGTTTTTTCATGGTGTAGTCGGTAGATTAAAGGTTTTTCAATTCCCGGTCTCGGGGGTTTCGGGATTCTCGAGTGCCTGCTGGGCCGCAATGGCCGTGCGCATCCATTTGTAGGAGGGCGTATTCATCGCCTCGTAGCCGAACTGGTAGGCGCCGAATCCGCCTTTGCGGAAGCCGTTCGTCGGCTCCCACATGGCCATGCCGACCAGCGAGGGTATCTTCGACTTGTCGGCCTTCGTGCCGTCGCGGAATACCCAGTAGAATCCGCCGTTGAGGGCGTCCATTGCACTCTCGAGGTTCTCGCAGATCACATAGCGGTTGGTGATCTCCTCCTCGCTCATTACGCTCAGGAACTTGTTCAGGCATCGCTGCAGACGGCTGTCCTTGTCGCTTTCGTATCCCGTGGCGTTGGGCGAGGGCGAACCTCCCGACACGGTGTAGGCCTGCACGACGAAGTAGTCGATCAGCGGACCGCTCTCGGCGTTGAGCGTCTGGGGCTCGCCATCGACGATCAGCAGTTTGTCGGGGTTCGGCGACTTTGGACCGATGTATTTGTTGAGCTCGGTCAGCAGCGTGTGCATGCGGCCCATGTCGCTGGCCAGCGGGCCTCCGTAACCGTAGTTGGGCTCGAAGTCGATGTCGAAGCCGTCGTAGTTGTACTTGAAGACCGTGTCGGCGATCGCCCTCGCATACTTGGCGATGGCGGCGTCGATGGCCTCGCTGTCACCGTCCTTCCAACCCCAGAACTCGTTGCGGGACGCATCGTCGGTGTCGTACTCCGCGGGGGTGAAGTTCTGGCCCACATAGGAGGTGAAGCTGCAGAAGATCACCTTCGTGCCCTTTTTCTGCTGTACTTCGCGCAGATCCTTGATCTTGCCTTCCGAGAGGTTGCTCCAGTTGCCCCACAGCGAGACGATGTCCATCGAGTCGGGGATGCCGGCCAGCATGTTGGTCGTCGAGACCGTGGGCTCACCCCAGCCGCTGTACCATCCGAACGAGATGGCGTGGTCGCTGGCCTTCCAGGCCCGCAGGTTTTGGTAGTAGCTTTCGGGTTTGTTCGTTTCGGTGTTTTGGGACTCCAGGACCCACTCGTTTTCCGTTTCGGTCCAGTCGCTGCAGTTGGTGAACCCGGCGACGAAGAGCCCGGCGACGAGCAGAGTCCAGCTATTTCTTTTCCAGTTCATAGTCGATTTTTGGTCTTGGTTTTACGGTCAGTTTTTCTTGGTCCAGAACAGATCCACGGCCGGGGTGTCGGTGCCGCCGATCATCGTCACGGCGTTCTGGTAGTTCGTCGTGTTCTGGTCCTTCTCCGAGAGCGGGTAGGCCAGACGGCGCATGCCGCGGTTCGAGTCCACCACGCCGCTGCTCAGGTTGTCGATCACGGGAGCCAGTTCGGGATATCCCGTACGGCGGTATTCGGCCCAGGCCTCAAGGCCCATCGGGTAGTTGGCAATCCACTTCTGCGTGATGATCTGCTCGAGGTGCTTCTCGGTCGAGGTCTCACCCTCCCAGGCGATCTTGACGGTGGTCTTGCGGTCGTAGGTGTATTTCGAGCCGCGCGGGTCGTTCGAGTGTCCGGCCGGAGTGAGCGTCTTGTCTGCCAGGTAATCCTCTACGGTCTTGCTGTCGGATACTCCGTACTGTTCCATCGACAGGCGGATGCCGGCCTCGTAGTATTCGCGGGCCTTGGTCTCGCCGCCGTCGATCCACCCCTTCAGGGCGGCCTCGGCCAGCAGGAACTGCGTCTCGGCTGCCACGAATACGGGCAGCAGCGTTCCCGACGTCAGATTGGGCATCGAATAGGCGGCCACGGAGGTCTTGTCGAAATCAGCCTCGCCCGAGCGCATGCCGACATACTGGTCCGTGTAGCCCGGGAAGGTCGATTTGGTGAAGTAGGCCGCCATGCGGGGATCTTTGTAGCCGGACATGTAATCGACGATCGAGGCATTTACGCGCAGGTCGCCCCACGATACCGATGCCAGCTGGTAGGGGTTGCCCTGGATGCCGGGCGACATCATGGCGTTCTGGGCGTTGGTCTCGATCATGCCGGCCTCATGGGCGATGGCCTGCAGGGCGGACTCCTTGTCGTTCGTGCGGATGGCCACACGGAGCGTCAGCGAGTTGGCCAGACGGGCCCAGAGTGCATAGTCTCCGGCATAGATCGGGTCGCTCGATCCCATCGGCTTCGACGAGGGATAGGTCTGTGCGTAGGAGTAGAGCGTCGATGCGGAGTTCTGCAGGTGCGCGATGATGTTCTTGTAGACCTCCTCGTTGGTGTCGTAGGGCACGTACATCAGGCCCTTCATCACCTGGCTGTAGGGGATCGGGCCGTAGATGTCGGCCACGCGGATCATCACGGCGGCGCGGATCAGGTTGGCGATGGCCATCCAGTGGCCCGAGCCCTGCGAGAGCTCCTCTATCTCGAACAGGTTGCCGTAGATATCGAGGAACATCGTGTTGTAGGGGCCCTGGTTCCAGTCGGCCGAGGGGTTGAACGTATCGAAGTTCTGGCCGCCCCAACGGTTCGAGAGGGTGAAGTAGCCGCCCAGTGTGCCGACCATCTGGTCTACCATCTGCGAGTCGTTCTGCTGGACGTACATCATGGCGTCGATCATCGTCGGCAGCAGCATCGTGGGATCGGGCTCCTGCGGAGCATAGGGATCGGTGTTGTATTCTTCAAAGTTACCCGTGCAACCGGTCAGCGAGCCGACCAGCAGGATTCCGAGCATTATTTTGAGTCTGTTTTTCATAGGTCAGCGGTTGTTAGAATTGGAGTTTGATGTTGAAACCGAGGTTCCGGGTGCTGGGCAGCATGAAGTAGTCCACGTTCTGGTAGTAGTTGCTGCCGGTGGCTGCGGAGATTTCGGGATCGAACGGAGCCTTGCAGTAGATCATCCAGAGGTTGCGGGCCACGAAGCCGAGGGTGAGCTTGGCCTTGTTGCGGAACCACTTCTGCGGCAGCGTGTAGCTCAGGTTGAGCTCCTGCAGGCGGACGTTGGTGGCGTCGTAGAGGTAGTAGGCGCCGTGACCGCCCTCGGCCGAGGAGATCGTCTGGTAGTAGGTCTGGGGGCTGACCGAGCCGTAGTTGATCGGAATGCCGCCCCGGTCGCGGGCTGCGGCCGTAGCCTCCGACACGCCGTAGTAGTCGAGGATACCCTGCGTTGCGGAGTAGGCCATGCCGCCGATGCGGGCCGTGAAGACCACTCCGAGGTCAATGCCCTTCCAGGCGAAGTTGTTGCTCCATCCGAGGTTGCACTTCGGGGCCAGCGAACCTACCTTGCGGGCCTCGATCTCCTCCATCGACAGCGCTCCGGTGTTGCTGATGAGGATGTTGCCGTTCAGGTCGCGGGCCAGCTGGTGATTGACGTAGATGTCGCTCAGCGAACCGCCTTCGCGCAGGATGACGCGCGGGGCGACGTCGGAGGCGCCCAGCCAGTCCTTCTTGATCTCGGTCAGGTCCTCGGCCACGCCCGTTATCGGGTTGATCATGCCGTGGGCCAGCTCCATGATCTTGTTCTCGTTGAAGGTGTAGGTGAAGTTCGTTCCCCAGCGGAAGTCGCCCCACTTGTTGTTATAGCCTACGGCGAGCTCGACGCCCTGGTTGCGGACGTTACCCGTCTGTGCGGCATAGTTCTCGTAACCGGTCGAGCTGGCCAGCGGCATGTAGATCGTCTGGTGGTAGGTGTTCGAACGGTAGTAGGTGACGTCGAGGTTGAACTTGTTCAGGAAGCGGGCATTGACGCCGATCTCCCACGAGCGGGTATCCTCGGGACGCAGGTCGTTGTTGGGATAGGTCGCCGGGGCCTTCCATCCGTGGCTCTGCTCGACGTAGGTGTAGCTCGGGTTCGAGAGGTAGCGGTCGAAGGCCGAAGCCACCTGGGCGTACGATGCGCGGACCTTGAGGAAGGAGAACCAGTCGGGCAGATCGACCATGTTGGAGATGACGCCCGAGAGGCCGACCGACGGGTAGAAGAACGACGACTGCTTCGAATAGGCCAGCATCGAGGGCCACTCGTTGCGGCCCGTGAGCGTGAGGTAGAGCATCGAGCGCCAGCCCACCTCGACGTTGGCGAAGATGGCCTGTGTCTGGTCATGCCAGCCCTCCTGGTAGAGCTTGAACTTCTCGGTCGTGTTGAGGTTCAGCGTCGTGAAGAAGTTGGCGGTCTTCAGGTCGCCTGCCACGCCGGCCATCTCGTAGCGCTGGTCGTCGATCGAGGCGCCGATCTGGGCGTTGAGGGTCCAGTCCTCGCCGAACTGCTTGTTGATGTTGGCGATCACGTCGCCGTAGAACGTGCGGTCGGTCTGCGTCTGATCCTGCAGTCCTCCGTTGTCGCCGGCGAAGGTGGTCAGCGTCGTGGCGTAGTACTTGCGTGTCATGCGGTACTCCGAGTTGTCGATCCGCACGCGGCCGGTGATGTCGAGCCAGTCGGTGACCTTCCACTTGAGCGAGGCGTTGAGCATGTAGCGGCGCTTGTCCGTTTCGCGGTTCATGCGCTTTTGGATCCAGTAGGGGTTCTGGATCGAGTGTGCGCCCTCGCCGTAGGGCCAGTACTGCGCCATCAGGCCGCGGATGGGATCCCAGCGCTCGTAGAGGCGGATTTCGTTGAAATCATCGCCGCGGGGGAAGAGGTAGAGCGCCGGCAGGGGGTTGAAGTACTTGCCCTGCGAGACCATGTTCTTGTTGTCCTGGATGATGAAGTTGGCACCGAAGTCGAACGTCAGGCGCTCCTTGGCGAACGTCGTGGTGTTGCGGGCCGAGAAGTTGTAGCGGTTGTAGGCGCTCTCGGGGATGATGTCCGTACTGTTGGTCGTCGATACGGAGATGTAGGTCTGGTTCTTCTGGTTGCCGGTCGATACGGATACCGAGTTGATGATGTTCGTACCGGTGTTGAAGAAGTCGCGGGCGTCGAACGTGCCGTTGATCGGCGAACCCCAGCTGAAAGTCGAGTTGCTCGTTCCGTAGCGGTTCTGCATTTCGGGCATCATGTATACCGACGAGAACATCGTGCTGTTGCTCAGCGTGACGATCGTCTTGTCCACGGCGCCTCGCTTGGTGTTGATGATGATCACGCCGTTGGCGGCCTCCGAACCGTAGAGTGCGGCGGCCGAGGGACCGGTCAGCATATTGACCGACTCGATGTCCTCGGGGTTGATGTCGGCGGCGCTCTCCGAACCGACCTGGTCGCCGTAGCTGCCGCCCGATCCGCCGAAGCTGTTGTTGTACATCGGGATACCGTCGATCACGTAGAGGGCCGTGTTGCTCTTCTCGATCGACTTCTGTCCGCGCATCACCACGCGCGTCGAGGATCCTGCACCGCCCGCGCCGGCGTTGATCGTCACACCGGCCACCTTGCCGACCAGCGAATTGACGAAGTTGGCGTCCTTGACCGTCGTCAGTTCTTCGGCCTTCACCTGCTGGACGTTGTACGCCAGGGCCTTCTCCTCGCGCTTGATGCCGAGGGCCGTGACGACGACGGCATTCATCTGGAGGGCCTCCTCCTCGAGCTCGACCTTCAGTTCGGTCTGGCCCGTGAAGGGGATCTCGACGCTCTTGTAGCCGATGAAGGCCACGAGCAGCACGTCACCCGGACGTGCCGAGAGCGAGAACGATCCGTCGATTGCGGTGGTAGTTCCCGTTGTGCCGCCCTTGATGGTGACCGTTGCGCCGATCACCGGTCCGTAGGCATCGGTTACCGTGCCTTTGACGGTCACCGGCTCCCCCCCCCTCGGGGTCGTGGAGAGCGAGATGTATTTGTTTTCGAGGCGGTAGGTGACGCCCGAGCCCTTGAGCATCTGGCCGAGAGCCTCTGCCAGCGTACCGTTTTCGATGCTGACGCTCACGTTGCGCCGGATATCGACGTCGTTGTTCGAAAGGAAGAGATAGCCCGTCTGTTTTTCGATCTCGTTCATCACACGCTCCATCGGAACATTCTCCTGGCGGATGGTCACCTGTGTGGATTGGGCGTATGAGTGTGCGGCATGAAATAGCATGCACGCGGCGAAAACGAGTGTAAACAGGCATTTGATTTGCTGAATACGTTTTTTGTTCATACTTTTACATAGTGGTTAGTAGTTAATAGCTTAAGATTTGAGACAATGCCGACCACGGACTGCGGGCGCGCCATCGTCCGCAGTTCTTCTTTTTCACGGCATTGCATGTCAGAGGGAGGAGTTTTTCATTTCTTCATGCATTCGTTGGTTTGAGGTTAGTTATTCGATAAAGAGGTCTCGGGTGGATTCCGCCGCTCCGCGTCGGGGCGGAGTCAGCGTATGCGGATCGTATTGTCCTCCGGATCGCGCACATAGGAGAAGCACGCCGAGCGCTGTAGCATGCGCAGCGCGGTGTCGATTCCGTCGGATATTCGGATCTTTCCATAGTTGTAGTCTACGGTCGGCATGTCGCGCCGTTCGATGAGGATGCGGACACCGAAGTATTTCTCGAACTTGTGCATCAGCTCCTCGAAGGTCTGGCCCTTGATGCTGATGAGCCCCTCGGTCCAGAGATACTCGTCGGGGTTGTCGATCCGGTCGAGTTGCAGCCGGTTGCCGACCATGCGGATTTCGTCGTTGGGCCGGAGGATGAACTCTTCGCCGGCCGTGAGTTTGTTGGATACCTTCACGCTTCCGCGCAGCAGGGCTGTCGAGAATATGCCTTCGTCGGCTTCGGCCACGACGTCGAACTTCGTGCCGAGTACCTCGACGTCGCAGGCGAACGTCTCGACGACGAACGGGTGTTCGGCATCGTGCTCGACGTCGAACATCGCCTCGCCGCTGACCTTTACGCGGCGCTCGCGTCCGGCGAAGACGAGCGGGTATTCGAGCCGGGTGCCGGCGCTGAGCCATACGTTCGTCCCGTCTTCGAGCCGCATGCTGAGGTATTGGCCGGCCGGCACCTCGATCGAGGTGGTCCGCTGCGACCATTCGTCGAGCCGGTTTCGCGTCAGCGTCCACGACAGGATGACGCCGACAAGCAGCACGGCGGCCAGTTCGGCCGTGTAGCGGACGATACGGCGCAGGGTGATGCGGCGTCCGGCCTTTTCGGGCGCCGGCGCGGGTGTTGCGGCGATCTGTTCACCGGACAGGGGGGCGTGGATGATCGAGGCTGCGATCGCCCGGTCGAGGCGGTCGAGTTCGAGCCGGTTCGCAGGGTCGAACTCGAGCCAGTCGAGCACCTCGCGCATCTCCCGGTCGGAGGCTTCGTTGTCGAGGTATTTGAGCAGTAAGTCGGGATTCATCGTCTCTCTGTTTGCCATCGTATATAGATAACGAACAAGTCGGCCCGATTCCCACTCTGCGAAGTGCGATTCCGGCAGAAAAATGCAATTAAAAATTTTTACGATTTCAATGTGGTGGAAGAGAGCAGGATAAGAAGCGCCGGAAGATAGTCCTTGAGGGCTATGCGGAACTCTTTGGCCGCCTTGGCCAGCTCGAACTCGACCCGGCGTACGGTGATTCCGTGCATCTGGGCGATCTCCTTGTACGACTTGTCCTCGAAGCGGCGGGCTTCGAATACCTGCCGCGTGAGCGGCGACATGCTCTCAAGCGTCTCGCGGATGATCCGCTCGACCTCTCCCGAGAATATCTCGCGCGGATCGAAGGCTTCCAGCGAGCGGATGTCGGCGGCGATCACCTCGCGGCGGAGTTCGTAGACCTGTTGCTCGATCTGGGTATGACGCGACTGGGCGCGGAGCCAGTCGAGGCAGCGGTTGCGCACGACGGTCAGCACATAGGCCGGGAGGTTGCAGTCGTCCGGGAGTTTCTCCCGATTCTCCCAGAGGGTCATGAAACTCTCCGACACGATGTCTTCCGCTACGGTCCGATTGCGCACGTAGCGATTCGCAAGGATCTCGAATCGGGGCCGGTAGCTGGAGAACAGGCGGCCGAATTCCATGGATGTCATGCGGTTATGAGGCTGTTGTCGTCAAAATCTCGTTCTGCGTCGCAATTTTTGTCCCGGAGCCGCACCTTTGGGCGGTCCCCGACATTTTGTCGGCACATATATGCAAATATACGAAATCTGATGTTTCTGCCAAATTTATTTCAGCAGGCAGTGCGGGGACCCGACGGGGAAGAATTGGGCAAGTGGAAAATTTTCGGTACTTTTGCCCTTTTCGGACCGGGGTCCGCAAACTGAAAAAGAGAAATGTCTGAAAACCCGTCGTGCCGCGGCAGTTTCCTTGCGCTGACGCCGCTGCTTGTCTTCCTGGCCTGCTACCTCGCCGTGTCGCTGGTGGCGGGCGATTTCTACCGGATGCCCATCTCGGTAGCCTTCATTGCTGCTTCGGCCTATGCCGTGGCCATTACGCGGCGTGTCCCCTTCGCCGAGCGGATCTCCCGCTTCTCGGCCGGGGCCGCCGACCCGAACGTGTTGTTGATGATCTGGATCTTCGTACTGGCGGGCGCCTTCGCCGAGACGGCCCGGAGCATGGGTGCCGTAGATGCCACGGTCGATCTGACGCTGCACCTGCTGCCGGGGCGTCTGCTCCCGGCCGGGCTGTTCCTGGCCTCCTGCTTCGTCTCCCTGTCGGTCGGCACCTCCGTAGGGACGATCGTGGCGCTGGTCCCCGTGGCTGCGGGGCTTTCGTCCGAGACGGGCATGAACGAGGCATGGCTTACGGCCATCGTCGTGGGCGGCGCCTTCTTCGGCGACAATCTTTCGTTCATCTCCGACACGACGATCGCCGCGACCCGCACACAGGAGTGCGACCTGCGCGACAAGTTCCGCGTCAATGTGCGCATCGTGGCTCCGGCGGCCGTGGTGACGCTGTTGGTCTATCTGCTGACGGGCAGCGGAGCCGATGCCGTGGTGGCGCCGGGACGGGTCGAGTGGGTCCGCGTGCTGCCCTACCTGCTCGTGCTGGTGACGGCCGTTGCCGGCATGAACGTGTTGAAGGTGCTCCTGCTGGGTATCGCCGCCTCGGGTGTGATCGGCCTGGCGACCGGGAGTTTCGACCTGCTCGCATGGTGCGGCGGCATGGGACAGGGCATCACCGGCATGGGTGAACTGATCATCGTCACGATGATGGCCGGAGGGTTGCTCGAACTGATCCGTTTCAACGGCGGCATCGACTACATCATCGGCCACATGACGCGCCGCATCTCGGGCCGCCGGGGGGCCGAGGGGACGATTGCCGGACTGGTCTGCCTCTCGAACCTCTGCACGGCCAACAACACGATCGCCATCCTGACCGTCGGCCCGATCGCCCGCAAGATCGCCGACCGGTTCGGTGTCGATCGCCGGCGGAGCGCCAGCCTGCTCGACACCTTCTCCTGCTTCACGCAGGGCCTGTTGCCCTACGGAGCCCAGCTGCTCATGGCCGCGGGGCTGACGGGCCTCTCGCCGCTGGGCATCATCCGTTACCTCTATTATCCCGCCATCATGGGCGCCGTGGCCGTGCTGGCCATCCTGTTGCGCTACCCGCGGCGGATCTGACGTGCGGTCCGTGGCTGCGCACCGATACGTGACGGCCGGAATCTTCACGCGGAAGATCCCGGCCGTCGTCGTGCCGTCGCACGGCTACTCCTCTTCAGGCAGCACCTCGTTCAGACAGGCGATGGCATTGAGCGAGCGTGGATACCCGATGTAGGGGAGCAGCTGGGTGACGACGGCCAGCAGCGTCGGCTTGCCGTTGCCGACACGGGCATTGCCCCGGATATGGCCCTTGACCTGAGCCTCGCAGCCTCCCAACGAAACCAGCGTGGCAAAGGTCAGCAACTCCCGGGTCGCCACGTCCAGTCCCCGGCGGGTCTGGTAGTCGCCGAAGCAGTTGGCCGAGAGGTAGCGCTGGATGTGTATCTGGTCGGCCGGCGAGGTCTCGTACATCCGGTCGATCGTCTCTCCGAAGATCGACTTCTGCAGGGCCAGCCCCTGCTCGAAGCGGGTGTCGGGTGTCGTCGTGCCGCAAGCTTCGAGGGGCAGGCTGATGCCCCGGGCCGTGAACCTGCGGTTCATGGCGGCTACAGCGTCGGCTCCCTTTGCCATGCCGACGTAGGGGATCGTCTGGTAGACCGTCTCGCGGATCTCGACGGGAGGAATGCCGGCATCGAGAGCGGCGTCCAGCAACGGAGCGAGGAGTTCGTCGCTCTGCAACGCAACAACGGAGGCAAGGGTCACCAGCAGCCGCGTGCGGCGGTCGAGCGAACCGTACTGCTGCGTCTCTCCGCAGGCAAAGCCGGCGGCCAGGGCGCTCAGCTCGGGATCGCTCGAGGCAAAGGCCGCCAGCGGGTTGGGCAGGCCGTCGGCGGTCTTTGTCTGCGACGGCTTCGGGGTCGTGGCCGCACGGTAGGCTTCGTCGTCCACGGGTTCGAGCCATGTGTTGCGGTTCGTCGCCGGGTTGCACTCCACGGCCAGGTGCGAGAACCAGCAGTCGGGGGCTGCACCGTGCCAGTGGATCACGTTCGGTGCGATCTCGACGACGTCGCCCGGGAGAAGCAGCCGGGCCTCCTGGCCCCGCTCCTGGTAGTAGCCGCGTCCGGCCGTCACGAGCAGCAGTTGGCCTCCCGTGTGGCTGTGCCAGTTGTTGCGGCAGCCGGGTTCGAAGGTGACGTTGTAGACCGGGCAGTTCAGCTCTCCGTTCCGGGTCAGGGGCGCCAGGTAGGACTGCCCGATGAAATATTGGGCATTGGCGGGCGGGTTGGCCTCGCCCTGCGGGAAGATCTGGTGGAATTCGGTGGTGTCTTTCATGGCTATGTCGTTTGTTGCCGGCCGGGCTGTTGCAGCGGCTCCGGATGCGAGGAGCAGCAGGCCGGCGAGGGTCGTTCGTTTCATGTTAGTACTTTTGTCGTTGTTTGCGGCAGTTGCCGACGGTCAGAGGTTGCGTCCCGTCTCGTAGGCCTTGCGCAGGGCGGGGATGGCCGTCGATCTCGTGCATCTTCCAGACGCCGAGTCCGTAGATCGTGCCCCGCTCGCGGGCCCCTTCGAGGCAGTCGAGGAATCCGCGGAACCCCTCGATCACGCGCTCCATGGCCTCCTTGTCCTGCTCGGCGGCCGTGATGATGAAGTAGAACTCCTTGTTGCCCATCCGCAGGTATTCCGAGCAGCAGCGGTCGATCAGGGTCTTCATCTGTGCGCTCATCGCATAGAAGTAGACCGGCGAGGCGAGCACGATGACGTCGGCCTCGACCATCTTCTCGATGATCTCCCGTGCATCGTCGTACTGCGGGCAGGATCTGCCCGGCTCGGTGCAGGTGCCGCACCCCGTGCAGTAGTAGATGGTCCGGTCGCGCAGAAAGATCTTTTCCGCGTCATGTCCCGCCTCGCGAGCCCCGCGCAGGAACTCGTCGCACAACGTGTCGGAATTGCCGTGGCGGCGGGGGCTGGATGAAAGGATCAATACCCTTTTTTTCATGTCCGTATCCGTTTTTTCTCCGTTGGGCCCCTTCCGGGGTCCGGTAATGCAAAGATACGGCATCCCGGCCGGTTCCGGATAGACGGATTACGGAATCTTTTACCCCGATTACCGATTTTTTGCTGCCGGGGAGCGGGATCCCGCGGAAATGGTTACCTTTGCAAAGAACAAGCCTGTATATAATATGGAATCAAAAATCCGGCACATCGAATCCGTCGGCGAATACTGCGGGTCGCTGGGCGTGACGGCCCAGCATCCCTCGGTGGCGGTCATTGATTTCGCAGAGGCCCGGCCTGTCTGTCATATGCGCCAGACGTTCGGCTTTTATGCGGTTTTCCTCAAGGAGGTCCGTTGCGGCGACATGATCTATGGCCGCAACTACTACGACTACCAGGAGGGTACGCTCGTCTGTCTGGCCCCCGGGCAGGTGATCGGCTTCGAGGACAACGGCGAAAAGTTCCAGCCGAAGGGGTGGGCGCTGGTCTTCCACCCGGACCTGATCCGCGGGACGATGCTCGGCCGCAACATGAAGGAGTATACCTATTTTTCTTATGAGGTGAACGAGGCGCTGCACCTCTCGGAGACGGAACGGTCGCTGGTCGTGGACAGCCTCCGGAAGATCCGCCTCGAACTCGGGCATGCCATCGACCGTCACAGCCGGCGGCTGGTCACCACGCAGATCGAGGTGCTGCTCGACTACTGCCTGCGTTTCTACGAACGGCAGTTCATCACCCGCACACACGTCAATCACGATGTGCTGACGCGTTTCGAACGGCTGCTGGATGACTACTTTGCCGAGGGCCGCGCCCGCAGCGAAGGACTCCCGTCGGTGAAATACTGTGCCGGACAGCTCTGCCTCTCACCCAACTATTTCGGCGACCTGGTCAAGCGCGAGACGGGGCGCACGGCCCAGGAGCACATCCAGCTCAAGCTGCTCGAGGTGGCGAAGGAGCGGGTGCTCGACCCGGGGCGGACGATCAGTGAGATCGCCTACGAACTGGGTTTCCAGTATCCGCAGCACTTCACCCGGATGTTCAAGAAACTCACGGGGCAGACCCCCAACGAATACCGCGCGGCCGAATGACGGCGCGACCGGTCCGCGAAGGGCCGGTTTTTTTGTGCCGTTTCAGTTTCTTTTCAAAATGTCCCCGTAGCTTTGCCTGCGGAAATGGGTAATAGAACCACTTAAAACGACACGATCATGATGAATTGGATGAAGAATCTGTTGGTTGCAGCCGCGGCGTTTCTGGCTGCAGGATGTGAGCGCTCCGACGGGGAGCGTGGCTCGGGAGGCGAGGTGTCGCCGCAGGTGCTGGCGGCTTTTGCCGAGCGTTACCCCGGTGCGCAGAACGTGAGCTGGAGCATGAAGGGCGACTATGCCGTGGCGGACTTCTACTGGACGGGAACGCGCGCGGCGGTCTCCACGAACTGTTCGGCCTGGTTCGGCAATGCCGACGGGCGCTGGACGATGACCGAGACGGATATCCGTTTCGATGCCCTCCCGCAGGCGGTCAGGGAGGCCTTTGCCGCGAGCGAGTATGCCTCGTGGCGGGTCGATGACCGGGTAGACGTACTCTACCGTGCGGGCGATGTCGAGCCCGAGATCTACGTCATCGAGGTCGAACAGGACGGCCGCGAGATGGACCTCTACTATTCGCCCGACGGCGTGCTGGTGAAGTGTGTGGCCGACGCGGACCCCGATTGCGACTACGGCGATTTCATCCCGGCCGAGCCTGCGGCCTCGATCGGGGAGTATATCCGGACGCACTACCCTTCGGCCCGTGTGATCGACGTCGATGCGGAGTCAGAGGGGACGGAGGTCGAGATTCTCGACGGCGGCGTGAAGCGTGAACTCTTCTTCGACCGCGGCGCGGCGTGGCTGTATACCAAGACCAGTGTGCGCCGCGCCGACCTGCCCGAAGCCGTGACGGCTGCCTGGGCCGCTTCGGAGTATGCCGAGGCACACGGTTATCGGCTCGACGACGCGGATCTGTACGAGACGTCTTCCGAGGGGACCTTCTACCGCCTGGAGCTCGAGTCGCGCAACGGCGACGTGAAGATCCGGATCACGCCCGAGGGCGAGGTGTCGCGCCATGAACCCTCCGTAGAAGGCGCCGGTGTCGCGGCGGAGATCGAGGCCTTCATCCGGGAGAACTATCCGGGCGCCTCGATCATGGAGAAGGATAGCGACGACGGGATGCTCGAGGTGGAGATCCGCCACGAGGGGCGCGAGAAGGAGCTGCTCTTCAACGGGGCCGGAGTGTGGGTGAGGACCTCGTGGGAGGTGCGCCGTGCCGAACTGCCCGAAGCGGTGACGGCTGCCTGGACCGCTTCGGAGTATGCCGGCTGGGAGTTCGACGGCGCGGATTATCTCCAGACTCCCGACGGTGCATGGTATGCCCTCGAGCTGGAGGAGGAGCGAACGGACCGTGAGGTGACGCTCCGCATTGCGGAGGACGGCACGATCCTCGGCTGACGGAGCCTTTGCCGCAAACCGGTGCGGGACCTGCCTTGTGAAGAGGCGGATCCCGCACCGTTCTTTTTACCGCTCTTCCTTGCCTCTTCCGCCGGTCCATGGCCCGGCTGATGGCGAAGGGGATGGCCAGGAAGAGCAGCGTGCCCGAGGCGACGAGGGCCGTGTAGGTGGCCGGGCTCCCGACGGGCAGTTGCGAGGGCGGGAAGAAGGTCACGGCGAACGAGAAGAGCACGGCCAGCAGGCCGCCTCCGGCGATGATCCAGATCCCGGTGCGGCCGCCCGGCACGCGGTAGCTGCGGGGCAGGTCGGGCTGAGTGTAGCGCAGGCGGATGGCCGCGGCGTACATCATCATGTACATGATCAGGTAGAGCCCGATGGTCAGGGCGCTGAGCAGGAAGAAGGCCACGTTTACGTTCTTCATCACGATGTAGAGCGACGAGAGCAGCGTCACGAGCGCCCCCTGGATGAGCAGGATGTTAATCTGCACGCCGTTGCGGTTCGTTTTGCTGAGCGCCCGGGGCAGCCGCCCCTCCCGGGCTGTCCAGAGCAGGCCGCGGCTCGGGCCGGAGATCCACGAGAGGATGCCGGCCAGTGCGCCGAAGGTGACGAGCAGTCCCATGACGTTGGTCATCCACCCGATGCGGTAGTGGTCGAAGACAATGCGGAAGGTGACGAACAGACCTGCCTGGAGGTCGATCTGTTCGTAGGGCGTGATGACGGCTACGGCCAGGGCGCCGAGCGTGAAGAGGCTGAACGAGATCAGGGCGGCGAGGAACATGGCCCGCGGGAACTGCGACTGCGGCCTTTTCAACTCGGGGGCGTGCACGGCGTGGACCTCGACACCGGCGAAAAGCAGCAGGATGCCGGCCAGGAAGGCGATGTCGCTCATGCCCGAGATGTGGGGGAACAGGCGCGGGTGTACGTGGTGTGCGGCGTCGGTCCCGACCACCTGGGTGACCGAGGCGGGGATGTGCTCGAAGGCTACCTCGTTGCCTCCGGCCAGCCAGATGACGGCCATCAGGACGATGACGATGCCGGGCAGGACCGTACCGACGAGGAATCCGCGGCTCGTGAAGTCGGTGAGCGCCGTGGTGCCGCGAAGGGTGATCCAGGTTGCGAACCAGTACATGGCGATCGAGAAGCATCCCACGAAGATACCGTTCTCGGCCAGCGCCGGGAGGCCGGCCATGTAGGCGGCCGAGGCGGCGGCGAATCCCAGCACGGTGGGGTACCAGACGACGTTCTGGATCCACTGCAGGAAGATGGCCGTGAAGCCCAGGTGGGAGTTGAAGGCCTCCTTGACCCAGGTGTAGACCCCGCCTCCGCGGGAGGCGAAGGCGCTGCCCAGCTCGGCGCTTACGAGCGCCGCGGGGATCAGGAAGAGGAACGTGGCGAAGAAGATGTAGAAAAACATGGTGAGCTCCTCCTGCGCCATCATCGGGAGTCCGCGCAGGCTGATGACCGCCGCGGCGGTCATCAGGGCGAGCTGCGAGGTCGAAATGCGTTTGTCTTTGGCCATGGCTCGGTGTGTTGTGCAAATGCTTCAAGGCCCGCAGTTTTCATGCCGCGGAGATCCTTCCGGTCCCGTCGGAGGCATGTTCCGGCGGAAATGGAGGGCGAAAGGACCGATTTTTCCCTGCGGCTGTGCCCGGAACCGTTATTTTGCGTATCTTCGTAGTGAAATCGGCGGGGACCGGCCCCTTTGCGGGGGTGGCCCGGCCGGAAAAGATCGAAAACGATGAAAAGACGATTGGGATTTCTCCTGACGCTGCTTCTGGCGGCGGGATGGATTGCGTGTGCGATGGCCCGGGCGACCGGTTCCGCACCCGAAGGGACGGAGGCTCCGGCCAAGGCGCCGGGCGTGACGCGGTTGGTGACCTACAATGTCGGGGTCTTCAACAAGTACATTCGGGACGACTATCGGCTCATTGCCGACATGATGCGCGAGATCGGCGCCGATGCCGTCTGCCTCAACGAACTGGACAGCTGTGCCTCCCGGACGCGGGGTGTCTTCCAACTCGAACGGGTTGCCGGGCTGATGGGCGGCTGGGACTTCTGCTACGGTCCCGCCATGCCGTTTCAGGGCGGTGCCTACGGCGAAGGGGTCATGACGCGCGAACCGGCGGTCCGTAAATTCTTCGTGCCGCTGCCGCAGGCCGGCGGGGCCGAGCCGCGTGTGCTGGCGGTTGTCGAGCTCCCGCGTTTCGTGATCGCCACGACCCACCTGGACCATGTTTCGGCCGAGGCGCAGGTCGAGCAGGCGCGCGAGATCAACCGGGTGATGCGCGAACGCTACGGGCGGAGCGCGAAGCCGGTCTTCCTCGGCGGCGACCTGAATGCCGAGCCCGATTCGGAGACGTTGCGCGAGTTGCGGCGGGCCTGGCGGGTACTCTCGGGAACCGATGCCGGGACCTATCCGTCGGACGGACCGACGGTCTGCATCGACTATTTCCTGCAGCTCGATAACGGTGTGGCATGCGATGTGGTGGATGCCCGGGTGTTGGACCGCTTCCGTGCGGGCGACGTGAGCAGGGCGTCGGACCATCTGCCCGTGATGCTCGACATAAAACTGGATTAGGACGATGAAACGGATCTGCCTGTCATGCTTGCTGCTGTTGCTCGCCGTGCCGTGTGCGGTGCGGGCGCAGCAAACCTCGGGATACCCGGTGTCGGGGCGTGTGATCGACCGTCTGACGCGCCGGCCGGTCGCCTACGCCTCGGTCGTGGTGCAGGGCGAGGAGCAGCGGGGTGCCTCGACAGACTCCACCGGCCGGTTTGTCATCGAACGCGTGCGTCCCGGCATCCAGCGGTTCGTTGCCTCCTCGGTCGGCTACAGGAGTTGTGTCAGCCCCGAGTTCCTTGTCTCGGCCGCCACACCCTTCGTGGAGATCGAACTCGAGGAGGATGCCACGCAGGTCGAAGCCGTGACGGTCCGTCCCTCTCCTTTCCGGGCGACGGTCGAGAGTCCCGTGGGGCTGAATGTCATCGGGGTTCGCGAGATCGAGAAGAGCCCTGGCTCGAACCGCGACATTTCGCGCATCGTGCGCTCCTATCCCGGCGTGGCCTTCTCGCCAGTGGGCTACCGCAACGACCTGATCGTGCGCGGCGGCGGTCCGTCGGAGAACAAGTTCTTCATGGACGGCATCGAGATCCCGAACATCAACCACTTTGCCACGCAGGGCGCCACGGGTGGTCCGGTGAGCATCGTCAATGCCGATCTGATCCGCGAGATCAACTTCTACACCGGGGCCTTCCCGGCCGACAGGGCCGGGGCATTGAGCTCCGTGCTCGACTTCAAACTCCGCGACGGCAATGCCGAGCGGCAGACCTTCAAGGCGACGCTCGGCGCCTCGGACGCCGGGATCAGCGGCAGCGGCCACATCGGCGACAGGACGACCTACCTCTTCTCGCTCAGGCAGTCCTACCTGCAGCTGCTCTTCAAGATGCTGGGGCTCCCGTTCCTGCCGAACTACATCGACGGGCAGGTGAAGGTCAAGACCCGCTTCTCGGAGCGCGACGAGCTGACCTTCCTGGCGCTGGCCGGCATCGACAACATGAAGCTCAACGTCGATGAGAAGGGCGAGGATGCCGAGTATCTGCTGAGCTACCTGCCGCGCATCCAGCAGGAGACCTTCACGGTCGGTGCCTCGTGGCAGCACTATGCCGGGCAGCATGTGCAGACGGTGACCCTGAGCCACAACTACCTGAACAACCGCAACCTGAAATACCGCGGCAACGACGACTCCTCGGAGGAGAACCTCACGCTGCGGCTGCGTTCCGTGGAGCAGAAGAGCACGCTGCGGGCCGAGAACCGCAGCTATCTTGGACAGTGGACCCTGCGCGAAGGGGCGGAACTCAACTATTCGGACTACACGAACCGCACCTTCCAGCGCCTCTATGCCGACGGAGCCCGCACGGCCGACTACCGCACCGATCTGGGCATCTTCGGCTGGGGGCTCTTCGTCGGCGCCGACTACTCCTCGGAGAACAAGCGCTTCACCGCATCGGCCGGGGTGCGGGCCGACGCATGCGACTACTCCTCCCGCATGTCCCGGCCGTGGCATCAGCTCTCGCCGCGCGCCTCGCTGTCGTATGTGCTGGGCGGGGGATGGAAGATCAGCGGCAGCGCCGGACTCTACTACCAGCTGCCGCCCTACACGGCACTCGGCTACCTCGATGCCGGGCAGTATGTGAACCGCGACCTGCGCTACCTGCGTGTCGGGGCGGTGAGTGCCGGGATGAACTGGCACCTGCGCGACCGGCTGGTCCTTTCGCTCGAAGGCTTTTATAAGAGGTATGACGACGTGCCGCTGTCGCTTGCCGACGGGATTCCGCTCTCGTGCAAGGGCAACGACTACGGCGTGGTGGGCAACGAGGCGCTGGTCTCCTCGGCCGAAGGACGTGCCTACGGCGTGGAGGCCATGGCCCGCTGGCAGATTCCCGGGCGGGTGAACATCGTGGGGTCGGTGACGCTCTACCGCAGCGAGTACCGCAGCGACGGCTCGTCGCCGTGGATCGCCTCGGCGTGGGACAACCGCTTCGTGGTGAATGTCAGCGGAACGTACGACCTGCCCCGCAACTGGAGCATCGGCGCGAAGCTGAGCGCCGTGGGCGGGGCTCCCTTTACGCCTTACGATGCCGACAAGTCTTCGCTTGTCGAGGCCTGGGATGCCCAGGGACGCCCCTACTATGACTACGCGCGCTACAATGCCGAACGGCTCGACGCCTTTGCGCAGCTCGACCTGCGCATCGACAAGATCTTCTACTTCAAGGGGTGCATGCTGGGGTTCTACATCGACCTGCAGAACGTCACGGTGAGCAAGCTCCGGCAGCCCGACGTGTTGATGTCCACGGGCGAGATACTCAATCCCGAGGCTCCGGTCTCGGAGCAGCGCTACAGGATGAAGTCGCTCCGTCAGGAGAGCGGCACGCTGCTGCCCTCGATCGGCATCACGGTGGAGTTCTGACCCGCCCTGCAGCGGGAGTTTCCGGAGGGCTGCAGGCTCTGTGTGCCGCGCGCTCCGGCACGTTGTGCGTGTGTGCCGATGCGCGGCCGGAGCAGGCATGAAAAAAGCGGCAGGGGATCTCGCGATTGCCTGCCGCCTCCGGAGGATGGCCCTCCTAAACTACTAACCCAAACTTAAATAAATGAAGAAACCTCACTGCGGTTGCTGTGCCGCAGTTGCTTCAGGAATGGGCAAAGTGCGTGCCAACGAAGAGCCGCCGGGGATCGGAATCCTTCGGCGGCTCGCTTCATTCTATTCTTATGTCCGTGGGGGATATTTTCCCTCCGGGTCCCGCCTTTGCGGCGGCTTTTTCAGGAACCGGTTGCCCGTATTGGCGTAGATCACCGCTGCGACGGCACCGATTGCCAGCCAGATCATGCCGGCAGCACCGAACCCCTGGTGAGGGTGGATTAAGTCGGCTCCCATTAGGAGCGTGCAGGCGGCGCAGTAGAACATCAGTTTGCCCATGAAGCGGCACAGCGCTTTTTCGTCGTAACGTGCGCGCTCCTCCCTCGGCATCGTGTTGTAGCCGGCGATCAGCCGCGCCCCGCGTCCCGAGAGGAAGATTGCGCCGAGTACGAGGAAAAACGCGGCGACAACTCCGTAAAAGACGAGCCCGAATACCATCTCCGCCGCCGGTTACCGGAAGACACCCGTGTAGGTCGCCGGTGAGAGGGCGCGCAACTCCTGCTTCACCGTCTCGGCCACGTCGAGTGTCTCGATGAAGGCGGCGATCGCCTCGCGCGTGATGTGGGTGTTGGTGCGCGTCAGGGCTTTCAGCGCCTCGTAGGGCTTCGGATAGCCCTCGCGGCGCAGGATCGTCTGTATGCCCTCGGCCACGACGGCCCAGTTCTGCTCCAGATCTCGGTCCAGAGCTTCGCGGTTGAGGATCACCTTGCCCAGCCCCTTCATGAGCGACTGCAGGGCGATCACGGCGTGGGCTACGGGCACGCCGATGTTGCGCAAAAGCACGGTCGAGTCCGTCAGGTCACGCTGCAGGCGCGAGACGGGAAGTTTCGACGAGAGGTGCTCGAAAATGGCGTTGGCGATGCCGAAGTTGCCCTCGGCATTCTCGAAGTCGATGGGGTTCACCTTGTGGGGCATGGCGCTCGAGCCGACCTCACCGGCCTTGATGCGCTGCTTGAAGTACTCCATCGAGATGTAGGTCCACATGTCGCGCGAGAGGTCCACGAGGATCGTGTCGATGCGCTTCATGCAGTCGAAGATCGCCGCCAGGTTGTCGTAGTGTTCGATCTGCGTGGTGTATTGCGAGCGGCTCAGCCCGAGGGTGTCGCCGACGAACCGGTTGGCGAAAGCCACCCAGTCGATCGAGGGATAGGCCGCATGGTGGGCGTTGAAGTTGCCCGTGGCGCCGCCGAACTTGGCCGGGATGGCGATTGCATGGAGCATGGCCAGCTGCTTCTCGAGCCGCTCGACGAAGACCATGAACTCCTTGCCGAGGGTCGTGGGCGAGGCGGGCTGTCCGTGCGTGCGTGCCAGCATCGGCACGTCGTGCCACTCCCTGGCGAAGGCGGCCAGCTTGTCGCGCACCTCCTCGACGGCGGGGTAGTAGACCCCCGTAAGGGCCTCCTTGAGCGAGAGGGGGATCGACGTGTTGTTGATGTCCTGCGAGGTGAGCCCGAAGTGCACGAACTCCTTGTATGCGGAGAGTCCCAATGCATCCATCTTCTCCTTGATGATGTACTCGACGGCCTTCACGTCGTGGTTGGTGACGGACTCGATCTCCTTGACGCGCAGTGCGTCGGCCTCGGAGAAATCGGTGTAGAGCCGGCGCAGGTCGGCGAAGCGGGCGTGGTCGATGCCTTCAAGCTGGGGCAGCGGCAGTTCGCACAGGGCGATGAAGTATTCGACCTCGACGCGAATGCGGTAGCGGATCAGCGCCGCCTCCGAGAAATAATCTGCGAGTTTCTCCGTTTTGTTGCGGTAGCGCCCGTCTACGGGCGAAATGGCTGTGAGCGGGGTTATCATGGTTGTGTGGTGATTTTTGCTTTCCGGCACCAAAATTACGACATTTATTGAAATCCGCATAATTTTCCCTACCTTTGTGGGGCTGTAACTCGAAAAACGAACGATGAAATATCTGATGGCAGTCATCGACGCACTCGTGGGGTTCGTACAGCGGAACCCGCTGACCGTGCTCGTCATTCTGATCCTGGCGCTGGGTGCTCCGGCGCTGCTGAAGGGTATTGCGCTATTCATACTGTATTTTATTATGGGATTCGTTCTGCTGCTCGTCGCGGGCGTGCTCCTCTTCCGCTGGCGGATCTACCGCATGCGCAAGGAGATGGAGGAGCGTTTCGGCGAGGGATTCGGCGGTGCCGCGGGCGGCTTCGATCCCCGCGGCTTCGGGGCGCGGCAGCGGCCTCCGAAACAGGAGCGCGAGGGTGAGGTGAAGGTCTACCGCACGGCCGACGCCCCCGAGAAGCGCGTGTCGGAAAAGGTCGGCGACTACGTCGATTTCGAAGAGACCAGGGAGTGACCATGTTGAAGGTATTCGAACTCATAGGGCGTTACTTCATGCTGATGGGAAAGGTCTTTTCCCGTCCCGAGAAGGCCGCCATCTACCGCCGGAGGATCATCTACGAGATGGAGGCCCTCGGCGTGAACTCCATCGGGCTGACGGCCATCATCTCGATCTTCATCGGTGCGGTCATCACGCTCCAGATGTCGATCAACCTCGACTCGCCGTTCATCCCGCAGTCGCTCATCGGCTATGCCACGCGCGAGACGATGATCCTCGAGTTCTCATCGGCCGTCGTGGCGCTGATCCTGGCCGGCAAGGTCGGCTCGAGCATCGCCTCGGAGATCGGCACGATGCGCATCACCGAGCAGATCGACGCCCTGGAGATCATGGGGGTCAATTCGGCCTCGTACCTCATCCTGCCGAAGATCGTGGCGTCGATGATCTTCTTCCCCTTCCTGACGATCCTCTCGATCCTGATCCCTTTGGCGTCATCGGCGGCTGGCTCATCGCCGCAGCCACCGGAATCATGATCCCGGCCGACTATGTCGATGGCCTGCTGATGGACTTCCGCCCCTATTCGATCACCTACACGCTCATCAAGACCGTCTTCTTTGCCTACATCATCACCTCGATCTCGGCCTTCTACGGCTATTACGCCCGCGGCAACTCGCTCGAGGTGGGCGCCGCATCGACGCGCGCCGTGGTGGCCAGCTCGATCGTGATCCTGCTTTTCGACCTGATCCTGACGCAAGTGCTGTTGATATGATACGAGCCGAACATATCGTCAAGTCGTTCGACGGACGCACGGTCCTCGACGACATCTCGGTCGAGTTCGAGACCGGGAAGACCAATCTGATCATCGGGCGCAGCGGCTCGGGCAAGACCGTGCTGCTGAAGACCCCTCGTGGGGCTGCACGAGCCCGATGCGGGCGACGTCTGGTACGACGACGTGAACTTCACGCGGCTGGGCTTCCGCGAGCGCAAGACGATCCGCAAGGACATCGGGATGATCTTCCAGGGCGGGGCGCTGCTCGACAGTTCGACCGTCGAGGAGAACGTCAAACTGCCGCTCGACCTCTTTACCTCGAAGAGCGAACGCGAGAAGATGGAGCGAGTGAACTTCTGCCTGCAGCGCGTGCGGCTCGAGAATGCCAACCGCCTCTACCCGGCCGAGTTGTCGGGCGGCATGATCAAGCGGGTGGCCATTGCCCGGGCCATCGTCATGAATCCGCGCTATCTGTTCTGCGACGAGCCCAACTCGGGCCTTGACCCGCAGACTTCGATCGTCATCGACAACCTGATCCACGAGATCACCCAGGAGTACGGCATCACGACGATCGTCAATACGCACGACATGAACTCCGTGATGGAGATCGGCGAGAAGATTGTATACATTCACAACGGCCGCAAATGGTGGGAGGGGACCAAGGACGATATCCTGCACGCCGACAATCCGGAACTGAACGATTTCGTCTTTGCCTCGGCCATGGCCAAGCGCGCCAAGGCGGCGGGCATTCGTTAAAAAATTTACGATTTTTATTGCGTAAAATTTAGAAAGTGTGTACTTTTGCGCGTGGAAAAGCGACGCGAGTTTTTTACTAACAAATAAATCAAAACATTATGGCAACTATTAAGATTGGTATCAACGGCTTCGGTCGTATCGGCCGTATGGTTTTCCGTGCTGCCTGCACGCAGACTGACAAGTACGAGATCGTAGGCATCAACGACCTCTGCCCGGTAGACTACCTGGCCTATATGCTGAAGTACGACACGATGCACGGCCAGTTCAAGGGCGAGATCAACTACGACCTCGAGAAGAGCCAGCTGATCGTGAACGGCCACGCCATCCGCGTAACCGCCGAGAAGGATCCCGCAAACCTGAAGTGGAACGAGGTGGGTGCCGAGTACGTCGTTGAATCGACGGGTCTGTTCCTGACCGAGGAGAAGGCTCAGGCCCACATCGCAGCCGGTGCCAAGTACGTTGTTATGTCGGCTCCCTCGAAGGACGCTACGCCGATGTTCGTATGCGGCGTGAACACCGATACCTATGCTGGCCAGAAGATCGTTTCGAACGCATCGTGCACCACGAACTGCCTCGCCCCGATCGCCAAGGTTCTGAACGACAAGTTCGGCATCACCGACGGTCTGATGACGACGGTTCACTCGACCACCGCTACGCAGAAGACCGTAGACGGTCCCTCGATGAAGGACTGGCGTGGCGGCCGTGCCGCTTCGGGCAACATCATCCCCTCCTCGACCGGCGCTGCCAAGGCCGTAGGTAAGGTGATCCCCTCGCTGAACGGCAAGCTGACGGGTATGTCGATGCGTGTTCCGACCCTCGACGTATCGGTTGTGGACCTGACCGTAAACCTCGCCAAGCCGGCGAAGTACGATGAGATCTGCGCTGCCATGAAGGAGGCTTCGGAAGGCGAGCTGAAGGGTGTGCTGGGCTACACCGAGGAGGCTGTCGTTTCGTCGGACTTCCTGGGCGATCCCCGTACGTCGATCTTCGACAAGGCTGCCGGTATCGCTCTGACCGACACCTTCGTGAAGGTTGTTGCATGGTACGACAACGAGTGGGGTTACTCGAACAAGGTCCTCGACCTGATCTCGGTGATGAAGGCTTACAACAAGTAGTCTGACTCCGTAAAGACCATAGTTGGAGGGATTCGGTTAGCCGGATCCCTCTTTTTTTCGAGGCTCCCGGGCGCAAGGCCGGGAGCCTCGCTGTGTTTTGCTCTCGTCCGGGACGGGCAGGACGGGTGGAACGGATGGGGACGGACGGCATGAAAGGATACGGCCCGCAGTTTCCAAATCGGAACTGCGGGCCGTATCCTTTGGAAAGCCGTTGCCGGACGTCGGCCGACGCAGGCTTTTCCTTATTGGGCTTTTGTCGCTTCGCCCGGCAGCGGAGTCGCCTCGAGACGGCGGTTGGCGTCGCGGATCAGTTCGGCGGTCGTGTCGTCGTCGTAGACACAGTAGAAGCCCTGCGGCTCGTGGGCCGGGTCGCAGCAGAAATCGTCGCCGCGCTGCCAGTTGTGGTGTGCCGGACGCGCCTCGCCGGCCCATCCCCAGAAGTTGCAGCCGGCCAGCAGTCCGCCTTCGGCTTTCGAGCCGATGACCCGGTCGAGCAGGTCGGTATAGTATGCATCGCGCAGGCGGGTCGGGGTGCCGCGGTCGAAGCGGACGCTGTCGCGCGGGAACCCGAACTCCTCGACGACCACCGGTTTGTTGAGCCGCTCGGCGATGTCGAGGTGGCACTCCAGGTACTCGCGGGTCAGCTGCCGGGCGTTGTCGAACTCCTCGTCGAGGTGCCCGGCCGTGGCCCACTGCCAGTTGTAGGGCCAGATGTGGAGATTGACGTAGGAGATCTCGGGGAAGGCGTGGATGCGCTCGGTCAGCAGCGTGTCCACTTCGCAGCCGAACAACCCCCTCCGAGCCGGTCGAGATCATGTGGTTGGGGTCGAGCGAGCGGATCAGACGGGCCGTGGAGCCGATCCAGCGGGCGAACTCCTCCTTGTTCTCATCGCTGAATGCGCGGGGTTCGTTGCAGATCTGCCACGAGAAGATGGCGGGATCCTCGCTGTACTTCCGGTTCGTGTAGCGGTTCGTGCGGCCGACGATGAAGCGCACGTGGTCGGCGAACATTTCCCGGGCCCGCTCGTTGGAGATGAAGCCGGCGACATATTCGCGGAAGGGGTTCCAGCCGTCGATCCCCGGGATCGGGGCCTTCCCCTCGCCGGCCCACATGAGGTATTGCGAGTAGCCTCCGGACCACTCCCACGAGTTGGTGAGGTAGAGCACGACCTTCATGTCGCGGCGTGCCGCCTCGCGCATGAAGTAGTCCAGCCCGTCGAGCAGCGCGTCGTCGTACTCGCCCGGTGCGGTCTGCAGGATGGGTTCGATTTTGCAGGGTACGCCCTCCTCGCCGTCGGCGCCCACCAGCACGCGGAGGTTCGTCACGCCGCGGTCTCGCAGTGCGTCGAGCTCGCGGGCCAGACGCCCGCGGTCGCCGTCGGGACCCTGCGATCCGAGAATGGGACCGTACCAGAAGTTGGTGCCGATGAAGTAATAGGGCTTGTCGTTGAGCAGGAACTGTCCGTTTTCGACCCGGACGAAGGAGTCGGCCGCCGTGTCGGCCGTGCCGCAGCCCGAAAGGGCTATTCCCGCCAGCAGCATGAGGGGTAGCAGTTTCGTTTTCATCGTTGTCGTGAAGTTTTTTTTGTTGAGGTTTCGGCTGCGGGTCACTTGCCGTCGGCTGCCACGCGCAGCTCGATCGAGGCTCCCGACCATTGGTTGATCCGGCGCTTTTCGCTTCGTATGCGCCGACCGTCGCAACTGATGCGCAGCTCGACGTCGAAGGGCCGCGTGGTGTCGATGTCGTTGTCCGCGGGCAGCGTGTGGGGGATGATGTAGACATAGAGCATGAGGTGGTCGCAGGGGTCGGTCGCCAGTGTGATGTGCCGCCGTCCGGCCTGCGTGGCGGGCGGCTCCCTGAGGTTGGCCCCGACGGGGGCGATCTCCGAAGAGGCCGAGGCGAACCCCGTACGGTTGTCCGCGGCGTCGAAGCAGCCGCACATCAGCGCGACGTTGTAGCGCCACCAGCCTTCGTAGCGGCTGGTGACCTCGATAGTGAATCCTCCTCCTTTGTCTGCCATATTTTACAAATATATGAAAACTCGTGCGCAATGCCAAATTTCCGGGGGCGTGAATCGGGGGATGACGCTAAAACTCGCGGTTTTCTTTGCAGTTGTCCTATTTTAGTAACTTTGCGCACTAAATGCGCACAAATGGAGGAAGTCCAGGGATATTCCATCGCCTACCGAGGCCTTAAAAACGGGACCCACGAGTTCCGCTTCGAGGCCGGAAAACCGCTGTTCGAGGCCTTCGGGAGTTCGGAGATCAAGGACGGGCAGTGCGCCGTCGAGGTCACGCTCGAACGTGGCGAGACGATGCTTTCGGCCGATGTCCGCATTACGGGCCATGTGGTGGTCGCCTGCGACCGCTGCCTGGAGGATTGCCGCATTCCGATCGACTTCGAGGGTCGGTTGCTGGTGAAGTTCTCCGACGAGCCGCGCGAGTACGACGGCGAGGTGCTGTGGTTGCTGCCGGGCGAGGACGAGGTGGATCTTTCGCAGTACATCTACGAGAGCATCGTGCTGTCGCTGCCCTACCAGCGCGTGCATCCCGAGGGGGAGTGCGATCCCGAGATGCTCAAACGTTTTCGGATCGTCTCCGACGAGGAGTTCTCGGCCATCGAGAACCGGGCCGAGGAGCATGGCGTTTCCGAAGGGGCGTGGGCCAAGCTGGCTGCGCTGCGCGAGCGGATGGAGGCCGACGAAGCGGAGGAAAACAGGAAAGGCACAAAGTAAAGTAAAAGGAACAGAAATACGTTAAACTCATAATACAAGTAGTAAAATGGCACATCCTAAACACAAAATCTCGTCGACGCGACGCGATAAGCGCAGAACCCACTACAAGGCTGTCGTTCCGACGGTTGTAACCTGCTCGAACTGCGGCGCTTCGGTGCTCTACCACCGGGTATGTCCCGAGTGCGGGTTCTACCGCGGCAAGCTCGCCATCGAGAAGAAGGCCGACGAATAGGTCGGTAGCGAAAGAGGATTCCCCCGTTAAGGGGTTGCCTCTTTTTTAGTATAAGCGCGGCCTTCGGCCCGCAATCCCTGCCGAACGGCTCTTCGGAACCGTTCGTGCACGCTGCGGGACGGAGCCGGGATAAAAACCAAATCGCACGAGTATGATAAAGATTGGTGTAGACGCCATGGGCGGGCGATTACGCTCCCGAAGCAGCCGTCAAGGGGGGCTGTCATGGCGCTCGACGCGATCGGGTCGGACAGCCGTATCGTGCTGTTCGGCGACGAAGAGAAAATCAAGGCGGTGCTGGCTGCCGAGAAGTGCCCGGCCGAGCGGTTCGACATCGTGGCGACCACCGAGGTGATCGAGATGGGCGACCATCCGGCCAAGGCTTTCCAGAGCAAGGCCGATTCGAGCATCACGGTCGGGTTCGGCCATCTGGCCAAGGGCGCAATCGACGGATTCGCCAGTGCCGGATCGACCGGCGCCATGATGGTCGGTTCGATGTATGCCGTCAAGCCGATCGAGGGGTGATCCGTCCGACGATCTCGTCGATCGTTCCGACGGCTTCGGGGCGTCCGGCCCTGCTGCTCGACGTGGGGCTGAACGTGGACTGCAAGCCCGAGGTGCTGGCACAGTACGGTCTGATCGGTTCGATCTATGCCGAGTCGGTACTGGGTATCGAGCGTCCCCGAGTCGCCGTGCTCAACATCGGCGAAGAGGAGACCAAGGGCAACGCCCAGACGAAGGCGGCCTATGAGTTGCTCAAGGCCGAGCCGCGCATCTGTTTTGTCGGCAACGTCGAGGGATCGCATATCTTTTCGGGCAAGGTGGCCGACGTGATCGTCTGCGACGGTTTCGTGGGCAACACCGTGCTGAAGATGGCCGAGGGACTCTACCGCATCAACAAGGCACTCGGAGGCGGCAACGTCTTCTGGGACTCCATGAACTACGAAAACGTGGGCGGCACGCCGGTTCTGGGCGTCAATGCGCCCGTCATCATCGGCCACGGATGCTCCTCTCCCAAGGCGATCCGCAGCATGATCCTCTCGACCGAGCAGGTTATCAAGGCCGGGCTGACGGCGAAGCTGCAACGGGTATTTCAGAATCAGTAACATAAAACCAGGTAAAAGAGAAGTTAATGGGTAAGATAACAGCAGCGATCACGGGAGTGGGCGAGTACCTTCCGGATTATATCCTGACCAACGAAGAATTGAGCCGGATGGTAGACACGACCGACGAGTGGATCATGTCGCACATCGGCGTCAAGACGCGCCATATCCTCAAGGGCGAGGGTGTCGGAACCTCCTACATGGGAGCACGTGCGGTGATTAACCTCCTGGACAAGACGGGGGTGGACCCGATGGATATCGACGTGGTGATCTGCGCCACGGTGACTCCCGACATGTTCTTCCCCTCGACGGGCAACCTGATCGCCGACCAGGCCGGTTGCAAGAATGCATTCGCATACGACGTTTCGGCTGCTTGCAGCGGTTTTCTCTTCGCCCTGACCACGGGCGCCAAGTTTATCGAGGCCGGTACGAGCAAGAAGGTGATTGTCGTCGGCGCCGACAAGATGTCGTCGATCATCGATTATACGGACCGCTCGACCTGCCCGATCTTCGGTGACGGTGCCGCCGCCGTGCTGCTCGAGCCGAATACCGAGGGCTACGGCGTGATCGACTCGCTGCTCCGTTCGGACGGTTCGGGCGAGCTGCAGCTCTACATGAAGGCCGGCGGCTCGCGCTATCCGGCATCGGCCGAGACCGTGGCCAACAACTGGCACACGATCACGTGGGACGGACACGCCGTCTTCAAGGCTGCCGTGTCGAAGATGGCCGACGTGTCGGTCGAGATGATGGAGCGCCACAACCTTTCGTCGGACGATATCCGTTATCTGGTTCCGCACCAGGCCAATCTGCGCATCATCGACGCCACGGCACGCCGTATGGGCATTACCTCGGAGAAGTGTATGATCAACATCGACCGCAACGGCAATACGACGGCCGCGACAATTCCGACCTGCCTCTACGATTACGAATCGCAGCTCCGCAAGGGCGACAACCTCATCCTGTCTGCATTCGGCGGCGGGTACACGTGGGGAGCCATTTATGTGAAGTGGGCATACGACGGACACAAGGAGTAGTAATCCTCCTGAATCCGTGTACGGAACGGGGCGGAGATCCGACGAGGGTCCCCGCCTCTTCATTTCCCTTCTCGCCGTTTCCTTGTCGTGCCGCCTCACAGGCCGCGCCGCCCTTCCGGCCCGTGTGTTCCTCGAATCTTGCCGGTTGCTTCGTTTTCTGCTCCCGGCATGCGGCGGTTCGGGGAAAATCGTTATCTTTGTTCGACCAACTGCCGCAGACATGGACAATCGACTGAACCGTATCCTTCATAACAAACCCGTCAAACTGTTCTACTTCGTGCGGAACCTTGCCCGGTACGCCGTGCCGCACCGTCTGCTGCAGAAGCGGCTCGAAGGCGTTTTGGCCGAGGTTGCATCGCGCAACGATCGCGACTACATCCTGCAGCGCGTCGATTACTACAACCGCCTGCCGACCGCCAGCAATTACCCCCCCCCTTCTTCCACGGGCATGCATCCGCTCGGAGAGCATCGCCTCGGCCGGGGTGTCCGCACGGCCTATTTCTTCGATTCCTACGAATTTACGCGCTGGTTCGACGATGGCCTGCTGTGGAACATGATCCCCGGCGACGTGACCGAGGTGCCTCCGGTTCCGTCGGTCGTCAAGAGCCGACCGATTGCGGGCGACAATGCCAACTCGGTGTTGCTCAACCTCGACAAGTTCCGCCACTTCGTCTTCCTGCGCGACGACATTCCGTTTCGGGCGAAGGAGGACCGGGCGATCTTCCGGAGCGCGATCAACTGCCACCACCCGAACCACGTATTGCGCAAACGCTTCATGGAACGCTATTTCGGCTCGGTATGCTGCGATGCGGGCATCTCGAACCGCCATCCGTCGCTGCCGCCCGAGTGGACGAAGCCACATATCTCGATGTACGACCACCTGCGCTACCGCTATATCCTGGCCATCGAGGGCAACGATGTGGCCACGAACCTCAAGTGGGTGATGTCCACCAATTCGCTGGCCGTCATGCCGCGGCCGACCTACGAGACGTGGTTCATGGAGGGTACGCTCATTCCCGGCTACCACTATGTGGAGATCCGGCCCGACTATGCCGACCTCGAGGAACGCATGCACCACTACAGCACCCATCCCGAGGAGGCCGAGGCGATCGTGGCCCACGCCCACGCCTATATCGACCAGTTCCGCGACCGTCGTCGCGAGCGGCTGATCTCCCTCCTGGTGCTCAAGGCCTATTTCGAACGGACGGGGCAACTGCGCTGATCTGCCCCGATTTCGGTTTCCTTTCGGAATCGGAGCGTACCTTTGCCTGAAAACTGAACGTATGAAACTGCTGATTGTCGAAGACGAACCCTCCCTGCGGGAGATCATGGTGCAGACGCTGCGCCGCGAACAGTATGTGGTCGAGCAGGCCGCCGACTACACATCGGGGCTGGACAAGATCGCCGCCTATGATTACGACTGCATCCTGCTGGATATCATGCTGCCCGACGGCAACGGCCTCAAACTGCTCGAAGCCCTCCGGCAGCGGCAGCAGCGTGCCGGCGTGATCATCATCTCGGCGCGCGACTCGCTCGACGACAAGATCGGCGGACTCGAGCTCGGGGCCGACGACTACCTGCCCAAACCGTTCCACCTGGCCGAGCTGAGCGCCCGGATCCGGAGCGTCCTGCGGCGCCACCAGCGCGACGGGCAGGCGAGCCTCGAGGCGGGGAACGTGCGCCTGTGGCCCGACAGCCGTCGGGTCGAGGTCGCCGGGCATTCCGTGGAGCTGTTGCGCAAGGAGTACGACATCCTGCACTACTTCATGACCCGCCCGAACCACACGGTCGATAAGGCGGCTCTGGCCGAAGGGGTCTGGGGCGACCACATCGACCAGGCCGACAACTTCGACTTCGTCTATGCGCAGATGAAGAACCTGCGCCGCAAACTCCAGACTGCGGGGGCCGACATCGAGATCAAGTCGGTCTACGGCTTCGGTTACAAACTGGTCCGCCCATGAGACTCGTCTACCGCATCGTCCTGCACCTGGCGTGGGTGCTTTCGCTGCTGCTGGCGGTGTGGGCCGTGCTGTTCTATTTTGCCCTGACGGCCCGGATCGACCGCGAGGTGGACGATGCGCTGGAGGTGCGCGCCGAGGTGATCATCCGCCAGGTGCTCTCCGGGCACGCCCCCGCATCCGAGGGCGGCGGTACGAGCGGGTACAAGCTCTTCGAGGTGCCGGCCGGCTATGCCGCTTCGCGCCCGCAGACGGCCTTCTCGGACGAGCAGGTCTACATTCCCGAACGGGACAACAGGGAACCGGCCCGCCCGCAGACGGCCTTCTCGGACGAGCAGGTCTACATTCCCGAACGGGACAACAGGGAACCGGCCCGTGTGCTGCGGATGATGTTCCGCGACCGTGCGGGGCAGTGGCGCGAACTGACGGTGACGTCGCCAACGGTCGAGAAGACCGAACTGGTCGGGGCCGTATTGTGGTGGATCGTCGGACTGTACGTGCTGCTGCTCGGGTTGATCCTGATCGTGACGGCCGTCGTCCTGCACCGCACGATGAAGCCGCTCTACGCCCTGTTGCGGTGGCTCGACGCCTATACGGTCGGTGCGGTCAATCCGCTGCTCGAAGCCGACACGAAGGTCGTGGAGTTCCGTCGGCTGAACGACGCTGCCCGGCGGTATGCCGCCCGGGCCGAATCGCTGTTCGACCGGCAGAAGCAGTTCATCGGCAACGCCTCGCACGAGATGCAGACCCCGCTGGCCGTGTGCGGCAACCGACTTGAGATGCTCGTCGATAGCGGATCGCTCACGGAGGAGCAGCTGGGCGAAATCGCCAAGGTCCAGCGGACGCTGGGGTATCTGGTGCGGCTCAACCGGTCGCTGTTGCTGCTTTCGAAGATCGAGAACGGGCAGTTCCCCGAGTCCGAGCCGGTCGATGTGAATGCCCTGGTGCGCAGTACGGCCGAGGACCTCGGGGAGATCTATGCCTGCCGCGGGATCCGCTTTACGCTGCTCGACGAGGGGCAGCTGACCGTGCGGATGAACCCGTCGCTCGCGGCGAGCGTCGTGGGCAACCTGCTCAAGAACGCCTTTGTGCACGGCGATGCGGGCGGTGAGATCGTCGTCCGTGTGGACGCCGGCAGCCTGAACGTCGCCAACAGCGGGGCGGGCGGGGCGCTCGACGGCGAGCATGTCTTCGACCGCTTCTACCAGGGGACGAAGAGGGAAGGTTCGACGGGGCTCGGACTGGCGATTGTCGATGCCGTGTGCCGCCTCTACGGCATGCGGATCGGGTACGGCTATGCGGACGGGCGTCACTGTTTCACGCTCCGGGTTGCGGATTGACGCGGCGTTTCAGAAACGTTTCAGTTTCGCAGATTAGCTTTGTGACGGAAAACAACGAGAAGAAGAGAGTAACATATGAAATCAAAAGCAAAACGAATCGTGGGTTGGATGGGAGCGGCCCTGCTGACACTCGGCCTTGCGACCTCGTGCATGGAGCGTGACCGGCTGATTACAGCCGATAAACTGCCCGCTGCAGCACAGGCGTTCCTGGCCGAAAGCTTCCCCGGAGTGGATGTTTCGTTCGCCAAGGCAGAGACCGAGTGGTTCTCGACCGAGTACAAGGTGGTGATGGTCGATGGCATGGTGGTGGTGTTCGACGGAAAGGGGCACTGGACCGACATCGACTGCAAGTACGGGGCCGAGGTGCCGGCGCGGCTCATCCCACCGCAGATTGCCGCCTATGTCGCCAAACACTTCCCTGAAGCCCGGGTGCTGAAGCTCGAACGCGACCGCCGCGATTATGAGGTCGAACTCGACAACGGCTTCGAGATGAAGTTCGACCTCGACTTCCGGCTCATCGACCTCGACGACTGATCCGGAGCGGCGGCCCCGTATCGCCGGGCCTGCGGGCCTGCCTCTGCGGGAGGTCGTGCCCGGCGATTTTTCGTCGCAATTGTCGCTGGAGCGGCTCAAAGTCCCGAAAATGTCCTATATTTGTCGTAGGAGAACGGATCGAATCCTTAAATTACGATAAACTATGTTGAGTCAGCAATTGCACGATGCGCTCAATGCGCAGATCAACGCCGAGATGTGGTCGGCCTATCTCTATCTTTCGATGTCGGTGGACGCCGAGGCCAAGGGGCTGAAGGGCGTTGCCAACTGGTTTTATGTCCAGTTCCGCGAGGAGCAGGACCATGCCCGCATCCTGATGAACTACATCCTTTCGCGGGATGCGGAGGTGCACCTGCAGCCGATCGCCGAGGTCCGCACGTCGTGGGCTTCGCCGCTGGAGATGTTCCGCGATACGCTCGAGCACGAGCAGAAGGTGACGGCGATGATCAACAATCTGGCCGCCATCGCCGCCGGGGACAAGGACTATGCTTCGTCGAACATGCTCGTTTGGTTCATCGACGAGCAGGTCGAGGAGGAGGAGACGGCGCGCGAGATGATCGGCGCCTGCGAGGCCGTCGAGGGCAACAAGTTCGGGCTCTACATGCTCGACAAGGAGCTGGCCGCCCGGACCTATACGCAGGCCGCTCCGCTCGCTTCGTCGAAGTAGCCGGCCTTCCGGCAGATATGCGGCGTCCGGATTTCCCGCAGGGGAGATCCGGACGCTGTTGTTTCCGCAAGTGGGGAGTTGTGCTCAGAAGAGCGATGCGGCCCCTTCGAACGAGAGCAGGATGACGACATAGCGCAGCGCCTTGCCCGCAAGCATCGAGAAGCCCGTGAGCCACACGTTGCTGCGCATCAGTCCGAGGACGATGGCAAGCGCCTCGCCGATGGTCGGCAGGAAGGCGAAGAATCCCATCAGGGCGCCGCGCCCGGCGAGGAATTTCCGGGCCCGGGCCAGTTGGCGGGGTGTGATGCCGATGCGGGTGATCCACTCGGTGCGGCCGAGCGAGCCGATCCAATAGCAGGTCATGCCGCCCAGCGTGTTCCCGAGCGATGCTGCGATCAGGCAGCCGACGGGGTCGAGCCCCATGCCCGTGAGGATGACCATCACCGCTTCGGAGCTGAATGGCAGGATGCTCCCGGCGATGAAGGCCGAAAGAAAGAGCCCCACGTATCCCCACTCCACGAAAAATTGCGCTATTGCTTCCATGCGGTTATCCGATTTTGTGCAAGAATAGTCTGCCTGCGGGACAAAGATAGCTTTTTTGCCGCAAAGCGCTTGCGCGGGACCGGGCGAATGCGTTACATTTGTCAAACAAATCTCCTGAACTCATGCGAAGAACCTTTCTGCTCATTGCCTTGCTGGCAACGGCTGTCGGGTGCGCCCCGCAGCAAAAACAACTCACCGATTATGTCAATCCGCTGCTCGGAACAGCCACGCTGTGGGACAGTGTCGATCTGGGCTTCCGGCCCACGAAGCGCACCTGGGGCGCCGAGGTCTTTCCCGGGGCGTCGCTGCCCAACGCCCTGGTGCAGGCAAGCCCCGTCACCAAGTTCCACAGCGGCTCGGGCTACCAGTACGAGGATACGGTGATCTACGGGTTCACCCACTCGAACAAGGGCCACTGGAACCTGTGCCACATCCCGCTGCTGCCCGTAACCGGAACCCCGACTCCGGAGGATTACTGCTCGCCCTACAGCCACGACCGTGAGACGGCCGCCCCGGGCTACTACGAGGTCTTTCTCGACCGTTACGGCGTCGATGCCGAACTGACGACGACGCTGCGCTGCGCCCTGCACCGCTACACCTTCCCCGAGGGGGCCGAGCCTTCGGTGCTGGCCGACCTGCAGCGCTCGAACGAGCGGGTCCGCGGCTGGGAGATCCGCAAGGTGGGTGACAACGCCTTTGCCGGATGGCAGCGGACCGGCGAGACGATGTACTTCTATGCCGTGGCCAACCGCCCCGTGACGGGAGTCGAACCGGTTCGGGAAGGCGACCGCGAGATCCGCATCGTGCGCTTCGGCGAGGGAGAGGGACCCCTCGAACTGCGCATCGGCTTCTCGTTCGTGAGCGAGGCGAACGCCCGCGGGAACCTCGAGGCCGAACTGCTCGGCCGCTCCTTTGCCGAGGTGCGTCAGGCGGCTGCGGATACGTGGAACGACCTGTTGGGCCGCATCCGTGTCGAGGGCGGCACGGAACGCGAGAAGGGACTCTTCTACTCGTCGCTCTACCGTGCGTTCCTCTGGCCGGCGCTGCGCAGCGACGTGAACGGCGAATATACCGACGAACGGGGCGAAGTCGTCCGCGATGCGAATTTCCGTTACTATACAAGTCCCTCCTACTGGGATGACTACCGCAACAAACTGATCCTTCTGGGGCTGCTTGCCCCCGACGTGGCGGCCGATGTCATCAGCTCCGATACCGACCGCGGCGAGAAGCGCGGAGGCTTCATGCCGACCTTCTTCCACGGCGACCATGCCTCGGCATTCGTGGCCGGCAGCTACCTGCGCGGCATCCGGGACTTCGACGTGAAGCGTGCCTACAACCTCGTGTTGCGCAATGCCACGGTGCAGGGCCCGAGCCGTCCGTGGCTCGACGAATACATCGCCCGCGGCTACATCCCCGAGATGGACTACGACCATCCGGTGACCAACACGGTCTGCCGGGCGGCCGTCACGAAGACACTCGAATACGCCTACGACGACTACGCCGTGGCGCTGCTGGCCGAGGCGCTGGGCGACAGGGAGAACCACGACCTGCTGATGGCCCGCACGAAGAACTACCGCAACTGCTTCGACCCCTCGACGGGACTCATGCGCGGCCGCCTGGAGGACGGGTCGTGGATCACCCCCTTCGAGGAGCGTTATCCCTACTACGAATACATGTACCGCGAGGCGAACGCCTGGCAGCAGTCCTTCTTCGCCCCGCACGACACCGAGGGGCTCATCTCTCTCTACCCGAGCCGCGAGGCCTTCGGCGAGCAGCTCGACCGCCTCTTCTCGATCCCGTGGGAGGGGTACGAGGTCGATAACCTCTCGTGCTTCATCGGGCAGTACTGCCACGGCAACCAGCCCGACCACGGCTTTGCCTACCTCTACTACTTCATCGGCTGCCAGGAGCGTTCGCAGGAGCTCATCGACTACATCCTCGACCGTTTCTACGGCATGGGCCCCGAAGGACTGGCCCTCTGCGGCATGGACGATGCCGGGGAGATGTCGTCGTGGTACGTGCTGAATGCCATCGGCCTCTACACCTACTCGCCGGCCGATCCGGAGTACATCGTCACCGTGCCGCTGTTCGACCGTACGGAGGTGGCGCTCGGCGACGGACACCGTTGGACGATCCGCCGTGAGGGCGAGGGGCGCCGGATCGAATCGGTCACCTGCGGCGGAAAGCCTGTCGAGGGGTGGTTCGTTGCCCACGATGCGCTGGGCGAGGGCGAGCTGGTGATCCGCACGGCTCCGGATGCGGAGTGATCCCTGTCCGGATGGAGACGCAAGGGCGGCTGCCGGGCTATCCGTCCCGGCGCATCGAGAGCGAGATGCGGCCCCGGAGTGTGTCGATGCCCGTAACGCGCACCTCGACCTGCTGCCCGAGACGGACTACCTCGGCCGGCGAGGCGACGTAGCGGTCGGCCAGCTGCGAGACGTGCACCAGCCCGTCCTGCTTGATGCCGATGTCCACAAAGGCGCCGAAGGCGGTGATGTTGGTGACGATGCCCGGCAGGGTCATCCCTTCGCGCAGGTCGTCGATCGTCCGCACGTCGGGAGCGAAGGCGAAGGTGTGCAGCTCCTCGCGGGGGTCGAGCCCCCGTTTGTCGAGCGCCTCGAGGATGTCGGTCACGGTGGGGAGCCCGGCCTGCGCGGTGACGTAGCGTTCGGGGCGGATCGTGCGCCGCAGTTCGCGGTCGGCGAGCAGGCGCTCGACGCTTACGCCGGCATCGGCGGCCATGCGTTCGACGATCGGGTAGGATTCGGGGTGCACGGCGCTGTTGTCCAGCGGGTTCCGGCCTCCGACGATGCGCAGGAATCCGGCCGCCTGCTCGAAGGCCTTGGCCCCGAGGCGCGGCACCTTCTTCAGCTCGCTCCGTGTGCGGAAGTCTCCGTTCGCTGCCCGGTAGGCGACTATGTTCTCGGCCAGGGCGGGCCCGAGGCCCGAGATGTAGGTGAGGATGTGCTTCGAGGCGGTGTTGATATTGACTCCCACGCGGTTCACGCAGCTTTCGACCACATCTCCGAGCCGGGCCCGGAGTTTCGCCTGGTCCACGCTGTGCTGGTACTGGCCGACGCCGATCGACTTGGGGTCGATCTTCACCAGCTCCGACAGCGGGTCGATCAGCCTCCGGCCGATGCTCACGGCGCCGCGGACGGTTACGTCTTCGTCGGGGAACTCCTCGCGGGCCGCGGCCGATGCGGAGTAGACCGAGGCGCCGTCTTCGCTGACCGTGTACAGCTCCACACCCTGAAGCTGCAGTCCGCGGACGAACTGTTCGGTTTCGCGGCCGGCCGTTCCGTCGCCGATGGCCATCGCCTCCGTGCGGTAGCGAGCCGCCAGACGGCGGAGCGTCTCGGCTGCCTCGGCCGTGCGCGACTGGGGCGGGTGGGGGTAGATGACCGTATGGTGGAGCAGGTTCCCCTGTGCGTCGAGTGCCACGACCTTGCATCCGGTGCGGAACCCGGGGTCGAGGGCGATGACGCGCTTCTGCCCGAGCGGTGAGGCGAGCAGCAGCTGGCGGAGGTTCTCGGCGAAGATGCGGATGGCCTCGTCGTCGGCACGCTCCTTGGCGGCCGCGAGAGTTTCGCTCTCGATCGAGGGGCGGATCAGCCGGCGGAAGGCGTCGGCCGCGGCTGCTTCGAGCCACGTGCGGGTCGTTGATCCGGGGCGGATGAACCGGCGGCGGATCCGTTCGATGATCCGCTCCGCATCGACCTCCACCGAGACTTTCAGGATGCCCTCCTCCTCGCCCCGCAGCATGGCCAGCAGGCGGTGTGACGAAACCGATCGGACGGGCGTCGCGGCATCGAAGTAGTCGGCGTATTTCGCGCCCTGCTGCTCCTTGCCTTTCGCCACGCGCGCATGCACGATCCCCTCGCGCGAGAAGTTGCGGCGCACCTCGCTGCGGATTCGGTCGTCCTCGGCCATCCGTTCGGCGACGATGTCCGAGGCTCCGGCCAGCGCGTCGTCGGTAGTCGGCACCTCGGCCGTGACGAACCGCTGCGCCTGTCGCCGGATGTCGGGCGTGTGTTGCGCCATGAGCAGGTTGGCCAGCGGCTCCAGACCCCGCTCGCGGGCGGCTGCGGCGCGGGTCCGCCGGCGGGGCTTGTAGGGCAGGTAGAAGGTCCTCGACCTCGGCGGCGTCCCAGCTCCTCGATCCGTGCACGGAGTTCGCCGGTCAGCCGTCCCTGCTCTTCGATCGTGGCGAGGATCGTCCGCTTGCGGGCCTCGAGTTCGGTGAGCCGTTCCAGCAGGTCGCGGACGGAGCCGACGGCCACCTCGTCGAGCGAGCCGGTGACCTCCTTGCGGTAGCGGCTGATAAAGGGGATTGTGGCCCCCTCGCGCAGCAGGCGGACGGTCCCTTCGACCTGCGGCAGGGGAATCTGGAGTTGTTGTGAGATGATCTGTTCGAGCATGGTGTGTCGGTTCGGAACCTTTTCCCGGTGCTGCCGGCAGGTCCGAGGCTGCAAATATACCAATTAATTCAACCGCCTGAAAGACGGCGGTACGAGGGAGTGCCGTCTTTCGGCCGGAGAGGCCGGAAAGGGCTTGCCGTCAGACGGCAAACAGGCGGCAAAATGTTTTGCCGCCTGTTTGCTGCCTGGAATCTTGAGGCCCGAGGCCGGAAGATGTCCTATTTGAGGCCCTTCAGGCACTCGGAGACGTTCTTTTCGATCCGCTGCAGGATGGCCTGCGTGTCCGTCGCCCCTTCGGCCTTGACGAACTTCTCGCCGGTGATCTGCTCGTAGAGCTCGACGTAGCGGTCGGTGATGCCGCCGACGATCTCGGGGGTCATCTCGGGAACCTGCTGTCCGGCCTGTCCCTGGAAACCGTTGGCCATGAGCCACTCCCGCACGAACTCCTTCGAAAGCTGCTTCTGCCGCTCGCCCCTGGCCAGCCGCTCCTCGTAGCCTTCGGCATAGAAATAGCGCGACGAATCGGGGGTGTGGATCTCGTCCATGAGGTAGATGACGCCGTCCTTCTTGCCGAACTCGTATTTCGTGTCCACGAGGATCAGACCCATCCGGGCGGCGATTTCGCAGCCCCGCCGGTAGATCGCCCGTGTATATTTCTCGAGCTGCTCGTACTCCTCGCGGCTTACGAGCCCCGATGCGATGATCTCCTCCTTCGAGATATCCTCGTCGTGGCCCTCGGCGGCCTTCGAGGTCGGGGTGATGATCGGCTCGGGGAACCGCTGGTTCTCGACCATCCCTTCGGGCATCTCCACGCCGCAGATGGTCCGCCTGCCGGCCTTGTACTCCCGCCAGGCGTGGCCCGAGAGGTATCCGCGGATGACCATCTCCACCTTGAAGGGCTCGCACTTGCGGCCCACGGTGACCATCGGGTCGGGAACGGCGATCTTCCAGTTGGGAAGGATGTCTGCGGTGGCATCGAGGAACTTGGCGGCGATCTGGTTGAGTACCTGTCCCTTGTAGGGAATGCCCTCGGGCAGGACGACGTCGAAGGCCGAGATCCGGTCGGTCACGACCATGACGAGGTATCGGTCGTCGATGTCGTATACGTCGCGGACTTTGCCCACATATTTGCTTTTCTGACCTTCGAAGGTGAAATCGGTGCGTGTGATAGCGTTCATTGTGTTTGCAGGTTTATCGCCTGCAAAGATACTGTTTTTGTGCGAATATGGAACCCTCTGCGGCAAAAACGGAGCGCCCTGCGGCCAAATAACCGCCGATGGCGGGGAATGCGGCCCTCGGAGGAAGCGCGGCAGCAGGTCGGCGCCGGAATGCAAGGTGCAAAATCCGGCGAAAAGAGGGAGAGATTGCCAATTTCTTGTTATTTTTGTCGGTCCTGTCGCGCATGGGGCAACTCCGGACGGATGCAGTCCTGCGCGCAGGCCGGATCGACCGAACCAAACTTCAGAGAAATGCACCTTCTTCCGAAACTTCGCCTGCTCCTGGGAGCCCTCGTTTTTTTTCAGGCCGCGGAGGCTGCACCCCGCACCGACGGGACGACTGAACCGTCGGGCAGCCTGCTCGAATATGTCGATACCCGGATCGGTACCGACGTATGGCGGAAACATTCCACGCTGAGCAATGCCGAACGCCCCCACGGATTCGTCTATCCGGGCGTGGGACTGCCGTTTGCAATGACCCAGTGGTCGCCCCAGACCGCCGAGAACGACATCGCCTATGCCTGGCAGCACGACAGGCTGCAGGGGTTCCGTGCCACGCACTATCCCAACGGCGCGGCCATGTCGGAGTACGGAGCCTTTACGATCATGCCGTCGGTGGGGGCGTTGAAGGTCGATGCCGCCGAGCGCGCCTCGAGCTATTCGCACGACAGCGAGACGGCCAAACCCCATTACTATGCCGTGAACCTCGACGACTACGGCATCCGGGCCGAGCTGACCGCCGCCTCGAAGTCCGGCTTTTTCCGTTTCGCCTATCCCGAGTCGGAGCAGTCGCACATCCTGATCGACAACCCGCGGAGCGACAAGGGCAGTTATTTCCGGGTCATTCCCGAGCGCAACGAGATCGAGGGTTTCACCACGGTGGCGGGGCGCGTGGGCAACCAGGGTTACGTGGGGCGGGAGTTCGCCTGCTATTTCGTGGCGCGGTTCAGCAAACCGTTTGCGAGCTGGTCGATCGTCCCCTCCTGGGACGAGACCCCCATGGAGCAGCTTTTCAGCCGGGGGCTCGAAGGCGAGTACTTCGACAACATGACCCTTTCGGGTACTCCTCGGGCGACGAGAACGGATGAAAAGATCGATTTCGAATGGGAGGGGGCTCCGATCTCGGGGATCGGTCCGGACAACTTCTCGGTCCGGTACCGGGGTGTGCTCCGGGCGAGAACGTCGGGAACGCATCGCTTTTACCTGACGAGCGACGACGGTGCCCGCATGTTCATCGACGGGAAGCTGGTCATCGATGCGTGGTACGACCACGGGCCCACGACCGAGATCTGTTCGTGCGAAATGGAGGCGGGCCGCGAGTACGAGGTGGTTGTGGAGTATTACGAGCATACGAACTCCGCCACGTTGAGGCTGGGGTGTATCGAGCCGAAAGACTGCGATGCGGAGCGTCTTGTGCAGATGGCCCGCAAGGGCTCCTCGGCCGCTGCCGTCTGCGTGTCGTTCCCGACCGAGAGCGGGGAGGAGGTCGAGGTGAAGATCGGTACGTCGTTCATCAACTTCGAGCAGGCCCGCCGCAACCTTTGCAGCGAGATCGGAGACAAGAGTTTCGAACAGCTTCTCTCCGATACGGGAGAGGCATGGGAGGAGGCGCTCGGAAAGATCCGGATCGAGACCTCCGAGACGAACCGGGAGATATTCTACACGGCCTTGCAGCGCTGCATGCTGCTGCCGAGAGACATCACCGAGCAGGGTTACCACTACAGTGCGTTCAACGGGAAGATCATGCCGGGAGTCATGTATACCGATTTCTCGCTGTGGGACACCTTCCGCTCGCTGCACCCGCTGCTCGTCCTCCTGGAGCCGGACCGCGTCAATGCGATGATCGAGGCCCTGCTCAACTCCTATGACGAGGGCGGCTGGATCCCCAAATGGCCCAGCCCGGGTTATTCGAACATCATGCACGGCACCCACGGCGATGCGGTGATCGCGGATGCCTACGTCAAGGGCCTCCGCAACTACGACGAACGGAAGGCGCTCGAGGCCATGATGAAGAATGCCACCACGAAGGGAACGGGACATTACGTCGCCCGGGTGGGGATTCTCGATTTCATCCGGCTCGGGTACGTCCCGACGGACAAATACGGCGAGTCGGCCATCCGGACCCTCGAGTTCTCCTACGACGACTTCTGCATCGCGCAGATGGCCCGGGCCATGGGCGACGGGGAACTCTACGGGCGGATGATGGCCCGTGCGATGAACTACATCAATATCCTCGATCCCGAGACCCGGATGGTCCGCGGACGCAACAGCGACGGACAATGGCGCGATGCTAAGGATCCCTCGATCAGCGGGTGGGCGCAGGGCTCCGACCGCGACCGGGAGACCTATTTCCGGAACATCACCCTCTTCGTCCCGCACGACGTGCAGGGCCTGGCCAACTTCATGGGCGGCAACAAGGCGCTGGAGGAGTATCTGGACTATTTCTTCGACAACGATTTCTATTATGTGGGCGACGAGTACTCCATGCATTCGCCCTACCTCTACAACTTCATCGGCAAGGCGTGGAAGACGCAGCGGACCATCCGCCGGCTGCTCGACTACAACTTCACGAACGACTCCTGGGGCCTGCCCGGGAACGACGACTGCGGGCAGATGTCCTCGTGGTATGTGATGGGGGCGATGGGTTTCTACCCCGTCTGCCCGGGAATTCCGGCCTATCAGATCGGCAGCCCCGTCGTGGACCGTCTGGAACTTTCGCTCGCCAACGGAAAGACGTTCACCCTCATAGCCGAGAACAATAGCCCGGAGAACGTCTATATCCAGTCGGCCGAGCTGAACGGGAAACCCTATACGAAATGTTGGATCAGCCACGACGACATCATGGACGGGGGCACCCTGGTGCTCAGGATGGGCAGCCGTCCCAACCGGAAGTGGGGCGCTTCGACGAAGGATATCCTTCCCTCGGTCAGCGCCCCGGCCGGCGAATAGCCCCGTTCTTCTTCAGCCCCTCGGGAAGCAGCCGTTGATTGTTTCGACGGCCGCTTCCCGCGTTTCGTCCCTTCCTGCCCTGACGCCGTCGATCGTCGGCTCCACTTCGAGGTCAAGCCGGACTCCCTGCCTCTGCACGCACCAGCCGCCGGGATAATGCCAGTCCAGGCCGGAAAAGCAGCTGCGGATTCCGCCGGACAGGACGAACTCCGAAACATTGCCGTTCGCACCGGCCGATTGCGTTCCGATTACGGTAACATCCGGATTGGCCTGCATGCATTGGACGCAATATTCCGCATGGCTTTGCGCGGTGGCAGCAATAATTACGACAACCGGTTTGCCATACTTTTCCGGCCGGTTCCCCGATACCTCGGGGCAGAAAAGGAGAAACACCCCGGAAGCTGCACGTTCGGGCGCACGACCTTGTGGAAACGCGGATGGTTGTCCGGTATGTTCCGGCTGTAGATAAACTCCATGAATTTTCGATGCGGAAAAGCATCGTAACTGCCTGATTCTATCAGTCGCGATCTTGGCTAATGCCGCAAAGGCGCGTTGTAAATAAAGTACGGGTTCGGTGTCCGATTCTGGGAGGCTCTTTCCCCGTTCCGGACCGGGGATGTATCCGGGAAGAACGGGATCTTTTTTTATGCCTTGTTTTGGCGCCTCTTCAGAACCTCCTCTCTGGATTCGAAGTGCTGTTTGCCCGACAAGGCTCGCTCTTCGGCTTTGCGTTGTCGGATGCGTCCGATCCAATCCGGTGCAATTTCAATCGAGCCGATCCACACAACCTGCATGGAACAGTACAGCAGCATTTGCATGGGAAACGAAAACTGCGTTTCGGCAGGAAACAGCCAGTTGTACGTTGCCAAAGGGACGAATGCATTGACGATCAGCATCAAGGCTTCCGTTTCTCGTTGCCGGCGTGTATATCCGATGCGTTTCCATGCGGTCAGAATGAGAAGTGCATTGATCCCGACCAATGTCCAGACGATTGGCCACGGTCTGATAACCGCCGCCGCCGGTTGCGAGTTTATGATGAACCAAGCCGGAATAACAGGGGACCAGTCCGTTTATCAGCAGCGTGAAAACCTTGAATGCCATGGTGATGCCTATTTGCTCTTGAACTCAAATTTAGGAAAATATTTCGAATTTCACTATTGTTTACGAGAATTGTTATTTGAGCATAATTCATTGTGTCGGCGAAATTGTGGACGGGAACAATATCGACCATTGCCCGCTGTGCGGCGTTGCACTCAACGAGGAGGGTGCATGCCCGAAGTACGGGGATCGCAAGAAGAAGTAGCCGTCACACTTTGTGGATAGGGTAGTCGGGTCCCGAAAATCGGGTCCCGACTTTTTTTATTCTGCTGGCAACTTCCAAATGGATAATAATATAGATTGCTGTTCAATGTTATATATACGCCCCGACAATAAAGTAAAGTTGGACTCAGTTATGGCATTCTGGATTGAGAACATAATTTTTCCTTCCTTTATGACTATCCGCTTGTTGCCGATAGATCCTTGGCTGTAAGCGGCTTGCCCAGCTTCGAGAGGCCCCCTGGCTCCTGCCTTGTGCAACCACTTCGGGGGCGCGGTATTCAGTGATTCGAGCAGCAGCGCCAGCAACTTGTTGTGGGGTGTCTGCAGCGATTCCGGGAGTTGGCAGGCGAGCCGCAGCTCGACCTCGGAGGGTGACGTTGTGGTGGAAGAGACCGATGCCGTCGGTGTGTTTGGGCAGCAGGTCGAGCTGCCGTAACATGCTTTCCCGGAATAAATCCTGCGAGATTTGTTTGGATATGTATTGCTAATTTTATAAATTACATTTTCTTTTAGAGATGCAGGGTGTGGAGACGTCGCTGGTTTTGCCCCGTAAGTCTTTTTGGTGATATATTTTGGTTCAACAGGATTCAATCGTATGTGCAGATCGAATCCGCAGACTGAAAAGAGAGTCAATTATGAGAAATTTAATGCTGCTTGTTGCTTGCTGTTTGTCTGTGTTGTCATTATATGCGCAGACTCCGTCCGTAGATGTATTGCGGACTTATGCGGATGAAAAGGGAATGCCTCCCAAAGAATACATATTCAAGCTGTTTGAAAAATCGGATATAGTAGTACTGGGCGAGCGTGACCATCGTGATACGGTACAATACGACCTTATTCAAGACATCCTGGCCGATCCCCGTTTTGCTGAGCGTGTGGGATACGTCTATACCGAAGTCGGTTCATGCAACATGAACGATGATGTAAACCGCCTGCTGCAAGGTGATTATCCTACGGAGGCAGTCTTTATGGACAGCCTGTATGCCTATTATAGAAAGTCAGAGACCTTCTATCCAATTTGGGAGAAATACAACCGCGTTAAATTCCTGAAAGGTATATATGAAATAAACCGTACTTCTCCGAAGAAAATCAGGCTCGGACTGACCGACCGCGAGTTCTCATGGGACGAGATTCATACTGTTGAAGACTACAAGAATTTCTGGGAATCTCGCACCGTGAATTATCGCGACAGTTTAATGGCAGCCCACATCTCGGAAATGTACGCGCGTCAGACTCCATTGAACGGTAAGCGCAAGGCTTTGGTTATAACCAATCAGCCACATGCCATCAACGATTCGATGATTCTCAAAAAGGGCAATACGGTTTATGGAGCGCAGGGCTGGTGGATGAAGAAAATCTTTGGAGAAGAGAGAGTCCGAATAGTTATACTGAATTGGTTTGATTACAATTTGTTTGACGGAAGTAATTTCCCGATGACCGGAGACGGACATTGGGATGCAGCCTTTGAACTGTTGGAATGCCGCCCGTTCGCCATTGATTTGAAAAACACACCTTACGGAGAAACTGCTTACAACGGTTTCGTCGGAGGTACTACGACCAATGCAAAGAACAAATGTTGGCAAGATGTGGCAGATGGGCTTATCTACTATGCACCTCTCTACGACCATATAGCTGCATGGGGTATTGAAGGACTTGTAAAACCAAGGAGTTTGAACCTGAAATCAAGCGCCGTCTGACAATATTCTTCCAGGCGACACAACCCGGAGCAGAGATACCCATGGAGGCTGCAATTGAGGAATACAATGTTTTCCACGCTTATCCGGCTGCCATTAAAAGCAAGGATGAGGTAAAACAGTTGATTCAGCAGGTGCTGGAGACGGATCGATAGTGCATCTTCCAAAAACAAGGAGCTCCACCGGAGCTCCTTGTTTGTTTTTGAGCCGATAGTGCTCTTATTTGTCGATGCATTATCAAATGCCTATTGATTATCAATAGTTTACGACTTAAAAGATAGGAAGCTCAAAAATTTACTTGTTTTTTTGCGAAAAATCGAAGATTTAACGTTTTTTTTCATCGACTCTCTCCGAACAGAGGGAAAAGAGGCAAAAACAGCCCTTTCGGACCCCGACCGACCCCGTCTGCAAAGATAGGCATGTCGGGGTTTATTTCGCCAAAAAGGGCTGTAAAATCGATGGTGGATTTGCGGATATTTTTGAGACTGTTGGCCGTTATCGCGGGTAGGCCGGAGGTGCGTTTTGACCGACCTTTGCCTCGGGTCGCTTATAAGTTTTTGCAGCCAAAAGAAAAAACGGCTGAAACCATTTAGCCATGGCGCAGCCATCTTTTTTCTTCCCTTATTTTGACTTTACTTTAATGAACGTATATATGAATACGGAGATAAAGTAAAGTCGTTTTTATTAGTCCGGAGAATATTTTATATATTTGATCAAAGAACTGGTTTGAAATATGTTGCTATGATTGAAGAGGTGCGTTATAACAACAAAATACTTTCTCTTCAAGAACGAGAGGAATTTTGTAAAATGGCAGATGCAACCATTAAGGACTTTTCCGATTCTATAGAAGGTATGCACCAATGTCTAGAGGAGGTTAGATCTTCTCCCGATTCGGATCTTAATAAGATATCTCGCGTCTTTATTGAGGTTGGCAGTTTTATAGGATTCTCTTTCTGTGATTGCGTCGTATTGACTAAATCATTCATTATGGCGTCAAATTCATATGAAAAGAGTTTCTTCAGAGGCAAGCTGCAGGTTCAGCTTAATGAGAGCTTCAAAAAACTATATGGATTTGCTGAGAAAAATCGCAAAGATTCTTATAGCGTGAAGCTCGGTGAAATTATGTCTATGTTTCCCGGTTTCCAGGCCGAATATGTTGATATTATGTCGGATCTGGGTTGTATCGCAACTTGGGATTCATGGTGGAAAGAAACTCGAAACATTGAGGTTCATATCGATGCTGATCGGTTGTATGCATCAAGGCATGAACCTGTAAATGAAAGTAAAGTTGTTATGGAGGCCCATCAGTTGATAAATTTATTCACACGTTTTAATCGTCTTATGGCACGAATGAATCGAGCGTATATCGATTATATGATGCGTCATCTGGTGGCACAATAAATTATGATTTACTTTGATGAAATATGTATCTTTATAACCCAATTTTATTCTAAACTGATAAATGAAAAAAACTCTAGCTTACTATTGCGAACGGATAGATCGTGATGATAAATGGGTTCAATCGTATAAACATTTTGTCCCATTATTTATCCAAGAAGCGAAAACTAAAACGCGTTGGGAAGATTGGGATAAGGATGTTTTTTGGGAATTTTTTGAACGTTCAGATGGACAATGTGTGTCTTCTTTACGTCAAGGCTATTTTTATCATGAAGAAAGAGCTGAGTTAAAAAAACATTGGAATCAAATATCGCCATTGCTTAAAAAAGTAGCAGATAATCAGAATGTCCCTCAATGGGATATATATGACCAATTGGCAAATGTCGTTCGACAATATACGAGGAGAAATATGCGAGCCGCGACGTGTCGATTGGTTGCAGCCTTACAACCTCAATTGTTGTGTACAATCATTGAAAGTAAAAACCTGCGTAGATTGTATCAACTAATGGGAAAATATGTTGTGGAGGAATTTCCTTTATGCAAGGGATCTTGGTTTCAGAAGAGCCATGCAATTTGTAGATTTTTTCAATCGAATTTTAAAGATGGTAATCCTATGGAGATTGCGACATACCCTTGGAAGATATTGCAACTATTTGAATCAATGGAAAATAAAGATAATAATATGGCAGGTAATATTAAAGAGAAAAAGACTCTTCTTGAGAATGTGCACAATCTTGTGTTTACTGGAGCTCCCGGAACAGGAAAAACTTATCTCGCAAAACAGATAGCCAAACAAATGATAGGGCTGAAACTGGATGAGGATTTGAATAAAAGTGAACAGTTTGCTTTTGTACAATTTCATCCATCATACGATTATACCGATTTTGTGGAGGGGTTACGTCCTACGCCTCCTGATGCATCGGGAAATATCGGGTTTGAATTGAAAAATGGTGTATTCAAGGAGTTTTGTGAAAAAGCTCGTGAAAATTTAGAGGATAGTAAGAGGGATCTTGTAATTCTTTCGATTAAGAAACAGATCAAAGACAAATACGACCAATTGATTATGTCGATTCAAAACGGTATGATCAGTCAAGTAGAATTGAAAACACATGGTATGTATGCAAAAATAATGGGAGTAACAGAAAATAATAATATTCAGTTTCAACGACCGAGTGATGGAGGTTTCAGTGAACACAAAGTGTCATTGGCTCGGATTCTGCAACTAGGAATAAAATTTAGGACAAAAGCACAGTTGGAGGAGCTGGATAATCTTGCGCAAAGTATCAGAGATGTTATAGGAGGCTGTAATGCGACATGGTACTGGGCTATTCTTCACTATTTGTATGAAAAATATGGGGATGTGACGGACAATGCAATAGCCGATAAGGTTGACCGGAAAAATTATGTGTTTGTCATTGATGAGATCAATCGAGGAGAGATCTCCAAAATATTCGGTGAATTGTTCTTTTCAATCGATCCAAGTTATAGGGGAGAAAAGGGTGCTGTTTATACTCAATATGCCAATATGCATGAGACGGATGACAAATTCTATGTGCCCGAGAATGTGTATATCATAGGAACGATGAATGATATTGACCGGAGTGTAGAGAGCTTTGATTTTGCCATGCGTCGCCGCTTTATTTGGCAGGAGATCACGGCAGAAGAGAGTGCTGAGAATATGAATCTTCCCAAAGAGTGTAAGGACAGGATGAAAAGTCTCAATGATAAGATATCAGGGATTGAAGGGCTAGGTTCCTCATATCATATCGGTGGAGCATATTTCCTTGATGAGGATGGAGCACCTATTAAAGATTTTGAGGAAACATGGCATTTGCGGTTAGAGCCTCTGTTACGTGAATATTTGCGAGGCATGCCCAATGCGGATGATAAACTAGATGAATTAAGAGAAGCATATGAAAATGCTGTCAACAACTGATAATAACGGAGGTAATTATCGAGTGCCCGATGAGCATTGTGACAACCTGTTGGCAATAGGGAATCGTAATGTCAGAACGTTGTGCCAAGAAAATCCGGACTTGTTGATCTTCCCGCAGTCTCTAGGCCTCTATCATGATGATATTGCCCAAGCCTCCATTTTTGTGTTGCAGGATGGAATCTTGACCACTCGTAATATGATGGGGTTTGTGGGAAAAGACGAGACGAGGTTGACTATATCTTCTCGGTTTTGTAAGGACGATCAGCATGACTATTTTCTGCATTATATGTTGCAGCGTGTGTTTGCTATCAATATGTTTAATTTTGAACAAACATCTAATGATGAGAGTGTCTGGGACTTTTTGTTGTATCTTTTCCCTTATTATCTCAAGCAGGCTTTTAAGCAGGGAATATATCGAACTTATGTAAGAACCGAATATAATGATGCTCATGTTAAAGGACGGATTGATGTCAACCGGCACATTCGAATGAATTTTCCTTTTCGTGGGCAGATAGCATATTCTACAAGAGAATACAGTGCTGATAATCCTATAATTCAACTGATACGGCATACGATCGAATACATATCGAATCATCCTTTTGGCAAAGGAGTGCTGACCTCTGATGCAGAGACCCGCGATATAGTCGATAAAATTCGTATGATGACTCAAACTACCTATAGGAAAAACGATCGTCAGCAGGTGATGGCGGCCAATCTGAAAAGGTTCTCTCATCCTTATTTCACTGCATATGTGATGTTGCAAAAGATTTGCATGCAGATTCTGAGTCGGGATAAAATCAGTTTTGGGGAGAAAGAGAGTAAAATATATGGATTACTTTTCGACGGGGCTTGGCTTTGGGAAGAATACCTGAATACGGTGTTGAGACAGGATTTTGAACATCCCGAGAATAAGACAGGGAAGCATCGACGCTATCTGTTTAATTGTGGAGCTAAATCTTTTCAGGCAATCTACCCCGATTTCATCAGTAAAAATCCACCCACGATTGTGGGTGATGCCAAATATATGGCATTGGAGACAAAAGAATATAATGAGGACTCGGAGCGGGCAACAAGCGTGTATTATAAGACCATTACTTACATGTATCGATTCAATTCTACTTCTGGCTTCTTGTTGTTTCCCCATCCGAGAGGTGGATCTGATGAAACATACGAAATCAAAGAGACTGCCGGCAAGTTGCGCAAGATCGGACTGTCAATTCCTCAGAATGAGATAAGTTTCGCTGCATTTCGGACTCATATGAAGGCGCAAGAAGAGAGGTTGCGCTCTACAATCATGCAATTATAAATTGAATGTTGCCTCGAGGGGTATAGGCAGGTATTTTCATTGATTCATTATACCTGATCGATAGGTTCCGTTGTTAGATTGTTAATAGCTCAATTCTGATTCGTTGAGCCATTAACTGGGCTATAAGAGCTCACAAATGAGGTTTTGTTAAGATTCTTTAGAGGCTTGATGGTAAGAATCTGTGTGCAATCTGTAAAGAATGTTGATCGTTTTCCTCTGAATAAGTTTGCTGGTTCTCAAGAAAATCCGTAATTTTGTGCCGTCAATTGAATAAAAACATAAAGCTTACAATGCTGCAAAGGAGAATAAATAACTGGACAACCATATCGAATCGAGGTATAAAATGCCTTGAGAGAATGTCGTATGTCCAAACTTCGGGCATTGGAGCATTCTATACTTTTGGAGACATTTTCCGACGAACGTTTGATAGACCATCGGGGATACGATGATGCTGGTATCCCGCTGAAACGATAAATGAAAACCGTCGGAGAGTCCTTACCAAACTTTTCGACGGTTTTTGTTTTGTGCCTGTTGGTGACGTTCGCACGATGCGCTCTTCTCCGTCAATTCCGTCCACGGGCTGAATTGTAACGTATTATTAACCGCGCAGTGATGCGCATGAATGAAAAGATCATGAATTATAAATTTGACGGAAGCAAGGTGTTCTTTACATCCGACACCCACTTCAACCATACCAATATCATCAGGTTCTGTAACAGGCCTTTCAAGGATGTGGCGCACATGAATGAAACGATTATTTCCAACTGGAACCGCGTAGTCGGCCCGGAGGATATCGTGTTCCACCTGGGTGATTTCTGTCTGGGCGGTTCTGCCGAATGGATAAACGTACTGGACAGGCTGAACGGGAAAATATACCTTATTTCCGGTAATCACGACATCAAGAACCTGAGGCAGAATTATACGAAATACTTCGAGCAGATAGCGATGCAGATGTACATCGAGGTCGACAAGCAGGAGATTTATCTGAATCACTGTCCGTTCCTCTGCTATGGCGGTTCATACGATGGCACCTGGCAACTTTTCGGGCACGTGCATACTAGTAGGAACAATACCGGAAAGGATGCTCCTCGGCTGAATATGCTTTTTCCGACACAATATGATGTTGGAGTAGACAATAACGATTTCACTCCGGTCTCGTTTGCACAGGTGAAGGCAATCATCGAGAAGCAGATTGAACAATCAAAGTAAGGAGAGCAATAAGATGGAGATACAGTACAGGAACGATCTGCACTTGATTTAGGTGTGATATGTCATTGAGAACGAACACCTGAGAGAACGAACACCTGATGAACGGGGTTGATCCGGGAAAGTTTATTGAGATTTAATGAGCGTAAAGAGATGAACAAAAGAATGAGCATAGATAGAATGTTCCTTGCCGATTTGGCGAAGGAGGTTGGCCTGAATGCCTCGCACCTGGAGGCGCTGGGCGCAAGGCAGCATTGGGAGATTGTCGTTGGCGGCGATATGCTGGAACGGCTGGTTGGTATTCAGCGCCAATTCGAACGGCTGGCCGTGATGGGCGACGATGAGTACCGGGGATTCTATATCGAAGTGCCGCGGCCTACGGCGGAAGAGTGGGGCAATGCCGAGGAGTTGATTGCTTCGGGGGAATATGACAGCCGGGAGGCGTTCTTGGCGGATTGGCTTGCATTCAACCCGATGGAGACACGGTGGTTCCATGTCGCCTCGGCCCGATACGGTGATTCCCGGTCGCTTCGTGTTACGGACCGGAAACGTACCATGTTCATCATCACGAACTGTCCTGCTTGTGCTGACGGGGCCCCCGATGATGCGTGGTGCAGGGATATTCTCACCCGTCTCTTCGACTATCTGGAACGGATGATGATATCGTTGCCGCGAATCCCGACGGGTTCAACGATTACGTGGCGCACAATCTGCCGTACCAGCAGCGTACGGGACGGATTGCACAAAGGGAACTTAACCGCATAGTACCGAATTGCAAAATTGAGGTGGAAGACCAGGAAACGGCCATCAAGGCTTTGGAAGATTCGGTCCACGGGCGTTCCGTGCCTCCCTTGGAGACCATGACTATCCGGCTGTATTGCACCTATTACCGCATTGCCAATGAGGCATACGAGGCTTACTACCGGAAACGGGGTGCCAGCGGACGTGTTTATGAAGATCCGCAGGATGTCCCGGAAGAGCTGCGGGATGTAGCCTACTACAAGCGGATGAAGTTTGTGGATGTGGAGACCCTGTACGATATTGACAGTCCGGCGGATTTCATACGGTTTGCAACGGACCACTACGGTGAGTTGGGACTTTCGCGTCTGAATATCTTTTTGCCTCAAACAAACGTCAGCAGGGCTGGATGATCGTTGTCTCCAACAGTTATTCGGCTAATGTCGGACTGGCTATTGAGGTGGCTACCGCTTTGTATAAGGCCGGAGCGCCGCTACTGATATACGACGCAGAGAAACTCCTAAGAATCCTGCGGGAGGAGGATTGGGTGCGGCTGGTTCCCGACTCCTTTCACAACTATATGGGCTATCAGGAAGAGGGCATTGTCTACGAACTGCCGTGGGACTACGAATGCTCGGACAATGGAGATTCACCTCTGACTAAGGAGCAATACCATGCGATTGTCTCGCTTACAGAATGGCAACCGGAAGAGCAGATTAAACCCATCGCTTGACGGATTCGTGGTAATTGTTAGCTTGGCTTATCTCTATGCGGGTTCGTATGGAGGTAGGCCATGTTTTTATGATTTTATAGTTAAGTTGGTTATATATCTAAACTGTTTATTAGAACTTCACGAAGTTTTGTCCTGTTGGCATTATCTTGTAACAGTTGAAACAGAGATTGATCAATAACTGCGAATTTGATGTGTTCTCTGATCGTTTTCGATGAATATGGATTTCCTTTCTGGAGTTTGACGATTTTTTCGTATCCTCCTTCGTAAGGAATTATTTGCCAAAATTGTTCCGAATTAAGATGCCAATACGGGGTTCCAGCTTTGGGCTTAAATATTACAGATTCTCCTACATATCGTTTCCAATTTTGATGGAAACAATTCTCCAATTCTTCTGTGAAGACTATTTCGTTCGTTTGGATACGATGTGATGCTATTAGGTCAATTATGCTAATAAGCAAAATCGCTTTATGAGGTGCATTTTTTCCTTGTTGTTTATTTGTATGAAGATTCGAGAATAAGTCGATATAATCATTTAAGTTATAATTCATTTCTTGTTTAGCTATTAAGCTGAAAGCATTGGGGGCAGCCTCCAATTGATAGATTTTTATATTGGGATTTAATGTCCTTGCCAGTTGTATGATTTTTTCTTTATTTGTGGGATCAATCCGAACCCCCAAATATAGAGATTCAAAGCACTCTGCTCCAATCGTCACAAAGGTTCGAATTTCTTTATGGTTAAACTCGGTTTTATCGTGTTGGAAAGGTAGAAGTTTCATAAACATGGGAGACGGGTCATATATAAATAGCCTTACCTCTTGTTCATGTTCCCATGCTTTGGCTTTGGTATATACCTGATAACTAAAGAAATCTTCTCGATCTCGATAATAATCAGGCTTATTTACTATATCCCGGTATTGGACTTCCCGGCCTCGAGTAGTTACCATCGTGCCATAATTAACATTGATGTATTTGGCAACATGGTCCATATTAAGGCCTATACAAACGCCTTCATGTTTATTATAATAACTCCACATTAATATGGAATCATATAATTTAGACAGACAGCATATCCATAAATTTTCGCGATTGTTTGTGAGCCTGTTTGAGTTTAACTCTTCGATAATGTTAGCAGGCCAGCCCTTGCGTTTTTCTTCCGGTACATTCGAACAATCTATCAGACTAGGATGACAATCAAACGGGTCATTAAATGTCGTAGCATTGGCGTACATAAGGTCACTATAATGCAACATCATTATAGCGCCATTAATGTCGAGATATTTATATAATAGTTTGCTCATCCTGCCGAGAGATAATATTGTTATTCCAACTGCTTTCTATATACCGAATCCAGTGTATTCCCTTCTTTATCTTTCCATTCGGTCCATCCGTTGGAAGGTCTACCGGTACAGAAATCAGCAGCTGTACTGGGGCTTGAAAAGGTCTTGTCTGAGTTCATCGTCCATACGCCGTCATGCAAAGTTGCATACTCCTCGACCATCTTTTCCCTCTTTGTTTTCCATGTAAAAGAAGGAACGCAATTATTGGCAATGACACTGCCTTTTAATACGTTAAATCCTGCGGAATTATAGAATCCTTTTGCGTTACAGCCGCGGGCTTTTGTATAAAACAGATGTTCTTCCTTTGGCTGAGATATTTCGAAGATACCACAGCCGATAAATGACGCCAGGAACTTGATATCCTCAAAAAATTCATCCATCGCGTCCCGTTGATGTTCTGGGAGGTTCGGTGCATTGGGATTCTGTTTGTTTTCGTTCAATACGAACGAGTTTGACTGCTTGGCTTCGGTGATTGCGCGATATTCCAGATATTGCACGTCGGCTTTGGTCATATCCTCGTCTTTCGAGACAAACACAAGCGCCTTTTGCCAAAATGCCTTTTTGCTGTCGTGATCTTTCACCCGTTCCTTAAAGTTTTCGGTTTCTCCGATATAAGCTTGCGGCTTCGTCGCCTCATTTTCTCCAATCAGGATATAAAACGCCGGCTTGTGCAACTTCTCTTGCTCATTCAGATAGACCAAATTGGAGCGCGGAATCACAAACATCTGGCAAATCTTGTTGCTGATGAATGAATACTGTGTTCCTTTTGGATCGCCGTCTATCAGGTATGTAGTTACTGTTTTACCCATATTTTATACAGATTCTATCATGAACAAGATTTCTTATAGTTAAAATCTTGTTCATGATGATGTTTATTATAGATTACCAATTTTTGCTTTATTTTTGATTCCCATCAAATTTTCTGTTTTATTTAACAACTTATATGATTGCGCTATTAATTTAGCTTCTTGCTTATTTAAAATTATCTTTTTAACCTTCTCTGATAATTCTTTTTTTAATTGCTCGTCAATAGGTATAGGAATTTTAACTTCCATTAATCTATTTCCTAAAGTTGAAATAGTTCCTTGTCTAAAAGATTTAGATTCAATTTGTTTTTGCACTACTTCCAAACCAAGAAGAGCTAATAATAAGTAAGGAGATATAATATCTTTTTTTAGAACTTTAATTCGTCTAAAATGACTTTGGATAACGATCTTAATATCTGCTTCAGTTATCATTGCAGTTCTTCCCATTAAATAAGTTCCATCATTTACAACCAAAATATCATCAACCTCAATGTTTTGTTTTTTTCTATATAACTCATAAATATCCTCAGAAAGACAATGAGTACAGTCTGTAGTTATTTCCCAGTTTGAAACTTCTGATGTTCTAACAAAGGGGATTTCACCTGTTCCATAATTTTCACTACCAACTTCATTCCCTCTACTTACTTTGATTATTCTTTCTTTCTGTAATTCTTCAATGCTTTTGATTATATATTTCCCACTTTCTCTATATTCATCCAAATCATTCTCTATGTCCGGATTATAATACTTTGGCAAAAGAATATTATTCTTTACTTCACTAAGTTTCATATTCCAGCCTAAATGAGAATGTTTTTCGTTCGTATCTATTTCCTTTATATATTCAGGAATTATTGAAATCTCATCTTCATTAATTTCTCTACCTCTCTTATCATGCCCGCATGTTTTAGCATAACTCATAAAAAATGTATAATCTTTTCTAGGTTTATCTGTTCGTCTCAAAAAAATTAAATGAGTTTTCGTGGGAGTATATGGCAAAAATGTACTCATTGGTAAATCTATTAAACCTATAAGCTCTGCCCGTTCTAGCATATGTTGAACTATATATCCATCAGTTGGATTACTAAGCATTCCATCTGGTAAAATTATAGCCAAACGCCCCCCTTCTCTTACAAAATCTAAACATCTATCTATAAAAAGAACTTGCGGAGCCTCTTTTTCTTTTATCTTACTTTTTTCCCACAACTTGATTTTACTATTATATTTCCATTTGTAACCAAGAGAATATTGTGATAATTTTTTTTCCCCCTTTACTGGTATCTTAGCCCCAAATGGAGGATTTGCCAATAATATATCAAATGTTCCTAATTGAATATTTGATTGTGTTTTTGTTTGCCAATTCTGTGGAAACTCTAAACTATCTTCACAAAATATTCCACTCTTACCATCGCCCATTATTACCATGTAAGCTTTCACAACCTTTGAAAGGAATGTATCTTTTTCTATTCCCCTAAAATTGATATTAGCTTTAGCTATTTTTTCATTATTTATTTCATCTTGAGGCCAATTAAATTCTTTACCTTTTTTTTCTATTTTATCATGTAAATATTTTAATCCCTCTATAAGAAATCCTCCTGAGCCACAAGCAGGATCTATTATTTTATCTTCTGTATCAATATCAAGAATCCGAATAGCTGTTCTTACTACATTTTTAGGAGTAAAGTATTGGCCTTGACCACCTTTTAAAGCTCTGTGTATAAATACTTCAAATGCATCCCCAACTACATCTCTTTGGGCTGTCATTAATGAATAATTCTGAAGTTCACCGACAACGTATTTAAGAGATCTATCATCTAAATCTATAGATTCTTTAGTATCTAGAATATCCTTATAAACAATTTTAGCCTCATTAAATCGATCTTTAATTCTCTGAGCTACTTCTTTTGCACTCTCATTTATACCAGCTCTAAATGAAACAATATCATCTAGTTTAGTAAATTTTTCATCATATAGCTTACACAAAATGATATTAATTATTTGACGAGCGAGTTCTTCATCTCTTGTTGTTCCTACTGCATTTCCTGCTAAATAATTTCTAATTGAAATAAATTTAGCCTTAAGATTGTGCGTAGGTTTTAAGTCTGCACGCTTAAATAATCCAATATCTTCTAATCTTTGAAGATATTGAGGTATATTAATTATAGATTCATCAAATAATATATGTCCTTCTTTTATGTATTTTCTTATATAATGTGTTGATTCTCCATTATACCAAACCCCCAATTCTGCTTCTGAGAATTTTAGATAATCCTTTAATTGTGATATGCCATCTTCTCTTGTTTTTTTCTTACATTCTACTATAATATATTCTTCACCTCTCTTTTTTTTCAGGAGTTTTAAATACTACTATATCAACAGGATATTTATATGAAGTATCAGATGGAGATGCTTTTACTCTAAACTGAGGATGAGTTTGTATATTATCTTTAGGATAATGATAGTCTTCAACCAGTATTTTTGAATATACTTGTACAGCTTCTACTTCTTCAGGTGAAGCTTTTACTTGTAAGCCTGATATATAATCATATATATAACCATTTTTTAAAATATCCTTTTCCATATCAATTTTTAATTAAATCTTTGACGTTTACATCTAAAATTTCTGCAATTTCGAAAAGTACTTCTAAACTTGGCTGCCGTCTATTGCAGACATAAGAATTTACAATGCAGAAACTCTTTCCGAGCTTCTCTGCCAACCAAGTCTGTTTAATGCCTTTGTCTTCAAGCACCTCTTTTATTCGGTTCATGGGTTTGCCCATTGTATGATGCAAGTTTGTTATTATCCAACGAAGATATAAAATATTGTGCAATAAAAAGATAAAAGCGGGAGATTTCTTTTCCCGCTAGTTGTATAACACTCAAAGATTAGATATTCGAGGTTATTGAAGAAATATTTTGAATAGATTCTTTTAATTTGTATTTGGAACGTTGTTTTTGTAAAATAGTCGCCAGCAACTATTCTTGAACTCACATAACTTTGGGATTTAATGCTTTTATTAAGCCTATGAATTTACCCAAGTATTTTTTGAGTCTGTCAATTTTTATGGTGTTGAGATAGTTGATATTATATCTCCTCCAAACCTATTGATCTGAGGTATTCATAGGTGCCGTTATAAAACTCAGGAAGTCGAGTTGCATCTTCCGGGAAACCGTCGACGGTTTTGTTGGAATTGCCTTCTGGAACACAAATGACCATGCCGATGCGGGCTCGTGTTAGGAGGACCCGATAGGCATTTAGCATGTATTTCCTTCGCTCAATACTGCTTTCGGTGTGGCCCGTCTCTTCGCGCCAGGCCGTCCGGCCGTTGAAGTTATAATATCGCCACTGCCCATTTTCGCATCTCAGGTCAGCATCCCACAGGACGCAGATGTAATCCAGTTCAAGCCCCTGAACCTGGATTTCAGTTGCGGCATCCTCGAGATAGTTGGACGAACGAATATCGTTTTTATCCTCCAGGAACCAATGCACGGCATTTTCGTCGCCTTGATCCAAAATATCGACGGCCAATGGTTTGAACCGAGCCGCTGCTTTGCTGACCAACACGCCTGACCGTTGCGAACCCCGGGTATTCTTACGCAGCCATGCCCTTGCCTTGGCCATATCTCTTGTCAGCATGATCGGATAGCGCTCTTTTATTGTGTTGTACCATGTAGAAGCATCCGGATTGAAAGAGAGTAGAGAGTGTACAAACGCAGAGAGATTTTCAGCTCTGAACGAACGCAGACTAACTCCCAGATGGAGTTCAGGAGAAAAAGTGACCTTGTCATTGTCGGCTAAAAGTTCATTGACCCGACCTTCGGCATATTCCGCTTCGGTCAGTTTGTCAGAGATATAGATTCGCCAGTGCGTGAATTTCTCGTTGAGAGCCTTGATCCACTCTGAAATGCCGGCTTCTCCGGTGTTGATCTCCTGGCCGCCACCGACCAGACATATGATTGTCGCCCAGTCCTCCCGCTGATCCAAAGACCAAATTAGGAATGCCGCCTCGGAGTAGGGGAAGTTCGGCACCTTGAGTTTGTTCCCATACGTGCCGCCTCGTTTGAGGTAGTCAGCGAGCCTTTTATGTGTCCATGAACGCTGGGCTTCGTCAAAGATGGCCACATGCTCCACTTCTCCGTAGCCGGACTTTGCTAGTTTCATCGCTTTCTGCGGGTCAATCTCGAGGACTCCGTTTTCAACGGGGTCCTTGATTTTGGCCAACATGTTGTCGCGGTAGCGGTGAATCATCTGTATGAACTTACCGACCTCTCTCCGAGAGTCTGATATATTCTTTTTCTCGCCTCGAGCTTTGCATTTCTTCTGATTGTCAATGGCCAAAGCCTCGGTAAGCACTGCGACCAATGGCCCGTTGCCGGAGAGGTAGACCGCACCCTCGTCCTCGACCAATTTATCACCATTCTGATAAGACTGTTTGACGGCAACGTCCAATCCGACCAGCGTCTTTCCCGCTCCCGGTACACGGTTACAAAGCAGATGCTCTTCTCTCCTTTCTCTCGACTTGTCTTGATTACATTGAGGATATATGCAATGGTACGGTCGGTTGATACCTTGTCGGCTTCGTGGCGGGTGATGTCCTCTACCGAGTGGTTTTCATAGAGCCTCTTGGCTGCCTCTATGATGGTCGGGGTGGGTGAATAAGGGCTAATAACCCAGTCGGCTCCCAAGCTGGGATCCGGGACTGTCGCTCCGGCATGAGCCAGAACATCCGCAATGAGCTGTTGTAGTCTGGCGGGCCCCGTTAATAATGGGTTGTAGATGGAATCATCATATACAGAAGCCTGGAATACGCTTGAACTTTTACTGATCCAAGGATGTATGAGAATGGGAACAATGATCCTGTTTTGGCTCAGCAAGTGAAAATTCTTCAGATCCAAAGCATAATCTAATACTTGCTCGATATAAGACCGCATATTCTCCTTCTTAGCCTCTTGTCTTGTCTTGAATTCGAGGCAGAAGATCAGCCCACGAAGCAGCAGAACGACATCGATTCGCTTCCCCAGTCGCGGAATATCATACTCGAAAATCACTTGTCCATCTTCATCCATCCATGGTTGCAGAACCTCCTGCATGATGTGAATCTCGTTGGCCCATGCTTCATTGGTTGTGGTAAGTGCAGCTCCGTGGTAATTGTTCACGAAACGTCCTAACAGCGCCTCGGGGGACAACTGCAGGAACTCGCGGATTGTGGAATTATATAAACAACGTGCCATATTTGTGTGTTAAAGCCAATATACTGGTGATGCTGTAGCGCAATAGAATAGACGGCATTCACCATATTGATTGGCTGAAATATACAAAGTTAAGATAATTGCAACAAATAAGGCTTATATTGTTGAATGAATATTAAGGTCTGGAAGATAAAAGTTACTCGTAGGTATTAGAAAACTAAATATAATATAATGGAAAATTGAAAAACAATCTATATCTTTATATTCATATAATTTCCAGATTTATAAAGACATATTAAAGGCCATTCAAGGGAATAAAATAGGGTAGTGGTATTTATAGTTAAGTATTCACATTTTAACAAATGGATGTGGAAACCCTGCTCTGGAAATATAATGAGAGAATTGAGTTAATAAATCATCGGAATAAGGTCTTCTATAATGTCCTATGCGCTGAATTGGCAAAATAATTTGATCGTTCTCTGAATACTCGTATTTTATACCATTGAATAATTTGGAAGATATAGCCTTTATATCAAATAGCCATTGACAATCATAGCAGAGCTCATTTAAATTATGCTTGAATTGTCTCCAGTCTTTCATTTGATCTATTATTTGTTTCTGTCTTTCATATAAATTTCTATGAAGCCATATGGGCCGTCCTGTTGTAACAGAATTGATTATGGCTTTTCCGTCTTTGTTAAAGGAAACGCTATCTAATAGAGATAAACTAAATGTATGGAAGTCTTTTAATCGTACAGTATATAGTTTTCCCGGATCCCCGATTTTAAATGTTAACGGAATGTTTGACGCATTCTCCAATTCTAATAATTTAGCAAGTTCTTTTTTCTGCGATTGTAAGATTTCGGGTCGTACCCCTTTATTTTGAAGCTCGTTTTCAATTTTACTCCAAACAGAATAGAATGTATGTTTTTTAGATACTCCTATATTTTTCGTTAAATCAAGTTTTACTAAAAATCCTGTGTCATAATCATTATTTCCTCTTTTACCTTCAGATCGTATTGAAATATTACAAGGTTGACATAGAAGTATGTATAAAGTTTTATTTATCTTAAAAATATCTCCATTTTGTATTGGTGCGTAGATAGAATTGATTATACTGCCATCCAAAAATCTTTCATCTTTGATGAAGCTTATCGCTTGGTCATTAACTTCGGGATATTGACAATTAACATCAGATTGAGCCTGAATATCTAAAATTAAATCAGAGTTTTTATTAATCAATGATAATGTGTCTTCGGTTATAGATTCTTTGATTTTTTTATCTAATAATCTGAAATAACCTTAATGTTGTATCAATCTCCTGACACCCCTCTGTATACGAACTGTCTACAATAATTTGTTTGTATGTAGGTGGTTGTATATCAAGATATCGATTAATGGTCTCGTTAAAAGCTTTTTGAAGAATTGCGTTTGTATGTTCTTTTATTAGTTCGATATGTTTAACCCATAGGATATTTTTGAGTCCAGATATAAATGCGCTATAATCCTCTGTATTAATTGTAAGCCGCTCTTTTGATAAGGGGTAAATGTAGCATTTGGGATTTCTCTTTTTATAATCGTCTCTTTGTTGGAATTCTTTGTCAATACTGAACATATTTGAGATAATACCACAATAAGCACAATCGGTATCAAGCGCGAGAGCATCTTCAGCATATGTTAATCCGTCGCGCCCGTTAGAGAGGGCATAATCAAACAACAACAAAATAGATTGACCTGCGTTTATTTTTTCTTTGACATCTGTCTTATATTCTTTATCCCAAACAGACGGTGAACAACATGTGCATAGCTTATCCATTACAGCTTGAATTGAAACTGCAGGCTGTTTATCCTCTTCTTTTTCAGAGACATATTTTTTGAATATTTGCTTTTTTTCATCTAATTGCATCTCTGCCCACCATCTTCGCACCTCATCCTCAAGATGGTCAATGTCAGCATAGAGAATTCCATTAGGGAAACCCTCTGTTTGACCGTTTGAGTGACGTTCTTCAATCGCTGCTAGGAATTCCTCAAAATGTTCGTCTATTTCTTTATCATCCTGGAAAATATCATCGATGTAATATACCTCAGTAATATTTGTTGCTTTTAAAAGCTTGGAAATTGCCGTTTTAGCCTGGTCAAGAGTTACCATATCAATACATTAGACAGATTAATTGCAAAAATGTAACGTTTGTTGTATTCATTTCTTTGGTGTTCCAGCATAATTGAACATCCTACAGCATCTAAAAGTTGGCTAATAATGAATAAACCTAAACCTCGACCTTTCCCTCGAGGCTTGGTCGTGACAAAAGGTTCAAATAGAGAATCTTCAACGGAGCTCGCAACTCCATATCCATTATCAAAAATATATATCCAAGGCTTCTCAATTACAATTGAGATTATGGGAATATATGATAGCTCCTGGTCCTTCCTATCTTTAATCCAATATAGCGAATTATTAATGATATTGTCAATGATTTGAATTAAACGCCCTTTATTCATTTTTATGGCAAAATCAGCTTTTGATACTATATCGTGTTTTATATCATATGCTTCAAATGAATTTTGGAAATAAGGCATTTCTTCCAATTCAAAGAACCTTGCTAGTGCAATTTCTTCTTTTTGCTCTTTCGTATATCGTAACGTAGGATCTATGTGCTTTAGTTGTATTTTTAAGCCATTTATTGCCGTATTGATGTACCCGGAAAGGAGTCTTGCGTCCTTTTCATTAAATAATGAATGTGCTATTTTAGATTTGAACTGACGATTTTTTTCTGATAATCTGTCTATGATTTGCCCCAATTCATGAGATATACTTTCTGAGGTTAAGCCTATAGCTGCCAGTTCCGAAAAGTCTTGAAGTTGTTGTTCAAGAACACTTATTTTCGGTTTTATTATATCAAGGGCGTCACCTAGTTGCTGAGATTTTTGCAATATACCCTCAATGGAATTCAATAAAGTAGTCGCTTTAGCGAGCAAAGCTTGAACATCGTTGAGTAATGCAGAGACTTCTTTGTCTTCTTCTTTTGCAAATAGAGTTCCTCCCTTTTTAGTCTCATATAACTTTTGTGTTTTATCGTGAATACATGTTAATTCTTTTTTGATAGGTTCAATAGTTTCATATATCTCACAACTTGTTTTTCCCGTATCATTCATCAAGGAATAAGCGTCAGATACGGTTTTTATTTTGCTTCTCGTTTGTTTGTTTTCCTTGATATATTCATTGTAAGTTCGACGAATCCGTTCAACAAAATTGTTACACTCATCAATAATTAGTTTTGCTAGAACGAAAAAATTATCGGAGTATTCGTTCTTGATAAAACCGGTTCTGTCTGTTTTATCTTTTAGATTGATATTAATTCCTTCGCTAATTGCAAAAAAGCCAACCGTATTATCAGATCTTAAGCCATAAAATGATGACCCAGAGGTTGTCCCTGTTCGCAACCCAAGCCAATCATTATCACCTAATCCGTATGGGAAAACCGAAAATCCATCTCGATAAATTTTTATTCCTGTCTGACTTTTTATAAAAGCTTTATACTCAGAGAAGCTGTTAAATATACTCTCATATCCTTCTTTATTGTCATTTAAAGAAAAGTCGTATATATTACCATGAAATGCTCCAGGGTTACATTTTTCGCCGTTAAGAATCTTTAATCCGGGAATGTCAGATAGAAGGGATATTCTTTTCTTAAATGCAAGAATCCCATTGTCGGTTGTCGGTATAAAGCACGTAGAGTCTTTTTTCTTGTCAAGAAAATACCTGGCGAATTTTTTACCATTATCAGCCTCAATATATACTCGATAATTATCTTTAGATTCAGTGTTATTTCCTATTAGCTTAGGGGCTTTGATAGATCCAGATATTTCCAGAAATTTCCCATCGAAAGAGAAAGAGTAAGTCGCCAAGGAGACATTGATTAAATCTGTGAATTCCTGCACAATATTAATCGATTCTCCATTTACTGTCATGTACACAAGAAATGGGCGATTTTCTATAAATGGAGAAATTAATTGAGATAGCTGTCCTTTCAAAGTAGCCAGTTCATCTCCTTCCCATGTTGCAGGACGATGCAAATTAGTCAATATCAATTTAGTCCCTTTTCCTTGCGATGTCGAAACTCGTTCAAAAAAAACAGGGACTTTTGATAGTTGATCTGCTTTATCGAATTCTCTCCAATCAAAAGCAACGTGCAACTTTTCATTCGAGCCATCGGAGCAAGTGAAGATCTCGCAGCAATCAGCAAGTCTTTGGGTGCTCAGTCGTCCAAGTCCTTTATCGCCTAAAGGGGTACGTCCTGCCGGAGTTTTTTCTTTGATGTTATTCTCATCTGCTCTTTTCTTCGAATATGAAATAGTTAGCCATGATTTTAGAATAGTGGCTTCATCCATGCCGAATCCGCCATCTTCGATAACAATATACCCTCTATTATTGGGATATCTCAGATCCTCGTCATTATAAGATCCTTTGGTGTTGATATTAATCCTTACATATGGGGAATCTGCATCATATGCATTCTTTACCAACTCCATTAATGCCGTAATATCATCAGGAACTAGCTCCCCGCCTAATTGACGTACAATATGCGGATTTATATCGAACCTTGCATTATTGGTGGAGTTCGAGGTATCTTGTTCATGTGTTATTTTTATATTTTTCCCCATATCTTAACGTCTTTGGAAAATTAATATTCGCTCTTTTTCCATCGTTTTCGATGAACGATTCCTTTTAGACTGTTTCTTATTTAATATATCTCGCTCAACGTTGAAAATTAGTTCAATCCCGTTATTTCGCATTAAGTCAATTAATATTTTGTCGTTAGGGATTTCTCTTTTGTTAACATTGCGATTTCCAATCGTCCAGACATAGAACGCTTTATCCTTCATTGACCGAATGATAACACTCAAAGACCTCTCAAAATCTTGAATGAAGCTAATAGTCTTATTATAAAGAGGTCGCTCTGTAACTGGAAGACCATCATAAAATGCTTTCAGGGATGGAATATTATTAAGAGTTTCAGATAATCTTGTTACAATTCGTTTTGAATCTATTCTCCCCCCTAAACTTTGACGATCAATTTCTTGCGTTGATTTAAGATAATCGTAATCAATCAAAGAATCTAAATCTAATGGATCAATCCATTGTAACTGCAAATATGAATGTTGACCATAGGTCACAGTTGTTAGATTGTCACCATATGGTGGAGATGAGATTAAAAGGTCAAATTTTAAGTCAGAATTGATTTTCTCCGCTGTATTACCCCAACAGATACTATGGGGCTTTATATATATATTATTAATCAGTTGACGCTCATCTAATTTGTCTCGAAATAGATTGATATCTAATATGGCTCGTTTACATAGGATCTCAAAATCCCCAATGACGTCAACAATGCGTTTGGAGATATCTTCGTCAGCGCGTTGGTGAAGTTTAAACGTTGATGTCCTATCATTACTATCGATACGGATGACTTCTGACATTATTACCCAGAATAGTTTCCGGATATCTTTATTTTTGATATTTTGAATGTTCCTGCGAATCTTGGAAAGATCAATTTGAACTTGTTTGGTAAACCATTTGTCAATTCCAGGGAAATTGATATTAACAGAATTTGATATATCTTTTTTAATACATAACATAAGCTCATTCAAGCTATCTGTTATTAACTCGGTATTAAACGATGATATCTTAGCTTGTGCTATCAATACGGCCAAGGGATTGATATCTTGTCCAAAAACTCCCAATCCATATTCCATGCATGACATTAATGAAGTCGCAGATCCCATATAAGGGTCAATAGCCAATGCATTATGAGGGAGGTCGTCTAAAATAGCTTCTATGATTAGACTTTGAGTGATAGGAACCATCATCGCAGGATAAAGGAAGAGGCGATGCAGGTTATCGGCTCTTTTTGCGGTCGCTCCATTTAGATCACCGTGTTCTTGTACCCACTTAAGGCGGCTCATCAAATCAGGCTGTTGGTATGTTGTGTGATCGTTCATGTCGCGCGTCTTATCGTTCGTTTATCAAACAAATATACAAACTATTTATTTTTTAGAGAAGTTAATAATGGTATAACTAAACGAAAATAGGCTTAATATGGGTTGTTGGTTATGATTTTCTAGGAGGATAACCATTTTTATCGGCATGACTGGCGGACTATTGGCGGTCGCACGAGGCGGCCGCTTTTTGTGCGCTTTAGCCATGACCTTATCGTTTTAATCCGGTTCTCGGTTTCTTGCCCAGCCGACGTGCGGCGGCACGTGCACAGCGGCGGGCCCATTGCAGGTCGTCATCGTCCTTGTCCCGCCAGGGAAGATCGCTTTGCGAACCTCCGCCACCACCTCCGGCAGATACGGCCGGCGTATCAAGCATACCAACAAAGATAGCTACGGCTATGTCGGTCAGCTCGCTGCTGTTGGCAACCTCCCGGTAGTCGAACTCTTCATTGAAATAGTCAAGTACCCGCTCCGGGATATAGAAACGCTGTTCCGTTCCGCTATGGGAAGAAAGCGTGTAGGACACCGAGCCGGAACGATAGTGAGTATAGTCCATACTGGCTGCCGGTCTTTGAACAGGTTCCGGCCGATGGATTTGAGAGGTATTGACCTGAGCGGCAAGTCTCTCCCGGTAGTGTAGCTTTTGCCAGGTTCGGGGAAGTTTGGAAATCATCAGGTTACGGGCCACTCCCAATTCGGAAGCCTTGTATTTGGCGTTTCCTTTGAGGATCGCATATCCACGGAGAACATCTTTCTTATCTTTCCGTTCATATACGGAATAGCCTCTCCGGGCAAGTGCCTTCTTGTATTCTTCCCATGACCACGATGGCATGGTTCTCAATACCTCCATGCATTCTCTGCTTACCTCCGGAATGTTGCGACTTCGGATTTCTTCCGCAGTCTTCCAGCCACGTTTCACTGCAACTCGCTCGGCTGCACGTTGTGCCCGAAGATGAATGTTATGGTCATTGTTGATGTTCCCGTTTTCATCAAAGCGGCAAATTGCGGCATGGAGATGGGGAACTTTCCCTTTGGATTCCATGTGCAGGTAAACCGTGTATTTGCTGTTTGCCAGATTGGTCTGGCAGGAACGGACTTTCCCGTCCTTGCCGCTAATCACTTGTTTGTCGAACTCTTCGGCGAACTCGTGCCAGAGCTTTTTCCAGTCCTCAATGTCATAGAAAGTGGTATGCTCAGGCGATGGACTCAACTCTATTCTGATTATGGAATTCTTTATCGGCCGATACTGGGAAAGGGTCAACTGCATGGAGTTCCATATTCCCATAGCGTCCAGATCCGGGGGCAACAGATTGTCCAATACCCGATATATTTTTTCCGGATGCTTCTTGTGTTTTGATTCGCCAGTAATATAACGAAGGTCATTGATGCCGTAAGATATGGCTTTGGCTTTTGCAATCATTTTTCTTCGGATTTTGGGGTTGACGGGACTCGGTTCTGCTCACGGACGGCCGTCAGGAAGTCGCTGACCGCCTCAGCGATGGGCCGGAGCTTATGGAACCATCCGGCCATGAAGGGGTTCTGGTTGAACAAGGTGAGCCGTTGGCTTGTGGACATTCCTTGAAGCGCCGAGGTGTACCTGATCAGGTCGGAGCGACAACCGTCCAGCTCCTGCAACAAGGTGGCTTCCTCACGAGTGAGCCGTGCTCGGGGTGTGTAGCCGTATGCCCGTGCCAGCAGATAGTTGCTCACGGTCATGCCGCACTGCCGGGCCCGCGCCTGGATTTCTTCTTTCTGCTGGGGCGTTACCTTGGCTCCGATGAATACCGTTCTCTTCGCGTCGGAAGCAGTATTTTGTTCTATCGTTTCGTGTTCCATGAAAGTCATCTGTTATAATGGTTGAAAAGGTGCGAGCTTGCGAGCAGCGTACCGGCAACAAACGGAAGCCGGCAAGAGCGCCAATGTACAACCGCAACGGAGTAAGGTTATACCTTGGCATATCTTGCAACACTTCGTGTCGGGCTTTGGACAGTGCCTCGCACCGGATATACAAGGGTGATTGGCAACTGTAACGGCAGCGGAAGATGGCGCCTTTCCGATTCACTGAAACAGAGGGAGCGGGAAAACAGCCCCTGTGCTCCGGCAGTTCTGCTTTATTCTATATATACACCCTGGCAATAAAGTAAAGTCGGAATCAAATCCGGAGGTCGGGGTTGAGCCGGTAGGCATTTCCCTCCCGTATGACCATCTGCTGCTCCCGTAGGAAAGCCGCAACCTGGGTCGCACGGTTGCCCCCGAACTTTACGCCCTGCCGCTCGTAACCCTCTTTCAGCCGTTCTTGGTATTCTCGGTAGCTACCGATGCTGCCCTCCGCAAAAACGGCATCCAACGCTGCGCGGTGTACATCCTCGGGAATGTCGCGTGCCGGGTCGAACGGGCCCTTGGCTGGACGCCCCGCGCCCCGCTTCCGCGGCTGGTAGGGCTCCACCAGCTCGGGCAGCGTTTCGCTGTTGATGCGGAAGGCGAAGGGCTCGAACTCGCGGTCGCGGATATGGATTGCCTCCACCACGCTGATCGACCGCTCCTCTTTGTCCACTTCAACCTGCATGACGGTCTCTGCCTTGTTATTGAGTTCCGTGCCGATGTGACCGCGGGCGTTTTCATCATTCTTGTTTTGGTGTAGGATGGTGTGGATGTGGATCTGCCGGTCGTCTGTCCACTGCATGAAACGGGAGATGATGTCGGTCGCCTCCTTGGGCGAGTTGATATCGTAGAGCAGGTCGCGGATGCCATCTATAATCACCAGACCGAGGTGGGGATGGTGCCGATGGCATGGTCGACAATGGCCAGCCGCATGTCGGGCGGGAATTTGCGCAGCGTCAGCATTACCAGGTTGTCGGGATCCCGCTCCTCGGGCAGTCCCGCCAGCCGCAGGATGCGTCTCAGTACCTGTTGGCAGTGGGGACGTCCCTGCTCGGTGTCGATGTAGAGGATACCCCGCTTCTCCTTGGGAAATGAGGCGCGGTAGTGCAGCACCGTGCCGTTCGTCAGGGCCGCCGCGGCGAGGGCTGCGACGTTGAAGGTCTTCTTGCTCTTGGCCTTCCCGATCGAGGCGCTGAAGTTGCCCAGCGTCCCGATCACGGAGCCGTCCACCCGCAGCACGGCGGGCGACTGCTCGCAGGCGTCCGCAGCCCGCACAGCCGACTCCTCGATGCATAGGGTCAATTCCTCCGGTGTTGGCGTATGGTTGTCTGTCGTTTCCATCGCCTACCAGTTTTTGGGTTCGGGTTTGCGGCGGTGCGAGGCGATCAGGGCCTCGTTCTCCTCCTCGAAACTTTGCGCGGGCGGGGTTTTGCGGGACGATTCCAGCCATTTGTCCAGCTCGTCCCGATAGATGTAGAGGTGCTTGCCCTGTTTGATGACGGGGATGTTGTCCTTCTTGACTTTGTAGTAGAAGGTCGAAAGGGGCATCCGGAGGTATTCGCACGCCTCCTGCACCGTCATCGGGACGTGCATGTTCTCCTGGGGTGCGCTCTGCCGCGAGATGTTCTCCGAGAGCAGGTTCTCCATGCTTGCGATCCGGTCGCACAGCTCGCCGACCACCGTCGGCAGGTCGTTGAATGTAAGTTGGTCCTTTGCCATGTCGTCATTGTTTTTATGGGGTTCAACATGGTGCAAACCAACGGAATGAATTCACGCAGACCAATGCTGACGGGAATCATTTTTTCATCAGCAGGGGTTCATTTTTTCCGATGGCCGCCGATCAGTTCCAGATGGAAGCGGAAATCGCCCTCGTCGGGGATGTCGATTGGAATATGGCTCGGGACTGCGACACGCAGGTTGCGCTGCAGGTATTCGACGGTGGCGTTGTTGAGTTCGTGGGGAAACGACAACTTGATGAATCGGGCCCGCTCTTCGAGCGAGATGTGGAGCCGTTCGCCGATGTTCCATGCCAGGTGGCGCAACTCCGGCGACCGTAACGGGCGGTCCGGGTTGGAGTGCAGCGGCAGGCAGGAGTCCGTCCGGCCGCAGGCGATCTGCTCGATGTTGGTGAGGAGGGTGTCGAGGGCCTTCTGCGACAGGAAGGGCGCGGTCGCGACGGTCACATATTCGCGGATGGCCTCCATGAGTTCGGCGTGGCGTCGGGCCTCCTGTTGTTTCATCTCCTCCAGCAACTGGTTGTATCTTTCCATGTAGGGATCGCGGTGCGGCCCGGCGGTGATTCCCGCTTCTACATCGGTAGCTTCCTTGACGGGCTCGATTCCTATTGTCTCAGCGCGGTTCTCGGCCTGCTCGGTGACAACAGCCCGGGTGCGTTCTGTTTTGTCAGCCTTCAATTTTTGCCGATTGGCGGAAGGGGAAAGCGAGTATTTTATAAGCCAACGGTAGATGTACCGTTGCAACACACCGCACAAAACGATTGATACCACAAGTATGATGATGACGGGCGTTGCTACGGGCGTGATGTTGATGCCGTGACACAGGTAAAGGTAGTTGTCGACAGCGGTAAAGAGGACCGCCGCGAGGGTCAGAACCAGACTTATTCTTTTGGCCCGTTTTTGGAGTGAGTTATCCATATCCGCAACTGTTTGTAATCGTTACGGAGGTGAAGTTATAATCGTAATTCCGAATAGTCACAAAAAAAAGAGTGATAGTTGCAGCTGTCACGCTAACTATCACTCTTTTTGTGCGATTTTCAAACAAAAATCGTACTTTATCCGTCAAACCCGGCCGAAAACCGCCCGTCACTTCTTCCGCATCAAGGTGATTTTTTTGCTGGCTTCCCGTTTGTTGGCATCCACTACCTTGATATACCGCTGGGTGGTCGTAATACTTTTGTGCGCCATGATGCTCTGGATGGTGCGGATGTCTGTCCCGGCCGCCGCCTGCAGCGTCGCAAATGTTCTGCGATAGGAGTGGAAGGAGATGTTCTTGGTGATACCCGCCGAGCGGATCCACTCCTTCATGTAGGTCTGGGTCCAGCAGCGCTGCAATCCCTTGAAGACCATTCCCCGCTTGTCGGGGCTGTAGCCGATCAGATCCAGTGCTTCCTCGCTGATGGGGATGATGTCCTCGGCACGGTTCTTTTGGGTGACGATGTGTACGCACTTGCCACCGGCCGAGTAGTCCACGATGTCCTCCCAACAGAGGGCGAGGATGTCGCTGATGCGCAGGCTGGTCATGCAGGAGAAGAGCGATGCTGTCTTCAGCACGGGCTTCTTGCAGGGTGTTTCGGCCAGTTTGTAGAGTTCTTCTACTGAAAGATAATCCTTGACCACATCCTCCGTTTCAATCTTGTCCAGGAAATCATTGACATTGGTCTTTATCAGCCCGTTACGGTAGAGGATTTTCAGAAGCCCCCTGAATGTAGACCAATATCCCGATGCGGAGTTGCGCGTGATGCGTCCCTTGCGCTTGAGCTTGTTGGCTGTCAGCAGGTATTCGCGGAACTTGTTGCAGAGGTCGATGTCGATCTCCTCGAAGGTGCACTTGCCGTGTACGAAGTTGCGGAAGTGGAGGTAGACAAACTCCCATTTGGGGTCATGTTTACGGAGCTGACTGCGGAAATATTCCAGGAAGTCGGCCTTGAGCTTGTACTTGTCGAAAAAGTCGTAGCGCTCGTTGACCACCGACTCGAAGCGGCGGCAGCGGATTGCCTCGGCCTTCTCGGTCATCACCTCGTTGAAGTTCTGTTCCCGCTTGTTCTTCGGGTCGGCATAGAGGTAGATGCCCAGCGTTTCATGGCGAATTACCCTCATGGTCTCCTTGTCCCGGTAGCCGGGATAATAATCCAGGTAGAAAGACAACATCCGACCCTTGAGCGGGCGGGTTCTCAGTGTTACGGTTTTACATTCGTGCATGACATGAAAATTTTATGGTTAATACTGATTTTACGGCAAATGTTGGGAATGAGAACATGCAGACTAGCGTCAGCGGCAAATCATTTTACATCATTTCCCGCGGACTGGAATCGGGGCTACTTTTTGACTCCCATCACGCGGTCGAACTCCACTTTCAGGAAGCGGACGAAGCGCCCGTTCTTCTCGCGGGGGATCTGGTGGAACTGCAGCACGCCGTACACCGCGTCGCGCGAGAGGTTGAACCGCTCCATCGCTTCCTTGACGGTGTAGTATTCGGCCTTGCTCTCCTCCGCGCTGCTCTTCGAGAGGTCGAAGTGCAGCTTCGAGTAGTAGATCTGCCCGTGCTCCTTCTTGGAGGGGGATGTTGTTGCGGTAGACGTGCGAGCGGATGGCGATGCGGGTCATGCCGTACTTTTCCTGAATCTCTTCGGGCGTGTACCACTCCGTTAGGTCGGAATCCACCTCATATTTGGCAAAGGCGGCGTCGATATGCTTCTTGCTGTAATAGTTGAACTGGCGGATACGCACCTTCGGCACCTTGTGCTGCCGGGTGTAGGTCCACACCCATTTGGTGTTGACCTTGTACTTTTGGGCAATCTCCTCGGCGGTATAGTATTCCGTGATGTCGAAGTCATCCTTGGGCATAATGCGCTCGTATGGCTTGGTTTTCATCATCAGCTCGATGTCCGCCCGGCGGATGAGAGACTTCTTCCCGCTCAGGCGGGAGGCCCGCAGTTTGGACTCCTTGACCAGCTTATAAATGTATTGCCGGGTGACGCCCATCAGCTTTGCGGCCTGGGCGAATGAGAAGAAGTCCTGCCCTTCGGCAGCTTGTCGCGGTTGAAGTAATTCCTGCGCCCGCTTCAACTGACGTCGGCGTTCCCGAATCCGCTCCTTGTAGCCCAGGTTGGAACACTGGTGGCTGCAATAGCAGGTTGTTGTTTTCTGTGCGATGAAGGGTTTTCCGCACCACTGACAAATCTTTCTAACTTGCATCTTTTCCTCCTTTACGTTGACCGTAATTTCGCCTAATTTCTCCCGGATTTTGTCAACACATGTAAACCACTGTCAACACACGTCAACTACTGCGTCAGTGTGATATTTCGGCTTGCGTGGAATTTGCTCCGCGGTAGAAATATGGTAGGAAAATAGGGAGAAAATCCGTGATCTCCAAACGGCAACTGGAAAGCACGCAAAAATAAAAGTCGCTGATATACAGCGACTTTATTCTAAATGGTTATGATTGGTTACGGTTGTTTACAAGCCGTCATTTGCCGATGCAGAATTTTGAGAAGATGTTCTCGAGGACCTCGTCCGGAGCAATGGCTCCACGGCCGGTGATCTCCCCGAGGCGGCTGATCACGGGGCGGATCTCCTCGCTCAGCAGGTCTGCCGGAAGCCCCCGGTCCAATCCGTCCAGTGCACTTGCCAGCGACTGCCGGGCTGCTGTCAGGGCTTCGTAGTGGCGGCTGTTCGAAACCACCGTCTCGCCGTGATAGACCCCCTCCGTGTCCACGGCATCCCGCAATGCCCGGCACAATGCCTCGATCCCGTCGCCCCGCCTGGCGGAGATGCCGATCGTTCCCTCCATGGGGCGGAACCCCTCCGGCGCCGCATCCAGTTTGTTGATGACCGTCAGCAGCCGCTGTCCCTGCCGCAGCGTGAATTCCGCGGCGGGAATGCCCCCCTCCAGATCCCGGGCGTCCAGCAGCCGGATGACCACCTGTGCCCGGCGGATGCTCTCCATCGTGCGCTCGATGCCCATCCGTTCCAATCGGTCGCCCGTAGCGCGTATGCCCGCCGTGTCGAGGAACCGGAACCGCACGCCGCCGATGTTGGCCTGCTCCTCGATGACGTCCCGCGTCGTTCCGGCGATCTCCGAAACCATGGCGCGGTCTTCGTTCAGCAGCCTGTTCAGCAGCGTCGATTTCCCGACGTTCGGGGCCCCTGCGATCGCCACCGCGACTCCCTCCTTGATCGCGTTTCCCAGGGCGAAGGAGTTGCGCAGGCGGTCGATCTCCCCGGCGATACGCTCCATCGTTTCGCGCAGCGCCGTGCGGTCGGCAAACTCGACATCCTCCTCCGAGAAGTCCAGTTCCAGCTCCAGCAGCGAGGTGAGTTGCAGCAGTTTGTCCCGCAGCCCCTCCAACTCCTCCGAGTATCCTCCGCGCATCTGGTTTGTGGCCAGCGCATGGTCGGCCCGCGACGAGGAGGCGATCAGGTCGGCGACGGCTTCGGCCTGCGAGAGGTCTATCTTTCCGGCCAGGTAGGCGCGGATCGTGAACTCGCCCGGCGCGGCCATCCGGGCTCCGGCGGCCAGCAGCAGGCGGAGGATCTCCGCGACGATGTACCGTGAGCCGTGGCACGAGATCTCGACCGAGTCCTCGCCCGTATAGGAGTGCGGGGCGCGGAAGACGGTTGCCAGCACGTCGTCGATCGTGCGGTCGCCCTCCGCCACGGTTCCGTAGTGCACCGTGTATCCGGCGGCTGCGACAAGCGGCTCCCGGCCGCGGAAGATGCGGTCGCAGCACGCCAGGGCCTCCGTGCCGCTGACGCGCACGACGGCAATGGCTCCGCCCGGCGCGGTGGCCGGCGCGACGATCGTATCGTGGTCGGGGATCATGGATGCCGTTATCTGCCTTCGATGCGGAGCCGCTGGCCGATGCGGAGCTTGTTGGCGCTCTTGAGCTTGTTCCAGCGCATGATCTGCGCGACGGTCACGTGGTATTTGCGGGCGATGTGGCCCAGCGTGTCGCCTTTCTTGACGACGTAGACCGTTCCGCTGCGCTCCTGCCGTTTCTTTTCGATGTTGGCCGGGTTGATGTACTCCTTCAGGTACATCGAGTCCTTGGCCAGGATCTCCTGCTCGTGGGCGATGTATTGCGAGACGTTGCGCTGCGGGAGCACGAGCGTGTAGCTGCGAGTCGTGGCTGGGATGATGTCGAGTTTGTACTGCGGGTTGAGCAGCCGCAGGGTCTCCACGGGCAGGTCGATCGTCGAGGCGATCTGCCCGAAGTGCATCAGGTGGTCGATGCGCACCGTGTCCACGGCCAGCGGGATGGGGGCCGCTTCGGGTTCGATGTTGTGCAGCCGGTGGTAGGTGTAGGCGTACGAGGCGCCGATGAATGCCGGGAGGTAGCCGCGCGTCTCGCGGGGCAGGTAGTCGTAGATCTCCCAGAAGGTTTTGCCGCCGGAGCGTGCCATGGCCTTGTTCACGTTGCCCGGGCCGCAGTTGTAGGCGGCGATGGCCAGCGTCCAGTCGTTGTAGATGGCGTAGAGGTCCTTCAGGTAGCGGCACGCCGCTTCGGTGGCGCGCACCGGGTCGCGGCGCTCATCGACCAGCGAGTTGATCTCGAGCCCGTAGCTCTTGCCCGTGGCGGGCATGAACTGCCACAGCCCGACGGCTCCGGCGGGGGAGACGGCTGTGGCCGAGAGGGCCGACTCGATGATCGGCAGGGCGCGCAGCTCGATGGGCAGGTCGGCGCGCAGCAACTCCTCCTCGATCATCGGGAAGTAGTACTGCGACAGGCCGAGGATGCGGCTGATCGTGTGGTAGCGGGGACTGATGTAGCGGTCGATGTACCCCTTGACGATGTAGTTGTAGGCCAGTGGAATCGGCGAGGCCAGATCACGCAGGCGATGGGTGTATACCGAGTCGGGGGTCTTGTCGGCTGCGATGGCCGTGGCCATCGAGGTCGAGTCCTCCAGCACGAACCGGTCGAAGAACTCCACGAACGACTCCAGCTGCTGCCGCTCCTGCCATACGGCCACCAGCGAGTCCGCCTGCTCGGGAGAGAAGCCCAGCGAGAGGTCCGTCTGCTGCGGTTCGGGTTCGGGCTTGGGTTCGGGCAGCGTGTCGGTTACGGGCTGCACGGCGGGTGCAACGGGTGCGGGCTGGACCGTCTGTTCGGTGCGGTCTTTCTTGCGGTCGCGTCTCTTTTTGCGGGGATTGCGGTCGAGGGCCGAGGCCGAGGCCGAGACGGCGACCAGCAGCGCGAGGGTCAGGAGCTTTTTCATGTTCAGAATTTGAGACTCATGTTGAACCCGAATACCGGGCGGTTGGCGTTCATGCTGGGGATGTAGGGATAGTCCACCAGCGGTTCGAGGTTCATCGTGAGGTCGTCCGATATGTCGTAGTCTTTCAGGTGCGCATCAACGTGTGCATCGATGATCTGCAGGGCGTAGAGCGCGCCCGAGATGATGATGCAGAGGTCTCGGTTGCGGCGGAAGTTGTCGCGCATGTTCTTGATGTAGCTTGCCGAGTAGCGGCCCTGGAACTCGTCGGTAGGGCCGTTGGGGTATTTGTCGGGATTCTGCTCGTAATCGGCCAACAGGTTGTAGGCCTTCTTGAAGCGCTGGAATCCGCGGTTGTTCCAGTCGATGCAGTAGATCATCGAGGCGAATCCGCCGACGACGAACGGCACCTTCCAGTAGCTTCGGTTGTAGATCTGCCCGGCCCCCGGGAAGATGCAGGCCAGTGTCGTGGCCTTCTTGACGTTCGAGACGTCGTTGGTCGAGTAGTTCACCGCGGCGTCGCCGATGAAGTAGATGTACGAGGCGATGGTGATGCCCAGGTAGAGTTGCCGCCGCGTGTTGCTGCGGATCATCTTCGTCTGCAGGGCGTCGAGCTCGGGTGTGCGCGAGAGGCTCACGTCCGTGTAGGCGTCGTAGGCGCGCTTGAGCGGCTTGAACTTGCGGTTTTCGTTGATGAAGAGGGCCAGTCCCGTGCCGACCGTGCCGTAGAGGATCGGCAGCTTCCAGTATTGCTTGTTGTAGACCTGTCCGTATCCGGGCAGGACGGTCGAGAGCCAGCAGACCTTCGAGAGCGACATCGAGTCGCTCATGAACCACCGCTTGCGGGGTGCTGGCCTGCGGGTCGTGGTGTCGATACCCTGCCGGGCCGCGGCGAAGCGGGCTTCGGCCAGCGAGTCGAGCAGGTGGAGGTCGTCGGTGCGCAGCGAGGCGACGGCTGCCGAGTCGGCGGCATAGTCGGCCCGGGCCATCGAGTCGATCTGCCGGGCGATCTCCGCCACGCGCAGCGAGTCGCGCTGGCGCTGGAGCGAGTCCGGCTTTTCGAACTGACCGCCCCGCACCAGCGTGCGGGCGCCGCGGTGGAGCTGTGCTTCGGCGGGGAGCCACAGCGTGCATGCTGCGAGCAGTGCGAGGAGTTTGAACCGGAGACCTGCCATTGCCATTCGTTAGGAACGCTGCGAGAAACGTTCGATGAAACGTTCGATGTCCTTGTCGTCCGAAAAGCCGATGACGATGCGTCCGCCCCCGTTTTTCGTTCGTTTGATCGAGATCTCCTGCGAGAAGCAGGGCTCGAGCAGCTCGACCAGCCGCGAGTAGCTTTCGGGATACTCCTCCTCTTCGGACTGTGCGGGTTGTGCGGGCGTTTCACTCAGCGTGCGGACCAGCTCTTCGGCCTGCCGGACCGAGAGCCCTTTCTTGACGCAGCGTTTCAGTACGCGCAGCTGCTGTTCGGCCGGGGCGCCGGCGATGGCCTTGGCGTGGCCCATCGAGATAAGCCCCTCCTTGAGGGCCAGCTGCACCTCGTCCGGGAGCTTGAGCAGGCGCAGGTAGTTCGACACCGACGACCGCTTCTTGCCCACCTTCTCCGAGAGGGCGTCCTGCGTCAGGTGGCACTCGTCGATCAGGCGCTGCATGCCGAGGGCGATCTCTATGGCGTTGAGGTCCTGGCGCTGGATGTTCTCGACGAGGGCCATGGCATGGAGGTTCTCGTCGTCCACCTCGCGGATGTAGGCCGGCAGGCTCTTCAGGTCGGCGCGCTGCGCGGCCCGCCAGCGGCGCTCTCCGCTGATGATGATGTACTTCCCGCCGTCGGTCCGTTTGACCGTGACGGGCTGGATAACGCCCAGCTGCCGGATCGAGTCGGCCAGTTCGTCGAGCGCCTCCTCGTCGAACTGCGTGCGCGGCTGCGTGGGGTTGGGGATGATGTCGGCGATGTCGATCTCGGCCATCTCGCTCATCGGCTTGAGCTTGATGTCGATCGGATCGCTTCCGAAAATCGCGTCCAGTCCGCGTCCTAATCCCTTCTGTTTCATATCTTTGTCTGCTTTGTTTGCGTCTCTCCGCTTGCCGGATGCCGGTGGCGGGGTGTTTATTTCTGTGCCGCCGGACGTTTCCGGTTGCGCTTGAGGAACTCGCGGGCCAGGTTCAGGTAGTTTTCCGACCCCACGGCGCTTGCGTCGTAGAGCATGACGGGTTTCCCGTGCGAGGGGGCTTCACCCAAACGGATGTTGCGCTGGATTATTGTGTCGTAGGCCAGGGGGCCGAAGTGTTCGCGGACCTCGTTCACCACCTGGTTGTTCAGACGGTTGCGCATGTACATCGTCAGCAGGAACCCCTCGATCTCGAGGTCGGGGTTGAGGCCGCTCTTGACCTTGCGGATCGTGTTGAGCAGCTTCGAGAGTCCCTCGAGGGCCAGGTATTCGCACTGTACGGGAATGAGCACCGAGTCGGCCGCGGTGAGGATGTTCACCGTGGTGTAGCCCAGCGAGGGGGAGCAGTCGATGAAGATGTAGTCGAACTTCCCGCGCACGGCATCGACGATGCGCTTCATCACGTGGTGTGCGTTCTCCATCTTGGGCAGTTCCGTGTCGGCGGCCACCAGGTCGATCGACGAGGGCAGCACCCAGAGGTTCTTCACGTCTGAGCTTGCGAGGATCACCTCCTCGGGCTGTTTCAGCCCGGCGATGCACTCGTAGATGCCCTCGAGGTTGATGTCGAACCCGAGTCCCGAGGTGGCGTTGGCCTGCGGGTCGGCATCGAGCAGCAGGACCTTCTTGCCCAGCAGGGCGAGCGATGCCGCCAGGTTGATGGCCGTGGTGGTCTTTCCCACGCCGCCCTTCTGATTGGCTAATGCGATAACCTTTGCCATAATTTCGTTCATGCGTATAATAAGCAGGCAAATTTAATGAAATTAAATGGAATTCCGCAATCGTCGTGCAAAATTGCGTGGCGGGAAATTTGTTTTTGCCGGGGGCTTGCACTATCTTTGGACACGGAATGAACTGACTTTAAGCAAGACTATGGAAGCGAAAAAGGAGGATCGGGCGGAACTGCATTCCGCCGCACGCAGCGGAGATCCGGCAGCGGGCCGGGAAGAGGTCGGGCAGGCATCGGGAGCGGAGGCTCCGGCCTCCGGCGCAAAGAAGGATGCGGCAGCCGAAGCGGCGAAGGAGCGGACGGGCGGTGCCGCAAAGACGGCCTCCCAGGGGCTCCCCGAGCGCAAGTTCCCGACCATCGGCGACCTGTTTGCCATGCTGGGCGTGGTGCTCGGGGCGCAGGTCGTGATCGGGCTGCTCGGCATGCTGTTCCTGCAGTTTGCCGTCCCCGGGTCCGATTTCAAGGCGATGGCGCCCGAGGCGCTCGGACGGTTCAATGCCGTGGTCTACGTCGTCTCGATGGCTGCGGCGCTGGGCGGACTCCTTTATTACCGTCGCGCGCGCGGGGGCCGCGGCCGCTGGGCCCGCTTCTCGACGCGGGGGCTCAATCCCGCACTGCTGCTGTGGGGCTTCGTGCTGATCTGTGCCGCGGGCGTGGTGCTCGAACCCCTGCTGGCGCAGCTCCCCGACCTGTCGCTCAACCTCGGGCGCGGCCTTTGGACGCTGCTCATGCTCGTGCTCTTCGCCCCGGTCCTCGAGGAGCTGATCTGCCGCGGACTGGTGCTCGGGACGCTGCGAGCCCGCTACGGCGTGACGCTCGCCTGGCTCGTCTCGGCGCTCTTCTTCGGCGTGATGCACCTGCAGCCCGTGCAGGTCATCAACGCCTTCGTCGTGGGACTGATCCTCGGCTATGTCTACATCTCGACCGACTCGCTCTGGTCGGTGATGATCCTCCATGCGATGAACAATGCCGTAGCCTACCTGATGATGATCACCGGACACGCCAACACGCTGCTGATCGACCTGATCCACAGCCGGGTGGTCTACGTGGCGGTCTATGTCGTCGCCGTGGCGCTGCTCATCGTCTCGGGCCGGATGATGCTTCGGGCGCTGCGCCGGATCAAGGAGGCGGAGAAAAATCGGGCTGCTGCGTAATAAACGCCGCCATGTTGCGTTAATTACGAGTAAAAAGGCTATCTTTGCCCTTCGGAATATGAATTTGCGCGCGAAAATAACGGTCGCGGTGGGCGCCTTGCTGCTGGTCGGATGCCGGGAGCTGCCGCGCTATTTCACCAGCGACGAGACCGTCGCCCGTGCCGGCGACCGGGAGCTCCGCATGCGCGACCTGCGTTCGGTCGTGCCGCAGGGGCTTTCGGGCGAGGACAGTGCGGCCTTCATGCGCAAGTACATCGACCGCTGGGTGGTCAAGCAGCTCAAGCTCAAGGAGGCCGAGGTGCTCTTCTCCTCGTCGGCCGACGACATCGACCGCATGGTCGAGGAGTACCGTCAGGCGTTGCTGATCCGCAAGCTCGACCAGTATTATGTCGATCGCTCGATCGACACGGTCTTCACCGACGACGAGATCTCGGCCTACTACCGCGAGCACAAGGCCGATTTCCGGCTCGACCGCTCCATCGTCAAGGGCCGTATCGTCCGTTTCGACCTGGGATACCGGCAGGCGGCCAAGCTCAAGACGGCGATGGCCTCCTCCTCGGAGGCGCAGCAGCGCGATTTCCGCGACATCTGCGCCAAGAACGACTTCCAGGTGAGCGATTTCCGCGAGCAGTGGATCGACTTTCCGGAGTTTCTGAGCTACCTGCCGACGCTGCGGTCGCAGAACTACGACTCGGTGCTCGGGACGACGGCCGTGCAGGAGATGCGCGACGGCCATTCGCGCTACTACTTCCAGATCCTGGAGGTGCGCCGCGAAGGGGGAGCCCATTCCGCTCGAGCGGCTGCGGCCGACGATCCGCCGGATCCTCTTCAACCGGCGCCAGAGCGAGATCATCCGCCGGCACGAGGAGGAGCTGGACGCACAGGCCCGTGAGGACGGCGACGTCCGGATTTACGGCCGCGACCACGAGGCGGACGAACAACCGAACAAGGAACCGAACAAGGAAAAATAACCTAAACAAACGCAAACAGGCAAGATGTTGAAAAAAGGGATATTGGCGGCAGCCCTGATGCTGCTGGCGGCCGGGGTGGTCGGCCAGCGCCGTCAGGTGATGCTCGACAAGGTAGTGGCCGTCGTGGGCGGCTCGTCAATCGTCTATTCCGAGGTGGCCGACTATGCGCGTCAGCTCGTCGAGCAGCGCCGGCAGGAGGGCTACACTTCGGACCGCGATCCGATGAACGAGGCGCTCGAGGCACTCATGATGCAGAAACTGCTCTACAATCAGGCGCAGATCGACTCGGTGGAGATCAACAGCAGCGATATCCTCTCGCAGGTCGAGGACCAGGTGCAGCAGATGGTCGATATGGAGGGTTCGATCTCGAAACTCGAGGCCAAGCAGCACATGGCCATCTTCAACATCCGCGAGATCCTCCGCCAGCGCTACGAGGAGCAGGCCTACGCCAGCGCCATGCAGCGCGAGGTGGTGAGCAAGGTGACCGTGATTCCGGGCGAGGTGGAGCGCTACTACAAGTCGCTCTCGAAAGACAGCCTGCCGACGATCGCCGACCAGTATGTCTACGCCCAGATCACGAAGTTCCCCAAGTCGATGAAGGAGGCCAAGCAGCGCGCCCGCGAGCGGTTGCTCGACATGCGCGAGCGGGTCATTACGGGCAAGGCGCGTTTCGACAACCTGGCCCGCATGTATTCGGTCGATGGGGCGGCGCTTCGCGGCGGTGAGATGGACCCCACGCCGCTGGCCGGTCTGGATGAGGCTTTCGCCAGGACGCTCGAGACGATGAAGCCCGGCCAGATCTCCGAGGTGGTCGAGTCGCAGTTCGGATTCCACATCATCCAGCTGCTCGACAAGCGCGGCCAGCTCTATCATTTCCGCCACATCGTTTTGCGTCCCGAGTATACCAGTGCCGAGTTGGGCGAGACGCTTAATCAGCTTGACAGCATCGCGGACCTGATCCACAAGGATTCGATTACGTTCGAGAAGGCGGCACTCCGCTTTTCGGATGATGCGGCCTCGAAGATGAACGGGGGCATCGTCTCGAACCACGATATTCTGGAGCGCTATCAGGCATTCGACGCCAAGCTGACCGTCACGAAGTTCCTCAAGGAGGACTTCGGCCGCTTCAAGAGTCTCGACGACTACAATGCGCTGATCCGGCTCAAGCCGGGAGAGGTGTCGGACGCCTTCCTGACCGAGGACCTGCTGGGCAACCAGCTGGGCAAGATCGTCAAGCTGGTGGAGGTGATCCCGGCACATACCGCCTCGCTTAACGCGGACTACCTCCGACTCGAGGAGATGGCCCTGCAGGACAAGCAGGAGCGTGTGTTCCGCGAGTGGCTGACCAAGAAGATCGACGGTATGTACGTCTTCATCGATCCCGAATACCGCGACGGCGAGTTCGAGAACAAACACTGGGTGAAATAACGAAGGATGCGGAGGTTCCTGTCCATCGCGATCTGCCTTTCGGCCGCGGTCGGTTTCCTGACCGCCCGCAACGGCACGCCTGCTCCCGACGGGGAGGAGGGTGAGAAGAAGCTCATCGACCTCAAGTCGGATCTGATGGGCCCCGTGGCTCCCGGGGATACGGCGATATTCCTGGTGGGCAATTTCGCCGCACAGCACAACGGTGCGGTGATCACGTGCGATTCGGCCGTCCGCTATTCGGACACGCGCATCGAGTTCTTCGGCAACGTCCTCATCAACAAGAATACGACCTACATCTACGGCGACAGGGCCGAGTATGACGGCGACCGGAACGAGGCGCGGGTCTACTTCCGACATCGTGAAGGTGATCGACGGCGACGCGACGCTCTATACCTACGAATTCCTCTTCAACACGAAAGAGAACATCGGCGAGTTCGGCGGCGGGGCGTGCTGACCAACCGCGACAACCTGCTTGAATCGGTGCGCGGCTACTACTACGCCGACACGAAGGAGCTGATTGCGGTCGATCGGGTCGAGATGCGCAACGACGAGTACGAACTTACGGGCGACTCGGTGGTCTACAACATGGCCACCGACAACGCTTTCTTCTACGACCGGACCAACATCTGGAACCGCGACGGCGACTACCTCTACGCCGACCGCGGGGCCTATGAGAAGGCCGACACGCTCTACATCGTGACACGCAACGGCTACCTGCTCACCGACAAGCAGGAGATGTGGAGCGACAGCATCGACTTCTACCGCATGCGCAACCACGTCATCCTGCGCCGCGACATCCAGCTCGACGATACGGAACACAAGGTGCTGGCCTTCGGCGAGTACGGCGAGTATTGGAAGGAGCCGGGCAATGCGCTGCTCACCGACCGTCCCTCGGCCATAAGCTACGACCGTTCGCAGGGCGACTCGCTCTTCATGCGGGCCGATACGATGTACCTCTTCACGATCAACGAGGCTGCCGAACGCCGCGCTGCCGAACGTCGTGCCGCCGAGCAGGCGCGGGCTGATTCGCTGGCGGCTCTCGGTCTGCAGGCGGATGCCGGCGCCGTTTCGTTGCCCGCGGACGGCGATCGTCCCGTTCCGACCGGTGACGATGCGGAGACGGCCCCTGACGGCCAGGCTCCCGACGCCGTACTGCCCGATGCTTCCGATCTGCCGGGACATGAGACCGATTCGACCGGTATGGGCGTTCCGGCCGATTCGCTGCTGACGCAGCATCCGGCCGGCTCCGACTCGCTCTCCGTTCCCGCGATCGATCCGCTCGACACGCTGGTCGGCGATGCCCGCAAGGCCTATCTCAAGGAGCAGGAGCGCAAGGTCAGGGCGGCGGCCAAAGCTGCGAAGGAGAAGGCCCGGAAGGCCGAACTCGACGAGATCGCCGAGCGCCGCCAACAGAAGGCCACGGCCAAGCTCATGGCCCAGAAGGAGCGCGAGGAGAAGCGCCTCGAGGCACGCCGGCTTAAGGCCGAATCGAAACTCAGGGCGCGTCAGGCCCGTGCGGCCCGTAAGGGAAAGACCATCCCGGTGGACTCCACAGCCCTGCAGGAGATCGATTCGCTGCTGGAGAAGAATGCCGTCGAGCAGGATTCGCTCATCCGGCTGGCGACCGATTCGCTGACGGCCGACAGCCTCTCCCGACCGACGGTCGATTCGCTCGGCGCGGAGGAGCCGTCGTCGCCCCGCGATTCGATCTACCGCCTGCTGAAGGGCTATCGGGACGTGCGGATCTACCGTTCCGATTTCCAGTCGGTTTGCGACTCGATGACCGCGATCAGCACCGACTCGACGATCCACCTCTACATCAACCCCGTGCTGTGGAACCAGAGCAACCAGGTGACCTCCGACGTGATGGACATCTACACCGAGCGGCAGCAGCTGGTGCGTGCCGAATTCGTCGGCTCGCCGATGATGGTGGCCCAGCTCGATACGACGCACTACAACCAGGTGGCCGGCAAGGAGATGACCTCCTATTTCCGCAACAACGAGATCTACCGCAACGACGTGAACGGCAATGCGCAGACGATCTACTACATGCAGGACGGCGAACCGCCCCAGATCACCGATGTGGGCTTCATCGAGAGCGGCGACTGTTCGTTCTACATCGAGGACAAGCAGGTCGTGACGATCGTCTACCGGCAGGATCCCGTCTGGAACCTCTATCCGATCGACAAACTTCCGGCCGACCAGGAACTCTTCCTCAAGGGCTTCCGATGGGAGGGAGCCCGCCGCCCGTCGCAGCGCGATGTCTTCGACCGGCGGATCCGGCCTACGCTGCGGGCCGAGAAGAGCGCCCTGCCACACCCGTCGTTCCCGTTGCGCGAGGCCCTCGAGCAGCGCAAGAAGACCCTCTCCGAGGCCGGACGCTGGTCCGACCGTACGATCAGGTCGATGCCGCCACCGTCGAGTGGATGCGCTCGCTGGGCTATGAGGTGGGTCAGCCCCGCGAGTCGGGGCCGGCTCTGTAGGCTGGTGAAGATATCTTGAGATCAAGAGATGAAAAGCGATAACGCACAGGAACTTTTCCCGGTGGTCGATCCGTCGGGCCGTGTCGTCGGCAGCGCCACGCGCGGCGAGTGCCACGGCGGCTCGATGCTGCTCCACCCGGTCGTGCACCTGCATCTGTTCAACTCCCGCGGGGAACTCTACCTGCAGCGGCGCCCCGACTGGAAGGATATTCAACCCGGGCGGTGGGATACGGCCGTCGGCGGGCACGTCGCCTATGGCGAGACGGTCGAGGAGGCGTTGCGTCGCGAGGTCCGCGAAGAGATTGGCGTGACGGAATTCACTCCCGAACGCATTGCGGTCTACGCCTTTCGCTCGGAGCGCGAGTACGAACTGGTCTACGTCCACCGTACCTGCTACGACGGGACGGTATGTCCGAGTGACGAACTCGACGGAGGCCGCTTCTGGAGCCGCGAGGAGATCCTCGGCTCCGTGGGCAAGGGGGATCTTCACCCCCAATTTCGAGGGCGAGATCGGGTTGCTCTTTCCGTAGCGGGATGCCGCTTCCGGCCCGGTAATTGCGGGGCGGAGGGGGCATGCAATCGATTCTGAAACGTGGCACCGACATCCTGCTCGGTTGGCTGGGTGTCTCCTCCGATTCCGGCGGCTGGGACCGCTGGGTCGCCTTTCTGCTGGTCATTCTCTTCGCCGTGCTCTTCGATTATCTTTGCCGGCTGCTCCTGGTGCGGAGTGTGCGGCGGTTCGTCGAACATACCCGTGTCAAGTGGGACGATACGCTCTTCAGCGTCCGGGTCCTGCGCGATGCCTGCCATGTGTTGAGCGCCATCCTGCTGGCCGTCGTGCTGCCCGTAGTTTTCGAGGAGCGTTCCGAGGCCCGGACCATCGTCCTGCGGCTGATGCAGTGTTATGTCGTGATCTCGTTTTTCCGTCTGATCAACGCCTTGCTGTATGCCTTCTTTCACATCGCGGCGTCGCGCCCCGCCTGGCAGAACAAGCCGATCAAGGGGTTGCGTCAGACTGCCCAGGGGATGGCGATGCTTGTCTGCACGATCCTGGTCGTATCGATCCTTATCGACCGCTCCCCGAAACTGTTGCTCACCGGTTTGGGCGCTTCGGCCGCCATCGTGATGCTGATTTTCCGCGACAGCATTCTTGGATTCGTTTCGGGCATCCAGCTCTCGGCCAACGACATGCTGCAGGTCGGCGATTGGATCTCGGTTCCCAAGTACGGGGCCGACGGAACGGTCGAGGAGGTGTCGCTTACCACCGTGAAGATCCGCAACTGGGACAACACAATTGTCATGTTGCCTCCCTACCTGCTCACCTCGGATTCGTTCCAGAACTGGCGGGGCATGCAGCAGTCGGGCGGGCGGCGCGTAATGCGTTCGGTGTCGATCGACATGACGAGCGTGCGCTTCTGTACGCCCGAAATGCTGGACCGCTACCGTCGGATCGACTTGATCCGCGACTACATCGACCGGACCGAGCAACGGATCGAGCGCTACAACGCCGAGCACGGGATACGCACCTGCGAGCGGCGCATCAACGGCCTGCATCAGACCAATCTGGGCATCTTCCGCGCCTATCTGGTGCGCTATCTTCAACAGGAAGTTCCGGTAAACCGCTCCATGACCCTGATGGTGCGGCAGATGCAGCCGACCGAGACCGGGCTGCCGATGCAGCTCTATTTCTTTACCGATACGGTGGTGTGGGAGGAGTACGAGGGCATCCAGTCCGATGTCTTCGACCATGTGCTGGCCGTGATCCCGGCCTTCGACCTGAGGGTTTTCCAAAATCTTTCGAGCGGCGATCTGGCCGGGTTGCGAGCGGCGGCCGATCCCCTTTCCTCCGCTTCGTCGTCGGGATGTGCGTCCGCTACAGGAAAAGCATCAGCATCACCTGAATGACGATCACGCGCAGGAACATGCAGACGGGGTAGACCGTGGCGTAGGAGACCGACGGGTTGTCGCCCTGGATCGAGTCGTTGGCGTAGTTGAGCGCCATGGGGTTGGCCATCGCCCCGCAGAGCAGTCCCGAGAGCGAGCCGAAATCGACCTTCAGCATCCGCATCGTGATGACTCCGACGATCACCACAGGGACGAACGTCAGCAGGAATCCGAGCCCCAGCCACAGCAGCCCCTCGGGGCGCATGACCGTCTCGAAGAAGTGCGTTCCGGCGTCGAGCCCCAGGCAGGCGAGGTACATCGAGAGACCCAGGGCGCGCAGCATGAGGTTGGCGCTCTGGGTGGTGTAGGTGATCATGTGCATGCGCGGACCGAACGTGCCGATCAGGATGCCCACGATGATCGGACCTCCGGCCAGTCCCAGCTTCACGGGAATCGAGATGCCGGGGATGGCGATGGGGATGCTTCCGAGCGTCAGTCCGAGGATGAGTCCGATGAAGACCGCCACAAGGTTGGGTTCGTTGAGGCTCTTGACGGCGTTGCCGAGGATCTTCTCCACGTTCTTGATTGCCTGGGCCTCGCCCACGACCGTCAGCCGGTCGCCCAGCTGCAGCCGCAGGTCGGGCGTGGCGAGCAGCTGTACGCCCGAACGGTAGACGCGGCTGATGTTGATGCCGTAGTTGTTGCGCAGGCGCAGCGAGGCGAGTTTCCTGCCGTTGATCTCGGGACGGGTGACGAGGATGCGCTGCGAGATGAGCTGTCCGTCTACCGAGTTCCAGTCGATATTCTCCTTGTTCCAGTCCTTCTGCTCCTGCTCGCCGAAGATCAGGCGCAGGGCGTCGGCCTCCTCGCGGTTGGTGATCACCAGGATCACGTCGTCCTGTTCGAGCGTGCGGTCCGATGTGGGGATCGAGACCTGTCCGTTGCGCCACAGCCGCGAGATGACGAAGTGGTGGTGGCTCTCGGAGGCGATCTCGTGGACGCTCTTGCCGAAGACGGCCGGGTTGGTGAGGTGGTAGCTGGCGATGAAGATGTTCTTCTTGTGCTCGGCGTCGGGCCCCGGCATGTCTGAGGGGCGGACGAACAGTTTGCGCATCACGACGATGGCCAGGATGACGCCGATGACGCCCAGCGGGTAGGTCACCGCACATCCCAGTGCGGCGCCGCTCGTGTCGAGCCCGAGCTGCTGGAGGGTCTGCTGGGCTGCGCCGAGGGCCGGGGTGTTGGTCGTAGCGCCGCACAGGATGCCCGACATGTCGGGCATCGGGACCCGGAAGGCGTAGCTCAGGGCTACGGCAAGCGCCGTGCCGAGCAGGATGACGGCAATGGCCGGCGAGATGAGGCGCAGCCCGTCGGCCCGCATCGAGCTGAAGAAGCCCGGTCCGACCTGCAGTCCGAGGGCATAGACGAAGATGATCAGTCCGAAATCCTCGGCGTAGATCAGCATCGAGGGGTCGAGCGACAGCCCGAAATGTCCGGCGAGGATGCCCGCGAAGAAGATGAAGGCCGAGCCGAGCGAGATGCCGAAGAAGCGGATCTTGCCCAGACCGATGCCGATCGTCGAGATGAGCGAGATCACCACGACGGCCTGCAGGGCCGAATGTTCGACTAGGAGCGCTTTAAGCCATTCCATCCGTTGCGTACTGTAAATCGTTGCAAAAGTAGGTCAAATTTTCCGGATTGCCGCCTTTCGGCCCCGAAAAGTGTGCTTTCCGTTTCCGAACCGGGTAAAAACGGAGCGGAGACCCCGGTACGCTGTTGCGTGTCGGGGTCTCCGCTCGGGTGTGGACCGTGGTTAGAGCCGGAGCGGTTCGCCGCGGTAGAAGTCGAGGATCTTCGAGCGGAAGACGAATTCGTATTTGGCCTGCACGGCTTCGGCTTCGGCCTTCTCCATGCGGGTCTTGGCGTCGTTGAAGTCGAAGACGGTCGAGCGGCCGGCTTCGGCTTTCGCCTGTTCGTAGCTGAAGGCCACCTCGGACGAGGCGAAGGCGGCGTCGGCCGCGCGGTACTTGGCATAGGCGGCGTCGGCGTTGTACCACGCCTGTTCGATCTCCTTGCGCAGGGCGCGTTCGGCTTCCGTTACGGCCAGCTGCTGGCTGCGTACGGCGATGCGCGCCGTGCGGATGTTGTTGCGTGTGGCGCGGCGGTTGAAGATCGGGATACCGAGCGACAGGCCGACATACTCCCGGCTGTTGTGGCGCATCTGGGCCCAGAACTTCGTGTCGTCGGCACTGTATACCCCCGTGCCGTAGCCGCCCGAAAGGGAGAGGGTCGGGTAGAGGGCCGAACGGGCCACGTCCACGGCGTGCTCCGAACTCTCGAGCCGCAGCTTCTCGGCCCGGATGTGGGGCCGGTTTTCGGCGGCGTAGGCATAGACCGCATCGGGGTTGCCGAGGTTGTGGAGCGTTTCGAGCGCCACGCTGTCGAGCACCGGCTCGACGATGTCGAATCCGGCGGCGCTTTCGCGGTTGAGCGCCTGGCTCAGGTCGAGCAGCGCCAGCTGCAGGTCGTTGCGCGACTGGGTGAGCGTCATGCGGTCGTTGGCCGCAAGCGCCTCGCTCTCGTAGACGGCCGATTCGGGCTGTTTGCCGGCGGCGGCCAGTTCGCGGCTGCGAAGCGCCTGCTGCGTGCTCAGCTCCAGCTGGCGTTCGGCCACGCCGACCATCTCCTTGTTGTAGAGCACCTGCAGGTAGAGCGTCATGACGTTGATAGCCACATCTTCGCGGATCCGTTCGAGGTCCTCGATTGCGGCGGCCAGGTCCAGTTTCCCGGCCTTGATCTGGTGGTTGATCCGCATGCCCTGGAACAGGGGCATCGATGCGGAGACGTTGAGCGATCCCGAGGTCTGGTTGTTGTTGCGGTAGGTGTTGTCGCTGGTCAGGGCGCGTCCAAAGGAGGCGTCGCCGCCGATTGAGGCATTCAGGTCGGGCAGACGGCTGTAGCGGGCCGTGGAGAGCTCGATGTCGCTCCGCTCGACCTGCAGCTGCCGTTGCTGCACCTGGGTGTTGTTCTGCTGGGCGTGGGCGATGCAGTCGGCCAGCGTCCACGGAGTTCCCGGGGCGGGAGCCGCCGGGGTTGCGGGCGACGGATCGGTCTGCTGTGCGCGGAGCGGCAGGGCGGCGAGCCAGACGGCGGCGCATGCCGCGACGATACGGGTTTTCATGGCGGATAGAGGTTGCGGTTATTTGGTATCGATGCGGGCGCCGCGGACCTGGTCGTCGGCCGTGATGCCTCCGGTGATCTCGACGTTCACGCCGTCCGACAGGCCGATCGTGACCTCGCGCCGCTCGAAGGTCTGCTCCTCCGAATCTGCGGGAGAGGTGAGTGTCTGGACATAGGTCTTGTCGCCCTCGAACTCCACGCATGCCTCGGGCAGGGTCAGCACCCCGTCGCGGCTCTGGATCACGATGCTGGCGTTGGCACTGTATCCGGCGCGGACGAATACCCCTTCGGGAATCTGTACGGCGGCCTTCACCTCGAAGAGGATCACGCCGTTGCTCTCCGTGGACTTCGGGGCCACATACTCCAGCGTGGCGTCCAGCTCGACGTCCTGCAGGGCGCCGATGGTCAGCTTCACGGGCATGCCCTCGTGGAGTTTGCCCACGTCCGTCTCATCGACATTGCCCTGGAACTGCATGTTCGACATGTCGGCCACGGTGGCGATCGTCGTGCCGTCGTTGAACGTGTTGGCCTGGATCACCGAGTTGCCGACCTTGATCGGTACGTCGAGGATCATGCCGTCGATCGTCGAACGGATCTGCGTGTTGCTCAGCTCGGCAAAGCGGCTGGCAATGCCCTCCTTGACGATCTCGAGGTTCTCCCGGGCGTTGCGCAGCTCCTCCTCGGCCTTCTCGAACTCCGTGCGCTCCTGTTCGGCCTCCTCGGCCGAGACGACGCCCTTCTCGTAGAGCGCCTTCGTGCGTTCGTATTCGCGGGTGACCTGCGCCAGGGAGATTTCGGCCACCGAGACGCGCGACTCGGCGCTCGAGAGCTGCCCCATCTCCGGGACCACCTTCACCGTGGCGATGACCTCGCCCTGGCGGACCTTTTCGCCGGCCTCCTTGTAGACATCGGAGATGATGCCCGAGATCTGGGGCTTGATCTCCACCTCGTCGCGGGGCTGCACCTTGCCCGTGGCGACGACGTACTGCCTCAGTGTGTCCGTTTTGGGCTGCACGATCGCATAGACGACCTTTGCCGGACGGGTTTTCTGCCACAGGAACACGAAGGTCCCGATGAGCAGTGCGGCGAAGAGCACACCCAGGAAAATTTTCAGCACTTTCTTCATGACTTATGCGGTATTTGTTTGTTTTTGCGTCTATTCTTCGCGGATGGCATCCACGGCTTTGATCTTCAGGGCGCGGCCTGCGGGGATGACGCCCGCCAGCAGGCTCCCGGCGATGAGGATCGCCAGCGAGAGCATGCCCGTCTGGAAGGAGATCTGCCACGAGACGTCGGTGCCCTCCTGGGCGATGACGACGGCCTGTTGGTAGATCGAGTCGGCGACGGAGAGCAGCCCCACGCCGGCCGTGAGCCCCAGCACCCCGGCGATGAACGTCAGCACGAAACTCTCCGAGAGGATCTGCGAGATGATGGCGCGCGGCGGGGCGCCCAGTGCGCGGCGGATGCCGATCTCCTGTGTGCGCTCCTTGACCAGCACGAGCATGATGTTGCTCACGCCGACGATGCCCGCCAGCAGCGTACCCAGACCCACGATCCAGGTCAGCAGCCCGATGCCCCAGAAGAGGCTGTTCACCTTGGTGATGAACTCCGCGGTGGTCATCACCCACGCCGCACGGGGGTCGTCCGGCGCGATGATGTGGCGTGTGAAGACCGGGGTTTTGACGGCCCGCTCGAGGATCCGCGGCGGTACGTCGTTGTGGCCCACGGCGGCCAGCATGTGGATCGTGCGTCCCATGCCGAACATCTGCTGAACGAGCGTGGCGGGGAGGATGATCGTGCGCTCCACGTCGCTGAACGTCATCATGTTGCTCTGGCGCTTGAGAACGCCTACGACCGTGAATTGCGATCCCTGGAGCAGGATCTTCTTGCCCGTCGGGTCCTCGCCTCCGGGGAAGAGGTCCTTCCAGATCTGCGTGCCGATCAGGCAGACCTTGCGCTTGCGCTCCATGTCCAGGTCGTTGATATAGCGTCCGTAGACGAGTTTCTCGGGATTGATCTTCTGGTAGTCGGGCATGTGGCCCATGACGTAGTATTCGCCCTTGCGGTCGCCGTGGCTGGCGTAGAACTGGTTGGCCCACACCATGCCGGTGGCGTATTTCACCTCGGGGAGTTTTTTCACGGCCTCGACGTCGTCGTTTTCGAGATTCCATCCCCGGCCGGTAGGCATGCCCTTGTAGGGGATGGATGTGCGCCCGGTGTTCATCAGCACCGTGTTGGTCGAGGTCTCGCCCAGCTGGGCCCGGAACAGGCGTCCCAGCCCCATGCCGGCACCCAGAAGCACCGTGAGCATGAAGATACCCCAGAAGACGCCCAGCGCCGTCATGATGCTGCGCTTGCGGTTCCGGCGGATCGTCTGCCAGATTTCGTTCCAGCGGTCTGTGTCGAAGAATCCCATCGTCTCTATTTGTTATAGCGCAAGGCGTCGATCGTTTTCAGTTGGGCGGCGCGGTAGGCCGGGACGTATCCGGCGATGATCCCCGCGACGATGAGCACCACCGTGGCGCTTACGGCCACGCCGAGGTTGAGCGTCGGGTCGAGGAAGATCGTCGGGGCGAAACCCGTCTCCGAGGCGTCGGCCGGGGTTTGGGTCATGTAGTAGTTCACCGCCTCCATCACCGCCACGCCGAGCACCATGCCCATGTAGCCGAAGGCTGCGGTGATCATGACCGACTCGGTGAGGATCAGCCGGATGATCGACCGGGGCTTGGCCCCGAGGGCCTTGCGGATGCCGAATTCGGCCGTGCGCTCCGAGACCGTCACGAGCATGATGTTGCTCACGCCGACGACGCCCGCCAGCAGCGTGCCCAGGCCGATGATCCAGACGAAGAGGTTGATGCCCCCGAAGACGATCATCATGTCCTTGACGCGCTCCATGGTGTTGTTGATCCAGATGGCACTGTCGTCCGTGGGGTCGAAGTCGTGCTCGGCGGCCAGGCGGCTCTTGATCCGTCGCTCGAACTCTTCCATCTCGCGGTCCGTGCGGATCTCCTTGACCGTGATGATGGCGTCGTTGATATAGGGCTCGTTGGCCTTGTAGACGAGTTGTCCGGTGGTGAGCGGAATGATGCAGGTGGCGCTGTTGCGCATGGCGTCGCCCTTCGTGACGCCCACGACCTTGAAGACGAGGCTGTCCACGCGGATGAACTTGCCGAGCGGATCGGCGCCCTGGAAGAGCACGAGGGCCGTCTCCTCGTCGATGAGCGCCGATTTGCGGTACTCGCGGATGTCGGCTTCGTTGATGAAGCGCCCTTTGGCGATCTGGATCCCCTCGATCCGGGCTACCTTGGGCAGCGAACCGCGCAGCGAGGCTTCCATGAAGTTGCCCTCGTAGGCAAGTTTCTTCGACGACAGCCAGGAGTTGGCCGCTACCTCATCGACCTCGGGGAACTCCTTTTCGAGGATCTCCAGGTCGCGGTTCGTGAGGCGGATGCGGCGGTCGCGGTCGTAGCCCTTCCACTCCTTCGAGGTCCAGCCTCCGTAGAGGGTGATCGAGTTGGTGGCGTAGTCCCCGAAGTTCGACTCCACGCCGTTCTTCAGCCCGTTGCCCGAGCCGAGCAGGATGACGAGCATGAAGATGCCCCACGCGACCGAGAAACCCGTGAGGAAGGTGCGCAGCTTGTTCCTCCGCACCGAGGTCCATATCTCCAGCAGCAGCTCCCTCATCGTCTTCCCAGTCCGGTTTCGGTGATGCTGCCGATGACGCCGTCCGTCAGGCGGATGATCCGGTCCGTCTGGTCGGCGATGGCCTGTTCGTGCGTGACGCAGATGATCGTCATGCCCATCTCGACATTGACCCGGCGCAGGAGGTCCATCACCTCCTGCGAGGTCTTGCTGTCGAGGGCCCCCGTGGGTTCGTCGGCCAGGATAATCTGCGGGCGGTTGATCAGCGCCCGGGCGATGGCCACGCGCTGCTTCTGTCCGCCCGACATCTCGTTGGGCATGTGCCCGGCCCAGTCGCGCAGACCGAGGGTGTCGAGGTATTCGAGGGCCATGGCGTTGCGCTTGCGGCGCGGCACGCCCTGGTAGTAGAGCGGCAGGGCGACGTTCTCCATGGCGTTCTTGTAGCTGATCAGGTTGAACGACTGGAAGATGTAGCCGATCATCCGGTTGCGGGCCGCGGCGGCCTGCGTCTCCGTGAGGTTCCTGATCAGGCGACCGGCCAGGTAGTAGGAGCCGCTGTCGTAGTCGTCCAGGATGCCGAGGATGTTCAGCAGGGTCGATTTCCCGGAGCCCGACGCTCCCATGATCGAGACCAGCTCGCCCTGTTCGACCTCGAGGTTGATGCCCTTGAGGACGTGGAGCGGAGAGCCGTTGTTATAGGTTTTGTTCAGATTTTCGAGTTTGATGATCATATGTGCGCTGCATCAGGGATCTTCGGGGAGATAAGATAATTCATTATTGTCGGGGCCATATCGGAAAACAAAGGTAACAAATAAATCCGAAAGACGATCGTTTTTTATCGAAAAACAATAATACAAATCGTTTTTTCGGATTGTACGACCTCCGGATTGCCGGTGTTTCGTCCTGCGGAACCGACTCGGGGCGTGCTTCGCGGCAGATTCGGAGCTTCGATGGTCGTACGGTCTCCTGTCGTTGCGATTGTCCGGGCGGGCAGCAGCGCCCCTTGACGGCCGGGGAGCCTGTTCGGTTTCGCAGTCCGCGTCAGGAGGGATTCCCCTCGAGCAGCAGGCGGCGCAGGGCGTCGATATCGTCGGCGATGGCGGCCGGCCGGGCTGCCTCCAGCTCGCCCTCGGGGGCGTAACCCCAGCGGACGCCGATCGCCGTGAGGCCCGTTGCGGCGGCCCCCTCGATGTCGTGGCGGCGGTCGCCGATCATCACCGCCTCTTCGGGGGTGATGCCCAGCGTGCGGAGTGCGTGGCCGATTACTTCGGCCTTCGTGGTTCGCGTTCCGTCGAGCGTGCTGCCCGAAATGAGTTCGAAGCGGGTGTCGATGCCGAAGTGTGCGGCGATCTGTCGGGCGAACGGCTCGGGTTTCGAGGAGGCCATGACGTTCACGCAGCCGGCACGGCGGGTGGCATCGAGCAGCTCCGGGACCCCGGCGTAGAGCTCGTTTTCGAACATGCCCTTTGGTACGAAGTATTCGCGTGAGAGGGCGACGGCCCGTTCGGCCTCTGCGGCGGTCATGCCGTAGAAGGTCATGAACGACTCCTTGAGCGGCGGGCCGACGAAGCGGACGAGCGACTGCAGGTCCGGGACCTCGATGCCGAGGCGTTCCAGGGCGTACCGCACCGAGCGGGTGATGCCGGGCATCGAGTCGGTGAGCGTGCCGTCGAGGTCGAAGAAGAGGTATTTGCGGTACATGGCGGATGGATGTGCGGGTGAAAAAAGGTCCGGAGCCCGAAGGCCCCGGACCCGGATGTCAGTGCAGGCGGAGGAACGAGTAGCCGAAGCGTTCGGCGGCGGCGCGTTCCAGCTCCTCGCGGACCGAGGGGTGGGCGATGGCGATCAGCGCCCGGGCCCGTTCGGCGAGGTTGCGTCCGCGCAGGTGCGCCACTCCGTATTCGGTGACCACGTGCTGGACCATGTGGCGCGTCGTCACGACGCCTGCGCCGGGCGTCAGCAGCGCCTTGATCTTCGATTCGCCCTTGGGGGTCGTCGAGGGAATGGCGATGAAGGTCTTGCCGCCCTCCGAGAGCGAGCCGCCGTACATGAAGTCGTGCTGGCCGCCGACGCCCGAGATGATGCGCGTGCCGACCGAGTCGGCGCAGACCTGTCCCGTGAGATCGACCTCCACGGCCGAGTTGATGGCCATGACCTTCGGGTTCTCGCGGATGCGGAACGGGTCGTTGGTCCAGGCCACGTCTTTCATCACCAGGTCCTTGCGGTAGTCCATGTAGTCGTAGAGCCGGCGTGAGCCGAGGGCCAGCGAGGCGACCGATATGCCCGGCATGACGCGCTTCTGCGAGTTGTCGATCACGCCGCTCTCGATCAGCGGCAGCACGCCGTCGGTCATCGCCTCGGTGTGCAGCCCGAGGTGCTTGTGATCGGCCAGGGCCGCCAGCACGGCGTTCGGGATGCCGCCGACGCCGATCTGGAGCGTGGCTCCGTCGGGGATCAACTCGGCGATGTGGGCGCCGATGCGGCGTTCGATCTCGGTCGGTACGGCCGTCGGGACCTCCACGAGCGGGTCGTCCACCTCGACGGCCGCGGCGATGCGCGACGTGTGGATCAGGGCGTCGCCGTAGGAGAAGGGCATCGCGTGGTTGATCTGCGCGATGACCGTCCGGGCGCACTCGACGGCCGAAACCGCGAGGTCGGCCGAGACGCCGTAGGAGCAGTAGCCCTCCTCGTTGGGGGGCGAGACGTTGAGGATCGCCACATCGACGGGCAGCGTGCCGTCGCGGAACAGCCCCGGGATCTCGCCCAGGAAGGCAGGGGTCGATTGCCCGTAGCCGTCGGCGAGCCAGCGGCGGATGTTGTTGGCCACGAAGAGGCTGTTCACGAGGAACGATTCGCGGTATTCGGGGCGGCAGTAGGGGGCGTCGGCGCGCCCGACGGCGAAGCCCGAGTAGACGGTGACGCCCTCGAGTTCCGGGCCGCGGTCGGCCATGGCGCGGACGAGCACCTCGGGGATCGAGGTGCTGCCCTGGATGTAGACGCTTTGGTGCGAGCGGATCAGTTTTACCGCTTCGGCGGGTGTGGTGAGTCGCATGTCGATTCCGTGTTTTTCAGGCGTGGTCCCGGGCGAAGGCTGCAAGCCGTTCGTCGAGCAGGGTGAACTGTTCGGGGCGGTTCATCTGCGAGATGCAGACGCGGATGCCGTGCTGGCGGCTGCCCGTCGAGGTGAGCGAGATGGCGCAGATGCCGTAGAGCAGCAGCTCGCTCAGCAGTTCCGAGCTGGTCATCCCGCCGTAGCCGATCGTGTAGAAGAAACCGTCGCTCACCGACTCGTGCTGGTCCTTGTCGTAGACGATGCGGAAGCCGTGGCGGAGGAAGATCTCCTTGGTGAGCCGGGCGCGGCGTGCATATTCGGAGGTCTCGCCGACGAAGTCGAGCGTGCCGTCGGCCGCCGCGCGGAACATGGCGGCCAGGGCGTGCTGGGCCGAGTGGCTCGTGCCCGACGAGGCGGCGTAGAGGAAGACCAGAACGAAGGCGTCGCCCAGCCGTGCGATGTTGTAGCGTTCGCGCAGGGCCGGGTATTCGCGGCCGAAGAGTCCGTCGGAGATGGCCGCGATGGCGATGCGCTGCCCGGCGTAGCTGAAGATCTTCGATCCGGAGACCATCAGGATCCAGTTCTTCGTATAGCGGGCCACGGTAGCCTGGTAGGGGGCCTCGAAGGGGCGGCCGAGCGGCTTGCGGAAGTCCATGCAGAGGTAGGCGAGGTCCTCGATGACGATGGCATCGTAGCGTGTGGCCAGTTCGCCGATCGTGCGCAGCTCGTCCTCCGTCAGGCAGATCCACGCCGGGTTGTTGGGGTTCGAGTAGACGATGGCCGCCACGTCGCCCGCCGCCAGGTAGCTTTCGATCTTCGGGCCGAGTTTCTCGGCACGGTAGTCGTAGATGTCGAACGACTCGCTCGGGATGCCCAGGATGCGCACCTGGCTGCGTTGTACGGGGAAGCCCGGGTCGATGAAGAGGATCTTGCGCTTCGCGGGGTCGAGCTGCGAGCAGAGCAGGAAGGTGTTGTAGCTCCCCTGCATCGAGCCGACGGTCGGGATGCATCCCTTCGGGGCGATTTCGATGTCGAGGAAAGCCCGAAGGAAGCGCGATGCCGCCTCCTTGAGCTCCGGGATGCCGAACATGTTGGGATACTGTGAGGCTACACCGGCGCGCAGGGCGGCGCATTCGGCCTCGACGCCCACACGTTCGGGCGGGAGTCCCGGGACGCCCATCTCCAGGTGGAGGAATTCGGTCTGCGTGTCGCGCTCCATCATGCGGGCGATGTCGCCCGACTGGCGGATCGTCGCCTGTGCGATGTCCGCGATGTCCATCCGCTCGAGTGCCGTGCGGAGGATGCTCCGGTCGAAGGGTACGTTCATCGCTCTGCCTGTTTTCGGGCCGCCTCGTAGCCGGCGCGGAATGCCTTGAGGTTCATCTCCACGACGGCCTCGCCCTTGCGGGCGAAGATGTCGCGTATGCCGGCCTCGAACTTCCCGGCCTCGATGCCGAGGAAGGGGGCGGCGGCGCCCAGCAGCACCATGTTCGCCGAGCGGGGCGAAGCGGCTTCGCGGGCCAGCGTGTCGATGTCGAGGGCCACGGCGTGGGGAAGCCCCTTCAGTTCGGCCGTGAGCGCCCCGGCATCGGGATAGTTCGGGATATTGACGAAGGGGGCCGTGTTGGTGATCACCCAGCCCGAGGCCGAGAGCCACGGCAGGTAGCGCAGGGCCTCCATCGGTTCGAGCGAGATGATGATGTCGGCGCCGCCCTGCGGGATCAGGTCCGAGTGGATCGTCTCCGACGAGATGCGCAGGTTCGACTGCACGTCGCCGCCGCGCTGGCTCATGCCGTGGACTTCGGCCTGTTTGATCTGGAGCCCTTCGGCGAGGGCGGCCCGTCCGATGACGGTGGCGATCGAGAGAATGCCCTGTCCTCCGACGCCCGAAAGGATGATATCGCGTTTCATGTGTTGCGTAGTTTTTGGTTTCACGACTTCAGGCCCGGGCCCCCGCCCGACGACGGGCGGGGTGCCGGGCTGCGGTTTATTCGGCGCTCTTGGCGGTTTTGGCCGCATTGTGGCGTTTGGCGGTCTGGATGCACTCCCGGCGCGGGATGATCACCGAGACACCCCGGTAGGCGATCTCCTCGCGGATCATCGCCTTGAGCTCCTCGCGGTTGCGCGGCAGGGGCACTACGACGCGGATGTGGGCCGGATCGACGCCGATGCCGGCGCAGATCTGCTCCAGACGGCCCGTTCCGGCCGAGTCCTGTCCGCCCGTCATACCCGTGGTGAGGTTGTCGGAGATGATGACCGTGATGTTGGCCTGTTCGTTTACGGCGTCGAGCAGACCCGTCATGCCCGAGTGGGTGAAGGTCGAGTCGCCGATGACGGCAATGGAGGGGTGCTGGCCCGCATCGGCGGCGCCTTTGGCCATGGTGATCGATCCGCCCATCTCCACGCAGGTGTCGATGGCGTGGAACGGTGCGAGCCAGCCCAGCGTGTAGCAGCCGATGTCGCTGAATACACGGGCGTTGTCGTATTCGCGGACCACTTCGGTCAGTGCCGTGTACATGTCGCGGTGGCCGCAGCCCTGGCACAGGGCGGGCGGACGCGGCACGACGATCTGGCTGGCGGCATGGGCCTCGTGGGGTTCCAGTCCGAGGGCGCGGCGCACGCTGTCGGGGGTGAGTTCGCCCGTGCGGGGCAGTTCGCCCGACATGCGGCCGCGGATGGGCAGCGGGGTCTCCAGAATGCCGCGGAGCTGCTCCTCGACGAGCGGCTGCCCCTCCTCGATGACCAGCAGCGAGTCGCACTGCGCGGCCAGCCGGCGGACTTCGGCGCGCGGCAGCGGGTATTGTGCGATCTTGAGCACGGGGTGCGGGCAGCCGTCGGGATAGTTCTCCATCAGGTAGTTGTAGGCAATGCCGCAGGCGATGATGCCCCGCGAGCGGTCGGCCCCGTCGCGGAAGGTGTTGAAGCGGCTGGCGGCAGCCTCCTCCTCGAAGCGGGCATACTCCTCGAGCAGCGTGTTGTAGCGCACGCGCGAGTTGCCCGGCATGAGCACCCACTGGCGCATGCGTTCGGGCGCGGGGCAGGCGTAGGCGTTCGGCTCGCGGGCCGGGGCCGTCTCGACGACGGCGCGCGAGTGGGCCATGCGCGTGGTCAGGCGCATCAGTACGGGGATGTGGAAGCGCTCCGAGTAGTCGAAGGCGTAGCGCACCATGTCGTAGGTCTCCTGCTGGGTGGAGGGTTCGAAGACCGGGATGAAGGCGAATTTGCCGTAGAAGCGCGAGTCTTGTTCGTTCTGCGACGAGTGCATCGACGGGTCGTCGGCCGCGACGACCACCAGCCCGCCGTTGGCTCCGGTCATGCCCGAATTGACAAAGGCGTCGGCGGCGACGTTCATGCCGACGTGCTTCATGCAGACCAGCGCCCGTTTGCCGCAGAACGACATGCCGAGGGCCTCTTCCATGGCGGTCTTCTCGTTGGCCGACCATTTGCAGTGGACGTTTCGCTCGGCAGCGAGCGGGTGGTTCTGGATGTATTCCGTGATTTCGGTGGAGGGGGTGCCGGGATAGGCGTAGACGCCCGACAGACCGGCATGGAGGGCGCCCAGTGCGAGGGCTTCATCTCCGAGCAAGAGTTCTCGATTGGCCATAGGGTTGCGGTTTTTTCGGATTTTACAAATATAGTGTTTTTTAATCGAAAATCCGAATTTTGCGTCGAATTATTACCTTTTGGATGAAAAGCCGGCAAAATCGTAGTGCGGTCGCGCCGTTTGGCCGAAAAGTGTAAAATCCCGTAAATGAAGGCGGGATACCCTCTCCCGGGGAGGATATCCCGCCGTGAATACGGCTGCTTTTTTTCGGCAGTCCCTGTGCGGCCGCATCGGTCAGCGGTCGAGAACCTCGCGCAGCAAAGGCGGGAGATCGTCCGTCCGGCAGCCGATCGACTGCATCAGACGGAGTCCGGCGCCTGTCGGTGTGTAGCATATCTGCCGTCGGTCTCTGCTCCCCGAGCTGCAGGCGACCAGCCCTTTGCCTTCGAGCGAGCGCAATACCTTCGAGGTGTTCGAAGGGGAGAGCCCCAGTGCATCGGCCAGTTGCCCCGACGGGAGGCATCCCCGTCCGGCGAGCGTGCAGAGTGCCATGCCTTCGTTCAGGTTGATCCCGTTGCGGCGTTCGAATGCCGCCTCGAAGGCGGTGATGTCGTGCTGCAGGTCGCGGATCCTACACAGCAGTTTCATTTTCCGTTGCTTTGCGGACGGCCTGTTTGCCGCAGTGTCGCTGGCATTTGCCGCACTCGATGCATCGGGCGGCATCGATCACCGGCAGGCCGTGTCCCGTCTGCGAGATGGCCCCTGCGGGGCAGAGCTTCACCAGCGGGCAGGCATGGTTTTGGGGGCAGAGCCCCGGGTCGATCGTCAGGGCCATTACCGTGCGGGGAGGATCTCCCGGATCTGTTGTTCGAGAACGTTCTTCGGCTGCATGCCGGTCACCATCCGCGGGTTGCCTTCGGTCGGGATGAAGAGCAGCGTCGGGATCGAGCGGATGCCGAACACGGAGGCCAGCTCCTGCTCGCTGTCCACGTCGATCTTGTAGACGTAGATCTCCTCGCCGTATTTGGCGGCCAGCTCGTCGAGTACGGGGGCCAGCGCCCGGCAGGGACCGCACCAGGAGGCGTAGAAGTCGATGACGGCAGGCTTGTCGCCCAGGTAATGCCATGTGTCGGGATTCTTTTCGTAGTCGGCCACCTTCTGGAGGAAGTCGGCCCGGGTCATTGCAATCGGTTTCATCTTCGTGTCGTTTTCGGTTTGTGCGGTTGCGGCTCCGGCCGTCGCGAGAAGGGCCCATGCCGCCAGCAGCAGTTTGTTCATGTTTTTTTCGGTTCGTTGTTTGTTTCCGGTGCAAAGGTGTGTAATATTTTCCAATAAAACAAATTTCCAATGGAAAATATTTGGTCGGAAAGCTCCTTCCTGCGGGCGGGTCGGGTGATGGATGGGGCCGCAGCCCGTTTTACGGGGGCGGCAGCGGGTCGGCTGCCGGAAGATACGGCAGGCTGGCACTTGGGGCGGGACGCTTGGACGGAGGCCGTGAAGGAGCGGGGCTTTGTGGAACGGACGGGGCATGCGGTCCCGGACCGCATGCCCCGTATCGATGCGTTGCGTGACGGACGCTATTGCAGGTAGACGGTGACGTTGCCGCTGATCTGCTGCAGCGAGATCTCGCAGAGTTTCGTGTTGTACTGTGCCGTGAGGATGCGCTCCTCGGCGTCGAGCAGGCTCTTCTGCGCCTCGCGCATCTCGATGCCCGGCAGTTCGCCCTGCCGGTAGCGTTCCATGGCGATGCGGTAGTTCTCGCGGGCGGCCGTGAGGTTCTCCTCTTCGAGGCGGATCACCTCGAGGTTGTTGCGGTAGGCCTGCCAGAAGGTCGCAAGGTCGGCCATGAGCGACTGCTCGAGCTGCATGCGCGTCAGACGGGTGTTCTCGATGCCGATTCGGGCGTTGCGCTGTTCCCGGCGGCGGTTCCCGTCGAAGATCGTGAAACCCACCTGCACCCCGGCGTTCAGCCCCAGCGTGCCGTTCGAGCGGTTCGCCCCCGCCGCCGTAGCGGTTGTGCGTGTAGCCGTATCCGGCCTGCAGTTTCAGGTAGGGGTAGTTGCGTGAGCGGATGCTCTCGAGTTCCAGTTCGGAGATCGTGTTGTCGCGGTCGGCCAGCAGCAGCGAGGCGTTCGTCTCGCGGGTTCGGGTCATGAGGCGTTCCCACTCCAGGTCGGCGTCGATGGCGATCAGCGAGTCGCGCACGTTGAGTTTCCGGTCGAGCTCCTCGTTGGCCAGCAGTTCGTTGAGGCGGATGCGCGAGGCGGTGACGGCCTCCTGCTGCGACATGTACTGCGAACTGTCGGCATTGAAGTCCACGCGGGCCTGGAGCACGTCGAGCCGCGCCGAACTGCCCACGCGGTACCACTCTTCGGCGATGCGCAGCCGTTCGCGCGAGAGGGCCATGGCGTAGAGGTAGTTGCCCAGGCGCAGCTTCTGCTGCACGAAGTTGTAGTATTCGGCCGTGAAGGAGGCGATGAACTCCTCGATCGTCAGCCGGGTCTGCAGGGCGCCCTTGGCCTTCAGCTCCTCGAGTTTCGCATACTCGGCGCGGATGCGGAAGCCGTCGAAAAGGGTCCAGTTCACCGCCAGTCCGACGTCGAACGTCTGGTTGTAGATCCCGTTTTCGGTGACCGGGTCGCCCCCCGCGCGGCGTTGTGCGGTCGTTGTCCAGCCGTCCCGTGTATCCGGCCGAGAGGTCGATGGTCGGGAGTTTGCCCGCATTGGCCGCCGTGGCGTTGTTGTCCGAGATGCGCTCCTCGTTGCGGATGATCCGTATGTCGTAGTTGCGCTCGAGTCCCGCTTCGAGGTATTCGCGGAGCGTCTGCAGCTCCTGGGCCGCCGCTCCGAGGCCAAGCCCGAGCAGCATCAGCGTGAAGAACGTTCGTTTCATGCGTTGTCGGTTTTCGTTCGTTTGCTCCGGTCCGTGGAGACGTAGCTGTAGATGGCCGGGACAATGTAGAGCGTGAGCAGCGTCGAGACCAGCATGCCGCCCACGACGGCCACGCCCATGGCGATGCGGCCGTTGGCTCCCTCACCCGTGGCGACCGTCAGCGGCAGCAGGCCCAGTATGGTCGAGGCGCTGGTCATCAGGATGGGGCGCAGGCGCTGGAGTGCCGCATCGCGGATGGCCTGCATCTTCGGTTCGCCGGCCTCCTGTTTCTGGTTGGCGAACTCGACGATCAGGATGCCGTTCTTGGCCACCAGGCCGATGAGCATGATGATGCCGATCTGGCTGAAGATGTTCATCGTCTGCCCGGCACCCCACATGAAGACCAGTGCCCCGGCTATGGCCAGCGGCACGGTGAGCATGATGACCAGCGGGTCCTTGAAGCTCTCGAACTGTGCCGCGAGGATCAGGTAGATCAGCACGATGGCCAGCAGGAAGGCGAACATCAGGCTCGACGAGCTCTCGCGGAACTCCTTCGAGTCGCCGGCCAGCGCCGTGCGGAAGTCGTCGGGCAGCACCTCGCGGGCGATGCGGTCCATCTCGTCGAGACCCTCGCCGATGGTGCGGCCCTTGGCCAGACCCGTCGAGATCGTCGCCGAGAGGAAGCGGTTGTAGTGGTAGAGCTGCGGCGGGGCGACGTTCTCCTCGAGCGTGATGAGGTTGTCGAGCTGCACCATCGTGCCCTCGTCGTTGCGCAGGTAGATCGACCGGAGATCGGCGGGCTTGTTGCGCTGCTGGCGGTTGATCTCGGCCAGGATCTCGTATTGCTTGCCGTTCATGTAGAAGTAGCCCATGCGCTGGCCGCTGAGTCCGTACTGGAGCGTCTGTGCGATGTCCTGCGTGCTGATCCCCATCAGGTTGGCCTTGTCGCGGTTGATGGTGATGCGCGCCTCGGGCTTGCTGAACTTCAGGTCGGCGTCGGCCATCTGGAAGACGGGGCTCTCGTAGACCCGCTTCATGAATTCGGGCAGCACCTCCTGCAGGCGGTCGATTGTCGTGGCCTGGAGCACGTACTGCACGGGCATGTTGCCGCGCCGCCCGCCGAAGGTCGATTGCTGCTGTACGAAGGCGCGGGCCCTGGTCTTCGTGCGGATGGCCGCCGAGAGCTCCTCGGCGATCTCCATCTGGCTGCGCGTGCGTCCGGCCAGGCTGTCGAGGGCGATGCTGATGTTGCCCCGCCCGCTCGACACGCGGGCCGTGACGGCCCGGGCCTCGGGAACGAGCGAATCGACCAGCAGGTTGATGTCCTCCGTGTAGTCGCGCATGTATTCGTAGGTGGCGCCCTCCGAGCCGGTGGTGTTGATCGTGATCTGCGAACGGTCCTCGAGCGGGGCCATCTCCGAGGGGATCGTGCTCCAGAGCCAGCCGATCAGACCGAGGGTGGCGGCGACGAGCGGCAGGGCCAGCCAGCGGCGGCGCAAGAAGGCCGAGAGGGTGCGGCTGTAGAGGTTGTTGAGCCCGACGAAGAAGGGTTCGGTGCGGGTGTAGAACCAGCTTTTGCGCTCCTGGCGCACGAGCAGTTTGGTGGCGAGCATCGGCGTGACGGTGAGCGCCGCGAAGGTCGAGATCAGCACGGCGCCCGAGACGACGAGGCTGAACTCGCGGAACAGGCGCCCGGTCGTGCCCTCCATGAAGACGATCGGGAAGAAGACGGCGATCAGCGTGATCGAGGTCGAGATCACGGCGAAGAAGATCTCCTTCGCACCGTCGATACCTGCCTCGAAGGGGGTCATGCCGCGTTCGATGCGGATGTAGATGTTCTCGGTCATCACGATGGCGTCGTCCACCACAAGGCCGACCGAGAGCACCACGGCCAGCATCGAGAGGACGTTGATCGAGAAGCCGGCCAGGTACATCAGGAAGAAGGTGCCGATGAGCGATACCGGGATGACGATGCACGGGATGAGCGTCACGCGCCAGTTGCGGAGGAAAAGGAAGATGATGATGATCACCAGCACGAAGGCCTCGTAGACGGTCTGTTTCACCTCGTCGATCGATGCGCGGATGAAGCGCGTGTTGTCGAATCCGTAGCCGGTGACGATGTCGGCCGGAAGGTCCTTGCGCATGGTCTGCATGCGGTTGTAGACCTCGTCGGCGATGTCGATGTGGTTGGCGCCCGGCTGCGGGATCACCACCACGCCGACCATCGGCACGCCGTTCATCTTCATGTAGCTGCGCATGTCCTGCGGGCCGAGTTCGGCGCGTCCCACGTCGCTCAGGCGGATGATGCGCCCCGCCTCGGTGCGGACCACCAGGTTGTTGAACTCCTCGGTGGTGTGCATCAGTCCCATCGTGCGGATGGTCAGCTCGGTGGTGTTGCCCTCGATGCTGCCCGACGGCAGCTCGATGTTCTCGCGGTCGAGGGCGCTCTTGATGTCCATCGGCGTGATGCCGTAGCCGGCCATCTTCGCCGGGTCGAGCCACAGGCGCATCGAGTAGCGCTTCTCGCCCCAGATCTCCACCGAACTTACGTCGCTGATCGTCTGCAGCTGCTCCTTGACCGTCAGGTCGGCGATTTCGCTCAACTCGAGCAGCGAGCGTTTGGCGCTCTGGATCGTGACCATCAGGATCGGCGTGGCGTCGGCGTCGGCTTTCGAGACGGTGGGCGGGTCGCAGTCGCGCGGCAGGTAGCGCTGCGCGCGCGACACCTTGTCGCGCACGTCGTTGGCGGCGGTTTCGAGGTCGGTCGAGAGCTCGAACTCGACCGTGATGCGGCTCTGTCCCTGGCGGCTGACGCTCGACAGCGAGCGGATGCCGGGGATGCCGTTGATGTTCTTTCGAGCTGTTCGGTGATCTGGCTCTCGATCACGTCGGCGTTGGCACCCGGATAGGAGCACGACACCGAGATGATCGGGTTATCGACGCTCGGGTATTCGCGCACGCCCAGAGCGCTGTATCCGATGAAGCCGAACAGCAGGATGATGATCGTCAGCACGGTGGCCAGCACCGGGCGGCGGATGCTCAGTTCGGAGATGTTCATACGGCGCGGGGGTTATTCGACGGCGTCGAGTTTCACGGGAAGGTCGGTGCGGAGCTGGAGCGTGCCGGAGGTGATCACCGTGTCGCCGGGCTCGAGCCCCGAGAGGATCTGCACCGAGGCGTCGGTGCGCAGGCCGGTCTGTACCTCGACGGCCTCGGCGCGGCCGTTGCGGTAGCGGAGACACGCGCCACGCCCATTTCGGGTACGATCGCCTCGGTCGGTACGGCGATTGCGTCGGGAATCTCCTGCAGCTGGATGTGCACGGTGGCGAAGCGGCCCGGAAGGAGCTGCAGCCCCTGCGTGTTGGGGTAGTGGGCCCGCACGGAGAAGAGGTGGGTCGTGGGGTCGATCTTCGATTCGGTGGCGTAGACCATGGCCCGGAAGGTTTCGTTGCGCCCCTCGACCGTGAAGGTCAGGGGGGTGCCCGGGCGGATCTGGTTGGCGTAGCGTTCGGGGATGTAGAAGTCGATCTTGAGCGGGGCGATCCGTGTCAGTTTGGCCACGACGACGCTCGGCGAGGCGTAGGCTCCCTCGCTGACGTTGCGCAGTCCGATCACCCCGTCGAAGGGTGCGCGCAGCTCCGTGAGGGCGATGTTCGACCGGACGATGGCGATGTCGGCGTTGAGGATCGCCAGTTCGGTACGGGCCTGCTCGTAGGCCTCCTGGCTGACGGCGTCCTTCTCGAGCAGGGCGCTCTGGCGGTAGACGCGGTCTTCGGCCAGCTTGAGCTGCGCCTCGTAGCGCGACAGCTGCGCCTGCAGCGGCCGGTCATTGACCTTGGCCAGCAGGTCGCCCTTGCGGACGGGTGCCTTCGCGGAAGTTGATCTCCACGATCTTGCCGGAGGTTTCGAACGAGAGGTCCACCTCCTCGTCGGGCAGCAGGTTGCCGATGACCGAAATGGCGTCGGTGAAGGTCTGCGGCCGCAGGACGAGGCCATTGACGTTGAGGATCTTTTTCTGTCCCGTTGCAACGGGGGCTTCGGTCGGGGCGATCGGGCCGTCGGTCTTGCCGTAGCGGTTATAGAGCCACAGACCGCCACAGAATACGAGCAGTATCGAGCCGGTGACGATCCATTTCTTTTTTCTGTTTCTGTTCATGGCGGGGCGTATCGGTTTGGATTTTGGGATTCGGAGACAAATATACGAAAAAAGGTGTGCAGGCCGAAAGGAAAATGTAGTTTCGGGATCAAAAAAAGTATTTTCGGGAACAGTCGGAGACGTGCGGCGCCGCGCGGCGGCATGCTCGCGGAGGGTTGTCCGGACCCTGTTGCGGGGCATGGTTCGCCCGGTGTGGAGTGCAGTTGTGGAATAACTCCCCGGAAGGTGTGGAATAATTCCACGGAAATTTTCACTATATTTGCCGCCCGAATTAATTATCGGGTTGGAAATAACCGATTTACGATTTTCTGGGGCGGCTTGGCCCGGGGTTTGACCCTCTCGGGAGAATACTCCGGATGGAGTCGCGGCCCTGCCGCATGAAAACTGAAGAACCGAACCGCGTATGAATTTGGACAAAATGAAACCGGATTTGAAGAGTCTCAATCTGGAAAAACTCAAGCGTGAAATGTCGGAGCACATGCCGCGCGTGCGGGTGAAGATGACCCCCAGGCGCTGGATCGCTCTGGTGGCGGGACTGGCCGTCGTGGGCGGCGTGCTCTACCTCTGGCTGCGGCCGCGCCCCGTGCCGGTCGTGCTGCCCGTGGTGGCCGTCGAGCCGGTGACGGTCGAGGATGTCAATATCTACGGCGAATACGTGGGCCGCATCCGCGCCCAGCAGTTCGTCGAGATCCGTGCCCGCGTCGAGGGGTATCTCGAGAAGATGCTCTTTGCCGAGGGTACCTACATCAAGGCCGGGCAGACGCTCTTCGTGATCGACCCGAAGCTCTACCGCGCCCGGGCCAACAAGGCCAGGGCGCAGCTCGAAAAGGCCCGCGCGCAGGCCGTCAAGGCCAAGCGCGACCTGGACCGCATCCGCCCGCTCTACGAGCAGAATGCCGCCAGCCAGCTCGACCTGGACAACGCCACGGCGGCCTACGAGAGCGCCGCGGCCGACGTGGTGGTCTGCGAGGCCGACCTTACGCAGGCCGAGATGACGCTGAGCTACACCACCGTGCAGTCGCCCGTGTCGGCTACATCTCCGAACGCAACGTCGATATCGGAACGCTCGTCGGACCGAGCGGCAAGTCGCTGCTGGCCACCGTGGTCAAGAGCGACACGGTGCGCGTCGATTTCAGCATGACGGCCCTCGACTACCTCCACAGCCGTGCGCGCAACGTCAATCTCGGACAGAAGGACACCACGCGCAAGTGGAACCCCTACATCACCGTAACGCTCGACGACGGCTCGGTCTATCCCTACCGCGGCCTGGTCGATTTCGCCGACCCGCAGGTCGATCCCAAGACGGGAACCTTCTCCGTGCGTGCCGAGATGGCCAACCCCGACCGCATCCTGCTGCCCGGCCAGTTCGCCAAGGTGAAGCTGCTGCTCGACGTCCGTGAGGATGCCGTGGTGGTGCCGTCGAAGGCGCTCGTGATCGAGAAGGGCGGAGCCTATATCTATGTGGTGCGTCCGGACAGCGTCGTCGAGAAGCGTTTCGTCGAGACGGGGCCCGAGATCACCGGCAACAACGTCGTCATCGAGCGCGGCCTCTCGTCCACCGAACGCATCGTCGTCGAGGGCTACCACAAACTCTCGCACGGCATGAAGGTGGAGCCCGTGGCCGCCGTACGCAAGGAGGAGCAACCCGCTAACACCGAGGAGTAGACCATGAAGAGCGACTTTTTCATCGACAGGCCCGTCTTCTCGACGGTCCTCTCCATCATCATCGTCATCGTGGGCGCCATCGGCCTGATGCTGCTCCCCGTCGATCAGTATCCGCAGATCGTGCCCCCCGTGGTGAAGGTCTCGGCCACCTATCCGGGTGCCGATGCGCAGACCGTGACGCAGGCCGTGGCCACCCCCATCGAGCAGGAGCTCAACGGTACGCCGGGCATGATCTACATGGAGTCGTCGAGTTCGAACTCCGGAGGCTTCTCCGTGACCGTGACCTTCGACATCGCGACGAATCCCGACCTGGCGGCCGTCGATATCCAGAACCGCATCAAGGAGGCCGAGGCGCGCCTTCCGGCCGAGGTCGTGCAGAACGGCATCTCGGTCGAGAAGCAGGCCTCGAGCAAGCTGATGACCATCACGCTGCTGTCGTCCGATCCGAAATTCGACGAGATCTACCTTTCGAACTACGCCACGCTCAACGTGCTGGACATGTTGCGCCGTATCCCGGGCGTGGGGCGCGTATCGAACGTCGGCAGCCGCTACTACGCCATGCAGATCTGGGTACAGCCCGACAAGCTGGCCGACCTCGGCGTGACGGTGCAGGACCTGCAGAAGGCCCTCAAGGACCAGAACCGCGAATCGGCCGCCGGCGTGCTCGGCCAGGCTCCGATGGAGGGGGTCGATGTGACGATCCCGATCACGGCCCAGGGCCGTCTGTCGTCGGTGAGCCAGTTCGAGGAGATTGTCGTCCGCGGCAATCCCGACGGTTCGATCATCCGCCTGCGCGACGTGGCCAACATCTCGCTCGAGGCGCAGTCGTACAGTACGGAGAGCGGTATCGACGGTGGCAACGCGGCCGTAATGGATATCTACATGCTGCCCGGCGCCAATGCCATCGAGGTGGCCGAATCGGTGAAGGCAACCATGGAAGAGATCAGCCGCAACTTCCCCGAGGGCATCACCTACAGTATCCCGTTCGACATGACGACCTACATTTCGGAGTCGATTCATCACGTCTACCGGACACTGTTCGAGGCGCTCATCCTGGTGATTCTTGTGGTCTTCCTGTCGCTGCAGAGCTGGCGGGCCACGCTCATCCCGATCGTCGCCGTGCCCATCTCGCTCATCGGTACGTTCGGCGTGATGCTCGTCTTCGGATTCTCGCTCAACCTGCTGACGCTGCTCGGTCTGATCCTGGCGATCGGTATCGTCGTCGATGACGCCATCGTCGTGGTCGAGAACGTGGACCGCATCATGAACGAGGAGCACCTCTCGCCCTACGAGGCCACCAAGAAGGCCATGCGCAGCCTCGGCGGAGCCCTGATCGCCATGTCGCTCGTGCTGTGCGCCGTGTTCGTCCCGGTGAGCTTCCTGTCGGGCATCACCGGCCAGCTCTACCGCCAGTTCACCATCACGATCGCCGTGTCGGTGATCATCTCGACGGTCGTGGCGCTGACGCTCAGCCCGGTGATGTGCTCGCTCTTCCTGCGTCCCGAGAGCGGCGAGAAGAAAAACAAGATCTTCCGCTACATCAACTACTTCCTGGCGCGCGGCAACCGTTTCTACGGCCAGTCGATCGTGCGTGCGCTGAGCCATTCGCGGCGGATGTTCGCCGCCTTCGGCATCGTGCTCATCGGCATCTGGCTGATGAACCGCCTGGTGCCGCAGAGCTTCATGCCGCAGGAGGATCAGGGTTACTTCACCGTCGAACTGGAGCTGCCCGAGGGTGCGACCATCGAGCGCACGAGGGAGGTGACCGACCGTGCGATGGCCTTCCTGATGAAGGATCCCAATGTCGAGCACGTGCTCAACGTGACGGGTTCGAGTCCCCGTGTGGGGTCGAACCAGGCCCACAGCCAGCTGACGGTGATCCTCAAGCCGTGGGACGAGCGCGAGACGCAGGAGATCAGCGAGGTGATGAACCGTGTGCGGGAGGAGTTCTCCCGCTATCCCGAGAGCAAGGTCTACCTTTCGACGCCGCCGGTGATCCCGGGTCTGGGCCAGTCGGGCGGTTTCGAGATGGTGCTCGAGGCGCGCAGTGACATGACCTACGAACAGTTGCAGATGGCCGTCGATACCTTGATGTATTATGCCGAGCGGACGCCCGAACTCACCGGGCTCTCGACCTCGATGCAAAGCGACATTCCGCAGCTCTACTACGACGTGGACCGCGACAAGGCCCAGCTGCTGGGCGTCTCGATGTCCGACATCTTCTCGACGATGAAGGCTTTCACCGGGTCGGTCTACATCAACGACTTCAACCTCTTCAACCGCATCTACCGCGTCTACATCCAGGCCGAGGCCCCCTACCGTGCGCGGCGTGACAACCTGAACCTCTTCTTCGTGCGCGGGGCCGACGGGGTGATGGTCCCCGTGACGGCGCTCGGTACGACCGACTATACGACCGGTCCGGGTACGATCAAGCGCTTCAACATGTTCAATGCGGCGACCATCTCGGGCGAGGCGGCCCACGGATACAGTTCCGGTCAGGCGATGGATGCCCTCGAGCGGATCGTCGATGAGCACCTCCCGGCCAACGTGGGTGTCGAGTGGAGCGGCCTTTCCTATCAGGAGAAGCACGTGAGCGGCCAGACCGGAGTGGTCCTTGCCCTGGCGTTCCTCTTCGTCTTCCTGTTCCTTGCGGCACAGTACGAGAGCTGGTCGGTGCCCGTGGCGGTGATCCTCTCGCTTCCCGTGGCCGGAATCGGCGCCTACCTCGGCATCTGGGTCTGCGGGTTGGAGAACAACATCTACTTCCAGATCGGACTGGTGATGCTCGTGGGTCTGGTGGCCAAGAACGCCATCCTGATCGTCGAGTTCGCCAAAGAGGAGGTCGAGAAGGGCCGCGACGTCATCGAGGCGGCTATCGTGGCGGCGCACCTGCGCTTCCGCCCGATCGTGATGACCTCGCTGGCATTCATCCTGGGCCTGCTCCCGCTGGTCTTCGCCTCGGGCCCCGGATCGGCCAGCCGTCAGGGAATCGGCACCGGTGTCTTCTTCGGCATGCTGGTGGCCATTTCGGTGGGTATCGTCTTCGTCCCCTTCTTCTTCGTCTGGATTTACCGCATCAAAGAAAAAATGAAACGATGAAACGATTCACGACATATCTTCTCGTTGGCGGCTGGGTGCTGCTTTCGGCCTCCTGCTCGGCGGTCCGCGAGTGCAAGGCCCCGGAGTTGAACCTGCCCGAGCAGCTTGTGGCCGGGGTGACCGACTCGACGACCATTGCCGATATCGGGTGGTGGAAATTCTACGGCGACGCGGCGCTCTGCGAACTTATCCAGCGGACGCTCGACAACAACAAGGACATGCTTGCCGCAGCGGCCCGTGTCGAGCAGATGCGGCAGCTCTACCGCATTGACAAGGCCAGCCGTCTGCCCGACTTCTCGGCCCGCGTCTATGGGAACCGCGAGACGAACGACTACTACCAGAAGTCGTTCAGCAACGATCCCGAACTGGGTGCCAAGGTCGGTGTGAGCTGGGAACTCGACCTTTGGGGCAACCTGCGTTGGGCCAAGCGCAAGGGCGGTGCCGAATACCTCGCGTCGGTCGAGGAGTGGCGGGCCATGCGCATGACGCTCGTGGCGGAGGTGGCGACGGCCTATTTCCAGTTGATGGCGCTCGACAACGAGTTGTCGATCGTCAAGCAGACGCTCGAGACGCGGCGTCAGGACGTGCGTCTGGCGAAGTTGCGCTTCGAAGGCGGCCTTACAGCTGAGACGGTCTATCAGCAGGCAAAGGTGGAGTATGCCTCGACGGCGGCGCTGATCCCGGAACTCGAGCGGGATATCAAGGTGATGGAGAACAGCATCTCGCTGCTGGTTTCGGGTTATCCGGGCGAGAAGATCCGCCGCAGCGGCCTGTCGCTCAACATCACCATGCCGGAGAAACTTCCGGTGGGCATCCCCTCGGTGCTGCTGCAGCGGCGTCCCGATGTGCGGGCCTCCGAGCAGGAGCTGCAGGCGGCTCTGGCCGGGGTCGGGGTAGCCTATGCCGACCGCTTCCCGCGGCTCAACTTCACGCTGACGGGCGGCGTGGAGAACGGCGTGCTGTCGCATATCTTCGAATCGCCCTTCTCGTATGTGCTGGGTTCGGTGACGGCTCCGGTTTTCGGGTTCGGCCGCAAGCAGGCCAGGTACCGGGCGGCGCTGGCTGCCTATGAGCAGGCGCGGCTCAAGTATGAAAAAAAGGTGCTGGAGGTCTTCAAGGAGACCGACGATGCGGTGGTGACCTACCGCAACGTCCGGCGCTCGGCCGAGCGCAAGGAGAATCTGCGCGATGCGGCGATCAAATACGTCGAACTGGCGACGATCCAGTATCGCGGCGGCAACATCAACTACATCGACGTGCTCGATGCCCAGCGGCGTTATTTCGATGCCCAGATCGGACTGAACAATGCCGTGCGCGACGAACATCTGGCGCTTGTGCAGCTCTACAAGGCGCTGGGCGGCGGCTGGAAGGTCGAGGAGTGATCCGCGGCGGTCCGCGTGCGAATTCGCAGCGCCTTGCATGGATAAACGGACGGGGTATGGCTGTCAGGCCATACCCCCGTCCGTTTCATGTGTCGTGAGCCGAACCCCGGCCGGGATATCCCTCCTTTTGTCTTCTGAGCATTGCCGCGTCAGGGTGGGGCCGGGAATGATATGAAACGGACCTGCGGCATGGTGCGGCAGGTCCGAAATTGCAGGACAATCTCTCCAGCGCCCCCGGAAAACAGAAAGGAACGTCTTTCGAACGTTCCCTCTTCAGTGACGCCGACAGGACTCAAACCTGTAACCTTCTGATCCGTAGTCAGATGCTCTATTCAATTAAGCTACGGCGCCTTCCTTTATTGCGAGTGCAAAGATAGCTTGATTGACAGGTAGTTACAAGAGTTGCTACGGCCGCCAGTCGCCCGTTTCCCGTGCAACTGTTTCGTTCGGTTTACACGTTGGTTTACACAATCGAGTAAATCCAATGCTGGTTAAACAATAAGTGAATTGAGTAGATATGACATTAAAGAAAGGACAAACTTTCGCAAAGGGGTATATTTGAGACCCCTTTGCAAAGTCTGTCCTCGGAAACTGTTAGATGCTTTTGTCTCTATAAACAAAAATCCTCGACTGTATGGCAGAGGATATAACCTTGAACTGCGCTATTAATTGCAAATTGAATTTTGCATTAAATTATCTATAGCTGTTTTGTAATTTATCCATTTGTACAAATGTACTGTTAATGTCGCAATATCAATCAAATCATTAAAGCCCGTTTGAGGTGAATTGCAATTAATCCAATATAAATGCCCTCTTTCTCCATCACCCCTGTATGGTTCAGGAATAGGATTACATTCGTGAAGCCTTGAAAGGAACTTAAATCTTTGTAGTTTGAGATCAACAGTATAAGTTATGGAATAATGGCGATCGGAAGTTTGTTTGTCATGCTTTTCAGAAAAAATGTGCATATAATATGTAACAGCAGGAGTATTTCCCTCTAAATGATAGCGTTCATGAAAATATGTTATTTGCCCGAATCGAAGAAAATATGCTTTTACTAAATTCCGAGCGGAACCTCGATTTATGGCTATTTGTATTGCTTCTTTTTGCCTATGCCGTAATTGTAGCCACTCTTTTTGTAGAAATGTTCCATAAATTGACCCGCGCCATTGCATCGAAGCATATGCTCCTGCTTCATTCCTTGCCTTGACAAAAGCATCCTTATAACTGTATATATCCCATGTTGTTTCTATTATTGGCAAGCGGTTATATGCACACACCATTAATGAGTCGGCAATTTCTTTTGAAGATAGATTTCGTTGAACCACATCATCTTGATATGTGATTTGATTATTTCCACACCCTACAATCAATAGTGCAAGTATCAGTATGCCGTTCTTCATTTTCTGTAATGCATTTTGTAGATATGCCCTATGGCAATTATATTACTTAATCCGTTTCGACTCTCCCCACATTCTTAGAAACTCCCTCGCATCTTCATATCGGTTGCTGTCATTACTGGGCAACTGTCTTTTGTTTGGAAGACTGGTTGCCACATCCCGCAATCAGCAGGACGAATATGGGGAGCAAGTAGGGTTTTATACTTCATTCAAATATCCAACTTTACAGTTTTTGCAGATGTCTTTTTATATTGAGGAAATTTTTGTCCATGTTTTTCAACCTGTCCTATGTATGAATAAAAAGTATAATTGATGGTTAAAGTTTGTGAATCAAATTCGAGGTCAACATACGAATCTAGTCCGCCATAAAACTCTATGCTGCCATCTTTTATATTATCTTGAAATTGTTTAGGATAGAATTCGGGATGGGATATAAGGTCTCCATTTTCGATTGTGACAATTTCAAAATATGCTTGATTGTACCAGTGACTTATAAGCACATAATATGTTTGTCCATTGTGCAGAAACATGCATATTTTGTCAATTTGTTGATTGGAATATTTTCCATGGCAGCTCCAATCGGCTATTTGCCTCCATTGGACTTTCCCATCTTTAACGTATTGCATGTAAACGCTATAAAATCGGCCAGAGGAGCCAAATCGATCTTCAAAACAGTAAATTTTGTATTTCTTATCTGGTGTATGGAAAATTCTAATTCCGTCTGTTGCTTCTTTGAACAGACTATCTATTTCATTATTCTTTGAATTGTGTTCAAATAAAGGTAGTGTTTGGTTGAATGTTATGGGTAATGATAAATATTTTTCCAACTCTCGCTCAAATGCCGATGATAATTGCCCAGTCGTACAATTGTAACACAATGACAAGAGCGTATCAATGTAGTGAATATCGTTTAATCGAGGCGACTGAGCTATATCAAACTGTTGATTCCTACCCCATGTCAAAATCAATTGTTGGGAATTAGGATGTTTTGTCGAGAGATAATGGTTGACCATTTGCGACCAATCCAAACGGGCTGAATCTATGTATGGGAAATATTCATTATCATCATGTGACAGTCCCCGCCATAAGGTATCTATCTCTCTACTAAATGATTTAACAGGTACGAGTATTGCGGAATCGCACCGTGATTGCGATGGATTTCCACACCCTACAATCAGTAAGGCGAATATGGGGAATAAGCAAAATTTCATTGTATTATCGAAGATAATTATCAAACTCTTCTATAATCGCCAACATATCATCTGGCAAATATGTTTTTTCAGACAGCGTACGATATCTTGCTTATATTATTGTCTCCCACTCGTCGTTATCTGTTATTATAGGATAATCGCGTCTGTTTGGATCAAAATATAAATGCCAAAAGGGCTCCAGTATATCATGCTTGTATCTATGCATCAATAATTTGCGGAGTATATCATAAAATCGGACCTGAAGATTGCACTCTGCTTGATTATGGTCTGTCCCCATATTGTCCTCTCCAGCCATAGTTAAAACCAATGACGCATTCATGATGAATAAACTTTTTATACGGTCTAGGTTTATTAACATAGACATAGACCAGACTGGCTTTTTGCATGATTTGGCTACATATGTAACAGCACTCTCAATTGCGCTTCGTTGTTCTCCTATTTCGCTAAAAATTATCATGCGACAGAAATAAAAGCCTGCTATATCTTTGCAATATGCCTCATGCTGATTAGTTAACTCTAGAGCGGCCTGATAATCCCTTTTTTTTATTAGCTCTCTTGCTAATTCAAACAATACATGTGTATTCGTTTTATCGAGTTTTAGGAGTAGCTGCATAAAAGAGTAAAACTCTTCGTGCTTTCTGAGCTGTCTTGATATGTTCATTATTTCATCAATAATCAATCTACATAATGCTTCATAATCATTTTTCCCACCTCCGTATCCTCCGCCCAATTCTGTTGCGCGAAATTTGTATAGATCATATTGGGAAAAAATATTATCCTCTGTATGGTACTTAATGGCATTGCATATCTCAATAGAAGCGCTGGCATACTTTTCCTGTCTCTGGTATATTCTCGCAAGTGCCATATAAGCATCCGCATCTTCGGGGTATTTTTCAAGCCATGATTGCAGTGCCGTTATTTTCTCTTTCACTATTTTTGTCTTATCTCGCTCCATGGTTTCTGTTATAAGTTTTCTCTAGTATTTTTTGCGATATGGATTAATTCATTTAATAGGCTGGCAATGCATTTTAGAATATTCCCAATATAGCCATGTTCCTCGATTAAATCAATCTTTGTCAAATACAAACCTGTGTGTTTGCACATCGCTGGAATGAGATTTCGTAAACTCACAATCATTAACCTGCATTTCAGCATAGTTGTGAGCGGAAACTTTCACATTCCGTAGTAAAAAACCCTCTTAATATTTAAAAATATTGGTCGAATTCGGCATTCATTTGATTGATTGCATCGTGTACCCATTCTTCTGTTGGCCACCATCCAATCCAATAATCAACGAATGCTGGTAATATCATTATAAAAAGGCCCCACAGAATAATTTGGATTATGATATATAGTCCTTGGAAGATATATGTTCCTACTTTCGTTTGGTGAGGTAGAATATGTTTATAATCGTATTTGGTTTTAGAATAAAAAGTAATTATGGCGACATAAAGTATCAATGCCCCAAAGAATACCTTATTCAGAGCGGATATATTTATGAACTCTTGATTGTTACGAGCTGTGGCTGTAAGTATTTTGATCCCAACAGACTGTATGCCCAGCAATATAACAGGAATCGCACATGCCACCCATTTCCATAAGACTCTTCCATTGTTGCGAGTCATTATCCAACAATAGATCGCAACTATAAAAGTAAATATAACTCCATAAATTCCTATATCCAAATAGAAGAATACACGATTATATACGCCTCCAAAAGTTGGCGTAAAGAATGTTAATAAGACAATAAAAAAGATTGCACCTGTTAGTGCGTAATACAAGCGTTTAATCAATGTTTTCGTATCCACAGCTAAAAGAGAGAGAGTCTAAATATTAAAGAAAAATAATTTCCTATTTGGAGGCTTATATAGATGGGCCTTATTCACCCCTATAGACTTTGCCTGTTACAACGCAAGATCTCTCATGGCCGCCACGAAAGGTTATTGCGGATGAGGGGCCCTGCAGTATGTAAATATCAAAAGAATGAGTAGATGGTTTTATATAATCAGTTAACCATGGATTTGTCATACATTTTATTACGATTCAGCTCAGCTTCTTCAAGTTGATGGTATTCCTCTAAGAACTGCGTTAGCACAACGTTTATAATATCAAAATAGGATGCAAAGTTCGCTCTTCTCGGGTCATGGTCATTAAATATTGTTTATGATTAATTCCCTCCTGTTAATATAAATATGATGAATACAATAATTAAGATAATAATCACCCATTTTGTAGAAGTCTTACCATTCTGTTTCTGTACTTCTTTCAATTGATATTGAATGTTGTTTTTAAACTCAACCTCAAACTCTGCAAATGAGAGATTCGGTCTGTAGACTTGCTCTCAGCCAGGCAGAATAGGCCTCGGTTGTTGCATTCGTATTACCTCGTTGTATTAACTCGTTAGCCTCTCTTTGCGTCTGTGTATGGCCAAGATACCGCCCGTACTTATCGTAGCATTCGTAAAACATTTATTATGTGTGGGTTAATCTTTTTCTATTTCTACTATAGTTTTGTAAATTTCAGAAAGAGCACTATCGTTCTTGTCTCTATCGCTGATTATTTTGGTAGTTCATCAGGCGACAATTCAAAGAAAAAATCAAATTGTTTTTGATAAGTTCCAAGGCTTGTATCAGTATAAGATACCGAATATCTATTATTTGCCCATTTGGAAACAATAATAGGAGCAGGCAGTTCATAACGAATATAGTCACGAGGTTTAGAAGACCACACTTCATAGAACTCTAACATTTTAGTATCATCACGGTGCCCCTTATTTTTTAAGTCCACAGAAATTACCAATTGAAATTTCTTTGTTGCTTGATATTTTAGCTCTCCATTTATAAAATCACGTTGCGTACCATAAGTGTGCACAGTCATTTCATAGGTATTGAAGATATAGTCATCATTATAATATAATGCTATTACCTTTCCAATATCTAATAAATCAGAATAACAAGGCATACCATTGACTGAGAGTAATGGACTATATTTAATCTTGAATTTTATGGGGGCAGAATGTATTAAAGGATAATTAGATAGGAATATTTCACCTCGCTTCTGTGAGATGTTAAATTTGGCAGACATAAAATAGTCTGAATTTAGGGGCATAAATCCAGATAAAGAGTCTATCCATTTTATTTTATTGTTATTGTACAACGTTAATAAATATGGAGATTCCCAAATTGTGCCTTTAGCGAGGGGCTGAGAACAATTAGTCGTTTTAGTAGCCCACCTTTTCACATCAGATTTTGACCTATAAATATATTTCCCGACGCAAATGCGTTTTAAACTGTCTTGTAGACTTGCGTCGTCACAAGTTACATTAGTAATCACATATTCACCTATAAGAGGATTATCAGGTCGGGTGATGCATCCTTCTGTTAAAGCCAGTATAAAAATGGTAATTAGTCGCTTCATCATTATTCTATTAGGGTTCATGCCATATTTATTTGCGTCTGGTTCACCATCTTGGCACATCCAAATCAACAAAATAATTCCACCAATTATAGGAATTAGCGCTATAAAATACCACCATCCGCTTTTACCTATATCATGCAATCTACGAACGGTTACCGCTAATGAAGGCAATAACATTCCCAAACACCATATCCAATATATAATTGTTACCGTAGCAAATGTCTTCTCATCATAGCTATAAGCAATTATATTTCCCATTGAAATATTGGCCAATCCCCAATAAGCTATAAGTGATAAAAACATTAGTAATCCCCAGTACCAATATTCTGCACGACATGCACGTCCCGTAAAATTGGCATATTTACTCAAGCAAATCGCAATAGCCTCTTTAAATGTATGGACATTTTTATTGTTACCTGCCTGTTTTTGTCTTTTTATTGGAGCTTGAAACGATTTCAATGCACATCCGCATTTGATACAAATTACAGCTTTAGGGTCAGGTTGTGCCCCACATGTAGGGCAATATTTATCTCCATCTCCGACAAGGACACCGCATTTCATACAAACAACGGCATTATCAGAAATCTCTGCACCGCAATTTTTACAAAACATAATTTTAGAATTTATATGTTATACCAATCATTTCCACCTTTAATAATCAGATATTGATTCTTGTTGTTTATACATGCTTGTACATCTTTCTTTGTTACAAGAGTGCCAGTTGCTTTATGATATTCCCATACGGTATATTCTGAATTATTCAGGGCATCAGCAATCTCTTGCGCTGACATTGGCCCATAATGTTCCAGTAGGAGATAAATTGCATGGCGTAGTTTGGCTGTTTGGGGCATACACAACACTTGTCGTTCAGCCCTAAACGACAGGTAAATAAAAAGAAAGCGCAGGGCTGGAGCTTTATTAGTGCGACAGGTCGTAGGAAACCCAATAGATAAAATAAGCAACAACCCCGCGCCGTATCCGTGAAGGATATGACGGGAGAGTCATGCCACTTATTCTCTCTATTGTGCTATGAATTTCCTACGTTCGTCGCACGAGAATAAAGTTACACTTCCGTAATTCAATATGTCTCCTACAAAAGTAGGAAACTTATCTTGGAAATGCAACGGCATTGACCCTCATTTTTCGGGGATGTTGCAGATACAAATTTCGCCAAAACAAAGTTTTCCGACAACAGCGATTCGGCTGGAAAAAGAACTTTGTTCTTCTGAATTTGAGCAGGTCTGCACGAATCTCGACTTTACGCCTGCATAAACCTTGAAATTCTGCTTTTCAGAATTCTGAAAACCACGGATTCCGACTTTACGTCAGCATAAATTCCATATCTGTGAGTTGCAGATTTCGCGGCAAATCGTAATGTGTAGATTGTGAATGATATAGCCATCTTGCTATATATTAGTACGCTTTGTTTTGGAGCATAAGAAAATACCCCTGCCGTCATAAGACAGCAAGGGTATTCTTCTCTGTAAAGCGTTACTCCACAAACCAACTGTATTCGGTATCCCCTTCCAAAGCACGACCGATTCCTGCAATCAGCTCCGTTGCATTCAGCGACCTGTCAAGGAAGGTGTCGATGTAGCTGGACTTGTTGGCTCCCGTAAAGAGGTTGTAGACCTTCCACAAGTCAATCTCGGGATTGTCCCCTCTGGAAAAGTTCTCGTCCGTGTAGTAAGCCTTTGCTACGGCATTGATGTGGCAGTCGGTAAACTCCATGGCTGGAAGCTGCCGTTTCTCGGCTGTGGGCAGGTATTGATACAACCGAGCCTTGCCGATCAACTGGGCAAACTGGTGTTCACTGAGCGATTGTCGCTGTAAGGCTGCCATCTGTCGAATATGCCGTTCGGCATCGTATTGCTGGAACAACTGCAACGAAGCCTCTAACAAGTCCTGCACGCTCATCACCCGCAACTCCCGCTTGAATCCGTCGGTCGATACACACAGGTTGCAGCAGACAAGGTTCTTGAAACCGATAAAGACCTTGAACTTCTCAACCGTCTTCTTGGAATAGAGGTTTTCGTGGTTATAGGCCCTTACACCTCCAATGGAAAGATTGAGTCGATTGCCTGCTACCTCCTCGTAAATCGAGGGAATCTCAAAACAGAAGGCCATGCGTTCGTAATAGATGGTCTTGTCCGTCTCCAGGAGTTGATTCACGGGCTTGTGGATAGCCTCGGGAATCCGTCCCTTGATGATATGCGAAACGACAATGTCGGGCGTGTCGATGGCCTCTTGTGGAAACAACCGATGGGCCGCATTCCAAACGGTCTCGATAAAACTCTGGTGGGAGATGGTCACCTCGTTGTCCTTACTGAATACGGGAACGACACAATCGTTCTTCAGATGGGCCATATCGACAGGCTTGGTGTTGGCCTCGATAAAGTGACGGGTACGCGGTGCGGTCCCCAACGATACAATCGGAGTTACGGAACGCTCCTCTACGATGGTTGCCTCCTCCACCATGGGAAGATTCAACCCTACGGCAAATTCGGGATTAGGCTGAAAGGCTGGAAGCATGGCTGTGGAGGTTTTGCGTGGAAGGATTCGATTGCGTGGGCTGCGTCATGTTGCACCATTTGAGGATGGCTTGCCCCACGGCAGGAGTTATCGTGAACTCGGGACGACCCGTGAAGAGCCCCGTTCGGTCTTTGGCGGTGGTGGCCTTGTGGTTCATGGCGATGTCCAGCACGGCGGTGAACTCATAGTCCACGTTATCGCGCTGCACGGCCTTCAAGCCCACCTTCTCGGGCACCATCTTGCCGTTCTTGTCCGAGAGAACATAATCCTGCTTGGAGCGCATGGTGCAGATGATGTGGCACGAGGAGTTGAGAATACGTTGGATGAAGGCATTCTGACGGGGTGTGACCTTGGCCCAGTTGGCAAAGGAGTTTCCTTGCAGGTTGGCGTGGAAATCGAGCAGATAGTCCCAGCAATGGGAGATGCTGTCGATAACGATAACTTCGGCACCTGCCTGTTCACAAATACCGATGGCCTCGATGTAGGTCTCGGGAGAGTAGTCGGGAAGGGTGAGAACCTGATAATTGCCCAGATGGGCATAGAGATCGGCCGAACCGTTCTCGGAATCAATGACGGCAACGCGGGACCAGTCGGAGGTCATGCCGTAAGCAATGAGGAGCGAGGAGTAGGTTTTGCCTGACCCCGAGGCTCCAGCCAGTGCCAGCCTCATTTTGGCTGCACGGCGCATGGATGGACGTAATTGCATAAAGCTACAAATTAGATGATGAATAAATAAATACACTCATCATCTGTCTGTTGCTTTTGTTGTTAGTCTGGAAAAATTCCCGATAATCGGCCACAAAAAATCCCTCCCCGAAATGCGTTTTCCAAATCGAGCAGGGGGAGGGTGTTTTACGGGGTCTTGCAACGTGTGGAATATATTGCGTTTTAATGAGTATCTTTGCGTTGGTATAGATAGCTTTCATTTATGGATTGTGCAAGTATTATTCCGATAATTATAGCGCTTGTTAGTATAGGACTTACTCTATGGACGATTAAAATGCAGTTTTTTTCAAAGCCCAAAGAAGAGTTGGAACATTTAAGAATCCAATTTAAGGCAACACAGAACTTATCTCTCCAAATTCAAGGTGATTTAGAAAGACTGATTGTGCAATATAATGCAGGCAAGTGTAAAATGGTTTCTGGATTTACCTATGAGACTTGTCTTGAAGAAATGAAATCAACCTTCAAGACAAATCTAACAGATGAGGTCTTGGAAAAACTGGTTTCACAAAATCCGTCCAAGCCCACAATACTTTCACTCATTAAGAGTTTGGAAGTTCAGCATGAAAACCTCATGCAACTTCAGGTAAATCTTAATTTGATTCGTAGGCAGATGGATAACCCTTGACCACAATTATTTTGCAACCATTCTATCTCTTACGATAACTATACACGCTGTTGTTTTGCCATTGATTTTTGGTGATGTCATTTTCACTTCGTATCATTTGGCGAGATCGGTCGCTTTTGCGGTTTGTTGAATACCCAAACTGTCGTATATCTTTTGCAGTTCCGTTTTGACCTTGTTCTTTGGGATGGATGTCTGCTTGGTAAAGGTCTCATTTATCATCTTGGCAATCTTGCGTTCAACAGGAACAGATCACTGTTTCGTCAGCTCCCTGCGGATGTTACCTACATGATATTTCAACGCTTGTACTTTGGCTGTTCCCAGCTCCTCATAAGCCTGTTTTACCAAAGGATATTTGACAGCAATCTGGGCACACAGTTCTTCATGGCTTACCAATGAGAAGAAAGACTGTGATGTTTTCAGTCGATGGTATTCTTCAAACAACTCCTTGAATGTAACCCGCGCATTGTTTTTATCCTCCAACTTCTCAATAATTTCGCTGAATGAATGCTGTGTAATGGAGTATCCGTTTCGTTTCAGCTCGCTGGAAAGGTTTACATAGGTCCTGTAAATATGGCGGCAAATCTTGAAGTTTACGATGTCCATATTGGCCAGATTCTTATCCACGACCAGCTTATTGTTCTCAATCCTTACATATTGCTCGTTGATATATTTGATCTTTGACAAGGTCTTTACCCGAGTTTTGTCGCTCAACGCGTTTATCTCTTGGGCATACTGCACGGCTTCTTTCAATGTCTTTTGAGTGGCGGCCACATATTCATCCAATGTTACCTCTCGGCTGTATTTGGTCGTTGAGAAGACATGGATAATCTCCCTTTTGTATTTGGAATCCCGTACCCGTCCGCAAATTTGAGTAAACAGGGTTGAGATGTCCAATAAGGTATGAGCCTTGTTGCCATCGCTGACGATGAAAGTAACTCCGTTTTCATCATACAAGTCACATCCTTCAAAACAGGTCGAGGTGTAAAAGTTTATCTTCTTCACGGGGTCTGACGGCTGATCAATGGGATAGTCCTTACCTAACTTGCGCTGGTTGTTCTCGCTATTGTCCCCGCTTGTGGAGCACACCACTTTCACTTGGTCAGGGGTGAGTTTTGCCAGATCTATCACCTTTGCGATGAACTCTACGCTGTTTACAAAGATGTGCAGATTGTAAGGCAAATTACCATCCAATACCTTGCGGCACTCTTTAACGATATATTGTGCAGGCTTGGATGTTTGACGGGACCGCACATGAATCTCTGTCAGATGAGGTCAGTTAATTTCGCATATGGGCAGATGTTTCAACTCTTCCAGAATATACTCCCGTTCGATCGGAGTAGCGGTCATGTATGTAACACGGGCAAATTTTCCAGCTTCCGCCAATAGATTCTTGATGGCCGTATGACGGAACGAGTAGGAGTTGAATAAGACATGTCATTCATCAACCAGCAGGAAAAGGTCGTTATAAGGGTCGAGACCTGCAGCCTGCAATGCCTTGATGGTTCGTGGTAGCGAATCGTATGTAACGGCAATCTTTAAGGGAGAGTGGCTTTGCGCGTATTCCATAATATCCTGTTCCCCGATTCCCTCGTAAACGCCCAGCACGGAAATATCGTCTTGTCGGTAAATGGTCTTGTTCTTGACCAACGCCACATAAGGCATGGCAATAAGGGTCGGAATCGGATTGCGGATGGCTAATTCAGTGGCACCACATCCTGTTTGTCTCTTGTTGAAGAGACAGTTATTAGGAATCTCTGTCAGAAAGTCCGACAGATAGGTTGCTCCTTCGGGAGCTTCAATCGTTCAGTTTTGATTTGTATTCATATACTTTATATGTTTGATAGTTAGTAATATCTGTATAATCTTCCATCTTTTTTAATCTTGAATCTATATTTATAAAGGAGACTTTCATTTCACACTCAAAAAATGTGGAAAGACAGCACAAAGAAAAGGCAGACGAATCTGCCTTAACAAAATTAGCCCTATTTGAACGGTGGATGTCTTTCGTAGAAAAGCTATGCAAATATATAAAATATTTTACAATAAATCAAATTATTTGATAATATTCTCGGCTGTTTTCTCGATTAGTCGTATGATTGATATTTAGGCAGACTTTCGCTATTTTTGAGAAACTGAAACCCCGAACTGACTATGAACTGTACGATTCCTCAAAACTGGAGTGATGAAGCCATGGATTATGCCAACCGACTGGCCGACCGAATCAATGTAGGCTGGGATGGTGAGAACTATTGTCCGAGTGACTGGAGCCTCCGATTTCTTGTTCGTCTGAACAAGGGCTTGGTGAAAGTTCCCTTCACCTATGAAGCCTTCAGGGATAACGACGACATCATGGCTACATTGGAGGGATACGGGTTGGATGCCGAAAAGTTCTGGTATGCGTTGCTCTTCATCTACGACATCACAATCTCTTTCTGCTTGAATGCTGCCGATGCCAGCAAGACGGATTATGAGATTCTGACGGAACTCAACGATTTTCTGCAAAAGCACCCGAAAGCAGTTCTCTACCTCTCGGAGGATCGGGAGTTGCGCAAGAGTGAACGCTACGAAACCAACAGTCCGCTGATTCTTGGCTGCCTGCGTCGTTTTGTCAAGCAGGAGTTGGCGCAATATCCAGAACCGCCCCAACAAAAAATCTTTACCATCGACCTCCTTTATAGGAATTATACAGAATCACTGTCCACTGCCCAGCAACAGGTGCTGATGTATCGGTTGTTCAAGGTACTGTTCGATACCCTCAAATTACCCGAGTTGCGTGCCAAGCGGGGAGAGGTTGTGTCGTACAGCAAACAGCTCCTTGTCTCCCGCATCATCTATTTCTGCCGACTGACGACCAATGAATCCTTTACAGTGGACAGCTCCTCGTTGAAAGGAGGCCTGAAACAGTACGGAAATACGGACTTCAACCAACTGGAACCTCGGGTTTATACGGGCGGCTTGCGACTGCCGAAAGAAGAGGGTGAGTAAGTCGGGTTGTATTTTACTCCCTAAAGAGGGGTGGAATTTTGCCGAGCTTTGTCGTGTCGGATGGATGGTCCAGACGACCTGCAAACCCCTCGGGCAAGGCAAGCAGCATAACCAACGCCCCTCCGTAGCAAGGAGTAAGAAGAGACATGAAAAAGTTGATTGTTTCCATGGACAACGAGAATCGCCAGTTCGCATTTGTAAAGGGTAACCGCCCGACCAACGCCAAGACCGTGAAGGCCAAGGAGAAATCGATGCAGGAGCATGGGCAGTTGTCGCCCATCACCGTCGTGAAGGGTGAGGATGTCTGCCAGATGAACGGCTGTCTGGTCGACCTGCAAGGACACGATATCCCTAACGAACAGGCAGAACAGTACTATGCCGTGGTGGATGGACAGCACCGAGTGGTCGCATGGATGAACTTGGGCAAGAACTTGGATGACCTCGTGATTTGTGAGGCGCTGAATGCCGAGATGGAGATTGCGGCCCTGATCGCCGAGATGAATATCTGCACGACCTCGTGGAAGGGGACCGATTACATGGCAGCCCCAGCAATGGCTTTGGCTGCAAAGAATGAGGTCTTTGATTTTGCCGTGGAGTTGCAGACGAAGGGCTTCCCGCTGGCGACTATCTCTCTCTGGTGTACGGGCGCCAACTCCCTCAAACCGAAAGACCTTGTAGCCAGCATCAAGAACAAGGCTCTGCCGCGGGCATTTGTAGATGCAGGCTGGTTCTACCGAAGCGTCAAGTGGTATGAGGCGGCCTCGGAACGGATTCCGAATGCGTTCCTGACGAAGAAGTACCTGATTACCTATCTGGTCAAAAAGTTCAACCATGCGGAGGACCCCACGCAGTTCAGCAGCCAGATGGAGGAGAAGTTGAGACGCCTGACGGTGGAGCAGGTGAAAGAGATCATGAATCCCAAGGCGAATGATGGAATCACGCGGGAGCAGGCAACTTATGATATGCTGGAAAAATACCTCGGGTAATGGAGACGCCACATGCCATCAGAAGAAAGGAGGTCGGTTACCAACTGGGCCGCCGACCTCCCGATTCTTACAGCAGATGCTGCATGGCCTCGTCGATTTGCGAGTTCTCGAATGAATCGAGGTAAATTTGAGTGATCTTTTCCGAACTGTGCCCCAGCGATTCGCTGATGATGGAGGTTGAAACTCCCGATCTTTTCAACACGGTGGCAAAGCTGTGACGGGCGACGTAGGTTGTCAGCGGGATGGGCAGGTGCAGGTGTTCACCGATGAGTTTCAGATAACGGTTGATCCGCTTGTTCGTCCGTTGCACCCGTCCGTACTGTTGCTGGGCTGTGACGTGGACGGTTCGTTTCAGCACGGGAAAGAGGTAATCCTGCGGATGTGCGTTCGGCTGACGGTACTTGTCGAGAATGGCAAGGGCCTCGGGCTGGAGCTGAAACGAGAGGAGTTTGCCCGTTTTCTGTCGGTTGAAAATCAGTCGCCCGTTCACGATGTCGGCATAGCGGATGTGCAGAATGTCGGTCAGATTAATGCCGCATGACAGGTAGCTGAACAGGAACAGGTCTTTTGCCAGTTGCAGGAACGGTTTGGGGTACTTGGTCAGCGTCCGCACCTCGCAATCCATGATCCGCCGAATGTCCTCCTTCGTGAGCGACCGTTTGGCTGTGGCCTCCTTGAATCGGCTTACCTTAAAGGTATCGAAAGGGTAGTCCGTCTTTTTGATGAGACCGTCGGTGATGGCACTGTTGTAGAGAACGCGCAACGAACGGAAGCGGATGCCGATGGAGTTGTCCGAATAATGACGCTCCACCCGTAGCCATTGTTCGTAGCGTTTCAGCCACTCGGTGTCGATGTCGAGAAAGTAGAAGTCCAGCGAATGACAGAATCGAGTCAATGAGGTGCGGAGTTCCTGAAAGGTCTTGGCGTTTCCGACACGATTCACGGCCAGCAGACGGTCGATGTAACCGTTCAGGTAGTCACCGACGGTTTGGCGCACGACCTTGCGGGATACCCTTTCGACCAGCGTACTCAACGTGTACTCCTTGTCGTTTGTTTTGAAGTCCATGACCTGATGTTGGAGTTCCTGCGTTTTTTGCTGGATAAGGGCTTCAATCCGTTCTCGGTCGGGACAGTTGCGGCGTGGTTTACACTTTTCGGCATCCCATTGCTCCTGCGGAAGGGAGATATGCAGGCTGATGTATTTCCGCTTCCGATTCTTGGTCAATCGTAACAGGATGGGATGCTGGCCGTTAGATAAAGTTTTTGAGGTGTAGAGAACCGCTTCGATGGTGGTGTTCATCGGTTTTTTCGGTTTACACACTGGTTTACACAACTGGATAAAAATCCCCCGAAAACCGTCTGAAACAACACATAAAACCACTCACATTGCTGTAAGTGGTTGATTTTGAGAGTGACGCCGACAGGACTCAAACCTGTAACCTTCTGATCCGTAGTCAGATGCTCTATTCAATTAAGCTACGGCGCCTTCCTTTATTGCGAGTGCAAAGATAGGGTGGAAATCCGAAACACGCAAATTATTTCGTAAAAAAAATTGCGAAAAAAATACGCTTCGGTTGCAACGTGTTGTAAATCAATGTTCTGTTTGGATCCTGCTTGATCTCCCGTTCGGGATGCCGCTGCAGGAACTGTTCCCAGCTCTGCGAGCCATTCTTCGAGGCGGCTTTCTTGCCTCCGCCCAGCCCTTTGACCCGGTCGTCGCCCATGGCGGCCTGGAGCGGGTTGCTGACGGTGAAGTAGTGGCACAGGGCGACGGCCATGCCGTCGGTGGCGTCGAGACGCCGCAGCGGTCGTTCGACCGAGAGTGTCCGGCAGACGATGGCGGCTACCTGCTCCTTGGCGGCCGAGCCGCTGCCCGTGATCGACTGCTTGATCCGCGACGGGGCGTATTCGGTGACCGGGAGGTTGCGGCTCAGCGCGGCAGCCATTGCCACGCCCTGGGCGCGTCCCAGTTTGAGCATCGACTGCACGTTCTCGCCGAAAAAGGGCGACTCGAGGGCCACCTCGCGCGGGCGGTATTCGTCGATAAGCGCCCCGACCCGCTCGAAGATGTAGCGCAGTTTGGCGTAGGGGTCGGTCAGTTTGTGCAGGTCGATGTCGCCCAGTATGACCGGGCGCAGCGTGCGCCCTTCTACCTCCAGCACGCCGTATCCCATGTAGTTGGTGCCGGGGTCGATGCCCATGATGCGGTAGGGCGGGGTTTTGGTCGGACGGTTTTCGCGTGTCATCTTCAGGGTCGAAAAAGCCCCTCTCCCTTGCGGTTTCGCTCGGGGGAGGGGCGTGGTTGCGCCGGTCGGGTTATTCGGCCAGCAGTTCGGCGATCTTCTCGTAGAGGTCGTCGCCGCGGAGGTCCTTGGCTACGATCTTGCCCTCGCTGTCGATCAGGAAGTTCGACGGAATGCCGCGCACGGCGTAGTCCTCGGCGGCCTGGTTGTCGAAGCCCGAGAGGGCGCTGACGTGGATCCAATCCATGCCGTTCTTCTCGACGGCCTCGGTCCAGTCCTCGGCCTTGCTGTCGAACGATACGCCGAAGATCTCGAAGCCCTTCTTGTGGAACTCCTCGTAGGTCTTCTTCAGGTGGGGAACCTCACCCATGCAGGGGCCGCACCACGAAGCCCAGAAGTCGAGCAGGACGTATTTGTTCTCCGGGTTCTCGACCACCGACTTGAGCGAGAGCTCTTGCCCTGGGCATCGTTCTGCACGACGTCGATGTAGGGCTGGCCGATGTCGGTCTTGAGCTTCTGCTCGGCCGTGGTCTTGAGCGTCGTCAGGAGTTCGGTCTGCTGCAGTTCGGCCGGGAACTTGGCGATCATGTCGAGCAGCTCCTGCCCGCCCATGCCGTAGGACTGCTGCGAGAGGAGCATTGCGCCGAAGAAGTTGCCAAGGTTCTGCTCGAGGGCCTTGTCGGTCAGTGCCTCGTACTCCTCCTCGATGGCGCTGCGGCGCTCGTCGCTCGTCTCCGGGTTGCGGTACTCCTTCGTGAGCGCCATGCCGGCCTCGGAGTATGCCTTGTTGGCGTCGTTCGATACGGTTCCGCTCACGAGTTTGAACTGGGGGTTTTCCGCGTTGTCGGCCACGGTGATCGTGCCCGGTTCGAGGATCACCATCGTGGCGAAGGTGCCCTGCATGTCACGGGCATCGGCCAGGTAGGCCACGCTCGGCGTCTCGGCCACGCCCTTGATGCGGAATGCGCCGTTCTCGACCGTTGCCGAATCGAGCGGCGTGCGCTTCTTGTCCAACAGGTAGACGACATCGTTCGTTCCGGCCACGTTGCCTTCGATGACGAACTGGTTCTTGCTGGCGCAGCTGCACAGCACCGCAGCGGCGGCAGCCAGGATAAGTGCTCTTTTCATGGTGTGTGTTATTTGTTGTTGAGTTCCGTGAGTGCCTTTTCGAGTGCGATGACCCGCTTGTCCAGCTCGGGCAGCCGCTTGAAGACGGCCGAGGCCCGGTGGTACTGCATGCCCGGCAGGGCGGGGTAGCCGAAGCGGATCTCGCCGTCGGGCACGTCCTTGTCGATGCCGCTCTTCGAGCCCACCTTCACGCCGTTGCCGATCGTCACGTGGTCGGCGATGCCGACCTGTCCCGCGAGGAAACAGTTCGAGCCGACCTTCGAGGTGCCGGCGATGCCGGTCTGGGCCGATGATACGGTGTTCTCGCCGATCTGCACGTTGTGGCCGATCTGGATCAGGTTGTCGAGTTTCACGCCGCGGCGGATGATGGTCGAGTCGGTCTTGGCCCGGTCGATGCAGGTGTTGGCGCCGATCTCGACGTCGTCTTCGATGACCACGTTGCCGAGCTGGGGGATCTTGTCGAATCCGCCGGCGGCATTGGGCATGAATCCGAAGCCGTCGGCGCCGATTACTGCGCCGGCGTGGAGGATGCAGCGGCTGCCCACCGAGCACCCTTCGTAGATCTTCACCCCGGGGTAGAGGATCGTCCCCTCGCCGACGGTGACCCCGCGGCCCAGATAAACCTGCGGGTAGATCTGGCAGCCGCGGCCGATCCGCACGCCCTGCTCGACGACCGTGAAGTCGCCGATGTAGCACTCTTCGCCCACGGTGGCACCCTCTTCGATCGAGGCGCGGGGGCTGATGCCCTTGCGGCGGGGCTTGGCGGCGTTGTACATCTCGAGCAGCTTGAGGATGCAGGCCCCGGCGTCGGGTACCTTGACGAGGGTGGCCGCAACGGGCTGCGACGGTGTGAAATCGCTGTTCACCAGGACGATGGACGCCTGGGTCGTATAGAGAAAGGGTTCGTATTTCGGATTGGTCAGGTAGGCCAGCGAGCCGGCCTTTCCCTCCTCGATCGAGGAGACGGTGTGCACCGACGCGGCCTTGTCGCCTACGATCTCGCCGCCCAGAAATCCGGCGATCATTTCAGCAGTGAATTCCATCATGGTCTTACTTTTCTTGGGGTTTTGTCAGAGGTATTTTTCGATTTCGATGCCTTCGGGAAGGAACTCCTCCACGGTGCGGCCGAACGAGAGCACCTCGCGGACCGTCGATGACGAGATGTCGGCCACGGGAGCCGGCGTGAAGAGCATGACGGTCGTGATCTCGGGGTAGATTCGGTGGTTCGTGGCCTCCATTGTGCGTTCGTATTCGAAGTCGGTGGTGTTTCTCACGCCGCGGATGATGGCGCAGGCCGCGACCTGTTCGGCAAACTCCCCGGTCAGCCCGGAGTAGATGCGGGCCTCGACCCGCGGATTGCCCGCATAGATGTCGTCGATCAGGCGCTTGCGGTTCTCGACGGTCAGCAGACCCTTCTTGGCGAAGTTGTTGCCGATGCCGATGATGACCCGGTCGAAGAGGTTCAGGGCCTCGTCCACCAATGCGGCATGGCCGCGCGTGAAGGGGTCGAACGACCCCGGGAAGATAGCTATCCGTTCCATACCGGGCAAAGATACACAACAAACTGAAAAAGGCAATGATTTCCACCGCTTTTTTGCAGCCGGGGACGTTGCCGCCGCGCAGAGAGTGCTTCGGCGGCCGCGTCACCGTTCGATCCGGATGTATTCCGAATAGACGATCCGCGTATGCGGATTCGACGAAATGATCTCCTGTCGGAGCGCCTTCGTGCCCCAGCGGATGAAGAGGAAGCGGCGGGGAATGCGGTGGACGATCTGCCGCAGCGTGTCGCGGCTCTCGATGCGGCAGGCCACCGAGTCGCGGCCGAGAATTCCCTCGACCGTCACCCACGGGTCGCTCCAGCGGAAGCGGCGCAGCGAGTCGGGCAGCAGCGCCTCGTGCGGGGTGCGGCGGAGCGGATCCTGTGTCGGCGCGGCCGGTCGGAGGAGGGTGTCGCCGAGCGGGGCGCGGAGGGAGACTTCGGTCCGGGTGACGTGTTTCGAGGCAGCCTCCAGCCGGCGGAGCCGGATGCCGAGCGCGCGGATGCGTCCGGCGTCGGCGGCGCGCAGCCGTTCGAACTCCGCACAGCGCAGGCGGAGGGCCTGCGCCGAGGCGGCCTCCTCGCCCAGCCGCGTGCGGTAGTGGTGCAGGTCGGAGGCCAGGGCCGTCTGGTTCTGTTCGAGCCGGAGGTTTTCGCTCCGGTAATGGCGCAGGGTGCAGAGCAGCAGCGCCGTGACGGCGAGTGCATAGAGGAAGAGTGCTTTTTTCATGGATTCGGGATTTTACGGAATCCCGAAAGGTAGCGCGGCAGGCCGCTTCCCGGTTTCTACATTTTAGGGAACAGCGCCTCGAGGGCTCCGGCCAGGCGTTCGGCCGTGAGTGACATGAAGGGAATGCCGTCGCAGCGCGAGAGGGCCGTGATGCCCCGGTGATCGACGTAGAGGAGTTCGTCCAGCCGTCGCAGGTCACCGCACCGGACGGGCTCCTCGCGGAGCGTCAGCCCGATCCGCCGGGCCGCTTCGCGAAGCAATGCTCCCTCGACGCTGGCCGGGGCGGGGGGTGCCAGCAGGGTGTGCCCGCTGACGGCGAAGAGGGGGGCGTCGTCGGCCGAAAGGAGCGTGCCGTCGGCCGTGCAGCGCACGGCTTTCGTCGCCCCGCGGCGGGCGGCTTCGAGGTCGGCGAGCGCGACGGCGGCTTCGCGGAGCGTCGTCGGGGCGTCGGTCAGCGGCAGTTCGTAGCGGACGGTTGCGGCCTCGGGCATCAGGCTGCGCAGGGCGTAGCCGTCGTAGAGCGAGGTGCCGGCGGCAAGGAGCTCTTCCCGGCCGTCGGGAGCCAGCTCGAGGCGCACGAATCCCGAGACGGCGCGGGGATAGCGCTCGGCGGCGGCAAGTGCCTCGATGCGGGAGGTGAGGCGTTCCGTGCCGGGCATGTAGCGGCGGCCGAAGAGCGTGCGCGCGGCGGCGTCGAGCAGGGCGATGTGTGCCGCGACGTTGCGGGCCCTGCCGCGGGCGATGTGGATCGTCTGGTATAGGCGGAGTTCGGTCACTGGAGGAAGATTTTCAGCAGCAGTTCGCGCAGCAGCTCCCCGTCCGACGCACCGCCCGAGTTGAGACCCTTGCTCTTGGCGTCGTATTCGCGCAGCAGTCCCAGGATGTTGAATACCTTGCGGTTGTCCCAGCGGGCCGCGTTCTGCTTGATCTCCCCGAGCACGAACGTGTTGTTCTTGCGCAGGATCCGCATGAGCTCCTGATCCTGGGGGAAGGGGCGCCCCTTGCGGCGCGAGAGCCAGCCGAGGTAATTGACCACGAACAGGTCGCGGAACTGGCCGAACAGGGCCATGACGGTGAGCAGCAGCGGGTTGTCCTTGGGGTTGCGGGCGAAGTGGTCGGCGATCATCAGCGCCCGGGCCATGTCGCGTGTGGCGACGGCCTTGCAGAGCTCGAAGTTGTTGAAATCCTTCGAGATGCCGATGTTGGCCTCGATGTCCGCGTCGGTGATGCGGGTCGTGCCCTCGGGCAGCGAGACCGTGAGTTTGTGCAGTTCGTTCGAGATCTTCGCGATGTCGGTGCCGAGGTGGTCGGTGAGCATCGACAGCGCCTTGGCGTCGATCGTCAGCCCCCGCTCCCGGATGAACTGCTGGAGCCACGAGGCGATCTCGTAGTCGCGCGGGCGGACCGATTCGAGCACCGCACCGTTGGCCGTACACCCCTTGTAGAAGGCCGAGCGCTTGTCCACGTTCTTCTCCTTGTGGCAGATGACGAGGATGGTCGTCGGCGAGGGTTTCTGCGTGTAGAACGAGAGACGCTCGATGCCGCGCAGCTGCTGGGCCTCCTTGAGGATCACCACCTGGTACGATCCCATCATGGGCATCTGCCGGCAGAGGTTCACCACCTGCCCGGCCTCGGTGTCGCGGCCGTAGACGGTGATCTGGTTGAAGGCCCGCGCGGCCTCGTCGAGCACCGTTGCGGCGAGCAGGTCGGCCAGCGAGTCGATGAAGTAGCTCTCCTCGCCCATGAGCAGGTAGACGGGGACGAACTTCCGGCTCCGTATCTCCCGGGCCAGGCGTTCGTACTCGGATACCGTATCCTTGAATTTTACAGCGCTTCTGGCCATGTCATACGATCTCTTTGGTGATGCGCAGCACGTTCTCCGTGTCGCGGGTCAGGCGGTAGCGGTCGTCGATGCGGCGGCCGACGAGCCAGACGATCTCGTCGCCCGAGAGCAGCACGAACTGGCGTTGTTTCTCGGGGGTCGAAACCTTGGCGTCGATCAGGTAGTCGCTCACCTTCTTGCGGCCCGTCATGCCGTAGGGGATGAACCAGTCGCCTTCGCGCCAGCGGCGGAGCGTCAGCGGGAAGCGCAGCTTGTCGGCATCGACCTGTGCGATGTGTTCCGGTACGCCGAACGTGCGGATGTCGTCGATCGGACAGTATTCGTAGAAGAGCACCGCGTTGCCGCAGTAGCTGCGCAGGGCGCCCTGCGGCACGGTGGTCAGACAGTCGTCGTCGGGGGCGATGGGCGAGACGACGATCCGCCCGCGGTCGATGACGGCCATGCGGTCGCGGGCGTAGAACCTCCGCCCGGTAGCCCCTTCGTCGAGGGCGCGGCAGAGCGAATCGACCACGTCGCCCTTGAATCCGTAGGAGGAGCTGAGCAGTTCGTAGATGACGAATCCCCGCGGGAAAGCCGGGTCGATGCGCTCCGGATGGATCGTGTCGATGCCCTCCTCCGAGGTGACGGCCAGGTTGCGGATGCGTTCGATGCCGTGGTTGATGAAGAGCTGCGCGTCGGTCAGCCGTCCGAGGTTCTTGCGCATGAGCTCCGTGAACTTGGGGTTGATCTCCCGGATGCGGGGGATGAGACCCAGGCGGATCTTGTTGCGGAGGTATTTCGTCGAGCGGTTCGACGAGTCCTCGCGGAAGGGAATGTGGTTCTGCACGGCATATTCGAGTATCTCCTTGCGCGAGGCGAACATCAGCGGGCGGACGATCCGTCCCACCTGGGTCGATATGCCGGTCAGGCCGCGCAGACCGGTGCCGCGCAGCAGGTTGATGAAGAAGGTCTCGATCGAGTCGTCGGCGTGGTGGGCGATGGCTACCGCCGTGTAGCCGTATTCGCGGCTCAGCTCGTCGAACCATGCGTAGCGCAGCCGCCGGGCCGCCATCTCCATCGATTCGCCCGTGCGCTCCATCTCGGCGGCGGTTTCGAACCGCTTGTTGTAGCACGGCACGCCGCAGCGTGCGGCCTCCTCGGCCACGAGTACCTCGTCCTCGTCGCTCTCCGAGCCGCGGAGCTGGAAGTTGCAGTGGGCGACCCCCACCGTGTAGCCGCAGCGGGTGAAGAGCGAGAGCATGACCATCGAGTCCACGCCGCCCGAGACGGTCAGCAGGATGCGGTCGTCGCGGGTCAGCAGCCGGTTCTCCCCGATGTATCGCTGGAATGCGTCGATCAGGTTCATATCACAAGATGTTTACTTCCGTGTCTATGGCGATGCCGAAGCGTGTGCGGACCGCCTCCTGCACCTTGCGGGCAAAGGCGATGACCTCGCCTCCGGTGGCGCCTCCGAGATTCACCAGCACGAGTGCCTGCCGTTCGTGCACCCCCACGCGGCCCTCGCGGTGGCCCTTCAGCCCCGCGCGGTCGATCAGCCATCCGGCGGCCAGTTTCACGCGGCCTTCCGGGGCGGGGTAGTGGGGCATGTCGGGGAATTCGGCCAGCAGCCGTGCGGCCGTGTCCGCCCCGACGACCGGGTTCTTGAAGAAACTGCCCGCGTTGCCCAGTACCCCGGGGTCGGGCAGCTTGGCACGGCGGATGGCGCAGACCGCCTCGCGGATGTTGCGGAGCGTCGCCCCGCCGCGGGCCTCGACCTCGCGCTCCACGTCGCCGTAGCCCAGCTTCGGGCGGGGCGTGCGGTGCAGCAGCAGCTCGACGGCCGTGATGACGACCCGCCCCTTGAGCGAATGCTTGAAGACGCTCTCGCGGTAGCCGAAGCCGCAGTGTGCGGCATCGAGTGTCAGCATGGCGCCCGTCTCGACGCAGTACATCTCGACCCGCTCGATCGAGTCTCCGGCCTCGCAGCCGTAGGCCCCGATGTTCTGCACGGGGGCTGCGCCGGCCTTTCCGGGGATCAGCGAGAGGTTCTCGATGCCCCACAGCCCGCGTTCGACCGACCACTCGACCAGGTCGTCCCATTCGACGCCCGCCTCGGCCCGTACGCGGACCCGCTCCCCGTCGTCCGAGACGATTCCGATGCCGCGGGCGACCGGGGTCAGCAGCAGCCCGTCGTAGTTGCGGGTGAAGAGGATGTTGTTGCCGCCGCTCAGGACGGTCCAGCGTTCGGGTACGCCGCCGGCGAAGAGCACCCGCAGGTCGGCCGGGGTCTCGAACTCGACGAGCCTCTCGGCCCGCTGCGCGACGCCGAAGCTGTTGCGGTCGCGCAGGTCGATGTGATGAAATTCTCGGATCATGATGTGCAAAGTTAGGAATAATTTGATAACTTTGAATGATCGCAGCTCCCAATATCGCCCCCCCCCCGCGGTTTCGGGCGGGCCTTCGGGGCGGCGGTCGGCGCCGCGGACCGGCCGGTCCCGGTGCCGGTGAGTGCAGGACAAACCGTAAAACGAAAACCGATATGTTTACACCGCAAGATTTGAAACAGATCGCCGACCACGGTCTGACCCCCGAACGGGTGGAGGAGCAGGTCGAAAATTTCCGCCGGGGATTCCCCTTCCTGAAGGTCGTCCGCGCGGCATCGCCGGGCGACGGCGTGCTGGTGCTCGACGGGGCCGAGGCCGATGCGGCCGTCGCACGGTACGATGCGGCCGTGGCGGGGCTGCGCGTGGTGAAGTTCGTGCCCGCATCGGGCGCAGCCACGCGGATGTTCAAGGAGCTCTTCGAGTTTGTCAATGAGGGCAAGCGCGGAAAGGGCATCGACGTGCTGCTCGAAAACATCGGGCGCTTCGCCTTCTGGTCCGAACTCCGGGCCGTGCTGCCTCCCGATGCCGACGACCGCGCCACGGTCGATGCCATCGTGAACGGAGGACTCAACTACGGCCACAAGCCCAAGGGGCTGGTGACCTTCCACGCCTATCCCGACGGGGCGCGCAAGGCCGTCGAGGAGCATCTGGTCGAGGGCGCCGCCTACGCCGCCTCGAACGGTGTCGTGCGGCTGCACTTCACCGTATCGCCCGAGCACATGGAGGCTTTCCGGACGCTGCTTGCGGAGAAGGTGCCGCAGTATGAGGCCCGCTACGGCGTGCGCTACGACATCTCCTTCTCGGTGCAGAAGCCCGCGACGGACACCGTGGCGGTGAATCCCGACAACACGCTCTTCCGGCAGGAGGACGGCTCGCTGCTCTTCCGCCCGGCCGGTCACGGCGCGCTGATCGAGAACCTGAACGAGATCGATGCCGACCTGATCTTCATCAAGAACATCGACAACGTGACCACCGATGCCCGGCGCGGCGATACGGTCCGTTACAAGAAGGCGCTGGCCGGCGTGCTCATCGATCTCCAGCGTGAGGCGTTCGACTGCCTGCGTGCCATCGATGCGGGTACGGCCGACCTCGATGCGGTCGCCCGTTTCGTCGAGACGCGGCTGTGCGTGATGCTGCCCGAAAGTTACGACGCCGCGCTGCTGCGCCGCGTGCTCGACCGTCCGATCCGCGTGTGCGGCATGGTCCGCAACGAAGGCGAGCCGGGCGGCGGCCCGTTCTGGGTGGCAAACCCCGACGGCACGGAGTCGCTGCAGATCGCCGAGTCGAGCCAGATCGCACCGGCCGACCTGCCGCTGATGAAGTCGGCCACGCACTTCAATCCCGTCGATCTGGTCTGCGGCGTGCGCGATGCGCAGGGCGGACACTTCGACCTGCGGCGCTATGTCGATCCCGCGACGGGCTTCATCTCGTCGAAGTCGAGCGGCGGCCGCGAACTGCGTGCGCAGGAGCTGCCGGGACTGTGGAACGGCTCGATGGCGCGGTGGAATACGGTCTTCGTGGACGTGCCCGTCTCGACCTTCTCGCCGGTCAAGGTGGTGCAGGATCTGCTGCGCCCGCAGCATCAGTGAACGTGCTGAAACCTTCGGGGCCGGCCGGCAGACTCGTCTGTCGGCCGGCATTGTTGTTCGAAACGCTCCGAGAGCGGATAAATTGTTGCCCGAAGGCGCGGTTTTCCGGGAATCTTTTCTATATTTGTAGGTCAAAACCGAAAAACGATAATCAAAAACCGAATAAACGCTATGGAGAACACTGGAACAATTGACCCGCAAGCTCTATGACGAGGGGCTGGAGAAGGGTCGCGCCGAGGCCGACCGCGTGCTGGCCGAAGCCCGCAAGGAGGCCGGGCGCATTGTGGCCGAGGCCCACGCCGAGGCCGACTCGATCGTCCGCAAGGCCCAGGCCAAGGCCGAGGATGCCGGCAAGAACACGATGACCGAGATCGCGCTGGCAGGCCGTCAGGCCGTGGCGAAGATCAAGTCGGAGATCGCCTCGCTGATCGTGGCGCGCACTACCTCGGAAGGGGTGAAGAAGACCTCGCTCGATCCGGACTTCATCCGCGAGATGCTGCTGGCCGTGGCCCGGAACTGGAACGGTGCCGAGGGCGGCAAGGTCGAACTCGAGGCGCTGCTGCCCGAGGCGGAGCGCAAGACGCTCGACGCGGCTTTCGAGAAGAGCGCCAAGGAGCTGCTTGCGGCCGGTGTCGAGGTCGGCTGGTCGAAGGAGGTCCGGACGGGCTTCCGCGTGGGCGCCAAGGAGGGCGGCTACTACATCTCGTTCTCCGACGCCGATCTGGAGGCGCTGTTGAGCGGCTATCTCCGCGAGAAGGTATCCCGGATGTTGTTCAAGGCCGATAAATAGCGATGTTTGCGACCGATTATTATTGTCTGGTTGCCGGATTGCGGGAGTATGCCCTCGATGCCGACACCAAGGGGTTCGATGCCCGGGCCATCGTCGATGAGGTGATCGACGGCGTTTCGGCGCGCGATGCCCGGCAGGTGCGGCTGCTCTACGGCTACTACGACTGCGAGAACCTGGCCGCCCTGCGTGCCGGACGCACGGCCTGCAATCCGCTGGGACTCCTCACGCGCGAAGAGCTCGAGGAGGAGCTCCGGAATCCCGCGAGGATGCCCGAGGCCGTGGCCCGCGTCATCCGGGCGTATGCCGACCCGGAGGGTGAGGAGGCGCTCGAAATCGATACGACGCAGCGCTTCGAACGTGCCCTGTTCGGAGCCTACTATACGGTTTGCGAAGCGGCCGAGAGCCGCTTCCTGCGCGAATGGTCGGCCTTCGACCGCAACCTGCGCAACATCGCGGCCGCCGTGTCGGCCCGTGCGGCGGGACGTGCCGTCGAGGAGACCGTCGTAGGCGGGGGTGAGGTGGTCGAACAGCTCCAGCGGAGCTCGGCCGCCGATTTCGGACTCCGCGGCGAGCTCCCCTATGTGGATGCCGTGATCGCGGCGGTGAACGAGGAGGCGAACCTCGTGGAGAAGGAGCACAAGCTCGACCTGGTGCGCTGGCGCGAGGCCCTGGAGCTGGCCGTGTTCGACTATTTCGACATCGACGCCCTGCTCTCCTACCTGGTGCGGGTGAATATCGTGGCGCGCTGGTCGCGCCTCGACCCGGCGCGCGGACGCGAACTGTTCGCCCGGCTGGTCGAGGGGCTGGATGCCCGGCAACTGATTGAAAATAAACAATAGACAACATACGATGAAAACAACAGGACGTGTAAACGGTATCATCTCCAACATCGTGATCGTCAAGGCCGACGGAGCCGTGGCCCAGAACGAGATCTGCTACGTGTATGCGGGAGATACCCGAATGATGGCCGAGGTCATCAAGGTCATAGGCGATGCGGCCTATGTACAGGTTTTCGACAGTACGCGCGGTCTGAAGATCGGCGACCGGGTCGAGTTCGAGGGGCACATGCTCGAAGCGACGCTGGCTCCGGGTCTGCTTTCGCGCAATTACGACGGTCTGCAGAACGACCTCGAGAAGATGGAGGGTCTCTTCATCGCCCGCGGTTCGGTGACCGAGCCGATCGACTTCTCGGCCCAGTGGGAGTTTACGCCGCTGGCCGCCGCCGGCGACAAGGTCTCGGCCGCATCGTGGCTCGGTGAGGTCAAGGAGCAGTGGGTCATGCACAAGATCATGGTCCCCTTCACGATGACCGGCACCTATACGGTCAAAAGCGTGGCCAAGGCCGGCAAGTACAAGGTGACCGACACGATCGCCGTGGTGACCGACACCGAGGGGCGCGACCACGAGGTGACGATGGTGCAGAAGTGGCCCGTCAAGCAGGCCATCCGCTGCTACCGCGAGAAGCCGCGTCCGTCGCGCGTCATGGAGACGGGCGTGCGGGCGATCGACACCTTCAACCCGATGGCCGAGGGCGGTACGGGTTTCATCCCCGGGCCGTTCGGTGCCGGCAAGACGGTGCTGCAGCACGCCATCTCGAAACAGGCCGATGCCGACGTCATCATCATGGTGGCCTGCGGCGAGCGTGCCAACGAGGTGGTCGAGATCTTCAAGGAGTTCCCCGAACTGGTGGACCCCCGCACGGGCCACAAGCTCATGGAGCGTACGATCATCATCTGCAATACGTCGAACATGCCCGTTGCGGCGCGTGAGGCGTCGGTCTATACGGGTATGACCATCGGCGAGTACTACCGCGCCATGGGGCTCAAGGTGCTTGTCATGGCCGACTCGACGTCGCGCTGGGCGCAGGCGCTGCGCGAGATGTCGAACCGCCTCGAGGAGCTTCCGGGTCAGGATGCCTTCCCGATGGACCTTTCGGCGATCATCTCGAACTTCTACTCGCGCGCCGGCCTGGTGACGCTCAACAACGGCAAGACCGGTTCGGTGACCTTCCTCGGTACGGTGTCGCCCGCGGGCGGTAACCTCAAGGAGCCGGTGACCGAATCGACCAAGAAGGCCGCACGCTGCTTCTACGCCCTCTCGCAGGGCCGTGCCGACTCGAAACGCTACCCGGCCATCGACCCGCTGGAGTCCTACTCGAAGTACCTCGAGTATCCCGAGATCCGCGAATACCTCGACGAACACATCGAAGGACTGGGTGGACCTCGTCTATGCGGGCAAGACCATCGTGCAGCGCGGCAAGGAGGCCAACGACCAGATCAACATCCTCGGTGACGACGGCGTGCCCGTGGAGTACCACGAGCGGTTCTGGAAGTCGGAGCTCATCGACTTCGTGATCCTGCAGCAGGACGCCTTCGACGAGATCGACGCCAACTGCCCGATCGAGCGCCAGAAGATGATGTACGAGATGGTGCTCGACGTCTGCCGCAAGTCGTTCGACTTCGCCGACTTCGAGGAGTGCTCGCAGTTCTTCAAGGGCCTGATCAACCTCTTCCGGCAGATGAACTACTCGGAGTGGAAATCCGCGAAGTTCGAGGATTACCGCAAGCAGATCGAACAGTATGTGGGTGAAAAAACGAAATAAGCCATGACAACACGAGCATTTCAGAAGATATATACCAAAATCGACAACATCACCAAGGCGACCGTGACGCTCCGTGCCACGGGCGTCGGCAACGACGAGCTGGCCACCGTGGGCGGCAAGCTCGCGCAGGTGGTGAAGATCATGGGCGAGAACGTGACGCTGCAGGTCTTCGCCGGAACGGAGGGCCTGGCTACGGACTCCGAGGTGATTTTCCACGGCGAGCCTCCCAAGCTGCGCGTCTCGGACGCCCTTGCCGGCCGCTTCTTCAACGCCTACGGCGAGCCGCTCGAGGGCGGTGAGGCCGTCGAGGGCGAGGCCCGCGAGATCGGCGGCCCGACGGTGAACCCCTTCCGGCGTATCCAGCCTTCGGAGCTGATCGCCACGGGTATCGCCGGCATCGACCTCAACAACACGATCGTCACGGGCCAGAAGATCCCCTTCTTCGCCGACCCCGACCAGCCCTACAACGCCGTGATGGCCAACGTGGCGCTGCGTGCCAAGGCCGACAAGATCATCCTGGGCGGCATGGGCCTCACGAACGACGACTTCCTCTACTTCAAGTCGGTCTTCGAGAACGCCGGTGCACTGGACCGTATCGTCTCGTTCGTCAATACGACGGAGAACCCGCCCGTCGAACGACTGCTCGTGCCGGACATGGCGCTGACGGCCGCCGAGTATTTCGCCGTGGACAAGGGCGAGAAGGTGCTGGTGCTGCTCACCGACATGACCCTCTACGCTGATGCCCTGGCCATCGTCTCGAACCGTATGGACCAGATCCCCTCGAAGGACTCGATGCCCGGATCGCTCTATTCGGACCTGGCGAAGATCTACGAGAAGGCCGTGCAGTTGCCCAACGGCGGTTCGATCACGATCATCGCCGTGACGACCCTGTCGGGCGGCGACATCACGCACGCCATCCCCGACAACACGGGTTACATCACCGAGGGTCAGCTCTTCCTGCGCAACGACTCCGATACGGGCAAGGTCATCGTGGACCCGTTCCGTTCGCTGTCGCGTCTGAAGCAGCTGGTCATCGGCAAGAAGACGCGTGAGGACCACCCGCAGGTGATGAATGCCTGCGTGCGCCTCTACGCCGATGCCGCGAACGCCAAGACGAAGCTCGAGAACGGTTTCGACCTGTCGGACTACGACGAGCGCGCCCTGAAGTTCGCCCACGACTACTCGGAGAAGCTGCTGGCCATCGACGTCAATATCGACATCACGGAGATGCTCGACACGGCGTGGGGGCTCTTCGCCAAGTACTTCTCGAAAGAGGAGGTCGGCATCAAGGAGGAGCTCATCCGCAAATACTGGAAGGAGGCCTGACGCCGGCAGGCGGGGCGCTCCGGCCCGGCGGCCCGGAATCGGGGGCTGGCCGGGCGGCAGACTCCGCAGGTTGTGCCCCGGCCCGAACGATCGGCATCTGCGCGTGCGGAGCGGCACGGCAGGCGGATCCGGCGGCCGGCGGCGGTAATCGGAAAAACTGAACGAACATGGCAATTAAGTTTCAATACAACAAAACCTCGCTGGGCGAGCTCGGCAAACAGCTCAAGATGCGGCAGAAGGCCCTGCCGACAAGAGCAAGGAGTCGGCGCTGCGCTCGGAGGTGAAGAAGGCGAAGGACACCGCGGGTGAGTACCGCCGTCGGCTCGACGCATTGATGGCCGAGTACGACTACATGGCGGCACTCTGGGGCGAGTTCGACGTCGATCTGCTGCGTGTCTCCGACGTGGGGCTTGCAACGCAGAAGATCGCCGGCGTCCGCATCCCGGTGCTCGAGGAGGTCTTCTTCGAGGAGCGTCCCTACGACCTCTTCTCGTCGCCGGTGTGGTTCGCCGACGGCGTCGATCTGTTGAAACGGCTGGCCCGGCTCGGCATCGAATACGAGGTCTACAGCCGGCGGATGGAGTTGCTCGACTTCGCCCGCCGCAAGACCACGCAGAAGGTGAACCTGTACGAAAAGGTGCAGATTCCCGGCTATGAGGATGCCATCCGGAAGATCAAGCGTTTTCATGGAGGACGAGGAGCACCTCTCGAAGTCGGCCCAGAAAATCGTGAAAACCAAACAGCAGGCAGCCGGGGGAGGGCGCGATGTTATGATAGCGAAAATGGCAAAATACGACTTTGTGCTCTATGCGGCGCAAAGCGGCGATTTCATCGGGCGGCTGCGCGAACTCGGGCTGGTGGACATCACCACCAAGGGCTGGGAGCCCTCCGAGGAGGACCGCCAGCTGCTGCTCGATATCGAGGGCTGCACCCGCGCCCTGGAGTTCGTGCGGACGTTCCGCTCGGACGCGGAGCGCTGCGATGCGGCGGCCCGGCCGTTCGCCTCGGGAGAGGAGGCCTACGAACACTATGCGGCGGCCCAGCGCGATGCTGCGGCCCTGCATGCCGAGATCGGCCGGCTGGAGAAGTCGGCCGAAGAGCTCCGCCCGTGGGGTGCGTTCGATGCCGAGCGGCTCGGGCGGCTTGCCGGCGAAGGCATCGTGCTGCGCTACTTCTCGGCCCAGCAGAACGTCTTCGACAAGTCCGCGGCCGAGTGGGGCGAAGGACGTACGATAGTCGAGATCTCGCGCAACGACTCGACCGTGTGGTTTGTCGTCGTGACGGCCCCGGGCGAGGAGCTGGACCTTGATGCGCAGGAGATGAAGGCCCCGCAGATGGATGTCCGCGAGGCCGAGCGCCGCATTGCCGGGGCCGGGGAGAAACTCCGGGCGCTGGACGGCGAATTCTCGCGCGTGGCGGCTTCGGAACGGGATCTGGCCCGCTACGGCGCCTCGCTCCGCGAGCGGCTGCAGGAGGTGCAGGTGCAGGCCACGGCACAACCGGCGGCCGACGGTACGCTCGTGGTGATGGAGGGCTGGGCCGAGAAGGAGACTTCGGCGCGTGTCGATGAGCTGCTGGAGGCCTATCCCGGCGTCGTCTACCTCAAGTCGGATCCGACTCCGGAGGACGATACGCCTGTCAAACTGAAAAACAACCGGTTCGCCCGCATCTTCGAGCTGGTCGGCGACATGGTACGCCCGGCCGAAGTACGGGACGCTGGACCTTACGCCCTTCTTCGCGCCGTTCTACATGCTCTTCTTCGGCATCTGCCTGAACGATGCGGGCTACGGAGCCATCCTCACGCTGCTCGGCGCCTGGATGCTGTCGAAGAACCGCCGTCCCGGCATGATGCGCCAGGCGGCCTGGTTCGCCACGCTGTGCGGCGCGATGACCGTGGTCTTCGGCCTCTTCTGCGGGTCGTTCTTCGGTGTCAGCATGAAGGAGTGGTTCCCCTCGGTGCCGTTCTACGACTTCCAGGGACAGTTCTTCTCGGTGGCGCTGGCTATCGGCATCGTGCAGATCATGTTCGGCATGCTGCTCAAGGTGGTGACGATCTCCCTGACGGCCGGATTCCGCTATTCGCTCGCTTCGCTGGGCTGGCTGCTGGTGATCCTGGCCGGAAGCCTGGCCGGAGGCCTGCCGATGCTCAACCCCTCGTGGGTGATTCCCTTCTATACGACCTCCTCGCCGGGCCTTCTATGCGACGGTCGGTCTGGGCGCCGTATTGATGCTGTTCTTCAATTCGCCGGGCAAGAACCCCTTCCTCAATCTGGGCGTCGGGCTGTGGGATACTTATAATAATATTACGGGTATCCTCTCCGACGTGCTGTCGTACATCCGACTCTTCGCCATCGGTCTTTCGGGCGGTGTGCTTGCCACGGTCTTCAACTCCCTGGCCGGCGGTTTCGTCCCCGATGACGCCGGTATCGTGACGCGGCTGCTGATCATGATCCCGATTCTGCTGATCGGCCACGGCATCAACCTCTTCATGTCGACCATTTCGTCGTTCGTGCATCCGATGCGTCTGACGTTCGTCGAGTTCTACAAAAACGCGGGTTTCGAAATGTCGATGCGGACATTCAACCCGCTGCGCAAAATGGATCAAACTGAAAATCAATAACTAAAAATCTTCAAATCATTATGGAAATGACAACTGCAATTATTCTGGGCTACATCGGCGTAGCGTTGATGGTGGGCCTTTCGGGCGCAGCGAGCTGTATCGGTACTTCGATTGCCGGACAGGCCTCCGTCGGAGCGATGAAAAAGAACGGCGGCGCCTTCGGTAGCTACATGATTCTGTCGGCCATCCCCGGCTCGCAGGGTCTCTACGGCTTCGTCAGCTACTTCATCATCAAGGGCTTCCTTACGGAGTCGATCACCATGCTTCAGGGTGCTGCCATCTTCGGCGCCGGCCTGCTGACGGGATTCGTCTGCCTCTTCTCGGCCTACTATCAGGCACGGATCTGCGCCAACGGTATCGCCGCCATCGGCAACGGTCACGACGTGATGGGTAAGACGCTGATTCTGGCTGCATTCCCCGAGCTTTACGCCATTCTGACGGTTGCTGCCGTCTTCCTGATCTCGGGCGCTATCTGATTCCGGAACCGCAATAATTGCGCGATTCGTGGCGCGGAAACCTGCAGGTTTCCGCGCCACTGTTTTATCTGTGCACTCCCTGTTTTTGTGTATCCCGAGGTGCCGGTCTGGCTTTGGGCTCTCGAACTCGTCGCTTTTGCAGGGCGATTGTCCCTGCTTTCTGTTTCGCGTTTCGCAGTATGGATTCCGAGTCGGCCGGCTGGCGCAAGTCGCCGGGCGGCTGTTGTGACGGAGGCTGTTGTGACGGAGGCTGTTGTCGGGCGGCTGTTGTGACGGGCGGCTGTTGTGACGGGCGGGGCGTTTCGGACTGTCGGCCGATGCCGTTCTGGCGCAACTCCGGTTTCGTGCGGCTGCCGGGTGCCGCTTCTGATCCTCTGTTTTCGGCCGAAGCTCGGACCGTGCTGACTGCTATTTGTCTGTTTTTGTGCTGTATCTGTCTCGATTTGGTATGAATTAACCCGGTGTAATTGTCTGGGAGGGGTAAAAAGTACGTTTGAGTACCCGGCGATAAAGTATGATTTCCTGACAAAATAGTATGGGGCGATGTCTCTCCGATAAAATGAAAGAGCTTTTCATTTTCAGGATAAGGGCTAATTTTTACTTTTGTCGCACCAAATCTGCCAAACCTTAAAACCACGAACCTATGGAGAAAAACCGTACCCGATTTGTCTACGGTCGGATGTCTGCCGACCGGCCTTTTCCAGTCGTTTCCCTTCCGTCTCATCTTTGAAACAATCGGACCGTATCCGGAGCCTCCGCTTCGGACAGGATCGTTTCATTTTATCAAACATTAACCAAACTTTCAATACCTATGATTAAACTTGGGCACAAAAAATCATTCTGGCGGTTTTGGTGCTGCTGATCACCCCCCCCCTTGGGTTTGCAGCCGATGCAGCCGATGCAAGTGCCTCGGTACAAGACCGCAAGGTAACTGTCCGGGGTACCGTGAATGACGCTGCAGGCCAGCCCCTGCTCGGCGTCACCGTCCTTGTCGAAGGCACTACGACCGGAACTTCGACCGGAATCGACGGAACTTATGAAATCTCCTGCGCTCCCGATGCCGAGCTGACCTTCTCGTTCATCGGCTATGTGTCGCAGACACTTCCGGTAGCCAACCGGACGCTGCTCGACGTGACGTTAGCCGAGGATGCGCAGCTGGTGGACGACGTGATCGTCATCGGTTACGGTACGACGACGCGCCGCAGCACGGTGGGCGCTGTCGATCAGATCAAGTCGGAGGCCATTGCCGAGCGTTCGGTGGCCAACCTCACGCAGGCGCTGCAGGGTACGTCGCCCAGCCTCGTTATCCAGCAGCGCAGCAACGACCCGGCCGACAACCAGCTCAACAGCAACATCCGCGGTATCGGTACGATGAACAACAACCAGCCGCTGATCGTCATCGACGGACTGGTTTCCGACAACTCGTCGTTCAACAAACTCAATCCTTCGGACATCGAGAATGTCTCGGTGTTGAAGGATGCCGGTACGGCCGCCATCTACGGTTCGCGTGCCGCCAACGGCGTGCTGCTCGTGACGACCAAGAAGGGCAAGCAAGCTGAATCAGGCACCGACGGTCGAACTGACCGGCCCAGGTCGGCTGGCAGCAGCCCGATGTCCTCTACACGCCGGTCGAAGGTTGGCAGAACGCCACGCTGCTCAACATCGCCAAGGCCAATGCCGGTCTTGCACCCGCCTTCACGGCCGAGCAGATCCGTGACCTGAAGGCGCACGGCAACGGCACTTTCTTCATGGACGAGATCTTCCAGACGGCCATGCAGCAGAACTACAACGTCAGCGTGTCGGGCGGTGGCGCCAACACGACCTACATGGTGTCGGCAGGCTACTTCGACCAGGAGAGCAACTACGTGGGCCCCGACTACGGACGCCAGCGCTACAACTTCCGTACGAACCTTACGACCGAATACAAGCGCGTGAAGGTGACGGCGCTGCTCTCCTATTCGCACGAGAACAGCAAGACGACGATCGACGGCAACGCCATTGCCAACGCATCGCGTATCCCGACCTACTATTATTACCGTCAGTACGATCCCGCCACGGGCAAATACCTGCTCAACGACAAGCTGACGGACTTCAACTCGCTGGGTCTGCTCCAGGAGGGCGGTTACAACCGTTACCGCAACGATTACGTGAACGCCAACCTCTCGGCCGAGGTGAAGATCATCGACGGCCTGAAACTGCGCGGCGTGCTGGGTGCCGACATCTTCGCCGACCACCGCTACACGCGCACCCATGAGGTGATCTTCTACAACACCGATGCGGCGGGCAACCCGATCGGTGACGGCCGCTCGGCCAACAACGACGACAAGTCGGAGGACTGGAACCAGCGTGCCTACCTGATCAACTCGCAGCTGATGCTCGACTTCGACCGCACCTTCGGCAAGCACCACGTGGCCGCGCTGTTCGGTGCCTCGAACGAGTCCTACACCTCGGAGGCGAACCAGGTTTCGCTCAAGTGGGCCGATCCCGACCTGGGCATCAAGGGCGACGGTACGGAGGCCGTGCTGGGCAGTTCGACCGTGACGCCCGAGGCCACGACCCGCACCTCGCTCACCTCGCTCTTCGGACGTGCCTCCTACGACTACGACAACCGCTACTATGCCGAGTTCTCGTTCCGTTACGACGGTTCGTCGAAATTCCGTTCCGACCTGCGCTGGGGCTTTTTCCCCTCGATTTCGCTCGGATGGCGCCTCTCGGAGGAGGCCTTCATGGAGAGCTACCGCGACAACGTGGGCGATCTGAAGATCCGCGGATCGTACGGTACGCTGGGTAACCAGTCGGTGGACGACTACCAGTACTTCACCACCTACAACGTCTACTCGAACATCTACGCCTTCAACAACGCGATGGTCGGCGGCGCCGGCTTCCAGCTCGGTACCGACAACCTGCAGTGGGAGGTTTCGAAGACCTTCAACATCGGTTTCGACGCCTCGTTCTTCAAGGGTACGCTCAACCTGGGCTTCGACTACTTCAACAAGCATACGACCGACATCCTGGTCAAGCCGCAGACCCCGCTGATGCTGGGTACCGAGCTCCAGAACTACAATGCCGGCGAGATGCGCACGCAGGGTTGGGAGCTTTCGATCAGCTATGCGCTCAAGAAGCGCGACTGGTCGCACTTCTTCCAGTTCAACATCGGTGACTCGTGGAACGAGGTGCTCCACTACGAGGGCTTCGAGTCGATCTCGAGCCAGGAGGAGTTCTGGCGCATCACGCGCGAGGGCCTGCCCTTCAACTCCTATTACGGCTACAAGACCGACGGTTTCTTCCAGAGTTACGAGGAGATCGCCAACTCGGCCATCCCGACGGGCAAGACCGTCAAGCCGGGTGACGTGAAGTTCGTGGACCGCAACGGCGACGGCGTGATCGACGAAAACGACCGTTACTATCTGGGCAACGCCTTCCCGCGCTACACGGTGGGCTTCACCTACAACGTGGCCTGGAAGGGCATCGACCTGTCGATCTTCCTGCAGGGCGTGCTCAAGCGCGACATGATGATCCGCGGCGAGCTGGTCGAGCCGTTCCACTCGAACTACGGCTACACGATGTACGAGCACCAGCTCGACTTCTGGACGCCGACCAACACGGATGCCCGCTGGCCGCGTCTGACCGACATCTCCGATGCGTCGAACCAGAACAACTGGCGCATGGGATCCGATATCTACATGTTCGACGGCAGCTACCTGCGTCTGAAGAACATCCAGCTGGGCTACACGCTGCCCGAGCGCATCTCGAAGAAGTTCGGCGTGCAGAAGTTCAAGATCTATTTCAATGCCGAGAACCTGCTGACGTTCACCGAGTGCTCGTTCGTCGATCCCGAGTCGTCGGAGTTCGGCAGCAACATGAACTCGGGCGGTGCCAACTCGGCCCGCAACTACCCGAACCTGCGCTACTACGGTGTCGGCCTCAATGTCACATTCTAATTCAAGGTGCGAGAAGATATGAAAACTTCGATTTTTAAATACATTACCGTTGCCGTTGCCGCCGGCGCAATGTGGCTGGCCGGTTGCAACGATCTGGATCAGGAGCCGACCAACAAGTTTACGGACAAGGCGTTCTGGACCTCGCCCGAGCGTGCCAACATGGTGCTCAACATGGCCTACAGCCAGATGTACAGCCACGACAAGATGTTCCAGGACGAGGCGTTGAGCGACAACATGTACGAGCAGCGCGGCAATCCCGACACGCGTACCATCCGCACGGGACAGGCCACGCCCAACACATCGCTCTTCAAGAGCGAGTGGCAGTGGGTGTTCCAGGGCGTGAAGACCTGCAACATCTTCCTGACCTTCGTGGACGACGTGCCGGGCATCGAGTCCTCGAATCTGGCCTACATGAAGGCGCAGATCCGCTTCATCCGCGCGTTCCTCTATTTCCGTCTGGCCTGCTTCTACGGCGACATCCCCTTCTTCCTGAACGACATCTCGCTCGAGGAGTCGCGTCAGATGACCCGCACCTCCTACGTCAAGGTGATGGAGGAGCTGCACCGCGAACTGGACGAGATCATTCCCGATCTTCCGAAGCGCGACGACCTGTCGGCCGACGACAACGGCCGCATCACGAAGGCTGCCGCCATGGTGCTCAAGGCCCGCATGTATCTCTGCGAGAACACGTCGCGCACGGGCAACAGCGTGTCGGACAACATGCGCAAGGTGGCCGACATCTGCGACAAGCTGATGCACGACCAGGCTACCTACGGCACCTACAGCCTGCTGACCGAGGGTAACGAGGAGGGTTATCTGAGCCCCTACGAGTACCTCTTCACGTCGGGTGCCGAGTACAATCCGGAGGTGATCCTCGACTATGCGGCCGTGGAACTCGACAAGCAGTGGAGCCTGATGTACAACATGGCGCCCCTCTCGGCCGGTGCGAACCTCTGCCAGAAGGCTCCGTCGAAGGCTCTCGTGGACAGCTACAAGATGTCCGACGGCTCGGACCCCACGGACCAGAACTCCTATACGGGCCGCGATCCGCGACTCAAGTATACGGTGGCATACAATGGAATGGACTGGTATGACCTGAACGACAAGGGCGAGTACGTCAAGAAGTTCACGCTCAACGTCACGTCGGGTTCCGACCAGGCCGGCACGGCCAACGGCTCGCCCACGGGCTTCTACACCCGCAAGTATTTCGACCCGGACCACGGCAAGAACCTCGAGATGTGGACCAACTTCATCATGATGCGTTATGCCGACGTGCTGCTGATGTACGCCGAGGCGAAGGCCTACCTGGGTGAACTGGATGTCACGGTATGGAACGAGACGATCCGCCCGATCCGCATGCGTGCGGGTGCAGGCGGCACGGAGTTCCCCTCGGCGGGCGACTACACGCAGATCGTGCGCGACGAGCGTCGCGTGGAGCTGGCTCTGGAGGGTCTGCGCTACTTCGACCTGATCCGCTGGATCAACTACAAGGACGGGAAGTCCACGGCCGTTGCCGAACTGCTCAACGGTCCGGTCTACATGTACAACGGCACGCAGATCGACCAGTTCAAGTTCGATACGGGACGCGACATCCTCTGGTCGCTGCCGCTTTCGGAGACGCAGCTCGTTCCGTCGCTGCTGCCCAACAACTCGGGATATTAATCGTCAATCAAAAGCATTCGGAAAGATGAAAAAGATATTGAATATGCTGATGGCGGCAGGTCTTGCCGTCTGGGGCGCCTCCTGCTCGAGCGACCTGGATTACGAACCGGGCGGGGTGACTCCGGTCAAGGCGTTGCTGCTGCCTGCCGATAACTGGTATGTCGAGCTGCAGAGCGCATCGTCGGCCACGGAGACCTTCTCGTGGGAACCCGCTCTGGCTGCCGACGGACAACTTCCGCACTACGAGGTGGTCTTCCTCGCACAGCCCGACGGCGAGATCGTCTACCGCTACGACGCCGGCTCGAAGACCAGCGTGGCGGTTCCCCACAAGGAGCTGAACCTGGCGGCCAAGGCCGCCGGAATCGATGCCGGCGCATCGGGCGACTTCTACTGGTCGGTCGTATCGAGCCGCGGTGTGACGACCGCCCCCGTCGAGGCGACGCCGCGCTGCATCTCGGTCAAGCGTCTGTTCGGTTTCGACGTGATCCCCTCGACGCTCTACCTGACGGGCGAGGCCACCGAAGTCGGCGATGACCTTTCGCTGGCCATGCAGTTCCAGTCTACGGGCGAGGATGTCGGCGAGTTCACGGCCATCATGCGCCTCGAGGCCGGCAAGACCTACTCGATGTACGAGACAACGGATGCCTCGAGCCGCCACTTCACCATCGAGGAGGGCGAGCTCCGCGAGTTCGGTGCCGACGTCAAGCCGGCCACGTCGCTGGCTTCGGTGGACAAGACGGGCATCTACCGCATCTATGTCGATTTCAACACGCGTTCGACGATTGTCGAGGAGGTGACGCGCCTGGCCTTCTACCAGCGCGACGATGTGGGCAATGCCGTCGAGCTGACCTACCAGGGCCTGGGCGTCTGGAAGCTCGAGAACCACACCACCACCGAGGGGGACAACCGTTACGGCTTCCTGGCCAACATCAGCGGTGCGACGAGCTATCAGGAGAAGTGGTCGAGCGTCAATTACAACAACAACAGCGCCCCGACGACCGGTACCTCTCTCGACTGGTGGGAGATCTACATGAACAAGGACATCACGGCCGACGGCTGGTGGGGCTACACCTTCAAGTGGATCGACTCGGAGTGGGCCGAAAAGAAGGTCGTCACGATCGAGGTGCACATGGACCATACGCAAAACTTCTTCTATCACACGGTAACTTATGTAAAATAAATCGGACGGGTTCTGCACCGGTTTCCGGTGCGGACTCCCTCACCCGATCGAAAACTGAATTATGAAAACGATCATCAATAAATGGACTGCTCTGCTGCTCGCGGGTATTGCCTTCGGGGCATGTTCCGAGCAGACGGAATATGACGACACGAGCTTCAGCGCGGTGGAGCGGCTGCTCTATCCTTCGGACGGCGACCAGGTCGATCTGATCGAACAGGCCGATGCGAATCTCTATTTCGAGTGGGAGGTTTCCAAGGTCGGAACCCCGGTCTACACCGTGGTCTTCATGGACGCGGAGAAGCACGAAGTGGGCCGTTACCTGGCTGACAACAACGGTCAGAAGGCCTCGCTGAAGATGCTTCACAGCCAGCTCAACCAGGTTGCCGGTGATGCGGGCATCGAACCCGACGCAACGGGTGACCTCTACTGGACGGTGTGCGCCGGTCTGGGAGGCGCCGAGAAACTCTCGACCGACGAGCCGCACCGGCTTACGGTGACGCGCTATGCGACCATCGACGCCCCGGTCCGCCTCTACGTGACGGGCGAAGGCTCCGAGTTCACGGACGATCCCGCGCAGGCGCAGGAGATGCGCAATCTGGGCGACGGCCGCTTCGAGATCTATACGAAGTTTACCGGAGCGTTCAGCTTCATCAACCGCAACGAGGCAGGTAACAAACGCACCTTCGGCGTTTCGGAAGAGGGCCGCCTGGTCGAGGCTGCCGACGCTGCGGGTACGGGCGACGGCATCTACCATGTGGTGGTGGATTTCAACGAGAGCACCGTCACGATGGAGCGGATCGAGAGCGTGAAGTATCACTACTGCTGGACGCCCGATCCGTCGGCCGAGATGGAGTATGCCGGAAACGGTGTCTGGAAGTACGACATCTGCTGGACCGAGGACGATTCGCGCTACCGTTTCGATGTCGTGATCGACGGCGTGGACTATATCTGGGGCTATTCGAACTCGGACATGAGCAGCGCTCCGACGAGCCTTACGGGCAGCAGCTACAACATTTCGATGCGCAAGACGGAGGATATCGACCAGTGGAGCTACGGCTTCAAGTTCTTCAGCGCCCTGAAGAACATCGAGTGCACGATCGTGCTCGACTGCTCGCCGTCCGTTGCCAACTACTACCATTACTTCGAGTTCGGTTTCGAGCCGGTGGCCAAGGTCGTTTCGCCGATGGAGCCCGCAGCCGATGCCGCCGTGGAGCTGAGCGCCATCGCCGGATCCTCGGAGACCTTCTCGTGGACGCTTCCGGAGGATATGACTACGGCCGAGAAGCAGCTGACCACCTATGCCGTCGTCTTCTACGGCGATGCGGCCGCCGCAACGGAGATCGCCCGTGCGGATGCCGGCATGAACCAGTCGGTTTCGGTAAGCCATGCGGATCTGGAGAGCCATGCGGCCAAGGCCGGTATCGCAGCCGAGGCCACGGGTGACCTCTATTGGGCCGTGGAGAGCGAACTGCTCGGATCGACCGCCGTGTCCGAAGTCCGCAAACTTACTGTGACACGCCTGCAGGGGATTCCCGAACAGGTTTATATCTCGGGTGAGGCTTCTGAGTTCGCTTCGGAATACGGAGCATTCAAGGCGTTGGGAGCCGGCAGGTTCGAGATCTATACCCGCCTGATGTCTGGAAACTATACGATTTCGGACGGAACCGATGCTTCGGCCCGGCTGTTCTCGATTGCGGACGGCTTGATCGAGGAGCGGACCGACGCCGTCAATGTGTCGGATTCGGAGGCGATTTACCGGATCACACTCGATTTTGCAACCGGTGTCTCGACCTTCGAGCGTATTGAGGGCGATCCCTATATGCAGATTGCGGCATGGACGGAGAAGGTCTATCCATTGCATTATGTGGGGGCCGGCATCTGGGAAACCGGGCAGATTACACCGGATTTCACTCGCGAAGAGGATTGGAACGGCGATACGCGCTTCTTCGTGAAGATGACGATCGACGGCGTGGAATACAAATTGGCGCATCAGCAGGACTTCGGCGGGAGCGACCCGACCGATACCAAGCCTGAAGGAACCGACGAGCGTTATTTCGTCTCGTTCTGGGAGGATGATTCACAGTGGAACTATCACTACAAGATCGATCAGTCGTATCGTGGACAGAACTCCAAGGTGTTGTCCAACTTCCGACTCAATCTGAACAGTGCGGTGGAGAACTATTACGTCTATCTCGAATATTAGAATATCAATAGCTCGGAGGCGAACCGGACCGGTCCGGACTTTCCTCCGAAAGTCAAACCGACAGAAGATTTTATGAAAAAGACGATTTTCGCCCTGATCGCGGTGGCTGCCATGGCGACCGCCTGCGAGGTGGAGGACAAATATTACGGCAAAGAGGTGGTCGATCCGGCCGAGAAGCTGGAACCCGCCTATGCCGAGAACTGGACGGACCACGCCGACCAGCTCGACGAGAAGCTGATCGAGAACTTCATGAACAAGGCCCGGGGCACGTTCTATTCGACCGACGGCGACCGCGCCGGCTCTTCATGGAACTGCTACTGGCCGCAGGCGCATGCAATGGACGTGCTGATCGACGCCTACCTGCGTATTCCCGAGGGGGATGCCCGTCGCGAGGAATACAGGAACTACATGGCCCTGTGGTACCAGAACAAGGGCAACAACTACGAGACGGGCTCCTACAGCGGCTCCTACGGCTTCGGTAATCCCTATACCGATGACTCGGAGTGGATCATCCTGACGCTGATCCGCATGTATGAGGCTACGGGCGAGCAGAACTACCTCGACGCCGCTGCGGCCACCTACAGGGAGACGGTCATCTCACGCTGGACCGAGGACGAGAACGGCGGCGGCATCCGCTGGTGCATGACCTCCGAAAACAGCAAGAACGCCTGCTCGAACGGTCCCGGCGCCCTGTGCGCCATGCGGTTGTGGGCCAATACGGAGGACGGCCCCGAGCGCGAGCAGTACCTGGCCGATGCCGTGAAGGTCTACGGCTGGCTGAGCGCCACGCTCTACAATCCCGAGACGGGTGCCGTGTCGGACCATATGATAAACGGTGCAATCACGGGCGGCCCGCTCACTTATAACCAGGGTACGTTCCTCGGTGCGGCCTATGAACTCTACAAGGCTACGGGCAATACGAAGTACATGGTCGAGGCGGCCCGTGCGGCCCGCTACACGATGAACTCGATGGCGACGGACGGCGTGCTCAACAACGAGGGTACGGGCGACAACGCCCTGTTCAAGGGCATCTTCATCCGCTACGCGATGAACGTATGGCGCGATGCCGAGGTCGATAAGGTCGATGCCACGCTGCGCAAGGAGATCGAGGACTTCATCATCTATAACGGCCTGATCTGCTGGACGCAGGGCCTGGACCGCTCGGAGGAGTCGAAGTGGTTCTTCGGATCGGACTGGACGACGCCCGGTTCGACGTGGGACGGACAGCTCAATCCGCAGGTGAGCGCCACAACGCTCATCGAAGCCATGGCCGTGCTTTTGCCTGAATCCAAGTAATCTCCCGGGAAAGAACCCCCGCCGGCCCGTTCGCTGCGGGCCATATGAGAGGCGGACAGGATCCGAAGATCCTGCCCGCCTTTTCTGTCGTCTGTCCCGACCGAATCCCGCTGTCCGAGGAGAATATCCGCCCGGTATTATCATCCGCAGGCTGCGATCATGTATGCTGCCCCGGTTGTGTCCGCAGCAGCTGCGGACGGGGGCGCATGCCGGCGGCACGAATGCTGCGGCTCCGGGGATCACTCCGCCGGGGATGCATCCGGGTCCGGTGCCGACGTGCCTGCCGTATCGGTAACGGCGTCGGATGCTCCGTCGGAAGCCGCACCGGCGGCTCCGTCCACCTGGGAGAGCCGCTCCTTGCGGTAGACTTTGGGTGTGCAGCCGTATTTGGCCGCAAAGCATTTGAAGAAGGTGCCCCGATTGACGAATCCGGCCTTGTAGATGATCTCGTCGATCGAGAGTTTGGTGGTCGTCAGCAGCTGTTCGGCCTTCGTCAGCCGGTACTCCTTGATGATCTGGCTCGGGGTCTGATTCAGGATGCCGTCCAGCCGGCGGTAGAGGTTGCGGACGCTCATGCCCAGCTCGGCGGCGATGAATTTGGTCGAGATGTCGGTATTCGAGATGTTGTCGTTGATGATCTTCAGCATGCGGTCGATAAACTCCTTGTCGTCCTGGTGCATCATCCGTCCGTCGGTGATCTCGAAAGCGCTGATCGTCGATTTGTAGTAGTCCTTCAGCGAACGGTTCCGCTTGAGCAGCTGCCCTGCCACGGCCTTCAGGTACTCGACGTCGAAGGGCAGCGTCAGACAGATGTCCGCACCCGATTCGACTCCCTTGATGCGCTCGTCAATCTGCTGTGGGGTCGAGAGCAGGATGACGGGGATGTGGGCCGTGAGGCGCCCCTCCTTGACGCAGCGGATCAGCTCGAGGCTCTCGGTCTTTTCGGTCAGCGCCTCACAGACGATGATGTCGGGGTGCATCTGCCGCAGCAGATCGACCGCCTCGGCCATGCCGGCCGGCATCCTGATGTTGTACTCCGCGGCAAAGAGCTCGGCCACGAAGTTCATGATCTCGGGGTTGTCATTGACGACGAACATCGTCGGCCGCTTCTTGTCGAATGGAAACTCCTGCCGCGGGGCAGGCTGCAGCGGCAGTCCGTAGTCGGTGTTGCCGGCGACGATGTGCTGCTGCTCGGCGGGGGCGCTCTCTCCCGTCACCTGAAGCTGCGGGAGCCTTACGGTGAAGGTCGTCTGGGCGTTGGGCGTGCTCTCGACGGTGATCTCGCCGTGCAGCCGGACGACCAGGCTGTGGCAGATCGCCAGCCGCATGTCGCCCTGGAACGAGAAGCCGCGGGCGCTCTTCCGCTCGAAGTAGTCGAGGGCCCGATGGCGGTCGAAGATCATCTCGATCTCCTCGAGATTGACTCCCGCGCTGTCGTTGGTCGTCGCGATGAGCAGCATGCCGCCCTCGCTGCGGACGGTCAGGTGCACCGTGCCGTTGTAGGGCGTGTGCTTGAAGGCGCTGGCCAGCAGGGTGTCGAGAATCGTCGAGAGCGCTTCGCGACCCGTCGGCCAGACGAGGTTCTCCTCGATCTCGGCCCGGTCGTGGAGGCTGTTCTGCCGGGCGTACTCCTCGTATCCCTTCAGGATGTTGCGGGCCATTTCGGTTACCTGCACCAGCTCGATATGCTCCTGCTCGTCATTCTGCGAGTGGGTGCCGCGGAATTCGTGGAGCATGTAGATCAGGTTGTGGAGCCGGGAGACGTTCTGGCGGATCATCCGGGCGTAGCGGAGGATGTAAGCATCCGAGCGGTCGTAGGCTATGATCTGCTGGCAGGGACCCGAGATCATCGTCAGCGGCATCGACAGCTCCTGGGTGATGTTCGAGAAGAAGCGCAGCTTGGATTCGTAGATCTCCTCCCGGCGGCGGGTCTTCAGGCGCTGCTGCTCCTCGTCGCGGCGGCGGCGGTACTTGCGCAGGTAGTGCAGGACAAGTCCGGCCGCAAGGACTGCTCCCAGCAGCACGTAGAGCACCCGGGCGGTCACCGTGGCATACCATGCCGGCCGGAGGTGGATCGGGAGCGTGTAGACGGGGCTCACTGCTCCGGTGATGTTGTTGCGGTAGCGGACCTCGAGGCGGTAGTGTCCGGCCTTCAGGTCGGCGAAAGTGAGGTTGTTGCCCGTCACCGACCATTGGTCGTTGTAGTTCTCCAGCCGGCTGGAGTAGGTGTAGTTGCTGCCGTTGATGTAGTCGAGCGCGATGAAGCTGATTCCCCGGAGCCGCTGTCCGGGCCGGAGCGTCAGCTCCCCGTCGTCCGAGAGCAGGGCATCGACGCTGCGCAGTTCGTCGCCGAGGCGCACGTCGCGGAAGAGGACTTGCGGGGCATAGGGCTCCTCCTCGAATCCGGTCTCCTCGACGGTCACCAGCCCGTCGATGCCGCCGAAGTAGAGCATCCCGCTCCGGGGGTCGGCAAAGGCGGCTCCGTCGCTGTACTCGATGGTGCTCAACCCGTAGGAGTAGCCGTAGGTCACCACGTCGCCCGTGCGGGGCGTGTATTGCTTCAGTCCGCGGTTGGTGCTGACCCACAGGTCGCCGCGGCGGCTCTCGAGGATGCTGTGCACGGAGCCCTCCATTCCCTCGACGAAGGAGATCGAGTCGCCCGCGAGGCGGATGAGCCCGCGGCTCGTACCGAACCACAGCGTGTCGGGCGAGCTGCAGTGGATGGCGAAGACGTCGTTGGCGATGGCTTCGCCGCCCTGGTCGAAGCGGTAGATGCGCGACGTATCGCGGTCCACATCGTAGCGTACGGCCCCTTCGCCGCGGTTTCCGAACCAGATGGTCCGCTCGTCCTCGGGACAGAGTGCGAAGAAGAAGTTCTTGATCTCCAGCACGTCGTTGAAATGGAGCTTCGTGCAGTCGCGGATCGTGGGGTAGGGTCCTTCGCCGCCGAGCACGAGGCGGAAGACGCCGCAGCCCACCGTGGCCACCCACAGCGTGTCGGGCGAGCTCTCGTAGAGGGCGTGGACGTATTTCAGTTCGTCGGGCGTGCGGAGCGTGTGCAGCGAGCGGTCGCGGTAGGAGTAGTAGTTCAGCCCCGATCCCTCGGAGCCGATCCAGAGCAGGTCGCGCCGGCTCCCGGCGAAGACGTAGACCGAGTTGTCGATCAGCGGACTGTTGCGGGTGGTGATCTGCGAGGTGTGTCCGGTGCCGAACCGTTTGCGGGCATGGAACTCCTCGATGCGGAGGATGCCCTCGCCCTTGGTGCCGATCCAGAGCGTCCCTTCGCGGTCGCAATGGATGGCCCGGACGGGTTTCGAGAGGTTGTAGGGCAGGATTGAAAAGGGAATCGAGCGGAACGAGTGGGCGTTGCGCGTACGCTGGAAGAGCCCCTGTCCGTCGGTGCCGATCCAGACGATCTCCTGCCGGCTGTCGCGCAGCAGCGAGAAGACGCCGCAATCGATGTTGATGTGTTCGGAGATGAACTTCTCTCGCTGTTCGGGGGTGGTGCGCAGGCGGATGACGCCGTTGGTCTGGAACGAGACGATGTAGTCCCGGCCGTCGCGGATGATGCTCGACACGCTGCCCATCTCGGCGATCTCGTCGTGCATCTGCTTGAGATAGACCGACTGGCGTGCGTCGGGAAGGAATTCGTAGAGCGTTCCGCCGTCATCGATGTAGTAGATGCGGCCGCAGTCGGTGAAGGCGTATTCGGGAAGTCCGGGTGTCGGGATCCTTTCGGGGCGTCCGAAGCGGAGTGCGCTGTCGCCCGTGGCGAAATGGGTCGGGATGCGGAAGATGCCCTGGCGGGAGAGCAGCCAGAGGTTGTCCTCCGTGTCGAATTGCAGGGCGAGCAGTTCCTCGTAGCGGACGCCGGCGGGCATGCCGACCCGCACGAAACGGTGCTGCACGGGATCGTAGGCGTTGCACTGCTCTTCGGGCGAGAAGACGACGATCTCGTCGCTGCGGCGCGTCACGATATGGTAGAGGCCCTGGAAGTCGGGATGCCGTTCGACCCGTTTGGTGTCGGGATCGAACAGGTCGAGGCCGTAGTTGGTGCGGAGCCAGAAGAGCGAGTCGGTCGTCACGGCGATCTCCTCGATGAGGTTTCCCGAGAGTGGCTCGTTGCCGCTCCAGTCGTTCGGGTAGAGGCGCATCCGTTCGCCGTCCCACATGTTCAGCCCGTCGCAGGTCCCGACCCAGACGTATCCGTGGCGGTCTTGTGCCAGCGAGAGGATGGCGTTGTTCGAGATGCCCTCGCGGCTTGAAATCTGACGGAGGTTGTCGGCTGCGGCTGCGGCCGCCGACAACAGCAGACAGGCGGAGAGCAGGATTTTCCGTGTCATGTGCAGAGGTGTTGGTTCGTGTTGGTTCCGGATAGTGCAAAAATATGAATTTTTACCCGAAAAACGGACAAATACCCGCGAAAATGGTCCTGAATTCAGACTCGATGATCCGGCCGTCTGCTCCGGTTTTGTCTGTTTGACCCTCTTGTAACGTCTTTTTATGTCTCCAGGATGTCCAATCGGCGGGTTTGGCATAAAAACATACTATTTCTTCATGGATACGGACTGCGGTTTCTCCGGGGTTTCCTACTTTTGTTCTCGCAAAACCTGAAACAGACAAACAACCTGATATGAAGAAAATCCTTCTGTTGTCGCTGGCACTCTTCTGCGCCGCGACGCTCCCGGCTCAGGAGAACCGGGACTGGGCACAGTACGGACGCTACGAGCGTCAGAACGCCGAACTGGCGGGGCAACCCGTCGAGGCGGTCTTCATGGGCAATTCGATCACCGACAACTGGGCTTCGATCGACTCCGAATTCTTCGCCCGGAACCACTTTGTGGGTCGCGGCATCAGCGGCCAGACGACGCTCGAGATGCTGGCCCGTTTCCGCCGCGACGTGATCGACCTCCATCCGCGTGCGGTGGTGATCCTGGCCGGCATCAACGACATTGCGCAGAACCAGGGTCCGATTTCGCTCGAGAATACCTTCGGAAACATCGTGTCGATGTGCGAGCTGGCCGAGCACAACGGCATCCGCGTGGTGCTCTGCTCCGTGCTGCCGTGCGATCGTTTCTCGTGGCGGCCCGGGATCGCGCCGGCCGAGAAGGTCCGCGCGCTCAATGCCCTGCTCAGGGAGTATGCCGCCCGACAGGGAATCGTCTACGTCGATTACCATACGTCCTTCGATAACGGACAGGGCGGCCTCGACGCACGCTTTTCGGAGGACGGATGCCATCCGACCCTCTACGGCTACACGCTCATGGAACCGATGGTGGTCAAGGGGATCAACAAGGCGCTCCGCACGCGCAAAGAGCGCTATACGACGCCGACCCCTGCCTTGTAGCAAACCGGACATAATCCCAATATCCCATAGAACCGATGAAACAATCTCTATTTCTGGCTGCGGCTGCGACCTGCCTGCTGGCGGCCTGCAACGGTACGGCCACGCAGGATGCCGTCTGTGAACTGGAGCGCGCAAAGGCGACGCTCGACACGATCTACGCCCGCTACGGGGTTCCCGAAAACTGCCTGCTGCGTGAGAACCACCCGTTCAACGCCGATTACAAGGCCGGTTACCTGGCCTCGGAGGATCAGGCCCGTCCGAATCCCTATTCCTATCTGTGGCCCTTCTCGGGCACGCTGTCGGCCGCGAGCGCCATTCTCGAGTCGGATCCCTCGTACCGTACGGTAGTCGATGAGCGGGTGCTGCCCGGACTGGCCGAGTACCTCGATACGGTGCGCATGCCTGCGGCCTACTCCTCCTACATCCATTCGGCCCCCGCTTCGGACCGCTTCTACGACGACAATGTCTGGCTGGGCATCGACTTCTGCGACCTCTACGCCACCACGGGTGACGAGCGGTACCTCGAAAGCGCGCGGATGATCTGGCGCTTCATCGAGAGCGGCATGGACGACGTGCTGGGCGGCGGCATCTACTGGTGCGAGCAGAAGAAGCATTCGAAAAACACCTGCTCGAACGCTCCGGGCACGGTCTATGCGCTCAAGCTCTATGCCGCGACGAAGGACCCGCACTTCCTCGAGCAGGGCAAGGCACTCTATGCGTGGACGCGCGAGCGGCTGGAGGATGCCACCGACGGACTCTATTTCGACAACGTGTCGCTCGACGGCAACATCTCCCGGGCGAAGTACGCCTACAACAGCGGACAGATGGTCCAGGCCGGCGTGCTGCTCTACAAGGCTACGGGCGAAGAGCACTTCCTGAAAGAGGCGCAGCGTACGGCGGCGGCCTGCTACGACTTCTTCTTCGAGGAGTTCACGCCCGAGGGCGGCGAGGCGTTCCGCATCCTCCGCAAGGGCAACGTCTGGTTCTCGGCCGTGATGGTGCGCGGTCTGATCGAACTTTACGGCGTGGACGGCAACGCAACCTATGTCGATGCCGTGCGCCGGAGTCTCGACTATGCGTGGAACCATGCACGTGACGAATACGGGCTCTTCGAGACCGACTTCACGGGTGCCGACCGCCAGTCGGAGAAGTGGCTGCTGACGCAGGCGGCGATGGTGGAGATGTATGCCCGCATCCACCGCCTCGGACTGACGGCCGGCAAGTGACGGACAGAAACCAAGAAAACCGATAAAAACCAAAAAGCAAAACGATGACGAAAACCGATTTTTCCCGGATTTGCATGGCAGCCGCCGCGCTGCTTGCCGCCGGAACCGTAACGGCTTCGGAGCCGGCCCCCCGCCGCATGGCGGAGTGCACGCAGGTTATGATGGAGGCCGACAATACGCGGGTGGCCCGTCCTGCGGCGAAGAAGTATGCCAAGACAAACCGTCCGGCCAAGGGCGACCGTCTCTTTACGTCGAAGGCCGTCGAGGCCGAGATCGCCCGCGTGAAAAGCGTGCTGACCAACGCCCGCCTGGCGTGGATGTTCGAGAACTGCTTCCCGAACACGCTCGACACGACCGTGCGCTGGACGCGCAAGGACGAGAACGGCAAGGACGACTCGATGGTCTACACGGGTGACATCCATGCCATGTGGCTCCGAGACTCGGGCGCCCAGGTGTGGCCCTACGTGCAGCTGGCCAACAAGGACGAGGAGCTGCGCCGCATGATCGCCGGCGTGATCCGCCGTCAGTTCAAGTGCATCGAGCTGGATCCCTACGCCAACGCCTTCCTCGACCCCGAGGACCCGAATCCCGACCACCAGTGGATGAGCGACCAGACCGACATGCGCCCCGAACTTCACGAGCGCAAGTGGGAGATCGACTCGCTCTGCTACCCGATCCGTCTGGCCTACGAGTACTGGAAGGTGACCGGTGACACGTCGATCTTCGATGAACACTGGATGGCCGCCATCGGGAACATCCTCCGCACGTTCCGCGAGCAGCAGCGCAAGGAGGGCGTGGGCCCCTACACCTTCCTGCGCGTGACCGACCGACAGCTCGATACGGTCTGCAACGCCGGCAAGGGCAACCCGGTGAACCCCGTGGGTCTGATCGCCTCGGTGTTCCGTCCGTCGGACGACGCCACGACCTTCCTGTTCCTCGTGCCGTCGAACTTCTTCGCCGTGACGTCGCTGCGCAAGGCCGCCGAGATCCTGACGGAGGTGAGCGGCAAGCCCGAGATGGCCGCCGAGTGCACGGCCCTGGCCGACGAGGTGGAGACCGCGCTCAAGAAGTACGCCACCTACAACCACCCCGAGTTCGGTACGATCTACGCCTTCGAGGTGGACGGCTTCGGCAACCGTTTCCTGATGGACGATGCCAACGTTCCGAGTCTGCTGGCCATGCCCTACCTGGGCGATGTGGATGTCAATGACCCGATCTACCAGAATACGCGCCGCTTCGTGTGGAGCGAGTCGAACCCCTACTTCTTCCGCGGTACGGCGGGCGAGGGTATCGGCGGCCCGCATGTGGGTTACGACATGGCCTGGCCCATGAGTATCATGATGAAGGCCTTCACGTCGCAGGACGATGCCGAGATCAAGCGCTGCATCGAGATGCTCATGACGACCGATGCCGGCACGGGCTTCATGCACGAGTCGTTCAATGTCAATGATCCTGCTGATTTCACCCGCGCCTGGTTCGCCTGGCAGAACACGCTCTTCGGCGAGCTGATCCTCAAACTGGTGAACGAAGGCAAGGTCGATCTGCTGAATTCGATCGAGATCGAGTAGCCTGCCTCGATACGGGGGCCGCGGCATCGGCTGCGGCCCCCTTTTTCATACAACCGAAAAACGATATTCCGAAGATGAAGAGACTTGTTTGGATGCTGGTCTGTACGCTGACCCTCTGCGGCGCGGTGCAGGCCCGGGAGCTTGAACTGACTTCGCCCGACGGCTCGCTGCATTTGGCCGTACATGTCGGTGAGCGGATCGGCTGTACGCTGCAGTCGGGCGGGCGGACGCTCATTACCGATTGGGAGGCGGCCCTCTCTCTGGCCGACCGCACGCTGGGCGTGAACCCCCGGCTGCGCCGCGTGAAACGCTCCTCCGTAGATGAACTGCTTCCGCGGACGAATCCCACGAAGGGAACCGAGGTCCGCAACCGCTACAACGGGCTGCGGCTCGAATTCGCTGACGATTATGCCCTGGAGTTCCGCCTGTTCGACGATGGCGCGGCCTACCGTTTCGTCACCTCGCTGCCGGGCGAGATCGAGGTCCGGGACGAGCGCTGCCACATCGGCCTGGAGCCGGGTGCCGAGGCGTGGGTCTCCTCCGTCGGCGGTTTCCGCACGATGTATGAGGAGCCCTACACGCGGGTGTCACTCTCCGAGGCGGACGATGCGGATCGGATGACCTACCTGCCGGTGCTGGCCTCGCTCGGCGGGGATTTCAAGGTGCTGCTGGCCGAGGCCGACGTGCGCGATTACCCCTGCATGTTCCTCCACCGCGACGGACAGGGGGCCTTCGAGGCCCGTTTCCCGCGTGTGCCGGCCGAGTACGGCCCGGATGGCGACCGGAGTCTGAAGATCCGTTCCGAGGAACCTTTCATCGCTCGCACGCAGGGTACGCGGAGTTTCCCGTGGCGTCTGGCCGTGGTGGCCGACGAGGATGCCGACCTGGTACGCAACGAGCTGGTATGGCTGCTCTCCGAACCGGCTGCCGCGGAGGACTGGAGCTGGGTGAAGCCCGGGCAGGTGAGTTGGGACTGGTGGAACGGCATGCGCCTGACGGGTGTCGATTTCCGGGCTGGCCGCAACACCGAGTCGTACCGCTACTACATCGACTTTGCCGCCCGTTACGGCATACCTTATTATTATGGATGAAGGGTGGTCGGCCTCGACGACCGATGTCTTCCATCCCAATCCGGAACTCGATCTCAAGGAGCTGATCGCCTACGGCCGGGAGCGCAACGTGCGGATCATCCTCTGGTTCACGTGGCTTTCGGTCGAGCAGGAGATGGAACGCCTGTTCGCGACGCTCGAGGAGTGGGGTGTCGCCGGTATGAAGATCGACTTCATGGACCGCAGCGACCAGTGGATGGTCGGTTTCTATGAGCGGGTGGCCCGGTGTGCCGCCGAACATCACCTGCTGGTGGACATGCACGGATCCTATACCCCGAAGGGGCTCTACCGCACCTATCCGAATCTGCTCACCTACGAAGGGGTGCTGGGGCTCGAGCAGGGCGGCCGCTGCCGCCCCGAGAACAGCAATCTGCTGCCCTTCATCCGCAATGCCGTCGGACCGATGGATTTCACGCCCGGGTCGATGTTCTCGTCGCAACCCGAGGAGAACCGCTCGACGGGAGCTAACCCGATGGGGTCGGGAACACGGGCCTACCAGATGGCGCTTTACGTCGTTTTCGAAAGCCCGCTTCAGATGCTTGCCGACAATCCGGTGCTCTATGAGCGTGAACATCCCTGCACGGAGTTCATCGCCTCGGTACCCACGACGTGGGACGAGCTGCGCGTGCTGCATGCCGTAGCGGGAGAGCAGCTGGTCGTGGCGCGCCGCAAGGGCGACCGTTGGTACATCGGCGGCATTACGGCCGACAAACCTTTCGAGATGAGCCTCAGCCTCGACTTCCTGCCCGCCGGACGACCGTTCCGGATGACCTCGTTCGAGGACGGTGTGAATGCCGACCTGCAGGCCATGGACTACCGGCGTCGGGTCCGTCAGGTCGATGCTTCGGAGCGGATCGACATCCGCATGACCCGCAACGGAGGCTGGGCTGCCGTGATCGAATAGCCGCTCTTCTGTCCCGACGGTCCGAAACCGCGATGCTGGTGCCGTCCCTCGCTGCGGGGGACGGCGCATTTTGCGCTTTTCCGAAATCTTCGTACCTTTATCCGGCTTTATCTCTTGAATCCAGTCTTTCCCGATGAACCGTATCCGACGATTGCTTCTTTTCGTGTTGTCGTTTCTGTCGCTCCTGCCCGCCGATGCGGGCGTCACGACGGGACGTAAGCTTGTGGCCTCGAGCATGCAGCTTGCGAACAATGCCGTGCTGGCAATGTATCAGGATGAGATGGGCAACATGTGGGTCGGCACCTACGACGGCCTGCATCTTTACGACGGCAAGGAGACGTTCGTCTACCGCATGGAACTCGATAACGACCTTTCGCTGTCGAGTAACATCATACTGCGGATCGTCCCGGCCGAACCGGGATACTTGTGGATTGCTACTTCGTTGGGAGTCAATAAGTTTTCGCTTGACGAGCGGCGCGTGACCGAGAGTTACATGATGGAGGCCGTCGAGGCGGACAACATCGTCTCGGACGGGGAAGGCAATACGCTGCTCTTTTCCGGTGACGGGTTCGTTGCCTGTTATCGTCCCGGCGGCGGGGCGTTTGTCGAAATACCGATGTCTGGAGTCCGCAAGGCTGATGTGGTCGCCGTCTGGGCCGAATCGGTCGGCTCGTTCGCGATGCTTGCGCGAGACGGAATGCTGACCCGCTATCGGATGGAATCGACCGGGGCTGTCCATTTGGTGCAAGAATCCGCAAAGCGGATTTCGGAAACTCCGGTTCGGAAGGGCTCTTGGGCCGGTGGTGAGCTCTGTTTTGTCGATGATGCGGGGCTGTTGCGGTGTTATGACTGCCGCAAGGAGACGGCGGTTTGTCTCTCCGACCTTTCGACTCTCGGAGAGCGGGGGCTGACCGCATCGGCCGTCCGGTCCTTTGGTTCCTATATTTATGTCGGTTTTTTCGGCGGCGGACTGGGCCGTGTGCCCCGTGCGGGAGGTCCATGCGAGATGATCGCTCCCGACTACCGGGTTTTCTGCCTCTGGCCCGACCGTTATCAGGATATCCTTTGGGTAGGAACCGATGGTTACGGCGCTTTCATGTATTGCGACAAACAGGCCTCTTTTACGACGTTGCTCATGTCCGATCTGCCAGAGAAGGTGTTCAACCCCGTGCGGGCTCTCCACACGGACCGCGAAGGCTCGCTCTGGATCGGAACGAAGGGCGGCGGCGTGATCCGTATCCGCGACTATGCGGCTTGCGGTGCGGCGGGGCGTCACTTGCGTGATTTTGCAGCGTCCATCACGCGGTTCGACACCCGCAACGGGCTTTCGAGCAACGAGGTCTTCGCATTCTGTCCCGGAGAGGGCCGCGATCTGTTGTGGATCGGGTCGTCAGGTCCCGGAATTTCCTGTTATGATTACCGCGAGGGCCGGATCCGGACGCTTCATGCTCCGGAAGGGATGCCCGAAATCAGACACGTGCACGAGATTTGCCAGACCGATTCCTCGACTCTCTTCGTGGCAAGCGATACCGAGGCTTTGATCGAATTGACACTCGGTTCGGAAGACCGGCCCGTCATCCGTTCGATGCGTCGCTACCGGTTCCGTATGGGAAGCCGCGACTGCAACGGGTTTTACGCGATGATCCGCGAGAGCGATTCGACCCTGCTGCTCGGTTTGCGCGGCGGTTACGGACTGGTCCGTTTCAACATCCGTACGAAGGACTATGATTTCGTAAACATGCAACGCCTGCAGCGTCGGGCTTTGGGTGATCTGCTGAGCCTGTGCCGCAGCCGCAGTTCGGGACTCTATTGCGGAACCAGCTCGGGCCTGATCCATCTGACCCCCGGAGGCGACATCCGGCAGTTCGATCGGCGCAGCGGAATTGCCAACGACATGGTCCACGGCGTTTTGGAGGATGCATGCGGCTGTATCTGGCTCAGCACGAACAAGGGTCTTACACAGTACAACCCCCGAACGGACTTCTTCCACAACTATGCGGCGGCGGATCTCGATGTGACGGAGTTTTGCGACGATGCCTATTGGAAGTGCCCCTACACGGGGCGTCTGTTCTTCGGCGGCGTGAACGGGGTCGTATGGATCGATCCGTTGTTGGAACCGCAGGCTGATTACCAGCCTCCGTTGCAGTTTATCGGGGTGGAGTTTCCCGACGGCACCTCTCTTCCGATTCCGCGCCGCGGTACGTCGTCCGATCTTCCTCCCGTGCGCATCGGCCCGGGTATCGCCGCGTTCACCGTGTCGTTCGTGGCGGTCGATTACCTGAACGGTGAGAATTTCGAGTATTCGTACCGTCTTGGCGGCGACGGGAGCAGTTGGATTGAATTGCAGAAGACCAACCGTGTGACCTTCACCGATCCGGCCCCGGGTACCTACAGGCTCGATGTACGTTACAAAAGCCATGTCCTGGATGCTGCCGATGCGGTCTATTCGCTGCCGATCGTCGTTCTGCCTCCGTGGTACGGCACGACCGTGGCCCGGGGTGATCTACCTGCTTCTGGCCGTCGGTTGTGTGATGCTTGTAATCGCGGCCGTGCGTAGACACTACCGGCGTCAGCAACAACGGATTGTCAGACGGGTCGAAGAGGAGGCGCGCGAAAAGCTCACTGAAGCGCGGGTGAACTTCTTCGTCAATATCTCGCATGAACTATGCACGCCGCTGACACTCATCAATGGCATGAACGAGCGCATTGCCGGAGCCGTCCATGATCCCGAACTGCTCAAATATACCGAGGTGATGCGTGAGAATGTTCGCAGCCTGAACGACCTGATCCAGGAGATTCTCGACTTCCGCAAGATCGAGGAGGCGGGATTCGGACGGGTCCGGATCCTCCCGGTGGATATTGTCGGCCTGCTTTCGCCGCAGGTGCGGTCATTCGCCGATGCGGTTGCCCGCAACGGTATCGAACTGTTGCTGGAGGTGTCGCCCGGACTGGTGTGGAATACCGACGCCTCGTTCCTGAAGAAGATTGTGCTCAACCTGCTATCGAATGCCATGAAATACACGCCCCGCAACGGCCGTATCCGGATAACGGCCGTTGTGGAGAATGGAGCCTTCCTGCTGCGGGTGTGGAATTCGGGACGTGGCATCGAACCCGAACGGCTTGCCCATGTGTTCGACCGTTACCGGATTCTGGACAGCATGGACCGCAACATGTATACCGACTCGGCGTCGCGGAACGGTCTGGGCCTTTTCATCTGCCACGGTCTGGTGCAGGCGCTCGAGGGCGAAATCTCGGTACGCAGCGAGGTGGGTTCGTTCACCGAGTTCTCCGTGCGGCTTCCATATCGGGAGGCGGCAGAGGAGCCCGTGGCAGTCGAGGAGACTGCATCTGCAACAGAACCGGTTGCCGGGCTTACCGCCGTGCGCCGTGATGACAAGGCCTCCGTATTGGTTGTCGATGACAACCGCGATATCCTCTGGCTGATTGAATCCGCGCTTTCGGCCGACTATCGCGTCCGCTCGTGCAGCAGCGTCGATGAGGCGCTCGCCGCACTTGGCGAGATGACCCCCGACCTGATCGTGACCGACATCGTGATGGCCGGTCACGACGGTTTTGATCTGATCGCGCGGGTGCGCGGCGACCGTTTCCTGCGCAGCGTGCCGATCATCGTCGTTTCGGCCAAGGTGACCGAGGGTGAACAGATCGAGGGGCTGGAGGCCGGGGCCGACGCCTATTTGACCAAACCCTTCTCGGTTCAGGTGCTCGGTGCGACGGTCGCGCGGCTGATTTCCAGCCGGCGGATGCTCAAGGAGTACTACAACGCTCCCGAAAGCGCCTATACGGTGGTCGAGGGGCAGGCGATGCACCGCACCGACAAAGAGTTCATGGATGCGGTCGTCGGCGCCGTTTGCGAGCATCTCGAACGTGAGGATCTGCGGATCGAGCTGATCGCCGAGCAGCTCGGATTTACGCCTCGGGCCTTTTCGCGCAAGTTCAAGAAGGTTTCGGGGCGCACTCCCAGCGAGTTCATCAAGGAGGTGCGCTTCGAGCAGGCAGCCCGGCTGCTGAAGACCACTACGCTGACGGTCCAGGAGGTTATGTATCGGGTCGGCATCTCGAACAAATCCTATTTCTACCGCGGGTTCCAACTCAAATATGGCGTCAAACCCAAAGAGTACCGCCAGCAGCCATAGGAGATTTCCGGATTGCAATCTTTAGGGAAAAGGTATCCTGATTTGCATAAAAAGGGTCCGAAAGGGCCATTTGCAGATCAGGATACCTTTTTTGTCTGGCCGATCCCGGTATTCGGACAAAGGTTCCTTAAACTTGCATCAACCCGAAACGAACCTTAAATAATATCGAGCCTATGCCGAAAAAGTGCGTTGGGCAGGGCGGACCGAATCCGGCCTTTGCGACGCATGACACAGCCAGTTGATCTCTTGTTTATCTATTCCGAAATTATTAACCTAAAACTGCTTTTCATGAAAAAACTTTTACACGTTTTGTGCGGTCCTGCTCTCGCTGATGCCCGGATTCCTGGCCGTAGCACAGCCGGCGGAGGTGCTCCGGACGGTGACAGTCACGGATGCCGCAGGACCCATCATCGGCGCGAGCGTCGTGGTCAAGGGAACCGTGACGGGATCGTCCACCGATATCGACGGGCGTACGACCATCTCTTGTGCGGACGATGCCGTACTCTCTGTTTCTTACATAGGCTATGCCTCCCAGGAGGTGCCCGTGCATGCACGTACACAGATCGAAGTGCGTCTGGAAGAGGATGCCCAGCGGCTCGACGAAGTTGTCGTGGTCGGTTACAATACGGTACGCCGCGCCCAGATGACCGGCGCGCTGTCGCAGGTAGCCGGCGAGAAACTCGAATTCCAGTCTTCGGCCACGCTTGAGAACCGCTTGCAGGGACAGACCCCCGGTGTGATGATCGCCAGCGGTTCGGGTCAGCCCGGCAGCGACGACCTGACGATCCGTGTACGCGGTACGGGATCGATCAACGGCAGCAACACACCGCTCTATATCATGGACGGCGTGATGGTCGAATCGGCCGACTTCGCGGCACTCAATACGAACGACATCGCCGATATCCAGGTGCTCAAGGATGCCTCGGCCACGGCGATCTACGGATCGCGCGGTGCCAACGGTGTGATCGTCATCACGACCAAGAGCGGTCAGAGCGGGCGTACGAACATCAACTACCGCAACCAGTTCGGATTCTCGTTCCTGGTCGATTACCTCGACATGATGAACAGTGCGGAGAATCTTCAGTACCAGCTGCAATGCGTCATGTCGGAGCCCAACAGCAACTTCTATCCGATGATGCAGTACCTCAAGCGTGAAATGGACGGTACGGCAACCGAAGCGGATCTGGCCCGTCTGGCCCAGGCGCGGGCAACCGATACGGATTGGATGGACCTGATGACCCAAACGGGTTTCATGCAGGAACACAGCGTTTCCGTATCGGGCGGTAACGACAAGACCCGTTTCTTCATGTCGGGATCGTACCTCACACAGCAGGGGGTATTCTCAAGAAGTCGAGCCTTGACCGCTATTCGGTGCGTTTCAATATCGACCACAAGGCTACAAAATGGCTCGATCTGGGCATGAAGGCCACGGTGGGTTACAGCACGACGAGCTTCTCCGATCCCGAGTCGGGCGGCAACCGCCAGGGCTGGACCAACCCGTGGTTCACGACTCTGCTTGCCTATCCCTACGAATCTCCCGACAGTTGGTACAACAAGGACAACCCGACGCTCATCACCAAATACTACGATCGCATCTCGGGGCGCTTGAAGAACGTGGCTTCGGTCTATGCGAAGGCTTCGATTACCGACTGGCTCTCGGTGAAGAGCAACTTCGGTCTGGACTTCATGTACAACCGCAGCACCTCGACACTCCACCGCGATCACCCCGAGGCGCAGCTCAACCACGGATACTATTCCGAGAGTTCGTCGGAACTTTTCCGTTATACGTGGACCAATACGGTCAATGTGAACAAGGAGTTCGAGGGCGGCCATTCGCTCAATGCCGTGGCCGGTATGGAGATGTTCCAGGGCAAGTGGTACACGAGCAATTTCACTGGCTACGATCTGAACTCCGACATGATGCAGTCGCCGGCAGGCATCGGTGACAAGACCGGATCATCACTGTTCCCGCCCTCGATCGGAGGCGGCCGCACGATGAGCAACCTGCTCTCGTTCTTCATGCAGGCCAGCTACTCCTACAAGAACCGCTACAACGTCTCGATGTCGCTGCGTAACGACACTTCGTCGAAGTTCTACGAGGAGAATGCCAGCGCAACCTTCTGGTCCGTGGGCGCCAGCTGGCTCGTCTCCTCGGAGCCGTGGATGGCAGGCGTGGAGTGGATTGACCAACTTAAGCTCCGCGCCAGCTACGGTACGACCGGTAACCAGGACGGCGTGAGCGATTTCGGAACCTTCGACGGATATACGAACTCCTCTTACAACGGAGAGTCGGGATATGCCCACAGCCAGTTGGGCAACAGCGAGCTCCGCTGGGAGACCTCCGCGCAGACGAACGTCGGTATTGACCTCGGGCTGTTCGACTCGCGCTTCAACGTGACGCTCGACTTCTACAACATCAAGACCAAGGACCTCTACATGTCGAAGAACATCTCGCTGACTACGGGTTTCGGGTCGATCCTGGCCAATGCGGGCTCGATCGTCAATCGCGGTATCGAGATCGGAGTCAATACGACGCCTGTCCGTACGGAGAACTTCCAGTGGGATCTGGGTTTCAACTACACCTACAACAAGAACAAGATCACCGACCTGGGAACCTGGTCGAATGCCGAAGGACGCTACAAGAACGGTGACCTGCTCTACGAGCTGGACCGTCCGATCGGCACATGGTACATGCCCTATTATGCCGGAGTAAGTCCCGAGAACGGCATGCCGGTCTTCTATGACGATTACGGGCAGCTGACTACCGACATCAACAAGGCCTACATGGGCAGCCACTACGGCTCCTACGAAGTGCCCGTTTTCGGCGGAATCTCGACACGCCTGCGCTACAAGGGGCTGCAGCTCGATGCCCAGTTCACCTATGCCTACGACTACACGGTGATGAACTGCTCGCGCTGGTACCTGGACAACCACAAGTTCAACGGCAACAAACCCACCTACATGCTCAACATGTGGATGAAGGAGGGTGACGTGACGAACGTCCCGGCTTTCCGTGACGGTATTCAGCCTTCGCCCATGGCTTCGCAGTTCCTTGAGGATGCCTCCTACCTGCGTCTGAAGACGCTGCGGCTCTCGTGGACTCTGCCCGAAAGCTGGATGCGCAAGACGCGCTTCATCCGCAACCTGACGATCTATGCGCAGGGTGAGAACCTCTGCACGTGGACGGGTTACCGGGGTGCCGATCCCGAAGTGAACGGCGGTTACGACGTCATGTCCTATCCGAAACCCCGGACCGTGACGTTCGGTCTGGATATGAATTTCTAACCTAATCAATGAATCCGACAATGAAACGATACAAAGCAATTCTCGCATCGATGCTCTCGGCCGCCGCTACCCTTGCCTCGTGCGACTATACGGATCTTCAGCCGACCGACATGGTCGGGCCGGACAAGGCGTTCGGCTCGGTGGAGAACGTTCATAAGGCCGTGGTGGGTATCTACGGCAAGGCGAGTCTGCGGTCGAAACTCGCCGTCACGGAATACATCGCCGACGACTGTGTGCAGGGCGGCGATTCGGGCGGCGCAGGTACGGACCTCACGAACTGGGTCTATACGGCCACCTCGGGTGATGTCAGCGGCATCTGGAGCCACTATTACGGCATCATCAACCAGGCCAACCGCGTGCTCTATTACGGACCGCAGCTCGAGCCGGCCAATGCTGCCGAGGAGACTTCGCTTCAGGAGTCGTTCGGTACGGCCTACTTTTTTCCGTGCCTACGCCCATTTCGAACTGTTGTGCTTTTTCTCCGATTTCATGGACGACGAGGCCAAGGGCATACCTTACGTCAGCCACTACCACGTGGTAGGCAATCCGGTCCGTGAGCCGGTGGGCGACTGCTATGAGCAGATCATGACCGACCTGAACCGCGCCTACGACCTGCTGACGGTTGCGGCCCCCGATCTGACGGCCGACAATTCGGCGACCAATTCGACTGCCTATATCTCGCAGGCTGCCGTCGATGCGCTCCGTGCCCGTGTCGCCCTCTACCACGGACTCTATTCGCACGCCTACATCTATGCATCGAATGCACTGCGGGCGGTCGGAATCGCCAAGAAGGACGACGTGCAGAACGTGTGGCTCGACAAGTCGAATGCCGGCGTAATCTTCAAACTGTCGCGTCCGGCCGGCACATCGACCATCGGTACGCTCTTCGTTGGTGGCGACTATTCGAGCATTTTCCGCCCGAGCGACGACCTGCGTCAGTCGTTCTCCGAGGATGACGTGCGGGCGTCGGTTTTCTTCCAGTACGGACGCGACCGTGCCGGCTCTCCGGTATGGATGGTGACCAAATGGTTCGGCGATGCATCGGACATCGGTCGGGTGGACGAGAAACTCTTCCGGGCCGAGGAGATGCAGCTCATCGCAGCAGAGGCATTGGCGCGGCGGGAGAATCCCGACATGACCGAGGCCAATCGCCTGCTCAACGAACTGCGTGCCGAGCGTCACGAGAACTACACCCCGCAGGACTACGCCTCGCAGTCGGCCTTTCTGGACGAGATCGCCCGCGAGCGGCGTTGCGAACTGGTATGGGAGGGACACCGCATGTTCGATGCGCGCCGCCTGAAACTCACCCTGTCGCGTGAGGGAAAGACGATCTCCGGCACCGACTACCGCCTGACGCTTCCCATCCCGCAGGCCGAGATCGACGCCAACTCGGGTATCTCGGAGAGCGATCAGAACTACGGATATTAACCGATAAACACGCAAACCAGATATGAAAAGAATCCTATATCTTATCGTTGCCGCAGCACTCGGCAGCGCTTGTGCCGACGAAAAGCCCCATTTCCTCCCTCTTCCGGGCGGAAGCGTGGAGATCGGCGGCATCGGGGCCGTGGCCTCGTCGGACGTATCGGCCCTAACGGACGGCGATCTGAAAACCTATTTTGCGGCCGGGACCGGAGCCGAGAACACGGTCGAGGTCATCGTGCCCTGCACGGCGGGCGAGATTGTCGCCTATACGCTTGTTTCGTCGGGCGAGATCCATCAGGACGAGTCGTTCGGAACCGTCGAGGCCCCTCTACGACCCCGCGTCGTGGAGCGTCTCCGGATCCAACGACGGGACCTCGTGGACCGAGGTGGACAGCCGTTCGGACGAGCACTTCATCGCCCGTTTCCAAAACCACATCTACTATCTGGAGACTCCGGCCAACTATACGCAGTACAAGTTCGTCTTCCACGGCAACGGCGGTGACCGCGTAACGCTCTCCGATATCCTCTTCCACACGGAGGACCCCTATGCCGACTGGCAGAACTTCGAGTCTCCGAAGATCACCTTCATCGATACGGCCGAGGACGACGGTTCTCAGCTCTACGACGTGCTGGTACAGGACAAGCAGGCCTATCTGAAGTGGCATGCCCGTGAGATCTGCACCTACCTCTACTTCAACGACGGGGACGAGCGCTTTCCGGTGACCGAGATCGAGTATTACCTCGATCCGATGCCCGGTGAGGTCTCCTACAAGGGAGGCTCCTCCCCGAAGATCAACATTCACTATTCGACCGACTGGATCCAGAAATCGGCCAACGAGTCGCTGCTTAAGCTCAACCTCGAGACGCGCGGCGTGCTGTTCCACGAGATGGTGCACGGTTTCCAGCTCGAGCCGCAGGGAATTCCTCCCTACAGCCAGGGCAATGTCTCGTGGGCGGCCATCGAGGGGTTGGCCGATGCCGTGCGCACGATTGCCGGATACCACGACTATTCGACGCGCAACGTCAATGGCGGTCTGATGTCCGGTTACCAGACCACAGGCTTCTTCTGTTACTGGCTGACGCGCACGCAGGATCCCGACGCCGTGCGCAAGATCAACGCCTCGATGCGGACGATCAATCCCTGGAGCTGGGAGGCGGCCCTCAAATATGCCCTCGGAGAGGATGCCGACGAGCCGACCCTCTGGGCCGCCTACAAGGCCGACGGCAAGAACTACCAGTCCGAAGATCCGAATTACAAACTCTAAACAATCCGACATGAAACGAATAACGATATTGCTGACGACTCTCCTGACGCTTGCTTTCGCGGCGGGCTGTCGCGACGAGGCTTCGCTCGACGGACTGGAGTCGCAGACCAAGGAAGACGGCACGACGGCAGGGGAGACTGCCGGGTCGAAGGCCGTGAAGGAGGCGCTGACCTACGAGAGCAGCCTCGAATACAATTGGGTAACCGAATATGCCCCTGCCGAGGGGTTGAGCTACACGCTGCTTTTCAACTTCTCGACGGACGGTTCGGTAATCTCCGACTCGCCGGTCTCGGAGAACGAGAAGGCTTTGGCCCTTTTCACCGTATCGGGACTCGATGAGGGAGGCGTAGCCTCGATCAAGTTTGACGGGGCGACGATGCTCGGCGATGAGATCATCGACCCGGCCTACCGCGAGCGGCGGCTGATTGTCGAGTCGTACGATGAGAATACGGTGTCGTGCGTCGGTGCAGAGTCGGGAAGCCCGGTCGTATTGCGCAAGGCCACTTCGGAGGATGTACTCCAGCTGGGCGAGAAACTCGTGTGGACGGCTCTCTCCGGGGCCAACGCCATGAAGGCCGTTGTTCGCGACGGAGAGGGTCATTTCATTGCCCGTTACGCGGTCGATCGTGCCACGAAGAGCATTGAGTTCATCTGGATCGATGCCTCGAGTTCCGACGTCCGACACGAGCGTGCGACGGTCGGAATCTCGACCTCCGAGTCGGAATATACCCTTTCGTGGGATCCCGTCTCGATCAACGGAGCGGCCTATGAGTCGCTGACCTATCAGGTCGCCGGGCGGAGCGCAGCGCTGAATGTCGCCGATGTGACGCTCGGGCAGCCGATGGAGGCCAACGGCGGCTTCGTCAATAAGGCCAGCAAGCAGTACAACCTCGGAGGTCGTTCGCAGACCGGTGCGGCCCATCCCGTCTTGTGGGGGAGGTACTTGCCGCGGACGATTTCCGCAGCATCCTCTTCTATCCCTATGCGGACGATATTCCGCTGCGCGTGGAGGTCTATTCCGAGCCGGGCGGCAGCGACGCCTCGGGCAACTACCTCTTTGTCAATGACTATACGGACAATCCCAAGACAGCCCGATACGATTATGACGGCGACTGGATCCGCTTCTACGCCAGCACGCGCGGTGACTTTCTGAAGATCGCCACCGGAACGGAGTTCTCGCACTACACGCTTTCGCAGATGGGCGAGAACCTGAAGGCCTTCTCCGACTTCTACTTCCATGCCGACGGCCTCTACATTGTTTCGGATCAGGACGATGCCGGAAGCGCCTGGTATCTGCTCAGCGCCACGACCAACCTCTGGGTCAAGGTTCGTCAGGGTATGATCCAGGAGCCCGACGGTGAGGTGCCCGACGAGAACTTCCTGCCGGAACTCGTCGCGAAGGGCATGCCGCGCTACGGCACCTTCTTCGACAACGGGAACAAGTATTTCCGTCTGCATTATACCCTCAATCCCGAGGCCGGGACGGCCGATCTGATCTGGATCACCGATACGGAGCAGGTCTATGCCGACGGCGCCTACAAGGATATGGCCATGAACCGTGCACAGTACGCCACGGTCGAGGTGAGCGCTTCGGAGGCGGGTGTCGTCCGCTTCAAGACGCCGATCGAGGTCGGCGAGGTGACCTACAACGGACTCACGTGGACGGAGGGCGGAAAGCCGCAGCCGATGGTCATCGGCCTGGAGTGTACGATCCGCACGCCGCTCACCGCCGAAGGGCATCCGTTGGAGTACTTCTACACCTATCCAGTCAATAAGTACGAGGGTGGTACGAAGGTTTTCCTCCCTCACACGCAACTCTGCCTGCCGACCTCGTCGGATGGCATTGTGGGAGTGACTGGTACGGACCGTTACCTGTTACTGCCCGAGAAGACGCTTCCGAACGGATATCCGGCAGGTCCGGCCGCCCTGGAAATCTATCCGGTGGACAAGGGTGAACGGATCTATGTCAAGTCCTGGAAAGCCAATGCTGCGGGTGACGGTGTGGATGAGACGGGCGTTTCGTTCCCCGTTGCCTCCTACAAGGTCGAGGACGATCGCATGATCTTCACGCCGGGCGAGGCTTCCGGCGGGTTCTACGATGCCGACGGCAACAGTATCCCGCTTGAGGAGGCACGCATGATGACGGCGCCGCTCGAGAAATTGCTCTTCGGCGAGCAGGGTTTCCATGTCTACAAGGCAGAGGCGGTCTCCTATGACGACGGCAAGCACTATTTCTATCTCGTCAGCCCCGATCCGGCCTATCCCTACTGGATCAAGGTGCGCGAAGGTTAGTTGGTATGTTCCCCGGGTGTGCCGCTCTGCGGAACGGCGCACCCTTTTTTCTCCTGATCCGATATGATGATTACCCGAATCCTTTTCACCGCCGCCATGCTGGCGGCCTCCGCAACCGGGATCCGCGCCCAGGAGCGTGCGGCCGTCGATTACGTCGATCCCTTCATCGGGACCCGGAGCATGGGACATGTCTTCCCCGGGGCGTGCGTGCCGCACGGTATCGTGCAGCTGAGCCCCGACACGGAGATGGTGCCCCACAACATCGACGGGACCTATCTCCCCGACACCTACCGCTATTGTGCCGGGTACCAGTACGATGATCCGACGATCGTCGGTTTTTCGCACACGCACCTCAGCGGCACGGGCCACTCCGACCTGGGCGACATCCTGCTGATGCCGACCGTCGGCGAGGTGCAGCTCGACCGCGGCACGGCTGAGAATCCCGAAACGGGATACCGCTCGCGTTTCTCGCACGACCGGGAGCGGGCCTGTGCCGGCTACTACGAGGTGATGCTCGACGACTACGGCATCCGCGCCCAGCTTACGGCCACCGAACGTGTCGGCGTGCACCGCTATACCTATCCCGAGGGGCGGGAGCAGCACCTGATCCTCGACCTTACGCACGGCATCTACAATTACGAGGGCAAGGTGCGTTGGGCGCAGGTGCGTGTCGAGAACGACACGCTCGTCACGGGCTACCGCATCACCAGCGGCTGGGCCCGGACCAACTATACCTATTTTGCCATGAGCTTCTCGCGGCCGATCCGCAGCTACGGCGCCGTGGACAAGGCCCCGCTCGACTACCGGGGCGGCTGGGGCAAGTTCGACACGTCGCACAACTTCCCCGAGATCGGCGGGTGCGGCATCGTCATGCACTTCGACTTCGGCGACGATCCCGCGCCGCTGGAGGTCCGGGTGGCCCTGTCGGCCGTCGGGACGCAGGGCGCACGGGCCAACCTCGAGGCCGAGACGGCCGGCCGGACATTCGACGAACTGGTCGCCGGGGCGCGCGGCCGATGGAGCGACGAGATGGCCCTCATCGAGGCCGAAGGCGACGAGGGTGCGCTCCGGATGCTCTACACGTCGCTTTACCACACGATGATCAACCCGTCGGTCTATCAGGATGTGGACGGACGTTACCGCGGCCTCGACCACGAGATCCACGAGGCGGAGGAGGGGCGCACGAACTATACGATCTTCTCGGTGTGGGACACCTACCGGGCCCTGCACCCGCTCTTCAACCTGATCTGTCCCGAGCGGAGCCGCGACATCGTCGCCTCGATGCTCGACCACTACCGCCAGAGCGTGCACCACATCCTGCCCGTCTGGTCGCACATGGCCAACGAGAACTGGTGCATGATCGGCTACCACGGTGTCTCGGTCGTGGGCGACGCCCTCGACAAGGGGATCGGCATCGACCGTCGGACGGCCCTCGAGGCGATGGTCCGCAGTGCCAACTGCGACTACTACGATGCCACGGGCGTCTACAAGCGCCTGGGGTATGTCCCCTGTGACGTCAAATCGACCGGGTCGTCGATGACGCTCGAATATGCCTACGACGACTGGGTGATCTACGATGCGGCCCGCAAGGCGGGCAATGCGGCTCTGGCCGAAGAGTACCGGCAGCGGGCGCTGAACTACCGCAATGTCTTCGATCCCGAGACGGGGTTCGCGCGCGGAAGGATGAGCGACGGCTCGTGGAAACCCGACCCCAATCTTTATGACACCCACGGACAGGGCTTCATCGAGGGCAATTCGTGGAACTACTCGATGTATGTGCCGCACGATCCCGACGGGCTGATCGGACTGATGGGCGGCGACCGGCAGTTCGTGGCGCGGCTCGACAGCCTCTTCACCGAGTATCTGCCCGACCGTTATTTCGCACAGACCGAGGACGTGACCCGCGAAGGGCTGTTGGGCATGTATGTCCACGGCAACGAGCCGAGCCACCACGTCCCGTATCTCTACATGTGGACCTCGCAGCCGTGGAAGACGCAGTACTGGGTGCGCGAGATCATGGACCGGATGTATCGGCCGGTGATCGACGGGTTGTGCGGCAACGACGACTGCGGGCAGATGTCGGCCTGGTACATCTTCACGGCCATGGGATTCTATCCCGTCTGCCCGGGTTCGGACCAGTATGTGCTCGGGGCCCCCTACTTCCCCTACACATGAAGGTCCGTGTCGGCGAGGACTGCTACCTCGAGATCAAGGCCCCGAAGGTCAGCTCGAAGAACCGCTATGTCCATGGCGTGCGGCTCAACGGCAAGCCCTGGACGAAGGCCTACCTGACCTATTCGGATCTGCGCGGGGGCGGGGTGCTCGAGTTCGACATGCGCCCGACACCCGACAAGCGCCGCCGTTTTACGGGCGACGAGCGCCCCTATTCCCTGAGTCGCGAACTTTAACCCGACAGACAAGATGAACACACTGATTCTGAGACATGCGGCGTGCTGCGCCGCCCTTTTCTGGATGTCGGCGGCCCTTGCCGCGGCCCCTGCTTCCGCAGCGGGAGGCGAGGCGGCCGACACGTTGCGCCGCATCGACTACGTCCGCCCGCTGGTCGGGACCGACGGCTACGGCAACGTCTATCCCGGAGCCCAGGTGCCGTTCGGCGGCATCCAGCTGAGCCCCGATACGGACCGCGACTTCTACGATGCCGCGGCCGGATACAAGTACAACCGTCCGACGCTGCTCGGCTTTTCGCTCAACCACCTGAGCGGCACGGGAATCCCCGACCTCGGGGACTTCCTCTTCATGCCGGGGGTGGGTGAGATCCACCTCGACCCGGGCACGCACGAGGCTCCCGACGGAGGTTACCGCTCGCGCTACAGCCACGACCGAGAGTGGTGTTCGCCGAACTACTATGCCGTCGATCTGCTCGACTACGGTGTTAAGGCCGAGATGACTGCTGCGGCACGCAGCGGCATGCTGCGCTTCACCTATCCCGAGGCCGACGACGCCTTCATCCTGCTCGACATGGACCACACGCTGTGGTGGAAGTGCCGTTGGGCCAACCTCCGCCTCGAGGACGACCACACGCTCTCCGGCTACAAGCTGGTGCAGGGCTGGGGGCCCGAGCGACACGTCTATTTCACGGCCGAGTTCTCGGTGCCGATCTCCGATTTCGGCATCATACAGGGCGGCAAACGCGTCTGCTACGACACGTCGCGCTTCCGCAGCGACCGTGAGGCCTGGGGCGAGGATCTGAAATTCTGGGTCCGCTTCGCTACCCGCGAGGAGGAGCAGGTGACCGTCCGTGTGGCCATCTCGTCGGTCGATCCCGACGGAGCGCGGGGCAATCTCCGCGAGACGGCCGGTCTTTCGTTCGACGAGATTCGCCGCCGCGGCGAGGAGCTCTGGGAGACGGAGCTTTCGCGTTTCACGGTCGAGGGCCCGGCCCGCACGAAGGAGACCTTCTATACGTCGGCCTACCGCTGTTTCCTCTCGCCGTTCCTCTTCCAGGATGCCGACGGCCGTTTCCTCGAGCACGACAAGAGCATCGGCCGGGCCGAAGGTTTCACCAACTACACCACCTTCTCGCTGTGGGACACCTACCGGGCCTATCACCCGCTGCTGAATCTCATCCGTCAGGACATGAGTGCCGACATCGCCAACTCGATGCTCCGCCACTACGACCGCAGTGTCGAGCACATGCTGCCGATCTGGTCGTTCTACGGCAACGAGACGTGGTGCATGATCGGCTACCACGCCGTGTCGGTCCTCGCCGACATGATCGTCAAGCAGCTCCCCGGCTTCGATTACGAACGAGCCTTCGAGGCCATGAAGCGCACGGCGACCAATCCCCACTACGACTGTCTGCCCGAATATACGGCCCTGGGATGGGTGCCTTTCGACAAGGAGCGCGAGTCGGTTTCGAAGACCCTCGAATATGCTTACGACGACTATTGCATCGCCCAGGCGGCCCGCGCCCTGGGCAAGGAGGAGGATTACGACTTCTTCCTGCGCCGCTCGCTGTCGTACCGCAACCTGATCGACCCCGAAACGAAGTTCATGCGGGGCCGCGACAGCGAAGGCCGCTGGCGGACGCCCTTTGCCCCGGTAGCCTACCAGGGCCCGGGGTCGGTGCACGGCTGGGGCGACATCACCGAAGGCTTCACCCTGCAGTACTCGTGGTATGTGCCCCACAACGTTGCGGACCACATCGAGCGTGTGGGCCGCGAGCTCTACGGGCAGCGGCTCGACTCGCTCTTCGTCACCGAGCTGCCCGACGACATTCCGGGGGCGCACGATATTCAGGGACGGATCGGCGCCTACTGGCACGGCAACGAACCCTGTCACCATGTGATCTACCTCTACAACTACCTCGGGCGTCCGTGGGAGTGCCAGCGCTGGGTCCGCCGGGTTTCGGATTCGTTCTACGGCAACGAGCCCGGTTCGCTGAGCGGCAACGACGATTGCGGGCAGATGTCGGCCTGGTACCTCTTCAACACGATGGGATTCTATCCGACGGCCCCGTCGAGCAACATCTACAACATCGGCTCGCCGACGGTCGAGGGGGTCGAGGTGCGCCTCTCGAACGGCGGGACGATCCGGATGACGACCGAGAACTGGTCGCCCGAGAATGTCTACGTGCGCAAGCTCTACGTCGATGGCCGGGAGTGGGACAAGTCCTACCTGACCTATGCGGAGATCCGCGACGGCGTACACCTGCACTTCGTCATGAGCAGCCGCCCGAACCGTCGCAGGGCCGTCTCGGCCGATGCACTGCCCCCGTCGCTTCCAGTGGCTGTCGAGTACCGTTGAGAACCGAATCCAATTAACCCCTGAAACATGAAAAGACACACACTTCCTGCTCTTTTAGCCCTGCTTCTTTGCGGGTGTACACAGCCCGACCTGCCGCGCAACGTGGCCGCGCTGTGTGATGCCGATCCCTCGACCGAGGCCTGTTTTCCGGCCTCCGGGGCCGCCGTCCTCTTCGACGGATTCACTGCTCCGATGGTCAATTACAGCGTCTACTCTTCGGGTGCGGACCCCGACTGCGATCCTGCCGGCTGGATCCTGAGCGGTTCGCACGACGGTCGCAAATGGACCGAGCTCGACCGGTGTGACGACTGTTCGTTCTGCTCGCGGTTTCAGGAGATCTCGGGCGAGATATCCGCACCGGATGCCTATGCCTGCTACAGATTGGAGTTCCTGCCCCGCACGGGGGCCGATACGGTCGCTGTGGGCGACGTGCGTTTCTCGGCACGGAACCTCGAACAACAGTGGCGCGGGTTCGTCTATCCGGAGGTCCGTTTCGAAGTGCTCGACCCCGATACCGAAGGCGCTGCCATCTACCGGCGCCTGGTGCAGGATCCCGAATCCTATGTCCGCTACCACACGCGGAAGGTGGCCGAGATCCTTTTCTATTCGGCTGCCGACACGATGAACACCGTCGGGCGGATCGATTACACGCTCAAGGATTACGAGGGCGTCTCCGCCAAGTCGGGAACTCCGGCCGAGACGGCCATCGTCTACAGCACGCGGCACATCGAGCGGTCGGCCGGCGAATCGATGTATAAACTCGATTACGAGACGCGCGGCGTCCTGTTCCACGAACTGGTGCATGCCTACCAGTTCGAGCCGAAGGGTATCGGCAACTACGGGACGAACCGTGAGTTCTGGGCCTGCATCGAGGGGCTTGCCGATGCCGTGCGCGCCGAGGCGGGGCTCTTCGACATCGCAACCCTGCGCAAGCCGGGCGGCCATTGGCTCGACGGATACAAGACGACGGGCTTCTTCCTGCAGTGGCTCACGACGAAGGATCCCGATGCGCTGCGTAAGTTCCACGTGACGGTCCGCGACCTCGACCCGTGGAGTTTCGATGCGGCGATGCAGTCGATTTTCGGTCGGGGCATCGAAGAGATGTGGGCCGAGTACCAGCAGGCGCTTGCCGACGAGGCGTGAGGCGCGGCGTCGGTTGCTATATACCTATTGGATTGATGATGTAAATCACGTCGGAACAAAGAATCGGTTCTACACTTGCATCCGTGATGAAGGAATAATAGTTTATGACAATGGGCAAATTGCCCCTATCTTCAAAAGCAAAGTATTCCGTAAGATCTATTGGGAGAAAAATACCCGACACAAATACAGTTATTATTTCAATACAGGTAGTGCTTTGCTCGAAAAAGCAGAACAGGCATATAATGAAGGATTACCTCAAATTGCCGCCATTCACTTTGCATATGCAGCTAGATTCTTGTTGAGAGTTGCCGAAATAGTCTTTTACGGCAACCATATTCAAACGAAGGATATTTTGCGGATTTTCAAACGGTGCAGACATTTTTCCCGCGAATTGCAAAGAATGTTCCCGTTATGGAATTATGCCCCTGTTTTCTTAAAGTTGTCAAACCTCCGAGATGCTCGCTTTCCGATTGTAACTTTGACTTAAAGTATCGACCTATTGCCAATTCATTGCGCCAATTACAACAACTTATTCAACAGGTTTGTGAACGACATTTTCCCTCGGTAGAGACGAAAAAAGTCGACCCCGATAATGTAATGTGCCGACAGGAAATATAAGTACCACGGGGAATTGAACTTCCTTAACGAAAAACTTGCAGAGGTCGCAACTCGTTCCGATGTAAGTCAAATCGTTTATTCGACTTATGGTGGAGATACATGGGTGCGACCTCTTCAATCTAATCCTGCAATCTCCATTGAAAAAATTGAAAAAAGCGACAACCTTGATGTAAGAGCTACAAGAGCGTTATTAGGCCAAATGTATTTATATTATGGTGCAACGCAATATTGTAATTTTCAGGGAGCTCGGCAAATTAAATCCAATGTGAATATCGTTCTGTATTCATATGAATATTACTTTATTGAAGTTGTATGTAAAGTTGATGATGCGTCAAAATCGCCCGACTTGGGGTATCCAACAGGAGGTGATAAAGCCGGGTCTATCGTTTTGTCTGGCTCTACCTCTTCGGAATCCTATCCTTTCACATGGACGGTTGATTCTGACGCAAGTATAGTTGATTGGCAATTCGAGGGAATACAACATGCTCCGAGCGGAATGAGTTCAATATCGGTAGACTTTCTTGACTACTAAATCTTACACAAAAGTTATTTGACAAACACTATAAAAGAAACACCTCTGGCGGAAATTCGTCCGAGGGGTGTTTCCTTTTTCGATATTATTCTGGAATAACTGCGACAAATTTTTTATCTACTCTGTAATCTCCGGAAGTTAAACGATCGGGGTCTATGGATGATTGTTGTATATGTAAATTGTCGTAAGTTAATTCCTTGATTAGCCAGTAACAAGGATAATTCATATAGATAACATTGTAATTGGGGGACGTAAAAAGCCACATGAAATAAGTAGTCTTGCTATCCAACTGCCCCGTTTCATAAGTTGTTTCTATTGTACGGGTTCCACTTCCATCACTGTTTAATATCCATGATTCGCGTGTTATACCATTGTCAGGGGATGTAACATCGTATTCTCTCACCCATTCGACATCGGTCAGTTTATTGACAATTTCATTCTGTTCCGGCTCGTAGGAACTGTCCTTGTGAAAAGAACATCCTAATAATGCAATACAGAATACACAAAGTAAAAATTTTGAAGTCTTAAACATAACAGAAGCGCTTCTAATTGACAGAAACAAAGATAGTATATTGTTTTCTGACAGTCAAATCTTATGGGTGTTATTCCTGTACTGTTACATCTCCTATTTGTGCTCTGCGGCAGAACCTAAAATTAAAAGACCCGGAGGTTAAATTTCCGGGTCTTTTAATTTGCTTAGGATTCCGATATATCTTATTCCTTTAATAGTGCCGTATTGGACATATCTTGGACTATTATACCTTTATCAGCTATTTCATAAGCTATTATCCATTCCTTTTCAAACACAGCACACCGGTATCCCAACTCACACCATTTTTTGAAGCGGCATAAAGGGTGGTCTACCTCAGCGCTGAAAGCGCGGATAAAATCCAGAAACCGATCTCGGTATTTCCATGCGGCCTCCTGAGACAATTTTAGGTCATCTTTCAGATACGCCACTACATCGGAAAGTTTATCTGCGACGTTAGTGGAAACGATAATTGGACGGGCCATTATTTGTATGCTTGATGGATTGCTTCCGTGAACTTCATGCCGAACTCTTCCAATGACATTGCACCGGTTGCAATAGCCCTATCCCAAGAACTCGCATTTTTTTTCTCATGAGTTACTTTCGGCGCTACTGTTACGCTTTTATGGTCTTATTAAATCGAATAACCACCGTCCTTCGGGGGTATTATCCTCAATATATACTGTTCTCATACGATTGAATTTTGACTACCTCGATAACAAAAATAGTGCTTTATTCTGATAACGCCAAATAATCGGATTTAATTGTCCATAACTGTTACATCATAAGCATAGCGTTCGGGTCAGCGTTTTGTTGTGCCGCCTGTTGCAACTGCGTAAGGGTTTCGGGGGCGATTTGACCGGCTGCGGCTTGTTCGTTGAAAGACTTAACCTCGGCCAGTAGTTTGTCAGCTCCCGGCAGCGAGCAGTTATTGAGGGATATTTCGAGCGGTATGCGGCCGCTTTCAAGCAGTTTCATCAATAGGTCGTCGGTCATTTGCCGGAATACGGGCGTATCGTTCGATTTTGCGGTCGTGAGGTTGAAATCCTCGATTTTCTGCGTCATTTCCGGCTCATAGAATTTCGCTGTTTTTCCGGCGGCTTTGCCGTTGGCGCCGATGTATTATAGTATTGCATAAGGACTTTAAACAGCTTTTCGTCGCGTTCTTTGCAGAACATATTGTAATTCTCGAACAGCATATACCGGAAATCCCCGCAGGCAATCCTGCGGGGATTTTTTTCGGGGTCTCGGACGGTATTGCGCCTGTCAGGAGATCGTGGGAGTATCCCTTTCAAGCCGGGGCGGATGCGTTCTGCCCCGGCCGGCTTACCGACCCCGGCGGCGCGACGAGTGGCGCACCTCGGGACTTTTGCTGCGTGATCCGGAGCTGCCTCCGTTGGCCGTGTGGGCGCCGCGTGATCCGTGGAAATCGGGGTCGCCGCTGCGGTGGCGCGCCGGCATTCCGGGCAGCAGCAGTTCGAAGTCGAGCTGCCGCTTCTGGAGGTCGGCGCGCTTGACGCGGATCCGCACGGGATCGCCCAGCGTCAGGCGCCGGCCCGTCGAGCGTCCGACGATCTCGTAGTTCGCCTCGTCGAAGGCAAAGAAGTCGCCCTCGATGTCGCGCAGAAAGGCCATGCCCTCGATGTGGGTCTCTTCGAGCTCGACGTAGACGCCCCACTCCGTGAGTCCCGAGATGTGGCCGTCGAACTCCTCGCCGAGGTGCTCCTTCATGAACTCGACCATCTTGTATTTGATCGAGGCGCGCTCGGCCTCGGCGGCGACGATCTCACGCTCCGAGGCGCGCTCGCACAGTGCCTCGATCTCCTCCTTGGGCAGCGACTTGCCCCCGTCGAGGTAGTGGGCCAGCAGGCGGTGGACCATCATGTCCGGATAGCGGCGGATGGGCGAGGTGAAGTGCGTGTAGTAGGGGAAGGCGAGGCCGTAGTGGCCGATGTTGTCGGTCGTGTAGAAGGCTTTGGCCATCGACCGGACGGCCATCGTCGAGACGGCGTTCTCTTCGGTCGAGCCCTTGATCTTCGCGAAGAGCTTGTTGAGCTCCCTGGCCACGGCGCGTCCCTTCGTGGCCTTGAAGACGTGGCCGAAGCGCAGGATGAACTGCCGGAAGCGGTCGAGCTTCTCCTCGCTCGGCGAGTCGTGCACGCGGAAGACCATCGTGCGCGGCACGGCGCGTCCCTTCTCGTTGCGGCGGTGGGCGCAGAACTCCGCGACGCGGCGGTTGGCCAGCAGCATGAACTCCTCGATCATCTGGTTCGACTCCTTCTGCTCCTTGAAGTAGACGCCCAGCGGCCTGCCGTTCTCGTCGAGGCGGAACTTCACCTCCTCGCGGTCGAACGAGATGGCCCCGTTGCGGAAGCGCTGCCGGCGCAGCTCCTGGGCCAGACGGTTGAGTGTCAGGATCTCCTCGGCGAAGTCGCCGCGGCCGGTCTCGATCACCTCCTGCGCTTCGGCATAGGTGAAGCGGCGGTCGGAGTGGATCACCGTGCGGCCGAACCACTCGTTGAGGATCTCCAGGTTCTCGTTGAGCGTGAAGACCGCCGAGAAACAGAGACTCGTCTCGTTGGGGCGCAGCGAGCAGAGCTCGTTCGAGAGTCGTTCGGGGAGCATCGGCACCGTGCGGTCCACCAGATAGACCGACGTGCCGCGTTCGACGGCTTCGTCGTCGATCGTCGAGTGGGGGCGGACGTAGTGCGTCACGTCGGCGATGTGCACGCCCACCTCCCAGACGCCGTCGCTGACCTTGCGCACCGAGAGGGCGTCGTCGAAGTCCTTGGCGTCGGCCGGGTCCACCGTGAAGGTCGTCGTGTTGCGGAAGTCGCGGCGCGAGGCGATCTCCCCGGCCGTGATGCGGGCGTCGATCGCTGCGGCGGCCTGCTCGACCTCGGGCTCGAAGCGGTAGGGGAGTTCGTATTCGGCCAGGATGGCGTGCATCTCCGTGTCGTTGTTGCCCGCCATGCCCAGCCGTTCGACCAGTTCGCCTGCGGGGCTCTTGCTCCCGGGCTGCCAGTCCACGATGCGCACCACGACCTTCTCGCCGTCGCGCACCTCGGGACAGGTGCGTTTCGAGAGGTAGATGTCCATCGGCATGCGGCGCGAATCGGCCTTGACGAAGATCTGGTGGGCGCCGACCTCCGCCACACCCACATAGGTCCGGCGGTTGCGCTCGACGATGCGGGTCACTTCGCCCTCCATGCGTCCGTCGCGTCCGCGGTGCGTGACCACGACCTCCACACGGTCGCCGTCGAGGGCGTTGGCCGTTGCGCGCTGATTGACGAAGATATCCTTGTCCAGCCCCTCGACGCGCACGTAGACGGCGCCCGACGAGGTCATGTCGGCCACGCCCTCGTAGTGGGGCAGGTGTTTTTGCGTGAGGCGGTATTTCTCGCGCGAGCACTCCTCGACGACCCCCTGCTCGAAGAGCCGTCCGAGGATCTCGAGCGTCTCGCGCCGCCCCTCCTTCGAGGCGCCGCCCGAGACCGAGGCGAGTTGCTTGAGCGAGAACTTGTTGTTGGGGAACTCGCGGAAGAGGTTCAGGATGATCGATGCCCGGTCGGTCGTCTTTGCGCTCCGCGGAGCGCGTTGTCTGGTTTGCTTTTTCATAGCTTGTTGAGTATTTGCAGCGCGAGGCGGCTCATGAAATCGATACCCGTATCGATGGCCCGTTCGTCGGGAGCGAAGGTTGCCGTGTGGGTCCGGCCGGCGGCCGAGCCCACGCCGAGGCGGTAGAACAGCGACGGATAGATCTTGCAGTAGAATCCGAAATCCTCGGCCGTCGTGCGCAGGGGCAGCATCTCGACCTTCAGGCCGAGCGTCTTGGCCAGGGCCGCGGCCCGCTTGACGAGGATCTCGTCGTTCACCACGCACGGGTAGCCGCGGCTGACGGCCACTTCGGTGCGGATGCCGTGGCGGGCGTCGATGTCGGCGGCGATGATGCCGATGCGGCGGTGGATGATCTCCCGCTGGCGTTCGTCGAAGGTGCGGAGCGTGCCCTCCATGCAGACCTCGTCGGGTACGATGTTCGTGGCACCGGCGGCCTCCACGCGGCCGATCGACAGCACGCACTCCTCGCCGTTGAGGGCGATCAGGCGCGTGAGCAGCTCGGCTCCGGCCGCTACGGGGTCCTTGAGCTGGGCGCGCATGGCGCCGTGGCCGCCCGTGCCGTGGAGGCGGAAGCGCAGTTCGTCGCTGGCGGCCATGTACTGCCCGGCGCGGAAACCGAGCGTGCCGACCTCGAGCTGGGGCTCGACGTGTTCGCCGATCACGGCGGCGATGTCGTAGCCTTCGAAGGGCTTCTCGGCCAGGACGAGCGAGGCGCCGCCGGGGTTGCACTCCTCACCGGGCTGGAAGAGCCCGATGACCGTGCCGCCGAAGTCGGGGTTCTCCGCCAGGCGGGCAAGTGTGCCGAAGAGCACTGCGGCGTGGACGTCGTGGCCGCAGGCGTGCATGACGCCGGCATTCTGCGAGGAGTATCCGAGCCCGGTCTGTTCGGTGACGGGCAGGGCGTCGATGTCGGCGCGCAGGACGACGGCCCGGCGCTCGGCGCCCTGCGCCCTGCGGCCCGGGACCGTGGCCAGCACGCCGGTCCCCGCTACGGGGCGGTGTGCGATGCCCAGTTCGTCGAGCTGCCGGGCGATGAAGGCCGCCGTGTCATGCTCCCGGAACGAGAGTTCGGGATGTGCGTGCAGGTGGCGGCGGAATTCGATGGGAGTCATAAGTTCGTTTTTTGTTTGTCAGAAGAGCGTACGGACGATCTGCTGGATGTTGTTCGTGCGGCTCATCGTATAATAATGGAGTACGGGGACTCCGGCGGCCATCAGCTCGCGGCTCTGGGCCACGGTCCACTCGATGCCCACCTCGCGGACGTTGTCCGGATGGGCCCTGGCTTCGCGGACCAGCTCCCCGGGCAGCTCCACGCCGAAGGTCTCGGGCAGCACCTCGAGGTGGCGGAGCGTCGAGATGGGCTTGATGCCCGGGATGATCGGCACGCGGATGCCGGCCTCGCGGCAGCGGCGCACGAAGTCGAAGTACTTGCGGTTGTCGAAGAACATCTGCGTGACGACATATTCGGCCCCGGCGTCGATCTTCTCCTTGAGGTGGAGGATGTCGGTGGTGATGTCGCGGGCCTCGAAATGCACCTCGGGGTAGCCGGCCACGCCGATCGAGAACTTCGAGTGGTGGCACTCCTCGACCTCGCCGTCCACGAACTCCCCGCGGTTCATCGCGGCGATCTGCCGCACGAGGTCCACGGCGTGGGCGTGTCCCTGGGGGTGGGGCATGAAGCGGCGCTCGTTCTGCGACTTGTCGCCGCGCAGCGCCAGGACGTTGTGCAGGCCGAGGAAGTCCATGTCGATGAGCGTGTCCTCGATGTCGTACTTCGACAGCCCGCCGCAGATCAGGTGGGGGACCACCTCGACTCCGTAGCGGTGCTGGATGGCGGCCGATATGCCCACCGTGCCGGGGCGCCGCCGCACGACGTGCCACTCGATGCCGCCGTCGGGCTCGGTCTCCTTGATGCCCTCGCGGTGGAAGGTGATGTTGATGTAGGCCGGATCGAAGGGCATCAGCGGATCGATGGCCGCGAAGATCTTCTGCATGCCGTCGCCTTTGAGCGGGGGCAGCAGCTCGAAGGCGAACCGCGTGCGTTTCGATGCGATCGCTTCGTTGATTATGTCTACGACGTTCATGTGCCGTTCTTCTCTTCTTCTGCAGCATACCTTCCGGGCGGCTGTTGCCTCCGGGAAGGGCTTCGTTGTTCTCAGATGTTGTTCGGTATGAGTTTCTTCACCTGTTCGACCTCCATGCCCCGGCGCCGGGCGTAGTCGAGCAGCTGTTTGGTGTCGATCTTCCCGACGCTGAAGTATTCGGCGTCGGCGAACATCAGTCCGCAGAGCGCCTCGCCCGGGTCGATCATCCAGTTTTCGGTCAGGCGCATGCCCGTGGTGATCTCGGCGGCCAGCAGGTCGAACGCTTCTCGCTTGAGCGAGTGGTCGGGCGATGCCGGGTAGCCGAAGGCCATGCGGCGTCCGCGGTAGTCGCCGCGGATGACGGCCGCCGGTGCGGGCGGCTCACCCTGCTCGTAGCCCCACATCTGCCGCCGCACGAAGGAGTGCACCACCTCGGCGAAGGCCTCCGTGAGGCGGTCGGCGAGCAGCTTGGCCATGATGGCCGAGTAGTCGTCGCCCTCCGAGCGGAAGCGCTCCTCCAGCTCCCGGAGTCCGATGCCGGCCGTGACGGCGAAGCATCCGATCCAGTCTCCGGCCGGAGCGATGAAGTCGGCCAGCGAGCGGTTCTCCTCGCCGCGCGTCTGGTTGCGGAGCATCGCGAAGCGCCGTTCGCGCCCCCGCGAGTCGGCCACCCAGATGTCATCGCCCTCCGAGCGGGCCGGGAAGATGCCGACGGCGGCCTGCAGCGTCAGCAGCCGCCCGTCGCGGATGCGGGCCAGCATCGCCTGTGCGTCGTCGAAGAGTTTGCGGGCCTCGGTACCCCGTTCGGGGTGGTCGAGGATGTCGGGCCAGCGTCCCTTGAGCCCCCAGGCCGGGAAGAAGAAGTTCCAGTCGATGTAGGGCTCGACGTCGGCCACGTCGAAGTCGGGGAAGACCATCCGTCCCGGGTGCAGCGGTACGACGGGCGTGTGGTGCGGCGCCCCCTTGCGGGCCTTGCGGACCTCGACGATCGGGATGAGGCGGCGCGACAGCTCCTCTTTCTCGAACTGCCGGCGGAGCTCCTCCTGCGCGGCCCGGACTTCGGCGGTGTAGCTCTCGCCGTCGGGGCCGAGCAGCCGGGCGAGGATCTGCGCGTTGCGGCTGGCGTTGGGCGAGTGGACGACGGCGCCCGAGTAGACCGGGGCGATCTTCACCGCCGTGTGGAGGTCCGAGGTCGTGGCCCCGCCGATGATGACCGGGATGCGGAGCCGGCGGCGTTCGAGCTCCTCGCAGACGTGGGCCATCTCGTCGAGCGACGGGGTGATCAGCCCGCTCAGGCAGATGCACTGCGCGCCCCACGCCACCGCCTCCTCGACGATGCGCTGCGGCTCGACCATCACGCCCAGGTCGCGGATCTCGTAGCCGTTGCAGGCCATCACCACCGAGACGATGTTCTTGCCGATGTCGTGCACGTCGCCCTTGACCGTGGCGATGAGCACCTTGCCGGCCGTGTGGGCGCTCTGTCCGGCGCCCTGCTCGATGTAGGGCGTCAGGGCCGCTACGGCGCGCTTCATCACGCGGGCCGTCTTGACCACCTGCGGCAGGAACATTCGGCCCTCGCCGAAGAGCCTGCCCACCCGCTCCATGGCGGGCATCAGCAGCCGGTCGATCACCTCCATCGGGCTGCCCAGCGTGCGGTAACCCTCGAGGGCATCCTCCTCGATGCAGTCGGCGATGCCCTTGAGCATCGCGTGGTCGATCCGCTCGGCGAGCGTTCCCGTGCGCCAGGCGTCGGGGGCCTGCGCCGGGGCTGCCGCGGCCTCTTCGCGGATGGCATGGGCATACTCCGCGAGCCGCTCCGAGGCGTCGGGCCGGCGGCAGAGGAGCACGTCCTCGACCCGCTCGAGCAGTTCGGGTTCGATCTGGTCGTAGACGCGCAGCATCTGCGGATTGACGATGCCCATGTCCATGCCGGCGCGTATGGCGTGGTAGAGGAATGCCGAGTGCATCGCCTCGCGCACGGCGTTGTTGCCGCGGAAGGCGAACGAGAGGTTCGAGACGCCGCCCGAGACCTTCGCGTGGGGCAGGTGCTCCTTGATCCAGCGTGTGGCGTCGATGAATGCCTTGGCATAGCCGTCGTGTTCGGGAATGCCCGTGGCGACGGCCAGCACGTTGGGGTCGAAGATGATCTCCTCGGGCGGGAATCCGTTCCCGGTCAGCAGGCGGTAGGCGCGCTCGGCCACCTCGATCTTGCGCTCAAAGGTGTCGGCCTGCCCCCGCTCGTCGAAGAGCATGACCACCGCGGCGGCACCGTAGCGCCGGATGGCGGCGGCCCGGCGCAGGAACTCCGCTTCGCCCTCCTTGAGCGAGATGGAGTTCACGACGGCCTTCCCTTGAGTCACCTCGAGCCCGGCTTCGAGCACCTCCCACTTCGACGAGTCGATCATCGTCGGCACGCGGGCGATCTCGGGTTCCGAGGCCATCAGGTTGAGGAACGTGCGCATGGCCGCCGGCCCGTCGATCAGTCCGTCGTCCATGCAGACATCGACGATCTGCGCCCCGGCCTCGACCTGGGCGCGGGCCACCGAGAGGGCCTCCTCGTAGCTGCCTTCGCGGATGAGCCGCGCGAAGCGGGCCGATCCGGCGACGTTCGTGCGCTCGCCGATGTTGATGAAGTTGGCCTCGGGAACGATCCGCAGCGGCTCCAGACCGCTCAGCACGGTCTCGTGGCGTGCTTCGGGGAGCGGACGCGGGGCGTAGTTGCCGACGATCTTCGACAGTTCGAAGATGTGGGCCGGGGTGGTGCCGCAGCAGCCGCCCACGATATTTACCAGTCCGCGGCGCATGTATTCGCCCACGTCCCCGGCGAACATCGCCGGGGTCTCGTCGTAGCCGCCCATGACGTTCGGCAGTCCGGCGTTGGGGTGTGCCGAGATGCGCGTTTCGGCCACGGCGGCCAGCCGTTCGAGGTAGGGGAGTAGCTGCCGGGCCCCGAAGGCGCAGTTGAGTCCGATGGAGAGCAGCCGGGCGTGCGACACCGAGACGGCGAACGCCTCGACGGTCTGGCCCGAGAGCGTGCGGCCGCTGGCGTCGGCCAGCGTGCCCGAGACCATGATCGGCACGGAGCATCCCCGCTCGGCGCAGAGCGCATCGACGGCCCACAGGGCGGCCTTGGCGTTGAGCGTGTCGAAGACGGTCTCGATGAGCAGGATATCCGCCCCGCCGTCGAGCAGGCCGCGGGCCTGTTCGCGGTAGGCGTCGGCCAGCTGGCGGAAGGTCACTTCGCGCGAGGCGGGGTTGGCCACGTCGGCCGACATCGAGGCCGTGCGGTTGGTGGGGCCCATCGACCCGGCCACGAAGCGCGGCTTCTGCGGGTTGCGGGCCGTGAAGGCGTCGGCTGCGGCGCGGGCCACGGAGGCTGCGGCGCGGGCGATCTCGCAGGCGTAGGGCTCCAGCCCGTAGTCGGCCAGCGAGACGGCGTTGGCGTTGAACGAGTCGGTGGTGATGATGTCGGCCCCGGCCTGCAGGTATTTTTCGTGGATCTCGCGCACCGTGTCGGGGCGCGTCAGGGCCAGCAGGTCGTTGCAGCCCTTGAGCTGCACGTTCCAGTCGCGGAACCGCTCGCCGCGGTAGTCCGCCTCGTCGAGGCCGTAGCCCTGCACCATCGTGCCGAAACCGCCGTCGAGCAGCAGGATGCGCGTGGCGAGAAGGTTGCGTATGTCGTTTGTCATTTTCGGATGATCTCGATTTCGAAGAGTTTGCTCCAGTTCTTGCCCGTCACGAAGATGCGTTTGGTCGCCGGGTCGTAGGCGATGCCGTTGAGCACGTCCGTCGAGGGGGTGACCTCCTCCTCGGGCAGCAGTCCCGAGAGGTCCACGACGCCCTCGACGACTCCCGTCCGGGGGTCGATGATGGCGATCCGGTCCGAGGTGTAGACGTTGGCCCAGATCTTTCCCTCGATCCACTCCAGCTCGTTGAGGAACTGCACCGGTTCGCCCTTGTAGGTGACCGTCGTGGTGCGTTCGCGGCGGAACGTCTCGGGGTCGATCGTGCGGATCGAGGCCGTGCCGTCGGACATGTAGAGCTTCTCGCCGTCGGTGGTCAGCCCCCATCCCTCGCCTGCATAGCGGTGGTCGCGGATTTTGCGCCGCGTGGCCAGGTCGTAGACGTGGGCCGTGTTCGACTGCCACGTGAGCTGGTAGAGGCGCCCGTCGAGCAGCGTGATGCCCTCGCCGAACTCCGAGCGGGGCAGGCTGAAGAGCACCTCGCCCTTGCCCGTCTCGATCTCCACGCGGCGGACGACCGATTCGCCGTACTGTCCGGTTCCCTCCCAGAGGTATCCGTCGGCGTACTGCAGCCCCTGGGTGTAGGCCGTGGTCGAGTGGGGGTGGACCGCCTTGACGCGGTAGGTGTATTCGACGGGTTCGGCCGTCGTGGCGGATGTTGCCGTAGCGGACTGTCGGGCTGCCGTGCGCCCGTTCCGTGCCGCCGTGCCGCCGCAGGCTGCCGTGAGCAGTGCAGCGAGCAGAAGTATGGGATATTTTCTCATCATGATGTCGGAACTCGCCTCCCCGGAGGCGGATACAAGTACGCAAAGATACGGATTTTGTATCATTAATCCGCCACTGCTTTCCGTTTTGTATTGCGGGGCGGCGAAAATTTTCTACCTTTGTATGTTCAACCAACGATCTTATCCGCTATGCTGAAACGATTGACTCTGCTGAGCCTCGCCCTCGTGGCGTCGCTGACCCTCGCCTTCGGGGCGCCCGACGGCGAGATCGAACGGCGCATCGCCGCGCTCGACGGCGTGTGCGAGACCAAACCGCTGCCCGCCGGCCCGTTTGCCGGAAAATACGAGGTGATGCTCACGCAGCCCCTCGACTGGCGCCATCCCGACAAGGGGAGTTTCGAGCAGCGTGTCCTGGTGATGCATGTGGGCTGGGACCGCCCGACGGTGCTCATCACGCAGGGCTACGATGCCGGCTTCGCCCTGCCGGAGCGTTACCGCGACGAACTTTCGGAGCTTTTCGACGCGAACATCGTCTTCGTCGAGCACCGCTATTTCGACCGTTCGACGCCCGAGCCGCTCGACTGGAAGTACCTGACGGCGGAGAATTCGGCCTGCGACCTGCACCGGATCAAAACGCTCTTCGAGTCGCTCTATCCGGGCAAGTGGATCGCTTCGGGCATCAGCAAGGGCGGCACGACGACGATGCTCTATGCCGCCTATTTCCCCGATGACGTGGATATCTACGTGCCTTATGTCGGCCCGGTGTGCAACAGCCGCGAGGACAAGCGTTTCGGCCCCTACCTCGCGCAGGTGGGCACGGCCGCGGAGCGTGCGGCCGTCAAGGCCTTCCAGACGGAGGCGTTCCGCCGCAAGGCGCAGCTGCTGCCCGGATTCGAGGCCTTCTGCAAACAGAAGGGCTACACGTTCCGCATCCCCGTCGAAGAGGTCTTCGACTACTGCGTGCTGGAGTTCGGTTTCTCCTACTGGCAGTGGGGACAGGAGGTGTCGGTCCTTCCGGCCCCGGACGCTCCGGACGAGGAGGTGCTCCAATGTCTGCTGGCCAACGCCGGTCCCGACTACTTCTCCGAGGGCAACGCCCAGGCCCCCTTCTTCGTGCAGGCCGCCCGCGAACTGGGCTACTATCCCTACGATGCGGAGCCCTTCCGTGCCTACACGTCGGTCGATACGGAGGACTACCTGCACCGGATCTTCCTCTCGGAGCAGCTGCGCGGCGAGAAGTTTTCGAAGCGGCTCTACCGCAAGATCGTGCGCTACCTGAAGAAGAACGATCCCCGCATGATCATGATCTACGGCGGCGACGACCCGTGGACGGCTCCCGGAGCGGCGTGGCTCGTGACGCCCGACAAACGCAACATGAAGGCCTTCATCCAGCCGGGCGGCAGCCACCGCACGCGGATCGCCACGCTGCCCGAGGCGATGCGTGAGGAGGCCGTGCGGACGCTCGAGGGCTGGCTGGCCGAATAGCAGGCCTACGGCGGGAGTGCCCGCCGCATCCGCCGGGCTTGTGTCTGATCGGAAAAGGGCGGATACGGAAAAATTATGTGCCGCAGGCATTGCCGTTCGCGCATAATTTCGTATCTTTGCGCTCCGATTCCACGCGATTCAGAACAAAATACATAACACATTCAATATGAATATCGTAAGAGAACAACGCGAACAGAACACCTCGCTCATCCGGGTGACCGTGGGCGAGCAGGATTATGCGCAGGAGGTCGAGAAGGCGCTGCGCGAGTATCGCCGCAAGGCCAATATCCCCGGTTTCCGTCCCGGCATGGTGCCGATGGGCATCATCAAGAAGATGTACGGCAAGGGTGTCGTGGCCGAGCAGTCCTACCGGAAGGCTTCGAACTCCGTGTTCGAGTACCTCCAGAAGGAGAACATCGACTACCTGGGTGACGTGATCCCCTCGGAGGAGCAGGGCGCCTTCGACTTCGAGAACGGCACCGAGTTCGAGTTCGTGTTCGAGATCGGCGAGGCTCCCGAGATCAAGCTGGAGCTTTCGGACAAGGATAAGATGACCTACCACTCGATCAAGGTGGACAAGAAGATGCACGACGACTACCGCTCGAACTACCTCCGCCGTTTCGGCCGCCTGGTCGACGCCGAGAAGGTGACCTCGGACGAGGCGCTGACCGTGACGCTCGACAACGGCGACATGAAGGTCGAGGATGCCTACGTCGGGCTGATCTCGATGTCGGAGGAGGAGCGCAAGCCCTTCATCGGCCAGAAGGTCGGCTTCAAGACGAAGGTCAATATCAACGAGCTCTACAAGAACCCGTCGCAGTGTGCCGCCTGCCTGCAGGTCAAGGAGAACGAGCTGGAGGGCATCAATCCTGAGTTCGAACTGGAGATTACGAAGATCCGCAAGTTTGCCGAGCCGGAGCTTACGGAGGAGTTCTTCAAGATGGCCTTCCCGGCCGGCAACGTGAAGACGGCCGAGGAGTTCGAGCAGTTCATCGACGCACAGATCCAGTCGGAGCTGCGCCGCGAGAGCGACTACCTCTTCACGCTCCAGCTGCGTGACTTCCTGCTCAAGAAGGCCGACCTGAAGATGCCCGAGGCGTTCCTCAAGCGCTGGCTCTATACGATCAACGAGGGCAAGTTCTCGATGGAGGACATCGAGAAGGATTTCGACCAGTTCCTCAAGATGTTCACGTGGAACTACCTCCAGAAGCACTTCATCAAGGCCGACAGCCTGAGCGTGTCGAAGGAGGAGGCCGAGGCCGAGGCCAAGGCGCTGGCCGCCGCGCAGTTCGCGCAGTACGGCATGCCGTCGGCTCCCGACGAGATGCTGGCCGGCTATGCCGGGAAGATCCTCGCCGACAAGGAGCAGGGCCAGAAGATCTATGAGAAGCTCTACGAGACGAAGGTGGTCGAGGACATCAAGTCGAAGATCAAGGTTTCGGAGAAGGCTGTCTCCTCGGAGGATTTCGCCAAAATGGCCCAGGCACTGTAAAAATTGCGGAAAAATCCGTATCTTTGGACTTTGCAGGCGTGATGTTTGCAAAGTCCTTTTTTTGAGCAAAACATACCTACGACATGTCTTCGGAATTTGAAATACGCACGGAAACACTGCGGGATCAGTTCGCTCAGCCTGCACGATTTCCAGTCGGTGAGCGCGTCCTATGTCTCGCCGACGATCATCGAGGAGCGCCAGCTGAACGTCGCCACGATGGATGTCTTCTCGCGGCTGATGATGGACCGCATCATCTTCCTCGGGGCGCCGATCTACGACGATGCCGCCAACATCATCCAGGCCCAGCTGCTCTTCCTCGAGTCGGTCGATCCCGACAAGGATATCCAGATCTACATCAACTCGCCGGGCGGATCGGTCTCGGCCGGTCTGGGCATCTACGACACGATGCAGCTCGTGGCGCCCGACGTGGCGACGATCTGCACGGGGCTGGCGGCCTCGATGGGCGCCGTGCTGCTGACGGCGGGCGCCCGGGGCAAGCGCTCGGCGCTGCCCCATTCGCGGGTGATGATCCACCAGCCGCTGGGCGGTGCGCAGGGCCAGGCCTCCGACATCGAGATCACGGCCCGCGAGATGATGAAAACCAAACGCGAGCTCTACGAGATTCTTGCGGCGCACTCGGGGGTTCCGATCCGCAAGATCGAGAAGGACGCCGACCGCGACTACTGGCTCACGGCCGCCGAGGCCCGCGACTACGGCCTGATCGACGAGGTGCTCGCCAAACGTGAAAAATAGGAAGAAACCGCATGGCAAATAAGAACAACAACCGGAACGGCGGCGACTGCTGCTCGTTCTGCGGTGCCGGCCGCTCGGAGGTGGAGATCATGTTCCAGGGGGCGGACGGCGCCTCGATCTGCAACAAGTGCATCGAGAACGGCTACAAGATCCTGCTCGACAACGACGTGGCTGCGGCCGCCGGGGCGGGGCGCGCGAAGAAGCCCGCGCCGCTGAAGATGGACGAACTGCTCAAGCCGGCCGAGATCAAGGCATTCCTCGACCAGTACGTCATCGGCCAGGACGCCGCCAAACGCTATCTGTCGGTGGCCGTCTACAACCATTACAAAAGGTTGCTCTACGCCCCGAAGGAGGATGAGGTCGAGCTCGACAAGTCGAACATCGTGCTGGTGGGCCCCACCGGTACGGGCAAGACGCTCATGGCCCGCACGATCGCGCGGCTGCTCAAGGTCCCCTTCACGATCGTCGATGCCACGGTGCTGACCGAGGCGGGCTACGTGGGCGAGGATGTCGAGAGCATCCTCTCGCGGCTGCTGCAGGTGGCCGACTACGACGTCGAGCAGGCCGAGCGGGGCATCGTCTTCATCGACGAGATCGACAAGATCGCCCGCAAGGGCGACAACCCCTCGATCACGCGCGACGTCTCGGGCGAGGGCGTGCAGCAGGCGCTGCTGAAGATCCTCGAGGGTACGGTGGTCAATGTGCCGCCCCAGGGCGGGCGCAAGCACCCCGAACAGAAGTTCATCCAGGTCAATACGCGCAACATCCTGTTCATCTGCGGCGGGGCGTTCGACGGCATCGAGAAGCGCATCGCCCAGCGGCTCAACACCCGCGCGATGGGCTACGGCCGGGTGAATGCCGACCCGATCGACCGCGGCAACCTGATGCAGTACGTCACGCCGCAGGACCTCAAGTCGTTCGGCCTGATTCCCGAGCTGGTGGGCCGCCTCCCGGTGCTGACCTACATGCAGCCGCTGGACCGTGCGGCCCTGCGCTCGATTCTCACCGAGCCCAAAAACGCCATTGTCAAGCAGTACGAGCGCCTGTTCGAGATGGACGGCGTGAAGCTCACGTTCGACGATGCCGTGCTGGACTACATCGTGGACAAGGCCGTGGAGTTCAAGCTCGGGGCGCGCGGACTGCGCTCGATCTGCGAGGCGGTGATGATGGACACGATGTTCGAACTCCCCTCGACCGACCGCAAGAAATTCACGGTGACGCTGCCCTACGCGAAGAAAAAGATTGAAAAAGCGAATTTTTCGGATCTCAAAAAGGTAGGATAAGCGGAAGATTCTGCTAATTTTGTGTGCTGGAACGAACTTTAACCTTAAATGATATGTCTACCAATACCAAACTTACGCGCGTAGCCGACAACGTCCGCATCCTGTCGGCCGCCATGGTCGAGAAGGCGAAGTCGGGGCATCCGGGTGGTGCCATGGGCGGCGCCGACTTCATCACGGTGCTCTATGCGGAGTTTCTCCGTTACGATCCCGACAACATGGCATATCCCCACCGCGACCGGTTTTTCCTCGATCCGGGCCACATGTCGCCGATGCTCTATGCGACGCTGTCGCTGGCCGGCCACTACAAGACCGAGGACCTGCAGTCGCTGCGTCAGTGGGGCAGCGTGACGCCGGGACATCCCGAGACGGACGTGCTGCGCGGCGTGGAGAATACCTCGGGTCCGCTCGGACAGGGACATGCCATGGCGCTGGGCGCCGCGATCGCCGAGCGCTTCCTTGCGGCCCGTTTCGGCGAGTGGATGGCACACAAGACCTATGCCTACATCTCGGACGGCGGCATCGAGGAGGAGATCTCGCAGGGCGTGGGCCGCATTGCGGGCCATCTCGGGCTCTCGAACTTCATCATGTACTACGACGCCAACAACGTGCAGCTCTCGACCAAGGTCGATGAGGTGGATACGGAGAACGTGGCGATGAAATACGAGGCCTGGGGCTGGAACGTCCTGACCATCGACGGACACAACATCAATGCCATCCGCGAGGCGCTGGTCGCCGCCGACAGCGAGACGGAGCGCCCGACGCTGATCATCGGCCGCACGGTGATGGCCAAGGGGGCCGTGGCCGCCGACGGCACGAGCTTCGAGGACAAGGTATCGACGCACGGACAGCCCCTCTCGGCTGCCGGAGCCGACCTGGCCGCCACGGTGAAGAACCTGGGCGGAAATCCCGACGATCCGTTCGCCGTCTTCGACGAGAGCCGCGAGGTCTTCGCCGAGCGCCGCGAGCAGCTGCGCGAGTGGGCCGCCCGTCAGGCCGCCGTCGAGAAGTCGTGGCGTTCGGAGCACAAGGATCTGGCCCGCAAGCTCGACGACTACTTCTCGGGAAAACTCCCCGAGATCGACTACAAGACGATCGAGGTGAAGCCCGACGTGGCGACGCGCGCCGCTTCGGCCGCCGTGCTGGGCGTCTACGCCGAGAAGGTGGGCAACATGATCGTTTCGTCGGCCGACCTCTCGAATTCGGACAAGACCGACGGCTTCCTCAAGAAGACCAGGCCCATCGTGAAGGGCGACTTCTCGGGGCAGTTCCTCCAGGCCGGCGTCTCGGAGCTGACGATGGCCTGCGTGATGAACGGTATGGCACTGCACGGAGGCGTAATCCCCGCGTGCGGCACCTTCTTCGTCTTCTCGGACTACATGAAGCCGGCCGTCCGCCTGTCGGCGCTCATGCGCCTGCACGTGATCTACGTCTGGTCGCACGACTCGTTCCGCGTGGGCGAGGACGGCCCGACGCACCAGCCCGTCGAGCAGGAGATGCAGATCCGGCTGATGGAGCACCTGAAGAACCACCGCGGCGAACGCTCGATGGTCGTGCTGCGCCCGGCCGACGGCGACGAGGCGGTGATGGCCTGGAAGCTGGCTCTCGAGGAGCAGCGTCCCGTGGCGCTGGTTCTCTCGCGACAGAATATCCGCAGCCTCAAGGCGATGGGCTCGACGAGCCGCCGCGAGGAGGCCATGCAGGCCGCCAAGGGAGGCTATGTCGTGATGGATGCAGCCAAGCCGGCCGCCGTCCTGATTGCATCGGGTTCGGAGGTTTCGACGCTGGTCGAGGGGGCCGAACAGCTTGCGGCCGAAGGAATCGCCGTGCGCGTGGTCAGTGTTCCGAGCGAGGGCCTGTTCCGCGACCAGCCCCGCTCCTACCAGGAGAGCGTACTGCCGGCCGGAGTGCCGCGCTACGGCCTTACGTCGGGGCTCCCCGTGACGCTGCGGGGTCTTGTCGGCGAGAACGGCACGATCCACGGACTCGACCATTTCGGCTACTCGGCTCCCTTCAAGGTGCTCGACGAGAAGTTCGGCTATAACGGAGCCACCGTGGCCGCCGAGGTGAAGAAGATGCTGGGCCGCTGAGGCGTGCTTCAGCCATGAAACGGAAACGGACTGCCGGCTGCCGGCAGTCCGTTCCTGCTTTTTCGGGGAGGGCATGCCGGCATCCCGTCCCGGTATGTCCGGTGTCGGAGCCGGCTGTGGGGTGCGGAAACCGGAAACCTGCGGCGCGGGACGAAAAAAAACGGGCCGATGGTGCGAATCCCGAAAAAATGCGTATCTTTGCGGTCCCGTCTGTCACGCGGGAAATGTGGAAAGATTTGGACTGATTGCAAACCACAGTAAAAAATCGCTAAAACAGCACATTTTTTATTCCAACAGCCAATTTTTCCCATTTTATACGTTTCACCCTAAAAAACGGATAACAATGGGCTTTTTGTTTACATCGGAATCGGTGTCCGAGGGACACCCCGATAAGGTCTCGGATCAGATTTCCGACGCCATTCTCGACGAATTCCTCCGCCACGACCCCAACTCGAAGGTCGCCTGCGAAACCCTCTGCACGACGGGCCTCGTGGTCGTCGCCGGCGAGGTGCGCTCGGAGGCCTATGTCGATGTGCAGGACGTGGCGCGCCGCGTCATCAACCGCATCGGCTACACCAGGGGCGACTACCGCTTCGACGGCAACTCGTGCGGCGTCGTCTCGGCCATCCACGAGCAGTCGCCCGACATCAACCAGGGCGTCGTTCGCGAAGCCGAGGAGGAGCAGGGGGCCGGCGACCAGGGCATCATGTTCGGTTACGCCTGCAACGAGACGCGCGAGTTCATGCCCGCGACGCTCATCCTCTCGCACGTGATCCTCAAGGAGCTGGCCGTCATCCGCCGCGAGGGCAAGGTGATGACCTATCTGCGCCCCGACTCGAAGTCGCAGGTGACGATCGAGTACGACGAGCAGACGAACCGTCCGCTGCGCGTGCACACGATCGTCGTCTCGACACAGCACGACGAGTTCATCCTCCCGGGCGAAGGCCTCTCCGAAAAGGAGGCCGAACGGCAGATGCAGGAGCGGATCCGCGAGGATGTGCGCACGATCCTCATCCCGCGCGTCAAGGCGCGCCTGGAGCGTGCCGGCGACAAGCTCGCCGACCTGATCACGGGCGACTACATCCTGCACGTGAACCCCACGGGCAAGTTCGTCATCGGCGGTCCTCACGGAGATACGGGCCTCACGGGCCGCAAGATCATCGTCGATACCTACGGGGGCCGCGGCGCCCACGGCGGCGGCGCCTTCTCGGGCAAGGACTCCTCGAAGGTGGACCGTTCGGCCGCCTATGCCGCACGCCACATCGCCAAGAACCTTGTGGCTGCTGGGGTCGCCGATGAGGCGCTCGTCGAACTGTCGTATGCCATCGGCATCGCCCAGCCCCTCTCGATCTATGTCGATACCTACCGTTCGCCGCGTCCGGCAGCGCTTGCCGGCATGACCGACGGCGAGATCGCCCGCCGCATCGGGAAGCTCTTCGACCTGCGTCCCGCCGCGATCGTCAAGCGCTTCGGTTTGAAGAACCCGATCTTCGAGGCGACGGCCTCATACGGCCACTTCGGCAACCGACCCTACCGCAAGAGCGTGAAGGTTTGGGAGCACGGCGTGGAGACCGAGCGTGAGGTGGAGTTCTTCGGGTGGGAGAAACTCGACGCAGTGGACGATATCCGCCGCGAGTTCGGGTTCTGACCGGTTCGGAAAATCAGGCAGACGGGGCATCCTTTTTCGGGGGATGCCCCAATTTTTGTACTTTCGGACATACTAATTGAACCTCCGAGCCCGTTTGTCCTGCGTAACGAATCGAAAACGAATGCTTATGCAATGAAGTCGCCTCGGATTAATAGAACTTTAACACCGTATTTATTATGAAAAAGGCATTTTTTGTTTTGGGTATTGTTGCCGTTTCCGCAGTGGCAGGCGGTCTGACGGCTTGGAGCATGGGGGGCGGAAAGGCTCCCGAGGTGCAATATATCGAACGCGAGGTGGAACGCAATCCTTCGTTGGGAACTCACTTTACGGCCTACGAGGCCGACAAGTATCCCGACCTGACCTATGCCGCGGAGAATGCAGTGAAGGCCGTGGTCAATATCGAGGCCATCCAGCAGATCGAGGTGCCGCAGCGGCGGAGCTACGACCCGTTCCTCGAGTTCTTCGGCATTCCGCAGGAGTACGGCAACGACGGTTCGCGTCCGCAGTACCGTGAGGCCCGTGCGGGCGGTTCGGGTGTCATCATCTCGAAGGACGGCTATGTGGTGACCAACAACCACGTTGTGGACGGTGCCACGAAACTGCGCGTGAAGCTCAACGACGGACGGACGTTCGATGCCAAGCTCATCGGCAAGGATTCGGCTACGGACCTGGCCCTGCTGAAGATCGACGGCGACGACGACCTGCCGACGCTGCCCTTCGGGTCGTCCGACGCGCTGCGTCTGGGCGAGTGGGTGCTGGCCATCGGGTCGCCCTTCGACCTGCAATCGACCATCACGGCCGGTATCGTGAGCGCCAAGGCACGCAACCTGGGGGCCATTCCCAACGACTTCCGCATCGAGTCGTTCATCCAGACCGACGCAGCGGTGAACCCCGGCAACTCGGGCGGTGCGCTGGTGAACACGCGCGGTGAACTGGTGGGCATCAACACGCTTATCAAGTCGCAGACGGGCAGCTACATCGGTTATTCGTTCGCCATTCCCGAGGCGATCGTCCGCAAGGTGGTGGTCGATCTGAAGGAGTACGGCGTCGTGCAGCGCGCCATGCTGGGCATCATGTTCCGACCGGTGGATCAGGACTTCCTCGACAGTGAGGGCAAGGAGTTGGGCATCAAGGAGCTGGGCGGTATCTACGTGGCCAGCGTCGTCGAGGGCGGCTCGGCTTCCGAGGCCGGCATCCGCAAGGGGGACATCATCCTCTCGATCGACGGCGTGAAGGTGAATGATTCGGCCACGGTGCAGGAGCTGATCGCGCGCCGCCGACCCAACGATAAGGTGAAAATCTCGGTAAAAAGAGACGGCGATGTGAAACAAATTGACGTCACTTTGCGTAATAAGGCTGGTAAAACGGAACTCATCACCAAAGAGGACGTCGATGTGGTCGAGGCGCTGGGCGGAAAATTCGCCGACGCCGGGACGAAATTGTGTCGCGAACTCGATATTCGTGGCGGAGTGCAGGTTGTGGGCGTGAAGTCCGACGGTATTCTGGCCCGTGCCCGGGTAAAGCAGGGATTCGTGATCACTCACATCAACGACCGTCCGGTCTATGCGGTCTCCGACCTGGAGCGCATGACCGAGAAGGTTCGCTCGATCGACGGGATCTATCCCAACGGACGTTCGGCAAGCTATATGCTGGTCGAATAGCCGGGGACCCGGGTCCAGCGCAGCGGGTACTGTCCTGAGGAGTTGCTCCGGGCAGGTGACGGATCGGTCCGGGAAAGCCTTTTCCCGGACCTTCTGTTCGAAATTCCGGGGCCGGTTTGGTGTGGCCGCAAACGCGAAGTGTATATTTTGATATTAGGATAGATTAGGAAATGCGTCAGTTAAAGATTACGAAGTCCATCACCAATCGTGAGAGCGCTTCGCTGGACAAGTATTTGCAGGAGATCGGCAAGGAGGAGCTCATCACGGTCGAGGAGGAGGTGGAACTCGCCCAACGGATCAAGAAGGGAGACCAGGAGGCACTCGAGAAACTTACCAAGGCGAACCTCCGGTTCGTGGTTTCGGTGGCCAAGCAGTACCAGAATCAGGGCCTGAGCCTTCCCGACCTGATCAACGAAGGCAACCTCGGTCTGATCAAGGCGGCCGAGAAGTTCGACGAAACCCGCGGTTTCAAGTTCATCTCCTATGCGGTGTGGTGGATCCGTCAGTCGATTCTCCAGGCGCTGGCCGAGCAGTCGCGCATCGTGCGTCTGCCGCTCAACCAGGTGGGTTCGCTCAACAAGATCAACAAGGCTTTTGCCCGCTTCGAGCAGGAACACGAGCGTACTCCGTCGCCCGAGGAGCTCGCCTCGGAGCTGGAGCTGCCCAAAGAGAAGGTGACCGATACGTTGCGGGTTGCCGGACGCCACGTTTCGGTGGATGCCCCGTTTGCCGACGGCGAGGACAACTCGCTGCTCGACGTGCTGGTGAATCCCGATTCGCCCAATGCCGACCGCGGGCTGATCAACGAGTCGCTCGCTACGGAGGTCGATCGGGCTCTGGAGACCCTGACCGAGCGTGAGCGTGACATCATCAAGTATTTCTTCGGTATCGGATGCTCGGAGATGACCCTCGAAGAGATCGGCGAGAAGTTCGACCTGACGCGCGAGCGTGTGCGCCAGATCAAGGAGAAGGCGATCCGCCGCCTGCGCCACTCGTCGCGTTCGAAACTGCTGAAGTCTTATCTCGGGTAGCGTTGCAGGAAGGTGCGTGGCGGGGCGAAAGCAGGCCCGGTAACCTTCCAGGATAAGGAATATGAAAAGAAGAGGTTCGGATCAGGGGATCCGGACCTCTTTTCCGTTGTGCGGAGGCATGTTGCCGTGCGGCGTGCAATGCTCCGAGAACTCATCCGCCCGTCCGGTTCGGGGCCGGATGTCCCTGTGGTACGCACGGGTTTCCGGCGCAAGGACCGGAAGCGATGAGAACAGGAGAAAGATCAGAAGTTCCCGGCGCAACAACTTGAATGCCTTGTAGAGCTGGGCCTCGACCGTGCGGCGCGAGATGTGCAGCTCCTCGGCGATCTCCCGGCTTTTTTTCTGGTAGAGATAGGCCTCCTTGAAGATTTCGCGGCATTTGGGCGGCAGTTTCTCGATGTTCCGGTAGACCTTGTTGAGTATGTTCTCGTCGGCCGACTGCTCGATGTTCTCCTCCAGAAAGTCGATCTCGGCCAGTTGCAGCTGGGCGGCGTCCTCGTTCTGGAACCCGTGTGTGCGTATCAGGTGTTTCAGTCGGTTCTTGCAGGCGTTCAGCACGCAGCGGTAGAGGAAATAGCGGACCTCGTCGGCCGGGATGAAGATCTTCTTCTGCCGCCACATCGTGATGAAGACGTCGTGGACGATGTCTGCCGCCTCCTCCCTCGGAACGAACCTGCAGGCATACCGGGTCAGTTCATTGGCATGTCGGCGGTAGATTCGATTGAAAACGGCCTCCTCGGAATCGGTGTCGGTTTCGTTCGTATTTTGGGTTTGATGGGACCTCATTTCAGCAGTTGGGATACTGTCAAGAGAATTAAAATCAGGGTAAAAATAGGCAAATGAGTCGAGAAAATCCAAAAATCGGGTGACTTTTTTGTTCTGCAGCCCGTTTTCGTGGCCGATTTGTCCGATTGCTCTTTTTTTTCGTGAGGGCGTAAGTAGTTTTTCGATTTGAGTTGTTTTATGCATAGAGAATGAACCGAGATTGAACTATGGAAGCCGAAAGCAGAATCAATGAATGGATCATACGATTTATCGAAGGCGACTGCCCGGACGACGGGATGCATGAGCTGCTCGAATGGGTGCGGGAGTCTCCCGAGCATGCCGAGACCCTGTTCGGCATGAAGGATCTCTATGACCGCAACCGGTTCCGGAAGGGGCTGACCGAGCAGGAGATCGATGCCGGCTGGGCGCGGATCGTCGCCGAATGCGGCATCCGCGAGGGCGGTCTGCCGACGGGTAGCCGGAGCCGTGACACCGCACCGGAACCCCGGCGTCGCGGCCGGTTCGTGCTGCTGCGCCGGGTCGGGATCTCGGTGGCCGCATGCATCGCCCTGGTACTGGCCTTTACCGTATCGTCGCATCTGGTGCGTCGGGAGGAGTGGATTGTCGTAACGAACGACACGGGAAGTCAGGACCACCTGATCCTGCCCGACGGATCGGGCGTCTGGCTCTATTACGGAGCCTCGATCAGTTATCCGGAGCATTTCGAAAAGAACCGCCGCGATATCCGGCTGACGGGCGAGGCCTTCTTCGATGTCGTGGCCGACCGTACCCGCCCCTTCGTTGTCGGGACCCCGCTGCTGGAGGTCGAGGTGCTGGGTACGCGCTTCAACCTTTCGGCCTCGGACGAGGCGGCGCAGGTGGTTCTCGAATCGGGATCGGTCAATCTGGGCAGGCTCGAGGCGGGAGAGGTAGTCCGGCAGGTGCTGCTCAAACCGGGCGAGATGGCCGAGGTGAGCAGCCGCGATGACGGGATTGCCATCTCGGAGGTGGACCTGCAGCTCTATCTGTCGTGGAAGGACAAGTACCTGACGGTACGCTCGCAGCGGCTCGAGGATGTAATGCGCATGCTGGCCAAAAGCTACAATACGACCATCCGCATTGCCGACCGCACGCTTTGCGAGGAGCGCCTCTCCGGCCGTTTCGACCAGCACCAGCCCCTCGAGACCATCTTCCGGATCATCGATTCGGTGATGCCCATCCGTTACGAATTCGACGGGAGTGCCTGGACCATTCTGCCGCGGCCGTAGGCCGGGCAACCCGTTTGCAACCGCAACCTAAAACCTGTTCCGATGAGACGAGAGACCTGACAAAAAAAAGAAGAATTGGAGAAACGGCCATTTCCCCAATTCCCGCATTCAAATCAACGATTTTGACCCAATCATCCATCTAAATGCTAACCTTATGAAGAAACTTTTAATCCTGAAGGAGTGGCGGTCATTTTCATTGCCGTCCTCCCCGGGCAGGAGCGTGTCGAAATGGCTGTCCCTGTGTGCCGCACTTCTGGTCTCCGCCCAAGTTTTTGCACAATCGTCCGACCGCCTGACGATCGATCTCAGGAACGCTTCGCTCGAACGGTTCATCGGAGACGTGCAACGACAGAGTGACTATTCTTTTTTCTACAAAGATAGTGAAATAAATTCAAACGAGCGTATTACGCTCTCGGTAAAGGATAAAAATATCGACGAGGTCCTTTCGCTCGCCTTCCGCGGGACCGGGATCTCCTACCGGATCGAAGGCCGGCATATTTTCCTGAACCGCAGGCAGACTCCTGCCCGGCAGACGGAGAGCGCCCGGCAGGTCAAGGGTCTGGTGACCTCCAGGAGCGGCGAACCGCTGGTCGGCGTGACGGTGACCGTTGTCGGCGACAATACGAGCGGTGCGCTGACCGATGTGGACGGCTGGTATACGATTCGTGTGGCCGGCCCCCGGACGCAGCTCGAATACCGTTATGTCGGCTATGCGCCGCAGACGGTCGAGGTCGGCAACCGCACGATGATCGACGTCTCGCTCGAACAGGAGACCAACGAACTGGAGAGCGTGGTGGTGGTAGGCTACGGCGAGCAGAAGAAGGCGACCCTCACGGGTGCCGTCGCCACGATCAACATGCAGGACATCAAGACCCCTTCGCCCAACCTCAGCAACTCGCTCCAGGGCAAGATTGCCGGAGTCATCTCCGTGCAGTCGAGCGGCGAACCCGGATACGACAACTCGACGTTCACCATCCGCGGTATCGGTTCGTTCGTCAATACCAGTTCGAATGCTCCGCTGATCATCGTGGACGGCGTGCAGCGCGAGGATGCGAACAGCTTCAACACCGGCATATTCAACAACATCGACCCGGAGGACATCTCCAGCATCTCGCTGCTCAAGGATGCCTCCGCAACGGCTGTCTACGGGGCCAAGGGCGCCAACGGCGTGCTGATCATCACGACCAAGCGGGGCGTGACCGGGCAGCCGCGTCTGACGATCAAGGTCGAGTCGGGCGTGACAAACTTCACGAAGACCCCCGAACTGCTCAACGGAGTGGACTACATGACCCTCTACAACGAGGCGCGCCGCAATGCGGGCCAGAGCGAGACCTACTCTCCGCGCGACATCCTGCTGACGCGGAGCGGGCTCGATCCCTACATGTATCCCGATGTCGATTGGATCGACGAGGTCTACAAGCGATTCTCGTCCGTGACGAACGCCCACCTCAACGTGACGGGCGGAAGCGAAAAGGTGCGTTATTACGTGTCGGCCTCGTTCTACGATCAGGAGGGACAGTACAAGGTGAAGAAGATGAACGGCTATAATCCGAACCTCTCCTACCGCCGTTATGACTTCCGCTCGAACGTGGATGCCAACCTCACCCGATCGACCGTCCTGCAGCTCAACATCTCGGCCCTGCTGGTCGATGCCAAATATCCGGGCATCTCGTCGGGCAACCTCTGGTACCACGTGCTTTCGACCTCGCCGGTGGCCTTTCCGGTGCGCTATCCCGACGGACGGTGGGCCGGCCCGAAGGCCAATTCGGGCGTCAATCCGCTGGACCGCGTCCAGAATACGGGCTACAGCAACGAGTTCAAGCCGACGGTGCAGTCGGTCTTTACGCTCAACCAGAAACTCGACTTCCTGACCGAGGGGCTGAGTGCCTATGCACGTTTTTCGTTCGACAGCTACGGACAGTTCGTAAACCGCCGCAGCGGACAGGTCGATCTGTGGAATGCCGAAGGACGCGACGCCGAGGGCAACCTCATCTTCGGCAACCCGACGCTCGAGGGTACGCAGTTCCTCAACTATACGAAGGAGTCGAACGGCGAATATGTCCTCTACTTCGAGGGCAATGTGGCTTACGACCGCACGTTCGGCGACCACTCCGTCTCGGGCATGCTGCTCTACAACATGCGCAACCGCCGGGTCAGCACGGCCGGCGACGCCGTTTCGGCCATCCCGTACCGTAATCAGGCCGTTGCCGGGCGTTTGAGCTACGGCTTCCGCAACAAGTACCTGCTCGAGGTGAATGCCTCCTACACCGGCTCGGAGAACTTCGCTCCGGGGCACCGTTTCGGCTTCTTCCCGGCCGTTTCGGGCGGCTGGGTCATCTCGAACGAAGGCTTCTTCGACGGGGCCCGCGACGTGGTCAATCTGCTCAAGCTGCGTGCGTCGTACGGCCTGGTCGGGAACGACAACATCGGAGCCGGCGGGCGTTTCGGCTACCTGACGCAGATCGTCGATTCCAATGGCTACGGATTCGGTGAGAACGGCTCGTGGGTGAACAGCATCAAGACCTCGGTCGTCGGGACGGACAACCTCACGTGGGAGAAGTCCTACAAGACGAATCTGGGTCTCGAACTCGGCCTCTGGAACAAGGTCAGCCTGACGGCCGACTTCTTCATGGAGACCCGCAAGGACATCCTGATCTCGCGGGCCTCGATACCAGATTTCTCCGGCTTCTCGGGCATGACGATCTATGCGAACATGGGCGAGATGGACAACAAGGGATTCGATGCCAACATCGAGTACAGCGATCGTTTCGGCGATTTCGGGCTTCGCCTCTACGGCAACGTCTCCTACACGAACAACAAGATTGTCTTCCAGGACGAGGCGCCGGCACGCTACGACTACATGATGTCCACCGGGACGCAGTTCGGTGAGTTCAAGGGCTACATTGCCGAGGGCCTGTTCGTCGATGACGAGCAGATCGCCCGCAGCCCCAAGCAGTTCGGCATCACCCCCAAGCCGGGCGACATCAAGTACAGGGACCTGAACGACGACGGGGTGATCGACGCCTACGACCAGACCTACCTGGGCAAGTCGTGGTTCCCGGCCTGGTCCTACGGCGTGGGCTTCAACCTCAGCTGGAAGAATTTCGACCTGTCGCTCTTCTTCCAGGGGGCGGCCGATGTGGGCATCATGGCCAACGGATCGGCCATCTATGGCGGCGACCTGGGTGCCGGCGGAGTGGGCATCATCCCTTTCACCGGCATGGGACAGTATCCCAACAATGCCATCTCGAAGGTCAAGGACCGCTGGACGGAGGAGAATCCGCGTCAGGACGCATGGTATCCCCGCCTGAACTACAACGATACGACCGCAAGCAACAACTACCAGAACAGCACGTGGTGGCTCAAGAACGGAAACTATCTCCGCCTGAAGCAGGCTTCGCTGGGATATACGGTCAATACACCCAACCTGTCGAAGGCCGGCATCTCGTCGCTCTACTTCTACCTGACCGGCCAGAACCTGCTTACGTTCTCCGGATTCAAGCTCTGGGATCCGGAGTTGGGTTCCAATGCCGCCAGCTATCCGCTCAACCGCATGGTCATGCTGGGTGTACGGGTTCAGTTCTAACCTAAAAGAGAAAAAACGATGAATCGCATATTTCAAACCCTTATGATTCTGGCCGCGACGGCCCTTGCGGGTGTGTCGTGCTCCTATCTCGACAAGAAGCCGGACAACCTCCGGACGATGGACCAGATCTGGCAGACGCGGGCCGATGCCGAGGCATTCCTCAATCAGGTCTACTCCTACATCTGGTGTCCGCTCGACGACTTTTCATGGCTCGGAGGCTCCGACGAGAGCTCCTGCTCGATCGCCAATGTCCCGGTCCGCCGCTGGACCGAGGGCAACTGGAGCGCCACGGAGTATACGTGGAACTATTGGAGCCAGTGCTACAGCGCGATCCGCACGGCACTCGATTTCGAGGCCAACATCGACCGCGTGCCCGACAACATCATCAGCCCCGACCTGCGCGACCGTTACAAGTGTGAGTCGAAGTTCCTGCGCGGGTGGTTCTACTGGTGCCTGCTCCGCATGTACGGGCCGTTCGTGAAGATCGACAAACCCCTCTCGGTGGATACGGACTTCGCCGACTTCCGGCGTGCTCCCTTCGACGAGTGTGTCGAGTATGTCTGCCAGCTTCTGAGCGAGGCGTCGCGCGGCCTGGACGACAAGCGGATCATCGCCTCGGAGTATGGACGTCCGTCGAAGGCGGCGTGCCTGGCCGTCATCTCGAAAGTCCGTCTGCTTGCCGCGAGCGAGCTGTGGAACGGCAATCCGGATCTGGCCGATTTCAAGAATGCCGACGGGACACTGCTCGCTCCGCAGCAGTACGATCCCGGGAAATGGCGTCTGGCGGCCGAGGCAGCCCGGGACGTGATCTGGCTCGATGTGCATGACCTCTACCGCGATCCGACGGGCGATCCCTACCTCTCCTTCCGGAACCTCTTCCTGAAGTGGAACGACGAGATCATCTTTGCCACCAGCAAGACGGACTGGGAGTGGGGCCACGACAAGCGCTGTACGCCCCAGCCCGGAGGTTATTCGATGATGCAGGCCACGCAGAACATCGTGGATGCCTTCTATACCCGCGACGGCCTCGACAAGGACGATGACGGGAACTATACCGAGACGGGTTTCGCCACGTCGGACGACCCGGCCGAATACGGCATGGCCGAGGACGGGGTGAACCGCGGTTACCTCATGGGCGAATCGAACATGTACGTGAACCGTGAGCCGCGTTTCTACGCCAGCATCTCCTACAACGGACGCCCCGTTCTGGCGGCGCAGACCGTAGACGACAGGAACTACTATTCGTCGGATGCGAACAAGGACGGCCGGGGGCGTGCGGAGTACTACTACAGCGGTCTGGCCGGTGTGGGCCGCAACCCGACGCTGCCCGACCTGACGGGATACGACATTCTGAAGATGGTCAGCCCGTCGTCGAATCCCCGTCCGGGTGTGGACCGCCACCTCTACCGCCCCTACATCCATATCCGTTATGCCGAGATCCTGCTCAACTACATCGAGGCGTTGAACGAGTATGAACCGGGCAACAAGGATATTGTGATTTATTTCAACGAATTGCGAGACCGGGCAGGTATCCCGGGCATTACGGAGACCTATCCCGAGGAGATCGGCGACAAGGAGGCGATGCGCCGACGCATCATCCGCGAGCGTCAGGTCGAGCTGGCATTCGAGGGCGACCGCTTCTGGACGCTGTGCCGACGCAAGCTATTCGAGAAGGAGGAGAACCGGAAAATCGAGCGTATGAACGTACTGGCCGATGACGGCGGTGCAGGATTCGGATTCCAGGCCTACTATACCCGCATCCCGCTCACTACGCGCTATTGGGACAAACGAATGTATCTTTTCCCGATCGTGCAGGCGGAGATCGACAAGGGGGTGGGACTCGTGCAGAATCCCGGATGGTAATCGGATTGAAGCATAACCGTATAACAGAACAGAATTATGAAAAGCCTATTCAGACATATGGCCGTACTGGCCCTTCTGCTGCTCTCCTTCGGATGCAGCGACGATGAAACCGGGACGCACGATCCGTCGGCTCCGGTTGTCGTGGACCGGTTCTATCCGAAAACCGGAGGTGTCGGGACCGAACTCATCATCACGGGCAGCAACTTCTCGGCGGATCCTTCGCAGGTCTCCGTGAAGATCGGGGAGACGCCGCTCGTGGTGCTGAACTCCGATCTGAACAACATCGTGGCGATCGTTCCGCCCAAACTGGGCAGCGGTCCGTTCGAAATATCGATTGCCGGCGGTGCGCCGGTGCGTACCGAGGAGTCGTTTTCGTACATCTATTCGGCCGTGGTCACCACGTTGGCCGGCACCGGGGAGGCCGGGTTTGCCAACGGCAGCGGTGATGTGGCGATGTTCAACTTCAAGTCGTTCGACGGCAACGGCTGGATGAAGGGGGCGATTTGCGCCGACGAGACGGGAAACGTCTACGTTGCCGATATCCATAACTGCCTGATCCGTAAGATCACACCCGACGGAACGGTCTCGACGCTGGCCGGAGCGCTCGGTGTCAATGAGAATCTGGACGGGACGGGTGTTGCGGCCCACGTCTCCAACATGGTTTACGGCATGGACTGCGATGCCGAGGGGAATGTCTGGTTTGTGGATACGGGCGGCTGGCTCCTGCGCAAGGCCACGCCCGACGGAGTCGTGACGACCGTGGCGAACTGCCCGTTCCAGCCGTGGTACATACGGATCGACCGGGAAAACGAGATCGCCTACATGACCGTGCAGGATGGAAGCACGGGCCTGTACCGGTACGACATGAAGAGCGGTGAATTCTCGGACCTCATTACGGGACAGGCCTATGCTGCCGTGGCGGTGGCCGATGACGGAACGCTCTATGTCAGCCATTCGACCGACAATACGATCGAGCGGGTCGTACGCACGGGCGACGGCTGGTCGCGCGAGCGCCTTGCCGGCAACGGAACGGCGGGTTATGCCGACGGGCCGTTTGCCGAGGCGCAGTTCTCCTTTCCGCGCGGGCTGGTTATCAACTCGGTGGGAGACCTCTTCGTGGCCGGGAACGGTTCGTGGGACGTGGCCGGGAATGCGGACCAGAGCATCCGGAGGCTGAACATGGCCGAACGGACGGTCGAGACGATCGCCGGAAGCGGTACGCCCGGCTACATGGATGGTGTAGGCAATGCCACGGCCTTCAGTGATCCGCAGGATGTGGCCATCGACGGCAATGACGTGATCTATGTATTCGACCGGGAGAACAACGTCATCCGCAAGATCATATACGAGTAAACCCGGAACAGGAACAGAAAAAACGTGAGGAAGATGAAGAAGATATTTCTGGTGTTTGTCCTTTTGTCGTTCTGGGCGGCAGGAGGATATGCCTGCAGCGGGGACGATCCGGTGCAGGAAGGAAAAGAGGAGACAGACCCGACCCCGGATCCCGACCCGGATCCGGATCCCTCCGGGCCGAAGGAGTATTATGTGGCGGTCGATGGCAAAGGCAGCGGATCGCTTGCCGATCCGTTCGGATCGATCAATGCGGCGCTTGCCGTGACCCGGCCCGGAGATGTGGTTTATGTGCGGGGCGGGGTCTACAGCGAAGCGGTCCGCTTCACCCATTCGGGCACGGACGATGCCCCGATCGTACTCAAGGCCTATAGGGACGAGACCCCCGTGATCAGCGGCGAAGGGATGACCTGGGCCTCGGGCCCGCACCAGCTGGTGCTCATCAGCGGTGTGGACCACGTGACGGTGGAGGGCTTCGAAGTGACGGGTCTCGAAACCGACGACGGCCGCCTCGAGGCCAACGGCATCACGGTCAGTGCCGGTGCGACGAACATCACGTTGAGGAACAACCATGTCCACCACATCCGCAATACCGCACCGAGCGGGGAGAACATCTGGCCGGGGGCGCACGGCATCCTCATCATCGGGAATACGGACAAGGCCGTGCGGAACGTTACGGTCGATGGCAACCGGATCCACGACTGCGAGACGGGATTTTCCGAGACGCTGACGATCAACGGCTTTGTCGATGGTTTTACCATCAGCAACAACACGATCTACCATTGCTCGAACATTGCGATCGATGCGGCGGGCGGCTATGCGGCCAACCCCGATCCGACCCGCAACTATGCCCGCAACGGCGTGATCTGCGGCAACGTGCTCTACGGGATAGAGAACTCGCGCGGCGAACTGCTCGACGGCGGTTTCGGGGCCATTGCCATCTATGCCGACGGTTCGCGGAACATCACCATCGAGCGGAACCGCATCTTCGGTTGCGACCGCGGCATCGGGGTGGTGAGCGAGACCGACGACTATCCCACGACGGACTGCTACGTGCGCAACAACGTGGTCTACGACTGCTGGCGCACGGGCATCTACATGGGCGGTTATCTCAACTACACGACAGGCGGATCGGAAAACTGCTACATCGTCAATAACACGCTCTATGCCAACAACCGGATGGAGGGGGCCTTCGGGGAGATCGAGGGCGAGATCCGCCTGACGGAGAACTGCCGGAAGATCACCGTAGCCAACAACCTGGTCTGCACCACCCGGGCCGAGGACCTGTTCGTCCACAAGTATACGGCTACCGGTTCGGACAACCTCTTCGAGAACAACTACTACTGCGGTCCGGGCGCCTGGATGTGGGAGCAGCAGGACGGCAGCCCCATCACCGGCTTTGCCGCCTGGCAGGCGGCCTCGGGCGGCGATGCGGAGGGCGGCTATGATGCCGTTCCGTTCTTCGACTTCGAACCGACTCCCGATGCGGACTTCTCGATCGGCGATGCCCCGGCGCTCAAGAACCGGGGGAAGGCTCTTCCGGCCTATTTCGTCGGTACTGTGGACTTTGCCGGGAATCCGCGCACGGAGGAGGGCAAGGTGAGCATCGGGGCGTTCCAGTAAACCGATTCGGACCATGAACGGAAAAACTGCAATGGCTCTGGTCCTGGCCCTTTTGTCGGGAGTCGGCTCCTGCGGTGCGGGAGAATCGGTCCCGACCCCTCGGGGACGAGCCGGCATCCGCAAATATACGCAGACGGGTTCGGGCAATGTGATCGACTGCGACTCCCGATCGGCGGGAGACGTCGTGAACAAGGGGGCGGACCAATAGCGGAGCCGCATGCGGTGGTCCGGCCGGCCGCCGCGAAGGGAAGAACGGGGCTGAAGCCCCGGAAGTGAAACTTTGGAATCGAACAGGAATTTATGAAACGATTGGTTTGGTTGCTCGGCGTGACGCTGCTCATGGCGTCCGGATGCGGCAACGACGATTTTCCCGGGGTGCGGCAGTTGATCGAACGCCGGGTGCCGTGGCTCTCCGAGCGGGTGGAGCTGTGCGAAGAGGAGTCCTCCGGCTCCGAGTCGTTCACCCTGCGGAGCGAGGCGGGGAAACTGTGTATCGCAGCCACCTCGGCCAATGCGGCTGCGGTGGGGGTAAACTGGTACCTGAACCACTATTGCGGGCGGAGCATGTCGCACATGGGCGACAACCTGGGTCCGGTCGATGACCTCCCGCTGCCCGAGGCTCCGGTGACGGTGACGACGGGCCTTGATTACCGTTATGCGCTCAACTACTGTACGTTCAACTATTCGATGAGTTTCTACACGTGGGAAGACTGGGAGCGCGAACTGGACTGGATGGCGCTCCACGGCGTGAACCTCATGCTGGTGGCCAACGGGGCCGAAGCCGTCTGGCAGAATACCCTGCGTCGTCTCGGCTATTCGGAGGAGCGGATCGCCTCGTTCCTTTCGGGCCCTGCCTACAATGCCTGGTGGCTGATGGGCAACCTCGAGGGGTGGGGCGGCCCGATGCCGCAGTCGCAGATCGACGCCCGTGCCGAACTGGTGCGGAAGATGCTCGGTCGGATGCGGGAGTTGGGGATCGAGCCGCTCATGCCCGGCTTCTACGGGATGGTCCCCCACGATTACGGCAGCCATGCCGGTGTGCGTGTCTTCGATCAGGGGAATTGGGGCGCCTTCACGCGTCCGGCCATCCTCGATCCCACGACGCCGGAGTTCGCGCGCGTGGCCTCCATCTTTTACGAGGAGACCCGCAGGCTCTACGGCGACGGTATCCGTTTCTTCTCCGGCGACCCGTTCCACGAAGGGGGCAGCGTGGCCGGCGTGGATATGGGCCAGGCCGGTCTGGCCATCCAGCGGGCCATGCAGGAGGCCTTCCCCGAGTCGGTCTGGGTGCTTCAGGGATGGCAGGACAATCCGAAACCGCAGCTGCTCGAACGGCTCGACCGCCGGTATGTCCTCGTGCAGGAGCTTTTCGGCGAGAATACGGCCAACTGGGAGCAGCGCGAAGCATACGAGGGTACCCCCTTCCTTTGGGCGACGGTCACCAACTTCGGTGAGCGGCCCGGCGTAAACGGAAAACTGCAGCGCTTTGCCGACGAGGTGCATCGGGCCTCGACGGGTCCGTATGCCTCCTGCATGCGGGGTGTCGGCATCCTGCCCGAGGGCATCGTGAACAATCCGGTGGTCTACGACCTGGTGCTGGAGCTGCCCTGGCATCGGGACCGTGTCGATGTTGCGGAGTGGATCGAGGACTATGTCAAGGCCCGTTACGGACGTTGTGACGAACGGCTGACGGAGGCCTGGCGGATCTTCCTCGAGACGATCCACAGCAGCACGATCGGCTATCAGGAGGGTCCTCCCGAGAATGTCCTGTGTGCCCGCCCGGGCCTTGGTGTCCGGTCGGTTTCGTCGTGGGGGCGTCTGGAGAAGCGCTACGATACGGCCCGCTTTGCGGAGGGCGTCCGCCTCATGGCCTCGGCGTATGCCGATTTCGCCGGATCGGAGACCTACCGCATCGACTTGATCAACATGCTCCGGCAGGTGATCGCCAACCGGGCGGATGGGGTCTATGCCGACCTCTCGGCCGCCTGCGAACGGCGCGACCGGGATGGATTCCGCCGTGTGTCGTCCGAGTTCCTCGCATTGCACGACCTCGAGGAGGAGCTGCTTGCGCAGGAACCCCTCTATCGGATCGACACCTATCAGAAACAGGCGCTGGCTGCCGGACGGACTCCGTCCGAGAAGGACAACAACCTCTACAACGCCATGATGCTCATCACCTACTGGGGCGAGAACAATCCGGCGGAGGACTACCTGCACGACTATGCCTACAAGGAGTGGGCCGGGCTGATGACCTCCTTCTACAAGCGCCGCTGGGAGATGTGGTTCGATTACGTTCAGGCGCGGCTCGACGGCGCCACCCCCGAGCGCCCGGAGTTCTTTTTCTGGGAACGCGAGTGGGCCGAGAACAACCGCAAGGTGATGGATTGCTCCCTTCGCTTTCGTTCGAAGAGGTGCTCGGACGCATGGAGGGGCTGCTCCGGCCGTGCGAAGAGGCAATGTAGGCGGCAGCCGATTCCGGAGCGAATGATTCGCAACGCCGGAGGAATCTCGATTCCTCCGGCGTTGCGTGTGTTGCTGAATGCTTCTCAGCAAGTCGGGCCGAGACGTTTGCAGTAGCGTTCGCATTGCCCGACAATGTCGTAGCCGAGCATGGCTCCGAGCATGAAGTCCTCCTCGGGAGAGAGTTCATTCAACGGCTTGTGGATGAAGGTCGCTACGGTTTCCAAACACTGGCGGTTGCCGAAATAGAGGTTCACTTTGTTGCCGGAGACCTCCTGCACCAGATACCCGATTCCCTGTCGTTCGAGCCGTTCGGCAAGCAGCGCGGCACATGTGCGGCACATCGTGCACAATACCAGGTTGCGGACGCCCTTACGGAACTCGTAGATCTGGTGCAGGAACAGTTTCATCGAGTCGTAGCGGCGGAACTCCTCGGTGCTCATTGCCGTTCGGATACCAGTTGGCGGCACCACGCTGCAACACGTGCATCGGTCTTTTCGGGGGCGCTTTCGTCGATGGCCAGCCCGAGGAACCGTCCCTCGGAGCAGACCAGCGACGAGGTCGTGGCATAGCCCTGAGGTTCGAACGATCCGATGAAGGTGCATCCGCACCCCTGCAGCCCTTCGTAGAGCAGCCCGATGGCGTCGCAGAAGGTGTCGGGGTAGCAGCCGCTGTCGCCGCAGCCGAACAGTGCGACCTGTTTGCCCCGCAGGTCGCGTTCCTTCAGGCTTTCGAGGAAGCCGTACCAGTCGTCCTGCAGCTCGCCGCAGCCCCAGGTCGGGGAGCCGAGCAGCAGCAGGTCGTATTTGTCCGTCTCGTCGGCCGAGGCTTCGGCCACGTTGTGCAGGTCGCTTTCGGCCACGCCCAGCAGTCGGGCGATGTCCTGCGCCACCGCTTCGGTCGAACCGGTGGTGCTTCCGTAAAAAATTCCGGTCATGGTTTTCCGTGTTTTGGTTGGGAGCAAAGTAACACGATTCGCCGGTTTGCGGCAATACCGATTTTTGGGGGTTTGCATCCGGGTGCGGCTACCGTCTTTCGGGGATCGGCATATCCGTGAAAAAGCCCGCTCCACGGGAGGAGCGGGCGGATGTGCGTGCCGGTTGGGCTACCAGACGATCGGTTCCTTGCCGATCGAGAGCAGGTAGTCGTTGGCCCGCGAGAAGTGGCGGCAGCCGAAGAATCCGCGGTAGACCGAAAGCGGCGAGGGGTGCACGGCCTTGAGTATGAGGTTGCGCTGCGGATCGGCGATGGCGCCTTTCTTCTGTGCGTAGCTGCCCCAGAGCATGTAGACGATCCCCTCCTTGCGTTCGGCGATGGCGCGCACCACGGCGTCGGTGAAGGTCTCCCATCCGCGGCCGGCGTGTGAGGCCGCCTCGTGTTCGCGGACCGTCAGCACGGAGTTCAGCAGCAGCACCCCCTGCTCGGCCCACCGGTCGAGGTTCCCCGAGGCGGGGATCGGCGTTCCGGTATCGTCGGCGACCTCCTTGAAGATGTTCTGCAGCGAGGGCGGGAAAGGGATGCCGTCGGCCACCGAGAAGCAGAGTCCGTTGGCCTGTCCGGGTCCGTGGTAGGGGTCCTGGCCGATGATGACGACCTTCAGCCGGTCGAACGGACATTTGTCAAAAGCGCGGAATATGTTGCTGCCCCGGGGATAGATGCGGCGGGTGGCATACTCCTGACGTACGAAATCCGTAAGTGTCGTAAAATAAGTCTTTTCGAATTCGGGAGCGAGCACCTTTTTCCAGTCGGATGCGATCTTTACGTCCATGCAAAATGTCGATTAATTTTGTGTAAAAATAGTAAAAAGTCGCTTTTTTCATGTTATTTTTGCTATACAAATATCTTTGCGATATGAAAAAGTGGCTTTTGCTTGTAGTCCTGTCGTTGGGTGCGGCAGGACTGGCATCGGCAGCCGAACCGGTGCGCAATCTGATTCTGATGATCGGCGACGGCATGGGCCTGGCTCAGGTTTCGATGCTTAAGATTGAGAACGGCTATGCTCCGACGGCCTTCGACCGGGCCCAGGGTGTGGCCCTGATTTCGACCTACTCGGCGAACAACCGGGTGACTGACTCCGCAGCTGCAGGTACGGCACTTGCTTCGGGCTGCAAAACAAATAACTCGGCTCTGGGGGTTGATCCCGACGGGCAGCCCCTTGAGTCGATGATGGCCAAGGCGCATTCGGCCGACCGGCCGACGGGACTCGTGGTGACCTGTTACCTGCAGCATGCCACGCCTGGGGCGTTCTACGCCCATTCGAAGAGCCGAAGCCGGACGGCTGCCATTACCGACGACCTGCTCGAGAGCGGCGTCGATGTGTTGTTTGGCGGCGGTAGCAAATGGTTGTCGCGTCCCTGCGGCGATGAGGGTACCTATTTCGACGCCTTCCGCAGCCGTGGATACCTGGTGGCCGACAGCCTCGGGGCGATTCCCGACACGTATACGGGACGGGTACTCTGCTCGGTAGCCGACGAACATCTGCCCGAAGCCTCCGAGCGGGGCGACTATCTGCCCGAGGCGACCTCTCGCGCCCTGTCTCTGCTGTCGGCCGGGTCTGCCGGCCGTGACAACGGGTTCCTGCTCATGGTTGAGGGCTCGCAGATCGATTTCGCCGGACACGGCAACGATGCCGGTGAACTGCTCGACGAGATGCGCGATTTCGAACGGGCCGTGGCCGTGGCGATGGATTTCGCCGACCGTACGCCCGGAACGCTGGTGGTCGTAACGGCCGACCATGAGACGGGCGGACTGACGATCCCGGCCTGCGACGAGGACTTCACGCAGGCCGAGAACGGCGTCGAGTACCGTTTCTCGACAGGCGGTCATACGGGTATGCTCGTGCCGGTCTACCTCTATGGCACCGGTGCCGACAGCATCCGCGGGGTGATGGACAACACCGACCTCTCGAAACGGCTCATGCAGCTGCTCGGGCTTGCGGAGTGATCCGCTTGTCCGGATGGTGGAAATACGAACGGCGCCCGCTCCCGCATATGGGGACGGGCGCCGTTCCGCCGTTTATGGTAAGAGGATGCGGCTTTTCCCGAGGTTATTGTTTCTGTTCTTCGAAGCTGACGGCAACGATCGGTTCGACGGTCGAAGGGGTGCGTTCGATCTCCGGTTCGCCCGAAGTGCCGGATTGGCTCCCGGCCATGCGGAAGTCCACCGGGAGGGTATATTTCAGGCGTACCTTCTCGCCCTTCTGCTCGGCGGGTGACCAGAGTCCGCTGCTCGACCTCACGATGCGGAGCGCCTCCGTCGTGAGCAGCTGGTGCGGGGACTGGAGCACCGAGATCTCCGAGACCGATCCGTCCCGTTCGACGACGAACGTCAGCACGACCCTCCCCTGGATGCCCTGTTTGCGGGCCTCTTCGGGATAGCGGAGCCGGGTTTGGATCCACTCCCGGAATTTGATCAGGTCGCCGCCCTGGAACAGCGGCATGCGCTCGGCGATCAGAAACGGTGTGTCGTCCTCCTTCCCGGACGGAGTCCCGGCCTGCTTCGCGGAGCCTTTCCCCGCCTCGGTCGTGATCTCCACGACGCCGTATTTCCCGCGCTCGCCGTACTTCTCCACGGCCTCCTCCTTCTTGAGCAGTTTGATCTCCGCGATGTCGTTGGTGACCAGCGTCGGGGCTTCCGAAGCCTCCGTCCCGTCGATCATGTAGAGCGGCGCCTGGCGGACGCCGTATTCGTCGCGGCTGTAGATCGGGCCGTCGGCCGCGTCTGTCCCTTCGGGGTAGAGGATGACGACCCGTTCGGTCTCGCCGGCACTTACGACTAGCGAAAGACTTCCGTATCCCGGGTAGGAGACCTCCAGCACGCTGCCTTCGGGTGCTTCGATCGATGCTTTCCCGTCGTCGCCGGTAGTCGTTTCCCGGTCCGTCCCCACGATGCGTACGATGGCTCCCGGGGCCGTGTTCTCCGTCGAGAAGTGTTTGCCGTCTTTGGTGATGAAGACCCTCAGCGAAGTCCGTACCATGTCGGGGGTGCCGGCCGATGAGTTTCGGCCTTCGGCTTTGCCGGCGTCGATCTCAATGGATATCGTGTAGGGGTCGGCACCATTGCTTGAATAAGTGTGCAGTCCGGCCATGCGGTCCGAATCGGTATAGGCCAGGATTCCCTGCTGCGGACCTTCGATCGAGAAGCGCCCCTCGGAGTCGGTGCGGCCGCCGGACTGCTCCATCTCCTCCCGTGAGAGGGGTTGCGTGAAAGGTGCACCGGCATAGACGGCGATCCCTTTGGCCGGAGTGCCGTCGGTGTAGTGCAGTTCGCCCTCGATGCGGATCGGAGTGTAGTCGCGGAGGGGCTCTTCGGCCGTGAAGAGGAAGACGAACTCGGCGTTGCGCTGCCGGTACTCGGCGGGGATCTGCTCACCCTGCAGCGCCTTTTCGAGGGTGAGCTGTTCGGGATCGATCTTCCGGATCCGTTCGGGGGCGATCTCCGTGCCGTTGATCAGGTAGACGGCGCGGTCGGCGGAGGGGTTGTCGGTGCGCATCTGTGCGGCACGGGAGGTGAACGAGAAGGCGCAAAGGAGTCCGGCGATCGCGGGGAGTGTTCCCGCGAGGCGGAGCAGGGCGTACCTGCCCGGTTTCTGCGAAGTCATCATCTTGAATCGTTTTTTTGTGAGCGAGTCCCGCAGCCCGTTGGCTATTTCCGGACTATAGCCGAAGAGCTGTCGGAATATGGCGTTCATGTAGTGCTCCCTGTCGTATCCGCCTTCGAGTACGTCGCTGTCGGCCTCGAACTCCTCGGCTTCGATGAGCCGCCGCGCGGCGATCCATGCGAAGGGGTTCCACCACAGCAGCGCCTTGAGCGACTCCATGACGATGCGCTCGATCGTGTGGCGGTGGGCGATGTGGCTCGCTTCATGGCGCAGGATGGCCTCCATCTCCTGTGCGGGGTCTGCTGCCAGACGTAGATCGTGTTCAGGAACGAGAACGAGGCGATGCGCTGCGGGGTGTGCACCAGGGTGTAGCGTGGCGTGCGCACGACCTCGGCACCTCGTTTCAGGCGGCGGATGCGGAGAACCTGTACGGCCATCAGGCCGAGCAGGGACAGCGTGCCGAGTGCCCAGACGGCATGGCCAAGCCATTCGGCCGGCATGGCTTGCGGCGCTGCGGCTGTCGGGACGGCTGTCGGGACGAAGGCTTCCACCGGGACTGTGGCGGCGGCGACCGTAATCACCTCTCCGGGCCATACGGGAATCTGCAGCAGGGGGATGATGGCGGCGAGCAGGGTGGTTGCAAGCAGGTAGATCCGGCACCAGCGGAAGCGGATCCGTCGCTCGAGCAGCAGCGAGTAGACTGCCTGCAGGATGCCGCCGCATACGGCGACTTCGAGCATGTAGGTGGCGAGGTGTCTCATGACGGTCGTTTTGGGGTATTGAGCCGGTTATTTCTTTGCCTGGCGCATGATCTCGAGGATTTCGTCCATCTCGCGCATCGGGATCCGTTCGTGTCGCGAGAAGAACGAGACGAGCTGTGCCAGCGAGCCGTCGAAATAGGTCGAGAGCATCGACGACATCACACCGCGGGCGTAGGTCTCGCGGCTGACGACGGGAAAGAAGCGGTGGCTCTTGCCCTCGGCCTCGTGGCGGACGTAGCCCTTGTTCTCGAGGATCTTGAGGAAGGTGGCCACGGTGGTGTATTTCGGGTGCGGCTCGTCGGTGCGGGCGATGATGTCGTTCACCACGCCGTTGCCCAGTTGCCAGAGAATCTGCATGATCTCCTCTTCGCCGCGGGTCAGTTCCGGAATCCGGTTGTTCGTTTCGTTGTTTTTCATGTGGTCCAATCTTTTTTCGGGAGTCCTTCGTATCTCTCTCCCGGTCTCTGATGCAAGTTTACTACTAAAATTTTAGAAAAACAAATTTTTATTCTATAAAATTAGTAGTGTGTGTAAAAAAAACCTCCCTCCGGGATTTCCCGAGGGGAGGTGTGTGCGATGGCTGCTCCGTTCGGAGGCGGGGAGGCTTCGCCGACAGTGTTTTGCGGTAAGGAGCGTGCATGGCCGGGCGGTCTTTCTTTACGGGTCGGTGTCCTGCATCCCGTCCGGGCCTTCCGGAGCGGCAGGCCTGCTGTCCGCGGGCCGCCGGCGGGCTATCCGAGCCGTTCGGCTTCGTTGTCCTTTTCCAGCTTCTCGTCCTCCTCCCAGTCGAACCAGGGGAAGTCGCGGCGTCCGCCCAGCGAGAAGCGGGTGTAGGTGATCGGCAGCCCCTTGGCCAGGAACATGCGTTCGTAGGCCGTCTTGACCGAGAGCACCTCGTCGGCGAATCCCGATCCGTAGATGTCCGGTTCGGAGACTTCGCACGGCAGGCCGAAATGGCGGATCACCTCGTTGGTGTAGGCGTAGAGGTGCTTCGAGTCGGTCTTCAGGTTGATCATCCCGTCGGGACGGAGCAGGCGGGCATAGTACTCGAGGAACAGGGGCGAGGTGAGCCGCTTCTTTGCCCGGCGGGTTTTCAGCTGCGGGTCGGGGAAGGTGATCCACAACTCGTCGATCTCGCCCTCGTCGAAGAGCGAGTTGATGAACTCGATGCGGGTGCGCAGGAACCCGACGTTGGCCATCCCGCGCTCGGTCGCGGTCTTGGCGCCGCGCCACATGCGGGCCCCCTTGATGTCGATGCCTATGTAGTTGCGCTGCGGGTCGCGCTCGGCCAGCGCCACGGTGTATTCGCCCTTGCCGCATCCCAACTCCAGGATGATCGGCCGGTCGTTGTGGAAGAAGTCCGTGCGCCAATGCCCCTTGAGCGGGTGGTTGCAGCGGAACACTTCGTCGAATTCGGGCTGCACGAAGCAGGAGAATGTCAGGTTCTCGCGGAATTTGCGGAGTTTGTCTTTTCCCCATAGTCTTGTTGCGGACCGTCCGGGGCGGATGCCGCCGGAATCGTCCGGCCGCAACCGCTCCGACGGCGGAGTTCGTTTTTTCGGTTATCGGTCCTTGCGTATCGTCAGCCCTACGGCCTCGACCCCGCGTATCGGACGGGTCGGCGTGACGGTGAACCGGTAGTCGCCCGTCCGCCCGAGGCGGATTGCGCGGCGGTAGGGCACGGCAGCCTCACGGACGAGGGCTGCCGGGCTCGGGGTGCGGGGGATGGCCAGCAGGAAGAGCTCCTCGCTGCGCAGCGAGTCGGGGGTCGTGACGGCGATCCGCACCGTGAGCGTATCTTCGGCAAAGCGGTCGTTGCAGCGCAGGAAGAGCGTTGCGTCGTAACGGGCGAGCGAGTCGGCATTCGGGAAGAGGATTTCTGCGCCGGCCGCCCACTCGGACGGATTCACGTCCGCGGCCGCCGACCAACTGTCCGAGGCGCAACCTGCAGCCCCCGACAGGAGCAGTGCCGCAACTGTGGCGAACAGGCCCCGTCGCATGCGTCGCCTCATCGGAAGCTACTCCTTGTGCGGGGCCGCCTCGGCCCCGCCGTTAGCCGCCTTCGGAGTGTCCGCATGGTCTGCGGCGCCCCCTTCCGCCGGGTTGCCCGCATGGCCGTTGCCGCGGCGGCGGTTGCGGCCGCGGCGGTTTCCGCCGCCTTCGCGGGGCGTTTGTCCCTCCTCGCGGGGCGTCTCCCGGTTGCCTTCCCGGTTGTTGCCGTTGCGCGGTTCGCGGTTCTCTCGGTTCTCCTGGCCGCCTTCCTGACGCTCGCGGGCCTCCCGGTTGTTCGGCCGCTCGCGGCGTCCCCCTTCGCGGGGCTGCCGTTCGTTGCGCGGCTCCTGGCCCTTTCTGCCTCCTGTGCCGGGGTGCTGTTTTCGCTGCGGGCCTCGCTGCGCTGCCGGTCGCCGTTCCGGCGCCGGTTCGGGCGGCCGCCTTCGCGTTGCGGGCGGTTCTGGCCCTCGGGAGCGTTTGCCTCCTGCGGTGCGGCATTCCCGGCGTTCCGCTTGCCGCTCTCGGGTTTCCCGGCCTTTTCGGCTGCGCCCTTCTCGGCGTTGTTCGGCCGCTCGGCCGGCTGTTCGGCGTTGCGTCCCTTCTCCTTGCGGTTGCGGCCGCGCTTGCGGCGCTTGGCCTGGTCGAAGCGCGTGATGCTGTCCTCCTCCGAACGGTAGGTCGGCTCCTCGACCTCCTCGCGCAGGGCGTCGGCGTGCTGCAGCTGCTCGACCTTGCGGCCCTGGCGGTTGAGCGCCAGGATCTCCTTGACACGGGAGACGGGCAGTGTCGTGACATTGACCATCGCCTCCTTCGACGACGAGAAGGTCATTGTCCCGGCCAGCACGTCACTCTTGACCAGATACCACTCCCCGTCGATGGTCTGCAGCGGTTCGCGCAGCCGCGGGAACTCCTTGCGGGCATCCACGTAGGCGTCGTATTCGTACATCATGCAGCACTTGAGCTTCGAGCACTGACCGGCCAGCTTCTGGGGGTTGAGTGAGATGTCCTGCACGCGGGCCGCACCGGTGGTGACGCTCGAGAAGGTGGACATCCACGACGTGCAGCACAGCTCGCGGCCGCAGGCGCCCAGTCCGCCGATACGCCCGGCCTCCTGGCGGGCGCCGATCTGCTTCATCTCGATGCGGATGTGGAACCGCTCGGCGAAGACCTTGATCAGCTCGCGGAAGTCCACGCGCTCGTCGGCGATGTAGTAGAAGATGGCCTTGATCTTGTCGCCCTGGTATTCGACGTCGCCGATCTTCATGTTGAGTCCCATGTCGGCGGCGATCTGACGCGCGGCGATCATCGTCTCGTGCTCGAGGGCGATGGCCTCCTGCCAGCGCTCGATGTCGTAGGGTTTGGCCTTGCGGTAGATCTTCTTGTACTCGCCGTTGTAGGGAGTGAATCCCGTGCGGCGCATCTGGCGGGCCACCAGGTCGCCCGTCAGTGAGACGATGCCGATGTCGTGGCCCGGCGAGGCCTCGACGGCCACGATGTCGCCGCGCTTGAGGTCGAGGTTGTTCACGTTCTGGTAGAACGATCGTCGGGTGTTCTTGAACCGCACCTCGACGATGTCCGAGGGTATGTTCTGCGGATACTCTTCAAGCCACGGGGTTTCGTGGAGTTTGAAGCATCCGTCGCAGGGCTTGGCCTCGACCTCCTGGCCGCAGTCGCAGAAGGCGCATCCGCGGCCGATTTCGGGTTTGAAATTCCGGTTATGCTGGTTGTTTTCGGTATCCATGACGGTATAATTTGCGTAAAGATAGGAAAAAAATTTCAATTCACCGCGTAGAGCCGTCTGACGCTGCGGCGGATGCGGAGAATCAGCAGCACGGCGGCACACGAGAGCCCGAAGGCGAAGCCGACGTAGAGCCCCGAGGGGCCCATGCCGAGCGTGAAGCCGAGCAGGTAGCCCACCGGCAGGTTGAGCAGCCAGTAGGAGACAAGGGCGATGGGCATGATGATCCGCACGTCCTGGATGCCGCGCAGCACGCCGACCGAGACGTTCTGGATGCCGTCCGAGAGCTGGTAGAGGGCGGCGAAGACGAGCAGCGAGGAGGTCGTGGCGATGACCTCGGCGTTGGTGGTGAAGAAGGTCGGGATCACCGAGCGCAGCGAGATGAAGACCAGCGCCGCGAAGGCGTTCCAGGCCAGCACGAGGTGGTACGAGGCCCTGGCCGCCAGCGACAGCTCGCCGATGTTGCGTCTGCCGTAGCAGTGGGAGATGCGGATGGTCGTTGCGGTGCCGATCGACATGACGATCATGAAGGCGCTGTTGCCCAGGGTCATGGCGATCTGGTTGGCGCTCATGGCGATCTTGGCCGTTGCCCCGAACCACCCCATCATGATGCCCGTGCCGACGAATGCCGACGACTCGAGAAACATCTGCAGCGAGATCGGGAGCCCCATGTGCACGAGCCGTCCGATCGTGCGGCGCGAGAGGACGCGCAGCGAGAATCCGTCGAGGTAGTGGCGGTATTGCGGGCGGCTGCAGAAGTAGGCGATGATGAGTACGGCGGCAAGTACGCGCGAGAGCAGCGTGCCGAGGCCGGCGCCCTGGGCTCCCATCTCGGGGCAGCCCCAGTTGCCGTAGATGAACAGCGAGTTGAGTCCGATGTTGGCGATGTTGGCGATGATCGTCACGACCATCTCGACCTTCGTGTTGCCCACCCCCTCGAGGAACTGCTTGAACGAGAAGAAGAGCATGATGAAGGGCATGCTGTAGACCAGCATCCGGTAGTAGGGGATGGCCATCTCGACCACCTCGGGAGGTTGCCTGAGATAGCCCATCAGGGGAATGACGGCGTATTGGACGGCAGCCACGGCAAAGCCGAGCGTCGTGTAGAAGATGATGCCGTTCTGCAGCAGGGCGGCCGAACGGCTGCGGTCCTTCTGCGCGAAGAGCTCGCCCACGAGCGGCGTGAGGCCGAGGGCCATGCCGATCGCCGCGATGAAGAGGATGAAGAAGACCGTGCCGCCGAACGATACGGCGGCCAGCGGGGTGGGGTCGTCGCCTCCGTAGCGGCCGACCATCAGGTTGTCGGCCACCTGCGTGAGGATCTGCCCCACCTGCGTGAGGACGATGGGCAGGGCGAGCAGGAGGTTGGACCGGTATTGTTCCTTGTATGTCGAGAATCGGTACATAATGGCCGCAAAGGTAGTGAAAATCCCCCGAAAAACGGCCGCAGCCACGAAAAAAGCGGCCCGGACCGGAGCCCGTGGCCGCTTGTGTCGCGAAGGGAGCGTGCCGTCCGCGCCGCATTGTCCGGCGCCCGGCGTACGGGCGGCGTGCGGGGGGGCTGGCGCGGGCCTACCTGCGGGCCGTGCCTCCGGCGCGCTTCACCTCGTCGAGCAGGCTGCGGAGCAGTTCGACCACGTCGGGGTGTTCGGCCGCGACGTTGTGCCGTTCGCCCGCATCCTCGCGCAGGTCGTAGAGTTGCGGTTCGGGGGCGTTGCCCAGTTCGGTGTTTGTGGCCTTCAGATAGGCAGCTCCCCGGCTCGGGGCGATGTACTTCCATCCGCCCGAGAGGATCGAGAGCGTTCCGTTTGCATTCTGTTCGACGACCCAGTTGCGTCCCTGCTCCGTCTCGCCGCGCAGCACGGCGAGTGCCGGACGGCTGTCCGGTGCGCCCGCTTCGGGTATCCGTGCGCCGCAACGCCGGGCCAGCGTGGCGAAGAGGTCGATCTGGCTGACGAGCGCTCCGGAGACCGTGCCGGCCCGGGCGCCGTCGTCCCAGCGGACGATGAACGGCACGCGCGTGCCGGCCTCGAAGGCGCTGTACTTGCCGCCCCGGTAGATGTGCCACGGGCGGTGGTCGCCGAGCAGCTCGACGGCCCGGTCGCGGTAGCCGTCGTCCACGACCGGCCCGTTGTCGCTCGTGACGATGAGGATCGTGCGGTCGGCGATGCCGAGGCTGTCGAGCACCCGGGCGATGCGGCCCACGCTCCAGTCGAACGAGAGAATCGCATCGCCGCGGGCTCCCATGCCGCTGCGGCCCGCAAACCGCTTGTGCGGGACACGGGGCACGTGGATGTCGTTGGTCCCGAAGTAGAGGAAGAAGGGCCGCTCGCGGTTCTTCTCGATGAACTCCACGGCTTTGCCGGTGATCACGTCGGCGATCTCTTCGTCCTTCCACAGCGCCTTGCCGCCGCCCTTCATGTATCCGATGCGCGAGATGCCGTTCACGATCGACATGTCGTGTCCGTGGCTGGGGTGCAGCCTGAGCAGTTCGGGGTTGTCGCGTCCGGTGGGCTCGCCCGGGAAGTTCTCCTTGTAGCTCACCGAGATCGGGGCCTCGGGGTCGTAGTTGTAGACCCGCTGGTTCTCGATGTAGACGCACGGCACGCGGTCGCCCGTGGCGGCCATGATGAACGAATAGTCGAATCCGATCTCTTCGAGTCCCGGGGTGATGTGCCCGTTCCACTCCTGCCGGCCGCTTTCGCCCAGTCCGAGGTGCCATTTGCCTACGGCACCGGTCGTGTAGCCCGCATCGCGGAGGGTCGAGGCGAGGGTCGGCGTGCCGGGACGGATGATCATGCCCGCGTCGCCGGGGGCGATGCCCGTGCCGGGTACGCGCCACGGGTAGATGCCCGTGAGCAGGCCGAAGCGGGCCGGGGTGCTCGTCGATGAGGTGGTGTGGGCGTTGGTGAAGCGGATGCCTTCGGCCGCAATGCGGTCGATGTTCGGCGTGGCGATGGTTCGCGAACCGTTGCAGGAGATGTCGCCGAAGCCGAGGTCGTCGGCCAGGATGACGATGACGTTCGGGCGGTCCTGCTCCGTGCGGGGGGCCTGTGCCTGTGCCCGTGCGGAGGTGGGGAGTGCGGCGGCGCCGAGCCCTGCGATACCCAGCGACAGAAGAGGCGTTCTTTTCATCATGGATCGAGTCTGTTAGGGATTGACTCTCCAAAGATACGATTTTTTTACATTGCCGTGTCGTGCGGAAGGAAAAAGCGCACGGAAGGCGGAACGCTCCCGTGCGCTTTGCGCCTATGCGGCCGGGCGGTCCACCCGCAGCCGGATGCCGCGCGAGCGGTCCGATTCGACGACAACCGTGTCGCCCGTGCGGAGCTTGCCGTCGAGGATGAGCGTCGAGAGCGGCTCCTCGACCTGCTCGGCCAGGGTCCGGCGAAGCGAGCGTATGCCGTAGCGGGCTTCGTAGCCCATCGAGGCGAGGCGGCGCTTGGCCCCTTCGGTCACCTTGATCTTGTAGCCCAGCCGGCCGGTGCGCGTGAAGAGCCCCTGCAGTTCGAGGTCAATGATCCGCACCACGTCGCCCGCGTCGAGCGTGCGGAAGATCACGATGTCGTCGATGCGGTTGAGGAACTCGGGGGCGAAGGCCCGCTCGAGCGCCCTGCGGTATTCGCCGTCGGGGCCCGTGTCGGGGGCCGCATCCTTCGACGGTGTGGCGTAGCCGACCCGGAGGGGTTTCCGCGCAACCTCCCTCGATCCGACGTTCGAGGTCATGATGAGGATCGTGTTGCGGAAATCGACCGTGCGTCCCGATCCGTCGGTCAGACGCCCCTCGTCGAAGAGCTGCAGCAGCGTGTTGAAGACCTCGGGGTGCGCCTTCTCGATCTCGTCGAGCAGCACGACGGCATAGGGTTGGCGGCGTACCGCTTCGGTGAGCTGCCCGCCCTCGCCGTAGCCGACATATCCGGGAGGCGGTCCGATCAGCCGGGCGACGTTGTGTTTCTCGGCGTATTCCGACATGTCGATGCGGATCAGCCCGCGGTGTTCGTCGAAGAGCCATTTCGAGACCTCCTTGGCCAGCAGGGTTTTGCCCACGCCCGTCGGTCCGACGAAGAGGAAGACGCCGATCGGCCGGTTCTCGTCCTTGAGTCCGGCCCGCGAGCGGCGGATCGTGCGGGCGATGCGCTCCACGGCCTCCTGCTGCCCCACGACGCGGCGGGCCAGGTGGTCGCGCAGCGAACGCAGGCGCGAGGCCTCGTCCTCCGAGACCCGCTCGGCGGGGATGCCCGTCATGTCGGAGACGACGCGGCGGACGAGCCCTTCGCCGATCTCCACGGTCGCAGTTGCCGCATCCCGCTGCAGGTGGGCCCGCGAGCCCGCCTCGTCGAGCGCGTCGATCGCCTTGTCCGGGAAACAGCGCCCGGTGACGTAGCGCCCGGTGAGCTCCACGCAGGCGCGCAGCGCCTCGTCGCTGTAGCGCACCCGGTGGTGGCGTTCGTAGTCCGGGGCGATGCGCCGCAGGATGCCGAGCGTCTGCTCGGGTGTCGTGGGCTCGACGAGCACGCGCTGGAACCGCCGTTCGAGGGCCGTGTCGCTCTCGATGTCGGTGCGGTATTCGTCGAGTGTCGTGGCGCCGATGGTCTGCAGCTCGCCGCGGGCGAGCGCCGGCTTGAGGATGTTGGCCGTATCGAGGCTCCCCTGGGTCGATCCGGCCCCTACGATCGTGTGGATCTCGTCGATGAAGACGATCGTGTCGCGCGAGCGGCGGAGCAGGTCGAGCAGCTGCTGCATGCGCTCCTCGAACTCGCCGCGGAACTTCGTGCCGGCAACCAGGGCCGAGACGTCGAGCGAGAAGATCCGCTTGCCGGCGATGGTGGCGGGGACCTCGCCCCGTGCGATCCGCAGCGCGAGCCCGACGATGGCGCTCTTGCCCACGCCCGCCTCGCCGATCAGGATCGGATTGTTCTTCTTGCGCCGCGAGAGGATCTGGATGACGCGGTCGATCTCGCGGTCGCGGCCGATGACCGGATCGACCTTTCCGTCGCGTGCGAGTTGCGTGAGGTCTGCGCCGAACTGTGCGAGCGGGTGGCCCGGCGGCTTCTCGAAGGAGCGCTCCGCGGTTTTGAACCCGGGCTTGCCTACCGTTATCTCGGTGCCGAAGTCGTCGCCTGCGGCGAAGCGCTGCAGCTCTTCGGCGATGATCTGCGGGGTGATGCCGTACATCTCCAGCACGTGGGCTGTCGCCGTCGTGCGGTCGCCCGCAATCGAGAGCAGGGCGTGCCCCGTGGTGACGCTCCGCACGGCGTCGGAGGTGGCGCGCAGCTCCTCGGCAAGCCCGCGGTAGAATGCGTCGGAGGCATTCCGGCTCTCCTGGCGCTTGACGGTGCGAATTTCGTGCTCGATGCGCAGCCGCACCTGGTGGAGCTCCCAGTCCCGGAGCCGGGCCGACAGGAGCTGAAAGGCGAGCGAACCCTCCTCGCGGAGCAGTTCCAGCGCGAGAAAATCCTTGAGCGAGTGGGTGATTCCCGCCTTCGTCGTGTTGAAGGCCGAACGGGCGATGAGCCCCTCCAGCGTTTTCGAAATTTTCAGTTGCATGGTGCTTCGTCTTTATGATTCGTCAGACGAACGTCCGTGCTGCAGGGGATAGTATGCGGGCGGAAGGGGCGGCCGTTTCGGCCGTTCTCCGTCCCGACAGGCGTGCATAAAGATCCGGACAGCCGGGAGGATCCGGCTTCCGGCGGTATCCTATTCGGTTGTCGATCAGTCGTTTTTCGTCCCGTATGCGGAGGTTTGGCCCGAAATGTGCATGTACACCGCTCTTTTTTGCCGTACAGTCCGAAGACGACATCCGGGGACGGAATCCTGCCTTGTGCCGGGCCCTGCCGGAGGATTCTTGCGCCCGTTCGCGTCGTGATTTTTTCGGGGCGGAAATACCCGCCGGAGAGCCTGCAGGTCAGCCGCGCGGCCACTCGCCCACCTCCATGTCGAACATGCGGTCGCCGTCGATCGAGAGGCGGACGGCTGTCCGCACGCGGTGGAACCCGAATTCGCCGGCAGCGCCCGGATTGACGTGGAGCAGGTCGTAGACCCCGTCGTAGAGCACCTTGAGGATGTGCGAATGGCCGGCGATGAAGAGTTTGGGACGCAGCTGCTGGATGCGGCGGAGCGCCCGCGGATCGTAGTGGCGGGGATAGCCGCCGATGTGGGTCATCAGCACCTGCACCTCCTCGCAGCGGAAGGCGAGGAAGTCGGGGTAGACGCGGCGGGTCATGCCGCCGTCGATGTTGCCCGAGACGGCGCGCAGGGGCTTGAAGGCGGCAATGCGGTCGGCCAGCTCGAGCGACCCGATGTCGCCCGCATGCCAGATCTCATCGACCTCGCTCAGGAAGTCGTGCAACGTCTGGTCGAAGCAACCGTGCGTGTCGGAGATGATGCCTATTCGTTTCATCGGTACTTCTCTTTCCACAACGCATGGATGCGCTCGGCGATCTTCGCCTCGGCGGCATTCTGCGTGTCGGGCTCATAGAATTTCGTTCCCGAGAGGCTCTCTGGCAGGAACTCCAGCTCGGCGAAGTGTCCCTCGTAGTCGTGGGCATACCTGTAGCCATCGGAGTAGCCGGCCTGTTTCATGAGTTTTGTCGGGGCGTTGCGCAGGTGCAGCGGCACGGGGCGGTTCGTCGTGTCGTGCTCGACCAGGGCGAGGGCCTTGTTGATGGCCATGTAGGCCGAGTTGCTCTTGGCCGAGGTGGCCAGGTAGATGGTCGTCTCGGCCAGCGTGATGCGCGCCTCGGGCATGCCGATCTTGTGCACCGTGTCGAAGCAGGCGTTTGGCCAGCAGCAGGGCGTTGGGGTTCGCGAGCCCGATGTCCTCCGAGGCGAGGATCACCAGCCGGCGGGCGATGAAGCGCGGCTCCTCGCCCCCGGCGAGCATCCGCGCCAGGTAGTAGATCGCCGCATTGGGGTCGCTGCCCCGCACCGATTTGATGAAGGCCGAGATGACGTCGTAGTGCTGCTCGCCGTTCTTGTCGTAGAGGGCGATGTTCTGCTGCAGGCAGTCGGTGACGTACTGGTCGGTGATCGTCACCTTTCCGTCGGTGGCGCCGACGATGATGTCGAGGATGTTGAGCAGCTTGCGGGCGTCGCCCCCCGAGAAGCGGAACAGGGCCCCGGGCTGCTGCACTTCGATCTCGCGCTCCCTGAGGTCGATGTCTGCGGTCAGCGCCCGGTCGAGCAGCGTCTGCAGGTCCTTGTCCTCCATCGGGCGGAGGATGTAGACCTGGCAGCGGCTCAACAGCGGCGAGATCACCTCGAACGAAGGGTTCTCGGTCGTGGCGCCGATGAGCGTCACGATACCTTGCTCGACGGCCCCGAGCAGCGAGTCCTGCTGCGACTTGTTGAAACGGTGGATCTCGTCGATGAACAGGAACGGCGGCCGCTGGTCGAAGAAGCGCTGCTTGCGCGCCGACTCGATCACCTCGCGGACCTCCTTGACGCCCGACGTCACGGCCGAAAGGGTGAAGAACGGGCGGTCGAGCTGCGTGGCCACGATCTTCGCCAGCGTTGTCTTGCCCACGCCCGGGGGACCCCAGAGGATGAACGAGGGGACGTTGCCCGTCTCGAAGAACTTGCGGAACACGCCGTTTCGGCCCACAAGGTGCTCCTGCCCGATGTATTCGTCGATGGTCTTCGGGCGCAGGCGTTCGGCTAAGGGAATATTCGGCATGGCGATCGTTTTACAGGGTCAAAGATAGCGATTTTCGAAAAAAAACGTATATTTGTTCAGTTCAAACCCTATCAATCCTGTTCAAATGGAAGTCATCGACCCCAAGACGGCTCAGGACGCAGCCGTGAATGTGTCTCCGGCAAATCCCGCGGCTGCAGCGCCGCAGCCCGATCCGGTGAAACCCGACAATTTCCTGCCGTGGGCCATCATCAGTACGATCCTCTGCTGCCTGCCCTTCGGCATCGTGGCCATCGTCTATGCAACGCAGGTGGACTCCTACTGGTTCTCCGGCAACTACGAGGCCTCGCGGCGTGCGGCGAAGAATGCCCGCACGTGGACGTGGGTCTCGGTCGGTGTGGCCGCATTCTGCTGGCTGGTCTACGTGCTTCTCGTGTTTGTCTTCGCAGCCGCCGTATCGCTGCCCTTTCTCGATCTCTGATTGACGCGCAGGTCGCTTTGGATCGGGATTCCGGTCGCACTGCTGGCTTTGGCGGCCCTCTACTATGCGGTCGATCCGTCGCATAGCGGGTGGCTGCCGCAATGTCCGTTTCACTTGCTGACGGGCTGGGACTGCCCGGCCTGCGGGGGACAGCGCGCCCTGCACAGCCTCCTGCACGGGCGGGTGGGCGAGGCGTTGCATTTCAATCCCTTTCTGGTCGTTTCGGTCCCCTATTTTCTGGCCGTGGCGTGGACCTCGCTCGACGGCGGAAGGCTTGCCGCGCGCTGCCGTCCTGTCGTACAGCACCGCCTGGTTGCCTACGGCTACTGCCTGCTGTTTCTCCTCTGGTGGGTCGTGCGCAACCTGCCGGGTGTCTGTCGGTGAGCGGCGGTAATACATAAGGAAAGCGGCCCGGGGATTTCCGGGCCGCTTTTGCCATCTCTTCTGCCGGAGGCTTTAGGCCTCGGGCTTGCGCAGGTCGAGGCAGAGCTCGTCGAGTTGTGCCGGAGCGATGGCCGAAGGGGCGTCGAGCATCACGTCGCGGCCGGCGTTGTTCTTCGGGAAGGCGATATAGTCGCGGATCGACTCCGAGCCGCCGAAGAGCGAGCACAGACGGTCGAAACCGAAGGCCAGGCCTCCGTGAGGGGTGCGCCGAACTTGAAGGCGTTCATCAGGAAGCCGAACTGCTCCTCGGCCGCCTCGGGCGTGAATCCCAGGCACTCGAATATCTGCGCCTGGAGCTGCTGGTCGTGGATACGGATCGAGCCGCCGCCGAGCTCCGTGCCGTTGCAGACGAAGTCGTAGGCATTGGCGCGCACGCGTCCCGGGTCGCTCTTGAGGTACTGCACGTCCTCGGGTTTGGGCGAGGTGAAGGGATGGTGCATGGCGTAGAAACGCTGCGTCTCGTCGTCCCACTCGAACATCGGGAAATCGACAACCCACAGCGGGGCAAACTTCTTCGGGTCGCGCAGGCCGAGCTGCTGGGCCACCTCAAGACGCAGCGCGCAGAGCTGCGTGAGGGCCTTGAACTTCTTGCCGCAGAGGATGAAGACCATGTCGCCGGCCTTCGCGCCGCAGCGTGCGGCCAGGGCCTGCACCTCCTCGGGAGAGAAGAACTTGTCGATCGACGACTTGACGGCACCCTCCTCGACACGGATCCAGATGAGCCCTTTGGCACCCACCTGCGGGCGTTTGACGAACTCGGTCAGGGCGTCGATCTGCTTGCGCGTATAGGTTGCGCATCCCGTGGCGGCGAATCCGGTGATGTACTCCGCATCGTCGAAGACGGAGAATCCGTGTCCCTTGGCCAGGTCGGTCAGGTCGGCGAACTCCATGCCGAAGCGCAGGTCGGGCTTGTCCGAACCGTACTTCTCCATCGCCTCGATCCACGGCATGCGGCGCAGCGGCTCGTTGAACTCCACGCCGAGCACCTCGCGGAACATGTGCTTGGCCCAGCGCTCGAAGATCTCCAGCACGTCCTCCTGCTCGACGAACGACATCTCGCAGTCGATCTGCGTGAATTCGGGCTGGCGGTCGGCGCGCAGGTCCTCGTCGCGGAAGCAGCGCACGATCTGGAAATAACGGTCGTAGCCGGCGACCATGAGCAGTTGCTTGAGCGTCTGCGGCGACTGCGGCAGGGCGTAGAACTGGTTGGGGTTCATGCGGCTCGGCACGACGAAGTCGCGGGCACCCTCGGGGGTCGATTTGATCAGATAGGGGGTCTCGATCTCGAGGAATCCCTCGGCGTCGAGGAAGCGGCGGATCTCCTGGGCCATCTTGTGGCGCAGGATCATGTTGCGCTGCAGGGGCGGACGACGCAGGTCGAGGTAGCGGTACTTCATGCGCAGGTCGTCGCCGCCGTCCGAATTCTCCTCGATGGTGAACGGCGGGGTCTGCGCTTCGTTGAGCACCTTGATCCGCTCGGCCACCACCTCGATGTCGCCCGTGGGCATCTTGGGGTTCTTGGACTGGCGCTCGACGACGCGGCCCGTGACCTGGAGCACCCATTCGCGGCCTGCGCGGGCGGCAGCCTCGCGGACTTCGGCCGCCGAGTGCTCCTCGACGGTGATCTGCGTCAGGCCGTAGCGGTCGCGCAGGTCGATGAATGTCATGGCGCCGAGGTTTCGCACTTTCTGCACCCACCCGGCGAGGGTGACGGTCTCGTTTACGTTGCAGGCTCTCAGACAGCCGCACGTATGGGTTCTGTACATGGTAGAGGTTGTTGTATTATTGTTTCGTTTTTTGTATTTTTGTCCTTGCAACCTACAAAGGTAGGAAATTTAACGGGAATATCGTGCAGCCGGGGCGAAAAATCCGCTTTGCAGCCCCGACGCGGGCACAAATGCGGCGGCCGCGCACTTCGCGGATATTCCGCAGACACCGACAGCAAATGGAACAGCCGACACAACAGTCAGAAGACGAGCGGTTCATGCGCCAGGCCCTCGGCGAGGCGCGCAAGGCGTTCGAGGCGGAGGAGGTGCCCATCGGGGCGGTCGTCGTTTCGGGCGGCCGGGTTGTGGGCCGCGGGCACAATCTGGTCGAGACGCTGGGCGATCCCACGGCGCATGCCGAGATGCAGGCGCTGACGGCCGCCGCCTCGACGCTCGGGGGCAAGTACCTGCCCGATTGCACGCTCTACGTCACCGTCGCCGTGCATCATGTGCGCCGGGGCGATCGCCTGGGCTCAGGTGGGGCGGGTCGTATGGGGCGCCGACGATGCCAAGAAGGGTTACCGCCGCTATTCGGAGTCGGTTTTCCATCCGAAAACCGGGGTGACGCGCGGCGTATTGGCTGTTGAGTGCGAGGAGCTGATGACTTCGTTTTTTGCCTTTTTGCGCAGGTAGTGTTTGAAAAGTAGGAAAAAAATTATAATTTTGCAACCGACGCGGCCCCACCAGGCAGGGCCTCATCCGAAGAAAAACAAACTGAGAAAATTATTAAAAGCACACGCACGATGAAAAAACTGTTTATTTCCGCAATCGCGCTGTTCGCCGCCGCGTCGCTCTCGGCGCAGGATGTGACGGCGCTCTATAACGAGGCTGCTGCCGCATACGGTGCCAAGGATTTCGCCGGCGCCGCATCGAAATTCGAACAGGTGATCGATCTGGGCATCGACAACCCCGATGCCGCATCGATCGTCGCTACGGCCAAGACGACGCTCCCCAAATGCTACTTCATGATGGGCGGCCGCGCCGCACAGTCCCAGAACCTTGACGAGGCGCTCAAGAACTTCGAGAAGTCGGCCGAACTGGCCGAACTCTACGGCGACATGACGCAGATGGCCAAGTCGAACGGCTGGGTGGCCAAAATCTACCAGATGCAGGGCGGTTCGGCCTTCAACAGCAAGGACTACGCTACGGCCGTGGGCATCTTCGAGAAGGGTTACAAGGCCGACCCGGACAACACGGGCATGGCGCTCAACCTGGCGATGAGCTACTGCGAGCTGGGCGAGTACGAGAAGGGCATGGAGATCTATGAGGCCATTGCCGTCAAGACGCACCCGAAGTATGAGGCCGACGTGGCCAAGGCCAAGGAGATGATGGCTCTCTATACCAACAACAAGGTGGCCACGATGCAGGAGGCCGGTGACTTCGACGGCATCATCGCCATGGCCGATGCCCAGCTGGAAAAGAACCCCGCGAGCGCCCTGTTCCAGAACGTGCGCCTGCAGGCCTATGCCAACAAGAAGGACTATGCCAAGGTGATCGAGCTGGGTGAGGCTGCCGCCGCTGCCCAGACCGAGGCTGCCGACAAGAGCCTGATGTACTATCTGCTCGGCGCTGCCTACAACGCCAAGGAGATGAAGGACCAGGCCATCGCCGCCTTCCAGAAGGTGACCGACGGCCCGGCTGCCGAGAATGCCAAGGCCGTGCTGGCCGAGCTCACGAAGTAATTCGGTCGCGAACAGATATCGGATCCGGATCCCCGTGCGGGGATCCGGATTTTTTTGCCCGATGACCGTCACCCTTTGGTACGGTATGTGTGTTCGCCATCGGGTAAATCACACGATCATGGAACGCGAAGTCTATTTGCAGCCGGACCTCGAAGTGCTGGAAGTCCCCGTGGAACTGGGATTTGCGGCTTCGGCGGTGGACGGCGGGGTCGAAGGTTTCGACCGGGAGGATTGGAATGGATAGGTGGTGGCTGGCGGCGGCCGGCGTGTGGGTGTTGTGCTCCTGCGCGACCGACGGGACCGACGGGCGTCCTGCGCCGCAACTCGTCGTGCACACCGTGGGGATCGAGGCGTCGGCCCCCGCGACGCGGACCGAACTGGCCTCCGACGGATACAATGTGCAATGGTCGCCGGGCGACCGGATCGGCGTCTATGTCGAGAGCGGCGGGAGCTTCACGACCGTGAATGCCCCGATGACCTTCTCGGGTGCGGAGGCTGCGTCGAGCGGGACCTTCTACGGCGAGCTTACCCTGGCCGAAGGGGCCTCGTCCTTCACGCTCTATGCCTATTACCCCTACGATCCGTCGCAGAGTTCGTCCGACGCTACGGGCATCGCCTTCACCCTTCCGCCGCAGCAGACGCAGCGCGCCGCGGGCGACTCGACGCATCTGGGCGACTCGGATTTTCTGGTCGCCGCGGCCGTCAGTTCGACGGATGCGACCTTCCCGGCACTGAGCTTCAGGCACGCCTTTGCGGTCGTCGAACTCGACCTGACGGCCTCGGGGACGATGGCAGGCAAGAGCCTTGCGTCCGTAACGCTCTATGCCACGGATGTGGCGACGGTCTCGTCGAGCGGAGCGTTGTCGGATCTGGACATCATGGCCGGCAGCTTCACCTTCGACCTGACCGCCTCGACGGGCAACAACACGGGCGCCTATGCCGGAGGCTCGGCGCAGATCGGCTATTGCTCTCTGTCGCTGGACGAACAGCCCGTTTTGGGGGGCGATCCGGCGGTAGCCTATCTGACGATCAATCCGGCCGACTACTCGCTCGGGGGCGGCGACATCTACTTCGTTGTGACGACCGCCGACGGGTATACCTCGACCTTCTCGCTGCCCGGCATTGCGATTGCCGCCGGACAGATGAAGGTTGTCACGCAGGAACTCTCCTCCGGCACGGCGCCGCAGCCGACCGTGGATCTTTCAGCCTCCGGTACGGCAAACTGCTATGTGGCCAGCGTCGCTTCGCAGAGCTACTCGTTCGATGCTACGGTGGCCGGCAACGGCGTGATCACTCCGGGGTTGCAGTCGGCCGTTCAGCGCTACGAGGGCCGAACCCTTTCGGCCGCGCTGTCGGGCGGCAGCGTGGCGCGCCTGCTCTGGCAGAGCAAGCCGAACCTGATCGAACCGGGCAGCGTCACCTATGCGGACGGGCAGATCTCGTTCACGCTGACGGGACGGCCTACCGAGCTGGGAGGCAATGCGGTGATCGGACTCTATCCCGACGCCACGTCGGACGAGGCCGTCTGGAGCTGGCACATCTGGATCACGGACTCCTCGAACGAAGAGCTGCAGGCTGCGGCCGAGACCTATGTGATGGCCCCGGCTTACGAGCAGGCCTACGGGGCCGGGTCGGCTGTGATGATGGACCGCAACCTGGGGGCCATCTACAAGGAGGACGGGCCCTATGCGCGGTCGTTCCGCGCGACGCTCTTCCAGTGGGGCCGCAAGGACCCCTTCCCGTGGGGGCAGATCGTCTTCGACGAGAACAACGTGCCGCTCACCTTCCTCTCGACGTGGAGTCCCGTGCAGAGCAGCGGTTCACCTGGCTCCTACGAGGGTTATACGGGCAATACCTGGTATGCCACGGCCCATCCCGAGACGTTCATCGCCACGACCAATGCCACCTCCTACGACTGGTATTACGGGGCCGGGGCCGGCAACGGCGCATCGTACCGCAACGACGAACTGTGGGGCAATCCGCTCGGGTACAACGCCGGCCAGACCACGACCAAGACGCTCTTCGATCCCTGCCCGCCGGGCTGGGCGGTGCCCCATCCCTATGTCTTCACGGCCTTTACGACAACCGGTTCCTCGGCGGCCGTGTCGAGCGGCGACGTAAATGTTTCGGGGTCGTTCCTGCAGGGTTGGAATTTCCGCTACGACGGAACGAATACGACCTATTATCCGGGCGTCGGATTCCGCTACGACGAGTATGCGGTCTTCTCGTTCCTTTCGGCAGGCTACTACTGGTCGAGTTCGCCGGCCGTTTCGGATCTGGCAGGAGCCTCATATTTCGGGCTCACGGCAACGAATGTCTATATTGCGGCGACCGATCCGCGCGGATTCGGTCTCCCGGTGCGCTGCATGCGGGAGTAGCTGCGGACGGTCACGGCCGCTTCGGCCCTCCGTCGTCGATGTTCTTCAGGATCCGCTGCAGACCGCTGCGCATGAGCGGCGTTCGGCCGAACCGTTCGGCGAAGGCCTCCTCGTCGAGCTCCCGCCATGCGGCGGCATCCATCGACCGGGGGTCGAAGAGCGGGTCGAAGAGCGGGTTGCGGTGTTGCGGCGTGCGGTCGTTCCACGGGCAGGCGTTCTGGCAGGCGTCGCATCCGAAGATCCAGCCGTCGAGGGCGATCGGCGTGTCGGGCTGCCGTTCGATGGTATGGCAGGCGATGCAGCGCCCCGTGTCGATCATGCGGTCGGGCAGAATGGCCCCCGTGGGACAAGCCTCGATGCAACGGCGGCACGTCCCGCAGCGAGATCCGGCAAAGGGGGTGTCGTAGCTGTCGGCTTCCTGATCCAGCAGCAGCTCGCCCAGCACGACGAAGGTGCCGTATTGCGGGGTGACGAGCAGTGACTGGCGGCCGATCCACCCCAGACCCGCCTCCACGGCCAGCTGTTTCTCGGCCAGCGGGGCCGTATCGACGAAGGCCCGGCCGCGAAGGCCCGGGTTGGCGCTCCTGAGCTCCTCGAGCAGGCCGTGCAGCATTCCGCGCAGCGTCGTGTGGTAGTCGCATGCCGCGGCATACGAGGCCACCTTCGTGCGGCACTCCGGGGCGTATCCTCCGCTTGCGCGGTTCTTGTAGGCAACGGCGCAGACTACGGCCGTGCGGGCGCCCTCGACCAGCAGACGGGGGTCGAACCGTTTTTCGGTATTTCGCTCCAGATAGCCCAGCGACGACTGGTAACCGCATGACAGCCAGTTGCGGAAGCGGACCTCGTTTTCGGCCAGATGCCGGCACGGTACGACGCCGCAGAGGTCGAATCCCCGTTCTGCCGCCGCCTTCAGAATGTTCAGCCTGTCGAGCATGTTGATATTTTGGTTCAAAAATAGTGATTTTTAACGGGAAATTCGTAATTTCGCACTGTAATTTCGCGTTATCGTTTTGCCGTTATAAAGACACTGTTATGACAATCGATACTCTGTACGGACTGGTTCGCAACAGCGTGGAAAAATTCGCCGACCGGGTTGCGTTTTCCATGTACGACGGCGAGGAGCTGACCTATGCCGAAGTCGGACGCCGGATCGCCCGCGTGCAGGAGATCCTCTGTGGAGCCGGCCTGCAGGCCGGCGACAAGGTTGCCCTGCTGAGCAGCAACATGCCCAACTGGTGCGTCTGCTATTATGCCGTCACGGCGGCCGGTATGATCGTCGTGCCGATCCTTCCCGACTTCTCGGGCGAGGAGCTCGACATGATCATCGAGCACTCCGAGGCGCGGGCGCTGCTCGTTTCGGACCGCCTCTTCACGAAACTCTCCCGCCATACGATCGAGCGGTTAAACGTCGTGGTCCGCACCAAGAACCTGGGAGTCATCTCGCAGCGGGTGCGCGGCGAGGGCTCCATGTCGGTGCCTTCGCCCGATGACCTGGCCGTCATTATCTATACGTCGGGCACGACCTCCAAGCCCAAGGGCGTGATGCTCTCCCACCGCGCGCTCTGTGCGCAGGTGGACATGTCGGCCGCGATCTTCCCCATCGGCGGCGGCGACGTCTTCCTTTCGGTGCTGCCGCTCTCGCACACCTACGAATGTTCGATCGGCATGATCTATCCCTTCTCGATGGGTGCCCGGGTCGTCTATCTCGACCGTCCGCCCACGGCTTCGGCCCTGATGCCTGCACTGCGGGCCGTGCGGCCTACGGTGATGCTCATCGTGCCGCTCATCATCGAGAAGATCTACCGCCACCAGGTGCTCGCCAAATTCAACTCCAACGGTTTCTGGCGTTCGCTCTACCGGGTGGGATTCACGCGCCGCTACCTCCACCGCGTGGCTGGCAAGAAACTCATGAAACTCTTCGGCGGGCGTTTGCGCTTCCTCGGCATCGGCGGGGCGAAACTCGACCGCGGGGCCGAGCAGTTCCTGCTGGAGGCCCGGGTGCCCTATGCCATCGGCTACGGGCTGACCGAGACGGCGCCGCTGCTGGCCGGTGCCGCACCGGCACAGGTGCGGCTCGGATCGACGGGTCCCGCCGCTCCGGGCGTGGAGCTTCGGTTGGACAACATCAATCCCGACACGCGGCAGGGCGAGATCGTCGCCCGCACGCCGAGCGTCATGCTGGGGTATTTCAAGAATCCCGATGCCACCCGCGAGGCCTTCACGACCGACGGGTGGTTCCGCACGGGCGACCTGGGCGAGTTCGACAAGGACGGATGGCTCTACATCAAGGGGCGCCTGAAGAACATGATCGTCGGTCCGGGCGGTGAGAACATCTACCCCGAGGACATTGAGAGCGTGCTCAACTCGCACGTCTGCATTGCCGACTCGATCGTTACCGAGCACGAGGGCCGTCTGGTGGCGCTCGTACACTTCAACCGTGACGAGATCGAGGCGATGATCGACGATTGGCGCGAGGGCTGGGAGACGCGCAAGGAGGCACTCGAGGCCAAGACCGAACAGCTCAAGAAGGAGATCATCGAGTTCGTCAATTCGAAGGTGAACCGCTTTTCGAAGATCTCCGAGGTGGTTGAGGAGAAGGAGGAGTTCGTCAAGACCCCGACACAAAAGATCAAGCGTTTTCTCTACAGCAAGCGCGGCAAGGAGTGTGCCGGACCGTCAGCTGCGACCGCGCGTCAGCTGCAGGTCGAGACGGCGCCGGAAACGGGCGACAAGGCTGTACAACCGCGCTCGGGTTCCGGTAAGCGTTGATCTGTCCCGATGCGGCAACGGCCGGATGCCGACAACTGGAGACCGTCACGGGTCGCAGCCCGTTCAGCAGAGGTTGAATTGCGCTTTTTGCGCGGCAGGGAGCAGGATTGCCGCCTGTTTTGCCTCCTCTGCGTTGGGTGTTTTTGGAAAGAGAGCCCCGCATCGAAAATAGATGCGGGGCTCTCTTTCCCTGTGTCGGACAGGGAATCGGACCATTGCCCTTTCGCCGTCCCCCCCCCTCCGGATTGTTCATTCGGGAGTTTTGAGCCCTTCGAAAAACTCGCTCAGCGTGATGCCGTAGTAGTCGCACAGTCGTGAAAGGGTGCTTACCGTGATGTTGTGGCGCTCGGTCTCGATGCGGCCGATGTGCAGCCCCGTGTCCTCGTAGACGGTCTCCTGCGAAACACCCTTTGCGGCCCGCAGCTCCTTGAGCCTGCGGGCTATCGCTTTCAGTAGGATCGTATCGCGCCACGGTTGTTTCATCGGGACAAAGGAACGGTTTCCCCGAATAATTGTGTAATGACTTGTGTGTCATTATTCGGAAAATTGCTTATCTTTGCCGTTGCACAAATAGTGCCGTTCGGGTGAGTGCATTTGCGGCGGGCGGGGGTGTTGCGTCACACCATTTGATCGACCGGCCGTCCGGGAATTCCGCCCGTCGCATTTGCCGGCTCCTGCAGGCGGCAAAAAAAAGCCCCGACTTTGAGGTCGGGGCTTTTGTCGTATTTGCATGCGGGGCAGGACTGCCCCCGTATACCGTCATTCAACGGGCAGCGGCTGTACCGTATCGGCCGGGCGGAGCGAATCGCCGGCGTTGAGCAGGTGCTCTTCGGGTACGCCCAGCGAGCGGTAGTAGTCGTTGAGTTCGGCTATGATCTCCGTGCGTCCGGCGTAGTTGGCCAGGTAGTAGATGTCTCCCAGCTGGTCGAGCCTGTCGTCGATCAGACCGGAGACCATGTCGCCCTGGGCGCCGTCGAAGCGCAGGTAGTATTCGATGTACTCGATCAGCGTCCGGGCATATTCGCGCAGCAGTGCGTCGCCCTTTTCGGCAGCGGTCCCGTCGCCGAGCGACGAGGCGGCGTAGTAGGCCTCGAGGAACGGATAGGTGTTCGCATCCGTGAAGCGGATCTGCGAGGTCGGGAGCCGTTCGAGACCCAGGTCGAGCAGCTCGACGGCCTCCTCGACGCGGTTCTGCCGGAGCAGCTCCTTGGCCACCGTGGCGAACGCTTCGCGGCTGTGCGAGGCCGCCAGGTGGTGCTGCGTGAAGAAATCGACGTAGACGCCCGGATCGGCGAGGTTGCCGTAGCGGAACGTGTCGCGCAGCAGCGGGGCGGCGTAGTCGGGATCGACCCGTCCGATCTCATAGGGGTTGTGTACGGGCGTCAGGATCGGTACGAAGCGGTAGGCGTATCCGTCGAACTGGAGGTAGTCCAGCAGGCCGAGGCTCTGGAAGATGTAGACCTGCGTGAGGTAGATCGGGCGTTTCCAGTCGAAGTGGGCGAGCATGTCGAGCAGCATCAGTTCGTTCTTCTGCAGCGCGTCGCCCTTGAGGTTGAGGTAGACCGTGTCCACCATCAGGTCGCGGTCCTTCTCGGCCACGATGCCCGAGGCGATGGCATTCTCCTTGTTCACCGGCAGGGCGATCCGCCGCACGGGGATATAGTCCACCATTGAGCCGTCCGAGTACTGGAGTTTGCTGCGCGGGCTGTCGTCGCGGACGAAGTCGATCACCTCGCGGATATCGGCCGCATAGTCGATCTTCTCGACGATGGGCACGAAGTCGTTCACGTAGGTGTACTTGCTCTTGGGCAGCGAGAAGGGGATGCCGGGGGCGTCGTTGGCCTTGGTCTTCATCTCGTCGATGTACCATTCGCCGCCGAGGTAGGAGGTGTTCATGATCCGCACGTCGGGGCGTACGCCGTAGACCTCCTGGTTGTTCCAGAGCGGGAAGGTGTCGTTGTCGCCGTAGTTGATGATGATCGAGTTGGGCAGGGTAGACTGGAGGTAGTTCCAGCCGATGTCGCGGGCCATGTAGCGGCCCGATCGGTCGTGGTCGTCCCAGTTCTGTGCCGCGAGGATCGCCGGCACGCCCATCGAGACGACGGTGGCGGCCAGGGCCACGGCCTTCGTGTCGCGGCGCGTGAGCCACACGATGAGCTCGCGGACGGCCAGCACGCCGAAGCCGATCCAGATCGAGAAGGCGTAGAACGATCCGGCGTAGACGTAGTCGCGCTCGCGCGGTTCGTTGGGCGAGGTGTTGAAGTAGAAGACCAGCGCAATGCCCGTCATGACGAAGAGCCACATGACGATCGAGAAGTTGCGCGGGTCGCGGTTGAGCTGGTAGAGCAGGCCGATGAGACCCAGCAGGAAGGGGAGGAAGTAATAGGTGTTGCGTCCCTTGTTTTCGGCTACCTCGCGGGGCAGGTTGTCCTGCGGGCCGAGGTACTTCTCGTCGATCCACCGGATGCCCGAGAGCCAGTTGCCGTCGGTGATCGTCGTCTGCGAGGGCTGTATGTCGCTCTGGCGTCCCACGAAGTTCCACAGGAAGTAGCGCCAGTACATGTACGAGAGCTGGTAGTTGAAGAAGAAGTTGAGGTTCTCGCCGAAGGTCGGCTCGACGACCGTGCGCGTCTCTCCGTAGCGGTCGGTGTAGATCCGCTTGCGGCCGAAATCGACGACCTCCTGCTGCTTGGGACGCCCGTTCTCGTCGCGGACCACCTGCCCGTTCTCGTCACGGACGACCTCCATCTTCGTGCGGTAGGCGGCCCACTGCTTGTACTCCTTCTCCCCCTTGAGGTAGTTCCACACGCGGGGGAAGAAGTGCGTGAATTCCGGGGCATGGGTGTATCCCGTGAGCACCGTGGCCTCCTTGTATTTGCCGTCCTCGTCGAGGTAGGTGACCGTCTTCTCCACAACATCCTCGGGAGGTGCCGAGTAGTAGGCGCCGAACAGGAGCGGACGGCTGCCGTACTGGTCGCGGTTGAGTACCGACAGCAGCGCATGCGGGTTGTTGGGGTTGTTGGAGTTCATCGGCGGGTTGGCTGCGGCCCGGATGGTCATCGAGGCGTAGGACGAGAAGCCGACGAGGATCATCGTGGTCGAGAGCAGCAGGATGTTCAGCACGACGCGGCCCTTGCAGTGGGCCTTCCACGAAGCCCAGCCCATCCCGATGATCAGCGCCAGGGCGAAGAGCACCATGCCCGAGTTGGCGGGCAGCCCGAACGTATTGACGAACAGCGTGTCGATCTGTGCGCCGATCCATACCGTGTAGGGGATGATGATGTTGTTTACGAACAGCAGGGCGGCGCAGGCGATGAGTGTCGTGTAGACCACGCCCTTGAAGGTCACCTGCTCGGTCTTGCGGAAGTAGTAGATGAAGGCCAGCGTCGGGATGGTGAGCAGGTTGAGGATGTGCACGCCGATCGAGAGGCCCATCAGGTAGGCGATCAGCACGATCCAGCGCGAGGCGTGGGGCTGGTCGGCCTGCTCCTCCCATTTGAGCATGAGCCACACGACCAGTGCCGTGAACATCGACGAGAAGGGCGTAGACCTCTCCTTCGATGGCCGAGAACCAGAAGGTGTCGGTGAAGGTGTAGGCCAGGGCGCCGACGGCTCCGGCTCCGAGCACGGCCCACGCCCGGGCGGGGGTCAGCTCCGCACCGCCGCGGGTCACCAGACGCCGCGCAGGTGCGTGATGGTCCAGAAGAGGAAGAGGATGCAAAAGGCGCTGGCCAGCGAGTTCATGGCATTGACGGCCATGCCGACCAGGTCCGGGTTGCCGAAGGCGAAGAGCGTGGCCAGGCGTGCCAGCATCATGAACAACGGGGCTCCGGGCGGGTGCCCCACTTCGAGTTTGTAGGAGGTGGCGATGAATTCCGAGCAGTCCCAGAGGCTCGAAACCGGTTCCATCGTCATCAGGTAGACGGCCGCGGCAATGGCGAAGACCGTCCAGCCGACGATGTTGTTCCAGCGTTTGAAGAATGTCATGTTGTCCGTATTGACGTTGTTTTGATAGCGGATTTATCCTGCAAATGTAGTGATTAAACGGGTTATTTCCAATAAATATTTCGCGGAAGCGCATTGCGGCCCTTTTTTTGGATTCCTGCGGCCGGAATTGCCTGTGCCGGGGACGGCAGCAGCCGGGATGCCATGCGGACGAAAAAACACGGCGGATGCTTTTTTAGGGGCTCCGCGTGCGATTTGTCGTGAAAAAATCGTAACTTTACCCGTTCGAAACGATTATATTCTTTACGACTATGGATTCCAAACTCGTGCTTTACAATACGCTCACCCGCCGCAAGGAGGAGTTCGAGCCGCTGACGCCCGGACGCGTCGGGATGTATGTCTGCGGACCTACGGTCTACGGCGATCCGCATTTGGGTCACGCCCGTCCGGCCGTGACGTTCGACCTGCTGTTCCGTTACCTCAAGTCGCTGGGTTACAAGGTGCGCTACGTGCGCAACATCACGGATGTGGGCCATCTGGAGCACGATGCCGACGAGGGCGAGGACAAGATCGCCAAGAAGGCGCGCCTCGAGCAGCTCGAACCGATGGAGGTGGCGCACTACTATACGGAGCGCTACCACCGCGCGATGGACGCGCTCAACGTCGAGACCCCCTCGATCGAGCCCATGCCTCGGGCCACATCATCGAGCAGATCGCCTTCGTGCAGCGGATCCTCGACGACGGATTCGCCTATGTCTCGAACGGCTCGGTCTACTTCGATGTGGAGAAATACAACGCCAAATACCACTACGGACGCCTCTCGGGCCGCAACCTCGAGGACATCGTGGCCAATACGCGCGAGCTCGACGGGCAGTCGGACAAGCGCCACTCCTACGACTTCGCCCTCTGGAAGAAGGCCGCTCCCGAGCACATCATGCACTGGCCCTCGCCGTGGGGCGAGGGTTTCCCCGGCTGGCACATGGAGTGCTCGGCGATGAGTACCAAGTACCTCGGCGAGCGCTTCGACATCCACGGCGGCGGCATGGACCTGATGTTCCCGCACCATGAGTGCGAGATCGCGCAGTCCACGGCCGCCCTCGGCCACGATTCGGCACGCTTCTGGGTGCATAACAACATGATCACGATCAACGGACAGAAGATGGGCAAGTCGCTCGGCAACTTCATCACCCTCGAGGAGCTCTTCACGGGCAGCCACAAACTGCTGGCGCAGGCCTATTCGCCGATGACGATCCGCTTCTTCGTGCTGCAGGCCCACTACCGTTCGACGCTCGACTTCTCGAACGAGGCGCTGCAGGCCGCCGAAAAGGGGCTCGACCGCCTGATGAAGGGCATCGAGACGCTCGACCGGCTGCAGCCGTCGGCCGCCTCGACGGTGCAGCCCGCCGAACTCGAGGAGCGCTGCCGCGCGGCGATGGACGACGACCTGAACTCGCCGATGGTTATCTCGGCCCTTTTCGACTGGGTGCGGACGATCAACCAGCTGGCCGACGGCAAGGAGTCGATCACGGCTGCCGATCTCGAGACGCTCCGGCAGACGGTGCACCGCTATGCCTTCGATATCCTCGGTCTGCGCGACGAGAAGGCCGCCGGTGCGGCTGCGGGCCGCGACTATGTGACGCCGCTGGTCGAGATGCTCCTTGCCATCCGCCAGCAGGCCAAGGCCGCCAGGGACTGGCCGACCTCGGACCGCATCCGCGACGGACTGACCGCTGCGGGCATCCGCGTCAAGGACCGCAAGGACGGTTCGGACTGGGAACTGGAGTAAAAAACGGAGCGGTGATGGAACGGACTCGGATCTTCGGCCGCAAGGCCGGCCTGTATGCCGCGCTTGCGGCGTCGGTTGCCGCCGCGGGGCTTTCGGCCTGCGGGTCGATGAACGTGTTGAAGGCCCGCGAGCAGACCTCGGTGGTCGCAGGCGCGCCCGATGCGCGGCAGGTGGCTGCGCTGACGCGCCATCCGATGACCGTCGGGGCCGGTGAGTGCTATGACCTGCTGCTCGATGTGCTGCAGTCGGAAGGGTGTCTGATCGAGAGCGCCGACCGGGCCTCGGGACTCGTCGTGGCCCGGCAGGTGCTGCCGCTCGAGATGGCCTCGGCGATTCCGGTCGCCGGGGAGATCCGCCGCCTGAGTTTTCTCGTGCAGCCGGCCCACCAGACCTCCGAGGTGCGGCTGACAGTCTACATCGCCCGCCAGTGGTATTCGGACGAGACGTCGGGCTTTTCGACCGAGGAGTTGGGCATGTCCACCGATCCGGCGGTCTACCGGGACTGGTTCGAAAAGCTCGACCGCGCCGTTCCGCGGTAGCGGGCGCCGGTCCGGCGTGAACGGACGCAATGAAACGGAAAACCCGCCGCCGGAGGGGCGGGCAACGGATTAAAACGTAAAATCTTATGGCGGAAACACAACTCAAATCGGCGGCGATGGCCCTCGGTACGGAGAGCATCCGCAAGTTGCTCATGCAATATGCCGTACCAGCTGTCGTGGCCATGACGGCTTCGTCGCTCTACAACATGGTGGACAGCATCTTCATCGGGCACGGGGTGGGCCCGCTGGCCATCTCGGGCCTTGCGCTCACCTTCCCGCTGATGAACCTCGCCGCGGCGTTCGGTTCGCTGGTCGGCGTGGGCGCCGCGACGCTCGTGTCGATGCGCCTCGGCCAGCGTGACTATGCCACGGCCCAGAATGTGCTGGGCAATGTCGTGATGCTGAACCTGATCCTCGGTATCGGCTTCGGTCTCGTGGCCCAGCTCTTCCTCGATCCCAATCCTCTACTTCTTCGGCGCCAGCGAGGCGACGATCGGCTATGCGCGAGTACATGACGGTCATCCTCGCCGGTAATGTCGTGACACACATGTACCTGGGGCTGAACTCCGTGCTGCGGGCCTCGGGGCATCCGCGCAAGGCGATGTACGCCACGATCAACACCGTGATCATCAACGCCGTGCTCGACCCGCTGTTCATCTACGGCTTCGGGTGGGGCATCCGCGGTGCGGCCATCGCCACGATCCTGGCTCAGGTCATCTCGCTCATGTGGCAGTTCCGCCTGCTCTCCGACCGCTCGGAGCTGATCCACTTCCGCCGCGGTATCTACCGCCTGCGGGGGCAAGATCGTGCGCGACATCCTCTCGATCGGCATGTCGCCCTTCCTGATGAACCTCACGGCGTGCTTCATCGTGATCCTGATCAACAAGGGGCTGAAGACCTACGGCGGCGACCTGATGATCGGCGCCTACGGCATCGTGAACCGCCTGGCGTTCGTCTTCGTGATGATCGTCATGGGCGTGAACCAGGGCATGCAGCCCATTGCGGGCTACAACTTCGGCGCACAGCAGTACGACCGCGTGCTGCGCGTGCTGCGGCTGACGATCATCTGCGCCGTGAGCATTACGACGACGGGTTTCCTGGTCGGGGAGTTCGCCCCGCACCTGGCCGTGTCGCTGTTCACTACCGACGAGGAGCTGATCCGCCTCTCGGTCGAGGGCATGCGCATCGTCTTCATCTGCTTCCCGATCATCGGCTTCCAGATGGTGGCCACGAACTTCTTCCAAAGTATCGGCATGGCCGGCAAGGCGATCTTCATGTCGCTGTCGCGGCAGCTGCTGTTCCTGATGCCGGGGCTGCTGTTCCTGCCCCGTTTCTTCGAGGTTTCGACGCCGTGGGACGGCAGTTGGGGCGTGTGGTGCGCCATGCCGGTTTCGGACCTGATGGCTACGGTCGTGGCCTTCTTCATGCTGACACATCAATTGCGGAAGTTCCGGGCCGAACATGCGGTCCGCTCCGCTGAAAACAGACCGACGTTATGAAAGAGTTGTTCGTAATCAACATAGGCCGCCAGCTGGGCAGCGGCGGCAAGGATATCGGCGAGATCATCGCCCGCAGACTCGGCATCCGACTCTATGACAAGGAGCTGCTGACACTGGCCGCACAGCAGAGCGGCCTCTGCCCGGAATTCTTCGAAAAGGCCGACGAGAAGGGTGCGCGCAACGTCCTCTCGACGATGATCGCCTACCTGCGCTCGCCCTTTGCCGGTGACATGGGCAACGTGACCAACGTGCTGTCGAACGATGCGCTGTTCAAGATACAGAGCGACGTGATCCGCGATCTGGCCGCCCGTGAGTCGTGCATCTTCGTGGGCCGCTGCGCCGACTACATCCTGCGCGACCATCCGCGGAGGGTCGATGTCTTCATCTCGGCCGACGACGAGACGCGCATCCACCGCCTCTGCAGCCGGACGGGATGTACCGAGGAGGAGGCTCGCTCGAAGATGGAGCGCGGCGATGCCCGGCGTGCCGACTACTACAACTATTACAGCTCGAAGACCTGGGGTGCGGCGGCGACCTACCACCTGTCGATCAACTCGACGATCTTCGGCGACGAGGGGACCGCGGATTTCATCCTGGAGTTCGCCTCGCGGAAACTGAACATGAAATTCTGACGTGACGAATGGTACTTGCCGAACAGATCAAGGAGATGGAGCAGCGCCGCGCGGCGCTGGAGCGCTGCCTCGGAATCGAGCAGAAGCGCATTGACCTCCGCAACGAGGAGGAGAAGACCCAGGAGCCCGATTTCTGGGAGAACCCCGACAAGGCGCGCGAACAGCTGCGCAAGGTGGCCGGCATCAAGGCGTGGGTCGAGGATTACGACGCCGTGCGCAAGGATGTCGAGGACCTGCAGCTGATGCCCGACTTCGTCCGGGAGGGGGTGGTCACCGAGGCCGAGATGGACGAGCTCTACGCACAGGCGCTCGAGCGCATCGAGAAGCTCGAGATGCGCAACATGCTGCGCCGCGACGAGGACAAGCTGGGGGCCATCATGGACATCAATGCCGGGGCGGGAGGCACCGAGGCGCTCGACTGGGCCTCGATGCTGCTGCGCATGTATACCCGCTGGGGCGAGGCGCACGGCTACAAGGTCAAGATGCTCGACTACCAGGCCGGCGACGAGGTGGGCGTGAAGTCCTGCACGCTCGAGTTCGAGGGCGAATATGCCTACGGATACCTCAAGAGCGAGAACGGCGTGCACCGCATGGTGCGCCTCTCGCCCTTCAATGCCAACAACAAGCGGCAGACGACCTTCGCCTCGGTCTTTGTTTCGCCGGCCGTGGACGATACGATCGAGATCACGATCAATCCGGCCGACATCGAGTGGGATACCTTCCGCTCGTCGGGCGCCGGCGGGCAGAACGTCAATAAGGTCGAGACGGCCGTCCGCCTGCGCTACCACGGCAAGGACCCCGATACGGGCGAACCGGTGGAGTTCCTCATCGAGAACATGGAGACCCGTTCGCAGCTGATGAACCGCGAGAACGCCATGCGCATCCTGCGGTCGAAACTCTACCAGCGCGAACTGGACAAGCGCATGGCCACGCAGCAGGCCCTCGAGGCTTCGAAGAAGAAGATCGAGTGGGGCTCGCAGATCCGCTCCTATGTCTTCGACGACCGCCGCGTGAAGGACCACCGCACGGGCGTGCAGACCTCGAACGTCGAGGCGGTGATGGACGGCGACCTGGATGCCTTCATCAAGGCCTACCTCATGGAGTATGGCGCCGAGGCGTAAGGGATTCCCGCCGGTGCGGCGGCTCCGGTCCGCACTCCGCAGCGGGATCGGGGGCGTGTTGCGTGTCGCGGTGCGGCGGATCGCCTGCGCGGTGCTGTGGCTGCTTCCGGGCTTCGCGTCGGCCGAAGTGCTGGTCGGCATGACCGACACGGCGGCCTATTTCCCGCGTCTGGCCGGACGCCGTGTGGCGGTGCTGGCCAACCAGACCTCCGTGGCCGACATGCCGGGGGCGCCGGGCGCCGATGCCTCGGGCCGGGTCCATCTGGTGGACCTGCTCCATGCCCGGGGGTTCGACGTGACGGGGATTTTCTCGCCCGAACACGGCTTCCGCGGTACGGCCGATGCCGGCGAACATGTCGGCAGCACGGTCGATGCCCGCACCGGGATTCCGATCCGCTCGCTCTACGACGGAGGCTCGGGCCGCCCGTCGGACGAGGCGATGCGTTCGTTCGACGTCCTGCTGATCGACCTGCAGGACGTGGGGCTGCGTTTCTATACCTATTACATCACGATGCTCCGCCTGACGGATGCCTGTGCCGATGCGGGCCGCGAGGTGATCGTGCTCGACCGTCCCAATCCCAACGGGGACAAGGTCGAGGGGCCCCTTCTCGACATGAAGTACCGCTCGGGGTGGGGCAGCTGCCGATTCCCGTGCTGCACGGCATGACGCTCGGCGAGATTGCCCGCATGGCCATCGGCGAGGGGTGGGCGCGCCCCTGCCGGCTCGATGTGGTCCCGTGCCGCAACTATACGCATGCGACCGAGTATCTGCTGCCCGTCGCGCCGTCGCCCAACCTGCCGACGCAGCGGTCGGTCTATCTCTATGCGGCGCTCTGTCCCTTCGAGGGTACGGTCGTGAGCCTCGGTCGCGGCACGGACCGCCCGTTCGCATGTTACGGACATCCCGGACTGAAGGGGCGCAACTACACCTTTACGCCCCGACCGACGGCCGGGGCCAAGCACCCTCCGCTTGAGGGCGAGGTATGCCAGGGCGTCGATCTGAGCTCTCTGCCGCTCGACGAGGCACGTGCGACGGGCTTCACGCTGCGCTATGTGATCGATGCCTACCGCGACCTCGAGGCGCTAGGCGATGCCTTCTTCACCCCGATGTTCGAAAAACTGGTGGGTGCGGGCTGGGTGCGCGGCATGATCCGCGCCGGAGCCACCGATGCCGAGATCCGGGCCCGCTGGCAGGAGGATGTCGCGCGTTTCCGCCCCCTCCGTGCCAAGTACCTCCTCTACGAAGAGTGACCCCCCCCCGCAGACCGGACGTGTGCCGGTCCGGGTCCCGTCCGGTCCGGGATGCCCCTGCCTTCTGATCCTGCCGGTATGGCGCAGGGTTTCGCCGATCGGCTGCGTAGAACTATCTTCCGGAGCGCCGTTCCCTACCTGCGAAGTATTCGTATGCGGCCTCCGAGATCGCCGCGATGACGCCGGCGTTTCGGGCGTCGTCGTGCCGCGAGTCGGTGACCAGAACCGTGATGCAGTAGTGTCGTCCGTCGGGCAGTACGACGTAGCCGGCATCGTTGTCGGCGATCCGGATCCCTTCGGGCGTGCGGTCCGAACTGCCCGTCTTGTGGCCGAGACGGACCTCCGGAGGAAGTCCCGCGCGGAGTTTGTTCCGCCCGGTCGCACATCCCTCGAGCAACCCGCGTAGCCAGGCGGTCTCCCGTTGCGGGAGCAGTTCTCCCTGGAGGAACCGGTCGAACAGGCTGCACAGTGCCGATGGCCGGGCCGTGTTGATCCGCTGGTTCTCCGTTGCCAGGTGCATCGTGCGCTCCGTAGCCGTGATGCGGATCTCCGTAATTCCCAGCCTTTTCAGATACCCGTCCACGGCCCCGGGACCTCCGGCGAAGTCGATCAGCCTGTCGCAGGCGATGTTGTCGCTTTGCGAGACAGCGTAGGCAAGCAGTCGGCCGAGCGGAAGCGTGCCTCCCTGCGGCGGGAGCGAATCGCGCATCGGGCTGTAGGTTCCGCTGTCAAGCCATTCGGGCCCGACCGCAACGGGGGTCGAGAGCGGAATCCCTTCGCGCACCGTGCGGTCGAGCACGGCCAGCGCTACGGGGAACTTGAAGACGCTCAGCATCGGCAACGGTCGGTCATTGCGCGTGATCGGGGTGCCGTCGGGTGCCAGTACGGCGACGCCGACCGTAGCGTCGCAGGGTCTCAGAATCCGGTCGATGCGGCGCTCGAACTGCTCCCGGGGTGTTTCGCAGGCCGGGAGCGTCGCTGCAAGGAGCAGCAGGGCGATCACTCTTTTCATGTCGGGAGGGTGTATCGGTTGTGTGAATGAAAAATGTGGTCCGTCAAAGGCGGACCGCATTTTCCGTAATCGTTCCGGGAGTTACTCCGATACGATTGCTTCGCTCGGGCAAACGCCTGCGCAGGTACCGCAGTCGATGCACTTGTCGGCGTCGATCACGTAGATGTCGCCGGCCGAAATCGCCTCAACGGGGCACTCGCCGATGCAGGTGCCGCAGGCTACGCAGGAGTCGGTGATTTTGTAAGCCATTGTCTTGAAGAATTTTTGTGTTGTTAGTGTGTGTATGTGTGTTCAGCAAAGATAACGGATTATTTGATAATATCAAAACCCGTGTAGGGAATCAGCACCTCGGGAATCCGGATGCCCTCGGGCGTCTGGTTGTTCTCGAGCAGCGCGGCGACGATGCGCGGCAGGGCGAGCGACGATCCGTTGAGCGTGTGTGCGAGGTGGATCTTCTTCTCGGCGTCGCGGTAGCGGAGCTTGAGGCGGTTGGCCTGGAACGACTCGAAGTTCGAGACGGACGATACCTCGAGCCAGCGCTTCTGTGCCTCGGAGTAGACCTCGAAGTCGTAGGTCAGCGCCGAGGTGAAGGACATGTCGCCGCCGCAGAGACGGAGGATGCGGAAGGGCAGTCCGAGCGAGCGGACGATTTCCTCGACGTGGGCGACCATGCCGTCGAGCGCCTCATACGATACGTCGGGCAGCGACAGCTGGACGATCTCCACCTTGTCGAACTGGTGCAGGCGGTTCAGGCCGCGCACGTCCTTGCCGTAGGAGCCGGCCTCGCGGCGGAAGCAGGGGGTGTAGGCGGTCATCTTCACCGGGAAGTCGCTCTCGTCGAGAATCACGTCGCGGTAGATGTTCGTCACGGGCACCTCGGCCGTCGGTACCAGGTAGAAGTTGTCCACCGTGGCGTGGTACATCTGTCCCTCCTTGTCGGGCAGCTGTCCGGTGCCGAAGCCCGAAGCCTCATTGACCATCACGGGAGGCTCGACCTCGAGGTATCCGGCCTTCGTGTTGCAGTCGAGGAAGTAGTTGATCAGCGCGCGCTGCAGCCGGGCGCCCTTGCCCTTGTAGACGGGGAATCCGGCTCCGGTGAGCTTCACGCCGAGGTCGAAGTCGATGATGTCGTACTTCTTGGCCAGTTCCCAGTGGGGCAGCGGGTTTTCGGGCAGGGCAGTGTAGCTCTCCACGAGTTTCACCACCAGGTTGTCTGCCGCCGTTTTGCCTTCGGGGACGATCTCGGCCGGGAAGTTCGGCAGCGAGACCAGGGCCGTTTGCAGCTCCTGCTGCACGTCGTTCGACTCGGCCTGCAGGCGGGCAGATTTCTCCTTGAGGTCCGCAACGAAGTGTTTGCGCTCCTCGGCCTCCTCGCGGCGGCCCTGGCCCATCAGGGCGCCGATCTCCCTGGCGGCCTTGTTCTGTGCGGCCAGCGTGGAGTCGAGTTCGGCCTGGATGGCCTTGCGGCGGTCGTCGAGCGAGATGATCTTTTCGATGACCGGCCCCGCCTCGACGCCCTTTTTGGCGAGTTTGCGGACGGCAGCCTCCTTGTCATCGCGGATTTGCTTCAGTGTAAGCATGGTATCTGTCTTCTTTAGGATATTCGCATTTCGAAATGCAAAAATAAACATTTCACCGCAATGTTGCACCGGGAGGCGCGAAAAAAACGCGGAGTACACGGTTTCCGGTGCGCGGAGGCGTGCGCTGCGGAGGCGTGCCGTGTACGGAGGCTCTTCCGGGCGGGACGAATTTGCCTTGCGGTGCGGGAAATTCCGCAAAAAAGCGTATCTTTGTTTCTTGATGGAACAGTGCCTGATCGGAAACGGGAAAAGCAGGGACGTCGAACTGCTGGCCCCGGCCAGGGATTACGACTCGGTCGTTGCGGCCGTGGACTACGGCGCCGATGCCGTCTACATCGGCGGGGCGCGCTTCGGGGCGCGCCAGGCGGCCGGGAACTCCACGGAGCAGATCGCCCGTGCGGTGGAGTATGCCCACCGCTACGGCGTCCGGATCCATGCCACGCTCAACACGCTGCTGTGGGACGACGAACTGGCCGATGCCGAGCGTCAGGCCCGCGAGCTGATCGCCGCGGGCATCGACGCGCTGATCGTGCAGGACATGGCCCTGCGGCGGATGGACCTTCCGGTCGAGCTGCATGCCTCGACGCAGGTCTCGAACCGCACGCCCGAAGGGGCCCGCTTCCTGGGCGAAGCGGGCTTTGCGCGGGTGATCCTCGAGCGCAACCTCACGCTCGATGAGATCCGCGCCATCTGTGCCGCGACGCAGGCCGAGGTCGAATGTTTCGTCCACGGGGCCATCTGCGTCGGCTACAGCGGGCGGTGCTTCCTTTCGCGCTCGATGTCCGGGCGCAGCGGCAACCGCGGTGCCTGCAGCCAGCCCTGCCGGCTGACCTACGACCTTACCGACGGACGCGGGCGGACCTACCTGACGGGCAAGCACCTGCTCTCGGTCCGCGACCTGAACCTCTCGGCCCATCTGGGCGAGTTGCTCGATGCCGGGGTGCGGTCGTTCAAGATCGAGGGGCGGCTCAAGGATACGAACTACATCCGCAACGTCGTGGCCTACTACCGGCAGGCGGTCGATGCGGCGCTGGCCTCGCGGCCGGAGCTGCACCGCTCCTCGGCGGGCGAGAGCATCCCCGATTTCACACCCGACCCGGCGAAGAGCTTCACGCGCGGGGAATCGACCTATTTCTTCTCGGGCAAACGTCCCGGCGTGGCGTCGTTCGATACGCCGAAGGCCGTCGGCGAGCGGATCGGACGGGTCGTGCGTGTCGATGCACGCTCGTTCGTGCTCGAAGCGGCGCAGCCTGTGGCTCCGGGCGACGGGCTCTGCTTCCTGACCCGCAAGGGGCTGGTCGGGACCAATGTCAATGCCGTCGAGGGGACGCGCATCGTTCCCAACCGCATGGAGGGCATCGAGGCCGGGGCCGAGGTCTACCGCAACAGCGACCGCCTCTTCACGCTGCGTGTCGAGCGGAGCCGTACGCGGCGGGTGATTCCTGCGCGGATGGTTGTCGAAGCCTCGGCCGAAGGGGTGCGCATGACCTGCACCGATGCCGAAGGGTTCACGGCGACGGCCTTCCGGAAGTCCGCACTCACGGCGGCGCAACGCCCCGAGGCGAATGCCGGGGCGCTGCGGACGCAGGCGGCGCGGAGCGGTGAGACGATCTTCGCCGTGCGGAGCGTGGAGGTCCGGGGCGGCGAGTGGTTCGTGCCGGCCTCGCTGGCTGCGGAGGTGCGCCGCGAAGTGCTCGAGGCGCTTCTCCGCGAACGGACGGCGCAGCCGCCGGAGCACCGCATCCTTCCCGAGAACCGGGCGGCCCGCTACCCTTCGGAGCGCCTTGCCGCCGAGGAGAATGTGACCAACCGTCTGGCCGAGGCCTTCTACCGCGACCACGGTGTCCGGGAGATTGCCCGGGGACTCGACCTCGAGCCGACGACCGTCGGCCACGTCGTGCTGCGCACGGCCTACTGCATCCGCCGCGAGATCGGCGAGTGCCTGCTCCGCCGGCCCCGGCTGCGGGGCGAGCTGTGGCTCGAGCGGGGACGTTCGCGCTACCGGCTCGATTTCGACTGTGCGCGGTGTGAGATGAGCCTGGTCGATTGTACGGGCACGGCGGAGGGAGCGAAAGGAAAAAACCTTGAATCTTAAAATAAACCCGAATGACGATGAGAAAACAAATCTTGGCCCTGACGGCGCTTGCGCTGACGGGCGGAATCTACGGAGCGGCGGCGCAGACCTGGACTGAATGGCAGGATCCGGCCGTCAATGAGATCAACCGGCTGCCGATGCGCTCGACGCTCGATGCGGGTGAGCGGCTGTCGCTCGACGGCGTATGGCGCTTCGACTGGGTGCGCAACGCTTCGGAGCGGCCCGACGGCATCTGGCGAGCGGACTACGACGACAGCGCCTGGGCGACGATCCCCGTGCCGGGGATGTGGGAGCTCTACGGCTGGGGTGACCCGATCTATGTCAATGTGGGCTACGCCTGGCGCGGGAATTTCCGCAACGATCCCCCGCACGTGCCCGATGCCGAGAACCATGTGGGCTCCTACCGCCGGACCTTCGAGGTGCCGGCCGGCTGGGCCGGGAAGGATATCTTCCTCTCGATCGGCTCCGCGACGTCGAACGTCTATGTGTGGATCAACGGCCGTTTTGTCGGCTACAGCGAGGACAGCAAGCTGGCCGCGCAGTTCGACGTCACGAAGTTCGTGAAGCCGGGCGAGAACCTCATCGCCCTGCAGATGTTCCGCTGGTCGGACGGCTCCTACCTCGAGGACCAGGACTTCTGGCGCCTGTCGGGCATCGCCCGCGGTGTCGAGCTGACGGCCCGCGACAAGGCCCACCTGCAGGACGTACGCATCACCCCGGCACTTGACGGGGAATACCGCGACGCGCAGCTGCGTGTCGAGCTGGAGACCACGCCGCGTGTGAAGCGGGTCGATCTGACGCTGCGCGACGCTGCCGGCCAGAGCGTGGCGACGCAGTCTGTCCGCATCTCGGGCGGCAAGGGCGACTACACCTTCGAGGTGGCCGACCCGGCCAAATGGACGGCCGAGACGCCGAACCTCTATACGCTGGAGATGGCCGTCTCGGACGGCAGCCGAACGACCGAGACGGTCACGGAGACGGTCGGTTTCCGTTCGGTGGAGATCCGCGACGCCCAGCTGCTCGTGAACGGACAGCCGATCCTGATCAAGGGCGCCGACCGCCACGAGATGGACCCGCTGGGCGGCTACGTGGTGAGCCGCGAGCGGATGATTGAGGATATCCGCATCATGAAAGAGCTGAACATCAACGCTGTGCGCACGTGTCACTATCCCGACGATCCGATCTGGTACGACCTCTGCGACCGGTACGGCATCTACGTGCTCGACGAGGCCAACGTCGAATCGCACGGCATGGGTTACGGCGACCGGACGCTGGCCGCCAACCCGCTCTTCGCCAAGGCGCACCTCGAGCGCAACATGCGCATGGTGCTGCGCGACAAGAACCACCCGTCGGTGATCATCTGGTCGATGGGCAACGAGGCCGGCATGGGCCCCAACTTCGAGAAGTGCTACGAATGGATCAAGAACTACGATTCGTCGCGTCCGGTGCACTACGAGCGTGCGGTTTACTACAAGGAGGACGAGGGACGTCCCTACACGGACATCGTCTGCCCGATGTACTGGGATTACGAGGCGTGCGAGAACTACTGCAAGTCGAATCCCCGGAAGCCGCTGATCCAGTGCGAGTATGCTCACGCGATGGGCAACTCGATGGGCGGTTTCGACCTCTACTGGGACCTCGTGCGCAAGTATCCGTCCTACCAGGCGGCTTCATCTGGGACTACGTCGATCAGGCGCTGGCCCACTATGAGGCCGACGGCCGCGTGTCGTTCTACTACGGCGGCGATTTCAACAACTACGACGCCACCGACAATTCGTTCAACAACAACGGCGTGATCGCCGCCGACCGGACCTACCACCCGCACGCCTACGAGGTGCAGCGCCAGTACCAGTCCGTCTGGACCGAACCGGTCGATCTGGCGAAGGGCCGCGTTTCGGTCTACAACGAGAACTTCTTCGTCGGGCTCGACAACTGCGAACTCGAGTGGCAGGTTGTGGCCGACGGCCGGGTCGTGAAGACGGGCCGTGTGACCGACCTGGAGGTGGCTCCGCAGCAGCGCCGCGAATACACGCTGGGATTCGGTGAGGCCGACTTTCCGTCCGATGCCTCCGAGGTGCTGGTGAACGTGGCCTACAGGCTCAAGAGCCCCGAGGCGCTGCTCGATGCCGGCCATGCCGTGGCCCGTCAGCAGTTTGTCGTCCGCGAGTACGACTGCACGGGCCAGACCGGGCTCGCGCAGACGGAGCGTCCCGTGCAGATCACCCGCTGGGAGCGCGGAACGCGCGTCGAGGGCGACCGTTGGGAGCTCTTCTTCTCGCGCGACGGATTCCTTTCGCAATACCGCGTGGACGGCCGCGAGCTGCTGGCCGAAGGGGCCGCACTGCGTCCGCAGTTCTGGCGTGCCCCGACCGAGAACGACCTGGGTGCAAGGCTTGATGCGCGCTTCGGTGTCTGGAAGTCGCCCGTGCTGAAGCTCACGCAGTTCGATGCCGTGACCGAAGAGGGTGTGGCTGTCGTTACGGCCCGTTACGAGATGCCGCAGGTCAAGTGTGTGCTGACGATGACCTACCGCATCAACGGTGCGGGCGAGGTCTCGGTTACAGAGCAGCTGGAGGCCGGTGATGCCGAGGCTCCCGGCATGTTCCGCTTCGGCATGACGATGGCCATGCCGGCCCGTTACAGCGAGATCGTCTACTACGGCCGCGGTGCGCACGAGAACTACTGCGACCGCCTCTCGTCGGCCGACCTGGGCCTCTACAGCCAGAAGGTGGCCGACCAGTACCACGACGAGTATGTCCGCCCGCAGGAGTCGGGAACGAAGAGCGACCTGCGCTGGTGGTCGGTGGTCGATTCGTCGGGTTCGGGCCTCGTGATCCTTTCGGAGGCTCCCTTCTCGGCTTCGGCGCTGCCCTATGCGACGGAGGCGCTCGACGTGACGAACTTCCCGCCGCAGCAGCACTCGGGACCGCTCCGCAGCGGTGACCGCACCTACGTGAATTTCGACCTGCGGCAGATGGGTCTCGGATGTATCAATTCGTGGGGTGAGCTGCCCGAGGATCAGTACATGATCCCCTGCGGCGACTACACCTTCCGTTTCCTGCTGCGGCCGACGGTAAAATAAGGATTTCCATGCAAGAACAACTCACGCCCGATTTCCCGGACTACGAGCTCCTCGATACGGGCGATTTCGAAAAGCTCGAACGCTTCGGACGCCATGTCACCCGCCGTCCGGAACCGCAGGCCATCTGGCGGCGGACGCTTCCGGAGGCGGAGTGGCGGCGGGCCGACGCCTCGTTCCTTCGCCGCGACGGGCGCAGCGACGAACGGGGCGAATGGCGCCTTGCGCCGAAGATGCCCGACCGCTGGACGGTGGAGTACGACTGTCGGGGAGTCCGGCTGCGCATGCGGCTGGCCCTCACCTCGTTCAAGCACGTGGGTATCTTCCCCGAGCAGGCCGCCAACTGGGACTTCATCTTCGACCGTTGCCGCGAGGCCGTGACTGCCGGCCGTACGCCCCGTGTGCTGAATCTCTTCGCCTATACGGGCGGTGCGACGCTGGCGGCCCGGGCTGCCGGGGCCGAGGTGACGCATGTCGATTCGGTCAGGCAGGTGGTGACGTGGGCCCGCGAGAACATGGAGGCGAGCGGTCTGGACAGCGTGCGCTGGATCGTTGAGGATGCCCTGAAGTTCGTGCAGCGCGAAGTGCGCCGCGGCAATGCCTACGACGGCATCATCCTCGACCCCCCGGCCTACGGTCGGGGTGCCAACGGCGAGAAGTGGGTGCTCGAGGAGGGCATCGGCGAGATGCTGGCCTGTTGCGCCCGGCTGCTTGCCCCCTCGCACTCGTTTCTGGTGCTGAACCTCTACTCGATGGGGCTCTCCCCGACGCTGGCCCGCACGGCCGTGCGGCAGGCGTTCGGTGCGCCGCGCGAGGAGCAGTGGGGTGAGTTGTGCTTCACGGACCGGGGTGGCAAGGAGCTGCCGCTGGGAACCTACTACCGTTTCGTGCGCTGACGGCGTTGCGCGACGGGAACGAACGACAAAGCCTCTTCCGCAACCGACGGAGGGGGCTTCTATTTGAAACCCTGTCCAAACGAACAGACTATGGGATCTGCTTTTCTTGTGATTCTTTTCGGTGCCCTGAGCGGATGCCTGCTCTCGGTGCTGGTCGGCGTGATCGGCAGCCGGCGCCGCATCGGCTTCGGCTGGGCCTTTCTGATCAGCCTGATTTTTACGCCGCTCGTGGGGCTGATCGTCGCCCTTTTGACCGATCCCCTGCCGTGCGATGACCGCCGTTGGGGCTGCATCGGGACCCTTTTGGCCCTCCTGGGGCTGGTGTCGCTGGTGGTCTTCCTGCTGTTGCTGCTGGCGGGCGGTACGCTGCTGCTGGCCGCGTAGGCGCTGTCAGAATATGTGGTAGATGAGGATTCCCGCTACGGCCGAGAGGACGATCAGCAGGATGGGATTCACCTTGCGCCATGACCCGATGAAGACACCGCCGAAGAGCACCCAGCTCCAGGCATCGATGAAGTTCTGTTCGTCGGGCTCCGCGCTGTGGGGGAAAATCAGCAGCAGGGCCGCTGCCGCGATCATGCCGATCACGGCCGGACGCATCCCTTTCATAGCCCCTTCGACCAGTCGATTGTTCTTGAGCTTCAGAAAGAAACGTGCTACGAGGATCATCAGTGACAGCGACGGCAGACACACCGCGAACGTGGCGATCACCGACCCCAGCACCCCGCACCAGGCATATCCGGTCTGCATCCCCACTGAATAGCCGACGTAGGTGGCCGAGTTGATGGCGATCGGTCCGGGGGTGATCTGCGAGATGGCCACGATGTCGGCGAACTGCGCGTTGGTGAGCCATGCGTGCTGCACGACCACCTCGTTCTGGATGAGCGACAGCATGGCATAGCCGCCTCCGAATCCGAAGAATCCGATTTTCAGGTACGAAACGAAGAGTTGCCAGAGGAGGATCATGCTGTGTAAAGGTTATGGAAGGGTGACGTCGGTAATTGCCAGCTGCCCCTGGCGCAGCAGGGTGCGGACCGGGATCACGACGCCGCGGTTTTCGTATGTGTCCAGACAGGCGACGGCATACCAGTCGCCGTCGATAGGCGACTGTGAGGGTCGGCAGCGACCGTTTGTTGAAATCCTGTGCCCGGATGAGCGGATCTCCATCTGTTTCAGCTGTCGATTTTCCCACCTTCCGGCGGGTGGCATCATCCAGGGGCAATGCGGGTATTGCCGTCACCCCGTCGAACCTGGCCGACATCCAGCGGGTGTATTCCATGTAGAATTTTTCCAGGGCCTCGCGGGTTTGTTCCGTAGCCGAAGCGGAGCCTTCGGGCTTCGTTGGGCCGGTAACGGCGCACCGGGCGGTGGCCGATCCGGTGAGGAGCGTTGCGAAGAGTAGAAGTCCGGCGAGCAGGACGGATTTCATGTTTTTTTTCATGGCTTTTGTCGGTTTTATGCTTGGTTTGGGTCTTTGCGCTTTTTGATCTTCGGTGCTACGGCCAGCTCCCAGGCAATGCCTCCGGCCGCCGCGATTACCAGAATCCAGATCGGCGACCAGCCCAGTCCCCAGACCGCCAGCGCCGAGGCGGCAATGACCACGAACATCGACCAGTGCATGCCGCGGGCCAGCGAGATCACCGGTCCGATGATGAGCGCCACGACGGCCGGGCGCATCCCCTTGAAGGCGGCGTCGATGACCGGATTGTGGCGGATGTCGGCGAAGAAGAGGGCGATCAGCAGGATGATGACGAACGACGGCACCACCACCCCCAGCAGCGCGGCGGCGGCGCCCCGCAGCCCCCGGACCTTGTAGCCCACGAAGACCGACGTATTGAGCGAAATCGGCCCCGGAACCGACTGGGCCAGCGTCAGCAGGTCCAGAAACTCCCCGCGCTCGATCCATTTGCGGTTGTCGATCACCTCGCGTTCGATCAGCGGAATCATGGCGTAGCCTCCGCCGAAGGTGAAGAGCCCGATCTTGAAGAACGATCTGAAGATGGTAAACAGTCGGTTCATCGCTGCGGTCAAATGCGTTTTTTGCGGCCCAGCAGGCAGCGTATTCCGTCGATATAGGTCATTGGGTGAGTCGGTGCTCCCGGCAGCCAGAGGTCCGGGCGGTGCCGCTCGAGAAACGTGCGGTCGATGGCGCGGCTTCCGGCGAAGAGCCCGCCCGAGCAGGCTTCCGAGCCGCAGACGACGAGGATCTTCGGCTCGGCCACGGCGTCGTAGCAGATCTCCAGCGCTTCGGCCATGTTCTGCGAGACGGGGCCCGAGAGCACCACGCCGTCGGCATGGCGCGGCGAGGCGGTGAAGCCGATGCCGTAGCGGCCGAGATCGAAATTGACGTTACCCGTGGCGTTGAGCTCCATCTCGACCGAGGCGTCGCCTCCGGCCGAGACCTCGCGCAGCTGGAGCGCGCGGCCGAAGAACTGCCGGATCTCGGGGCGCACCTGTGCCGGGTCGAAGGGCACGCGCCGGTCGCCGGGATGCAGGATGAGCCCCTCGCGCGTGGGCGAGCCGATGCGGTAGTCGTTTGTGAAGCGGATGCTGTGCGGCGCGCGCCGGGCACATTCGCCGCAGAAGAGACAGCGGCCCAGGTCGAGCGTGAAGGGCTCCGCCGTGATCGCGCCCGTCGGGCAGATCGCCGCAGCCTGCTCCACGTCCCGGCGTTCCCCGTCCGTCGCGGGTTCGTCCAGTTCGGGACGTCCGCGGAAGGCCGCGGTCAGCTCCACGGCGTCGAGGTCCGGGATATACTGCTTCCCGTGGCTGCGTAATACGCGTATTTTCGGAAATATCATATCGTTTTCACTCTTAACGGTTCGTGTTCGTCCGGCCCTGTGTCAGAGGTCGTGTCCGCAGTAGGAGAGGTTGAAGCTCTTGTTGCAGATCGGGAAATCGGAGATTCCCTCCCCGCGGACGGCCAGTGCCAGCGCCAGCCAGTTGTGCAGGCTCGGGTCCTTGATCCGGCAGGCGGCGATGCGCCCCGAGGAGTCGGTGACCACCGCGTGGCAGATCTCGCCGCGCCACCCCTCGACGAGCCCTACCGACAGCGAGTCGGGGGCGAGCGGGGCGGTGTAGTCGGGGGCCGGCAGCTCTCCGGCCGGGGAACGCCACGCCTCCAGCAGGCGGTCGATGTATCGGGCCGACTGCAGCACTTCGCGGCAGCGGACCATCAGGCGGGCCATCACGTCGCCCTGCGTGCGGACGACGGGTTCGTGGCGCAGCAGTCCGGTGTAGGGCCCCCACGGATGCGAACTGCGCAGGTCGCGCGCCACGCCGCTGGCCCGGGCCGCCTGTCCGACGCCGCCGATGCGGAGCATCTCCTCGCGCGGCACGATGCCGCACTGTTCGAAGCGTGCCAGCAGCGAGGGCGACGATTGAATGTCGCGGCGCACCTCGTCGTAGCGGCGGGCGATCTCGCGGACGTTCGTGCGGATCATCTCCGCGGTCTGCTCCGTGAGCGGGAGGTCCGTGCCGCCGGGGCGGATGACCCCCTTGCCGAAACGGTTGCCGCACCAGGCCTGCGTGGTGTTGATCGTCATCGTGCGCAGCGCCTCGCAGGCCACCTGCCCCAGCTGGTAGCCCACATCCATCGACAGCGCCCCGGTGTCGGCGATCTGCATGGCCATGCGCTCGAGTTCGAGCGCGACGGTGTGTTCGACCGCCAGCCGCTCCGGAGTGCGGAATCCCGTCAGCTTGCCGACCGCCTCGGCGAAGGCCGTGGCGTGCGCCACGGCGCTGTCCCCGGCGATCGTTTCGGCAAGACACATCTGCCGCAGGCGGTTGTCCGTCTCGGCGAAAGCCTGCTCGACCCCACGGTGCTGGTAGCCCAGCGCGATCTCGAGGTGGAGCACCTGCTCGCCGTTGCAGATGAAGCGGAAAGCCCCCGGCTCGATGATCCCTGCATGAATCGGGCCGACATTGACCTCGTGCAGCGATGCACCGTCCATCGTGTAGAAGGGGTAGTTGTCCATCGTGCTGCGGCGGTCGTAGCGGTCGGCCGGAAAGCGCAGCGGCTTGGGCCACGGCATGCCGTCGAAGCGGATGCCGTAGCGCTCGGTGATGTCGCGTTCGAAGGGGTGCAGGGCGGGGTGCACGGCCGTCAGCGAAGGCAGGGCCTCCTCGTCGTAATACTCCATGGCGTGCGAGGTGACCAGTATGCGGTGTTCCGCGTCGTCGAGCAGGATGCAGATGAAGCGCATCCGGTCGCCGGTCGGGAGGGCGAAGTAGTGGGCCACGTGGTAGCGCGGGTCGGAAAGCCGCGCGGAGAGGTCGTCGTAGAAGTCGGCGTAGGCCGCTTCGGGAATCTCCGCGAGCGGAATGGCGGAGGCGGTGTTGTCGGTTATGTACGGATTCATGGATTTCATAGCGAAGCGATTTCGGCGATCAGACGTTCGAGGGCTCCGGGCTGCCAGACCCCCACGACGATGGCGGCGAGCAGCAGCGTCAGGGCCGACCACGAGAGCGTGCGATCGACCTTCGAGGGGTGCAGCTCGTCCTGGTTGGGCTGGTAGCAGAGCCGGATCATGCGCATGCAGAACGAGTAGATGACGATGCAGAGCAGCAGCAGGATGCCGCCGACGAGCCACCATTTGCCCGCGGCGATCACCTCGCGCAGGATCGTGAGCTCCGAGACGAAGAGCGGCGAGGGCGGGAAGGCCATCAGCACGACCATGCCCGCGAGCAGCCCGACGGCTCCCACCCGGTTGATGTGTATGTAGTCGCCGATGCGGTTGATGCGGTAGCCGTTGTAGACCTGCCGGACGACAGCCATCTGCAGGAAGAGGCTGCTCTTGACCAGCGTGTGGCAGACGACGTGGAAGACGGCGGCCCAGACTCCCACGCCTCCGATGCCGAGCCCGATGGCGGCGATTCCCATGTTCTCGACCGTGGAGTAGGAGAGGAAGCGCTTGTAGTTGTTCGTGCGGCGCAGGAAGAGTGCGCCGATGACGAGCGACAGGATGCCCACGACCAGCAGCACGGAGCGTACCCAGGGGAAGACTTCGGTGGCGGCGAGGACCTTGTAGACGCGCAGGATGGCGAGGAATCCCGCATTGACCAGCCCCGTGGAGATGAGCGCCGAGGCGGGCGACGGGGCGGCGAAGTTGGCGTCGATGCCCACGGTGTAGAGCGGGAAGAGTTCGACCTTGCAGCTGTACCCGCAGAGGATGAGCAGGAAGGCCGTCTTCAGGTAGAGGGCGTTGCCGCCGGCTGCGGCTGCGGCGACGGCCTCGTAGTCGAGCGATTCGCACCGGGTCGCCGCGGCCAGCAGCAGGATGCCCAGGTAGGCCATGGCGATGCCCGTCGAGCAGACGAAGACATACTTCCAGGCCGCCTCGAGCGTCTGTGCCGTGCGGCGGTGGTAGATGATGCCTGCCGAGCAGAGGGTCGTGGCCTCGAGGAAGATCCATGTCACGGCGAGGTTCGAGGCGAAGTAGACCCCGGCGATGGCCGTTGTCAGGAGCATGACCAGTGCGAAATAGCTCCGCATCTGGCCCAGGTCGCTGCCGCGCAGATAGGCCTCCGAGTGGGCGAAGGCGTAGATCGATACGACGGTGAGCAGCACGAAGAAGAGCGTGCCGGCGGCATCGAAGCGGAAGGCTCCGAGCGAGGAGGTGTCGTAGCCCCCTCCGAGGGTGATCCAGAGGGCGAAGGCAGCCTGGACGGCGTAGAACGCCACGCCCGCCAGGTGGATCTGCCGTTCGTTGCGGGCGGCGAATGCCGAGGCGCCCGTCAGAATGCTTGCGATGAGGTAGTAGAGCATGGTGTCAGTCCTTTACGTTGGTGAGCGAATCGGCGTCGTCGGCGTGGATCTTGCCGTCGATCTTCGTCAGGAAGATGCCCAGCATGAGCACCGAGATGAGGATGTCGAGCAGAATGGCAAAGTTGATGAGCAGCGGCATTTCGACGCCGATGGCCGTCGAGAAGAGGAAGACGCCGTTCTCGATGGTCAGGAACCCGACCATGTGCGAGAAGATGCGCTGGCGCAGCGTGATGAGGATCAGTCCGCTGAGCAGTGCATAGAGCGCCACGCCGAAGAAGATGAGGTCGATCGTCGAGTCGGCGATGTAGTAGGTGAGCGAGGCGCTGACGACCAGAGCCGTGAGCGAGAGCAGCAGCGAGCCCGACTGCGAGGAGCCCGAGCGGGTCACGCGGTTGATCTTCGTGCGGCGGATCACGGCAAAGAGCAGCGCCGGGACCAGGATGCCCTTGAAGAGCAGCGTCTCGATGGCGATGAAGGCCAGCTCGGCGGGGTTGATGGCGTGGAGCCGGACCAGGGCGATGGCGAAGAGCAGCCACCCCTGCAGCCCGATGAGCGAGGCGAAGTTGCGGAAACGCTCGGTGATCGAGAGGTAGACGAGCGTCACGACATAGAGGATGACGAGCGGAAGGATCATTGTACGACGATGTTCAGGCGCAGCAGGTAGGCCGTGAAGTAGACCAGGGCGGCCAATGCTGCGACGGTGAGGATAAAGGTGGTGTTGCGTGCGAGTTTGTTGCGGGCCTGGGTCGATTCGACCACGCCGACCGAGAGCCCCGTGAGGAGCACGGCCAGCGGTGCGGCGATCCACCAGCGGGGGCAGAAGGCCGCGGCGACGGCATCGGCGGCCAGCAGCGAGAAGGCGGCGGTCTTGAGCCACGTGCCCATCTTGATGAAGGCCAGATCGACGCCGCAGTAGTCCAGGCACATCACCTCGTGGATCATCGTCAGCTCGAGGTGCGTGCGGGGGTCATCGACCGGTATGCGGCCGCTCTCGGTGAAGACGATCTTCGTCAGGATGTAGGCCACGAGCAGCAGGACGACGATCAGCTGGGTGTCCTCCCCGATCTCGGTCGAGAAGATCGACGCGAAGGAGGTGAAGCCCGAGATAAGGGCGAGGGTGCCGAAGACGAGCATCAGCGCCGGTTCGACCAGGGCGCCGTAGAGCGCCTCGCGGCTGGCGCCCATCCCTTCGAACGAGCTGCCGGTGTCCATGGCGGCGAGGATGATCGCCAGACGTCCGAGTGCCAGCAGGTAGGCGAAGGCCACCAGGTCGCCGTCGAACGAGAGCACGGGCTGCAGGTTGCCCACGGGGATGAAGAGCGCGGCGACGAGGGCCGAGCCGAGCGACACGGAGGGCGCGATGCGGAAGAGCGCCGAGGTGGTCGTCGAGTAGACGGCACCCTTGCGGAGCAGCAGCGCGACGTCGTAGAGGTGCTGTGCGAAGCGGATGCCTTTGCGCCCCGCCAGGCGGGCGCGCGTGCGGTGGATCAGCCCCGGGATCGCGAGGGCCGTCAGCAGCAGGAGCAGGGTATTGAGTGCCTCCATGGGTTTACAGGAGATTGAGGATCGAGAGGATGAATATCAGGGCGAGGAACGCCAGCGCGAAGAGGACGTAGTGGTTGATCTTTCCGGTCCTCAACCGCATGACGCGGGCGTTGATGCGGCGCAGCAGCTCGACCCACCACATCGAGAAGAGCCTTCCGATGCGGTCGCGGTGGCCGACGTCGAAGGAGTGGGAGGCGGGGAAGATCTCGCCCTTGCCTACGGGCGAGCCTTCGCCGCTGTTCTGCGTCAGGGGCGTGGCGATCGACTGCAGTCCCTCGGAGAAGGATTCGCCCGTGTACTGCATGCGGACATTCACCGACGTGAAGCCGCAGCCCCACGTGGGACCCTGGGCGACCTTCCGTGTGCGGAGGATGCGGCTCCGGAGCCAGACGAGCAGGGCGACGACGAGCAGGAGCAGCCAGGCCGTGCGCCCGACGGTCGTGAGCGAGGGCGAGAGCAGCCACGAGGCGGCATCCGCGGGGGTGTGGATGAAGAAGTCGGCGCTGCGCACGGCGATGCCCGCCGCGGCGCGCGGGAAGAGTCCGACGAAGAGGATGCCGGCCAGCGGGATGGCCATGGCGGCGATGCGCACGTTGCCCACCTCGGAGGCTTCGGCCACCTCGTGCGAGCGGGGCGACCCGAGGAAAACCGTGCCGTAGAGTTTGGTGAAGGCCAGCAGCACCACGCCGCCGATCAGGGCGAGGGCGGCCAGTCCGGCTGCCGAGGCGAGGGGCGTGTTGTCGGCGGCGATTCCCTCGAACATCCCGAGGTAGATCAGCAGTTCCGAGACGAAGCCGTTCAGCGGCGGGAGGGCGCAGATGGCCGCCGTACCGACGAGGAAGAGCAGTGCCGTGAGGGGCATGTGCCGGCCCAGGCCTCCGAGCGCGTCGAGCGACGTGGTGTGCGTGCGCGAGAGGATGTTGCCCGCGCCGAAGAAGAGCAGCGTCTTGAAGAACGAGTGGTTCACGGTGTGGAGCAGGGCGCCCGCGATGCCGCAGAGGGCGGCGAACTGGTTGCCCGAGGCCTTGCCCAGCGCCGCGATGCCGAGGCCGATGAGGATCACGCCGATGTTCTCGATCGACGAGTAGGCCAGCAGCCGTTTCACGTCGTTCTGTGCGGCGGCGAGCATCACGCCCCAGAGCCCCGTGACGATGCCTGCGCCCAGCAGGATGAGCCCGGCCGTGCGGAGTTCGGGCAGGTCGCCCAGGGCGGCCGTGATGCGGAGGATGCCGTAGACGCCCGTCTTGATCATCACGCCCGACATCAGGGCCGAGACGTGCGACGGTGCGGCGGGATGGGCCTCCGGAAGCCATACGTGCATCGGGAAGAGTCCGGCCTTCATGCCGAAGCCCGCCAGGAAAAGGAGGTAGAGCGGCAGCACGGGCTGCGTGCGGAATGCGGCGGCCAGTGCGCCGAACGAGGTGTCGCCCGTCGCGATATCGAGGCGGACGAAGCCGATGAGCAGCAGCACGAAGCCGATGTGCATCATGATCAGGTAGGAGAGGGCGGCGCGGCGGACCTCGCGGCGCTCGGCGTCGAAGAGGATCAGCAGGAACGACGCCACGGTCATCAGCTCCCAGAAGAAGAGGAACGAGTAGCCACCGTCGGAGAGCACGACTCCCAGCATGGCATAGCACATGGTGACCAGCGAGGTGTAGTGCAGCGAGACGTGGGCCGGGGACTTGTGCTGCAGGTGCCGGGCCAGGTAGCCCTGCGAGTAGAGCACGGCGGCCACCGAACCGATCGCAATGACGAGGACGAAGAGCGCCGATAGGCCGTCCATCGAGCCCGAGTCGCCGCCGAACGGCGTGCCGGAGATGACCCACAGCGGTCCGTAATGGGCCCCGGCGAGCGTTGCCGCGGCCCGTATGCCGACGGCGAGCGTGCCGATGAGCGTCAGGCCGAGTGCGGCCCACGCTTTCATGCGCAGGGGTACGGCGAACAGCAGGGCCGTCACCGCCGCCAGCGCGAGAAGTGTACCGAGAAAAAACATGCTGTTATGATAGGTGTCTTTTTTATTTCGAACCGTTTACGACCGACGTCATCACCACGGCCACGAGGGCTGCGGTTTCGGTCCTCAGGCGCTGCTGCCCGAGCGTGATCTCCTCGAACCCGTGTTCGAGCGCGAAGTCCACCTCGGCGGGGGAGAAGTCTCCCTCGGGGCCGATGCAGACGAGCACGGATTCTCCCGGGCGGATCGCCTCGGGCAGGTAGCGTTTGCCCGAGGGGGCGTGTGCCGGCCCGCAGTGGGCGATCAGCCGCCGCCCCTCGAAGGGGGCGAGCACCGCCTCGCGGAACGGGGTGAGCGGATGCAGCACCGGGCGGTATGCCTTGAGCGACTGCTTCATGGCCGCCGTGATGATCTTCTCGCTCCGCTCGGCCTTGAAGACGCGCCGCTCGCTGTGCTCCGTTTCGAGGGGGATCACGGCGCCGATGCCCACCTCGGTGGCCTTCTCGAGGAACCACTCGAAGCGGTCGGCGTTCTTGGTCGGGGCTACGGCCACCGTCAGCGCATAGGAGAGACGCTCGAAGTCGTGGATCGTCTCGACGACCTCCACGGTGCACCGGCGCGGGTCGTCCTCCACGATCCGGCAGCGGTGGAGCGTACCCCGCCCGTCGGCGATGTGGAGCGTCGCGCCGCGTCCCAGGCGCAGCACGCGGATGCAGTGTTTCGACTCCTCCTCACCGAGCGTATGTAGGGGCGGTACGATCGCGGGATCGTAAAAAAGTTGCATACCTGCTATAATTTACTAACTTTGCAACGGCTTGAGCCGGCGCATGGAGATGCCCCGGCGTCTGCAGGCTGCAAAGTTATATAAAATAAGACGACTGATGAAACGTATTGCAGGATTATTGACACTTTTTCTGGCCATGACGACCGTTGCGTGCAAGTCCGACAAAAAGGTCGGCGAAAATCCCTTCTTCTCGGCGTGGGAGACTCCCTACGGCGTTCCTCCTTTCGATAAGATTCTACCCCAGCATTTCCTCCCGGCCATCGAGCGCGGCATGTCGCTGCACGATGCCGAGATCGACGCCATCGTGACCAACCGCGACGAGCCGACCTTCGAGAACGTTATCCTGGCGTTCGACAACTCGGGGCAGATGCTTGCGCAGACCTCGCTGGTCTTCGGCATGCTCTGTGCCGCGCAGAACACGCCCGAGATGCAGGCCCTGCAGGAGCAGGCGATGCCCCGGCTGACGGCCCACTACGACAAGATCCTGCTCAACGATGCGCTCTTCGAACGGGTGAAGGCGGTCTACGACAACCGGGCGATGTTCGACCTCGACGCCGAGCAGAGCCGCCTGCTGGAGAAGACCTACCGTTCGTTCGTGCGTGCCGGGGCGCTGCTCGGTGCCGACGAGAAGGCCCGGCTGGCGGAGATCAACGGCGAACTGGCCCTCGCTTCGGTGAAGTTCGGCAACAACCTGCTGGCCGAGAACTACAACTTCACGATGGAACTCGAGCCCGAGCAGATGACCGGGCTGCCGGCCGGCGTGCAGGAGCAGGCCCGCGAGAAGGCCCGCGAACTGGGCAAGGGAAACAAGGGGGTCGTCACCCTGCAGAAGCCGAGCATGATCCCCTTCCTGACCTATTCGCCCAACCGCGAACTGCGCGAGCGGATCTACACGGCCTACCTGAACCGCTGCAACCGCGGTGACGAGTACGACAACAAGCAACTCATCAACGACTTCATCCGCCTGCGCACGGAGAAGGCCCACCTGCTGGGCTATCCCTCCTACGCCGCCTATGTCGTGGACGACGAGATGGCCGGCACGACCGAAGCGGTCTACGACCTGCTCGAGGGGGTCTGGGCTCCGGCGCTCGAGAGTGCCAGGCGTGAGTTGGGCGAGCTCGACTCGCTCTTCCGCAAGGACTTCCCCGACGGTGAGTTCGCCTCGTGGGACTGGTTCTACTACGCCGAGAAACTCCGCAAGCAGAAGTACAACCTCGACGAGGAGATGCTGCGTCCCTACTTTGCGCTGGAGAATGTCCGCAGCGGCGTCTTCTTCCTCGCCAACCGTCTCTACGGCATCACCTTCCGGCCGATTGTCGTGCCGGTCTACCATCCCGAGGTGACGGCCTTCGAGGTGCTCGATGCCGACGAGTCGCACCTCGGCGTGCTCTATTTCGACTTCTTCCCCCGCGAGGGCAAGGGGCAGGGCGCCTGGTGCGGCAACTACGTTGAGCAGAGCTACCGCGACGGCGAGCGGGTGGCTCCCGTCGTGTCGATCGTGGCCAATTTCACCCGTCCGACGGGCGACAACCCGGCGCTGCTGACCCTCGACGAGGTCGAGACGCTCTTCCATGAGTTCGGCCACGCGCTCCACTTCCTCTTCCACGACGTGAAGTACCGCGGCCTGTCGGAGGTCGAGGGCGATTTCGTCGAGCTGCCGTCGCAGGTCATGGAGAACTGGGCCTTCAACCCCGAGGTGCTCAAGCAGTATGCCGTACACTACCGCACGGGCGACGTGATGCCCGAGGCGCTGATGGCCAAGATCGCCCGCAGCGAACTCTTCAACCAGGGCTTCATGACCACCGAGCTGATCGCCGCGTCGCTCTCCGACATGGACATCCACTCGACGACCGAGTATGCACCCTTCGACCCGATGGAGTTCGAGCGCAAGGCGCTCAACGAGAAGCGGGGTCTCATCCCGCAGATCGAGCCGCGCTACCGCTATCCCTACTTCAGCCACATCTTCGACGGAGGCTATTCGGCCGGATACTATTTCTATACGTGGGCCGAGGTGCTTGACAAGGATGCCTTCGAGGCCTTCCGCGAGAGCGGCGACCTGTTCAACCGCCGCGTGGCCGACGACTTCCGCCGCAAGATCCTCGAGCGCGGCGGTTCGGAGGACGGGGATGACCATGTACCGCGCCTTCCGCGGCAAGGATCCCGACAAGCGGGCCATGCTGCGCAGCCGCGGGCTGTGGACCGATCCCGAACCTGCCGATTCGCTGGCCGCCGGTCTGCCGCCTGCCGCCGGGACCACTGCCGAGGCCGTTGCGGAGAACTGATCCCGCCGATTCGTGAAGAAACCGCAAACCCTGTACCTTATTATGAAAAAAGCAATTCTTGTCATGGCTGTTTCCATCCTGGCCGCCGGCTGTGCCGACAACTCGGTTCCCCGGGCCGACCTGCCCGAACTGGACCTTTCGAATCCGCTGCTGGCGGAGTGGGATACCCCTCACGCCACGCCGCCCTTCTCGCGCATCGAACTCAAGGACTACGAGCCGGCATTCGACGCGGCGATCGCCTGCTCGCGTGCCGAGGTCGAGGCGATCGTCCGCAACCCCAGGAAGCCGACCTTCATGAATACGATCGTCGCCCTGGAGCGTCAGGGCGCCCTGCTCAACCGCATTGCAGGGGTTTTCTTCAACCTGATGAGCGCCGATACGTCGGACGAGATGCAGCAGATCGCCGAGCGCGTGCAGCCCAAGCTGACCGCCCTGTCGAACGACATCTCGCTCAACCCCGAGCTCTTTGCCCGCGTGAAGGCGGTCTACGAACACCCCGGACGCAAACTCTCCACCGAAGACCGGCGCCTGCTGGAGAAGACCTACCGGAGCTTCGCCCGCAACGGTGCGGCCCTGTCGGACGAGGACAAGGAGCTCTACCGCCAGTATACCACCGAGCTGTCGGCCCTCTCGCTCGAGTTCGACCGCAACTCGCTGGCTGCGACCAACGCCTTCACGCTCCACATCACCGACCCTGCGGCGGTGGCCGAACTGCCCGCCTTCGTGCGCGAGGGTATGGCCGCCGAGGCCAAGTCGCGCGGCGAGAGGGGTTGGGTCGTCACGCTGCAGTATCCGAGCTACCTGCCCTTCATGACCTATTCGTCGAACCGTGCGCTCAAGGAGAAGCTCTGGCGGGCCAACAGCTCCTGCTCGCTGGGCGGTGAGTTCGACAATACGGAGGTGGTGAAGAAGATCGTCAATACGCGGCTGAAGCTGGCCCGCCTGCTCGGTTACGACTGCTATGCCGACTATGTGCTCGAGGAGCGCATGGCCAAGGATACGCCGACGGTCCGTGCCTTCCTTGCCGAACTGCTCGATGCCTCGAAGGAGTATGCCGACGCCGACTACCGCACGATCTCGGAGTATGCCGCCTCGCAGGGCTTCAAGGGAACGCTCATGCCGTGGGACTGGTCCTACTATACCGAGAAGTACAAGCGCGAGAAGTATGCGCTCGACGCCGAAACGGTGAAGCCCTATTTCGAACTCGAGCGGGTGAAGAAGGGCGTCTTCCTGCTGGCCAACAAGCTCTACGGACTCAACTTCACGCCCAATCCCGGGATCGAGGTCTACCATCCCGACGTGACGGCCTACGACGTCACCGATGCCGGGGGGCCGTTTCATGGCGGTGCTCTATCTCGACTTCTTCCCCCGCGCCTCGAAAAACTCGGGTGCGTGGATGACCGAGTTCCGCGGAACGAAGCGCGTGGACGGCGAGGAGACCCGACCGCTGGTGTCGCTGGTGATGAACTTTACGAAGCCGACCGAAACGACCCCCTCGCTGCTGACCTTCGACGAGGTGGAGACCTTCCTGCATGAGTTCGGACACTCGCTGCACGGCATGCTGGGCGAAGGTTCCTACGAGTCGCTCACCGGCACGAACGTCTACCGCGACTTTGTCGAACTGCCGTCGCAGATCATGGAGAACTGGGCCACGGAGAAGGAGTTCCTCGACCTGTGGGCTGCACACTACCAGACCGGGGAGAAGATTCCCTCGGAGATCGTCGATCGCATCGTCGCCGCGCAGAACTACCTGGCGGCCTATGCCAACGTGCGCCAACTGTCGTTCGGACTGACCGACATGGCCTGGCATACGCTCACCGAGCCCTTCGAGGGCGATGTCGAGCTCTTCGAGCGCGAGGCGATGGCCCCGACGCAGGTGCTGCCCGTTGTCGAGGGTACGGCCATGTCGCCCGCCTTCGGCCACATCTTCGCCGGAGGCTATGCCGCCGGATACTACGGATACAAATGGGCCGAGGTGCTCGAGGCCGATGCCTTCTCGCTCTTCAAGGAGAAGGGGATCTTCAACCGCGAGGTGGCCGCGTCGTTCCGCGACAACATCCTCTCGAAAGGCGGAACGGAGGATCCCATGGAGCTCTATGTCCGCTTCCGCGGTCACAAGCCCGAACCCGAGGCGCTGCTGCGCAAGCTCGGACTCGAGAAGCGGTAGCGCTCCTGCCGCTCCCGGAAAACGGATGCGGGCAGTCCCCTTCGGCGGACTGCCCGCATTGTCGTTGTGTCCGTACACGGACGGATGTTGCCGGATGGGGCTATGCAAACGAAAACCCCGCCACCTTGCGGTCGCGGGGTTTTGTTGAGCTACCTGGATTCGAACCAAGAATAACAGGACCAGAATCTGTTGTGTTACCATTACACCATAGCTCAATGACGTTTTGGTGATGCAAAAGTAGAACTTTATTTCGCAATTGCAAAGAAAAATCAGAAAAAAAATTCGTAATTTTGTTTTCATGACGCCCCGGACAAGGGGGTTGAAAACGTAAAACTACTTAAAACCAGAAAATTATGGGAATCAAATTCCGCCTCGTGGTCATGAATTTTCTTCAGTATGCAATCTGGGGAGCGTACCTGACCTCGATGGGAACCTACCTTGTGGGCGTCGATCTGGCGTCGCATATCGGAATTTTCTATGCCATGCAGGGCATCGTCTCGCTCTTCATGCCCGCCGTCATCGGAATCGTGGCCGACCGCTGGGTGCCCGCACAGCGGTTGCTCGGCATCTGCCACCTGACGGCCGCCCTCTTCATGGGGGCTGCGGGCTATTACGCCCTATCGGCCGGTCCGGCGGTCTCGTTCGGGATCCTCTTCACGCTCTATTCGTTCAGCGTGGCCTTCTACATGCCGACGATCGCCCTCTCGAACTCCGTAGCCTACAGCGTGCTCGAAGGGGCCGGTATGGATACCGTGAAGTCCTTCCCGCCGATCCGCGTCTGGGGCACCGTCGGCTTCATCTGTTCGATGCTCGTCTGCGACGCAGCCGGTTTCCAGACCACCTGCATGCAGTTCATCCAGTGCGCTGTGCTGGGACTCGCGCTCGGCCTCTATGCCATGACCCTTCCGTCGTGTCCGGTCAGCCGCTCGGCCGAGCGCAAGAGCCTGGTCGAGGCCCTCGGGCTGCGCGCCTTCACGCTCTTCAGGCAGAAGAAGATGGCCCTGTTTTTCATCTTCTCGATGCTGCTGGGCGTCTCGCTGCAGATCACCAACGGCTTTGCGAATCCCTTCATCACCAGCTTCCGCGACATCCCCGAATATGCCTCCACGTTCGGCGCCAACCACGCCAATGCGCTGATCTCGCTTTCGCAGGTCTCCGAGACGCTCTGCATCCTGCTCATTCCCTTCTGTCTGAAACGCTTCGGCATCAAGAACGTCATGCTCATGGCCATGTTCGCCTGGGTGCTCCGCTTCGGCCTCTTCGGCCTGGGCAACCCCGGAAGCGGCGTGTGGATGTTCATCCTCTCGATGATCGTCTACGGCGTGGCCTTCGACTTCTTCAACATCTCGGGGTCGCTCTTCGTCAATAAGGAGACCGATACGGCGATCCGCTCCTCGGCGCAGGGGCTCTTCATGATCATGACCAACGGCATCGGCGCCACGATCGGAACGCTCGGTGCGCAGGCTGTCGTCAATCATTTTGTCTACTCGCGGCAGGGGGCCGAGGCGATGGTTGCGGGGTGGTCTGCCTCGTGGCTGATCTTTGCCGGCTATGCCCTGCTCGTGGGAGTGGTCTTCGCCCTGGTATTCAAATACCGGCACGACCCCGAGTCCGTGGCCGAGGGCCTGAACCGTTGATTCCGCCCGCCCGGTGCACTCCGGGCGGATGCAGCACAGCCTGTCCGGTGTCGGAGTTTTCCGATGCCGGATTTTTTTTGGAATGCGGGGTAGCGGGATGGAGACAGGCCGTGTCAGTACATGTTGTCGTACATCGACTGCGACTTGTCGTACTTCAGGTCGGAGAGCGAGGCGGCCTTCACGCCGATGTTGAAGCTCCAGCTCTTGTGGTAGCCGAAGGGGATCCACGAGAAGGACATCTGCCAGCAGTGGAGGTCGCGCGTGATCGATACCGACGAGGTCGTGAGCTTTCGGGCCTTGATGTCGTAACCGCCCTGGAAGGTGATGCCCGTCTTGGGTGTGAGGTTCAGCGATCCGTTGAAGCTGACGGTCTGCGTGACGTTCTTGCGGTATCCCGTCGTGCCGTTGTTCACGTAGGATACCGAGTAGTTCACCGCATAGTTGAAGCCGAAGTTCCACGGCAGCGAGAAGTCGTAGTAGGCCTGCGACATGTATTGCCTTCGCAGGGTGGGGTCCATCGTGCCGTAGGGGTCGTAGAACGGGTTCGAATACTCCGGGGGCAGGCTTGTGATGTCGTTTACGGCCGGCTGCGACTTGTCCTCGCGCGACTTGAAGGTGTAGCCGAACGACCAACCCGTCGAGGTAATGCGTCCCGGGAAGAAGAGCTTGTCGTAGCGGACACCCTCGGGCGTGACGCGGTAGGGGTCGATCGTGGCCGAGAGGTTGATGCCGAAGTTCTTGAAGAGCGTCGTGCGGAACGAGAGCGAGATGGTCGAGAGCCGCATCGAGTCGGCCAGGAAGTTGTACGACCCGCCCAGCCGCAGTTCATCGATGAGCTTGATCTTCTTGACGCCCGACGTGTCCCTCTTCGAGAGCACCTTCATCTCGAGGTTCTGCGACAGCGAGAAGGTCATCGACATCGAGCGGCCCGACGAGGGTACGCCGTAGGCATTGACCGCATAGGGCGAGTAGGTCGTCACGCGGCCCGTCGAGTCGGTCTGTCGCGTGAGGTAGTAGCCGTATTTGGGATCGGCGAAGTCGGGCGTGAAGGAGAATCCGACCGACGGGGTGATCGTGTGGCGGATGGCCTGGATCTTGCGGTCGCGGCGCTTCTTCGTGAAGTCGTACATGCCGTAGAGGGTCGTCGAGGCCGAGACGCTGGTGGAGTAGTTGTAGAGGCGGTAGAATCCGTAGTTCGAGGGCAGCGTGTCGGTCTGGTTCGTGATCGGATTCCACTCGTACTCCTGCTTCTTGAAGTACCACTTCTCGGTGTAGTTGAACGACGGCGTGATGTTGATGTAGTTGAGCAGGTTGAACGATGCCGATACGGGGATCGAATGCTCGATGCCGTTCTTCATGTTCTCGAGCGTCTTCTTCGAGAAGATCTCCGACTCGGTGGTGGTGACCGAGTTGGTCATCTTGCCCGTATACTGCATCGAGATCTTCTCGTACCAGCGGTCCTTGCCGGTCTTCTCCTTGCGCTTGAAGGGGTAGAATCGCGAGACGTTGAAGACCACCGTGGGCAGCGTCACCGAGATCGACTTGTTCTGCGAGTTCTGCGAGATGGCCATGTTTGCCGAGAGCGAGAAGGGGGTTCCGCTCCAGCTCTTCGAGTAGGAGATCGACGAGTTGGTCTGCGTCGAAAGGATGTCGTTGATGTTGGTGGCCGAGTAGCGGTTGTAGCCGCTGGTGGCGAAGTTCACCGAGGCCGAGAAGGTCGATCCGGGGTTGGCCTTGGCGTCCTGCGAGTGGGTCCACTGCACGCGGAAGTTGTTCTGCTTGATGTAGTCGGGCTCGCCCTTTTCGCCGGTCTTCACGCTCGAGAACTCCACGTTGAAGCTGCCGCTGTACTTGTATCGCTTGATGTAGCGCGAGGCGGCCGAGGCCTCCCACGAGCCGAGCGTGTAGAATCCGCCGCGGAGCGCCAGGTCGGCATATTCACCCAGCGTGATGTAGTAGCCCAGGTCGCGGAGGAAGAATCCCTTGGAGGTCTCCTCTCCGTAGGTGGGCATCAGCAGACCCGACTTGGGGCCCATGTTGATCGGGAAGAAGCCCTCGGGTATGCAGAGGAAATAGATCGGTACGTCCTCCATGACCAGGTAGGCCGGTCCGGTGACCACCTTTTTCCCGGGAATCACCTTCGCCTTGGTCATGGCCAGGTAGAAGTGCGGGTGGTCGGTCTGGTCGCAGGTGGTGTACTTGCCGTGCTCGATGTTGAAGGTGTTGTCGGGCATTTTCTTCACGCTGCCGCCCACCAGCCAGCCGTCGCCCTGCTGCGTGGCCACGCCCTTGATCTTGGCCTTCTGCGTGTCGAGGTTGTAGGTGATCGTATCCATCTGGTAGGCCGTTCCGCCCTCGGTGAACTCGGGTTTGGTGACCGTCCACTTGCCGTCCACCGAGTCGGGCTTTCCGTAGGCGTAGATCAGCTTCGTGTTCATGTCGATCTGCATGTAGTCGGCCTTCAGGTTCCGGTTCTGGTAGGAGACGTCTCCCTCGTTGTAGACATAGACCTTCTTGTTGCGCACGTCGTAGACCAGTGAGTCGGTATTCTTGCCCGAGAGCTGGTCGTCGAGGAACGGACGTGCGGCACGCGGGTTGCGGGTCGTGTCGGAGTCGGAGCGCGATGCCAGCGAGTCGGCCTTTTGGGCCACCAGCGAATCGACCTGCGAAGAGAAGACCGAGTCGCGCTCCTCCTGCGTCAGGCTGTTGAATTCGCGGGTGCGGCGCTCCTGTTCCCGGGCGGCGCGGGCCCTTTCACGGCGTTCGCGCCGCGAAAGGAGTTCGGGCTTCAGGTCGAGCGGTGCGAGGGCATCGGGTTGGTCGGCCGTTGCGGATTGCAGCGTGTCGGGAAGGTGTGCGGGGAGGGTGTCTGCCAGTGCCGTGCGGAGTGCCGCAGCCGGGGCTGTAGTGCCCAGCAGAGCCTGGACGAAGAGCAGAAGCACCGTCGCCGACAAGAGATATTTTACCCTTACGCTGTTCAAAATTCCAAAAATTTCCGTACCTTTGCCGACAAGTCGGCAAAAACGCCCGCCCCGGGGCCCATTCGGCTCCATGCGGCGTGCAAGGCGCGACAAAGATAGGTAAAAATTTACAGATAGCCTGCACTTGATACCACTAAATATGCGCACACGGTTCCTCTTCCTCCTCGTACTGGCGGCGGTCACGCTTCTGACAAACGTGGCCCGCAGCGCGAATATTGCATACGGGGTCGAAGTTGTCGTGATCGATGCCGGCCACGGCGGCAAGTTTCCCGGAGCGCATTACGGCGGGGTCTACGAAAAGGACCTGACGCTGAAGGTGGCCCTCAAGGTCGGACGTCTGATCGAGCAGGGAATGCCGGGTGTAAAGGTGGTCTACACGCGCAAGACCGACAAGGAGCTGGGCAAGACCCTGGCCGACGACCTGCAGGCGCGTGCCGATATCGCCAACGGCGCCGGAGGCGACCTCTTCATCTCGATCCACGTCAATGCCGCCCGTGCCACGGCGGCCCGCGGGGGTCGAGACGCTCATCATGGGCGAGAGCCCCAAGGAGCAGCGCTACAACGAGAATGCACTCTACGAGAGCAACCGCGAGGATCTGATCGACATGTCGGACGAACGGACCGCGGCAATCGTCCGGGCCTACATCCAGAACCTGCAGTTCACCTACGGCGAGTACAGCATGGCGCTGGCCCGCTTCATACAGAACAACTACATCGCCAGCGGCCGCCACTCGCGCGGGGTGAAGCCCCAGCTGCTGCGGGTGCTCTATGCCACCGACATGCCGGGTGTGCTGACCGAGATCGGCTTCATGACCAATCCGCAGGAGATGGCCTACATGAAGTCGGAGAAGGGACAGAACGAGATCGCCCGCAACATCTACCAGGCCGTGCGCGACTATTCGGACTACGTGCTCAAGATCCGCAAGTCGGAGGGCGGGGCCGTGCAGACCGTGCCCGCGGAACCTGCGGTGCCGGCCGGGGATACGGCCCGGGAAAAGGCGCGTCCTGCCCCCGTTCCGGCCGGAACGGCTGCCGGAGAACAGCCCTCTTCGGCGGCAGGACAGGGGGCGAAGGCTCCGGCTGCGGAGCAGCCGTTGCGCTATGCCGTGCAGGTGATGGCCAGTTCGAAGGCCGTGCCGCTCTCCTCGTCGCAGTTCCGCTCGTACCGCGGCAAGGTGAAGGAGTATGCCTCCGAGGGGCGTTTCCCCTATAAATACTGCGTCGGCGAATATGCCGACCGTGCGGCGGCCCAGAAGCGGCTGCGCGAAGTGCGCAAGGTCTTCCCCGAGGCGTTCGTGGTGAGCGTGCAGGGCGGCAGAGTCGTCAAATGATAAGAAGAATAAGAAATTCGTGATATGAAAAGAGAAGCCAAAATCGGAATCTTCGCCGTGGCGATGATCATCGCCGCATGGGCCGGAATCCGATTCCTCAAGGGGTTTGACATCTTCGGCCGCAACACGGTCTATTACGCGGCCTACGACCAGGTCAATGGCGTGCAGTCGGCCTCGTCGGTCCTGATGCAGGGCGTGAAGATCGGCACCGTGACCGGAATCTCGTTTGACCCGCAGCGCAGCGACAAGGTGATCCTGCAGCTGACCATCAAGCGGCAGTACCGCATCCCGTCGGATTCCGAGGCGAAGATCGTCAGCAGCAGCCTGATGGGCGCCAAGGCCATCGAGGTGACCTACGGGGAGTCGGACACCTACCTCGAAAAGGGAGACACGCTCCGTTCGAGCCGCAACCGCGACCTGATGGACATGGCCGGCTCGGAGCTGGAGTTCTTCAAGCAGAAGATCTCGCAGGTGACCGACGAACTTTCGCTCACGCTCGGCAACATCAACCGCCTGCTGGAGGAGAACGGCGAAAACATCTCCGGGACGCTCGGTAACCTCAACAACCTCTCGGGTGACCTGGCGCAACTGCTCGATTCCGAGAAGAGCAACCTGCAGGAGGCCGTGCGCAACCTGACGGAGTTCGCCGACATGCTGGGCGAGAATGCGCCCCGCGTGGACAGCATCGTGGGCAACCTGAATGACGTTACGGGGGAGTTGGCCGAGGCGGAGTTCGCCCGCAGACTCTCCGATGCCGTCGGACAGGTGGGCAGCCTGCTCGAGCGGATCGAGGCCGGCGAGGGTACGGTAGGACGTCTGGTGAACGACCCGGCACTCTACGATTCGCTGACCACGGCCGGCAGCAACCTTGCGGCGCTGCTTGCCGATCTGAAGAACTATCCGGGCCGCTACGTGCATTTCTCGCTCTTCGGCCGCGATCCCGAGAAGATGAAGGCCAAGGCGCTGCGCAAGGCTGCCCGCGAGGCCGCCCGGGCCGAGCGCGACTCCCTGAAGCGGGCGCAGTGAGCGCGGTCCCGCGGCGGTGACGGAGCCTGCGTGCAGGAGCGGCGGTGCGTTTCCTGAACGGGTCACGTTCCGCAGCAGGGTGGAATTTCGCTCCGGAAGGATCCCGCGGACGATGAAAAGTTAATTTTACGGCAATGATATATCCTGCTTCCTTCGAGCAGAAAATAGGTTTCGACCGGCTCCGCGAGCAGGTCGCAGCCCTTTGTACCATGCGCGCGGCCCGCGAGCGGATCGCCTCCGAGCAGTTCTCCACCTCGCCGCGCGAAATCGAACGCCGGCTGGCTTTGGCCGACGAGATGCGCCTGCTCCTCGACATGGAGCACGACTTCCCCGGAGGCGAATACCCCGACATCGACCAGATCGTCGCCAAACTGCGCGTCGAGGGGACGTTCCTCGACGTCGAGGAGGTCGTTACGCTGCATCGGGCGCTGTCGGCCCTCGGCGGAGTCATCTCGTTCATCCTCAACCGTCAGGATCGCTATCCGACACTTTGGGACCGCACGCACGGCGTGGCCGCGTTCCCCGAGATCGTCCGGCGCATCGATGCGATCGTCGATCGCTTCGGCAACGTCCGTGACAACGCCTCGCCGGCCCTGCAGGAGATCCGGCGCGCGATCCGCGAACGTGAGGGGCAGGCCGCCAAGCGGCTGCAGGCCGTTCTGGCCTCGGCCAAGGGGGCCGGGATCGTCGATGCCGATGCGCAGATCTCGATCCGCGACGGTCGGGCCGTGATCCCCGTTGCCGCAGCCAACAAACGCAAACTCAACGGATTCATCCACGACGAGTCGGCCACCGGAAAGACCTTCTATGTCGAGCCGGTCGAGGTCGTGGAGATCAACAACGAACTGCGCGAGCTGGAGTACTCGGAGCGGCGCGAGATCGTCCGCATCCTCTCGGAATTTACCGACTCGATCCGTCCCGATGCCGCCCTGATCGCCGACTCGGGCGACTACCTTGCCGAGATCGACATGCTGCGCGCCAAGGGACGCTGGGCCTCGGAGAACGGCTGCGTGCGCCCGATCCTCTCGACCGACGACCGCCTGGTGCTCCGCACGGCCCGCCACCCGCTGCTGCAGCAGACGCTGCGTGCCGCCGGACGCGAGATCGTGCCGCTTGACCTGCAACTCGACCGCCGCAAGCACATCCTCGTCATTTCGGGCCCGAACGCCGGCGGCAAGTCGGTCTGCCTGAAGACCACGGGCATCGTGCAGTACATGTTCCAGTGCGGGTTCCTGGTCCCGACGTCGGAGATTTCGGAACTGCCCGTCTTCGAAAGCATCTTCATCGACATCGGCGACGAACAGTCGATCGACAACGACCTCTCGACCTACTCGTCGCACCTGCTCAACATGAAGCACATGCTGGCCGGGGCCTCCGACCGCACGCTGGTGCTCATCGACGAGTTCGGCTCGGGTACCGAGCCCACGATCGGCGGGGCCATTGCCGAGGCGATCCTCGAGCGGCTGCTCGACCGGGGCTGCTACGGCGTCATCACCACGCACTACGCCAACATCAAATACTATGCGTCGAACACCGAGGGCATCGCCAACGGCGCGATGACCTTCGACGTGCAGCGCATCCGTCCGCTGTTCCGCCTCGAGATGGGCAAGCCGGGCAGTTCGTTCGCCGTGGAGATCGCCCGCAAGATCGGCCTCCCGGAGGAGATCATCCGTGCGGCCAGCGAGAAGGCCGGCTCGGACCACATCAACATCGAGAAGCAGTTGCGCGAGATCGCGCGCGACAAGCACTACTGGGAGCAGAAGCGCGACCGCATCCGCCTGACGGACCGCAAGGTCGAGGAGCTCGAGCAGAACTATGCCGAGCAGCTCTCGAAGATCCGCTCCGAGCGGCAGGAGATCCTGCGGCGGGCCAAGCAGGAGGCGCAGCAGCTTATTGCCGACGCCAACCGACAGATCGAGAATACGATCCGCACGATCCGCGAGGCGCAGGCCGAGAAGGAGCTGACACGCCTGGCGCGCCGCGAACTGGACGACTTCCGCGAAAAGGTCGATGAGGCCGACACGGCCGAACACGACGCCTCGGTGGCGCGCGAGATGGAGCGCATCGAGCGGCGGCGCCAGCGCCGGGCCGAGCGGAAGGCCCGCGAGGGAAGTGAGCCCAAACAGACGGCGGCGCCCGTTGCGGAGCGGCCCCGCGAGGTGGTCGAGGGCTCGAAGGTCCGCATGGCCGGACAGGAGATGGTCGGCGAGGTGCGCTCGATCAAGGGACGCAAGGCCCAGGTGGCTTTCGGACAGATACTCACCACGGTGGACAAGGCGCAGCTCACCGTCGTCTCGAACCGCGAATACCGCGAGGCGACGCGCCCCGTGACGGCCCGGACGGTGGTCTCGGCCGACATTTCGGCGCGCAAGCTCAACTTCAAGGACCACATCGACGTGCGCGGCATGCGGGCCGCCGAGGCGCTGGAGGCCGTGCAGGACTTCGTGGACGACGCGCTGATGCTCGGCGTGGGGTCGGTCTCGATCCTCCACGGCAAGGGGGTACCGGCGCCCTGAAGGAGGAGATCCGCCGCTACCTGCGCACGGTGCCCGACGTCGCTTCGGTCGCCGACGAGCACGCCGACCGGGGCGGTGCCGGCATCACGATCGTAACCTTCGCCGTCTGACCGATTTTTGACGGGCAACCGTCCAACAATACAGGTTTTTTATGAAATACCTTCTTTCACAGATCGCCGCCATCACGGGCGGCGTCTTTTCCGGCTGCGACCGCGAGGTGCAGTCGGTGGTGACCGACAGCCGTTCGCTGACGTGCGAGCTGGCCACGGGCCCGATGTTCGTGGCCATGCGGGGCGCCAACCACGATTCGCACGACTACATCCGGGAGATGTGCGGGCGGGGCGTGCGCGCCTTTCTGGTCGAGCGTCCCGTCGAGCCGGCCGAGGGGTGCGGCTACGTCGTGGTCGAGAATGCCATCGACGCGCTGCAGTCGCTGGCCGCCTGCCACCGGGCCCGTTTCCGCGGTACGGTCGTGGGCATCACGGGCTCGAACGGCAAGACCGTCATCAAGGAGTGGCTGGCCGAGGAGCTCCCCGCGGGGATGAAGTGCTACCGCTCGCCGAAGAGCTACAACTCGCAGCTGGGCGTGCCCCTCTCGGTGCTGATGCTCGAGGGCGACGAACAGCTGGCCATCTTCGAGGCCGGCATCTCGAAACCCGGTGAGATGGAGCGCCTCGAGCGTATCATCCGCCCCGACGTGGTGGTCTTCACCTCGATCGGCGACGCCCATCAGGAGAACTTCCTGAACCTCGAACAGAAGTGCCTCGAGAAGATGACACTGGCGCGCAGCGCGTCGAAGATCGTCTACCACAGCTACTACGAGCCGCTCGGACGCCTGATCGCCTCGCATTTCGCCGAGCGGAAGCTCTACGATGCGGCCGCATATCCCCGCATCCCGGAGTCGGTCATCGGCAACGAGGCCTCGCGGCGCAACGCCCAGATCGTCGAGGCCTTCTGTGCGGCCATGGAGTTCCCGGCCCCGTCGTTCGCCTCGGCCCCCGAGGTAGCCATGCGCCTCGAAGTCAAGGAGGGTATCAATGACTCGGTGCTCATCAACGACGCCTACAACCTCGACCTCAATTCGCTGGCCCTGGCCCTCGACTACCTGCACAACGTGGCGCTCTCGCGGCGGCGTACCCTCATCCTGTCGGACATCGCGCAGAGCGGTCTGTCGGACGACGAACTCTACAGCCGCGTGGCGGGCATGGTCTCGCGTGCCGGCATCGACACCTTCATCGGCATCGGGCCCCGCCTGAAACGCTATGCCGCGCTCTTTGCGTGCGACCGGGAGTTCTATGCCTCGACCGACGAGTGCATTGCCCGCATCGGCCGCGGGGCCGTGGCCGGCCGCGCCGTGCTGCTGAAGGGCGCCCGCGACTTCCGTTTCGAGAAGATCGCCCATGCGCTGGCCCGCAAGAGCCACACCACCGTGCTGGAGGTCGATCTCGATGCCATGATCCACAACCTCAACTATTTCCGCGCCCAGCTCTCCCACGGTACGAAGCTCGTGGCGATGGTCAAGGCCGCGTCGTACGGCGCGGGTGACTTCGAGGTGGCGCAGATGCTCCAGCACCAGGGGGTGGACTACCTTGCCGTGGCCTTTGCCGACGAAGGGGTGCTGCTGCGCGAGCGGGGCATCACGATGCCCATCGTGGTGCTGAACGCCGATGCCGACAGTTTCGATCTGATGATCGCCAACCGGCTCGAGCCCGAGATCTACAGCTTCCGGTCGCTCGACGACTTCGCTTCGGCCGTCTCGCATGCCGGGGAGTTCCGCTATCCGATCCACCTGAAACTCGATACGGGCATGCACCGGCTCGGCTTCATGGAGGAGGAGATCGACCGTCTGTGCGAGGTGCTGCCCCTGCGCCCGGAGGTGAAGGTGGCGACGGTCTTCTCGCACCTGAACTGCGCCGACATGCCCGAGGAGGATGCCTACACGCGGGCGCAGATCGCCCGTTACGACCGGATGAGCACGCGGCTGGTCGAGGCGCTGCCCTATCCGGTGATCCGCCACACGGCCAACTCGGCGGCCATCGAGCGCTTCCCCGAGGCGCAGTACGACATGTGCCGCCTCGGACTGGGGCTCTACGGCTTCGGCTGGCAGCACAACCCGTCGCTGCGCCCCGTCTCGACGCTCCGGACCCGGATCGTCGCGATCAAGCACCTGGCGGCCGGCGAGACGGTCGGTTACGGGCGTGCCGGGCGCCTCACGCATCCGAGCGTCACGGCGACGATCCCCGTGGGCTATGCCGACGGACTGGACCGCCATCTGGGCTGCGGCCGCTGGTCGGTGCTCGTGGCCGGATCTCCGGCGCCGATCGTCGGGCGGGTCTGCATGGACAGCTGCATGATCGACATCACGGAGATCGCAGGCGTGGAGGAGGGCGATGAGGTGACGATCTTCTCGCCCGAAGCGGGCAACGACCTCGAGACGATGGCCCGCGTGCTCGATACGATCCCCTATGAAATCATGACGTCGGTTTCGAGCCGCGTCAAACGAATCTACCTCAAGGAGTAATGGCTGCAGGAACCCTCTATCTGATACCCTGTCCGATCTCGGACGAGACCGCCCCGTGGGACGTGCTCCCGGCGTCGAACCGCGCCGTGATGGACTCGTTGGACTACTTCATCGTCGAGAATACGCGCACGGCGCGGCGTTTCCTGTCGAAGGCGGGCGTGACGCGCCCGATCGACGAACTGGAGTTCCGCGAACTGAACGAACATACGGTTGCCGAGCGCGAGGTCGGGGAGCTGGTCAAACCCCTGCTTGCGGGGCGTTCGGCCGGGGTGATCTCCGAGGCGGGCGTGCCGGGTGTTGCCGATCCGGGCGCGGCCGTGGTTGCGGAGTGCCATCGCCGCGGCATTCGGGTCGTGCCGCTGGTCGGACCGTCGTCGATCCTGCTCGCGCTCATGGCCTCGGGACTCAACGGACAGTCGTTCGCTTTCAACGGATACCTCCCCGTCAAGCCGCCCGAGCGGGCCCGGGCGATCCGCTTCTTCGAACGCCGCGCCCAGGCCGAAGGACAGTCGCAGCTCTTCATCGAGGCCCCCTACCGCAACGTGAAACTCTTCGAGGAGCTCCTGCGCACGCTCGCCCCGACGACGCGGCTGACCCTGGCCGTCGATGTCACGGCCCCCGGCGAGCGGATCATAACCCGCACCGTGGCCGAGTGGCAGCGGCAGCCGCTGCCCGAAATGAACAAACGTCCGGCGATTTTCATCATCGGATGAGCCCTCGCCGGCCGGTTGGTATGCAATTTGCGCAAATAGAGGCGGAAAAACCGAAAAAATACCAGATATGAAAGAGGAAAAAGTTTATAATGAGGCCGTTAAGGACGGCGAGAAGAACGCTCCCGAGACCGGACAGACGACCGCGGAAACGGCGGCGGATGCCAATATGGCAGACGCTGCGGCAGCGTCGGCTGACACGATGTCAGTCGAAGGTGAGCGTCCCGAAGGCGAAGCCGCGGCCGAACTCGAGTCGGTGCTGGCCGAATGGCAGGACAAGTACCTGCGCCTGCAGGCCGAGTTCGACAACTACCGCAAGCGTACGATCCGCGAGAAGATGGAGCTGGTCGAGACGGGCGGGCGCGACGTCCTGCTGGCGATGCTGCCCGTGCGTGACGACGTGCAGCGGGCCGTGGCGGCAATGGAGAAGAGCGACGACATCGAGGCGCTGCGTGCCGGCGTGCAGCTCATCGCGCAGAAGTTCACCGAGGCGCTGCGCCAGAAGGGCGTCACGGAGATCGAGGTCAAGGACAAGGAGTTCGACGCGGAGTTGTGCGAGGCCGTGGCCCGCTTCGCTGCCGGCGAGGAGAAGAAGGGCAAGGTCATCGATGTCGTGCAGACGGGCTACCGTCTGGGCGAACGGGTGCTTCGCTTCGCGAAAGTCGTTGTAGGAGAGTAGGATCATGGCAGAGAAAAGAGATTACTACGAGGTGTTGGGCGTTTCGAAAAACGCCAATGCCGACGAGATAAAGAAGGCCTACCGCAAGGCGGCCATCAAGTACCACCCGGACAAGAACCCCGGGGACAAGGAGGCCGAGGAGAAGTTCAAGGAGGCGGCCGAGGCCTACGACGTGCTGTCGAACCCCGACAAGCGTGCCCGCTACGACCAGTTCGGACACGCCGGGATGAGCGGCGCTGCGGGCGGGGCCGGCGGCTTCGGCGGCTTCAGCGGCGGCGGCTTCTCGATGGAGGACATCTTCTCGCAGTTCGGCGATATCTTCGGCGGCCACTTCGGGGGCGGGTTCCGCTCCTCGTCGTCGGGCGGCCGGCGGGTGAACCGCGGTACGGACATCCGTGTCAAGGTGCGGCTCACGCTGCAGGAGGTGGCCAACGGCGTCACGAAGAAGCTCAAGATCACCAAGACGATCGCCTGCGACAAGTGCGGCGGCACGGGCGCCCGCGATGCGAACGCCTATTCGACCTGTTCGACCTGTAACGGAACGGGGTATGTGACGCGTGTCGAGAACACCTTCTTCGGCCGCATGCAGACCCAGGGCGTCTGCCCCACGTGCGGCGGCGCGGGCAAGGTGATCACGGCCCCCTGCGACAGTGCAAGGGCGAGGGTACGCTGCGCGGCGACGAGGTCGTCGAGATCCAGATCCCGGCCGGAGTGGGCGAGGGTATGGTGCTCATCGTCTCGGGCAAGGGCAATGCGGCGCGCCACGGCGGCGTGAACGGCGACCTGCAGGTGCTCATCGAGGAGGAGCCGAATCCCGAACTGGTGCGCGACGGCAACGACCTGATCCACAACCTCAACATTACGGTGACGACGGCCCTGCTGGGCGGTACGGTCGAAGTGCCGACCGTGGACGGACGGGCCAAGATCAAGATCGCTCCCGGAACGCACGCCGGCAAGGTCCTGCGTCTGGGCGGCAAGGGACTGCCGGAGGTGAACGGCTACGGCCGCGGCGACGAGCTGGTTGTCGTGGACATCACCATCCCGTCGAAACTCACCGCCGAGGAGAAGCGTCTGGTCGAGCAGCTGGCCCAGCAGCCCGATTTCCAGCACGCCGAGTCGGTCAAGAACCAGAACATTTTCGAACGCATGAAGAGTTTCTTCCGCTGACGGGCCGTGCGGCCCGCCGGAGTGCGTTCCGACATTGCAGCCCTGCCACCGGCAGGGGCTTGCCGTATGCGGCCCGCGCGTCAGAAGCGATAAAATCGCAGCGTCCGGGCGCCGAAAGCAATAAATCTCGGAAGATATTCGTATCTTTACCGAAAATTAGTTCAGAGCAGCTATGTTAGGCTTTTCCCCGTTCAAGAAACACGCGAACAAGTTCAACTACATTCCGCGCTACTACGATCCCGAGAAGGAGGCGCGCGAGCAGCGCCGGGCCGAGTTGCGCGGCGAGCGGGCCGAGGATGCCGGGCGTGAATACACCCCCGGACAGTACATCCGCACGCAGCGCGACGCACGTGCCGCCCGCCATGCCGGCGAGCAGGGGCGGGGCCGGACGCGGGTGCTGAAGATGGTCGTGGCGGCGGTTTTCGTCATGCTCTTCATCTACCTGCTCTATCCGAAGCTGGCCGAGTTCTTCCTGCGGGCACAGCAGAAAGGCTCCGGCCGGGCAGACGCAGGTCGAGCAGGGGACGTTCGATCCCTATGCCCCGATCCTGGTCGTCCCGAACGATTACGAAGAAGAATAACGGCAGATGGCAGATAAAATCAGATTGTTGCCCGAGGTGGTCGCCAATCAGATCGCCGCGGGTGAGGTGGTCAATCGCCCCTCGTCGGTGGTCAAGGAGATGATGGAGAACGCCATCGACGCCGGGGCCGCTTCGGTGAAGGTCAATTTCCGCGACGGGGGCCGCGAGCTGATCCAGATCGTCGATGACGGCTGCGGCATGTCGCCCATCGACGCGCGCATGGCCTTCGACCGCCATGCCACAAGCAAGATCCGCGACGTGGAGGACATCTATGCCCTCCATACGTTCGGTTTCCGCGGCGAGGCGCTGGCCTCGATCGCCGCCGTGGCACAGGTTGAGCTCCGCACGCGGCAGGCCGACGACGAGATGGGCACGCGGACCGAGATCAACGGCGGGCAGTTTGCCGGGCAGTGTCCCGTGATGTGCCCCGTCGGCTCGCAGTTCTTCGTGCGCAACCTCTTCTACAACGTTCCGGCCCGCCGCCGGTTCCTGGACAAGAGCACAACCTCGGCAGCGCAGATCAAGAGCGAATTCCAGCGGGTCGCGCTGTGCAATCCGCAGATCGCCTTCGAACTCTATGCCAACGATGCCCCGGTCTATTCGCTTCCGGCCTCTTCGCTGGCCGGCCGCATCGTCGATGTGGTCGGACGGCACATCAAGCAGAACCTGCTGGAGGTGGGGGCCGAGACCTCGATTGCCTCGATTGCGGGATTCATCGGCCGGCCGGCCGCGGCCAAGAAACGCAACACGGAGCAGTACCTCTTCGTCAATGGACGCTACTTCAAGAGCACCTACCTCACGAGTGCCGTGATGAAGGCCTACGAGAAGCTCATTCCCGTCAATGCACAGCCCTCCTATTTCCTCTACCTCAGCATCGATCCCGGACGGATCGACGTCAATGTCCATCCGCAGAAGACCGAGGTGAAGTTTGCCGACGAGGAGGCCGTGTGGCAGATCGTCCATGCCGCCGTGCGCGAGACGCTGGCCAAGACGGGTGCGGTGCCCCTGATGGATTTCGACAGCGAGGGGCAGGTCGATATCCCCGTCCTGCAGCGCGGGGTCGTCTACAACGAGCCGAAGGCCATGTCCAACAACGACTACAATCCCTTCCGCGAGGAGTATATCGACCCTTCGGCCCCCGATCCGAATGTCGATTTCACGGGATTCGACGTCCCGTGGAGCGATCCGGCCGAGGCCATGGGAGGCGGGAGCCTCTCCGATGCCGCCGCTCCGGCGATGCGGACCCCGACGGTGCCGCCATCGGGCCGTCCGCTGGATCCGGCTCCGGTGCCCCGTATCCCGACTGTCCGTCCGACTGCGGCGTGGGGCGGCGCTGCCGGTGACGGTGAGGCGTTCGACGACATCGCTTCGGATGCTTCGTTCGACGGCGGCTGTCTGTCCGTTCCGTCGGGCGGTGAGGTCGGTGAGGAGTTCACCGACATCGTATCGGGCGGTGAGTTCGGCGAGAGTTCGCTCGATTTCGTCTCTTCGGACGACGTCGCGTGTACACAGAGCCGCCTTGAGGTCGGTGCGCATCCGGAGTTTTCCGACCCCCTGTCGCTGGGAGGAGGGCTTCTTGCGGCGCTGCTCGACGGCCGTTTCGTCGTTGTGGACATCCGCCGGGCCCGGGAGCGGATTCTCTATGAGGAGTACCTCCGCATGGCCGGCTGCTCGACGGCCGTAAGTCAGCAACTGCTCTTCCCCGAGCGGCTGGTGCTCTCGGCCGGGGAGTACGACCTGCTGGAGGAGCACGCCGTGGAATTTGCCTCGCTGGGCTTCGACATCGAGTGCTGCGGTGCGGGGGCCGTCGAGGTGAAGGGTACCCCGGCCGACCTTCCGGCCGATGCGATCGACTCGATGATCTACGACCTGCTGCAGGCCTTCTCGACCCCCGTCCCGCTTGCCGACGTGCGGCGCGAACGCATCGCCTCCGTCATGGCCCGCAGCGGTGCCCGCACCGCCCCGCGGAGCCTGGGCCGCGAGGAGGCCGAGTCCCTGCTGGCACAACTCGCCGCGACGGGCAACGTCAGCTTTTCGCCCTCGGGCAAGGCCATCCTTGTCGAAATCACGCCCGAAGAGTTGCGCGCCAAACTGGGATAATTCGGTGAAAAAAACGTACATTTGCAGAAATTACAAACGTCCATGAATCCGTATTTTCAGACGCCTCCGGTTGTCAAGAACCTGATTATCATAAATGTATTGGCCTATATGGCTACGGCGCTGCTGCCCGTCGGCGACCAGATCTACCGCCTGTTCGCCCTCTCGGTCGGGGCTCCGGAGTTTCTGGGCATGGAGTTCCACTCCTACCAGTTCGTCACCTACATGTTCCTGCACGCCAATTTCGAGCACATCTTCTTCAACATGTTCGGTCTGTGGATGTTCGGCCGCACGCTGGAGTACGAACTGGGTTCGAAGCGTTTCCTTGTCTATTATATGGTCTGCGGTATCGGTGCGGCGCTGATCCAGGTCGCCACGGCCTGGCTGGCCGGCGAGCTGCCGATCCAGCTTGTCGGTGCGTCGGGTGCCGTGATGGGACTGCTGCTTGCCTTCGGCGTCATGCACCCCAATGCCGTCATCATGCTTCTTTTCCCTCCGATCCCGTTGAAAGCCAAGTGGTTCGTTGTCATCTACGGCGTGATCGAGCTCTTCCTCGGCTGGACCGGTTACGGCGGCAATGTCGCCCACTTCGCCCACGTGGGCGGCATGCTGTGGGGCTACCTGCTGCTGCAGTGGTGGAAGCGTAACGGTGCGATCCGGTTCTGACAACCATGGGCGACAACGCATACTACGACGGATACGGTTCGCGCGGCGCGAAGAGGGGGCGCCGGAGAGGGGGGGCTGCGGCTGCTTGACGCGCTGCTTACGCTCTGCTCGCTGGCGGTGGGGACGGTGATGGTCGTCACCTACTTCGTGCCCTATGTCAATCCGGGGCGGGTGTGGTTCCTGCCCGTGCTGGGGCTTGCTGCTCCGGCCGTCTATGTGGCTGCCGTGGTGCTGATGCTCTACTGGGTGATCCGCTGGCGGCGCGTGCAGGCACTCACGATGCTGGTGATCGTCTTCATTGGGCTCTTCGACGTGTCGCTCTTCTGGCGGCCCGAGATCCGGCGCACCTACGGCGAGGTCTCCGACCGCGGGACCTTCGAGTTCATGTCCTACAACGTCCGCGGCTTCTACGGCGAGGACGGCCAAAGCAGCGTGGACAGTGTCGTGCAGCTGATCGAGCGGCTCGATCCCGACATCGTCTGCCTGCAGGAGTTCAACGGCCGTCTGGCCGACCGCTCGGAGCGCTTCCGCATCCTCTCCGACTCCTACGAGAGCGCCCGTTTCGGGCAGACTTCGGCTCCCGACTCGCTCGTCGGAGCCTCGATGATCATCCTGAGCAAATACCGTATCCTGCGCTCGGCTACCGTTCTGACGCCCCATTCGTCGGTCTGGGCCGACGTGCTGATCGAAGACGATACGGTCCGGGTTTTCAACAACCACCTTCGCTCGACGGCCATCAATGCCGACGACAACGACTTCATCACCTCGCACCGCATCCTCTCCGATACGGCCCGTGAGGTGAAGATCCGCAGCATCGTGAGCCGCCTGCGCGAGAACAGCGAACTGCGTGCCTATCAGGTGGACAGCATCGCCGCGGTGATTGAGGCTACGCGGACTCCGCGGATCGTCTGCGGCGACTTCAACGACACCCCCGTGTCGTATGTCTACCGCCGGATGGCTGCCGGACTCGACGATGCCTTCAGCGACTGCGGTTCGGGCTATTCGTATACCTACCGCGGATTCTTCAACATGCTGCGCATCGATTTCGTGCTCACCTCGCCCGAGTTCCGGGCCGTGGTCTACGAGGTTCCCGAAGTGACCTTCTCGGACCACCTGCCTGTTGTCGTGCGTCTGAAACGCACGCCGCGCAAGTAGGGCGCGGACCCGAAGTTGTCCCCGGGAAAAAATGTCCGGCAGACCGTGATGGCCTGCCGGACATTTTTTCGTTTCCGATCTGTCGCGCTACTCCGTGATCTTCTTGCGCGGATGCACCATGTTCTCGGGACGCAGGATCTTGTTGAGCTCCTCCTCGTCCATGAGCTTGTGTTCGAGCACCAGGTCGTAGATGCCCTTCCCGCTCTGCAGGGCCTCCTTGGCCAGCATTGTCGAGGTTTCGTAGCCCAAATAGGGGTTGAGGGCCGTGACCAGACCGATGCTGTTGTAGACCATGCGGCGGCACACCTCCGGGTTGGCCGTGATGCCGACGATACACTTCTCGCGCAGCGTATTCATGGCATTGACCAGCATCTCGATGTTCTCGAAGAGCGAGAGGACGATGATCGGCTCCATGACGTTGAGCTCGAGCTGTCCGGCTTCGGATGCCAGCGTGATGGCCAGGTCGTTGCCGATGACGCGGAAGGCCACCTGATTGACCACCTCGGGAATGACCGGATTGACCTTTCCGGGCATGATCGACGATCCCGGCTGGCGCGGCGGAAGGTTGATCTCGTTGAGTCCGCAGCGCGGGCCCGACGAGAGCAGGCGCAGGTCGTTGCAGATCTTCGACAGTTTCACGGCCAGCCGCTTGAGGGCCGACGAGTTCATGATGAAGGCGCCCGTGTCGCTCGTCGCCTCGATCATGTTGGCGGCTTTGGTCAGGGGCAGGCCCGTGATCTCGCGCAGGTGCTTGGTGCAGAGCTCCGCATAGTCCGGGTCGGCGTTGATGCCCGTACCGATGGCCGTGGCACCCATGTTGATCTCGTAGAAGAGCCGCATGTTGGTCTTCAGACGGTCGATCTCCTCGGTCAGCGTTGCGGCGTAGGCCTCGAACTCCTGCCCGAGGGTCATCGGCACGGCGTCCTGCAGCTGCGTGCGGCCCATCTTGATGATGTCGGCAAACTCCTCGCCCTTGGCGTGGAATGCGGCGATGAGCTCCTGCAGCGACGTCACGGCGCTGTCGATGCTCCGGGCCAGTGCGATGCGCACGGCCGTCGGGTAGGCGTCGTTGGTCGATTGCGAGAGAGATTGACGTGGTTGTTCGGGTGGCAGTAGCCGTATTCGCCCTTGTGGTGGCCGAGCAGTTCGAGTGCCCGGTTGGCAATCACCTCGTTGGCGTTCATGTTCGTCGATGTGCCGGCGCCTCCCTGTACCATGTCCACGACGAACTGTTCGTTGAACCGGTCTTCACGCAGCTCTTCGCATGCCCGGGTGATCGCATCGGCGATTGCCGGATCGAGCAGCCCCAGGTCGCGGTTGGCGGCGGCTGCCCCCTGCTTCACGTCGGCCAGCGCGTGGATCAGGCGCGGAAAGAAGTTGAGCCGCACACGGCTGATGTGGAAGTTCTCCACGGCCCGCATGGTCTGAACACCGAAGTAGTACTCTTCGGGAATCTCCATTTCTCCGAGCAGATCGTGCTCACGGCGCGTTTTGCCCGACAGTTTGATCTCCGTAAAATCCATAGTTTCGTTGATTTTTTGATGTTCGTCTTACAAATATAGCATTTTTCCCGAGATTTGGTTATAGGAAAAAACTTTCTATCTTTGTATTTGCATTCCCCGGCGACGATTCCGGGGCGTGCGACGTTGCAAAACAGTTCAAAAAACCATGATTTTCGATTCTCTGAAGAACAGCGGACTCTACTGTTCGCTCCATCCGCGACTTGCGCGGGCGTTCGAGTTGATCGGCTCGACGGACTGGACGGCTGTCGAGCCGGGTATCCACGAGCTCGACGGACGCGACATCTACGTGAACGTGATGGATGTCGATCTGAAGTGCAAGGCGGATGCCAAGCTGGAGGTCCACAACGAGTACATCGACATCCAGGTGCTCATCTCCGGACGCGAGGAGTCGTTCGGGTGGAGCGAGCGCCGGAACCTCAGCCGGCCGCTTGCCGGGTTTGATGCCGAGAAGGATATCCAGCTCTTCGACGACGAACCCCAGACCTACTATACGGTGCGTCCGGGGCAGTTTACGATGCTCCTGCCCGAGGACGGACATGCCCCGATGGTGGGCGAGGGCCACATCCGCAAGATCATCGTCAAGGTGCGCCGTTGATCCGTGCCTCCGCAAAGTCTCTGAAAGCCGGGATTTTCCCGGCTTTTTTCCTTCTGTTCAGAACAATAATTCCGCCGGTCCGGCGTTTTGTTTCCAACCAAAATTCCGAATCGATGAAACGATCCTTTATCCTGTGTTTTGCCTTGGGGCTCCTTGCCCTGCCGCTTTGCGCGCAGCAACCCGAAAGGCCCGCTGCCCCCGGCAGCGAACTTGAGTCTTCCGGCCCGGGCGATCCCTCCGCCGCAGCGATGCGTGAATCGCAGCGGTTGCAGCAGGCTCTCGGGCTCAATGACAAACAGACCCGCAAGGTCTACAAACTCTTTTATTCGCATTTCAAGACGCAGATGCCGCAGTCTGGAAGTTTTGGCGCTCCTCGCGGCATGGGTGGCGGCCCGGGAATGGGACCCGGCATGGGCCCGGGCGGTCCCGGCCGGATGGGCGGACATTCCGGGGCTCCCGATGGAATCGAACGCGGCGGACATCCGCAGTTTGCCGGGGCCAAGGACTCCGCGGAAGACCGCGAGGCGTGGCGGAAAAAGCAGGAGAAGAAGTTCCGGAAGATCTTCACGGAGGCCCAGTATGCGGCCTGGAAGCAGATGGAAACTCTTCCGGCCGCGCCGCATCGCGGAGGTCCGGATGGCGCAATGCGCCCCGGAGAGGGCCCGTCCGAATGAAAAGACCTCGGGAACCATGTGGTTCCCGAGGTCTTTTCATTCGGACGGCAGGGGTCTGTCAGGCTGTGACGGCCGAGCGTTGGGGTCGGCGCAGGATGAACCGGATGCTGCCCCACGAGCAGAGGGCGCAGACGACGAAGACCGTTCCCGTCGAGAGAAGAGTATCACCCAGCCCGACCAGCGGCGATACGATGCCGCCGAAGGCGAATCCCGAGGCGCCGAGCAGTGCCGAAGCCGTGCCGGCGTGTTCGCGAGTGCAATCCATGGCCAATGTGGTGGAGGTGGTGAAAGTCAGTCCCATGCAGAAGAGCAGGGCGAAGAGCAGCACTTCGTAGATCCAGAAACTGCAGCCCGAGGCCAGTGCGGCGGCCTCGGCGACAGCGAAGACGATCATGCCGAGACATCCGGTCAGTGTGCCCTGTTCCGGACGGCGGAAACGCACGGCCGCAGTCGCAGCCACACCGATTGCCACGGCATTGGCAGCAAAGCAGAGGCTGAATCCGAAGGCCGAGAATCCGTAGTGTTCCTGCGTAATGAAGGGCGAGGAGGCGATGTAGGCGAACAGCACGCCCTGCGCGAAGCCGAACTGAAGCACGTAACCCACGAACCGGCGGTTGCGGAGCACGTTGCCGAAGCCGTGGAGAATGTCGCGCCAGGCTACGGAGCTGCGGCGTTCGGCGGGGAGGGTTTCACGGTAGCGCCAGCACCCGGCAAGCAGGACGAGGCCCAGGGCGAGCAGGATGCAGAAGATTCCCTGCCAGCCGATTCTGTCGGTCAGGGCTCCGCCGATGATCGGGGCCGTGACGGGAGCCACGCCGTTGATCGCGCCGATCACGGCCAGCATGCGTCCCAGTTCGACTCCCGAGAACTGGTCGGTGGCCACCGAACGCGAGATGACGATGCCGCCCGATGCCGCTACGCCCTGGATGAACCGCAGGACGACGAACTGTTCGATGTTGCGTGCGGCAATACAGAGGACGGTTGATATCAGGAAAAGTGTCATGGCTGCGAGCAGCGGTCTGCGGCGGCCGTATTTGTCGCTCAGCGGGCCGAAGAAGAGTTGCCCGACGGCCAGTCCGATCATGCTGGTCGTCAGTCCCATCTGGACCATCGACGATGAGGTGGCGAAAAATCCTGTCATCGAGGGGAGCGCCGGCAGGTACATGTCCGTGACGAACGGTCCGAATGCCGTGAGCATGCCCAGCAGGATCAGCAGAAAGAGTCGCGAATTGTCGTGTTGCATGTGTTTTTATCCGATTTTGAACGATACAAAGGTACGTCGGATTTTTTGTCCCGGATTGGTCATTTGCGACAGGGTGTCGTTCATTTTCGGCTGTCGGGTGATCAAAAGATCCCGAAGCCGCCGACTTCGGGATGAGTTTCGGTGGGGTATGCCCCCCTCTTCGTATTGCACTTCGGAAGCCGTTCCGTTGTTCGGCCTCTCCCTTCTGTGGATCGGTTATTTGCCGATGCCCCGATAGCGGAATCCGGCAGCCAGCACCTCCTGCTTGTCGAAGATGTTGCGTCCGTCGATGATTGCGTCTCCGCGCATCGTTTGACGCAGACGCGGCCAGTCGGGCATGCGGAACTCCTTCCATTCGGTCAGGAGCACTACGGCATCAGCCCCCTCGGCCGCCTCGTACATCGTGCGTGCAAAGGTCACGCCCTCTCCGGGCAGCATGCGGCGGCACTCTTCCATCGCTGCGGGGTCGTAGACCGCGACCTCGGCCCCGGCCTCGAGCAGACGGCCGATGACCACCAGCGACGTGGCCTTGCGCATGTCGTCGGTCCCGGGCTTGAAGGCCAATCCCCAGACAGCGATGCGGCGGCCGCGCAGGTCTCCCAGCAGCCCGGCGAGTTTCCGCACGGGCACCTCCTTCTGCGCCTCGTTCACCCGCTCGACGGCCTCGATGACCTGCATCGTGTAGCCGTGTTCGCGGCCCGTGTGGGCCAGGGCCTGTACATCCTTCGGGAAGCACGAGCCTCCGTATCCGCACCCGGGGTAGAGGAACTTGTTGCCGATGCGGACGTCCGAGCCGATCCCCTTGCGGACCATTTCGACGTCGGCACCCACCAGGTCGCAGAGGTTGGCGATGTCGTTCATGAAGGAGATGCGGGTGGCCAGCATGGCGTTGGCGGCGTATTTGGTCATCTCGGCCGATGCGATGTCCATGAACATCACCCGGAAGTTGTTGATCAGGAAGGGGCGGTAGAGCCGGGCCATGAGCTGGCGGGCCCGTTCGCTGTCGGTCCCGACCACCACGCGGTCGGGCGACATGAAGTCCTTGATGGCCGAGCCCTCCTTGAGGAATTCGGGGTTGGCGGCCACGTCGAACGGGATGTCGGCCCCGCGGTTGCGGAGCTCCCCGGTGACGATCTCGCGCACCCGGCGCGCCGTACCTACGGGTACCGTGCTCTTCGTTACGAGCAGCGTGTATCGGCTGATGTGGCGGCCGAACGTGCGGGCCACCTCCTCGACATGGCGCAGGTCGGCCGCCCCGTCCTCGCCGGGCGGGGTCCCGACGGCCGTGAAGACCACCTCCACGCGGTCCAGGCAGGCGGCCAGGTCGGTGGTGAAGTGCAGCCGTCCGGCGTCGAAATTCCGCCGCACAAGCTCCTCCAGCCCCGGCTCGTAGATCGGAATGCGCCCGGCGTTCAGCGCCTCGATCTTCGCCCGGTCCGTATCCACGCACGTGATGTCGAGCCCCATCTCCGCGAAGCAGGCGCCCGATACCAGCCCGACATAGCCCGTGCCGACGATTGCGATCTTCATCATGGCCGTGCGGATCTATGGTCAGTCGTTACGGGTCATGGCGGCGGCAACGGCCCCGGCCAGCGTGCGGCACGGCTCGCCGGCCGCCTCCGAATAGCCCTGCTTCATCTCCACGGGCGGGCACACCGGCTCCCACTTCATGCGCTCGGAGAACTCCTTCATGCGGCGCACGGCGGCTCCGGCCCAGGTGAACGATCCGAAGCATGCGAAGCGCCGCTGCGTGATGCAGCGTGCCTCGATGCGGCGCAGCAGCTGCTCGACGGGCGGGAAGAGCTCGCCGTTGTAGGTCGGGCTGCCGACGATGAGCGTGTCGTAGCGGAAGACATCGCGCAGCACCATCGACGGATCGGCATACGAGAGGTTGTAGACCCGGATTTGCCGGATGCCCTGCTCGGCCAGCTCGCGCGCGATGCACTCGGCCATCTGCTCCGTGTTGCCGTACATCGAGCCGTAGGCGATCACCGCGCCGGGCTCCCCTTCGTAGCGGCTCAGGCGGTCGTACAGCGCAACGACCTCTCCGATCCGCTCCTGCCATACGGGGCCGTGCGTCGGGCAGATCGTGCGGATATCGAGGCCGCCGACCTTCTGCAGGGCCTTCTGTACCGGCACGCCGTATTTGCCGACGATGCAGGCGTAGTAGCGGCGCATCTCGTCCCAGTAGCGCTCCACCTCGACTTCGGAGTCGGTGACGCCTCCGTCGAGCGCCCCGAACGTGCCGAACGCATCGCCCGAGAAAATCACCCCTTCGGCGGCGTACCACGTGACCATCGTTTCGGGCCAGTGGACCATCGGGATGAGGTGGAACGACAACACCTTGCCGCCGCCCAGGTCGAGCGTGTCGCCCTCCTTGACCTCGAGCGTGCCGGCGTCGATGCCGTAATAGCCGCCGATCATCTGGAGCGTCTTGGCATTGCCGACGATCTTCAGGTCGGGATAGCGCAGGCGCAGGGCCGCGATCGACGACGAGTGGTCGGGTTCCATATGGTTTACGACGAGGTAGTCGATCTTGCGGTCACCGATCACCCCGCGGATGTTCTCGAACAGGCGGCTGCCGAACGACTCCTCGACGGTGTCGATCAGGGCGACCTGCTCGCCGACTACCAGGTAGGAGTTGTACGAAACGCCGATCGGGAGGGGCCAGAGGCCTTCGAAACGGGTCGTCGTGCGGTCATTGACGCCGACATAGTGGATGCCGGGCCGGATTTCAGTAATAGCCATATCGTGAATCGTTTTGGTTTCCGGGGCGAATTTACGAAAAAAAATGCAGACCGCGCCCATTTTCCGCAGCGATCCGGCCCGTCGGTCGGTCCGGAGACAACCTTTGGGTCCGACATCGGATTGCGACTGTTTGGGCGGAGCCGCAGATTGCTTCGGTGGCTCGTGCGACTGTTGGGCGGCAAAAAGGAGCGGCGCCTCATGCGAGGCGCCGCTCCGGGAATCCTTGTGGACCGACCTCAGGGCCGGACCTTCGTTTTTCTGCTGTGGATTATTCCATGCTGGCCGAGCCGTCGTGCAGGGTCATGGTTTCAGCGATGTGTTCATTGGGGTTGTTGAAACTGTCCTGGCCGCAGTAATAGTGGAATTCGAAGTGGAATCCGCGCTCTCCGTCCCAGTAGCAGGGGAAGTCTTCATATGTGAGGCCATTTTGATACGACGGCAGGTCGGAAACATAAACCGCTCCATAGTTTGCGTTATCGGCAGCCTGCTGCGGCGAGACGGTCACGACATTGTACTCCTTGCCCTCGATGGTGACCTTCTTGTCGGGATTGATCGTGAAGATCACGTTGTAGGTTCCCTCGCCCCAGTTGGTCATGCGGAATACGGTCGTACCGGCCGCACGCTCGATGACGACACTGTTGTCGTCACCGACCCAATAGCCGTTGTAGGAGTAGTCGGCGGTCTGTGCGATGGGCTTGCCGTCGGCACCCTTCACGTAGTCGGCTTCGGTCAGGTCGGTCGAGAGCAGCTTCGTCGGATCGGAGAGGATGTAGAGCGGCTCCCACTGCAGGGCCAGGGCCGTCGATACGGTCGTTTGGGCGTATTTCGACTTGATGGAGAGGTTCGAATCCTCCAGGCTGCCGCCGTTTGCAACGGCGATCTGCACCGAGTAGGTCGCTCCTTTGACCAGGTTCTCCACATTGTATACCGTGATGGGAATCATTACGGAGTACTGGCCGTTCTTGAATTCGGCCGTTTCCGGAACGTCGAAGAACGCTGCGGCGTCTTCCGAAATCGTGGGCGTGAGTTCTACCGTGAAGTCGCCCTGTGCATTCTGGCGGTAGATGGCCACCTCGATCGTCTGATCACCTGTTGCCGAGGCATCGAACTCCTGCGAAATGGCATTTTGGGCGAAGTAGGCCGTATTGGCGGCTTCGGCCGAGGGGTCGAACTTCGTGGCGATCTGGTCCTGGTCGCATCCGATCGCCGTCAGCGCCAGGCTTGCTGCCAAAAGTGTTCTGATGATATTTTTCATGGTTTTTGTGCTTGTATTGTTTGGTAGTCCGTTTCTGAACGATTAGTTGGCCGTGTCACCGATGGGGTTCTGTACGGCGTTCGGGTTGCCGTCGATCTCCACCTGCGGCAGCATCAGTACCCATGCGTAGGAACCGGGCGACTGCGTGTCGTGGTTGTTCAGCAGCGAAGCCGGGTCGAAATCGGGGTTGTCCGCAGCATCGGTCTCGACGCGCTTGAAGCCCTGGCCCAGACGCTTGATGTCGAAGATGCGGCCGAACTCGCCCCACAGCTCGATACGGCGCTGTACGAGGATCTCCTCCAGCAGCGACTGCGGGGCCTGCTTGGCACCGGCGCTTCCGAGCGTCAGACCGTTCTTGTCATACGAACTGCCCGACAGGTTGCACGTGTACGAAGGATCGCGCAGAGCCATCAGTTGGGTCAGGTAGTTCTTGGCCTGCGTGTCGTTGCCGGCGTGGCAGTAGGCCTCGGCTGCGGTCAGCAGCATCTCCTCGGCACGCATGTAGATGTAGTCACCCAGCCACGTGTTGCCCTGGAACTTGAACTTCACCTGGCAGTAGCGGATTGCTTCACCCGTAGCATCGTACTGCGAGTTGTCGAAATCGCCGAGCCACCATGCGCGGCGTCCGTCCTCTGCGCCCATGCGGTTCCACATCCACGACGTGCAGCAACGGCGTGCCGACCTGGCATAACCGTCGTGTCCGGCGTCCATCTGCGACTGGAACGAAGCGTACATGCCGTAGTTGTCCGGGGTCTTGATCTCACCCCACATGACGTTCGACAGGGCCGTGATGTCGTTCATGCCCGAGGTGAGCTGTGAGATGTCGAGCGGCTGGTTCGGACCCTTCAGCGCCTCTTCGGCTGCCGTATAGGCATCTTCCCACTTGTGCATGGTCAGAGCCACTCGGGCCTTGATGCCGTTTGCCACGTAGTAGTCCACCTGCGTCTTGTTCGACCGCGTGATGCCGGCCTTGTTGGCTTCGTCGAGCAGACCGATACCCGTCGTCAGGTCGGGGTAGATGACCTCCTCATAGACCTGTTTGTTCGTCGAGCGGGGAGCGCCCTTCGTGGCCGAGGTTGTAGGCTCGGTGTAGACCGGAACACAGAGGTCTTCCGGATAGTAGTAGTATGCGCGGGCGTAGAACTGGGCCAGCATGTGGTAGCAGAACGCACGCAGCGTGTAGGCCTGTCCGAGAACGAACTTGCCTTCGTTCGATTCGGTGAGCAGTTCGGACGAAGCGATCAGACTGTTGCACGAGTTGATGGTCGTATAGTAGCAGTTCCACTCCGTGTAGCACTGCAGACGCGAGTCGCCATACCAGTTCTTGATGTTGTATGCAAAGGTCTGCCACATCCAGCCGCTGCCCGATCCGGAGAGGATGTAGTCCTCACCGAGCGCATCGGCCGTGAGGTAGCTCGACGTGATGCCGAAGCCCACGCCCGAGCTCACGCCATTGGTCCAGGCCCAGGCTCCCAGACCCGAGAAGGCTCCGGTCAGTGCCGACGTGGCGTTCTCGACGTCTCCGTAGACGACGTCGGGTTTTACCGCGTTCGAGGGAAATGTTTCGAGTGCGTCCTTCGCGCAGGAGAACGAGAGGGAGGCGATGACGCCCAACATTAATATCTTTTTCATATAAAGAATCTCCGTTTATAAGTTAGAACTTGATGTCCAGACCTGCGACGAAGCTGCGCGACGGTGTGTAGACGTACGACGTGCTGCCGGTCAGCGAGTAGGTCGGGTTCATACCCTTCAGGTGCGTGAAGAGTGCGAGGTTGTCCAGCGAACAGTAGACCCGCACGTGCTTCATTCCGATGTAGCTGGCCGCCTTCTGCGGGATCGTATAGCCGATCGTGATGTTCTTGATGGCGAAGTACGAGGCATCCACCAGGAAGCGGTCCGACGTGATGCTGCTCGTGCCGACCTCCACGCGCGGAACGTCCGTGATGTCGCCCGGCTTCTGCCATGCGCGCGTCAGGTGCGAGTGGTAGGTCTGGCCGTAGTAGAACGGGTTCATGGCGCCTGCGTAGATGTAGTCGAGCACCTTGCCGCCGATCGAGTAGGTCGTCAGGATCGAGAAGTCGATGCCTTTCCACTGGAGGTTGGTACCGATGCTTCCGAACAGGTCGGGGATGCGGCTGCCCATCAGGTAGCGGCTGCTCGTGGCCTTGGCTGTGTCGGAGGTGATGTACTCGTTGGTGATATTGCCGTTTTCATCCGTGTCGTAGGCCCAGTAGAGCGCGGTTCCGGTTGCCGGATCCACCCCTGCGAACTTGGGCAGGTAGAACGTATTGACGGGCAGACCCTCGCGGACGATCGTCGAGCTGCCGATGATCTCCTTGGCCTCGGGCGTCAGTTTGAGTACCGTGTTCTTCTGGGTCGAAGCCATGACGGTCACGTCCCAGCGGAAGTCGGGACGGTTCACCAGCACGCCGTTGAGCGAGATCTCCCAACCCGTATTGCGCATCTCTCCGATGTTGTCGAGGTACGATTCGAAGCCGGTCGAGAAGGCCATCGGGCGCTCCATGATCATGTCCGTCGTCTTGCGGTTGTAGTACTCGATCGTGGCGTTGAGGCGGTTGCCGAAGAGCGTGGCCTCGATACCTACGTTGAAGTTGCCGTTCTTCTCCCACGTCAGTTCGGGGTTCTCGAGCTGTGCGATCGAGAAGCCGTAGTCGGAACCCGTCGAAGTAATGCTGTAATAACCCTGCCAGCCGTAGTAGGTGTCGATATTTTCATTACCTTGTACGCCATAGGAGGCTTTCAGCGTCAGGTTGTCGATCCAGTGGATGTTGCGCATGAACTCCTCCTGCGAGATGCGCCACGAAGCGCCGACCGACCAGAAGTGGCCCCAGCGGTGATCGGGGGCGAAGCGCGACGAACCGTCGGTACGCCAGCTGCCGTCGATGTAATACTTGTTGTCGAAACCGTAGTTCAGACGGGCGAAGTACGATTCGATGGTGTGGCGGTCGGTCTGCGAACGGGTGTCGTTGATCGAGGCGCCGACCACTTCGTAGATGCCGCCCACCAGACCCGAACGCGAACCGGTCAGGTAGTTCTGCTCGTAGTCGTAGTACTCGTGGCCGAGCAGGGCGCTGACCTCGTGCTTCTCGTTGAACGTCCGGTTGTAGGTAACCAGCTGGTTGAGCGTGTAGGACATGTAGCGGTAGTTGTTCTTCTCGATCAGACCGCCGTTCGAGGCCTGGTTGCCGAAGTACGGGTTGTAGTACGACATGTTGTTCGACGTGCGGTAATCGACACCGAAGTTGAGCGTGGCCTTGAGGCCCTTGAGCCAGCCGGCCTTGTCATCGTCGCTCCCGAAGGTGAGGTAGGTGCGGGCCGAGAGGCTCTCGGTGGTATTCGACGTCGGGTCGTCATAGAACCCTGCGATGCAGTTTGTGTTGGTGTCCTGCGGACGGGCCGAGCCGTAGTCGAACTGCTTTTTGCCGTTCTCGTCGAGCAGCAGGGCGCCCGTCTCGGCGTCACGCATGTAGACAGGGTAGATCGGGGCCATCAGCTGGGCCGAGTAGAAGACGTTCGAGTTGGCCGATTCGGTGTAGCGGTTCGAGTTGCTCTTCGAGTGCGAGAAGTTGGCGTTCATACCGCCGGCGAACCAGTGGCGGGGCGTCGTGTCGTAGCTGACGCGGCCGGTGTAGCGTTGGAAGTTGGTGGTTTTCAGTATGCCGTCCTCATCGAGGTAGCTCAGCGACATGCTTCCGCGGTGGATGCTGTTGCCGCCCGATACCGAAGCCTGGTACTCCTGACGGAAGGCCGCGTTGTCGGTGACCTCGTCGATCCAGCTCTCGTTGTAGGCCGATTTGGCATCGGCACGCACTTTGCCCGTAGCGGGATCTACAAGTTCTGCCCACGAGTAGTTCTTGAAGGGGTTGTATCCGGCACCCAGCGTACCCGACAGACGCGACGACGCGTAGGTGCGGGCAGCTGCGTCGCTGTAACCCGAAGTGAAATAGGCCGAGTTGTAGAGCGACTGCCAGGTGAGCTCGATGAATTCGCGCTGATTGACCAAATCATAGTTGGGAATGGCACGCGACGAAACACCAAGTGTTGCCTTGAACGACACCTCGGTGTCGCCGTCACGGCCGCGCTTGGTATTGATCACGATGACACCGTTGGCACCGCGGGCTCCATAGAGGGCACCGGCCGAGGCGTCCTTGAGCACGGTGATCGACTCGATGTCCTCGGGGTTGATCGAACTGATCGTACCCGAGTAGGCGATTCCGTCCACGACATAGAGCGGCGAGGAACTGGCGTTGAGCGATCCGAAGCCGCGGATGGCGATCGTGGCGTCCGAACCGGGCTGTCCGGTTCCTGAGGTGGTCTGCACGCCGGTCACCTGACCCTCAAGGGCCTTCGATACGTTGGCAACGACACGTTTCTCGAGGTTTTCAGACTTGATGACGGCGGCCGATCCGGTGAAGGACTCCTTCTTGGCTGTACCGTAGGCCACCACGATCACATCGTCGATGTCCTGCGTCTCCTCGCCCAGATGGATCGTGAGCGACGTCTTGCCGCCGACGGCAACCTTCTTCGTTTCGTATCCGATGAACGAAACCTGCAACGTGGCATTGGCAGCTGCAGAGAGCGTGAACTGTCCGGCCGCGTTGGTTGTCGTACCATTCGTGGTTCCGTCGACCATGACGGTAGCCCCGGCGACGGGCTTGCCTTCAGCATCGACAACTGTACCGGAAATCTGCTGTACCTGGGCCAGGGCGATCATGATTCCCCCCCCCAATACGGCAATTAACGATAGTACAAGTTTTCTTACCATAAACGTTAATTTTAGTAGATTTTTAAAATAAAAAGTTCAGGAGCAAATGTAGGAAATTCGGAGGATGTTTACAAATAATATCGTAAAATAATTTATGAACATAGCGATTATAATCACGAATAACACATTTGGGTTATTATTTTAATGTGATTTTATAATATCGCTTACGATTTATAATTGCTATTTTTCTTCGCAAAGCCTTGTTTCGAAATTTTCTTACTCTTGAAGCTGCCCGAAATACGGCAATGCCGATTCATGGCGCAAACTGCTTCTCGAGCCGTTCAGACAGCAACTCCATATCACTCGCCAGTTTTGCATGGGTAAGTGTCGCATAGATCTGCGTGGTGCGTATATTTTTGTGTCCGAGCAGTTTGCAGATTGTCTCGATCGCCACGCCCTGTGACAGCGTGATGGTAGTGGCGAAGATGTGTCGAGCGCAATGGAACGTAACGCGGCGCGTGATACCCGCCTGCCGCAGGATGACTTGCAGGCAGGCATTGCACCATCCGTTCGTGGGCAGGTCGAAAATCCGGTCGTCTTTCCGGGACGGCAAATAGCGCGAAAGGATCGCTTCGGCTACCGGAAACAGGCGCACATTGACTTCCGAAGCGGTTTTGCAACGGCTCGTGCAGATCCAGGTCTGCCGATCCTGGTACTGGATGTTCTGCGGGGTAAGTTGCCGGATATCCACATAGGAGAGCCCGGTGAAGCAGCCGAACAGGAACGAGTCCCTGATCAGTCGCAGGGTGCGGTCGGGCAGATCCAGCCGAATCAGCCGCCGGATCTCCTCGACCGAGAGGTAGCTGCGTGAAACCCGCTCGCTGCGGATTTTGTAGCCGGCAAACAAGTCGGTTTTCAGGTAACCGCGGTTGCGGGCCTGTGCCAGGATATGCTTCAAAGCGATCATATAGATCCAGATCGTATTTTTGCTGCAGCCGCACGCTCCCGAAATGTGGCGGTGGAAGCCGTAGAGAAACTCCCGGTCCAGTTCTCCGAATTCCAGATCGTTGCGTCCGTATCGGATCCGGATATAGCTTTCGAGGTGGTTACAGACACACCTATATTTATAGTAAGTGGCCTTGCTGCGGTTGATACCCACCATGCGGCCGAACTCCTCGTTGTGGCGGCGGAAAAAGCCGAGCAGCTGTTCCTGGTCTTGCCCCCGCCCAAAGTAGAGGTTCTTGACGGCATTTGCCGTAAGGCGTTGCGCACAGTCGAGCAACGACTCGTAACACTGCTCGAGACGTATCCGGATGCGGTCGAGCCGCTCGTTGATCCGCTCGGCAGGCGCCCGGCGCCCGAGCACTCGCCCCGAATGTGTGTCCCAGGCCTGCGGATCGACAGCCAGCCGTGTCGAGAACTGCGTGCGTTCGCCGTTGATCGTGATGCGGCCCATAATCGGAGCCGATCCGTCTCGAAGAAGCGCATTGCGCTTGATATAGAATAGGATGCGGAATGTGTTTTTCGTTTCTGTCATTTCTGGAATCTCATTTTGTGGTGTTTCTTGTCTGCTTGTCTGCCCGACAGGGTGAAACGTGTTCACAGCCTCCTATCGAGAGCGGAATCCTGCCCCGTTCTTCCGTCCTGCGGTTACGGGTTGGTAACCTGTAAATTGTTTGAACTTCAGCAAACGTCTGTTATACATTGTTTTGTTTCGTCAAGACCGGTTACCGGACAGTAACCGGCCCCACAACGGATTTTAGCCTGCCGCGTTCGGAACAGTTCAGGTTCAGCCGATTGCGCCGGGACGGACGCAGAACATCCGACATGAGCATATCGTACAGACAAACAGGAGTTTGAACCAATGCTTCCGACTGTCGGCTTTTTATTTTAAAAATCTACTAATAAATTAACGCTTTATGGTAAGAAAACTTGTACTAACGTTGATTGCCGTACTGGGTTTTTGCCTTTTCTCCGCTGCCCAGACACAGCAGATTTCCGGTACAGTAGTCGATGCTGAAGGCAAGCCCGTCGCCGGGGCTACCGTCATGGTCGATGGAACCACGAACGGTACGACAACCAACGCGGCCGGACAGTTCGTGCTTTCTGCTCCTGCCGATGCCACGCTGCAGGTTTCGTTCATCGGATACGATACGCAGTTTGTACCCGTTGCCGGCAAGACCCGCCTGAACATTCGGATGTCGGAGTCGTCCACCAGCATCGATGACGTTGTCGTCGTCGCCTTCGGTACGACCACCAAGGAGGCCTTCACCGGATCGGCCGCCGTTGTCAAGTCCGAGGAACTCGAGAAACGCCAGGTCACCAACGTCGCCCAGGCACTCGCCGGTGCCATTCCCGGTGTTCAGGTGACCAGCTCGTCGGGTAATCCTTCGTCCACGCCGACCGTGCTGGTGCGCGGCCTTTCGTCGATCTCGGCCGGCGTAACGCCGCTCTATGTCGTCGATGGCGTTCCCTATTCGGGTGACCTGAACCTGATCAATACGGCCGACATCGAGTCGCTCACCGTGCTCAAGGATGCCGCATCGACGGCCCTCTACGGCGCCCGCGGTGCCAACGGTGTCATCATGATCACTACCAAGCGCGCCAAGAAGGGCGAGGCCCTCGTCACGCTCGACGCCAAGTGGGGTGTCAATGCCCGCGGTACGCAGCTCTACGACAACATCGACGATCCGGCCCAGTACTACGAGGCCTACTACCAGTCGCTCTACAACTACTACCGCAACAACGGCTTCTCGTCCTACGATTCGACCATCCGCGCCAACGAGCTGCTGACCAGCAGCAATGCCGGAGGTCTCGGCTATCAGGTCTACACGGTGCCCGAGGGCGAACTGTTCATCGGTACGAACGGCAAGATCAATCCCAACGCCACGCTGGGCCGCAAGGTTACCTACAACGGAGTGGACTACTACCTGACTCCCGACGACTGGATCGACGAGGCCTACCGCACGTCGCTGCGCCAGGAGTACAACGTGAACATCTCGGCGGCCAACGACCGGGCCAATTTCTATGCTTCGCTCGGTTATCTGGACAACGAGGGTATCGTCTCCAGTTCCAGCTATACCCGTTACACGGCCCGTCTGCGTGCCGACTATCAGGCCAAGAAGTGGCTGAAGGTCGGGGCGAATGCCAGCTATTCGCACTATGAGAGCAACTACCTCAGCGATGAGTCCGGGACGGGCGGCTCGACCAATGTTTTCGCTTTTGCCAACAACGCCGCTCCGATCTATCCGGTCTACGTCCGTGACGGCAACGGCAACATCATGTATGACAAGAACGGGCTGAAGATGTACGACTACGGCAACGGCATGAATGCCGGTCTGTCGCGTCCGTTCATGACCAACTTCAACGCCCTGCAGGGCGTGCAGCTCGACAAGAACCTCAGCAACGGCAATGCGTTCACCGGGACGGCCTTTGCCGACGTGAAGCTCTTCAGCGACCTGACCGCCACGTTCAACATCGGTACGAACCTCGGCGACGTGCGTTTCAACTCGATGTACAACCCCTACTACGGCCAGTTTGCCAATGCGGGCGGCCGTGTGACGGTGCAGACGCAGCGCGCGTTCGAGATCAACGCCCAGCAGCTGCTCAACTACAGCCACACCTTCGCCGGCAAGCACCGCCTGAGCGCCATGGTCGGACACGAGTTCTACAACCAGAAGAACTACGTGCTGAGCGGTACGAAGGAGCAGATGTTCTCGATCGGCAACCTCGAGCTCAACGGCTCGATCGTCGATTCGCAGGGGGCGGCATCCTATACGACCGAGTACAACAACGAGGGTTATTTCGGCCGCGTCGAGTATGAGTTCGACAACCGGATCATCCTCAACGGTTCGTACCGTCGCGATGCCTCGTCGCGCTTCCACCCCGACCACCGCTGGGGCAACTTCTGGTCGGCCAGTGCCGCATGGCTCATCAACCACGAGTCGTGGTTCAATGTCGATTGGGTGGACATGCTGAAACTCAAGGCCTCGATCGGTTCGCAGGGTAACGACAACATCAGCAACTTCCTCTACGTGGACTACTACAACATCGAGAACTCCGGCGGCGAGATGTCGGTCGTTTTCACCTCGAAGGGCAACGAGGAGATCTCGTGGGAGACCAACACGAACATCAACATCGGTGCGGACTTCGAATTGCTCCGCGGCCGCCTGGGCGGTACGATCGAGTATTTCAACCGCAAGACCTCCGACATGCTCTTCTACTTCCCCGTGGCTCCCTCGTCGGGCTACTCGGGCTACTACGACAACGTGGGTGACATGCGCAACCGCGGTTTCGAGATCACGCTCCACGGAACCCCCGTCCAGACGAAGAACTTCCGCTGGGATCTGACCCTGAACATGTCGCACTACAAGAACAAGGTGACCTACCTGGCTCCCGAGCGTAAATCGACCACGGCGCAGGGCTACGAGGGATATGCCAACGGAAGCTACTTCGTCGGCGAGGGGCTTTCCTACTATACGTGGTATATTCCCAAGTATGCGGGTGTCGATCAGACGACCGGTCTGTCGATGTGGTACAAGGATGTGACCGACGCCGAGGGCAACGTCACGCGTGAGACGACGACCACCTACTCCGAGGCGACCAACTACCTCTGCGGTACGGCCCTGCCCGACCTCTACGGCGGTTTCTCCACCTCGTTCCAGTTCTTCGGTGTCGATGTGTCGGCTTCGTTCGCCTACCAGATCGGCGGTCTGAGCTATGACTCGGGCTACGCTTCGGGTATGGCTTCGCCCTACAGCTCGTCGGCCGGCAGCAACCTCAACAAGGACATCCTCAAGTCGTGGACGCCCGAGAATCCCTCGACGACGATCCCGCGCTTCCAGTACGGCGACAACACGAGCGTCAGCACCTCCGACCGCTTCCTGCTCGATGCGTCGTACCTCAACATCTCGAACATCCAGGTGGGATATACGCTTCCCGAGTCCTTCACCCGCAAGTTCGGCGTGGGCAAGCTGCGTATCTATCTGGCATGTGACAACGTCTACTACTGGTCGCGCCGTCAGGGCTTCGATCCCCGTTACAGCTACTCCGGTTCGACGAATTACGCCAACTACTCTCCGATCCGGACGATTTCGGGAGGTATCAATGTTCAGTTCTAATTCCTTCAGACCACAATGAAAACCATAATCAAATACATAATCGCATCGGCCGTGGCGACCGCTTCGCTGAGCGGCTGTATCAAGGAGACTTTCCCCACCAACGGGGCGACGGCCGACCAGGTCGCCGAATCGACCACGGCCCTCGACGCGATGGTGAATGCCATCCCCGGCGCCCTGACGCTCTATGCCCAGAACTACTCGCAGGCCTGGGACTTCGGCTACCCGGCGATCAACGTCTCGCTCACCTGCATGACGGGCGACATGGTCGTGCTGGGAAACACCAACTACGACTGGTTCGCCAACTGGATGTGCAACCTCTACCTGAGCGAGGACTATGTCTCCGGCTATCAGTTCTGGTACAACTACTACTCGTGGATCAAGAGCTGCAACGACGTGATCTCGACCCTCTCGGCTGTTCCGGAGGAGAGCCTCAACTCCGACCAGCGGAGTTATCTGGGCATCGCGCTTGCGTTCCGCGCACAGTTCTACCTCGACCTGGTTCGTCTGTTCGAGCCTTTGGAGTGCACCGGCTCGCAGGTACACGACTACACGATTCCCGACAACATCAAGGGTCTGGCCTGCGTCATCGTCACGGAGAATACCTCCGAGGAGCAGGCCAAGAGCAATCCGCGCGCTACGGTGACCGATATTTACGACCAGGTGATCTTCCCCGACCTGGAGCGCGCCGAGCGCATGCTGGCCGACTACTCCCGCACGTCGAAAAAGATGCCCGACCTGAGCGTCGTCTACGGTATTGCGGCCCGGGCCTACCTCGAGCGCGGTTATGCCGGTGTGGACGGGGCCTACCAGATGGCGGCCGAATACGCCCGCAAGGCGATCACGGCCGACAGCTACTCGCCGCTGACACAGACCCAGTGGGAGGATCCGACGACGGGCTTCAACAGCTCGACGAGCAACAACTCGTGGATGTGGTGTACCGTCCAGACCTCGGAGACCGTGCACAACCTCTACTCGTTCATCGCCCACATGTCCACCGAGGAGGACTGGACCAACTACGGCAAGTCCGTGTGCCGCGGTATCAACTCGCACCTCTATGAGGAGATTGCCGACGACGACTTCCGCAAGCACTCGTGGCTCGATCCCGACCTGTTCGACTACTACGACTACAAGAGCTGCCGCCCGGACTACCAGACCTTCTTTGCCAATACGCTCAAGCCGCTGGCTTCGATCAAGTTCCGTCCCGGACAGGGCAACTACACGACCTATACCGTGGGTAATGCGATCGATCATCCGCTCATGCGTGTCGAGGAGATGTACCTGATCGAGGCCGAGGCACTCGGCGCACAGAACCTCTCCGAGGGCGTCAATGCACTCAACAGCTTCATGCAGTCCTACCGCCAGCCGTCGTACAGCTTCTCGGCCTCGAGCCTCAAGGAGCTTCAGGAGGAGATCGGCCTGCAGGCCCGCATCGAGTTCTGGGGTGAGGGCATCGCCTTCTGGTACAAGAAGCGTCTTGCACTGGGCATCCACCTGGCCAATTCGAACTGCCCCGACGACAGCTACCGCTTCGAGGTGGACGGCCGCGCTCCGTGGTGGAACCTCCAGATCCCGCGTACCGAATGGCAGAGCAACTCGGCTCTGGTGGGCATGAACAACCCCGATCCGTCGAACACGGTGGACAATGTCATCGAATAACAAGATCCGTTTAATACGAAAAGAACCAAACGTATGAAATTCAATAAATCAGTATATCTGCCCCTGTTCACGGCGCTTCTCGCGGGATTTGCCGCGTGCTCGGACGACGATGATTTTACGTGGAGCGAGTCCGTGCCGTCGGATTGCATGGACGTCTACTTCGCCGATTCGAATCCGACGACCTATGACGTGATGTCGGACGAAATCGACAACCTGAGTTTCACCGTGGAGGTGAAACGCCTGAACAGTGCTGAGGCTGCCACGATCCCGGTCACGGCCTTCTCGCGCAGCGAAGCCTTCGAATGCCCCTCGACGATCGAGTTTGCGGCAGGTGAAAATACGGCGAGCTTAGAGGTCAAGGTCAATGCGGTTTCGTCGGGCGACTACACGCTCGAACTCTCGATCGATGATGTGCGCTATTCGAATCCCTATGTCACCTACGATGACGGCTGGTCGGTCTTGAGCATCGACATGACGGTGTGGGATTTCCTTGGAACGGGTACCTTCTATTACAACGGACTCTTCTCGGGTGAAGATCCCGGTCTGTCGCTCTATGCTTCGGGTACGTCGTACAAGATCACCAACTGGGGCGGCGGCGTCGATCTGCTCTTCACGTGCGATGCGACGGGCAGAATCACCGTGGCCGAACAGTATGTCGGAGCCGATCACCAGATCTACGGTCCGGTTTATGTCACCACCGACGGTGCCGATACGACGAGCTACTACGATCCGGAGACGCAGACCTATTATTTCAACATGGCTTACAACGTCTCTGCCGGAACATTCGGTACCATGTACGAGAAGTTCGTGCTGACGGATCCCGTCCAATAGGGCAGGGATGCCGGTTGGGCACGCAACCTGCAGGCGGACGGCCGGGATTTCCCGGCCGTCCGTTCGTTTTTGCTCCTTTCTGAAATACGCAAAGCGGGGTATCGGGGCAAAAAATGAGGAAAAATGGATTTTTTTTGTGTCAGATGCTTGCGGAATCAGAAAAAATGGTTACCTTTGCACCACGATCATACGGAACATGCTTCCGGTATCGGGATGGTGCCATAGCTCAGTTGGTAGAGCAAAGGACTGAAAATCCTTGTGTCCCGGTTCGATTCCTGGTGGTACCACTTTGAATGACAGCCGCCTGCAGTAATGCAGGCGGTTGTTTCGTTTTCGGCGGGTATATGATTTTAATTGCAAACGGCACTTTTCCCAACCCGGGAGAAGATGCCAATACGGCATGTTTTGACTTTTTTTGCAGGAAACGGTTGTAATTCCGATAAAATTCCGCATCTTTAATGACGAAAAACGTTTTGAATACATCGATCATACGAGGAAAACATGCAGTCGATACTGATCGTAGAGGATGAAAAGCGGGTGGCCGACCTGTTGAAAACGGGGCTCGAGGAGAACGGCTACCGGGTGACGGTGGCTTACGACGGTGCCATGGGACTGCGCCTCTTCCGGGCGCAGCCGTTCCAGCTGGTCATCTCGGATATCGTGTTGCCTCGCATGGACGGGTTCGAGCTCTGCCGGGAGATCCGCAGGATCCATGCCGGCGTGCCGATTCTGATGCTCACGGCGCTGGGTACGACCGACGACAAACTGGACGGCTTCGACGCCGGAGCCGACGACTACATGGTCAAACCGTTCGACTTCCGCGAACTGACCGCGCGGATCCGGGCTCTGCTCAAGCGGCAGAGGAACGCCGAGCCTGCGCCGCAGGAGTCGCTCCGCTGTGCCGACCTGCGCATCGACACGGTCCGCAAGGAGGTATGGCGCGGCGACACGCCCATACGGCTCTCGCCCAAGGAGTACCGGCTGCTGGTCTATCTGGCCGAACACGCCGGGAGGGTCGTCGGCCGCACGGAGATCGCCGAACAGGTGTGGGAGACGCACTTCGACACCGGAACGAATTTCATCGACGTCTACATCAACTACCTGCGCAAGAAGGTGGACCGCGATTTCGCGCCCCGCCTGATCCACACCCGCCCCGGCATGGGTTTCATTCTGACCGACAAGCCATGAAGATCCGCACCGCCCTCACGCTGAAGAACACCCTGGCCACGGCCGCCGTCTTCCTCGCCTGTCTGGCGGCCGTCTATCTGGTCAGCGAACACACGCGCAGCCGGACCTTTTATCATAATCTCCAAAGCGAGGCGGTCACCAAGGCCCACCTCTTCCTGCAGGGCCGGGTCGATGCCCGGACCATGCAGGAGATCTACCTCAACAACCGCAACTTCATCGACGAGGTCGAGGTGGCGGTCTACTCGACCGACTTCCGCATGCTCTACCACGACGCCATCCGCAGCGACATCGTCAAGGAGGATTCGGCGATGATCGCCCGGATCCGCGACCTGCACCGGATCGAGTTCCGCGTCGGACGGTATCAGGCTATCGGGATGCTCTATACCTTCGGCGGAACGGACTACATCGTGACGGCGGCGGCCTACGACCGCTACGGGCACGCCAATCTGGCCCAACTGCGCGTGACTCTCGGCATGCTGTTCGTTGTCGGGGTGCTTCTGCTTTTTGCAACCGGTTATCTGTTGGCCCGTGCCGCCCTGCAGCCGATGCGCGGCATCGTGCAAAAGGCCGGGGCGATCACCGCCTCGCGGATCGACCGGCGCCTTCCCGTGAAGAACGCCCGGGACGAACTGGGCGAGCTGACGCTGGCGTTCAACGACCTGCTTGCACGGCTCGAAACCTCGTTCAATGCCCAGAAGCAGTTTGTCAGCAACGTTTCGCACGAGCTGCGGACCCCGCTGGCGGCACTCATCGCCGAGCTGGACCTCGCCCTGCAGAAGGAGCGGAGCGGCGAACACTACCGTCGGGCGATGGGCCGTGCGCTGCAGGATGCCCGCCGCATGACCCGCCTGATCGACGGACTGCTCAACCTGGCCAGGGCCGACTACCGGCAGGAGCAGATCAAGATGGAGGAGATCCGCCTCGACGAACTGTTGCTCGACGTGCGGTCGCTTATCCTCAGGGCCCACCCCGATTACCGCATCGAGCTGCTTTTCGAACAGGAGGAGGCCGACGACGAGCGCATGATCACCGTCGAGGGTAACCTCCACCTGCTCACCATCGCCTTCATCAACCTGATCGAAAACAACTGCAAATACTCCGGCGACCGCCTCTCGTGCGTCCACATCTCCTACTGGGACCAATGGGCGATCCTACGCTTCTCGGATGCCGGAGTCGGCATGACCGACGAGGAGCTGCGCAACCTCTTCACGCTCTTCTACCGGGGCGGACAGGAGTCGATGGCCGAAGGCCACGGCATCGGGATGACACTGGCCCGGAAGATCGTTCAGCTCCACCGGGGGCGGATCGCCGTCCATTCCGAGGCGGGACAGGGCACGACCTTCGTCGTCGAACTGCCGCACGTGTGAGCGGCCGGGAGCGCCCCCCCCCTCCCGTGGCAGAACAGACGCAATATGCTGGCATACTGCGACATAAAAGGTCTCTAAGGATTTTCTAATACCGTTCTAATCGCTTTCTAACGGCCTTTCCGGGCCGTTTTTTTCATTTTTGCGGCGACAAAATCGGACAACAACCTTTCAAAACAGACGGTTATGTGGAAAAAACGGAGTCGGACACAGTTCGCATTCGATGCCGAGAAGGTATTCCTGGCAGCGACACAGCCGCTTGCCGCGGTGTACGGGTATTTCCGGACGACCCCCTCGGGGCTTTCGTCCGACGAGGTGGAGCGCCGGCAGGCGCAGTACGGCAGAAACGAGGTCGAGCACGAACGGCGGAAAAACCCCGTGACGATGTTCATCCGGGCGTTCATCAACCCGTTCATCGGGATTCTGACCCTGCTGATCGTCGTCTCGTACGTCCTCGACGTCTGGATGGCCGCCCCCGAGGAGAAGGAGTGGACGACGATTCTGATCATTGCGACGATGATCCTGCTGAGCGTCATCATCCGCTTCTGCCAGGACTGGCGGGCCAGCCGTTCGAGCGAGGCGCTCAGGAAGATGGTGAAGAACACCTGCTCGGTGAAGCGTGCGGGGCGTGAGGTCGAGGAGCTCCCGATCGAGGAGCTCGTGCCGGGCGACATCGTCACGCTCGCCGCCGGGGACATGATCCCGGCCGACGTGCGGGTCATCGAGACCAAGGACCTCTTCGTCAGCCAGTCATCGCTGACCGGCGAGTCGGAGCCGATCGAGAAGCGGCCCGACGCCCGGGGTCGGAAGTATGCCCGGGGAAGCGTGGTCGAACTGGACAACATCTGCTACATGGGGTCGAACGTCATCAGCGGGTCGGCCACGGCCATCGTCTTCGGGACGGGCGGCAACACCTATCTGGGTACGATCGCCCGGGCCATCGTCGGCCACCGTGCGGCCACGGCGTTCGACCGGGGCATCGCCCGGGTGAGCCTGCTGCTCATCCGCTTCATGCTCATCATGGTGCCGTTCGTCTTCCTGGTCAATGGCGTCACCAAGGGCGACTGGCTGGAGGCCTTCATCTTTGCCGTATCGGTGGCCGTCGGGCTCACGCCCGAGATGCTGCCGATGATCGTCACGGCAAACCTCTCGAAGGGAGCTGTCGCCATGTCGCGCAAGAAGGTGATCGTCAAGGACCTGAACGCAATCCAGAACTTCGGCGCGATGAACATCCTCTGCACGGACAAGACCGGGACGCTGACCTGCGACCAGATCGTGCTCGAACGCTATATCAACGCCGACGGCAGTGCCGACGAGAGCAGGCGCATCCTCCGCCACGCCTACTTCAACAGCTTCTTCCAGACGGGGTTGAAGAACCTCATGGACCGGGCCATCCTCGCCCACGTCCGGGAACTGGAGCTGGAGTCGATGAAGGACGACTACCGCAAGGTGGACGAGATTCCGTTCGACTTCACGCGCCGCCGCATGTCTGTGGTCGTCGAGGACCGTACGGGCAAGCGGCAGATCGTCACCAAGGGGGCCGTGGAGGAGATGCTCGAGATCTGCTCGCACACCGAGGAGGGCGGCACGGTGTGCCCGCTCACTCCCGAACGGATTGCGACGGCAAAGGCGATCTGCGAACGGATGAACCACCAGGGTCTGCGCGTGCTGGCCGTCGCCCACCGCAGTTTCCTCGGCAAGGAGGACAACTTCTCGGTCGGGGACGAGCGCGACATGGTGCTCATCGGCTTCCTCGCCTTCCTCGATCCGCCGAAACCCTCGGCCGCAAGTGCCATCCGGCAGCTGCAGAACTACGGCATCGAGGTGAAGGTGCTCTCGGGCGACAACGACGCCGTGGTGCGCACCGTCGCCCGTCAGGTGGGCATCACGGGCAAGGCCCTCACCGGCCGCGAACTCGGGGAGCTGGAGGGAGAGGAGCTGCGCCGGGCCGTGCGGGAGGCTTCGGTCTTCTCGAAGGTCACGCCGCTGCAGAAGACACGGATCATCACCCTGCTGCAGGAGGCGCAGCACACGGTGGGCTTTCTCGGCGACGGCATCAACGATGCGGCGGCCCTGCGCCAGTCGGATATCGGCATATCGGTCGATTCGGCCGTGGACATCGCCAAGGAGAGCGCCGACATCATCCTGCTCGAAAAGGACCTGATGGTACTCGGAAAGGGGGTTGTCGAGGGTCGCCGGACCTTCGGCAACATCGTCAAGTACATCAAGATGACAGCCAGTTCGAATTTCGGCAACATGTTCAGCGTGATGGCGGCCAGCGCTTTCCTGCCGTTCCTGCCGATGATGCCCATCCATCTGCTGGTGCAGAACCTGTTGTACGACATCTCGCAGACGACGATCCCCTTCGACCGCATGGATGCCGAGTACCTGCGCAAGCCGCGCAAGTGGGACGCTTCGGGACTGAGCCGCTTCATGATCTGGATCGGGCCGATCAGCTCGATCTTCGACCTGACGACCTACCTGCTGATGTGGTATCTCTTCAAATGTCAGTCGGCGGAGATGCAGGCGCTCTTCCAGTCGGGATGGTTCGTCGAAGGGCTGCTGTCGCAGACGCTCATCGTACACATGATCCGCACGCGCAGGATTCCCTTCTTTCAGAGCTGCGCTTCGTGGCCCGTGATGGCGATGACCTTCGCGATCATGGCCTTCGGCATCGTGATCCCCTTCACGCCGTTCGGGGCGTCGATCGGACTGGTGGCGCTGCCGTGGAGCTACTTCCCGTGGTTGGCGGCTACGCTGACGGCCTACTGCGTATTGACGCAGTTGGTAAAGAATTGGTATGTGAAACGATTCGATGCATGGCTGTGACTTATGAGAAAGCGAATCTGTATGGTGATTGCGGTGGCGGCTTTCGGCTGCCGCCGTCTTCCGGCCCAAACGCTATTCGGGATCGAATACGCCACGGAGATGCAAACCGATTTCAAGAATCTGAATTGGGTGAACCTCCTGAAAATGAATTTCTCCCAGGCCTTGTGCAAGGGCCTTCGGTTCGACCTCGGCTCGATCAGTGTCGCCAGGACCCGGGCAGAGCGGTTGGTCGATGATCTGCAGGTCTTTTCGAATATCGAGGAGGAGAACCTTCCTTTTTCGCTCTCCGTGGCCGGCATTTCGTTTTGCCGGGGTCGTTTGCAGATCTTTGCCGGCATACGCAACATGAACGAGGATTATTTCACCTCGCCCGTCACCTCGCTCTTTACGAACAGTTCGTGCGGTCTCTTTCCGACCGTATCGGTCAATTTCCCGATCGCCAACTATCCGCTGTCGTCGCTCGGGGTGCATTGTGCGTTCGTGACGGAGCATTGGGAGGTACAGGCATCGATATACAACGGTCGCGGGTATGACGGATTCACGGGAGACAACTCCCCGTTTCGCTTTTGCCCTGCATCGGATGGATTGTGCGGGATCTTTTCATCGATTTATCGGAACAATGGGAGCAGTTATTGTTTGGGTGGTGTTTTATATGGCGGTCTTCATGTTTGTACGGGACAAACCGAAGGGAGATCGGTAAGCGGGGCATTGTGGGGCTATGCCGAACAACGGGTGGTGCCGTGGCTGGATCTTCTGGTGCAGTATTCGATGGGGCTTTCATCCGATCTCTGGTGCCGGCTGTATGGCGGATTGGGGATGAGGGGGCGCTTTCGGAAGGTTGAGATCGGGGTTTTCTCCGACTGTGCCGTCTTCTCCGGAACGGAAGAGTGGGCGTCGGAACTGACTTGTCGGATTCCGCTTTCACCACATGCGGATCTTCAGCCCGCGATGCATCTCATCCGGGGGGCTTTCGGCTTTCGGACGGTGGCCTTGATGCGGTTGAATGTCAGTTTGTAGCCGGTCTGCACGCTCTTTGGCCCCTCTTTCCGCGTGACCCGGCGGCCGTTCCTCGCAGCGACACTATTCCGGGACCCGATGGTCCGGACTCCGGCAAGTGTCTTGTTCGTGTCGGCCGACCGACCCTTTTATTCGCCTGCCCCGCGCCGGTAATCGTCGAGGTAGGCCGAGCAGGTACGTCCGGTCTGCTGCTTGAAGAAGCGCATCAGGTGGCTCGGGTCCGAGAAGCCGTACGCATCGGCCAGCTGGCTGACGCTGCGCCCCTCGAACAGCAGGTCGTTCTTTATGGCCTCCAGCAGGCGCTGTTTCAGCAGGTGCACGGCCGTGACGCCGAACTGATCCACGACGGCCCGGTTGAGCGTTACGCGGCTTACGTGCATCATCGAGGCGTACTCCTCGACACGCTGCACCTGGCGGATATGCTCTTCGAGCAGCGCCTTGAATCGGAATGCACAGTTGTTGCGCGGCAGGGCGACGGGCAGTCCGTGTGCGGCGGCGTAGTCGCGGTTGAGCGTCACCAGCAGGTAGTAGAGCACCGCGACGATCAGGTTGTAGCTGTCCGCGGTCGGGGCGCGGAGTTCCGACCGGATCTTTTCCGACAGCCGGAGATATTCGGCAAAGACCTCCGCCGGGGCATCGAACCACGGCGGCGTATCGCTCTGGTAGCAGTAGAGCAGGCGGTAGACGAAGAACTTGTCGGCGAGGAACGTGCGCATGAAATCCTCACGGAAAATCAGAAACGTGTAGTCGAGCTCCTCCTCGTCCACCAACCAGCGCTGCTGCTGGTGGGGCGAGAGGAGCAGCACCATGCCGTCGTGCAGCTCGATGCGGCGTCCGCCGAGCAGCAGCACGCCCCGGGCCCGGCTGAGGAAGAAGAACTCGAAGAAGTCGGTCCGGAAGAGCGGATATTCGGTCAGTACGCCGCGGATCTCCTCGCTGCGGCCCGTATTGATATGGAAATCGACGCCGCACTGCGTCTTGCTGAACGGCACGGTGACCAGCCGTCGGGGATTCGTCGTCGTTTTCATCGCCTGTGTCCGGTTTGTCCGAAACAAAGATACGACAATCATTTGTCAAAATGGCATAATGCCGCCCCTTTCGGGCATAGTTCCGCACAAAAAATCTTCGGACCTTTGCCGACGGAGGATCCGCTACGGATTCGCTCTTGAAAAACATCCGTCCATGAGTGTCTGCATCAAATCGTTGATCCGCAATCTGAATCTGGTCATCGGCTGCACCGTTGGCTGCGCCTACTGTTATGCCCGCAACAACTGCCGCCGCTTCCACATGACCGACGACTTTTCCGTCCCGGAGTATATGCCCCGCAAACTCCGCATCCTCGACGGCCATGATCCGCGGGTCTTTCTGATGACGGGCATGAGCGACCTCTCGGACTGGCGGCCCGAGTGGACGACGGAGGTTTTCGACCGCATGGCCAGCAATCCGCAGCATGCCTGCCTTTTTCTGACCAAACGTCCCGAACGGCTCGACCTGCAGACCGACGACGACAACGTCTGGATGGGAGTCACCGTGACGTGCGAGGCGGAGAAGGGCCGCATCGCGGCACTGCGCCGACACGTCCGGGCCCGTCACTACCACGTGACCTTCGAGCCGCTGTTCGGGCCGATCGAAGGGCTCGACCTGACGGGTGTGGAGTGGATCGTCATTGGCACCGAGACCGGACGCCGCCGCGGAAGGGTCGATGCCCGGCCCGAATGGGTGGCCGGCATTGTCTCCCAGGCCCGGGCGCAGGGTGTGGCGGTCTTCATGAAGGAGGATCTGCTGCCGGTCATGGGCGAGACCGGCATGATCCAGGAGTTACCCGAAGCATTCAAACAAAGAGTATGGAACAGGAACTGATCCGCGACATCGACGTGCAGAGCGTCATGACAAAATCATCGCTGCCCGTGGGCGGCTACTCGGTCAACCCTTACGTGGGGTGTCCCCACGCCTGCATGTATTGCTACGCCTCGTTCATGAAGCGCTTTACAGGCCACAGCGAGCCCTGGGGAAGGTTTCTCGACGTCAAGCACTGGCGGCCGATCGGTGATCCGCACCGCTTCGACGGGCAGCGCATCGTCATCGGCTCGGTAACCGACGGTTACAACCCCTTCGAGGAGCATTTCCAACGAACGCGCCATCTGCTCGAGGAGCTGCGCGGTACGACGGCCGAGATCATGATCTGCACGAAGTCGGATCTTGTGCTGCGCGATCTGGACTTGCTGCGCGAATTTCCGCGCGTGACGGTTTCGTGGTCGGTCAATACATTGGACGAGGCCTTCCGCGCCGACATGGACCGCGCCGTGAGCATCGAGCGACGCCTCGAAGCCATGCGGCGGGTCTACGAGGCGGGGATCCGCACCGTCTGCTTCGTCTCGCCGATCTTCCCGGGCATCACCGATCCGAAGGCGATCATCGAGCGGGTCCGGGAGTTTGCCGACCTCGTCTGGCTCGAAAATCTCAATCTGCGCGGGCCGTTCAAGGCGACGATCATGACCTACATCCGCGAAAAACACCCCGAACTGATCCCGCTCTACGAGGAGATCTACAACCGTCGCCGGACGGACTACTGGCAGGAGCTCGAGGGCGAAATCGCAACCTATGCCGCCGCAAACGACCTGCCGTATCGCGTGAACGACCTGCCGTACGGCCGCTCCGAAAAGGGCCGTCCCGTTGTGGTCAATTACTTCTACCACGAAAAGATCCGGTTGAACAAGCGGTAATTTGCCTGATGGAGCGTGACGGCATCGAGCCCTCCTGCCTCTATGTCGGTCCCGTGGGTGCAGATGCCGGTTTCAGGTGCCGGAAGTCGGAGTGCGGCCGGCTATTGCGGGAGCTCCCTGCCGATGACGTTCGGGTTCAACGGGATTCAGAACCTTCAGGACCCATCGAAGGGGGAGACGGGCCTTTTCAAAGACATGGCTGCGGGACATGCTTCAAGATACGGAGTCCGCATACGATTCGGGATTCATCGGTGAGGTAAGGCCGATGGCTCCCGAATTCTGTCCGGAGGCCGGGAAGTTCGGGGCAAAGGCTTGTTTTACGGCTCCGCAAGCCGTCGCCGCAGCTGCCCGGGCGGCGCGCCGAAATTGCGGCGGCAGTAATCCGCAAACGTGGAGGGCATCCGAAACCCGTTCTCCTCCGCCACCTGACAGAGCGGGATGTCCGGCGATCGGAGCATCCGCTCGATCCGCGCCATGCGCTGCCGGCGGAGCCATTCGGAGACGGGGATGCCGAACTCCTGCCGGAACTGCCGGCGGAAGGCGGAGTCGGACATGCAGCATGCACGGGCCAGCTCCCCGCCGGTCGGCGTCCCCGTCATCCGGTTTTGTGCCGCCTGCACCCGCTCCCGGAGACCGAAGGGGTGGAAATCGGGAAGGTATTTCGCAAGGGCGCGGAAATCGCGCTCGGTCAGTGAGGAGGTTGCGGAGCCACGGTCGGCCGGCGCGGCATAAAGCCGGTATTGGCGAAGCACATCTCCCATCATCAGGTTGTAGAGGACATTCAGATGGGGATATTCCTCCTGTCGGTTGGCCAGCGACTGGACCCGCGCACAGGAGAGCATGCCGCGGCCGTTTCCCGTCCGGCAGTAATGCCGCCAGGTGTCGATGAGGTACCCGAGGACCCGATTGTCCGGACAGAAGGCCGCCAGCATGAGGAATGCGGCCTCCCCGTGCGGCTGTACGGGCGGCACGGGGTTGCAGAGGCGGATCTGCCGCACCAGCCAGCGCATGGCCGGGATGTTTCCCGACAGCGGCACCAACAGGCTCCAGCTCCCGGACTGCGAAAAATCGACCTGCCCCGCAGCCGTCAGAACCCGTTTCACCCAGCCGTCCCACTCCGTTCGGAGGGAGGCCTGCTCCAGACTTGCACGCAACCGCCTCATACCAATATACAACAACCTCCCAAAGATACGACATTTTTCGGATCCGGCATCGTCCCGGGCTGCAGGAGCGGATCACACGGGGACAAGTGGCCGCTGCGCCATTGTCTTCTTTACGGCGGAATAAATCGTTCTTTTTTGCACATGACGCCTTGCGGGTGAAGAAAAAAAACTATATTTGTAAAGAGATTGGGCGACATTCCCGATCGGATACATACGAAGCGTTATGCTGATCTTGTAGTTTTGGGAACCTGAGAAATTTTCAAACTTGGCACGAGAGATGGCATGGCGGCTCTCACGTTCGCGTGGGCTGCTACCACCATATTCGTGCTAAAGGTAATCTCAGGACCTCCAAAACCCAATATGGCCGCAGACCCACGCTTTGTTGTATATCAGGGCCCGGGCCGAAGGCCCGAATACCGGAGGAACAGGATGGATGCGGCGGAGACACGAAAATTTCGAAACAAACCGGAAAAATACCGAACCCGATAACAGATATACATTATGTCTACCGGAACAATTCTCATTGTCATTGTGGCCTCAGTCTCCGTGCTGCTGGTCGTGTGGGGAGTCGTCACCTACAACAACCTGATCGCCCGACGCAACCGTGTCCGGCAGTGCCGGAGCGGCATCTGCGTGGCGTTGAAGCAGCGCAACGACCTGATCCCGAATCTGGTGGCCTCGGTCAAGGCCTACATGGGCCACGAGAACGAGCTCCTGACGCGCATCACCGACCTGCGTTCGCGCGCGGCCTCGGCCGCGGAGAGCGAGCAGATCCGCGAGGGCGGCGAGCTCTCGTCGTTGCTCGGCCGGCTCCATGTCGCCGTCGAGAATTACCCCGAACTGAAGGCCAACGCGCAGTTCCTCCACCTGCAGGGGCAGATCGAGGAGATGGAGAACGAGCTGCAGGCGATACGCCGCACCTGCAATGCGGCCGTTACGGACTACAACAACGCCATCGAGATGTTCCCCTCGTCGATTATCGCCTCGTGGGCCCATCACACACAGGAGGAGTTGATCGAGATTCCCGACTCTGAAAAACAACCGGCTTCGGTCGCCGAACTCTTCCGGTCATGAGTGCCCCGATTCCCGATTTCAAGGAACTTACCGGCCGGATGCACCGGCAGCTGACGCGCATCGCCCGCCTGCGAAGGGTGGTGAGGGTGCTGCTCGTGATCGTCTACTCGACGACGCTGCTGTGGTTCGTGTTCTGCCTCTTCGGCGGCTACCTGCTTGCCTCGGCCGACTACGCGACGAACGTACAGACCAGCCAATACATCCTTTACGGATTCGTCTTCTTCTGCGTGCTGCACTTCGCCTTCATGCGGGGGCTCCAGTCGCTCGGCGAGCGGGAGACCGCGCTCATGGGCCGCATCGTCGGCGAGCTCTTCCCCGAGGCCCGGTTCAATCCTGCGGGAACGGTCCATCGTGAGGCGCTGGCCGCCAGCCGGCTCTTCAGCGAATCCACGTCGCTGGCCGGGATGGAGGCGACCTCGTACGGACGGCTGGAGATTCCCGTCGGCGAGCGGACGATGCAGGTCTGCGACGTGGGCATCACCCCGCTGCAAGGCAGGGACCTTGCGGCCAATCCGCTCACGATGCTCTACCGCTCGATCGTCCGGCCGATCCTCGGCGCGCGGGTCGAAAGCACGATGCACACTTTCCGCGGCATGTTCGGGTACTGCCGCACGCGGCGCGAGTTCCGGGGTTATGTCCTGCTGCTGCCCGACCATCTGGAAAACAGGGTCGGCTACCTGGCACAGACCGTCCAGCGCATCCGCCAGAAGAACGGCGCGAAGTTCGTCCACCTGGAGGATCCCGAGTTCGAGAATCTCTTCGCGGTCTATGCCGACGACGAGGTCGAGGCCCGCATGGTGCTGACGCCCGCGATGATGCGCCGCATGACTGAACTGCGCAGGTCGTTCAACCGCGACCTGATGGTTTCCTTCCGGGGAGACACCCTCTATTTCGCCTCCGAGACTCCGGACGGATTCCTTCGCCCGGGCCGCAAGTCGCTCGGCGACGAGCGGCTGCTGGAACAGCTCTGGCGCGAGATCGACTTCTGCCGCACCCTCGAATCCGAAATGGAATGAAACAAAACGATAACCGACACAAAACACACAACTAATCCTCAAACACCTTATTTCTATGAAAAGATTTGCTTGTTTCGCCGCCGTTGCCGGCATGGCCGCCCTGCTCGTCTCGTGCAACAACGTCAGTTCGATGCTCGGAGGAGCCAAGTATCCGGCCGACCAGGCGGAATCCTACGCCAAGGCCGTGGAAATCCTCAAGGAGAAGATCGACACGACGAAGTTCAAGATCTTCGACATGCGCTTCCAGGAGGGGGAGGAACTCTCGAACGAACTGAGCAGCATCTCGCTCGACATGGTCAATGCGGACAACTTCGCCTTCCGTCAGGCATACTACATGGATGGCCGCGTAGGACAGATGAACGACTACTCGACGAGCGTCAATGAGATCGACTACGCGAAGATCAAGGGCATCAGCCTCTCGGCGATCGACCCCGCAGCCATCGGACGCCAGATCGAAGAGGCCAAACAGCTCCTGCCCGAAGGACACACCTTCCAGTCGGTCAGCGTCTACGAGATCAGCGAAGTGCTTCCGCGAAGCACCGGCCTGATGAACCGGGGCCGCGATATCGGCGCCCGGGAGGCCGAATTCAAGATCTGCTTCACCGAGGACGGCAAGGAGACCGAGACCAGCGGCGGCCAGGTGACGCACCTCTACTACGAAGCCAAGATTCTGGTGAATGCCGACGGCACGATCACGCCCGAAGAAGAATAACCGTTAAACCCGATAACGACCTATGAAACGTACACTTCCCTTTATTGCGCCGGTTGTGGACTCCACGCAGAGTGCCATGCAGCGCGACCTCTACGACAAGAGCATCGATCTGTACGGAGAGGAGCGATACGTCGAGGCGTTCCACACGCTGCTCGACCACCTCAATCCCGAATTCCGCACCAAGTACGGCAACGCCGAGGGGACGGAGTTCCATCTCCCGCACGGCTCGATCGTTGTCAATGTACGCCTCGACGACCGAATGATGTATATTGATGCCGACTTCCTGAACCTCCCGGCCAAGGGGCGCGTGGCCATGCTGCGCCAGGTGGCCGACATGAACATCAACCGCCTGCTGCTGCCGCGCTTTACGAAGGAGGGCGACCGCCTGAAGATGGAGTACCACTGCCCGATGGAGGAGACCCATCCCCACAAGATTGTCACCATTCTGCAGAACATCTGCCGCGTGGGCGACCGTTACGACGACGAGTTCTGCACGAAGTTCGGGGCCACGCGCTGCTACGAGCCCCGTGTGACGCCCTATCCCGCAGAGACCGTGGACCGTATCTACGAGGCTGTCCAGTCGCTCGTCCGGGCGACGCTCGATGCCGTCAGGGAGTACAACGACCAGCGCCGCTACGGCTATTCGTGGAACGTGATCGACACGACGTTCTACCAGATCTCCTACTTCGCACAGCCGCAGGGCCAGCTGGCCAACGACCTGGACAAGGCCGTCGATGACATGGACGAGGAGCTGCCCGTAGCCGAACTCGTCATGAAGGGCATGGCCTTCCTCGAGAAGCTGCTCGCGATGCCGAAGGAGAAGCTGGCCGAGGATCTCTACTTCGTCGATACGCTCGTCTCGATCAAGGGCCCCTCGTCGCTGCAGAACGTGCAGGAGAACATGAAGGACGTCTACGAGGAGGCGACGGCCGCCATGCAGAACAAGGACTTCGAGCGTGCCGCCGTGCGCATCTGCTACAAGTTTTACGAGGCCTACTTCTACAACGACATGCAGGACGACCTGAACGCGATCTTCGTCAAGGCGTTGCGCGAGGCCGCCGACCAGCCGATGGAGAAGGCCGCCGAGACGCTCTGGAACGCGCTGGACAAGGTCATGGAGGGCGAGATCGACGAGGACGACGGCGAAGGGTTCTTCTCCGGGGTGATGGAGGGTAACCCGATGGCGCAGCAGATGATGGAACAGGCCCAGGCACAGGCGCAGGCCATGCAGCAGAAGATGGCCGCAGCAATGGGTGGAGGCGAGATTCAGGAGCTGCAGCAAAAGATGACCGAGGCGATGGCGCGCGGCGACATGGCCGAGTACATGCGTCTGGCCGGCGAGCTGCAGCAGAAAATGATGAGCGGATTCTTCAACAACTAAAAACGATGCACCATGGAACAGAATATCTATAGCGTAGTATTCAAGGTAACGCACGCCGGAGGCTCCGGAAGCTGTTTCTACCTGAAGGACCGGGACCTCTTCGTCACGAACTGCCACGTGGTCGAGGGCTTCCACACGGTGGCCGTCCACGACAACGACCGCAATCCCTATCTGGCCCGGGTCGTGCTCGTGAATCCGACGTTGGACATCGCCCTGCTGGCCGTCGATCACGACTTCTCGGCACTCCCCGAACTGAACCTCGCGGCCGCCGATTCGCTCGCGATCAGCAACAAGATCCGCGTGGCGGGTTATCCCTACGGCATGCCCTTCACCGTCACCGAGGGCACCGTTTCGTCGCCCAAGCAGCTGATGAACGGGCAGTACTACATCCAGACCGACGCGGCGGTGAACCCCGGCAACTCCGGAGGCCCGATCATCAACGAGAAAAACGAGGTGGTCGGCATCACCGTGAGCAAGTTCACCAACTCCGACGCCGACAACATGGGCTTCGGTATCCGCGTCGAGACGCTCCACAAGCTCTTCGACTCGCTCGGCGAGCTGGACCGCGACTGCTTCCAGGTGCAGTGCGAGAGCTGCGACGAACTGATTTCGGACGAGGAGGAGTTCTGCCCCTCGTGCGGCGAGAAACTGCCCGAAGGGGTCTTCGAGGAGCGTCAGCTCTCGCCCCTGAGCGAGTTCTGCGAGGCGGCCATCGGGAAGATGGGCATCAACCCCGTACTGGCCCGCGACGGCAACGAGGCGTGGCTGTTCCACAAGGGCAGCTCCGAAATCCGCCTGTTCGTCTACGACCGCACCTACCTGTTCGCCGTCTCGCCGATCAACCTCCTGCCCAAAAAGGATGTGGAGAAGGTGTTGGACTACATGCTCGACACGGATTTCTATCCCTACAAAATGGGGATCGAGGGGCGCCAGATCTACCTGTGTTACCGCATCCACCTGGCCGATATCTCGGAGGCGTCCGAGGAGCGGATCCAGCAGAACCTCGTGCAGCTGGCCGAAAAAGCCGAGATGGACAACATGATGGTCGAGCGGTTCGGCTGCGAGTTCTCGGCCTATTCGAAACAGGACAACGAGGCATAGAACATGCTGGACCTCAAACAACTGACCGCAGCGCTCGAAGGGGGAGAGATTCCCCCTTCGTTCGATGCGAAGGCCATCGGGAAACTCTCGAAGCGCTACCTGCGTTGGAAAAACGCCCGGGTGGTCCATCTCTACCCGATTCGCGGTGTCTCGCACGAGGACTCCCGCTACTGTCTCTATGCCTGTCCGCTCCAGGGTGACACGATCGGCGAAGAGACCCTGCAGGCCATTCACGCCGAGATCGATTCGCTCGAAACCGGACACATACGCTATGACTCCGTACAGTCGGAAGGAGCCGATTACTATGTGCTGGACGAACACGGGAACCATTGCGGCATGGATGCGGACGACGACGTCGTCGCCCAGGTCAGCGACCGGTTCGACGGTCTGGTGCTCTTCACCCGGACGGTGTTCTCGCCCAAGCATGCGGCACGGCTCGACTGTCGCTATGCCGCCCTCGGAATCTCGAAGGAACCCGACGGCTACGAGATCGAGCCCCTGTCGAACGCAACGCTCGGACTGGCGGCCAGCAGCCAGCGTTTCCGCGGCCCGACGGTGGAGATTCCCGACGCGGAGGAGGAGTCGCCGGCCGTGGAGAAATACCGCCAGACGATGACCCTTGTGATGGCCCTCATGCTGGTTGCCGCCGTAATCTGGTACCTCATCAAAGGATAAACAACCGTGGGAATGGATCTGTATGCCGGGACTCTGACCCGGTATTATGCACACAACTGGAAGACCGAGGCCCAGCAATGGGCCGAAGACAACGGTTTGGGTTATCAAAAGGTAACTCCGGATTCCGACCCGGAGGAGGCGATGTCCGTCGAAGAGATCCGGCAGGTAGTCGAAACCTGGCGGGACAATTTGCTTTCGGCCATCCGTGAGCATGACAATCGAATCGGATCATGGCCCGAAGACAATGAACGTCCATACCTGACGAACAAACCCGACTGGCCTGCGTTTGAGGCACTGCTGCTTTACGCCGCCTGCAGGAGTCTGGGTGAGCCGTTGCCGGAAAAGTTCGGCAAGGGGGCACAGTTCGAGGATTTCGAAATCTCCGAACGGGCATACAAGGATCCCAAACTACAATGGTCATTATTCAACGGTGCCGTCTGCTGGTTGCCATTGGAAGCCGGTTTTGTCGTCACGGCAGAGATGCCCGCAGGCAACCGGGCCGTGATATCCACGACCTGGTGTCTGCTCAAGGAACTGGAAAAGATCAACGGTTATGATTGGAATGCCGGCGAAGCAACGATCAGCCGTTGGTACGATGAAGAGGGATATGAAACCAAAGACTCGAAACTGACGAAACTGACAGACAACGTCTCCATGATGGAACCCGAATCGGGGCTCTACGATACGGAATCGCTGGCCCGGTTTGCATTCGCCCGCTTCTATCGGGCGGTGCAATTCGCACAAGAAAACCGGGTGCCGGTTCTGATGGATTAGAAGAGAGGGAACCATGAAAACGTTAGAAGCCTTAATCGATACACAAGACCCGGGATGGCCGCTCATTGAGGAGTGGATGGCGGAAGCGAAGAATCGGTATCGGATTTTACCGAAAACTTCGCAGCGAGCCAACCGGGAACTTCTGGATGCACAAGTGACCACCCGCTCCATTATGGGAGCCGTTATCTACGAAACAGGAGGTATTCTCATCAACGAGGGCTGGATTCGAGTTTTGGGATCAGGCTCTCCGGAACTCGACCGAGGCATCATGTCATGGAATGAAGGTAAAAGTTTCCAAAAATATGGTGATCGACCTGCATTCTTGTTGGTTGCAGATGATGTTGTCGGAGGGTATTTTGCCATCAATGCAGGAGCACTGGGGCCGGACATGGGAACAATCCACTATTTGGCGCCAGACACATTACAGTGGGAAAATCTGGGGGTCGGATATTCGGATTTTCTGTATTGGTTGCTGACAGGACCTATCGAATCATTTTACGAGACCTTCAACTGGAAAAATCGAGATCATGATCTGGAACAGGTCGATGGAAATCACACCATCTCTTTTGTTCCGTTTTTATGGACCAATGAGGGACATGATCTGGAACAAACAGACAAACGGATCATTTCCGTAGAAGAACATTATGCTCTTACATTAGAACTGCAAAAACAACTTTTGAAATAATCATTAAAATTAGCGAAAGACCATGAAAACATTCAATTACGCATCGACTTCGGCCGTCAAGGAGAACCTGACCTACCTGATCCTGGGCGCCGCCCTGATCGTTTTCCCCCTCGTTCACCCCTTCGGCATCCGCATCGGCGCCAAGCCGGTGCTCGGTCCCGTGCCGACGACGATCCTTCTGATCATCGCCGGACTCTACATGCTCTATACGGCCTGCCGCAAGATCCGTCAGGCCCGTGCCCTCTCGGCCAAGGGCGGCGTCATCACCGTGGACAACGACCGGGTGACCTATCCCGTGATCCGCAAGGGCCAGGTCGAGACGGAGACGTTCTCCATCTCCGGGATTTCAAACATCTCGTACGACGAGGAGGACGGCATCCTGACCGTGACGCTCGACGACGGCAGGGAGGCCAAATTCGACCTCGACTTCTTCGACAGCCTCGACCGGCTCAAGGAGTTCCGCGCTGCTGCAGAAGTAACAACCGGCGTCATCGTCCGGGGCCTGCAACGCTGCGGACCCCGGACGATAACCAAACAACAGCAGGCAATGGGCATTTTACGGTGTGTCGATTGGTTTTGGGCTGCCGGAGAGTCATTCCACATGCGGGAAAAAGCGCCCGGAGACGGCTGCACGCTTCTCATGTGGGGCTGGTATCTCGACGCCCCTGTTCCCCCTGTTCGCACTCTTCCGCCGATGGAGAGGCCAATAACGCAGGCGCGCAAAAGGAACGCTCTCCGCCCGATGCAGAGACGGGATCAGTACTTCCCCTCGATACCGTTCTCCTTGCGGGCGCGTGCCATCTCCTCGCGGTTGTCCATGATGTATTGCCGCAGTGCGGCCAGCTCCCGGGCAATGCCGTGCGCCACGGCCGCCTGCTCCGGCTCGGGTCTGAACGTCAGGTCGGGATAGGCTGTTCCGATATACCCTCCCCGGGGGCCTTCGTCGATAACCCGGGAGAGCGTCTCCAGCCACTTGTCGGCCGCACCTCCGGCATAGCCGTTGATCCATTTCCCGGAGAGTTTGTTGAAGGCCGTCTGCGCCTTTTCGCATTCGAACGCAGGATTGCCCACGCCGTCGTCCGACAGGACCATGCGGGCAAACAGGTTGCGGCGGAACTGCGCCGTATAGAACCAGTATACCGCCTCGTCCTTTTCCCCGACATCGTACAGCCGGATAGCCAATACATAGAGGGCTTCTACCGGCATCGAACCGATCTGCGAACGGATCTTTTCGGCCGTCCCGAGCAGCTGCTGCGGGTCGTCGCTCTTCAGGTCGTCGCTGAACCTGCCGACTTGAATGTCAAACGGCTTCGAATTGTACCACGGCAGTACATACACGGGCATACGCTGCGGTTTGTCGCCGCAGCCCGCAATAAGGAACATGCCCCTGCGGCTGCGAAAAATTTTCTGAATCCTTTCATGCTCAGAATCTGTCAAGAGGAGGGTCCGGCAAATTTATACAAAAAACGCCGGCGGACAATGGGCCTCATCGCTTTTTCGGGCCGCTCCGGATTTTCGGTTTTGAAACCCTGCTTCCCTGTCTATCCGGTAGAATGCCTGGCTTTTCAAGCGTCACGCTCCCCAATCTCCGGCATCATGAATCCGCGAAGCATTCGTGTTGCGTTGCCGTCGCCCGTGTGTGTGGCGGCGGGACGCCTGGGGCGGATTACATGCCGGTCGGGTGGTATCCCGAGTGTCTCAGCAGAAAGTCCACGGCGATCAGGACAAGGACCCCCGGCAGGTAGTCCTTGAGTGAATCCCTGAGTTGTGTCAGGGCTTTCTGCAACTCGTATTTGACCTTGTAGGAGGGGATCCGGAAACGTTCGGCGATGTCCTTGTAACTCAACTCCTCGGTACGGCTGGCGATGAAGATCTCGCGGGTGAGTTCGGGCATCTCGTCCAGCCGTTTCTGCAGAATGGCCAGCACTTCGTCGGCATAGAGCTGCTCGGGCTTGCAGCATTCGAGGCTTCCGAGATGGTATTCCAGCATGCGGTCGTTGGCGTCCTGCAGCTTCTTTTCGACACGCTGGTGGATCTGTTTGTTGCGCAGGTGTTCCAGACACCGTTTCTTGATCGCCCCGACAACATAACGCCTGGGGTCTGTATCCGCTGCCAGTTCGTGCCGCCGTACCCAGTATGCGACGAAACTGTCCGTGACGATGTCTTCCGCCACGGCCGTCTCCTCGACATACGAACGGGCTATCGAGATGAAATTGCTCCGATAGGTGAAATAGAGTTCGTTGAATTCCCTGATGCTGGATTCTCTCTTTCCGGTAGTCCGGCATACTGAACGATTTTACGGGATCAAAGTTATAATATTTTTTTCAATCGCGGCATGTCCGTTCCGACCAATCCGTGAAAAAGCATCGTATGGGTTGGCATTGCTGCGGATTTGATCGTGAAAAAAATTAACAATTTCATAAAAATATTTATTTGCATCAAATGCTCCGATCGGGTTGTCCGATCGTCTCTTTCGTGCAATATATAGATGTCAGGAGAACGAGAAAAAAAGATGAAAATAGTGTGTCGTCCGGATGTCCGGCCAGCGGATTGCGAGGGCGATGCGAGAAATGAAAAAGAAAAGACAGAGATGAAATCGACCGATGTACTGAAGTATCTCGAAGGCAACAGCTCGGAGCAGGAGAAACGCCGCATGGCAGATTGGCTCGACGCTTCACCCGAGCACGTACGTGAGTTCAACGAAATCCGCTTCGTCTTCGAGACGACCAGGATGTACGGACCCGAGCTCAAGCGTCTCGCTTCGTCTGAAACTCCGCAGCGAGCGACGACAGCCGCAGTCTCCTCCCGGCCGGCAGTCATGCGGGTGGTTTTCCGTCGCGTGTTGCGCGCGGCGGCCGTCGTGGCGCTGCTCCTCGGGGTGGGGTATTCTACCTATGTATATACGTTCGACCGCTTTGCCGGACAAACCGTTGCCCTGAATGTCCCGGCCGGCCAGCGGATCGAGGTGACCCTTTCGGACGGCTCCCGCGTGTGGCTCAACTCGGGATCGCGCCTGGGTACCCGTCGGTTTTCGGACGCCACCGCCGTGAGGTGAAACTTGTCGGCGAGGCGATGTTCGAAGTTGAGCACGATGCCGAACATCCGTTCGTTGTCGAGACCTTTGCCTCGGATGTGGAGGTGCTGGGTACGAAGTTCAACGTCGAAGCCGATGCCGAAAACGGCTGTTTCTCGACCACGCTCCTCGAGGGCCGCGTGCGGCTGACTGATCCCGCAACCCATCGGGTCATCGTTCTGGAGCCCAACGACGAGGCGCGTCTGACCGAGGGCCGCATCGCCGTCGGGCGGATTGCCGACCCCGATGCCCTCTGCTGGACCGAGGGGCTCATCAGCATCCGCGGACTGTCGTTCGAGGAGTTGATGCGCAAGTTCGAGAAGGCCTACAACGTGCGGATCGACATCCGTCGCCGGGAGATGCCCGTCATCGGGTTCAAGAGCGGCAAGATCCGCATCTCGGACGGCGTGGACCATGCACTGCGCGTGCTGCAGCACAACTCCGATTTCCGTTTCGAGCACGACGTGCGCAGCAACATCATCACAATTTATTGATCAATGCATTGCAATAACCTTATTACCAACCTTTTAAAAACAGCTGTCCTCATGAGTTGATGCCTACTTCCCTTCCCGGCGGGGTGAAACGACGTAAAAAAACCTGCGGGTCTGCACACCCGCAGGCAGGTAACGGCCCTGTCCTCGATGAACGAACAAACCTATTACCTAAACACTCTACAAATGTATGAATAAAAACGCAAGTTTCCGTATATTCGGGAAACTATTCAAGTTTATGCCTGCATTTGCCTGCGCATGTCTCTGTCTCTTCGCAACGGCGGCCTTTGCCCAGGACAATACGCTCACGGTCCGGTTGGACAAGGTCCCTCTGACGCAGGCTATTTCCAGGATCGAAGGAGAATCCCGCTATCTCTTCATGCTCGGCGACGGGATCGATGCGGCGCGTCAGATCGTGTCGGTCGATGCCGAGAATCAGCCGATCAACCAGGTCCTCGACCAGTTGGTACGGGGTACCGACCTGATCTACAGCGTCGAAGGGCAGAACATTCTGCTCTCGGTGAAGAAGGATGACAGCCGTCCCGTGCGCATCTCGGGCAAGGTGCTCGACGGAAACGGGTTCCCGGTGATCGGAGCCGCCGTGCTCGTCAAGGGTACGACCATCGGTGTGAGCACCGACCTGAACGGTGACTACTCGCTGCAGGTTCCCCCCCCCCGCTGAGAATGCGGTCCTGACAGTCAATTATTTGGGCTATCAGACGGTCGAGGCTGTCGTGGGAAGCCGCACGCAGGTGGACTTCACGCTCCGCGAAGAGACGCAGCAGGTCGATGCGGTCGTCGTGACGGCCCTCGGCATCAAGCGCTCGGAGAAGGCCCTGTCGTACAACGTGCAGCAGGTCGATTCCGAGAGCCTGCTCGCCAACAAGGACGCCAACTTCATCAACTCGCTCAACGGCAAGGTGGCCGGTGTGACGATCAACGCCTCGTCGTCGGGTGTCGGCGGCGCCTCGAAGGTGGTCATGCGCGGTCAGAAGTCGATCAGCCAGACGTCGAATGCCCTCTACGTGATCGACGGCGTGCCGATGTTCACCACGGCCCGCGACGGCGGAACGAAGTTCGGTTCGCAGGGTACGACCGACCCGATCGCCGACATCAACCCCGAGGACATCGAGTCGCTGTCGGTGCTGAACGGTGCCGCGGCTGCGGCCCTCTACGGTTCGGATGCCGCCAACGGCGCCATCGTCGTTACGACCAAGCGCGGCAAGGCCGGTCGTACGTCGGTCGTCGTGTCGAGCAATACGGAGATCATGACGCCGTTCGTCCTTCCCGAGTGCCAGAACCGCTACGGCACGGGCGACCTCTCGTCGAGCACCGGTTCGATCGTCCGCAGCTGGGGCCATCGGCTCAATTCGGCCAACTACATGGGCTATGATCCGGCCGACGACTACTTCCAGACGGGTGTGACCGGAACCGAGAGCGTCTCCTTCTCGACGGGTAACGAAAAGAACCAGGTTTACGCGTCGGCCGCGGCGATCAACTCGCGCGGTATCGTCCCCAACAACAGCTACGACCGCTACAATTTCACGTTCCGCAATACGACCTATTTCTTCAAGGACCGCATGCGCCTTGATGTCGGTGCGAGCTACGTGCTCCAGCGCGACCGCAACATGACCAACCAGGGAACCTACAACAACCCGCTGGTAGGCGCCTACATCTTCCCGCGCGGCGACGACTGGAGCGATATCCAGATGTACGAGCGTTACAACTCCTCGCGCCAGCTCTACACGCAGTACTGGCCCGTGGGCGATGCCGGCCTGACGATGCAGAACCCCTACTGGATCAACTACCGCAACCTGCGTGAGAACAGCAAGGACCGCTACATGCTCAACGCCTCGCTGTCGTACGACATCCTCGACTGGCTGAATGTTTCGGGCCGTGTCAGCATCGACAACACACACACCGACTATACGGAGAAGATGTACGCCTCGACCTACGAACAGCTGTCCGAGTACTCCGACCGCGGTATGTACGGCATCACGAAGATGACCGACAAGCAGGTCTACGGCGACGTGCTGGTGAACATCAACAAGACCTTCGGCGAGAACTGGTCGCTGCAGGCCAATGCCGGTGCCTCGATCTCGGACATGCGCTACGACGCAATGAAGGTCCGCGGCCCGATTGCCGACGGTTCGGACGCCTTCGAGGGGGAGAAGCCGGGCCTGGCCAACGTCTTCAACATCCAGAATCTGAGCAACTCGTCGAAGACCAAGCGTCTGCAGGAGGGTTGGCGTGAGCAGACCCAGTCGGTCTTCTTCTCGGCCGAGGTGGGCTTCAAGAACACCTACTTCCTTACGGTGACCGGCCGTAACGACTGGCCGTCGCAGCTGGCCGGCCTCCACTCGGAAAAGAGCTCGTTCTTCTATCCGTCGGTGGGTGCTTCGGTCGTGCTCTCGCAGCTTATCCCCAACATGCCGGAGAACCTCTCCTACGTGAAGCTGCGCGGTTCGTACGCTTCGGTGGGTGTCGCTTTCGAGCGCTTCATCGCCAACCCGCTCTACGAGTGGAACGAGAGCGGCCTGACGTGGAACACCAATACGAAGTATCCGATCTACAACCTCAAGCCCGAGCGTACGAAATCCTTCGAGGTGGGTCTTACGATGCGCTTCCTCAAGCACTTCAACCTCGACCTGACCTACTACAACACCAAGACGCAGGACCAGACGTTCGACACGACGATCTCGACCGGTTCGGGCTCCTCGGTGCTGACGATCCAGTCGGGCAAGGTGCTCAACCGCGGTTTCGAACTGGCTCTCGGTTACAGCAACACGTGGGGCAAGTTCTCGTGGGACACGAACTACACGCTCTCGACGAACCACAACGAGATCCTCTCGCTGGCCAACAACATCGTCAATCCCGAGACCGGGCAGCGTTTCTCGGTCGATCTGCTCGACATGGACGGACTGGGCGAGGCCCACTTCATCCTCAAGGAGGGCGGAACGCTGGGTGATCTCTACTCGCTGCGTGATATGAAATACGACGCCAACGGCGCCATCTATGTCGATGCATCGGGCAATGTCGCCACGGAGGCCATCTCGGATGTCAATGACTACATCAAGCTGGGTTCGGTGCTTCCGGATGCCAACATGGCCTGGCGCAACGACTTCCGCTGGGGCAACTTCAACTTCGGATTTGCCCTGTCTGCGCGCCTGGGCGGCATTGTCTTCTCGCGCACGCAGGCCATGCTCGACTACTACGGCGTTTCGGAGGCTTCGGCCGCAGCGCGCGATGCCGGCGGTGTGGTGATCAACGGCGGCGATCTGGTCGATGCCAACAAGTGGTATACATCGGTCAGCGGCGGCAATACGGTTCCGCAGTACTACACCTACTCGGCCACCAACGTCCGCCTGCAGGAGGCCTCGATCGGCTATACGATCCCGCGCAAGGTGCTGGGTGACCTGTGCGAAATCACCCTTTCGCTCGTGGGCCGCAACCTGTGGATGATCTACAACAAGGCTCCGTTCGATCCCGAGACCATCGCCACGACGGGCAACTTCTATCAGGGTATCGACTACTTCATGATGCCGTCGTTGCGCAACATCGGATTCAACCTCAGACTCAAATTCTAAACCGAACCGTTATGAAAAACATATGGAAACCGCTTCTTTTCACGGTCCTGCTCTCGGGTAGCGCCTGCACGGCCAACTATCTGGAGATCAACAGCAATCCTTACCAGCCGAACAAGGACCAGATGCAGGCCGACGGATATCTGCTCGGTGCTACGATGAGCGGTATCATGAGCGGTGTGATTTCGACCGACGTCAATACGGCGCAGTTCACCGACTGCCTGCTGGGCGGTACGCAGGGCGGCTATTTTGCCGACTCGAACGCCGAACAGCGCAATACCATTTCGAATTACAATCCGACGGACAACTGGACCAACGTATTCATGGCCAGTGATTTCGTCATTCCGACGCTCTACTCGAACCTGCGCGAGCTCAAGGAACAGACCGACGATCCGGTGATCCTGGCCATCGCCGATGTCATCAAGGTGGCCGCCATGCACCGTGTGACGGACACCTACGGGCCGATTCCCTACTCGCAGATCGGTGCCGACGGACAGCTGCAGGTCCCCTACGATTCGCAGAAGGCCGTCTACGACAAGTTCTTCGAGGAGCTCAATGCGGCCATCGACGTGCTGACGGCCAACCGCTCGGTGACGATCGCCTCGTCTGCCGACAACATCTACGGAGGCAGCGCCGAGAAGTGGTGCAAGTTTGCCAATTCGCTCAAACTGCGCCTGGCCATGCGTATCGTCTATGCCGATCCGGCTACGGCCCGCACGATGGCCGAAAGCGCCGTGTCGCATGAGATCGGCGTGATGACCTCGAACGATGACAACGCCCGCCTGACGAGTTTCGGAGCTGACGGCAACCCGATCTACGTGGCCGTGAACTACAACTCGGCAATGCACTCCGACAATACGGCCTGCCTGACCGGCGGCGACTCGCATGCCGCGGCCGACATCATCTGCTACATGAATGCCTACAACGATCCCCGCCGTGCGGCCTATTTCGTCGAGTCGGAGTGGCCCGGCCAGACCTACGTCGGCATGCGCCGCGGCATCGAGATCCCCGACCTCTCCTCGATCGGCCACAAGTATTCGGGCGTGAAGCTCACCACCTCGTCGCCGCTCTACTGGATGAACGCCGCCGAAGTGGCCTTCCTGAAAGCCGAGGCCAAGGCCGTCTTCGGCTTCGACATGGGCAGCGGCTCGGCCGAGGGGTTCTACAACGAAGGTATCCGCCTGTCGTTCGAGCAGTGGGGCGTCTCGGGCTACGACAGCTATATCGCACAGAGTACGGCGCCGCAGATCGTCTATGTCGATCCCAACAACGGCAAGGATACCTATTCGGGCACGCTCTCGACCACCTCGGTGGCCTGGAAGACCGGTACGCCCGAGGAGATGCAGGAGCGCATCATCATCCAGAAATGGATTGCCAACTGGCTGCTGGGCAACGAATCGTGGGCCGATTACCGCCGTACGGGCTTTCCTCGCCTGATTCCTGCCACGGAGGCGGGAAACAAGAGCGGCGGCATCGTCGATTCCGAGATGGGCGCACGCCGCATGCCCTATCCGGCCGAGGAACGCACGACCAATGCGGAGAACTACCAGACGGCCGTCTCCTCGCTGCTGCAGGGAGCCGACAACATGGCTACGCGCATGTGGTGGGACTGCAACCCGGACATTCCCCGCAATTGATTCACCCATAAACGAGAGTTTTGAATTATGAAACGCAGTATCAAGATATATTTCCTGCCTGTCCTGGCCCTCACGGCCGTATTGCTCGGTTCGTGCAGCGACTGGACGGATTCGGAGAGCGTGGATATCAGCCGCCCTTCGCTCGAGGAGCAGAATCCCGCACTCTATGCCCAGTACCTTGCGGCGTTGCGCGCCTACAAGGCCAGTGAGCACAAACTGACCTTCGTCATGATGGAGAACCGCGCCGGCCTTGCCCCGATTGCGCAGAACCAGCGCCTGACGGCCTATCCCGACAGTGTGGACTTCATCTGCATGACGCATCCCGAGAACCTGGCCCCGGAGTACTCCGACCAGATGGCCGGGGTCCGCAAGAAAGGTACCCGCGTGGTCTGCGAGATCGACTATGCCCGTATCGAGAGCGAGTGGGAGGCCCTGCAGGCCCCCGAGTCCGATGAGCCCGGGACGCCGGGCGATACCGAGTCGGGCAATGCGACCGACGGCAGCCAGGATGATGGCGACGGTTCGGAGGGCGATACGACGGAGCCCGCTGACGACAGCGCATTCCTCGCTTTCTGCCGCGAGCGTGTCGAGGCCCTGACGGCCAGCTGCGAGCGTTATGGCTTCGATGGCGTGACCTTCACCTACGACGGCCCCGTGCTGTCGAGCCTGACCCCCGAGCAGACGACCCTGTTCGCCGGACGGCTCGGTGTGGTTTACGAGGTCCTGAAGAGCTGGCATGCGGCCCATCCCGAGAAACTGCTCTTCTTCCGCGGCGGCCCGCACAAGCTGGCCGACTGCTCGCTGCTCTCCGACTGCTCGTATGTCATCGTGATGGCCAAGGATGCCACCTCCCGGGAGGAACTTTCGGTCGAGATGTACCGTGCCTGTGTCGAGGGTGTTCCGACCGACCGGCTGATTGTCGGCGTGACGGCCCCGGCACTCGACGGATCCGACGAACTGGGCTATTTCACCCAGACCGATGCTGCGGGCAAGCCGATCAGCGCCATCGTCGGCGCCGCTTCGTGGGTGCTCGAGCCGTCTGCATACGACAAGGTCGGACTGGCTATCGACCGGGCCTGGAACGATTACTACGACCTGAATCGGATCTTCCCGAACATCCGCAAGGCAATTGACATCATGAATCCCGCACCTGTAAACTAACGAAACCCATGAACATGAAAACCATAAGCGTGATTGCCTCCTTGACGGCCCTCCTTGCGCTTGCCTCCTGCAAGCACGAGGACACCGACCGGCAGCATTACGACAACAAACTCTTCATTTCGGCCGCTTCGCTGACCGACGAGATGCTCGTCGATGAGGCCGACAGTTATTCGCGCGATATCGTTGCAGCCGTTGCCAAACCCGAATCGCGTGACATCACGGTGACCTTCCGTCCGGCTCCCGAGCTGGTGGACAACTACAAGATGGCCTATTACGACACGGTCTCGGTTGCACTGCCCGACGGGGTCTGCCGCATCGACGAGCCGACGACCACGATTCTGGCCGGCAACGTGCAGAGCTCGCCCGTTTCGGTGACCTTCGAGAACGTGCTGTCGCTCGACCGCAACCAGCGTTACGTGATGCCGGTGACCATCGAGTCGGCCGAGGGCATCGGCGGGGTGCTCCGCAGCGCGAAGACCTGCTATTTCCTCTTTCGCGGCGCTTCGCTCATCAATGTCGTCGTCGATCTGTCGGAGAACCGGGCATGGCCCGAGTTCGGCGATTTCGACCAGGTGCACAACATGTATGCCTTCACGATGGAGGCGCTGGTCAATCCCACGACGCTCAACAAGACGATCTCGACCGTCATGGGTATCGAGGACACGTTCCTGATCCGTCTGGGGGACTCGGGTATTGATCCCTCGCAGCTTCAGGTTGTGGGGGCGGCCAGTTCGAAACTGACCGACGAGAGCCTCAAGATCCCGACCGGTGAGTGGACCCATATCGCCGTGACGTTCGAGTGCGTTGCGCAGAATCAGAGCGAGGTGAAGATCTACCTGAACGGCGAGTTGAAGAAAGAGGGTATTTTCTATCTGAACAGCATCGATTTCGCTGTTCCTCATTCCAACGAATCGGGATCGTCGTTCAGACGCTGTTTCTGGGTGGGCTACTCGTTCACGTCGGAACGCTATTTCGACGGAAAACTTGCGGAGCTCCGCATGTGGAACCGTGTCCTGACGGCTGACGAGATTGCTGCCGAGAACCACTTCTACCGTGTGGATCCTTCGTCGGAGGGACTGGTGGCCTATTGGAAACTCGATGACGGTGCCGGCACCGTGGGCAAGGACTATTCGCCCTACGGCCACGACCTGACGATCGAATCCGAACCGACCTGGGTTCAGGTGGAACTTCCCCAAATCGCCGAATAACTTCAACCGTAAAACGAAAAACGACTTATGAAAACAACGAAATATGTGAACCGGTTCCTTCTTGCCGCTGCGGCCTGCTGCGGAGTCGCGTTCACATCCTGTTCCGATGAGATCCCGACGAGCTTCAAGTTCGACGAGGGAATCTACGACGGGCTGTCGCGCATCGACGGCATGCTGGTGGACGAGTACAATTCGGCCAGCGAGCGGACGCTGACCCTCACCGACGACGCCATGACGACGGCCGTGCGGTTCATGCTGACGTGTGAACCGGGCAAGGGGGTCGATGCCGTGGTCTCCTACGACGGCGACTACCTGCAGAGCTACAACCTCGAGCACGGAACCGGGTATGAACTCTTCCCCGAGAGCGCCGTGCAGCTCGAGGGCGGGGGCCGCATGCTGCTGGCTCCCGACGACAAGCGGTCGGCAGCCCTGGGCGTGACGCTTCGTGCCTTCGAGGGCTTCTCTTCCGAGAAGGAGTACCTGCTGCCGCTCATCGTGCGTGTCGAAACCGAGGGCATCACGGTTCCCGAGTCCTCGGCACATGTGGTCTACCTCGTCAAGGACGGTCGCACGAGCCTCTCGGCCGACAAGGGTCCCGATGCGGTGAAGAACATCGTCTTCTTCGAGTTGGGCGATGCCAACCCGCTCAATGCGCTGGAGTTCCGCCTTCAGGAGAGCGGCAAGCTCTTCTTCGACTACGTTGTTCTGTTCTCGGGCAACATCAACTACGATCCCGCCGGGAACCGGGTCTACTTCTCGCGCAACAAGGAGGTGCAGTTCCTGCTCGACAACAACGAGGAGTACCTCCAGCCGCTGCGCAAGTGCGGCATCAAGGTGATCATGGGCGTGCTGGGCAATCACGACGATTCGGGACTTGCACAGCTCTCCGAACCCGCCGCCCGCGATTTTGCCGCCGAACTGGCCGCCTACTGCGAGACCTACGATCTGGATGGCGTATGCTTCGACGACGAGTATTCGAATGCCAACCCCGATACGAGCAACCCGCTCTTCACGCGTCCGTCGATGGCGTCGGCCGCACGGCTGCTCTACGAGACCAAGAAGGCGATGCCCCACAAGACGGTGATGGTCTACTACCTGGGCAACATTACGCCGAACCTTCCATCGGTAGACGGGGTTGATCCGGGCTATTTCGTCGATGTTGCCGTCGCCGACTACAGTTCGATCAATCCGGGAGCTTCGCCGATGACGGGCATGCCGCTCAAGAACTGTGCGGGCGCTTCGATCGAACTGAACCTGCTCAAGGGCGACTGGACGACGGCCACGGCCCGCAAGCAGAAGGAGGCCGGATACGGGCACTACATGTTCTTCTCGCTCAATCCGGACAACTATGCATGGCGCGGTCAGGTGACGATGGTGCGCAGTGTGGCCTCGGGCCTTTACGACGAGACGCTCGATCAGGTGACCCATTACTACAAGAAAGAGGATACGGAGCGCCTCGAGCTGAGCCGTCCCCAGTAATGAGGTGATTAGGAACTCTTAAAATCGGATTATTTCTATGAAAAAGATATTATTGGCAATCGTATGCATGGTGTCGGGCCTGTGCGGCTGTTCGGAGAGCGATTCGGACAACGGACCGAAGGGCGACAGCATCTCCCTCTCGAAGGATTTGATTTCGCTGGACTTCGAGGGCGGCACGGACGAGATCGTGGTGACCAGCTCGGGTGACTGGCGGATGTCGGGCACCTCGACGTGGGCGCATCCTTCCGTGACGGAGGGCAAATCCGGCGATACGGTCGTCTTCACGATCGATCCCAACGCCACCGACCGCAACCTGCAGTCGGAGTTCAAACTCTTTACGGGCAGTGCCGTAGCCCGTCTGACGGTGACCTGCGGCGAGGGCTATGTGCTGTCGCTCGATTCCGATGCCGCAGTCTCGGTGCTTCAGTCCGGCGGCGAGTTCTCGGTGAAACTGGCCACCAACATCCCGCAGGAGGAGCTGACCTGCTCGTTCTCCGACGGGGGCGATTCGTGGATCGGCACCCCCGGGTTCACCGATGTGTTCGGCGATCTGCTCCTGACCTTTGCGGCTTCGGAGAACAGCGGTTATTCGGATCGTGCGAGCGTGCTGACCGTCTCGGGACATGACCTGAGTGTCGAGGTCGCCGTCTCGCAACGTCAGCTCGACTACCTCAACGTAGTGGGTGAGACGGTCTTCGAATTCGAGTCGCTCGAAGCCGTGTCGTTCTCGGTCGATGTCGAGAGCAACATCGAATATACGGTAACTACGCCCGACTGGATCACCTGCGAGAAGGCTCCCGCCACCCGGGCGCTGGCTACCGACCGCCTGACCTTCCAGGTCTCGGAGAGCACAAATACCAGGACGGGTTCCGTGGTGATTGCCGACACCGACAAGCAGTTCGAGATTACCCTTTCGGTCCGCCAGCTGGCGCCGGGCGTGCAGATGATCTCGATTCCCGACAAGAACTTCCGCAACAAATTGGCTTCGAATGGCTGGATCCAGATCATTGACGAGGATTCCGAGGAGGTAGTTCCCTATACGCTGGATGAGGTCAAGCAGAATGACCGATATTACTATTACATCCTCCGTTGTTCGGGCGCCGGTATCAAGTCGTTCGAGGGTGTCGAGAACTTCCCGTGGGTAACCCAGTGCAACATGGGCGACAACCCCGAACTGGAGTCGATCGATATCTCCGGTCTGGAGAAGGTGACCTCGGTGGATACGGGCAACAACACCATGCTCTCCGAGATCAATCTGGGCTCGAATGCCTGTCAGCTGTCGCAGGGCGGTCGGATCGGCATTCAGTCGATGACCGTTATCGGCAGCGGGGTTACGTCGATCAACCTGACGGCTCGCTATATCTCCGGAGACCAGCTGACGGAACTCGACGTGACGCAGTGCCCTGCTTTGAAGAGCATCACCGCAACGGGACGTGACCAGCTGACCACGATCTACATCACGGCCGAGCAAGAGGGGCAGATCACTCTGTCGGATTCGTCGGCCGAGTTTGTGGTTCGGTAGCGTGTCCCTGCAAAAGGGCGGGTCTCCTCCACCGCCCGTTTGCAGAGCGGATCCGGGAGTTTTTCCGGGTCCGCTCTCTTTTTTGTATCTTTGGACGGAAACCACTCCTGAATCGGACATTCTGATGGATACTTCGGATTTTTCGGCTGCCGCTGCCGCGCAGGGCGAGGCAGTCTCCTGCATGGACCGTGCGCCGTTCAACCGCTATCTTGCCGACGGGACATTCGAGCCCCTTGCTGCGTTTTTCCGCGCCGTGGGGGTCGAACGGACCTTCCGCAGCGGCGAAGAGTTCGCCCGGCAGGGGGTGCGGAACCGCACCTGCGGGCTGCTCCTTGCCGGGGCCTTCCGCTACGTCCACCTGACGGCCGACGGCGAACGCCGGATCGTGGGGTATGCCTTCGCCGGGGAGTTTGTCGGCGACTACATCTCGCACTGCAACGGCATCCCTTCGTGGGTCTCCATCGAGGCGATGTGCGACAGCCGCGTGACGGAGGCCGGCACCGCAGACCTGGAGGCCTTCTATGCCGCCGATGCCGCCCACGAACGGCTGGGCCGCCGTTTGGCCGAACACCTGTTGGCCGAGGTCTACGAGCGGCTGCTGGAACGTTGTGCCGCCACCCGCAGGAGCGTTACGAACGCCTGCTGACCCGCTGTCCCGGGGTACTGGATATCATTCCGCTCCACGAACTGGCCTCCTATCTGGGCGTCCGTCCCGAAACCTTGAGCCGCATCCGCCGCCGCATCCGGTGATTTCTTGATTCCGATCAAGGCTCCGGGACGGCCGAAGGTCTATCTTTGCGGATATGGAACGTGTACTTGTCATCGGTGCGACGTCCGGGATCGGGCGCGCACTGGCCGGACGGCTGGCGGCCTCCGGCTGCCGGGTCGGCATCGTCGGGCGACGGGCCGAACCCCTCACCGAACGGGATTCCGACCCCTCCGAAAACCCGTTTTTTCAGGCTGCGGCCGATGTGACCGATCCGGCTGCTGCCGTGGCGGTGCTCGAACGCCTCGTGCAGCGGATGGGCGGCATGGACCTCTGCCTGGTAACGGCGGCGGGCGAGCTCAATCCGGAACTGGACTATGCGCTGGAACTGCCGGCGATCCGGACCAATGTCGTCGGCTGGACCGCCGTGGTCGATTGGGCCTATGGCTACTTCGAACGGCATGGCCGGGGGCATCTGGCGGTGATCACCTCGGTCGGCGGCCTGCGCGGCAGTTGTGCCGCCCCGGCCTACAACGCCTCGAAGGCCTATCAGATCAACTATACCGAGGGGCTGCGGCAGCGTGCCCTCCGCTCGCACCGGCCGATTGTCGTGACCGACCTGCGTCCCGGATTGACCGATACGGCCATGGCCAAGGGCGAGGGGCTCTTCTGGGTGATGCCCGTCGGCCGGGTGGCCGACGGCATGCTCCGGGCCATTCGCCGCCGGCGTGCCGTGGCAACGGTCACCCGCCGCTGGCGACTGGTTGCGTGGATTCTGCGGCTGCTGCCGGGATGGTTGTATGTCCGGTTCTGACGGCCTTATGAATGCCTGGTTTATTGCGGCGGGCGTGATGCTCGCCGGGGCCTTCGGGGTTCATGTTGTTGCCGGCACGAGGTTCTATGCGAAGGCGCGTCCCGAACGGGAGTTGCCGGGCCGTGCTCCGGAGGATGCCGTGGTGGCGGAGCGCCGTGCCGCCTGGATGCTGGGCCGGTGCGGGTTTCTGCTCATCTCGGTTGATCTCGCTCTCTCGGCCGGCTGTTTCCTGGCTTTGGGCCTGGGTCTGATTCCGCGCAATGCGGTGCTGGAGCTCTTCCTGACCCTGACCTATGCGGGGTGGGGCGTAACGTGGCGGGCCGTGCTGGCGGCCGATCGCTCCCCGGCGGCCTGCCGACATCGCCTGCGCCATTGGGTCGTGTTCCTCGCCGTCGCCCTGACGGCCGGCTGCGGAATGGCTCTCTGAAGCGGGACGTTTCATCCGATTGGCTGCGGAGTCCCGGCCGGGGCGAAATCCGGGGCGAAATCCGGCGCGCTCCCGGCGCCGGCTGCCGCGGCGGATAAAACAATGGCGGGCACTCCCCTGTGGGAGTGCCCGCCATTGTCTCTTTCCGATGAATGGGCTACTCCATGTAACCCGTCACCGTGATCGGCTCGTCGCCCACCTTGGCCTTGACCTCGGTCAGCTCGCCGCGGGTGTTCTCGTAACGGAACGTGTAGGTGCGGTTCTTTCGAGCAGGAACTTCAGCGCGTCGTTCATGTCCTGCAGCGGACCGGCCGTGCGGCCGCCGCCCATCTGCTCCGCGCCGCAGAAGACATCGACGTTCGCCGCGATGCGGTCGCCCGATTCCGTGGCGTGGCGTTTGTCTCGGAACATGCGGAAGGTCACCGTCGTGTGGGTTCCGGCCCGGGCCGCCTGGTCGGCATATGCGGCGTAGACGTCGCGGTAGCTCTGCGAAACGTCCTCGGCATGGATGTCGCGCGACTCTTCGTTCCAGACCATCGGGAACCAGTCGCCCGTGGGGCGGAATGAAACGGCATAGATCGCATATTTCCGCTCGCCCGGCACAGCCTGCCCGGCATCGGCCAGGAACCAGGCGCGGTCGAGGGCCGAGGGCTGGTAGAACTCCGTGAAGTGCCATCCGTCGTCGAGACGCACCTCGGTCCAGCTGTGGTTGCCGCGGTCGTCGTGCCACGAGGCCGTTCCGGCGAAGCGGGCCGGGATGCCCACCGAACGCAGGGCATCTACGAGCAGGATCGAGAGACCCGTGCAGGAGGCCATACCCTGACGCATCGACTCCGAGGGGCTCTGGTTGGTCTTCTCGCGCAGCGTGTTGTACTCGACACCTACGGCCGAGGGGAGGATGCGGTTCACCGTGTCGAGTGCGGCGCGGATGTCCGTGCATCCCTTGACGCGGGGTGCGAACCGCTCGTAGAAGTCGCGCCGCCACGCATCGCGGACCTCGTCCACGACGGCATAGGGCAGCACGTCGTTGAGGAACACCGAGTCGGGCAGAGCCTGGGCCCACGGGAATTCGGCCCGGGCGCGGAGGGCATACGTGACATTCTCGCGGAGCAGGTCGAGCCGCATCGTGTCGCGGTCGCCCTGGGGCATCCATGCGATGAGGTAGGCCATGGCGCCGCGCTCCTCGCGGGGCGTTTCGCGCAGCAGCGTGCGCAGCGAGTCGGCGCGCGGACACCCCGTGAGGGCCCCGTCGAGCAGTTGTTCGTACTCTGCCGGAATGCCGGCGCCGTAGCGACCGCCGCAGGCGCAGAGTGCCGCCGCCGCGATCAGGATCAGGTTTTTTTTCATGGTTATGCGAGTTCGTTCATGATGTTTCGGATCATCTCTTCGTCGGCTCCCACCGAGGCGTATTCCGGAATGCCCTCGATGCCGCCCATCGAGACCTTCGGATTGCGGAACTCCATGCCGCTCTCTACCATGCGGCGGGCGCTGAAGTGCACGGCATCGACTCCCGTGGCGGCGATGCTGCGGACGTTGGCCGGTTTGACGCCGCTGCCGGCCATGATGGCGATGCGGCCGGCGGAACGGGCTACCAGCGCGCGGATTCCGTCGATACCCTCGGGGGCGGTGTTGCGGCCTCCGGAGGTGAGCACACGCCGGCAGCCGCAGCGGATCAGCGCCTCGAGCGCCTCGTCCTGGTTGCGGACCATGTCGAAGGCGCGGTGGAAGGTCATCTCCATGGCGCCGGCCTCCGCGACGAGCTCCGCCGTGCGGTGTTCGTCGATGCGGCCGTCGGGGGTGAGCAGACCCGCCACGACGCAGTCGGCGCCGCAGGCCCGGGCGAATCGGACCTCCTCGAGCATCTGCTCGAACTCCTCGTCGGTGTAGAGGAAGTCGCCGCCCCGGGGGCGGATCATCACGCTCAGTTGCAGCCCCTCGATGCGGCGTGCGGCGCGGATGGCTGCGGCCGAAGGGGTCGTTCCGCCCTCGTAGGGCGAGGCGCAGAGTTCGACGCGGGTGACGCCGTTGCGGGCGGCAATCCGGCAGGCCTCCGTTGAGAAGGCGCAGAGTTCGGTTTCGATCATCTTCGTATGTGTTAGGTCCCTGTGTCGGGCGTGCTTGTCGGCAAGCTCCGGACAACCCGACGAAGATAGCGAATTTCGGCCGGAAACGCAAACTTCGCCGGCGGTTTCTTCGGGCGTTTCCCTCGGTGCAGGGTCAGGCGAGCAGCACCGTGACCGACATCGGGCCGTGGGCCCCGAAGACGAGCGCCTGCTCGATGTCGGCGGTCTTCGACGGGCCCGACATGAAGCATCCGTAGCCGAAACCTTCGGTCTCGGGCCGCTCTACGGCCTCGTGCATCGTGTGGACGATCTCCGTGCGGGGGATGACGATGAGCAGGGCCGTCGCTCCGAAGTAGAGCGCCTTGTGGCGGATGCCCTGCGCGATCCACACGGCGCCGTTCTCCGCAACGCCGAACGAGCCGGCCACCACCCCCAGATCGACATCGACCAGTTCGCGCGGGTCCTCCACCCGGTCGGGGTCGATCGTCGCCATGCCGATCCCGGGGAGGGTCGAGGCGATCGTCCGGGCTTCGGGGTAGCAGCGGCGCACGGCCCCGTCGAGCGTTTCGCCCGGCCGTAGCTCCACGGCGCGGCCTCCGGCGGCTGCCAGCCGTTCGGCAAACGTGGCTGCCGGATCGTCGAAACGCTGCGGTGCGACGCGTGGTTCGGGGTAGGGGTATTCGGGCATGCCGTCTGCGGCAAGCCGTTTCAGAATCAGTTCCTTGCTATTCATCGTCTTTCGTTTTTGCGGATGGGGTGCAACCCTCCCGTTTCCATCGGGCATTGAAACTCTCGCGGGCGAAGCGCGGCAGAGCCCGGCCGGGGACGCTCCACGGATTGAGTCTGTTTTCAAGCAGCGGGCGGGGCAGTTTTTCGGCCGTGCGGGCCAGTGTGATGGCTCCGTAGAACCGTTTCGGGGAGGCCATTGCGGCATCCATGCCCTTGACGGCCGCCTTTTTCCTCGGATCGGCCAGGTGCAGCGCGTCGAGCTGCTGGCGCCACTTGTAGATCTGCTCGCCGAGGTCGATCTTCGCGGGGCATACCTCCGAGCAGGAGTAGCACAGCGAGCAGGCCGAGACATTGCCGTGGTGGGCCTTCGGCGAACGGAGCATGCCGAGGTTGATGCCCAGCGGCCCGGGAATGAAATAGGAGTAGGAGTAACCTCCGAGCGCCGGTAGACCGGGCAGGTGTTCATGCAGGCGCCGCAGCGCAGGCACTTGAGCATGTTGCGGTGCTCCGCGTCGGCCAGCCACTCCGAGCGGCCGTTGTCCACCAGGATGACGTGGATCTCCTTGCCCGGTGCGGGCCTTCGGTAGAGCGACGTGTAGGTGGTCACGGGCTGTCCCGTGCCCGAGCGGGCGAGCAGGCGCGTGAAGACCCCGAGTGCACGCATGTCGGGGATCACCTTCTCGAGCCCCATGATGGCGATGTGCAGGTCGGGGAACGAGGTCCCCAGGTCGGCGTTGCCCTCGTTCGTGCAGACGGCCAGTGCGCCGGTCGAGGCCACGGCGAAATTGACCCCCGTCATGGCGATGTCGGCCCCGAGGAATTTCGGCCGCAGGGCCTTGCGGGCGGCATGCGTCAGGTAGGTGGGGTCGCTGTTCCCGGGTTCGGTGCCCATCTCGCGCTCGAAGAGTGCGCCGACCTCTTCGCGGCGCACGCCGATGGCCGGCAGGACGATGTGGCTGGGCGGCTGGTGGAGCAGCTGCATGATCCGCTCGCCGAGGTCGCTTTCGACGGCGTCGATACCCCGTTCGCGGAGGAAGGGCGTGAGCCCGCACTCTTCCGAGAGCATCGACTTGCTCTTGATGAGGTTGTGTCCGCCGTGCCGGCGGACGAGGTCCCAGACGATGGTGTTCATCCCGGCGGCATCCTGCGCCCAATGGACCTGCATGCCGTTGGCCGTGGCGTTGCGTTCGAATTCACAGAGGTAGTGGCCCAGGCGGCTCAGCGTGTGTCGTTTGATCTCGGACGACAGGCGGCGCAGCTCCTCCCATTCGGGGACGCTCTCCATCATCCGATCGCGCTTTTCGCGTACGGCGTACAGCGCCTTGTCGTGCCACGCCATGCGTTCGGCGTCGGCGACGAACCGCTTTGCGGCTTTCGAATGGCTGCTCATGCGTGTGAATTGAGAATTTGTACGATGTGTATGGTCTTGATCGGGAGCTTCTCCCGGTCGATGATCCCCTGCATGTGCATCAGGCAGGAGGAGTCGGCCCCGGTGATGTATTCGGCGCCGGTTGCCGTGTGGCGGGCCACCTTTGCGCGCCCCATGGCTACCGAGACGGCATTCTCCTCGACGGAGAACATGCCGCCGAATCCGCAGCACTCGTCGCGGCGCTCGGGCTCCGCGACCTCGATGCCCTCGACCATGTCGAGCAGGTCGCGGAGTTTCGAGTGGTAGGGGACATGGAGTTCGCTCGGCGACGAGAGCCCCATCATGCGCACGCCGTGGCAGGAGTTGTGCAGGCTGACGCGGTGCGGGAAGCGGGCGTCGAGCCGTGCGGGTTTCACCACGTCGTGGAGGAATTCGCAGATCTCCCAGATGCGGGAGTCGAGACAGGCATGCTCGCGGTAGTTGTCGAGCAGGCGCGGGTAGCCTTCGCGGACGAAGACCACGCAGCTGGCCGAGGGCCCCACGACGTAGTCATACCGTTCGAACAGTGCATTCATGCGTTCGGCGAGCGCCTTGGCGTCGCGCTCGAATCCCGCATTGGCCATCGGCTGTCCGCAGCAGGTCTGGTCGAGCGGGTAGTCCACGTCGCAGCCCACGCGGCGGAGCAGTTCGCAGCAGGCGCGCCCCACTTCGGGGTAGACGGCGTTGATGTAACAGGGGATGAACAATCCGACTTTCATACGTTGCGTTTCGTGTTTGTGTGTCGCATCTTGGGCGACACGTCAAAGATAGCGGTTTTTCCGGGAAAGTGTTCGCCTGCGGTGCAACCCGCAGCCGGGAGTGCATACGCAAAAGGGGGCCGCACCTTGCGGTACGGTCCCCTTGCAGGCTGTGCGGTCGCCTCTTGCGGGGCGTCGGGCCTTATTTGATCTCGATCTGCCGTGCGGCGGGGGTTACGTGAACCTCCTTCTTCTTCGGGATCTCGACCGTCAGTACGCCATGCTCGACCTTGGCGGCGATCTTCTCCTTCTCGACGTTGTCCGGCAGGATCAGACTCTGCTGGAACTGGCTGTAGGAGAATTCGCGACGCAGGTAGGTGCCCTTGTGCTTCTTGTCCTCCTCCTTCTGCTCGGCCTTCTTCTCCATCGTGATCAGGAGTTCGTTGTCCTCATTGATATTGACCTTGAAGTCCTCCTTGGTCATGCCCGGAGCGGCCACTTCGACCTTGAAGTCGTCCTCCGTTTCGAGGATGTTTACGGCCGGAGCCGTGACGTTCGACTTGTCCACCCATTCGTTGCCGAAAAAGTCGTTGAAAATGCTCGGCAGCCAATTCTGATTTCTTCTGACAGGCATCATAATTTTGTCCTCCTTATTTGTTCTGGTTCTACAATCTTTTTTCCTTTCCGCCCCTTTCCGGAGCGGCTTTGTCTGTAAAACGACAAAATGTGTGCCAATGCCCGAAAAGGTGTAAAATGTCATGAATTGTCATGAATTGACAGTCGGGCGGAAATTTTGTCGTGTCCGGATGACACTTCGTGACAAATCCGTATCTTTGTGGTTGAATCCATTTTGACGCCATGCCCCGAATCCTTCGTGACGAACAGCTCCTTTTCCGTCCGGCCGTGCCGGCCGATGCCCCACGCATTCAGACGATCATCCGCCAGGCGCAGGCCCAGATGCGGGCAGCGGGCAGCCTGCAGTGGCAGAATGGCTATCCGGGTCCGGAGCACATTGCCGCCGACCTGCTCCGCGGCTGCGGCTGCGTGCTGTGCCGTTCCGCAGCTTCGGGCGATGCCGAAGTGGTTGCCTACGGGGCCGTGTCGTTCGAAGGCGAGCCGGCCTACGGTGCCATCGAGGGCGGCTGGTCGTCGGACGAAGCCTATGTGGTTCTGCACCGCCTGGCGGTGGCCGACGAGGCGAAGCGTCAGGGGGTGGCCACGGCCTTTTTCCATCGCACGGAGGAGCTGGCCCGGGCCCGCGGCGTGTGGTTCTTCCGCGTCGATACCAATTTCGACAACCATTATATGCTGCACCTGCTTGAACGTGAAGGGTTTGTCTATCGCGGGAAGGTGCGCTACGACAGCGGCGAGCGGCTGGCTTTCGAGAAGGCGCTCCGGTAGTGCCCATCCGGCCGGGTCCGAAATGTTGCAGGCCTCACTCCTTCGAAGGAGCGAGGCCTGCGTGTCGTGTGGCGCTGCCGGATCGGCAACGTGCGCCGTTCAGAGCAGGGTGACGGGTGGTTTCCTGCGGGCGAAGTTCCGCGAGAGGGCTTCGGAGAAGGGGGTCTCGAAATGCCGGGCTCCGACCGGGCACCCCTTTGACGCAGGCGCAGCAGCGGATGCAGCGGGCCGGGTCGGTGCGCTCCTCCTCGCCGCGGGCGATGGCCCCGGTGGGGCATTGTGCGGCGCAGCGTCCGCAGTGGACGCAGGCTTGCGCGTCGCATGCGGGTAGCAGTACCACGGGGTGTTTCTTCTGCCGGCGCCGGTAGGCGAGGACAAAGCGGATGAAGCGCAGCAGCGGGATGAGCGGCGTGCGTACGTCCTTGAGCCGTGCGACGTCGATTGCGGCGATGCCCTGCGTGGCAAGCTTCCGGCCGGTAGCCTCGCCGAAGGCTTCCGCTTCGGCGATATCCTTTTCGTCGGGACGTCCCGCGGCGATCGGCTGCTGCGGGGTGCTGTACGAATGCTCGCCGACGAATGCGCCGGCCGCCACCGGGACGAATCCCCGTTCCGAGACAAAGGCGGCCAGCTCTGCGGCCGCATGTTCGAATGCCCGGTTACCGTAGACGACCAGCAGTACGGCCGGGGTTCCCGAGCCGCGGAGCCCCTCCATGCGTTTCAGGGCCAGGGACGGCACGTGGCCTCCGTAGACCGGTACGGCGAACAGGGCCACGGCATCGGCGGGCAGTGTCTCCGCTGCAGCCGTGTGGGTCAGGTCGATGGTGCGGATTTCGGGTGTTGCTGACGGCGCGCCGCCCGTCCGGGCGATGCCGCGGGCTATGGCCTCGGCACTCTTTCTGGAAGTCCCCGTCGGCGAGAAGACGACGGGACGGATCGATTTCGGTTGCATGTCGCGTGTGTTTGTGCAGGACAAAGGTACGAAAAAAAACGCTGCGGGGATGTCTCTCCGTCGGATTCTGCTCCGCGGGTTCCGGAATAATTTCGTATCTTTGCTTGAAACGTCAAAAAAACGAACGATATGAAACGATACATGCTGGCATGCGCGGCGCTGTTGTTCGCGGCATGCGGAGGCCCTGCCGGAGAGCAGGGCGGGCAGAAGCCCGAAACGCGGACCGAGGTGACCTGCGGTGAACGGATCGTCCTGGTGAAACCCGATCTCAAGGCGGGCCTGACGATCAACGAGGCGTTGCAGAACCGCCGTTCGTGGCGCGAGTACAATGAGGGACCGTTGTCGCTCGAGGAACTTTCGGGGGGGGGTATTGTGGGCCGCAGCGGGCGTGAACCGTCCGGAGGAGAACCGCCTGACGGCCCCGTCGGCACTGGCGCTCTATCCGATCCGGGTATACGCCCTCTTCGCCGAAGGAATCTATGCCTATGACAATACGGCCCATGCGCTTGTCCGTGTGGCCGAGGGGGACTACCGGAAACTTTCCGGCGCCCAGCCCTTCGTCTTCACGGCCCCGCTCAACCTGGTCTATATCGCCGACCGGGCAGTCTACGACGGTCGCGAGATCCCGGCCGACCACGTCCGCTACCTGTGCGGGCAGGATGCCGCCGGCTGTGCCGAGAACGTGAACCTCTATACGGCCGGCCACGGCCTGCGTTCGATTACGCGGGGCAGCGCTCCCGAGGCCGAGCTGCTCGCCGCCCTCGGACTCGATCCCGACCGCTATTTCCTGGCTCTGGCCCAGACCGTGGGCCGGTAGTCGGCCTACGGCTCGGGATGCTCGGCAAAATAGCGCCACAGCGGGGCAGCCATCAGCGCCTGCCTGATGCGGTCCGTGCGGAGCAGTTCGAGAAGTTCTTGGCGCGTGAGCAGGTGCACGCGGATGTCCTCCGTGGCGTCAAGATGCTGGTCGCCGATGCGCTCCACGCCGGTGGCCAGGAAGCAGTGCGTCAGGTTGTTCTGCGTGGCCGGATTGGCGCAGATGCGTGTCAGCGGACGCCACTCGCCGCCTCCGTATCCGGTCTCCTCGAGCAACTCGCGCCGTGCGGCCTCGAGCGGGCTTCGGTCCGAAGACTCCATGACGCCGGCCGGGATCTCGTACGAGGTCTCGCCCAGCCCGTGGCGGTACTGGTCGATCACGACGAAGCGGCCGTCGCGGTCGATGGCCGTGACGTTCACCCAGTCGGGGTATTCGAAGACGTAGTAGTCGGGGATCGTGCGTCCGTCGGGCAGTGCGATCGTTTCGTGGCGGACGGTGAACCACGGTTTGCGGGCGAGGTATTCACTGCGGACGACCTGCCATTTGCGGTTTTTCGGATTTTTCATCGTTGCCGGTTTTCGTCGGGACAAAAGTAGCGAAATTTGACTATCTTTGTACGAACGGAAAAAACGCTTTTGAGATATATGATGTTACAACAGGAACGGGCGGAGATCATCGCCCTGATCAAACGCGAAGTCATCCCTGCGATCGGTTGTACCGAACCGATCGCAGTGGCGTTGTGTACGGCCCGTGCCACCGAGGCGCTGGGCTGTCGGCCCGAACGGATCAAGGTGCTGTTGAGTGCCAACATCCTCAAGAACGCCATGGGCGTGGGCATCCCCGGTACGGGGATGATCGGCCTGCCGATCGCCGTGGCGCTCGGTGCGCTGATCGGCCGCTCGGAATACCGGCTCGAGGTGTTACGCGACGTGACGCCCCAGGCCGTGGCCGAGGGACGCCGCTTCATCGACGAAAAACGTATTTCGATCGCCCTGAAGGAGGGGATCGAAGAGAAACTCTATATCGAGGTCCGTGTCCTCGGCGGCGGGCATGCCGCCTCGGCCGTAATTGCCGGGGGGCACACGTCGTTCGTCTATGTCGAGCGCGACGGCGTCGTCGAGTTGGACAAGCGACACTCCTCCGCCTCGGAGGGGGACAGCGGCGAGGTGCCCCTGACGCTTCGGCGTGTGTGGGAGTTCGCCATGACCGCACCCCTCGACGAGATTCGTTTCATCCTCGAGACCAAACGGCTCAACAAGGCTGCTGCCGAGATCTCCTTTGCCGGCGAGTACGGCCACTGTGTGGGCCGCACGCTGCGCTGCGACCGCGAGCGGCGGGTGATGGGCGACAGCATCTTCACACGGATTCTCTCCTACACCTCGGCGGCGTGTGACGCCCGTATGGCCGGGGCGATGATTCCCGTGATGAGCAACTCCGGCAGCGGCAACCAGGGCATCGCCGCAACGCTTCCGGTGGTGGTCTATGCCGAGGAGACCGCCGCCTCCGAGGAGCAGACGATCCGTGCACTGACGCTGAGCCACCTGACGGTGGTCTACATCAAGCAGAGCCTCGGGCGGCTGTCGGCCCTGTGCGGGTGCGTCGTGGCCGCCACGGGGTCGAGCTGCGGCATTACCTACCTGATGGGCGGCAGCTATGATCAGGTTGCCGCGGCGGTGAAGAACATGATCGCCAACCTGACGGGCATGATCTGCGACGGTGCGAAACCCAGTTGCGCGATGAAACTCACGAGCGGAGTCTCGACTGCCGTCCTGTCGGCAATGATGGCCATGGACGGGCATTGTGTCACGCCGGTCGAGGGGATCATCGACGAGGATGTGGACCGTTGCATCCATAACTTAACAAAGATCGGCCGCGACGGTATGAACGAGACCGACCGCGTCGTCCTCGGGATCATGACGGGCAAGGCTTAGCTCCCGAATTCGGCATTGTCGTGTCGGCCCGCCTGCCGGCTGCGGGACGCTGCATGTCGCCGAAGTACTTCGTTGGTTGCCGCTTCCGTTGGTGGTAGGATCTCTCCGATCCTGTCGGAATCGTTCGATTGGACACGACGGCGGGGATGTGCTTCAAAGCGCATCCCCGCCGTCGTTGTCCCGTTCTCCCGACGCTATTGGAAGATGGTTTTGACGATGATGTTCGTGGCGCCCTGGTGCCGCGTGGTATAGTCCTTGGCAATGCGGCTGGTCTTCTGAAGAAACTCCTCGTTGTCGCGCAGCGGCGTGAACCATGCGCCCAGTTCGTCGTAGTTGGCGATCGATCGGGCGGCGCCGAGGGTCACCAGGTCGCGGGCCTCCTTGAATTTCCGGTAGTTGGGACCGAAGGCCACCGGAAGTCCGAACGTCGCGGCTTCGAGCGTGTTGTGAATGCCGACGCCGAACCCTCCGCCGATGTAGCTCCATGCGGCATATCCGTAGACCGACGACAGCAACCCGACCGTGTCGAGGATGAGCAGCTGTTTCGATCCGTAGAGCGTTGCGGGGGGTACATTGCGTGTAGCGCAGGGCTCCTCCGCGGGTTTCGGCGATAAGCCGCGCTCGATGCGGCTCTCGTCCATCTCGTGCGGGGCGATGAGGAACTTCACCCCGGGGTTGTCGTTCATCAGGCGGATGAGCAGTTCTTCGTCGGGCCCCCAGGTCGATCCTGCCACGAACAGGCGGTTGTCGCCCTTTGAAGCGCTCCACGATATCGATCCGTTTGGCGGCCCGGGCGATCTCTGCCACGCGGTCGAAGCGCGTATCCCCGGCCACCAGCACATTGTCGAAACCGAGCGAGGCGAGCAGTTTCTTCGACTCCTCGTTCTGCACGAACATTGCATCGAACGACTCGAGCGCCCGGCGCCACAGTCCGCCGTAGGGACGGAAGAATACGGAGTTGCGGCGGAAGATAGCCGAGACAATGTAGGTGCGGACCTTGCGGCGGCGCAACTCGGCGAGAAGATTGAGCCAGAACTCGTACTTGACGAAGATGGCGATTTCGGGGTGTGCGGCGTCGAGAAACCGACGGGCGTTGCGCGGGGTGTCGATCGGCAGGTAGAAGATGTAGTCGGCCCCGGGGTAGTTCTTTCGGATCTCGTAGCCCGAAGGCGAGAAGAACGTGATCAGGATCTTGTATTCGGGGTGCGACCTGCGGAGCTGTTCGACGATCGGGCGGCCCTGCTCGAACTCTCCGAGCGAGGCGACATGAATCCAGATGACCCGGTCTTCGGGAGCGATCGCTTCCCGCATCCGGAGGAACAGGTCCTTGCGTCCTTCGATCCAGAGCCGGGCCTTCGGGTGGCGCGGAGCCACGAGCCGGATGGCCCAGACATAGAGTGTAAGGCCGAGATTATAGAGCCACATCGGTGTCTGCGAATGTTGAGTTTTCCGTTTTTCCGTATCGTATGTCGTGCGGCATTTCTGCAGCAGGAGACAGTCCAGTCCGGCAAAGATAGCATAAATTGCCGGATTTGCCAAATCACCAGTTGGATTCGAAGGCGTTTTCAATCAGTTCCAGCGAGATCGTTCCGTCGTCGTGCCGTTCGGCGGCCAGCAGGTCGAACTGCACCTCGCCGCGCCATCCCGACACGCCGAGGTAATGGGTTGCGGCCCGTGTCAGGGCGTGGAACTTGCGCCGAGTGGCGGCCGCTTCGGGCGGCGTAAGCGACCCGCTGCGGCGGGTCTTCACCTCGACGATGTGGAGTATGCCGTCACGCTCGGCCACCAGGTCGAGCTCGTAGCGGCCCGACCTCCAGTTCACGGCGTGGATGGCGTAACCCTCCTTGCGGAGCCACTCCGCGGCGGCCCGTTCGCCCGCTGCACCCGTTTCGGCCGTCGTCATCGCAGGATGCGTTCGATGGAGTTCGCACGCTCCATGGCGGCTGTCAGCCCCTCGGCGTCGTCTCGCTCGATCATCCGGCGCATGATCTCCAATTGGTGGATATGCTCGCGCAGGACGTCCAGCACGTTGTACTTGTTGCCCAGCAGGATGGGCACCCAGGTCGAGGCTGCGCTTTTGGCCAGCCGCACGGTGCTTTCGAATCCGCCGCCCGCCAGCGTCGAAGATATGCTGCTCCTCGCGCTCCTTCTCCAACACGGTGAGCGCCAGCGCGAACGACGTGACGTGGGAGATGTGCGAGACGTAGGCGGCATGGAGGTCGTGCTCCTCGGAATTCATGCGGAGCAGGCGGCACTCCAGGTTGCGGAATATCCCTTCGACGCACGCCAGCGCATCGGCATCGCTGCGCTCCGTATCGCACAGTACGACGTTGCAGCCGCGGAAGGCACCGTGGCAGGCGGCCTTCGGTCCGCTGTATTCCGTGCCCCACATCGGGTGTGCGGCGACGAACCGTCCGCGGCGGGCGTGCATCGAGACGGCTTCGCACAACTCGCCCTTTGTCGAGCCCATATCCATGACCACCTGTCCCTTGCCGGCACGGTTGAGGGCCTTGACGGCCATCAGCGGCAGGACATCAACCGGCACGGCAAGCACCGCGAGGTCGGCCTCGGCCATCCCCTCCTCGAAGGAGACCATGCGATCGGCCAGCCCCAGCCGGAGGGCTTCGGCGGCGTGTTCGGGCGACTGCTCGACTCCGAGGATCTCTTCGGCGAGGGCGTGCTCGCGCAGGGCCAGGGCAAACGAGCCGCCGATAAGGCCCAGCCCTGCGATCATGACTTTCATCGTTTCAGTCCTGTTTTTCGTCAGTAATCGGCCGCTCCGGATTCCGGGGCGGCCGGCGGATACCGATATTTATAATAGGAACGACAGGTCGTCGCCGGGCTGCACTTCGTAGGGTGCGATGCCTTTCTTGAAGATCCGCATCGGACGCTTGCCGATGAGCTCCAGCCGTCCCTGGTCGTAATGCAGCATGCAGCCCTCGCGCAGCCCGACCACCCAGCGGCGGGGTTGGCCTCGATGTACTCGAGGATGCGCTGTTCGCGGGTCTCCCCGGCGTGTCCCTCGGGGTTGGCGTCGAGGTAGTGGGGGTGTGATCTGGAATTTCACGGCCCCGATGGCGCGGAACGACTCGGGTTCGACGATCGGCATGTCGTTTGTGGTGCAGATCGTCGGGCAGCAGACGTTGCTGCCGGCCGACCAGCCGACATAGGGCGTTCCGGCCTTGATCTTGCGGAGGATGGCCGTCATAAGCCCCTGCTGCTGCATCTTCCTGGCCAGGGCGAAGGTGTTGCCGCCGCCCACGCAGACCGCCCCGGCCTTGCGGATGAAGGCTGCGGGATCCTTTCTCCCGGTGGACCGACCGTACGCGGATCCCCAGCTCCGAGAAACGGGCCTGCACCTTTTTTTCGTAATCGGCGTAGGAGAAAAGGTCACTGCTGCGTAGGGGACGAAGGCTATTTCGCGGACGCCCTGCAGGAAACGTCCGATTTCGGCAAGCGGATAGCGCAGGTATTCCTCGCCGGCATTGGTCGAATTCGAGATCAGAAGCAATTTCATAAGGTTGTGGATATTTTGAATGTATTAATTAAATTTTTGTGCTAAATGTCGAAAAAGTTGTGAATAAAAAAACAGCGCCGTTTTGTCAAAAGTAATAAAAAAAGTGTTACTTTTTGCGCAAAATTACTCGAGGAAAAGTATCGAACTATTTCCAAATAATTGTTTAACTAAAAAAATTACAATCATGTCAGAAGTTCAACAGAAAGTCGTCGAGATCATCGTAGACAAGCTGGGAGTCAAAGAGTCGGAGGTCGTACCCGAAGCAAGCTTCACCAACCACCTCGGTGCGGATTCGCTCGACACCGTAGAGCTCATCATGGAGTTCGAGAAGGCTTTCGATATTCAGATCCCCGACGAGGACGCAGAGAAGATCGCGACGGTCGGCGACGCGATCAAGTATATCGAAGAGCACAAGAAATAATTTCGCCATAAGTTTCTCTTCGCAGCAATTCGTTTCATTTCAATCAATCCGATTTTCAATATGACAGCAAGACGTGTAGTGGTGACAGGTGTAGGTACGATTAACCCACTCGGCAATACTATTCAGGAATATTTTTCGAATCTCGAGAAAGGTGTCAGCGGAGCCGCCCCCATCACGCACTTCGACACGGAGAAATTCAAAACGAAATTCGCTTGTGAAGTAAAGAATTACGACCCTTCCCAGTATTTCGACCGCAAGGAGGTACGCAAGTACGACCTCTTCACCCAGTACGCCCTCATCGCCGCCACGCAGGCCGTGGAGGACGCAGGGTTCGACATGGAGAAGCTCGACAAGGAGCAGGCGGGCGTCATTTGGAGTTCGGGTATCGGAGGACTCAAATCGTTCTTCGACGAATGTACGGGCTATGCCGAGGGAGGAAACACCCCGCGGTTTAGCCCGTTCTTCATTCCCCGCATGATCGCCGACATCGCGGCCGGCTTCATCTCGATGAAGTACGGATTCATGGGCCCCAACTACTGTATCGTTTCGGCCTGCGCTTCGTCGAACCACGGCATGATCGACGCCTTCAACCAGATCCGCTGGGGCAAGGCCGACGTGATGGTCACGGGCGGTTCGGAGGCTTCGGTCAACGAACCGGGCGTGGGAGGATTCTCGTCGATGCAGGCCATCTCGACCCGTAACGACGACCCACAGCACGCTTCGCGCCCGTTCGACGTACACCGCGACGGATTCGTGATCGGCGAGGGCGCCGGCGCGCTGATCTTCGAAGAGTACGAACACGCCAAGGCGCGCGGTGCGAAGATATACTGCGAAGTCGTAGGCGGCGGCGCATCGGCCGACGCACACCACTTCACGGCTCCCCACCCCGAAGGGAAGGGCGCCATCCTGTCGATGAAAGCCGCGCTGAAAGATGCCGGGATGCAACCCGAAGAGATCGATTACGTGAACGTTCACGGCACTTCGACCCCCGCTGGGCGACATCGCCGAGCTGAAAGCCGTCGCAGGCGTTTTCGGCGACCACGTCTACGACCTGAACATCTCTTCGACCAAGTCGATGACGGGTCACCTGCTGGGTGCCACCGGCGCCATCGAGGCACTGGCCTGCATCCTCGCGCTCACTCGGGGCGTGGTACCGCCCACGATCAACGTGGAGGAGCTGGATCCGGAGATCGACGCCAAACTGAACCTCACGCTGGGCAAGGCACAACACCGCGATGTGAAGGCCGCGATGAGCAACACGTTCGGGTTCGGCGGTCACAACTCGACGATCATTTTCCGCAAGTTCTAACTCCGGCGGAGGTGATCGATTTCCTGTTACGCCCCTGGCGGTGCAATTTCGGCCCCGACAAGGAGTTTTACCGCGCGATCGACGGGCTGTTCGGATTCGTTCCGCACAACATCGAACTTTACAAGCTGGCTTTGATTCATTCAAGTCAGCTTCTTTGGTTTTGGAGGACGGACGGCAGATCAACAACGAACGGCTCGAATATCTGGGCGACGCCGTGATCGAAGCCGTCACGTCGGACTACCTTTACATCGAATTCCCCGACCGCGACGAAGGATTCATGACCAAGCTCCGGTCGAAAATCGTTTCGCGCCAGTCGCTCAACGCGATCGCCCGCCAGATCGGTCTCGACCGCTACGTCATTCTCGACGGGGAGCAGCAATACGCTGGCGCAGAAGCACATCTTCGGCGATGCGTTCGAAGCGATGATGGGTGCGATCTACCTCGATCAGGGATACAATTTCGTCAACCGGCTGCTCATCAACCGCCTCTTCCGCGAACACCTGTCGCTCGAAGAACTGACCGAGTCGGAGAACGATTTCAAGAGCCGGCTGATCGAGTGGAGCCAGAAGAACCGCCACCGGATCGAGTTCCGCACGGAGCACGACAAGGAATACGCTTTCGAACCATCCGGTTTTCACTGCACGGTGCTGGTCGACGGCATGGAGGTCGGCCACGGAGCCGGGGATTCGAAGAAGGAGGCCGAACAGCGTGCGGCGTTCTCCGTGTCGCAGTACATGAGCGACGAGCAGTGCGCTTCGCTGCTGGACAAGGTCGACCGTCTGGAAGGCACCCGTTCAGGAAGCGGGTTTTAGAGGGCGGTGGCAATCCGTTGCATTTCCGGTCCTGTTCTGCGCCCGCCCGGCAGATGGGGATTCGGACCCGGTTTCAAACACCCTCCGCAGGCGGCTGTACCGGCTTGCCGGGATGAAAACGGTATGAATTCGTATATAGTCACTTTCTGCTTTATGAAGAATATCCTCGATAAAAATGGCGTCGCGGGGCGTGGAGGCCTTGAGCGACCGCGAGCTGCTTGCCCTGCTCACCGACGACGAACAGTTGGCCGAAGTGGTGCTGTCGGCCTATGACGGTTCGCTGGCGCGTATCGGCGACCAGCCCGAAGCCCGCCTGCGCATGGTCGGGGGACTGGGCCTGAAACGGGCGCGGATGCTGTTGGCCGCGGCGGAATTCGGACGGCGGGCTGTCGCTTCCGGGGGTTCCGGGAGCGATTTCATCAATACGGGCGACGATGTGGTGCGGCTGTTCCGGCCGCAGCTGGAACGCCTCTCCCACGAGGAGTGCTGGGTCGTCTACCTCACCTCGTCGAACCGGGTTATCGAGCGTTACCGCATCAGTCAGGGCGGGGTGACCGGCACGGTCGTCGACCACCGGCTGATCGTCAAACGAGCGCTCGAACTGCTGGCGACGCAGCTGATTCTGGTGCACAACCCTTCGGGAACGCCCGAGGCGAGCGGGCAGGACAAAGACGCTGACCGAGAACGTGTGGCGCGCGCCGCGGCGTTGTTCGACATCCGGCTGCTCGACCACATCATCGTCGCCCGCGACGGCGATTTCTCGTTCCTGCGCGCCGGGCTGGTGTAGCACTATTTCTTACTTCCGCATTGCCGCATATTGCTATGATAGCGATGGCAATGAGCGCAATCAGAGTTTCATCGTTCCCGTCATTTGTTTGGGTCGTTTCGTCGGGGCGGGACGCAAAAAGCGCGACTCGATCCTACATCCACGGCAGAGGTATTGGACGACCCGTAACGTAGAATGCGGCAAATGCCTACGCTGGAAAACAGCGAGAGCATCAACCTTCGTTCCACCGTCCGGGAAAGTGTCCAATTTTTCTGCCGGAAGAAAAAAAGCCGATGCACTTTTTTTTTTGAAATTATGTCGGCGGCCCATGGCAGGCCGCCGTGGCAAATATAGAAATAAATTCCTACGGAAAGACGTAGTTCCCAATTGTACTTTGTATTCGGAAAATACCTTAAAAAAACAAGATAAAATGACGCAGGAAGAACTTTTTCAAAAACTGGTGGCGCACTGCAGGAGTACGGGTTCGTATTCCCCCTCGAGCGAGATCTACGACGGTCTGCGGCGCCGTCTACGACTACGGTCAGAACGGCGTCGAGTTGAAGAACAACATCAAGCGCTACTGGTGGGATTCGATGGTCAAGCTCCACGAAAACATCGTGGGCATCGACGCCGCGATCTTCATGCACCCCCGCACATGGGAGGCTTCGGGACACGTTTCGGCCTTCAACGATCCGCTGATCGACAACAAGGATTCGAAGAAACGTTACCGCGCCGACGTACTCATCGAGGAGTGGATCGCCAAACAGGACGAGAAGATCGAAAAGGAGGTCGAAAAGGCCCGCAAGCGCTTCGGCGAGTCGTTCGACGAGGAGAAATACCGCGCCACGTCGCCCCGCGTCGCCGAGACGGCCGCCAGACGCGACGAGGTACACGCCCGTTTCGCCGAGGCGATGAACGCCAACGACCTGGGCGGACTGCGGCAGATCATCCTCGACTGCGAGATCGCCTGCCCCATTTCGGGCACGCGCAACTGGACGGAGGTGCGGCAGTTCAACCTGATGTTCTCCACCCAGATGGGATCGACGGCCGAAGGGGCCAACACGATCTACCTGCGTCCCGAAACGGCGCAGGGCATCTTCGTCAACTTCCTCAACGTCCAGAAAACGGGCCGCATGAAACTTCCGTTCGGCATCGCGCAGATCGGCAAGGCTTTCCGCAACGAGATCGTGGCGCGGCAGTTCATCTTCCGCATGCGCGAATTCGAGCAGATGGAGATGCAGTTCTTCGTGCGTCCGGGCGAGGAGATGAAGTGGTGGAACCAGTGGAAGGAGACCCGCATGGCATGGCACCGCGCACTGGGCTTCGGCGACGATCAGTACCGGTTCCACGACCACGAGAAGCTGGCGCACTACGCCAACGCCGCCACCGACATCGAATACAACTTCCCCTTCGGCTTCAAGGAGGTGGAGGGCATCCACTCGCGCACGGATTTCGATCTGGGCAACCACCAGAAATTCTCCGGCAAGAAGATGCAGTATTTCGATCCCGAAACGGGCGAAAGCTATGTGCCCTACGTCGTCGAGACTTCGATCGGCGTCGATCGCATGGTATTGCAGGTGCTCTCGGCGGCCTACCGGGAGGAGCAGCTCGAAAACGGCGAGAGCCGCGTGGTACTCCTTCCCGCCCGCGCTGGCGCCGGTCAAGGTGGCCGTGATGCCGCTGGTCAAAAACGGACTGCCCGATGTCGCACAGCGGATCATCGACCAGCTCAAATACGACTTCAACGTGGTCTACGACGAGAAGGATTCGGTCGGCAAGCGTT